>Ga0213827_1000001_pt1 | contig 686949 bp, 655 predicted proteins | sample MC6MC0898MG_FD_180669 | JGI IMG/M metagenome (GOLD analysis project Ga0213827, IMG submission 180669) | Enriched soil aggregate microbial communities from Iowa State University, Ames, United States - MC6-MC0898-MG | ecosystem: Environmental > Terrestrial > Soil > Unclassified | place: USA... | reverse complement strand
GAGGCGTAAAAGCGCATAGCCGGATTAAGCTCCTAAAACTATATTCATTATACTAAATTCATATTCCATTAAATATATTCAAGAATCATCATAATAGATATTATTAAATTGTTTAAAGTTTAGAAATATCTATTATGATGATTCTTTTACACTATATTCAAAAAAAATCGTCATAAACTTGAAAAAGTGAATGACGACTAACTATTTTAAATCTCGCTTAAAACGAGTTCATTTTTTAATTTAAAAGATTGAACCTCAGTTTAATTCCAAAGTTATCTTTAAATTGTGAAGTTTGATAGTGCCCTAATCTATACGAGAAACCTACACCGAAATTTCTTCCTAAAAATCTATTCCAAATTATCCCAACTTCCTGGTAATAATGATCGAGTACCTGAAAATCAAATTGGTGATCGCCTCTGTTTTTGAAATCTCCGATTGCAGATTGGTATTCCAGCTCGATGTTTGAATATCTAGAACCAAACGTTTTAAATCTAAATGGTAAATATTGCGAAATTTTAAATGCTATAAATTTATCTGCAAAGAAAGTTCCAGATGGCATCGTTGCAAATGCTAAATTGTTTGGAGTGTTGATATTAGAATACCAATGATCAGGATTTTTGTCGTTTTGACCGGCAATTTCAAAGTTTTTCCAGATTGGAGCCGTTCCTGATGAAATTCCACCAAAAAGTTTTAGGTTGGTATAGCCTAATTTAGATCTGAACTGATGAATAATCAACGCATCTGCTCTGTAATAATCCAAATCTCCGCCTAATCCGTTAATTCCTTTTTCAAAATTCATATAAACTTGCGGAAAGCCTTTTTCATAGGTGTATTTTCCGCTTGGCGTCATGATGTTTTTATCGTTTGGTGAGAATTTCAATGATAATGTTGTACTAATATTATCAAAATGGTTTCCTAAATTTTTATATTGATAATCAAAAAGTGCTTTCTGTTTCTCTTTATTCACTGCAAGTTTCATGCTTAGAGAGTTGGAAATATCATATAAAAATGATGCTCCCCATTTTTGATTTTTATAAAAATTAGCATTGTGTAAATCTAAATTCAAATCATTCACTTTCATCATCATATCCCACATATTTTTGCTGAATCTTCCGGCTGCAAAAACATCATCCACATAATCAATTCGGAAAACAGAAGTTCTTTTATCAGATAATTTCATGTCTAAACCAAGACCATATTTCCAAGTGTGATCTTTAAAACCATAACCGAAATATCCATCTGGAGAAAATGTTTTGTTGAATTTTTCGTTGAGTTTTACACCGGCTCCTAAACGGAAACCTTGATATTTATCGTAACTGATAAATTTAGTCAGATCAAAATCAATAATCTTATAACGCAGGTTTCCTCTCATTAATTGGGTTAAAAAACTCAGTTTTTTTTCAAAATCATGTTTCTGTACAAAACTGTCGATTTGAGTGTAAGTTGCACTTTCTCTAGCAGTAAGAGTGTCGGTTCTGTACTTCTTAAGAAGGCTCCCGTCAGAGTTTTTCATTTCGAGAGAATATCCTTTAAACTCTGATGCTTTCTGAGCTTCGTTCAGTTGAAAATCAAAGAAATGATTTTTTACATACAGATAATTTCCAAAGGTTTTTCGGTTGTATTTTTGTCGGTCGGTCAGTTTTGCGCCTTTTTTTAAACTGTCAGTTTTTACACTGTCTTTTTTTGAAATATTAAAAGTCTGGTCACCCATTTTTAGTTTAATATCTTCATAATCTAAAAACCATTTTCCGTCAATCGGTTTCCATACAGAAATAATATCGCCTTCATTTCTTTTTTTGTTGGCGCTTTCAAACTTTTTCAACGCATACGTTTCAGAATCAACATAAATTTTACCATTAAATTTTCTCGGATTCTGCTTTTTTTTATCGGTAATTTCCTTGAATTTGATAACGTAGGTTTTCCTTCCGTCTAACTGCAAAGTATCTGACATATAAAAGTTGAAAAGCTTTCTGTTTTCAGGTCGTAATTGTCTTGGAGTTCTATTTAAATTTGAAATATTAATGGCCAAAGCTTCATAAATAGGATTTTTAAAACCCGACATTCTATTATCGATGATATTGGTCTTTTCTCCAAATTTTTGTGAATATTTGTATTCCGTTGCCTTTTCCCAAAGAAACATCTGGCTTTCTTGTGAAGCGTTGATAAAGTCTTCATTAATTAACGAATCTTTCTTCTCGCTTTCCTTTTGCTTAAATTCTTTTTTATCGACTTTTGAAAGAGAATCTTTTCTCGAAGCCAGGAAATTTTTAAAAGTATCAATTGAGTCTTTGTCTACATCGATCGAAAATTTTGAGTACGATTTAAAGTTATAGGTATCTAAAGACTTTGGTGAGTTTTCTTTTTCCCTTTTATTGACTTCATCTAAAATTCTCAAAGCTTTGGGGTCACTTTTATCGGTGATGATAATTTTATCGATATTACTTTGTTTTTCTGACAAAGGCTGCATCGCAATATCCATCGACTTTTTTACATCCACCAAAGCATCTTCAAAATTGCTGGCAAGAATTTCTACTTTTTTACATTTTGTTTTAAATGATAAACTGCCTTCATAATTGGTTTTTCCCAAAAGATTGTCATCACAGTAAACTGTCGCATTTTCAATCGGTTTTTTAGTGTTTTTATTGAAAACTTTCAATTGAGTTTGCCCAAAAATAAGTACCGTACAAAGTAAAAGTAGAGTAGATAAAAGTTTTGTCATTGAGTTTTTATTAATGAGACAAAACTATTGATAAGAAAGTTACAAAACCATAAGAGAAAATATAATCTTTTGTTAAAAATAAAATCTATTGTATTTCAATTGAATACGATTTATTTTTATATTTTCAATTCCCAAATGAATGAAAAATGAAATTTTATTTAAGAATTTTTAAGGCTTTGTTAAACGTAGATTCTACTTCTGACATTTGAAGGAGTTCCATTTTTCATTTAGGTTTGCAATAAAATTGTTTTAGATTGAATAATTATTTATTTTTAACAAAATTATAGTTTGGATTGACGCATTACGTAAAGCCAAATGTTGTAAGAAATTCTAAAAACTAAAATTCATATGAAATTAGCGATAATTATTGAAGGGGTTCAAAACTCTGGTAAAACATCAACAATAAAATATTTTGTAAACCAATATCAAAATCGTCAACTTAAGCAATTGCGTTCAGGATGGCAAAATCTATTTATTAATCCATCACTTTTTTCAACATTGAGAATTAATCCTTATATAATTCCATCTTCACCTTCTGAATCTAATAAATTATTAAGTCAAAGATTTTTGAATTGGAAAGGTTTACCAGATATTGTGATTTTAGCAGAACAACAGAATGGAAGACATCAAGTTAATACAGAATCATTTCTAAGATCAAATGGTTATCATATCATAAAACATTTAATTAATAATGTTTCTGGGAATTCTGATTGGGAAAGATTTGATAAGTCAAATGAAAAAATTAAACTTACAAATAGATCTAATCAAATTATGTTTGATATAACAAATTTTATTAAAACTAATAATATTATTTAAGAAGGATGTCTTACAACATAGGTTTTGCAAAATGTGAGTCTTAAGTTAATCTTTGCATAATAAACATAAAATAATCCCTTTCACAATTGAAAGGGATTATTGTTTAAAATAATTGTATTATAAAACCTTGCAGAACTGCAAAGCATGCATGTTTTACTAAATATTCAAAGCCTTCTGATAAGCATTTTCTAGACCATCAAGATTTTTTCCTCCGGCTGTAGCGAAACCTGGGTTTCCACCACCGCCACCTTGGATTTCTTTTGCCAAGTCTTTAATGATGGTTCCGGCTTGGTAACTTGAAGCCAAATCATCGGAAACACCAACCGTAATCATTGGTTTGCCATCAGCATCAGAAAGAATTACCGTCACTGAAGTTGGGATTTCTTTCTTCAACTGGAATACTAAATCTTTTACAGAACCTGCATCAAGAGACGTTTTCTTTACCAAAAGCTGTTTGTCGCCTTTGTGTTTGTAAGAATTTTTCCAGTCTCCGATTTCGCCTTTTGCTTTTTCTTTTTTCAAAGTGTCAACTTCAGACTTTAAGGATGTATTTTCTTCGATTAATTTTTCGATAGAACGTACAACATCTTTAGATTTCAGCAATTGAGAAAGCTCTGTAATCTGCTTTTCCAGACCTTTGAAATATTCCTCAGATTTATCTCCCGAAATCGCTTCAATTCTTCTGATTCCTGCTGCTGCAGAACTTTCGGAAGTGATTTTGAAATGACCGATTTCGCTTGTATTTTTAACATGAGTTCCACCACAAAGCTCTTTTGAACTTCCGAACTGGATCATTCTCACATTGTCACCATATTTTTCACCGAATAAGGCCATTGCCCCTTTGTCAATTGCTTCTTTGATCGGAATATTTCTGAATTCCTGTAAAGCAATACTGTCTTTGATTTTTTGATTTACTTTTCCTTCAACCAAAGCCAGCTCTTCCTCCGTCATTTTATTAAAATGAGAGAAGTCAAAACGAAGATAATTGGGATCTACATAAGAACTTTTTTGTTCAACATGAGTTCCAAAAACATCTCTCAATGCCTCATGCAAAAGGTGAGTTACAGAGTGATTTGCCTGAGAATTTTTTCTTTCTGTTGCATTTACTTTAGCATAGAAAACTGCTCCTGCATCCTTCGGAAGACCGTTGATTAAAGAAACAATCAGTCCGTTTTCTTTTTTTGTATCTAAAACTTCGAAACTTTCAACAGCATTTTCAAGAACACCTTTATCACCAACCTGTCCACCGCCTTCAGGGTAGAAAGGAGAGTTGCTCAATACAACCTGATAAAACTCGCCGTCTTTATTTTCTACTTTTCTGTATCTTGTAATGTAAGTTTCTGCTTCAATTTGGTCATAACCAACGAAGTTTTCTTCTCTTTCTTCTAAAGTTACCCAATCGTAAACTTTCTGCGCTGAGTCTTCTTTGGAACGTAACTTTTGTTTTTGTAATTCTATTTTAAAACCTTCCTCATCAACAATTAAATTTATTTCTCTTGCCATTAACATAGTTAAATCAAGAGGGAATCCATACGTGTCATAAAGCTCAAATGCAAAAGTTCCAGGAAAAATATTGTTATCAGAGCTATTAGTTTCTGTTCCTTTAATTCCTGCTAATTGCTGGTTTCTTTCTTTATTAATAATAAGATTCGAATATAATTTAAAATAATTTATACCCTTATCAATAGTTTTTAAGAAAGATTCTTCCTCACTTTTAATCACTTCAGAAACCAATTTTCCTTGCTTCTCCAATTCAGGGAAGAACGCTCCCATTTGTTCCTGAAGAACAGCCACCAGTTTGTAAAGGAAAGCTTCTTTCATATCCAGGAATCGGTAAGAATAAGAAATTCCTCTTCTTAAAATTCTTCTGATGACGTAACCAGCTCCTCCGTTTGAAGGCAACTGTCCGTCTGCAATCGCAAACGAAACCGCTCTGATGTGATCTACCACAACACGGATTGCGATATCTTTTTCGTCTTCTAAAATTCCTGTATATTTTTTGCCTGAAAGTTCTTCAACTTTAGCAATCAAAGGTGTGAAAACGTCTGTATCATAATTGGAAGATTTTCCTTGAAGCGCCATACAAAGACGCTCGAAGCCCATTCCCGTATCTACGTGTTGAGCAGGTAATTTTTCCAGAGAACCGTCAGCTTTTCTGTTGAATTCCATAAAAACGAGATTCCAAACTTCCACCACTTGAGGATGGTCGTTGTTCACCAATTCAAGACCGGAAATTTTAGCTTTTTCTTCCGGAGTTCTTAGGTCAATATGAATTTCAGAACAAGGTCCGCAAGGTCCGCTTGCACCCATTTCCCAGAAATTATCTTTTTTGTTTCCGTTGATAATTCGGTCTTCAGAGATTACAGCTTTCCAGTAATCATAGGCATCTTGATCTCTGTCGAGATTCTCAGAAGCATCACCTTCAAAAATCGTTACATAAAGATTCTCTTTCGGAATTCCGTAAACTTCCGTCAACAATTCCCAGGCAAAAGCAATAGCATCTTTTTTGAAATAATTACCAAAAGACCAGTTCCCCAACATTTCAAACATTGTGTGGTGATATGTATCTCTACCCACATCATCCAAATCATTATGTTTCCCAGAAACTCTCAGACACTTTTGCGTGTCGGCAATTCTTGGGGCTGTAGGCGTTTTGTAGCCTAAGAAAAAATCCTTGAACTGCGTCATTCCGGAGTTGGAAAACATTAAAGTAGGGTCGTCTTTCAGCACAATTGGTGCAGAAGGAACGATAAGGTGGTCTTTGCTTTTAAAATAATCTAAAAATTTCTGACGGATCTCTTGTGATGTCATAATTATATATTGCTTTGCTTTTTACAAATTTTTGATAAGATGCAAATTTAATGTTTTTAGCTGATTTAGTTTTAAATATTTAATACTTTTGGAAAGATTTGTTTTAATAGTCTAAAACATTTTTAGAAGATGTTTGATTACATTGAAAAGCCATTATATTTGAAGCTTTTTCACGCTTTCTGCACTTGCTATTTTTTTGTTTTTGGCGGCGGCTTTGCCGCCGCCAAAAACAAAAAAATGAGCTCAAACAAATGCTCCAATCGGTGCTAGAAAAAAAGAACTGTTGCAAATCACCACCCCGGCGAAAATTCTAAAAGAATTTTCGCCACCCCTCCAAAGGAGGGGAATTCATATTGCGTATTTTTTTGCTTGTTTGCTTTTAACTTGTTACCTTCGTTAGTATCTGAAAAGAGACAGACAAAAAAATGACAAAAAATGACGCTTTAAAAACCTGGGTAGAACAGTATTCTGAATCGTTGCTGAGAAGAGCGATTTTTTTGCTTTCAAATAAAGTGGAAGCAGAAGATATCGTTCAGGAAGTTTTCATTGCTGCCTTTTCGTCTTATGATTCTTTTGAGGGAAAAAGTAAACCTCTCACTTGGCTTAACACCATTCTCAACAATAAAGTTGCTGATTTTTACCGTAAAAAATACAAATCGGAACCACACATTAAACTCGACCATTTCTTTGACGAAACTGGCTCCTGGAAAAATGACACAGTTTTAAATGATTGGAATGTTTCTAACCCGGAAGCTGAACTTCTGGACAATCAGGATTTTAATAAAAGTTTAGAAGATTGCATCGAAGATTTACCTTCCCGATGGAAGATTCCTATGAAACTTTATTATCTCGAAGAAAAAAAAGCACCCGAAGTAAGTCAGGAATTGGATATCTCTACGACTAATCTTTGGAAGATTTTACAACGCACAAGAATGCAGTTGAAAGAGTGTTTGGAAATTAACTGGTTTTCAAAATCATAAGAAATAAAAAATGTTTAGAAAAATAATACATCTTTTCTTTTTACCATGCAGTACAGCAACTTTACTGATGGAAAAACGCAATGCACAGAATATTTCGCCAAAAGAAAACCGCCAGCTTTCTATGCATGTGATGATTTGTAAATGGTGCAAAGCGTATGAAGAAAAACTGGAATTTTTAGATTCTATCTTGAAAAAGAAATGGGATGGAGAAGAAAAAAACAATTTGAATGAAACAGATATTCAGGAATTTAAAGACAGAATGTTAAAAAAAATAGATTTTTAAGAAAAAAATCTGTCAGGATTTTGTAATCATTGCGACTATAGTTTTGAAAATAATAAATATTAATTCAAAATCTAAGAACAATGCAACAGGCATCGCAACACAAAGGTTTACCAACGTACAAAATCGGTTATTACATTTCGCTTTTCGGGGCAGCAATTATTTTACTTTGGATTGGGGCTTTCAAATTTACACCTACAGAAGCAGCAGCGATAAAACCTTTGGTAGAAAACCATTTTCTCACGTTTTTCGTATATGATATTATGAGCGCCCAAGCAGTTTCTAATATAATCGGAGTGATAGAAATTATCATTGCTTTGTTGTTAATCTTTAGCGTGAAATTTGCATCTCTTAAAAAGTTTGCAGGCATGGGAATGATCGTCACTTTTTTGATTACACTGAGTTACCTGTTTACAACACCGAATGTTTGGAGAATTATAGACGGAATTCCTGTTACAGACTTTTTTATTCTTAAAGATCTGATGCTTTTAGGATTTGGTTTAATGCTTTTAAATGGAAAAAATGAATACACATAAAAAAACGAAAATGAAAAATATATTCACATTTCTCGGAATGGTTCTGGGAATTGCAGTCTTTGCGACAAGTTGCAGAGATGCAAAACAACAATCTTCATCAATTAAAAAAGAAAATGAGACCATTATGAATGCTAAAAATGTAAAAGAAGTTTATTTTGCAGGTGGATGTTTTTGGGGAACTGAGCATTTTTTTCAACAAATCAGAGGAGTTGTAGGAACTGAAGTTGGGTATGCCAACGGAAATAAGAAAAATCCTACTTATGAGGAAGTTGTAAGTCATACTACAGGTTTTGCAGAAGCGGTAAAAGTAAAATACGATCCGGAACAGGTAGACCTTAAACTTCTGATTGATCTTTATTTTAAAACAATAGATCCTACGAGTTTAAACAAGCAGGGAAATGACAAAGGCGATCAGTACAGAACAGGAATTTATTCTACCGACAAAGAAACCGAAGCTATTATTAAAGAAGAAGTTCAGAAATTAGCGAAAAATTATAGCAAACCAGTTTTGGTTGAAACGATTCCTTTGAAAAACTTCTACAGTGCAGAAACGTATCATCAGGATTATTTAGATAAAAATCCTGGAGGTTATTGTCACATCGAACCTGGATTATTTGAAATGGCAAGAAATGCAAACCCGCTTCCAAAAGCTAAATATCAAAAACAGGATAAGGAAGTTCTAAAGAAAAAGCTAACTGAAGAACAATATAAAGTTACGCAGGAAAATGCAACGGAAAGACCTTACACCAATGAATATGACAAAGAATTTCGTGAAGGAATTTATGTAGATATTACAACAGGAGAGCCATTATTTATTTCAACCGACAAATTTGAATCAGGTTGTGGATGGCCAAGCTTTTCGAAACCTATTTCTAAAAATGTTATCGACGAAAAAACCGATAATTCAATCGGAATGACGAGAACAGAGGTGAGAAGTAAAACCGGAGACGCCCATTTAGGACACGTTTTTGATGACGGTCCAAAAGATAAAGGCGGACTGAGATATTGCATCAATTCTGCTTCATTGAAGTTTGTTCCAAAAGCTGAAATGAAGGAAAAAGGATACGGAGATTATATTTCTCTTCTTAATAAAAAGTAAAAATATATTTCAAGAATAGTAATGATGATCGGAAGAAATTCCGATCATTTTTTATGTTATTCTGTTTCAAATCGACTAGTTTAAAAACTCAGAAGTATTGATTCTTACACAATATTCACTACCCAAATACAGCGGATTGCCATGTTTCTCAGACCAAAAACCATCTAAAATATCTTTTTGTGAGACAGCGATAAACAGCAACTCCTTTATAAAGATGAGAATCTTCACCTTGGTAATTAAAATTGATAACTAAAATATCATTTTTAAAAAATCCGGTTCCGTGCTGCTCGTGGTCGCTAATCAGCCACTGTGCAATAATTCGTTTGTTTTCATCGAGAGATATTGTTAGTATACCGTGATAACTGATATTTTCACTCGCCTCCTGATTGCTTCCCTGAACAGAATAGCTACCCACTAAATCCTCTATTGTCATTGATTTACTTTTAAGGACAACAAATGTAGAAACTTTTTATCTTGTTAAGATCAGAAGGTAAACTGTTTAATATTTATTTTTGTTTTAGATTTGCGGTAATGTTGTATCTACTTTTAATAATCAATCTGATCACTTTCATAACCTTTTCTTTAGACAAATGGAAAGCGACCCAACACAAAAGAAGAATTTCAGAGTTTTCTTTGCTAACCTTAACATTTATTGGAGGGACAGTGGGAGCAGTTTTGGCAATGCTGATTTTCAGACATAAGGTTTCTAAGAAAAGTTTTTTGTATAAACTGTGCGGAATTATTGTATTGCAGATTGTTATTTTTGTTGGATACTGGAATTGGGGTATTGGAAGTTTTGAATAGATTGAAAATCGGGAGCCACCAAAAGATCAAGACTGGAAATTTTAGCTAAAAATTTAAATTAGCATTAGAAGCTTTTTCCCGCTTTCCACTATATCTTTTGTTCCGCTTTGCTGCACAAAAGGATGTCGTTGCAATCGGGGTTAGGATTTTCATTGTTTCTTAAAATGTTTTAAAATAAAATCAACTTTGTTATCTTAGTAAAAATCTCAATCCAAATATTTTTACTTTGCAAATATATCTTTGAAAATATTATTTTTTCGATATATATTTATGGCTATTTAATTTAAAAAAATAACCATGAAAAAAGTAACATTTAATTTAATCGTTGGAGCCGGATTAGTTCTAGGAACGGCTGTCTTATTTGGACAAAAATCTTTAAACACAATTATACCAGCTGAAAAAAAACAGGATGCCAGTGTTGTAGGCACTTGGAAACTCTATAAAGCTGATGGAAATGTCGTGAAGGAGAACGTGACAAAAACATTCGCAGCTAACGGTGTAATTACAACAAAATATCCAAAAAGGACAACAAAAACGAAATGGAAAATCGAAGACGGAAAGCTTTGTACGGATGATTTTAGTGATGATTTTAAATGCAGCGATTATAAAGTCACAAAAACTACTTTAACGTATACTGTTTTAAATTCAGAAATAACTTACACTCGTAAATAATAGATTCTGCGAGATAAGTTTTAAAAATAAAAAATGCCCGAAGAAATTCGGGCATTCGTTTTAGAAATATATAAGTAAGATTACTTCAAAGTAAACTTCACCTTAGTTTTAATCGCATCAGAAGAGTTTCCGATTTGCGCTTCAAAATCTCCAGGTTCTGCAACCCAGTCGTGCTTTTGAGCATCAAAATAACTTAAAGCAGTTTTATCAATTGTAAAGGTTACTTCTTTCTGTTCACCAGGATTTAAAAATACTTTTTCAAAACCTTTCAACTCTTTTGCAGGGCGCTCAACTGATGATTTTACATCGGTAATGTATAACTGAGCTACTTCTGCACCTGCTTTTTTACCTGTATTTTTTACAGTTACCGTAAAGGTAATTTTATCATCCTGATTCATGCTCGTTTTGTCTGCTTTAGCTTTTCCAAACTCGAAAGTGGTATAACTTAAACCATGGCCGAAGCTGAACAAAGGTTTGATTTTTTTGGTGTCGTGCCAACGATAACCAACGAATATTCCTTCATTGTAAGTAATGTTGATCGGGTTTTTCTGATCTTTACCTTTTCCTGCAGCCAATTCTTCTTTGTTTCCAGGATATTCACCCATTGTGTGAGCTGAATTATCTTCCAGCTTTACAGGGAATGTAAACGGTAATTTTCCTGAAGGATTGGCATCACCTGCTAAAATAGAAGCGATAGAGTTTCCTGCTTCAGAACCCAAATACCAACCTTGAACTATAGAATGTACGTCTTTAATCCACGGCATTGCTACTGCATTTCCTGTAATCAAAACAACGGTAAAGTTCTTATTAGCTTTTGCTAAAGCTGAAATCACATTATCTTGGTTGTACGGAAGTCCGTAGCTTTTTCTGTCGTTTCCTTCGCTATCCTGAAAGTCAGCTTTGTTTAATCCGCCTACGAAAATTACGTAATCAGATTTTTTTGCCAATTCAACAGCTTCGTTCAGTAATTCTTCCGGTGAACGAGTGTCTTTCAAATCCTGACCAGATTTTACACCGTTGTATTCGCCACCGATATCTCCTACATAACCTCTTGCGTACTGTACATCTGAATTTTTCCCGAACTTAGCTTTAATTCCGTCTAAAGGTAACGTTTCATATTTTACTTTTAATGAAGAAGAACCTCCACCAACTGTCATTACTTTGATCGCATTCTCACCAATTACTGCAATTTTCTTTGCCTTATTAATGTCGATTGGAAGTACGTGGTTTTGGTTTTTCAATAAAACAATCCCTTCTTCACCGATTTCTTTTGCTACCGCTTTATGTTCTTCAGAAGCGATGTTTCCAAAAGGTTTTTTGGTGTTCATCGTGGTTTTATAAGCCAAACGTAAAAGCCTGGTTACTTTGTCGTCGAGCTCTGCAGTTCCTACTTTTCCTGATTTAATAAGGTCTAAATAAGGTTTTGCTAAATAATAGTTGTCGTATGCATTTCTTGTTCCGGCAGAAAGCCCATTGGTCCAGCTTCCGAATTCTACATCCAAACCATTATGAATAGCTTGTTCGGTATTATTTACAGCACCCCAGTCCGAAACAACAACCCCTTTATATTTCCATTCTCCTTTAAGAATATCATTTAAAAGATATTGATTTTGGCTTGCATACTGATTTTTATACATATCGTAAGCTCCCATAATCGTCCAGGAATCTCCTTCTGTTACTGCCGCTTTGAAAGGAGGAAGATAAATTTCATATAACGTTCTGTCATCAACAATCACGTTGCTTGTGTGACGGAACATTTCCTGATTGTTTAATGCAAAATGTTTTACAGAAGTTGCCACTCCATTTGATTGTACTCCCTGAATATAAGGAACTACCATTTTAGAAGTCAAATACGGATCTTCACCCATGTATTCAAAGTTTCTTCCGTTTAGAGGAGTTCTGTAAATGTTTACTCCAGGCCCTAAAAGAATGTCTTTTTTTCTGTATCTTGCCTCTTCACCTAATGCTTTACCGTAGTTCCAAGACATTTTCTTGTTCCATGTTGCTGATAAAGCGGTTAAAGCAGGGTAGGCGATAATGGAGTCATTTGTCCATCCGGCCTGATCCCATTCATCCCACATTACTTCGGGGCGAACTCCGTGCGGACCGTCGGTTGTCCAAAATTCAGGAATTCCCAATCTTGGAACACCGGGAGAGCTGAATTTTGATTGTGCGTGAAGCATTGCTATTTTTTCTTCCAGAGTCATTCTGGAAAGTGCGTCCTGAATTCGCTGTTCAACAGGTTTAGATTCGTCTAAATAAACAGGAGTCGTATTGTTTTGAGCCATTGTAGAGGCAGATATTAACGTAAACAAGCTTAGAAGTACAGTTTTCTTCAACATAAAAAACTTTTTATTGATTGTTTACAAAAATAGGTAAAATATTTATTATCTCAAATTGAGAAAATGTGTTTTTTGAGAAATGATTAATTTTAACTAAAGTTTATAAAATTCGGAGGCTTTGAAAGGTTATTACTTGCGTTAAGTTTGAACCATTAAGAGTATTAAGTTGTTAAGATTGATTAAGAAACATCCAACATATTTTTTAGAAAGTAAAATGTTTAGGATTTGTTTTGCCCAATTAAATTTCTATCATTTTCTGAGTACTTCAAAATAAAAAAAATACCGCTCCGGAGGCAAAGGTTTTTCCGAAGCGGCATCGCATATAATAATAGAATTTTTTGTAGGAATAGGAGATCTGAACTACCCCGTCTTTTTGCTGGCGCAAAAATCCACCCCTTCAGGGAAGGGGAATTTAACCATCAACTGACAACTATCACCCAATTGCTCCATTAATACCAGCCTTTCACTGCACCACCTTTGAAGATTTCTTTAGCTTTATCTTCAACTTCTTTAGATTGATAGGCTTTCAGGAAATTTTTCACTTTATCTGTATTTTTATTGTCTTCTCTTGAAACCACAACATTCATATAAGGTGAATCTTTATCTTCTTTGAAAATCCCATTTTTATCGGAATCCAATCCAGCTTGAGCGGCAAAATTATTGTTGATGATGGCAATGACAACTTCTTTATCATCCAAGACTCTTGGCAATTGTGGCGCTTCTATTTCAAGAATTTTCAGTTGCTTTGGGTTTTCAGCAATATCGGTTACTTTGGGTAGTAAACCAATTCCTTCTTTTAATTTTAATAATCCGTTTTTTTGTAAAAGTAGGAGAGAACGACCGCCGTTGGTTGGATCATTAGGAATTACAATTGTGCTTCCATTTTGAAGTTCACTGATACTTTTTATTTTTTTTGAATAGGCTACAATCGGATAAACAAAAGTGTTCCCTATCACTCCTAATTTATAACCACGCTGTTTCGACTGTTCGTTAAGATAAGGAACATGCTGAAAGGCATTCGCATCAATATCTCCATTATTTAAAGCTTCGTTAGGAATAACGTAATCGTTGAAGGAAACGAGTTCTACTTCGAGATTATATTTTTCTTTAGCTACTTTTTTAGCGGTTTCGGCAATTTGTTGCTCAGGTCCGGAAGTGATTCCTACTTTGATGAAATTTGGGTCATCTTTTTTAGGAGAATTACACGCTGCGAATAACAACAAACCCGCTGCTAATCCTAAATTTTTTATATTTTTCATTGTAAATTATTTTTTATTTTTTTTAAGTTAGATGTTTATTCAGTAATATTGAATGATGAGAGGTTATAAATTAGATATTTCTCTATTGTTGAAATCTTATAATCTGTTCTTGTTGATACAAAACTCTAAAACTCTCAAACCCTCCCGCTTAACTCACCTATGGTCAAATCTTTTCGCCAATCGATCACCCGAAAACTGAATGATAAATACCAAAGCGACCAACAAACCAAGAACGAGATTCATAATCAAAGCATCGTAACCGATATATCCATACTGATAACCAATTTGTCCCAATCCACCGGCTCCGACAGCGCCACCCATTGCGGAATATCCTACAAGAGTTATTAAAGTAATTGTTGCATTATTGATCAGCGATGGCAAAGCTTCGGGCAACAAAACTTTTTTGATAATCTGAAACGGAGTTGCTCCTAAAGCTCTTGCTGTTTCAATCAAACCATTCGGAATTTCCAAAAGACTGTTTTCAACCAATCTTGCAATAAATGGTGCTGCTCCAATGCTTAAAGGAACCAATGCGGCGTTCATTCCGATGGAGGTTCCTACCAAAGATCTTGTGAACGGGATCATCCAGACAATCAAAATAATAAAAGGAATCGACCTGAAAATATTTACTAAAATTGACAGAATTCTGTTATAAGTTGTATTTTCTAAAAGCTGTCCTTTTTTAGTAATAAAAAGAAGAACCCCAACAGGAAGACCCAAAACAAAACCGAAAAAACCTGAAACAAATGTCATGTAAACTGTCTCCCAAATTCCTTTTGATAGAAGCGAAATTACCGTGTCACTAAGCATAACCTTTTACTGTATTTTGAATGTTATTCTGATTAAAATAATAGATTGCTTTCTGGTTTTCATCAGCTTCTCCCTGTAATTGCAGAAGAAGTTTTCCGAAATTGGAATCTCCCAAATATTCTACATCAGCTTTCAGAAGTTTATATGGAATTTTATATTGATCGTAGATTACAGAAAGTAATTTTTCTACGCTGATACTTTCGTTCAGTTCGATTTCAACCAACGGAAACAAACCATCTTGTGGCTCTTTCTGTAGTTTTTTGTTGAGTTCTTGCGGTATAGTCATAACACCTGAGTTTAAAAATTGTTTGATGATAGGATTTTCTTTGTTGGAAATAATTTCACTCAAAGTTCCTTTTGATACTAATTGTCCTTTGTCGATGACGGCAACGTGATTGCAGATCGCTTTGATGACTTCCATTTCGTGGGTGATCAGTAAAATAGTGATTCCTAAACGATGGTTGATATCTCTTAATAATTCTAAAATAGATTGGGTTGTTGCCGGATCGAGCGCACTTGTGGCTTCATCACAAAGTAGGAGATAGGGATCATTGGCCAAGGCTCTTGCAATCGCAACTCTTTGTTTTTGACCACCTGAAAGACTTTTAGGATATTCATGAGCTTTATCTTCAAGACCTACGATTTTTAAAAGTTCATTTACTTTTTCTCTGATTTCATCTTTACTTAGATTGTCCAATTCCAGAGGAAGTGCAATGTTTTCAAAAACCGTTCTCGATGAAAGAAGATTGAAATGCTGAAAAATCATTCCTATTTTTTTCCTTTCATGGGCTAATTGTTTGGAATTTAAATTTGTAAAATCTTTTCCATTGATAATAATTTGTCCTTCATCCGGTCTTTCCAACAAATTAATGGTTCGGATCAGAGTGCTTTTTCCGGCTCCCGAAAAACCGATGATTCCGACAATATCACCTTTTTCAATATGTAGATTGATAGTATTTAAAGCTTTAAACGCTTGTTTTTTCTGATGAAATGTTTTTGAAATATTCTTTATTTCTATCATTTTTTTCTCTGTAATTTTTAATAAAAAAAGGCTCTACAACGTGGTAAAGCCTTTAAAAATATGTTATAATAAAAGTAAGGTCAGCCACTAAAATTCCCACACAAAGGCATACAGCAATACATCATCATAGGTTTGATGCTCATCTTCGACATAAAATTGCAGGTGAATTTTGATTTCATTTTCATTTCCTAACTTGAATACGGTTGCAAATATAAAACATATATTTTTATTAGTCCACTAAAGTAATAGACTTTTTGTATTTTTATTTGAGTATTATTTTTAATTATTTGGAAATCAGTGTTTTATTTCCATGTTTTAATTTAGTTAAATTTGAAAAATATTTTAATTCTCAGAATAATCTTATTTTAGACCCATGAAAATTCAAATCATCAGCGATTTGCATCAGGAATTCGGGCTATCTGATTTATCTTTTGATAATGCAGATGTTGTTATATTGGCGGGAGATATTAATTTAGGCACAAAAGGAATTGAATGGATTAAAACTAAAATTCCTGATAAACCTGTGATCTACGTTTTGGGTAACCATGAATATTACAAAGGTTCATACCCGAAAACTTTAAACAAAATAAAAGAAGCTTCAAAAAATTCTAATGTAAATGTATTGGAAGATTCTTTCGTTGATATTAAAAATATAAGATTTCACGGTGCAACTTTGTGGACAGATTTTTCAATTTTCGGAGGTCCTATGGCTTATGGAAGTCTTTGTCAGAGCCAAATGAATGATTATAAACTGACCAGGAGAGATCCGTCCTATTCAAAAATGAGAAGTATTGATACCTTTAAAATTCATCAGTTTTCAAGACAATGGCTTAAGGAGAGTCTGGAAAATTCAAAAGGACTGAAAAATATTGTGGTTACACATCACGCTCCAAGTTTGCAATCGGTTCCTGAGCATTTTAAAAAAGATCCGGTTACTTCGGCATATGCTTCGAATCTTGAAGATTTTATTTCAGAATATCAACCTCTTTATTGGATTCACGGTCATATTCATACGCCTACAAAATACAAAATAGGAGAAACGGAAATTATCTGCAATCCTCATGGTTATGTTACCGAAAAATATAACGGCTATGATAAAGAATTGATTATCGAAGTTTAATTTAAACTTTCCTTAATTCCACAACATCCATCCTTAATTCTGTAACAGGATTTTTCATCAATCCAGGATATTTGTAAAAATATTCAGCGTTATGAAAAGGAAAATATTAATTGTCGGTGGCTATGGTGCAGTGGGAAGTTCTATTGCAGAATGTTTAATGAAAGTGTATCCGCATCAGATAATTATTGCAGGGCGAAGTTTTTGGAAAGCTCAGGCAAAAGCGGAGGAGTTTCAAAATAAAGTTATTCCACAGCAGTTGGATGTGGATAATTCTAATGATTTTTCAGTTTTAAATGATGTAGAACTGGTTATCATGTGTCTCGATCAGCAGAATACTGATTTTGTTGAATATTGCATTTCTAAGGGGATTTCCTATATCGATATTTCCGCAGATTACAAGAATTTACAGAAAATTGAAAAGCTACATTTTTTAGCTGAGCAAAATAAATCAACGGTAGTTTTAAGTGTCGGTTTGGCTCCCGGAATTACCAATCTTTTAGCACAATATGTCGTTTCCCGGATGGAAAATGTAGAATCTATTGATATATTTGTTCTTTTAGGTTTAGGTGAAAAACATGGTGATCATGCCTATCAATGGACATTTGATAATGTAGATTCCAATTATACATTGAAAATACATGATGAGGAGAAAGCCGTAAAAAGTTTTACCCAGCCTCTGAAAACTAATCTTGCAGGAAATAGAAATTTTTATCTTTTTAATTTTTCAGATCAGCATGTTTTGCTCAATACCTTGGATGTCCCGAAAGTACAGACCAGAATGGCTTTTGATGTAGAATGGTTTACAGAGCTTACAGCATTTCTCAGGAAATTAAAGATTACTAGGCTTTTCAGAAATAAAAAAGTTCAGGATTTTGCCATTCAAAGTTTTAAAAATTTCCCAATGGGAACAGATATTTTCGGAGTAAAAGTCATTGCCAAAGACAAAAACGGAAATTCAAAAGGGGTAAGTGCTAAAGGTAATAACGAAGGTAGAATTACAGCATCCGTTGCTGCAGAAATTGCAGTTTTAGTTCTCAATGAAAATCTTCCAAAAGGTGTTTTTCACAGCCACCAATTGGTGAAAGATATTCCGATGTTTTTAAACCGGCTTAAAAACTATGATTCTGGTTTTCAGTTGCATATACACTAAAATGCTTTTTGAAAGAAAATTGTATTAAAAAACTCGGTTTTTGTAAAGTAAAACGGAGTTTTTTTCGTCTAACTAAATAAGGGTTTTCAAACCAAAAAAATATGGAGAATACAAACATAAACAGCGGAATTATTTTAATTCCAGATTTCAGTGGATTTACTGAATTTGTGTTCAATACAAAACTTTATACCGGTGAATATATTGTAAAACAACTACTTTCTATTTTGATTGATGTAAACAATCAGTATTTTGATATTTCTGAAATTGAAGGCGATGCGATTTTATTTTATCGCTACGACAACAAGCCTTCGTATAAAAAGATTTCCGGAATGCTAAAAAACATGAGAAATGCTTTCAATATGAAAATTCAGGAATTAAGCGAAATGTTGAATACCACCATAGAATTGTCATTAAAATTCATTGTTCATTACGGAAAGTTTTCACAATACAACATCGGAAGTTTCAGAAAACTATACGGAAAACCTATCGTAGAAGCCCATCAAATGCTGAAAAATGATTTTGCCGAGCAACCTTCTTATGCTTTGTATAGTCATTCTTTTCTGAAAAATTCTCAGAATGAAGAATATGTTCCGAATGAAGAAACCATACATGTCTCAGATGTTGGAGCGATTCAATATTTTGGAAATATAGATTAGCAAATTTATTATTAATTCCTTGTTATTTGCTTTTGTTAACGTCCGGAGAAATTCGGGCGTTTTTAAAATTGTCATTCTGAACGAAATGAAATGGAGTGAAGAGTCTCGTTAATTTATTTAAGAGATTCTTCCTTCGTCAGAATGACAAAATCTTAATGTTAATCACGTGCTTTAAGTACAAAAAAATCAGATAGATTTACTTCAACTTCTCTTTTTACAGATACGGTATAAGCAATTAATGTTGCTGTGATTATAATCCCACTGATAATTACAAAAGGATTTAGTTTGAAGTTTTTAAATAAATTATTCATTTTATATGTATTTTATTGTTTTAAAAAGTTTGTTTTTAATGTTGATTGTATATAAACAAAAAATCGCCCCGCTTGTGCGAGACGACTTGAGCAAAGTTATCGATATTGAGAATACGATTAATTAATGTCAAAATTATTTCATATTATAACTATATATTTTGTGGCTTAAAAACCGTTTTTATTATCCCAACGATTTATTTATACCTTGATGAAGATATGGTGAGATAAAATAATCAACTATTAGTATTATTTGTTAAATTAAATTGCAAAGGTTTTAATATGAACTAAATTTGGATGAATCCAAAAAAAATCCCGACTTTTGCAACCCTCCAATAATCCCGACTATTCATGAAACTTTGTATTGCCGAAAAACCAAGCGTTGCCAGAGATATTGCTAAAGTATTGGGCGCAACCATGCCTAAACAAGGCTATATGGAAGGAAACGGCTATTGCGTGACATGGACTTTCGGACATCTTTGTACCCTTAAAGAACCTCACGATTACGGTCCGCAATACAAATCCTGGAATTTGTTTTTGCTGCCGATTATTCCCACCAATTTTGGAATCAAATTAATTCCGAATCAAGGGGTTGAAAATCAGTTTAAAGTCATCGAAAGATTGGTCGCCGAATGTGATGAGGTTATCAATTGCGGGGATGCTGGTCAAGAGGGAGAGCTTATTCAGCGTTGGGTTTTGCAGAAAGCAAAATGTGATAAACCCGTACAACGTTTGTGGATTTCATCATTGACAGAAGAAGCGATTAAGGAGGGTTTTGAAAAATTGAAACCAGCCGAAGATTACAAAAATCTCTATCTCGCAGGAAATGCAAGAGCAATAGGAGACTGGTTATTGGGTATCAATGCGACACGACTTTTCACGAAAAAATTTGGCGGAAATAAAGCGGTTTTGTCCATCGGAAGAGTGCAGACTCCGACTTTGGCGATGCTTGTTCAGCGTCAGAAAGAAATTGATGCATTCTCTACCGAGGAATACTGGGAACTGAAAACCAAATACCGTGACGTTATTTTCAATGCGGCAATTGATCGTTTAAAAACTTTAGACCGAGCCGAAAAAGGTTTGGAATATCTGAAAGTGAATCCTTTTGAAATTCTTTCATTTGAAATAAAAGAGGGAAAAGAAAAAAATCCAAGACTGTTTGATTTGACAGGACTTCAAGTGGAAGCTAATAAGAAATTCGGGTATTCTGCAGACAGTACTTTAAAATATATTCAAAGTCTTTACGAGAAAAAACACGTCACCTATCCGCGTGTTGATACGACGTATCTATCCGAGAGTTTATATCCGAAAATTGGAGGAATTCTTCAAAGCATGGTTATTTACAAAGATTTGATTTCGCCTTTACTTGAAGAGCCAATTCCAAAATCGAAAGCGGTGTTTGATGATGCAAAAGTAACTGATCACCATGCAATTATTCCGACTGAAATTCCACCTTCTCAAAATTTAACGAGGGAAGAAAAACTCATTTATGATTTAATTGCGAAACGTTTTATCGCTGTTTTTTATCCTGAATGTAAAATTTCAAATACCTTGGTTGAAGCTCAGGTAGGAACAATTCCGTTTAAAACAAGCGGAAGACAAATTCTCGAACCGGGCTGGAGAGCAGTTTATGCAAAAGATGCCAAAGAAGAACCGAACGATAAAGAAAAAGATAAGGACGAGGAACAGACCATTCCTGAATTTAAAGTGGGCGAAACCGGACCTCATGAACCGATGATTCATCAGGGAAAAACTTCGCCGCCAAAAGCTTACACCGAAGCAACATTACTTCGCGCCATGGAAACTGCCGGAAAGCAGGTCGACGACGAAGAACTTCGTGAGATGTTGAAAAATAACGGGATTGGAAGACCTTCAACCCGCGCAAATATTATTGAAACTCTTTTTAAGCGAAAATATATTGAACGAAAAAAGAAAAATTTAGTTGCGACTTCTACAGGAATTCAGCTGATCGATACAATTGAAGACGAGTTGCTGAAGAGTCCTGAATTGACAGGAGAGTGGGAATTAAAACTTCGCAAAATTGAAAGTGGTGAATATGAGGCCAATCAGTTCAAAGATGAATTGATTCAAATGATCAGGGAATTGACCAAAAAAGTGGTTGATGGAAAAGCGAAAGTTTTTACTTTACACGAAGAAAAAGAAGAGGTTAAAGAAAAGAAAAAACGAGAGCCCGCTGTAAAAAAAGAATTACAGTCCTGGGAAGAAACGAAATGCCCTAAATGTAAAACGCACAACTTGATGAAAGGAAAAACCGCAGTAGGATGTTCCGATTTTAAAAACTGCGGCTTTAAAGTTTCATTTGATATTTTTGGAAAAAAACTTTCTGATAAACAATTGATGGATTTGGTTTTAAAAGGAAAAACCTCAAAACTGAAAGGCTTCACCACGCATCCTGAAAATGTAGCAGAAGGAGTTATTACGCTTTCTCCAGAATTTCTAATCAATCTCACTTAGTGGTAAGTGACCGATTGTTAAATTGAATTTATACTTTTTTTGAACCATTAAGATTAGTTTAGATTTTAAGAATGTTAAGTTGAGCTTTACTTTAAGATTTACTGTTAAAAATCTTTAGATTTTTCTTAATTTATCTCAACTTCTTAACTAATCTTAATGGTAAGGTTTTTCAATAATTTTGCAACTATCAACTATTTCAAATAAAGCCTCATCCTTGCTTCATACTCAGGTTTGGTTTTCAATAATTTCCAAATTTTCTTATCATCGGGATTACTGATTCTGTAATAAATAATTTTATCAGCAGAATATTTAAAATAAGGATGATTTTTCAACCACTCTTCGGGAGCGTCAACCAAAGTGTGTCGTTCAACTTTTGAATTGTCGAGTGGAGCAATGCTGAGTAATTTCTGAACTAATTCTTTGTCAATATTATATGTTTCAAGAATTTGTTCTTTTGTCATAAAACCTCCCAATTTCTTTCTAAAACCAATCATTGAACCTGCACTTTTTTCGTCTAAGCCAAATTCTAATAGCTGTTTGAATGTAATAGAATTCATATCTGTTTTTGAAAAATCCGTTTTCTCTTGTTTGAATTCCGACTTTTTATCTTCAGAATTTTTCGCCATTGTCGAAGTGTTCAGCCTGATGTAAGGTTTTAATTCTTCGAACTTTTCTGCTGAAATGACAAAGCAATTTTTTATATCCTCTAAAGTTTTAAAGCTTCCTTTCAGATTTCGATCACGGTAATTAACAATCACATTCGCCTGTTTTTCGGAAAAACCTAAAGCCATCCAACCGTTCAAATCCAACGTATTCGGATCAAAAGAAGTTTGTGGAGTTTTAGATTTAAAAGAATTTGACTTTCCTGTATAAGCATCAAAATTAACAGGAGTTTTTGCAGGTAAAATCAGATAGGGCTCAAGTTTCGCATAATTCTCTTCGTTGATGATAAAACATTCTTTAAACTTTTCTTTACTCACAAAACTTCCACCCAAGTAACTTTTATATTTTATAATCGCTGCGGCTTGTTTCTCAGAAAATCCCATGTTTTCCCAATCGGTTTGTAAAAGTTGGTCAGGATTAAATTTTCTTGTAATGCTTAAAGTTTTCTTTTCATAATTTTTAAAACCTGGTTTTCTTTTTGCTTCAGAATTGGTTTCAGGAAGTAAAATAAATGTTTCAAGCTGGTTAAATTTGTCCTCAGAAATCGCATAGCATTTTTTGAACTGTTCTTTAGAAATAAATTTTCCGCCGACAATTTGCTTGTATTTTAAAATGGTTGCCGTCTGTTTTTCTGAAAATCCGAGCTTTTGCCATTGATTTTCATCTAAATCGTTTGGATCAAATTCAGATAAAGATTCTACGGGTAAACTTTCAGAAATGAAGGTGACTTCGGGAAAGGTTTCATCAGATTTGTAGGTGTACTTTTGAAACCCGAGTAGCGTAAGCAACAGCATTCCAAGAAATGCCATTTGCTGGTAATAGTTCTTTTTCATCAGCTTTTTTGTGTGTTTTATTTGGTGGGATATTGCAATCGTAACTATTTCTAAAGGAAATAATGTCAAAATTGAAACATCGTAGAATAAAGTTAAGAATTATTTTAATTCAAAACTTGATGAAAGTAAAAATATTTTAAACAAATATTTGGGTATCAGTTGCTTTACTGATAATTGTGAATGGACTTATTCAGAATCTTTTTCGACCAAAGAATCTTTAAGCTTAAGCAATTCTGCTTTTACGAATTCTAAACGATCAATTAATGTAACTGTTTCTGAAATTTTTGAGTTGGTTGTTAACGCAATTCTTGCTCCATCAAGCGTATAACCTTTTTCTTTCACCAAATGATAGATGATTTTCAGGTTTTTAATGTCTTCGGGAGTGAAGTAACGGTTTCCTTTTTTGTTTTTCTTAGGTTTGATAATGGGGAATTCCTGTTCCCAATATCTTATCAATGAAGCGTTTACGTCGAATGCTTTCGCAACTTCTCCTATCGAATAATACAGTTTGTCGGGTAAATTTGTCTTCATTATACAGTCCTGAAAATTCAAAGATAAATATTTTTTAAGCTTTACTACAAATACACGTTGTAAAATGTGCAGTTTAAGTGTATTTTTGTTCTCTTTCACACTTAATAAATCAGGATGAATTCTATCTCGGTATTGCATATCAATCTTTTTCAGTCAGAGAAAAATGCTCCGGATTTTTACTTTAATACATTGAAAAAACATTTGGTTTCCAGCCATAAACATATCGAAAAACCGCATCGCCATGATTTTTATGTCACCGTTATTTTCACTAAAGGAACAGGAATTCATGAAATAGATTTTCAAAAATACAGCGTTTCTGAAGGAAGTATATTTTTTCTTTCTCCGGGCCAGGTTCACAGTTGGGAACTTTCTCCGGATACCGATGGCTATATTTTCTTTTTTTCTCAGCCTTATTACGAAATGCATTACGTTAATCAAAAGCTGAAAAATTTCCCATTTTTTAACTCTCCGAGTTTTCCGAGAAAGCTTCAGCTTCAATCTGAAGAATTGGTAGATATGATTCGCCTTTTTGAGGCTATTGGAAGCGAGCATGAGTCTCAGAATGTAATGAAGGAGAGTTTTATTCTTTCACTCATTACTCAAATTTACATTCAGTCGGTAAGAGAGTTTTCTAAAGATGATGAAAAAACTTCAGCCACAAGTGTATCTTATTTTAAACATTATCAGGATTTCGAAAACTTGTTGGAAGAGTCTTTTACTTTTCAAAAATCGATTTCTTATTATGCTTCACAACTCAATATTTCAGCAAAGCATCTTAACAGAATTACACAGACTGTTATGCAAAAAACTGCTTCTGAGATTATTACCGAAAGAGTGATTCTGGAAGCTAAAAGGATGCTCATTTACCTTGATGAAGGTCTTGTGGAAATTGCTTTTAGATTGGGGTATGAAGAGTATTCTTATTTTGCGAGGATGTTCCGTAAAAATTCGGGAATTACACCCTCGCAATTTATTAAAAATCATAAAAACTAATCTTTTACAATGCGAGTTTAAAAGGTCCTTCAAAGGTTGTTTCGAAAGTATCTAAAACTTCATTTTTTTCATCTAAAACAACGATGGTTAAATTTTGTTTCGAAGATTTAATTTCATTTTCCGGAAAAGCAATTCCAATAGACCCTTTAAGAATTTGGTCACCTTTTAATGTGATTTTGCTCGGTCCTGAAGAAATAATTTCGGCATGAGTAGGTTGCGTAACTTTTATGGTAATTACTTTTTTCTCATTGGTTTTATTCAGAAAAGTATAGGTGAAATTATTGATGATTTTTCCATCTCTCACAAAGAATGTAGAGCCTGCAGGTTTTATAAATTTTGCTTCCATAGAACCTCTGTCGTTTAATAAGAATCCTAAAAATCCTATTAATAACGCCAGAAAAACCGTTGTGATGATCATTCTTGAAGTGATTCCAAGTTTTTTTCCGGTTTCAATTTCTTTTTCTGTCGCATAACGTACCAATCCGGTTGGTAAAGCTACTTTTATCATCACTTCATCACAAGCATCGATACAGGCGGTACAGTTGATACATTCTAATTGCTGGCCGTTTCTGATATCAATTCCTGTCGGGCAAACTACTACACATTGACCACAATCAATACAATCGCCTTTTCCTGAAGATTTTCTGTCTTCTCCGTTTCTCCATTTGGCTCGGTTTTCTCCTCTTTTTGTATCGTAATATACATTGATGGTCTGTTTATCGATCAGTACACCCTGCAATCTTCCGTAAGGACAAACCAGAGTACAGACCTGCTCACGCAACCAGGCAAAAACAAAATAAAAAACCAGTGAAAAAGACAGCATTGCTGTAAAATGTAAAGGATGTTCTACAGGACCTTCCTGAATGATTTTAAAAATATTTTCGTACCCAACAATGTACATAAACATAAAGTGGGAAATAATCACTGACATGATAAGAAAAACAGACCATTTTAAAACTCTTTTTCTTATTTTTTCAGAATCCCAGCTTTGTCTGTCCAGTTTCATTTGTTTGTTACGGTCACCTTCAATCCAATATTCTATTTTTCGGAAAACCATTTCCATGAAAATAGTTTGCGGACACAGCCATCCACAAAATATTCTTCCGAAAACCACCGTGAAGAGCATCACGAAAATGACAGAAATCACGGCTCCTAAAGCTAAAATAAAAAAATCCTGCAGGTAAAATGACTGACCTAGGATAAAGAATTTTCTATCGATAAGATTGATTAGAAGAAACGGATTGTTATTAATTTTTAAAAACGGAATTCCAAAAAATAAAGCTAGTAACACATAACTTGTGTAATCTCTGTAATTGGTATACTTACCTTTCGGCTTTCTGGGAAAAACCCATTTTCGTTTCCCTGAATCGTCCATTGTTCCTACAGAATCTCTGAAAGCCTCACCATCACTTCCCGGAATTTTTATATTGCCTTGCTGAATGCTCATCTTTTGAATTTTATTTAATTAAAAGGACTTTTTTAGATGATTTGTAAATCATTTCTGAAATAATATTCAGTCTAAATTTTCCTCATTAAAAGATGATACAAAGCTCCTGATTATAAGTTTTAATAAATAATATTAAATACTTACAGAATAGGATAAAAAGGACATTTTGTTATTTGTAATTAAAATAAATAATTGGTTCTATAAAATTGCCAAAGCTTTTTACAAATCGTAAATTGTATGCCTTAAATTTATAGAAATGAAAAATATTTTGAATGCAGGTCTTGTTGGTTTGGTTTTGGCATTTCTCAGTTGCAAATCAACAAATTACAATGCAATGCTTGAAAATACCGAACCAAAATTAATATCAAATCAATTTTCATTTACCGAAGGTCCGGCAGCAGATAAAACCGGCAATGTTTATTTTACAGACCAACCGAACGATAAAATTTATTTTTGGGATTGGAAAACGGATAAAGTATCTTTGTTTTTAGATAAAACCGGACGAGCTAACGGAACTTATTTCGATGAGAACGATAATTTAATTACCTGTTCAGACAATGAAGGTGAAATCTGGAAAATTGGTAAAGATAAATCGGTAGAGGTTTTGTCTAAAGGTTTTGAAGGAAAGCGACTAAACGGACCCAATGATCTTTGGCTCGATGGAAATGGAGGAATTTATTTCACAGATCCTTTGTATAAAAGAGATTACTGGCAAGATTTTAAAGTAGAAATTCCTGAAAAGAATCTGTATTACAGAAATAAATACGGCAAAATTTCTAAGCTTGAAACTTTTGTGCAGCCGAACGGAATCATTGGAAGTATTAAATTAAAGAAACTTTATGTTTCAGATATCGATGCCGGGAAAACCTATGTTTATGATATTCTGGGCGATGGAAAATTATCTGAAAAGAAGCTTTTCTGTGAGATGGGTTCAGACGGAATGACGCTTGATAAAGATGGTAATCTTTACATTACAGGAGACGGTGTTACTGTTTTTAATGCTGAGGGTAAAAAAGTTCATCACATTAAAATTCCTGAAGACTGGACGGGAAATGTAACTTTTGGTGGAGAGAAAAACGATATTCTGTTTATTACCGCATCAAAGTCTGTTTATACATTGAAGACAAAAACAAACGGATTGAAATAAATTGAGGTTAAAGTTGAGGTTTAGACTGAAAAAAAATCTAAACCTCAACTTTAAAAATTAATAAGCAACCTCCATTTTCACTTTCTTGCCTTTTAGCTTTTCAGTGCTCAGTTTTTTAAGTAAATCTCTCACTTTAGTTCTTGAAACTGCTACATAAGAAGTGGTGTCTTTTACTTCGATCAGACCTAGATCTTCTTTCTGTAATTCTCCTTTTTTCAATAAATATCCTACGATGTCGACTTTATTGACCTTATCTTTTTTTCCGGCACTAATGTAAATGGTTTGAAATGGCGGGTTTGCAGGAACTTTAGAAAATTCTTTTACAGATTCTTCAGGAGTATCTTTTTTGATAAACGGAAACTTCTCATCTTCTGTCATTACCAGATAAGCAAACCCTTTTGCATTCATTCTTGCGGTACGGCCGTTTCTGTGAATGAAAGCGTCTTCGGTTGTCGGCAATTGATAATGAACAATCGATTCAACTTCCGGAACATCTAAACCTCTTGCCGCTAAATCCGTGGTAATTAAAACTCGTGCAGTATCATTTCTGAATTTCAGCAAAGCACGCTCTCTTTCGTCCTGTTCCATTCCACCGTGGAAGGTTTCTCTGGCGATACCTTTATCTAAAAGTAAATCAGCAATACGATCAACCGTTTCTCTGTGGTTACAGAAAATAAGGGTTCTTTTGTTCCCAATTTTACAAATCAAATGAAATAAAGTATCCAGTTTTTCTTCAGAAACTGTCATTACTTTTCTTAATTGAATATCAGGTTTATTTTCTCCTAATTTTAAGAAATCAATTACTTTTTCATCTTTCAGGCCTGTGAACTTTGGAATCTCATCCATCGATGTTGCCGAAGTCAGCATTCTTTGATACAGATTGTACATGTTTTCAATAATGTATTCCATATCATCATGAAAACCAAATTCTAAAGCTTTATCAAACTCATCCAGAACTAAGTTTTTAATTGTCTTTACATCAAGATTTTTATTTCTCATGTGATAGGCAACCCTTCCCGGAGTTCCGATCAATATCGCTGGAGCTTCCTTGAGATTGTTTATTTCAATCTTTTTATCGTGGCCACCGTAGCAAACAGTCACTTTAAAATCTGTTCCCATCGATTTGAAAACCTGCTCAATCTGTAAAGCCAATTCTCTTGCGGGAACCAGAATTAAAGCCTGAATTCCTGTCGATTCTTTTGATAAACTTCTAAGAACCGGAAATAAAAATGCCAATGTTTTTCCCGATCCGGTTGGCGAAAGTAAAACAACATCGGTGTTGTTTTCTGTAGTCTTATATGTTGTTTTCTGCATCTGATTCATATCCTGAATCTGCAGTTTTTTATAAATAGATTCTAATTCCATTTTGCAAAGGTAAGTTAAAAGAACTTTTGAGGAAATTATTAAATAATTTTTACAGAAATTTGTATCAACACTCAAATATAAACATGACACCCGAGAAAAGAAAACTCATGACCGACAGTTTCAACCGTTCAGAAACGTTGAAATTCTACAACGCTGAACTTCTTGAAGTAGAAACTGATTTTGTCTCCATCAAAATTCCTAAAATGGAATTAATGACCAGAAAAGCAGGAATGTTCAACGGCGCAATGATTGCTTCTTTGGTTGATGTTTCTTCAGGATATGCCGCAGTAAGTCATTATGAGGGAGATTGCTATGTAGTAACGGTAGAATTGAAAGTGAATTATTTAAGACCAGCAATGGGAGATGCTCTGGTTTCCAAATCTTATGTAGTAAAAGGTGGTTCCAAGATCAGTGTTATCAGAACTGAAATTTATACAGTTGATGAAAACCGTACTTCGGAAAGTCATGTAGCAACATCTTTGGTGACGATGATGAAAATTAAATAGATTTAAAACAAAGAAAACTTAGTATTCATCATCGATTGAATGTAATTGGAATAAGTTTTGTTTGTAAAAACCAATAATATAAAAATTAAATACTATGAACTTAATTATTAGACTTCTGGTTACAGCTATTGTAGCTTTTTTACTCACCAAAATTTTACCGGGCGTGCATTTTGACGGTTTTTCAACGGCAATTATTTTTGCAGTTGTTTTAGGACTTTTAAATCTTATTGTGAAGCCTGTTTTAAGCCTTTTTGGTTTGCCACTTACCATTATTACTTTAGGTTTTTTTGCTTTGGTAATCAATGCTGTTATTATTCTTATAGCAGATTATTTTATTGATAGTATGGTTGTAGATGGCTTTTGGTGGGCATTTATTTTCAGTATAGCACTTTCTATAGTGACGTCGCTTGCCAATTCGATGTTTTCAGACGGAGACTAATTAAATTAAATTCTTAAAAATAAAAAAAGGTGGAAATTCAAAAGATTTCCACCTTTTTTTATGAAATAGAGTATTCTTTAACACCTCAAAAAATAAATATTTGGAAGTTGGTGTAGTATTATAATATGAAGATAATGCTTTAATATGGTGTTGTTATTACAATATTAATAGATTTTTAATAAATTATAAATAATTAGTTATTGTTGTGTATTTTGTAATTAAAAAGTGTTATTTTTAAGTTAAAATTATTAGTAAGTTATTTTTGATTTATTAATTAATAATTTGTTTACACCAGATTTATATGACAAAATATTTACAGATTTTATTGTTGTTTGTGAGCTGCTATGTCTATTCTCAAGTTCCCATAAGTGTAAAGGTAAAAGATGCTTTTGGGAATGAAAATTTTCATGTAACATGCACAAATAATCTCGATGCCAATGGCTGTATTCCGCTTCATGTAGAATATCCGGATTTGAAGCAAGCTACAACGTACCAGCTTACACAGGGAACGTATGATCCTCCAATTCCAATGAATCAGGGAACGGTACTTAACGCTAATTTTGACGATTTATTTACGCCAAAAATAGATTTACCATTTAAATTTTGTTTTTTTAATCAATATTTTGAATCTCTCGTCATTGGTTCAAACGGTATGGTCACTTTTGATCTGAATCAGCAGGGAAATATCAATTATCCCAATGTTCTCTGGCAAAATCCTAATCAAGGTTTACCTAAGAATTCTATTTTTGGGGTATACCATGATATGGTTTTTTCTGCTTCAGATACATCAGAAATTTACTATTCTACAATAGGAACAGTACCTTACAGAAAATTTGTAATCAGTTATTATGACGGAAGAGTTGCTGGTTGTACAGACCGATCTTCATCACAAATTGTTTTACATGAAACAACAAATATTGTAGAGGTTTTTGTAGATAAAAAACTTACACCCTGCCCAACCAGAAAGTTTGAAAATGCTTTGATTGGAATTATAAATGATACGGGAACTTTAGGATATTCTCCGGCATCAAGAAATACCGGAAACTGGCAGGCTTTACAGGAGTCATGGAAATTTACGCCAAACGGAAATGTAATTCAGCCAACGGTAACGTGGACCAATTCGGCAGGACAAACTGTTGGATCAGGAATTCAGGCTACTTTATGTCCTACTCAAAATGAAGTTTATACTGCCAATGTTGTTTTTAACATTTGCGGAAACAGTAATTTGACGTTAACTGATGATTTTACTCTTGATTTTGATCCTTCTTATCCCATTTCAAGAAATTATACCCAGGATTTTTGCGGGAATGCTCCGATTCAGCTTAACCTGTATGATTTTAAACCTAATGTAACCTCACAAAATCCGGCAAATTTTAATTTTACTTTTCATGAATCTTTAACTGATGCACAGAATAATCAGAATGGTATTTCTACAACCTATTCGTTGAATGCCAACAAAATTTTATATGTAAGAATTCAGAACCCGAATGTTCCCGGATGTTTCAGAGTGGCGGTTCTTACTTTGAATTTTCTTACCAAAAATCTTTTGACCGATACTATTTTACTTTGTGATACCAATAACGATGGAATTGAGCAAAATTATGATTTAAGTTTCTTAAACAGTCAGCTTTTTTCTGCGGGAACATCCGGATTTTCATATTATCTGTCTCAGACGAATGCTCAAAATAATACGAATGCTGTAACCACATCAAATATTACAACAAACACAAAAATTTGGGTAAGACTACAGGATGCGGCATGTACTTACATTCTCGGACCTGTAAATTTCACTTTCCAGCCAGGAGTTAATGCTAATTCCCCGATTAATTTTTCGTACACGATGTGTGATATTAATGCAGATAATAATGAACCTTTTGATTTTGCGTTAAATATCGGGCCTTTAATTACAACACAGCCAGGAGCTGCTTTTACAGTTTATCAGACTTTTGCAGAAGCTTATAATAATTCAGGAACTGTAATCGGAACGATTAAAGAAGGGCAGTACACGGTTTACATCAGAGTTCAGATTCCGGGAGGATGCTTTGCTGTGGTTACTGTAAATTTAAATATAACCTTTACCAAGATTTTGGTCAATGATAAAAATGAGTATATCTGTTTCAACGGAACCGACGATATTACCGTCAATCTCCAAACCCTTTCTGCAAATATGCTTGTTGCTCCGTCAACGGTTCCTGTTACAGAGTTTTATGACAATTATTCAGCGGCTTTAGATGGAGTAAATCCTATTTCGTCTACTCAAACGATTACTGAAAACGGCAACTTTGTAAGCAAAACATTTTATGTTCGGTTTGAGCAAAGTGATACGTGTTATACAATTAAAGCGATTAATGTATATTTGGTTCATCCGGTTATTGTAGATTCTGATTTTACGGTGTGTGATTTTAATAATGATAATGCGGAAGTTGTTCTGCTTGCTCAGTTTTCTGGGGCTATTATCGGAAATCAGAATGCAACTACAACTTTCTTTCTTACCCAAGCTGAAGCTCAGAACGGAACGAATTCTGTAACGAGTGTAAATGTTGTTGGTATAAGACAGCTTTTCGTAAAAATTGATTCTTACAATTGTACTCAGATTTATCCTCTTACCATTAGTTTGGTATCAACTCCCGCTGTGAATTCTGCTGTAAATGTCAATCTGACCAATATTTGTGACAATAATAATGATGGAGTAGAGCTGTATAATCTTTTATTGGCTCAGCCTCAGATTTACAACGGTTCAAATGTTACATTTACTTATTATACTTCTTACGATCCTGCAACACATGTTTTTTCAGGACCAATTGCCAATCCGAACGAGTTTCCTGTTCACGGAAGTGCAACGGTGTATGTAAAAGTGAAATTTAATAATAATGAATGTTTTTCTGTATCACAATTAAATATTCAGATGACATTTTTACCAGTAATTGTGTTAACGAATGCTGTTTTAAATACCTGCGATGAAGATTTTAATTTGAATGAAACTTTCCAACTGAATGATGCTGTTTTACAGATGTTTTCTGCTTCTCAGAATACATATCCGCTTTCTGATATGACGATTACTTATTACAATACTTTGGTAGAAGCCAATGCAGGAGTTCCTTCCACTCAGATTGGGAATAGTATTGTAACAACCGTTTCTACCGTGCAGGTTTGGGCGAGATTTCAGTCGAAAACGACAGGTTGTTTTTCCGTAGCGCCGATTCAGTTGAATACTTATTTTCCTCCAAAAGCAATCAATTCAAGCATAACGGTTTGTGATGATAATCTTGATGGTGTTTACGAAGTCAATCTGATGAATTACACCAATCTTTATGTAGATATTCCGAATACAATCAATACTTTCACTTTTTATCTTACGCAAAATGATGCACAAAACGGTACGAATCCTATTGCAAACCCACAAAGTTTTACAGCAAATCCTTTTCCACAGCAGATTTGGGTAAAAGTGATAAATATTCCGGGGTGTGATGATATTGCAACGATCAATTTTATTGTTGGAACTAAAGTGGTGCTTCAGAATTCAGGACCATTCCTTCTCAATAACGTCTGCGATACATTAAATGACGGAATTGAAAATGTAAATCTTACTCAATATGAACCACAGATTTTCACAGGTAGTAATGTTACTTTTACTTATTATACTTCTTTAGCTGATTTAAATTCCGGTACAAATGCAATTCCGAATCCTGCGAATTATTCTTTTAATCAAAATTCAGGATTAGATACGGTTTATGTAAAAGTTAGAGTTCCTGGATTATGTCCTGAGGTGGCAACGATTAAGATTTCTCTTAAAAAAGTTCCGTTCTTTGAAATTCCTACACAGTATTTCTGTCCGGATGCGACATTCAGCTATACTTTAGAGGTGAAAAATCATACCATTATAAGTTATGTTTGGACAAATCCTGCAGGACAAATAGTTTCTACTACTGATACTTTGGTTAATGCAGGAATGATAGGAACCTATACTGTAACAGTAACTTCAGATAACGGATGTTCTTACACTACAACTTTTGAAGCAAAATATTATGATGTTCCGGTGATTCAGAATATGATTGCGAGTGGTAGTACATATACGATAATAGCTACCGGTTCACAGCCGATTCTCTATTCAATTGACGGTATTAATTGGCAAGAAACGAATGTTTTCTACAATTTGCCAACAGGAATTACAACATTTTACGTAAAATATGTTGAAGGAAAATGTATTGTAAAGCAGGATGGGGTTATTTTAGATATTAAAAATGCAATTACACCAAACGGTGATGGATATAATGATAAATGGATTATTAAAAATCTTCATGTTTTCGGAAATAAAATGACGAATGTAAAAGTATTTGACCGTTATCAGTATTTAATTTTCGAGCAAAATACGAACACTCAAATTATCTGGGATGGAACAATTTCAGGAAGATCAATACCGACTTCAAGTTATTGGTATGTAATTACCCTTCCGGATGGAAGAACATTTACGGGATGGGTTTTAGTGAAGAATAATAATTAATCTTTAAAAATAATTAAAACGATAAAACCTCGCTGGCTTTCAGCGAGGTTTTGTTGTTTTAAATCTAAATCATCTTGTCTTCAAAGTATTAAATTCCCCTCCTTTGGAGGGGTGGATCAATTTTCTTAGAAAATTGAGACGGGGTGGTTAAAAAAAGCACCTCTTTTCTATATTTCACAAAATTGAAAAATATCCCTATCTTTTCATAAACACAAAAACGATGAATGAAATCTTAACAGAAATCAGCGGAGTTCTCATCCGCAGGAACTTCGTAGAAAATCTGCCTTATAATCCAAACTTAAAAAAACTCTTATCAGGAAAACGAAAAGCCGGAATTCTAAGCGAAGTAATTTTTTGGAAAAAAGTTCGAACAAAGATTTTTTATAATATAGATTTTGACAGGCAAAGAATTATTGGGAATTATATAGTAGATTTTTATGTGAAAAATTTGGGGTTAATTATTGAAATTGATGGCTGGAGTCATGATACTAAAGAAATTTATGATGAGGTAAGACAGAAGTATCTTGAATCTTTAGGTTTAAAAATATTCAGGATAACGGATTTTGATATAAAACATAATTTGTCTGTTGTCATGAAAGATCTTGAAGAATTTATCATTGAAAATTTTCGATTCTAAATTCCCCTCCAGAGGAGGGGTGGATTAATTTTCGCAGAAAATTAAGACGGGGTGGTTAAATAAGATAACAAGAAAACCGTAAATTTCTTAAAAAGTATGCTCTTAAAAACCACCCCGTCAAAAATTCTTACGAATTTTCGCCACCCCTCCTCTGGAGGGGAATTTTATCTCGTTGTATATTTTCTAACATTAGTTGCAGGAATTTTCTAATTTGAATATCTTTAAAACCACAAAAATCTATCAACAATCAACAAATAACGATCAACTATAAATGACTTTCCAAGAACAGATACAGCAAGGTATTCCAAGCCAATTACCTCAACCAAAACCATACGAAACCAATATCAACCACGCTCCGAAACGTAAAGAGATTTTAGGAGAAGAAGAGAAAAAATTAGCGTTAAAGAATGCTTTACGTTATTTCGAACCTCAGTTTCATGCAGAATTATTACCGGAATTTAAAGAAGAATTAGCGAAATACGGTAGAATTTACATGTACCGTTTTCGTCCGGATTATGAGATGAAAGCCAGAGATATTGCTGAATATCCAGGGAAATCTGAACAGGCAAAAGCAATTATGCTAATGATCCAAAATAATCTGGATTATGCAGTGGCACAACATCCTCATGAGTTGATTACTTACGGTGGAAATGGAGCTGTTTTCTCAAACTGGGCGCAATATCTTCTGACGATGAAATATCTGTCTGAAATGACCGATGAACAGACATTGACGATGTATTCCGGTCATCCGATGGGATTATTTCCGTCTCACAAAGATGCACCGAGAGTTGTTGTGACAAATGGTATGGTAATTCCTAACTATTCTAAACCTGATGATTGGGAGAAATTCAATGCGTTGGGTGTTTCTCAGTACGGACAAATGACGGCGGGAAGTTATATGTACATCGGTCCACAGGGAATTGTTCACGGAACGACGATTACAGTTTTAAACGCTTTCAGAAAAATAAATAAAGAACCAAAAGGTGGGCTTTTCGTGACTTCTGGTCTTGGTGGAATGAGTGGTGCTCAACCAAAAGCAGGAAATATTGCAGGTTGCGTTACGGTTATTGCTGAAGTGAATCCAAAGATCACAAAAATCCGTCATGATCAAGGATGGGTGAATGAAATCCATGAGAATCTTGATGAATTGGTAGAAAGAGTAAGAAAAGCGCAGGAAACTCAAGAAGTGGTTTCTCTGGCTTATCTTGGAAATATCGTTGAGGTTTGGGAGAAATTTGATCAGGAAAATTTAAGAATCGATATCGGTTCAGATCAGACTTCGCTTCACAATCCTTGGGCAGGAGGATATTATCCTGTCGGACAAAGTTTTGAGGAATCTAATAAAATGATGGCAGAAAACCCTGAATTATTCAAAGAAAAAGTTCAGGAAACATTGAGAAAGCACGCTGCTGCCATCAATAAACATACAGAAAAAGGAACCTATTTCTTCGATTATGGAAACGCATTTCTATTGGAAGCATCAAGAGCCGGAGCCGATGTAATGTCTGATAATCCGACGTTGGGAAGAGAGTTTAAATTCCCGAGTTATGTTCAGGATATTATGGGACCGATGTGTTTCGATTATGGTTTCGGACCGTTCCGTTGGGTTTGTACAAGCGGAAAACCGGAAGATTTACAGAAAACAGATGAAATTGCTTGTCGAGTTTTAGAAGAAATTCAGCAGAATTCTCCTGAAGAAATTCAACAACAAATGAAGGATAATATTCAGTGGATTAAAGGAGCGCAGGAAAATAAATTGGTGGTCGGTTCACAGGCGAGAATTTTGTACGCCGATGCAGAAGGAAGAATGAAAATCGCAGACGCTTTCAACAAAGCTATTAAAAACGGAGAAATCGGAGCGGTGGTTTTGGGTAGAGATCATCACGATGTTTCGGGAACGGATTCGCCGTACAGAGAGACTTCAAACATTTACGATGGTTCAAGATTTACAGCAGATATGGCGATTCACAATGTGATTGGTGACAGTTTCCGTGGAGCAACTTGGGTGAGTATTCATAATGGCGGTGGCGTTGGTTGGGGCGAAGTAATCAACGGTGGTTTCGGGATGTTGCTCGATGGAAGCGATGATGCCGACAGAAGATTAAAATCAATGCTGTTCTGGGACGTCAACAACGGAATTTCCCGAAGAAGCTGGGCAAGAAATGAAGGTGCTGTTTTTGCTATAAAAAGAGCAATGGAAGTTGAACCGAATTTGAAAGTGACGTTGCCGAATTTTGTGGATGAGAGTTTGTTTTAAAACTTTTTAGATATTGAAAAACCTGCTGTGAGGCAGGTTTTATCTTTTTATGATAGTGCGGATTTATAATCCGTGCTTTTATTTTTTGTGCTTGCTCACGGATTGCAAATCCGCGAGATCGGTTTTTTTGTTTTATTTATAATTTTTATTTTTAAGAACTTGCGACAGCGTTTTATCATATTCTTTATCAAAATCAACAGCATTTCCGTTATCATCTTCGCCATTATAGATCACATATCCGAAGTCGAAAATCGTATCTTTCTTGATCTGATAAAAGGATGTCCAGTTTCTTCCTGACATTACTTCATTGTCGATTAAATTATATTGAGGCAAATAACGTGGATTTTTAATCTGATTAAAATTTTTAACCTTCGTCAGTCTGTCATTTTTAAGATCTACCAAGTATAAATAATATGTCCAGTTGCTCCTTACATCAGAAATATTCTGGATGAGAATATCTTTGATTTTATCACCGTTAAAATCCTGAAATTCATAAGCTCCGACATGAGATTCAATAGAATCACGTAAAACTTCCTGATACTTTCCGTTTATTTTTTTACTGAAAGTAAAGACTGTATTTTTATCGTTTTCATCATAGCCTTTTTCCCATGAAAAATGCCTTAAAACAATTTTATAGTTTTTGTTTTGATATACTGAGTCGCAAATTATCTCATTTTCAAAAATTGAATCTTGTGTAGCAATATCTTTCTTTACAATTGCTGAAGTATCTATTTTTGTGGATGTAATCTTTTGTGTTTCCAGATGTTTATGACAGGAAATTATCGAAATTAAAACTAAAAACACAATTATTCTTTTCATCGCATAGACTTTATGATAAATGTACAAAGAATAAGAGTTTGTTTTAAAAACTTTTTAGATATGGAAAAACCTGCTGTGAGGCAGGTTTTTTAATTTTCTAGAGGAGGAAATTTAATTAGAAGTCTTCCTTTACTATCATAAAAACTGCTTTCTTTTAAAATGATTTCTTCATCTAATGGCATTTTTTCTAATATTTCAACAAACTCACATGTGAATTTTTTTATATTTTCACTAGGATTCGTTACTCCTTTCTCCTGCATTTCTTTTCTTACAGTGTAAACATAAAGATAATGCTCAACGTCTAATTTTTTCATATTGTGATTTTAGTGTTACCCTAAAAATGCTAATATAGTCCGTGCTTTTATTTTGTTTACTTACGGATTGCAAATCTGCGAGATTGAGGTTTATGAATCTGCAACATTTGGTTTAATTTCGTTATTTTTCCACTCAAAATCATCATCAAGAATAATATCTGAAACGAATTCTGCTTTGTATGCAAGTGCTATTCCTTCATTTTTAATATGAATTTCTGTTTCTGATAATTTTAAATTTTTTGGACATTGAATTTCTAATTCTTCTTTAGCTGGTTGGTTTAACAGTGTTTCACCTGCATTAGCTCCCGACATTCTACACGCATAAACGACAGGAATTCCGACCACAGTAAGTTCACTACTTGTATTGACTAAAGTTACATTTCCATAATCTACACCTATTCCAAGACCAATGTCTTTTATGAAAACATTAAAACATTCTCTTGATGCATTATAATGTTCAGTAAAAACTAAATGACATTCCTCTGCAGCTTTAAGAGCTCTAATTATTGCTTGTTTTCCGCTGTAAAATTTTGGAAAAAAAGCTAAAATTCCATCTCCCGTAAATTTGTCAAAAATTCCATAATTATTAATTATTATTTGGGAAAGTATTTTACTTAATTCAGTTATAAACTTCGAAAATAACTCAGGTTTTCTAGCTTTAAGCATTAATTCTGTAGATCTTCGTATATCGATTGAAATGACTACTGTCTCGTATTCTTTTCCATTGTCAAACTTTAATTCAAATTCTTTATCAGAAAATAATTTGTCTCTCGCCTCTTCACAAATCCTTGGTATAATATGATTGATTTTTTGTTTAGAAATTAACTCATCATATAATAATTGTAATTTCTCTGTTTGCTTTAACTTATCTTTTTCTGCACTTAATTCTTTTAAAGCTGAAGTAAGCTCTAATTTTATTTTACTAATATCTTCCTCTAATTTTATTTGTTTCTCAATATTATTTGACCGCAAATTATTCGAAAAAACTGACATCGGGTCATTAATACGCTCTAATAAATTTGACCAAGATGAAATTGAGTATTGATTAGCCTCATTAATCTTAGCTAAAGATGCACCAAGAGAATCAAATTTATTAATGTCAACATACATTTTATTAATTGATTCACCTAACGAAGTAAAGTCATTGTAAGTAGAGGTATTTACTTTTGGAAGTTCTGTATCTTTTTCTTTTTGTTCATTTTTTTTCGCCATTCTTATTTCACTTTTAAGGTGATTAATTTTCAAATATAGTAAAGTTTATTATTTTATCATTACGGTTTTTCCGGAATCATGATATCCTGAAATTCAACACAACGTAATCAAACCCACCCGCATCCGCAGAACCTCACAAACCTCCATAAAACAAACCTCCTGCATCTGCATTTTGTTTAAAACAAGGTGGTTTGCAACCTCCTGTAATTGCCGGAAGTCTCCAACAAGTTGCGGGGAACTTCTTGCAACTGCATTTTATTTCCCACAAAATGTTTTAAACTAAATGCAGAATTATTTATATTTTTTTTAGTTATTTCATGAGTAATTAATAATTAAAACACATTTAAAAGATGAAAATTTCATTATTCAGACTGAGTACTAAAGATCTTGCGACTTTGGCTCAGAGAATTATCAGCAACATTCAGTCAGGAAAATATACTGTGATTAATTTAAAAAATTATTTATTCCCTTTAAAAGTCACTCCTAAAGAAAAAACAGGTTTGGTAAACTGATTTCCGTTGAAAAAATCGCCTTTCCCGAATACAAACTGATAACCGGCCCGTGAAGTAAGGTAAATGCCGATCTCTTCTTCTGTAATCGTTGCTAATTTTACCGAAAAATCCAGTCCGCCCTGCACATTGTAAAAAATACTGCGACTTAGCTTTTTAGGAACATCATATTCACTTTCAATCCATATTCCGTCAACATCATTGTAAGCTGTTTCGGTTGTTTTTTCGTCAGGATTAACGAGGCTAAAAAAGTACAGACCTGTAGAAAGATAAGTACTCAAAACGACCTTTTCGGTATTAATAAAATCATTTTGCGCCATAAAATTAAGTATAATGTGATTGGATCGGGTTTTGTCTGCAGGATAGCCAAAATTTTCAGCGTATTTTTTACTGGTAAAGCTTAATGTTCCTCCTAATGAAACACGGTCGTTAATGTACGATCTTCCATTGATATTCACTGCCGGCTGATACTTGTAAATCGTAGGCTGCAGTTCTGCTCCAAAGTAAAAAGCCACCTTTTCTTTTTGGGCAAAAAATAAGGGACTGCTAAGTAAGAGTGCTAAGATATAATATGCCTTTTTCATGATTCAGAATTGTAAGATTAAACCTATTACGATGATAAAATACTTTCTGAAAAATATTTATCATTGTTATTTAATGATAAGACTCTGAAATTTAGAAAAGGTTGCCTATACTGAGAAGATTATATAAATAATTTTTACAAAAAATGTTTCGAAAAATAATTCAGAAATTTTTTACATTTACCGATCTATCAATAATTAAAATAATACTTTTGGAAGACTAAATTTGAAAGAAATAATTACACTCGTGAAATATTACCTTATTATTCCAATACTTTTTTTGTTTTCCTGTACGAAAGATGGGATTGATAATCATAGTAAAAAAGTAACTGATGTAGAGGCGAAAGTAGAGTGGGATTATCTGAACAATTCTTTTAGAAATTCATATAATCAACAAAACTTGGAAATGCTTTGTGGTTACGATATATTTGAGCTGAAAAGAATTAAAGATTCTCTTTTTGAAATAAAGCTGGCTGAATTTCAAGGCTGGAAAAAGGATTCTAAAAAGTATAAGGATACTTTGAAATTAACTGAGAACAAAAAAGTTTTGGATTCAGCAGGAAATCAGAAAAAACAAATTTTAAAATTTTCCAATAAAAATAAGGTCGATCTCGAAGTTGTAATTCATAAAACGGGACTTCTTCCAGATTCAATTTATACTTATGAGTTTTCAGGAAAAATAAAAATAGATAATCATAAACTCAAGTATTCTTGTGACGAACTTTGGGTGAAATAATCTAAATTAGTAAAGCCTAAGTCAATAAATTTTATTCTAAAAAAATATTGCTTAATAATCATTGAATCATCATATTAAAAACTAAACATGAAAAAACTAGGAATTATCGGTTGTGGTTGGTTAGGAAATCATATTGCAGAAAGATTATCTGATCGATATGAAATTTTCACAACAACGACATCCGAATCTAAAATAGAAGAACTACAATCAAAAGGTTATCATCCAACTTTAGTTGATTTTCCTGATCATCAGTCCAAAACAATAACAACTTGGGATGTTTTGTCACAACTAGATGCTGTGATTATTACCGTTCCGTTTTCGGGAATTAGAGGTGCACAAATTTCTATGAAAGAAAAACAGGAGAATCTCTTGAAATTTTTAAAAGATTATAAAGATCAGTTGTTTTTAATGAGTTCAACAGGAGTTTATCCTCAGACTGACAAAGATTTTAAAGAAGAAGATCAACCTGCAGAAGAGGTAGAAAGTGAAAATTTTATCCTACATCAATTTCCACAGGCGAATATTCTAAGATTGGCCGGATTAATGGGTGATCAGCGACTTTTAAAGAATTATAATATTTCAAATTTAGATTTATTGGTCAATCATATTCACTATGCAGATATTTGTTCGGTGGTAGAAAAAATGCTGGACAATCATTCTGAATCTAAAGTATATAACGTTGTCGCTCCGATTCATCCAAACAAAGAAGAGGTAATTAATGCTCAGAAAGATTTGCCTTATTCGGGTGAAAGAACCGACATTGGAAGAACTATTTCTCCTGCAAAATTAATTTCAGAGTTAAATTTTGAGTTTCAATATCCTGATCCGAGGTATTTTCATTTGTAGGGTTGTTTTATAACTAATTCTTGACTATCTTTTAAATATAAAAAATACATTATGAAATTAAATATTCCAAACCCTTGTTTCGAAAACTGGGATGAAATGACTTCCAGTGATAAAGGGAAATTCTGCCAAGTCTGTAATAAAACTGTACAAGATTTTACTAGTATCTCAGATGAAGAACTTTATGAAGAAGTAAGGTCTAATCCTAGCATTTGTGGAAATTTTAGAAATAATCAATTAAATAAAAATATTGCATTATCCGTTTTAGGGAAAATAGCTTTAGGATTAATTACTACAGTCGGAATATCGAATACAGCTGAAGCCCAAGAATTAAAAACGGATGAAGAATTTAAACAAATTGATTTAAAAAAAGGCTTCGATGGCTTTAGAAAGGTTAATGATACTATTGGAGCATCTCATTGGTTAGGTATGCCTTCAAAAGAAGATATTGAATCTACACAACCAAGAATTTTTTTAGATGGATTTAGAATTTCTGAAGACAAAATGAAAAAATTAAATAAAGAAAACATTGAATCAATCAATATTCTAGACGAAAAATCGGCAACAACTATTTATGGTGAAAAAGCAAAGTTTGGGGCAATTGTCATTACTTCAAAAAAGAAGCTAAAAAATAGAAAGCCTAAATAATTTTAAAATTGAAAGCGAAGATTCATTCCTCTAATCAACCTTGTTTTGTATTCTAAATTTAAATCGCTAAGTTTTTTATCATTATTTATTCTGATGGCATTTTACAGTCTTCAGGATATTCATTTGATTTATCCTGACTATTTTCCGAAACCTGTTTATGATTTTAAGAAAAATCCGTTAAAACATTCTACTGTGGACTTGGGACGAAAATTATTTTATGACCCTGTTTTATCGAGAGATCATACAATTTCATGTTCTTCCTGCCATTTGTCTAACCAGGCTTTTTCGCATGCCGGAAATCATTTAAGCAAAGGAATTGAAGACGGAATCGGAGACCGGAATTCTCCCGCGATTTTCAATTTGGCTTGGCAAAAAACATTTATGTGGGATGGCTCTGTGGTGAATATCGATGTTCAGGCTTTAGCGCCAATCAATCATCCAAAAGAAATGGGTGAAGATATTAATGTTGTTGTTCGGAAACTCAATCAGTCAAAAGAATACAAAACGCTTTTCTACAAAAGTTTTGGTGATAGCATGGCAACTTCTGAACGTGTTATGAAAGCACTTTCGCAATTTCAATTAACGATAGTTTCGGCTCATGCTAAATATGATAAAGTAAAACAGGGAAAAGCAAAATTTACTACTTCCGAAAATAAAGGATATCAATTATTCAAAGAGAAGTGTAGCTCGTGTCATTCTGAACCCTTGTTTTCAACCTACGAATTTGCAAACAATGGACTTTCCTTTAATACCGAACTCAACGATAACGGGAAATGGAACAAAACTTTTGAACCTGCAGATAAATTGATGTTCAAAATTCCTAGTTTAAGAAATCTTTCTTATACTTTTCCGTACATGCATGACGGCAGATTTAAAACATTGTATGAAGTTTTGGATCATTATGAAAAAGGGATTGTTAAAAGCCCAACTTTAGCGAAAGAGCTGCAAAATCCCATTATTTTTAATTCTCAGGAAAAGGAAGATTTACTGGCTTTCTTAGTGACACTTAATGATTCTGTTTTGGTTTCTAATCTGAAATTTCAGAAAAAATAATTTTTATTGATCAAAATGAAAGATCATAGTCCTAATTAAACACATTCACCTCTTGAAAAATTATACCGCTCAATATCACAAAAAACATTTCATTTTAAATTCTGAAAACCAACAGGAAATTGGTAGAATTACAGACGAAACCAAATCATTTATATTGAATCAATACATAGAATATCAATCTCAAGTTTATGAGATAAAAAATGTAGGTTTTATGAAAAATGACGCTGAACTGAGCCTCGCCAAACGCATTATTTATTTTACAGATTTTGGAAAAGACAGAATTATTAAGTCAGGGCAGGATGTAAGAATTTATTATTTTAAAATTAGAAGAATCAGCACGATAATTGAAAAAGGAAAAGTTCTTGTCAAAATATGGAAGGTGAAAAAATGGTTTAAAGATCCTATTTATCATATCGAAGCAGAAGAATCTGTTGATGACCTGTTGATTTTACTTTTCCTGCATTATTCAACCAGAGAATTTAATGGAATAGACGGTGGAGATTAATAAAAAACTGCCGTAAAACAGGTTATTTATTCACTAAAATATTTTCTACAGATTCCAGAATTTCTTTTTCTATATCATCTTCATGAAGACTTTCAAGCGTGTAATTTTGCTCTTTTAAAGCAGCGGTTCCTGTACCGTTTTGGAAAATCGTATCCTGATGTACAACGATTCTTTTTAGATTTTTATCGGCAACAAACATAATATGCGGAAATTTATCATTCGCATAAAAATTAGAATCTACATTTCTTGAGATCTGAAGTTTGATATTGGTTTGAGAATTAATCCCTAAACCATTTTTAATTTCTTCATTAAATGAAACTTTACAGCCAAATCCGTTTTGTCTGAGCATTCTTCTGAATTCCTGCATTTTAGGGTCAATAAAGTTCTTGCACAACGTTTTAAAGCCTTCAATAAATAAATCGTCTTCACTTTTTTTCTTTTCAAGACTTTCTTTCAGTTTTTGTTCTTCCGTTTTTAAGTTGGAGAACAGAGCATTCAGCTTATTTACATTTTCTTCTTTCATTTGTTTTATTTTTTTTGACTGCTTTAATTTGGGTTTTCAAATATAAATAAAATCATAAAATATAATGATAGGGAAAAGTTAGTTCAAATTCCTTTTTATCAAACACTTTTACAGCATTTTCAAAGTCATTTTTTATTAATTTCTTCAGCAAGCCCAATAAGAATTCCTTCCGGTCCACGAATGTAACAAAGCTTATAAATATTTTGATAATCAACGACTTCTTCTACAAGTTGTGCACCGTGTTTATAAAGTCTGTCGAGTGTATCGTCTAAGTCTGCTACGGCAAACATAACACGCAAATAACCCAGAGCATTTACCGGAGCGTTACGATGATCTTCTATTATTTTCGGATTAAGGAATCTTGAAAGTTCCAGCCGGCTATTTCCATCGGGTGTCACCATCATAGCAACTTCTACAGATTGATTGCCAAGTCCTGTGACACGACCTGCCCATTCTCCTTCAATCATTGACCTTCCTTCTAATTTTAAACCGAGTTCAAGAAAAAAAAAAATCGTTTCGTCGAGAGATTCTACCACGATTCCGACATTATCCATTCTAAGCAAATTCTGATTTTTCATAATTTAAAATTTATATTTAGGTGAAATAATGGATTTTGTATTGATGATGGATGCAATTCTTATCTATTTCGACGTTACTCTAATTCTATCCATTTCTTTTCAAAGTAAATGGTTGTTGAGCTATTTGATGCATCGGTTGCTGTTGCTTTAACAAAGTTTCCTGTTGTAGAGTTATATTTTAAAGTCAGATTTTCCATTCCATTTGTATCGTAATATGCGCCAAGTTTACATTCAAACGGATTATTTTCAACATCATTTGTGAATATAGATAATAGGAAAAGACGTTCCGATTTGATATCAGGTTTTGAATAACCGAATATTCTATGATCTTGTCGAATATTGGCTATTAAATTAATTGTACTATCATCATTTTTCAGATAAACAAAGGCTTTGGTGATATTGTCTCTAGAAGCAACAACACTTTCATTATTTACTTTGTCAATGCTGTCAAGTTTTGTGAGTTTCTTTAATGGTTTAGATATTTCTACAGGTTTTGGTGTAATTTCCTTTGTTTTTGTGGTTTGTTTGTCATGTGTTGATTTTGTTTGTTCGCAGGCAGAAACAAATAAAACGAATGATAGTATATAAATTATTATTTTCATCTCCTTGGTTCTATATCTAAAGATTTAGTATTTATTTTGTATTAAAGCAAAATTTCTTGCTCTGATGTTAAATTTATAACAAAAAATTAAGTTTTATATTTTGATTTACGTGCTAAAAAACTGTTAGTGAAAGATTTTATTTTGTTGTAAAAAGTTCAAAACAGTATTATAAAATATTAAACTCTTTCCAACCTTTTGGGGTAATACTGCATCTTTAATAAAAAAGCGATTATGAAAATCACGATACCAAAGCCTTGTCATGAAAAATGGGAAAGTATGACCCAACAGGAAAAAGGAAAATTTTGTTCCGTATGTTCAAAAACAGTCAGAGATTTCACCCATGATTCTGACGATGAAATTTTAGATTATTTTTCTGATTCTTCATCTGAAAATATCTGCGGAAACTTTTACGAATCACAGCTTAACAGAAGTATGCAGTATTCAATAATAAACTCACTTTTTTCAAAGTTTGCTATTGGTTTTATCTTAACAGCCGGAGGAGTTGTTTCTGTAAATGCTCAGGAAAATGATTCGATAAAAAATTCAGCTATTGCAAATCTTCAAGGAATGATGTGTGGTGTTTCACCTAATTCTCAAAACACTGTTATCGCATCAACAAGAGGTATGCCTTCATCTACCTACACAAATGGCGAACCTTTATGGGTAATTGATAATAAAATTGTTGAAGCAAAAATCATCCGTGATTTTGATTCTAAAAAAATCAAGAGCATGAAAGTGATTAAAGGGGCTGAGGCAACCGCTATTTATGGAAGTAAAGCAAGTAATGGAGTGGTTATTATTTCCACGAAAAAAATCAGAAAGAAGAATTAATTCATAGCGATGGTTTTTTAAGAAAAATAATATCAGATTGGAATCATTCTTGACTTCATTATTGTATCACAAAATATACATTATGAAATCAGACACCATCAAAACCATTGCAAAATACGGTCTCGGAGCCATGTTGATTACTGCAGGAATCGGTCACCTCACGTTTGCAAGAAAGGAATTTCAAGCGCAGGTTCCCAATTGGGTTCCACTTGAAAAAGATGATACTGTTGTTTATTCTGGAGTTGCAGAGATTGTTTTGGGAACCGCAATTATTGTGACTCCTAAAAAGTATGAATCTATAGTTGGTAAAATTGCAGGAACTTTTTTTACTGCCGTTTTCCCGGGAAATATTGCGCAATATAAAAACGATCGAAACAGCTTCGGCTTAAATACCGACGGAAAAAGATTAGCCCGGTTATTTATGCAGCCATTACTTATTTTCTGGGCATTAAAAGCAACAGGGAAATAGAATTAAACTCAGCGACAAAGCTGAGTTTTTTGTTGGATATTAATTCTTATTCAAATACGCATCAAATAGAGTAAATCTATTAATTGTCTCTTTTTAAAACGAATTTTTACGGCTAACTTTAGTCATTCAAATTTCCAAACTATTAAAATATACAATTTATGAATTCAGTCAATGAAACACCATTCCGTGATCTTTTTAAATCAGAAAATGAAATTCCAGAAGAATATAAAGTTCCCGAAATTAACCAGAGAGAATATCTCCTTAACGGAGAATTGGTAGAATGGAAGGGAGACGTCACCGAAATTTATTCGCCGGTCTGCATCAAAACAGAAAACGGTTTAAAACGAAAACTGTTGGGAAGCATTCCGAATATCGGTCCGAAAGAAGCGATGGAAGTTTTGGAAGCTTCGGTAAAAGCTTATGATAACGGATTAGGAGTATGGCCGACAATGTCTGTGGAAGGAAGAATAAAATGCATGCAGAAATTTGTGTATCTGATGATAAAAGAACGTGATTTAGTTATCAAATTACTGATGTGGGAGATTGGAAAGACACTTCCTGATTCAACCAAAGAATTCGACAGAACGGTAGATTATATTAACCAAACCATCGATGCACTAAAAGATTTAGATCGAGAATCTTCACGTTTTCAACAAGCAGAGGGAACTATTGCCCAAATCAGAAGAGCGCCTCTTGGAGTGGTTTTAAGTATGGGACCATTTAACTATCCTTTAAACGAGATTTTCACCACATTGATTCCTGCTTTAATTATGGGAAATACGATTTTGTTTAAACTTCCTAAGCATGGTGTTTTGGCGCATTATCCTTTGTTAAAAGCATTTAAAGAAGCTTTTCCAAAAGGAACAGTCAATACTTTATATGGAAAAGGGTCAGAAATTATCACTCCGATCATGGAAAGCGGAAAAGTAAATGTTTTGGCTTTTATTGGCTCGAGTAAAGTAGCTAATGGATTGAAAAAATTACATCCGAAAGTCAACCGGTTAAGAGCAATTTTAAGTTTAGATGCAAAAAATGCGGCAATTGTTACAAAAAATGCAAACCTTGATGTTGCAGTAAATGAATGTATTTTGGGAGCACTTTCTTTTAACGGACAAAGATGTACAGCTTTGAAATTAATTTTTGTTCAAAAAGACGTTGCGGAAGAATTTACAAAGAAATTAACGGAAGCTGTTTCTGCTTTAAAACCTGGACTTCCTTGGGAAAAAGAGGTGAAAATTACACCGCTTCCGGAAGTTAATAAACCACAATACCTGAAAGAATGTATTGATGATGCTTTAGCAAAAGGAGCAAAAGTTCTCAACGAAAATGGTGGATTTACTGAAGAATCTTTTGTTTTTCCTTCGGTGGTGTATCCTGTTAACAGTGAGATGAAATTGTATCATGAAGAGCAGTTTGGTCCTGTAATTCCGGTAGTTCCGTTTGATGATATTGAAGAACCTATCGATTATCAGGTGAATGCAGACCACGGAATGCAGGTGAGTATTTTCAGTGAAGATGCTTTGGAAGTTTCGAAACTGATCGACTCTTTTGTAAATCTGGTAAGCCGTGTAAATATCAATTGTCAGGCTCAACGTGGACCAGATGTTTTCCCTTTCACCGGAAGAAAAGACAGTGCAGAAGGTACGCTTTCTGTTTTTGATGCGCTTCGTTCGTTCTCAATCCGTTCTTTGGTGGCAGCAAAAATTACAGATTCCAACAAAGAATTATTGAATACCATTGTGAGGGATCACGATTCTAATTTTTTGAGTACAGATTATATTTTTTAAAATTTTAAATTTCAAACTTTAATACAAATAAAACCGCAATAAATTCTATTGCGGTTTTCTGATTCATTAAAATCAGTGATAAAATATAAAAAGAGTTTTATTTGTTGGTGAGAAACCTGGTTAAGATTTCATTTAAATGTTCTGCATGTGTAACATTTAAGCCATGTGATCCGCCTTCAATAATAATAAAATCATTGTCAGCAATTCCTGCTGCAGCTTGTCTTCCTGCAGTTTCTATAGGAACAATCTGGTCGTCGTCACCATGCACAATTAAAGTTTTTACGTTTACATTGCCTAATTCTGGTCGGAAATCTGTATTTGCCCAGCTTTCAGCACATTTTATTGTTGCGATAGGAGAGGCGTGAGAGGCTATACTCCAATCAAAATCTAGTTGTTTCTGACTCACTCTTTGGGAAAGTAATCCGTAATTGTAAAAGTTTTTGTGGAAACTTTCCAGAAAAGTGACTCTGTCTGTTTTAAGGCTGGTTAAAATTCCATACAGCTCTTCTTCAGAAACTCCATGCGGATTATCATCTTTCTGTTTTACCAAAGGAATAATAGAAGAAATCAAGGCTATTTTATCTACATTTTCTGAACCGTAATTGGTTAAATAACGTACAACTTCTCCACCGCCCATTGAGAATCCGAAAAGGATAACGTTTTTTAAATCTAATTGGCTAATGAGTTCGTGTAAATCGGCAGCCAATCCGTCATAATCATAACCATCTAAAGTTGGGGAAGATTTTCCGAAACCTTTTCTGTCGTAAGTAATTACTCTGTATCCCAAATCTAAAAGAACAGGAACCTGAAGTTCCCAGGATTTTCCACTTAATGGCCAACCATGAATTAAAATAATAGGTTGTCCGGAACCGAAATCTTCGTAATAAATCTCAAAATTTTCGCGGTCTTGTTTTGTAAGGTAAGGCATATTTATATTTTTTTGGTGTTCAGCATAAAACACAAATTTTGCGCCACGAAAGGTTTTGTTCTGAAAATGTGGTATTTATTTTTTTGATTATATTTCAAATATTATTTTTTGCTTAAAAACTGTAACAATTATTTTAATGATCTACTAACTCTACAGAGAGTAAAGAAACCATGACCTCACAACAGGAATTTATTACCAAAATCGAAAAGCATAAAGGAATCATTTTTAAGATTTCTAAAATGTATATGGATGATAAAGATGACCGCGATGATCTTTTTCAGGAGATTACGTATCAGGTCTGGAAAGCATATCCGAGTTTTAAGGGTGAAAGCGAATTTTCAACCTGGCTGTACAGAATTGCGCTTAATACAGCAATTATTTTCTTGAAATCTGAAAAGAGAAGAAGCTTTATAGCCAATGAAGATTTTTCGAATTACAAAATTGTACAGGATGAATATGATCATGAAAAAGAGGAGAAGCTTGCAGATATGTACAAAGCGATTAATCAGCTGAATCCTATAGATAAAGCATTTATTTTTTATTATCTCGAAGATTTTTCCGGAAGAGAAATTGCCGATCAAATGGGGATTTCTGAAGGAAATGTAAGAGTGAAAATGAATCGTGCAAAAAACAAACTGAAAGATATCTTAAGCTCAAAATAATTATCAACTTTTTAAATCAAAAACAATGAATATAGATGACCTAAAAAATGCCTGGAATGACGATGTTTCTGATGAAACGCCAGAAATCAGCATTGAACATAAAAATAAAATCAATCTTCCATTAGAAAAAATCAGAAAAAACATGCGAATGGAATTTTGGTCAACTGTAGGAATATTAATTTTCGGTTTTTTCGTAGTTTGGGTTCCTGTTCCGGAAGCACCATTCAAGTTTAAATTTTATTTAACAGTGCTACTGTTTTCAATGGTAATTGTAGTATCGTTTTTCTTCAGTAAGTTTTTTAAATTATATAATAATATAAGCAACCCAATGATGAGAACTTTTGATTCACTGAAAGATCTAATGTATCAGTTTGACCTTAATAAACAATATTATCTTTCATTTATGCTTTCATTTGTGCCATTTTTGGTTTGTGAAATGATTATTGTGATCGAATTTATTCCTCATAGAAAGCCATTGAGTGAAATGAATATCGCAATAACTCTTATTTCTGCACTTGCTATTGGTCTTTTTGGTCTTTTCTTGCTAGGAAAGTATTGGTACAGAATTTTTTATGGAAAATATGTTCAGCAGATAGAAAATCTTTTAGGCGAATTGCAAAAAAAATAAGAAAGAAAGTTCTGAAAATGTATAACGAAGATGCAGCTTTTATTTAATATCAATTATAAGTTGTATCTTCGTGTCAATATCAATTAAATGATGACAGCAAAGTACTTTTTTCCGGTGAAGTATTCCTCGATTACACTTTCGTTGTCTTTGTCATATCTGCATGATGATAAATTTTTAAAAAATTCTAAAGAATTTATTTAATATCCCTGTCGAGACTCAGGACAGGGCATTATTAAGTGTTTCACCCAATTTTATTTTTTCTGAATGTGCATTCTGCATACTTTATCACAATTGTTTTGTGTGTTATGGCTATGTCTGAGTCTATTATTCGGCATTCGGAAATTTCATTTTTTAAGAATAAAAATTATGTCAGAACAGATTATTTTAACTACAGGAGTATATGATTTAATAAAAGATCATTTAAGAAGAAAAAAAACAACGGCTGAAGAAGAAAAAGTACTTCTTGCACAGCTGAGAAATGCAAAACAGGTATTGCGTCGTGATTTACCGCAAGATATCGTAACGATCAACTGCGAAGTAAAAATAAAAGATTCTTCACATCCTCAGGAGCAAAAATTCATGATTGTTTCTGATGATAAGGCAAAAGTAAAAAAGGGAAAATATTCTGTATTATCTGATATTGCATTGGCAATTGTAGGAAATAAAGTAGGTGAAGTTATTGACTGGCCTTTTAAGGAGGGAGACAGAAAAATTGAAATCCTTAGTGTAGAACATATCAATTAATTGAAAATATATAGGTATTGAAAGCTCCCAAATTTGGGAGCTTTTTTAGTTTTCGGCGGCACCTTCGGTGCCGCCGAAAACTAAAAAAAATATAATCATCTTTTCTTCAAAATACTTTTCGCAGAATCTGAAGCAATCACCAAACCTGCACCCAACATAATAATATCTTTTATAACCAATCTTCCTGCAGCGGATAAATAAGGAAATCCATACTGATTTCCTCCCAAATCGAGAACCCAAGTCTCCGGTGTTGTAATGAGAAAAGAAAGAGTGATTACCGACATTCCTGCTGTTAGAATTCCGCTTAAAACTCCAATTTTAGGATAGAAAATTCCTAAAAGTACCAAAAATCCGATGATGCAAATTACACTTCCTAAAGTATAAGAAAAAATATAAGTACCGTTGGTTTTGTGCCATTGAATATTTTCAGGAACTATTTCGCCTTCTTTATTTTTGTGAAGCTTGTAATTATCGGTATCGGAAACCTTTTTTTGAAGGAAAAAGCTCATAAAAGGAGAATTCGCTACAAAAGGAATGATGCCTTCAGCTTCATATTGAAAAGCTTTGAGACCTCCAATCCAAGCCATTACAATAAAAATACTTATTCTTAAAAAGTGAATGAAGTTTTTCTGCGAATTTGCTAAAAGTTCTATCATAACTTAATTTTTCACAAAGTTATGCCGAACCAAAAGCTAATGAAATGGACGATTATGGAAGTTATTTGTACAAATCTGCCACAATAGAGATTCCTGTTTCTTTTCTGAACTGTGTTGGTGAAATCCCAACGTATTTTTTGAAATATTTGCTGAAATGAAATTCATCATTAAAATTGAGTTCCACAGCGATTTCTTTAATTGATTTTCGAGTAAGATGAATCTGTTTTTTGGCTTCAAGAATTACCCGTTCCTGAATAATCTGAGAAGGAGTCTTATTAAATTTAGATTTGATTTTCTTGCTTAAAGTATTTGAGGTTACATGTAGTAAGTTAGCATAAAAAGATAAATTTTTTTCTAATAGAAAATGTTCTTCTACAAGATTTTGAAATGATTTCAGTTCATTAAAATCATCTTTGATGATTTCCTTATCCGGAAGTAATTTATTCTTTTCCCTGCTTGAAATAGCTAAGATTAACTGGAGATATGACTGTAAAACCGAACCGGAAAAATTTTCGTTATGATTTACTTTCTGAATTTTTGAAAAATAATCTGAAATCTCCTGATAAACTTCTTCAGTTAACGAAAAATGCGGGAAAAGATAAATGTTATTGAAAAGTAAACCGTTGCAGGCAACTTCTTTTTTATGAAACTCTATACAGTAAAAGTCACCGTGAAAATTTAAGACTTCAATCTCAATTTGATTTTCACTTAAAATCTGAATATTCTGAAAAGGTGAAGAGAAAAATACCGTTTTTCCTGTAAAATTGTATTCTATAAAATCTACCATGATTTTTCCGTTTCCATTAAACAGGAAAATGTGATACATCGAATCACTGAAGATATTTTTAAGATACTCTGAACTCTTTTTCTGAACTGAAAAATATGTACTTTTCATATCATAAAACTACATAATTTTCTTTTAAAATTTTCGAATTGATGATGAGATTTCGGCGGGCTGAAAGCCCGCCGAAAACCCTACTGTGTATAATAAGCCGGAAATTCTCTTAAAATAGAATACAAATCCCGCCATTCAAAATATCTCGGACTTACACTTGAAACATTTTCAAAACCCTGAGCTTTAAATAATTTCTTCGTTCGGGTCACATGAAAATATTGAGAAACTACAATAATACTTTTAAACTTATATTTTTTCTGAAATTTTAAAGTATTTTCAACCGTTAATCTTGTGTTGTCTCCATGATTATCTGTGATAATTAAAGAATCGGGAATGCCTTTTGATACAAGAAATTCTTTCATTTTATCACCTTCATAAAAACCTTCTTTACCTAAACCACCACTTACCAGAATTTGTTTGACCCGATGATTTTTGTACAACTTAATTCCGGTTTCCAAACGTTTTTCAAGTCTTGTCGATAAAGTTCCGTCTTCGTTTACTTTATTTCCGAGGATGATGGCAATGTCTGCTTTTTTGCCGTTATCAGACAATCCATCAATTACAATATATACGGTGTGAATTACAAACCAAGAAATGATTAAAACGACAATAAATTTTAAATATTTAATTAACTTCTTCATCAATCTGTAATTTTGAAGCTTTCTTGCTCTTTCTTAATTTCTGCTTTCACCCAATCCAGTTGCGAATCTTTTTGATCAATAATATCCTGCATACTTTGTTCAATTACCACATCGGGAGTAACTCCTTTTTTTGTATTTTCAAACGTGATATTGGGCTGTATTAAAAGCAATCCAATTGGTAAATCTATTTTTGAATTGGGAAGCTTTTGATAGGAATAAAACCCGGCAACCGTTCCGTCATTTGCACCGCCGGTTTCTTCACCAACTAAGATTACTCGTTTGTCAAACTTTAATTTAGAAGAAATAACAGATGATGCAGAAAAACTTCCGCCATTAATTAAAACATAAATTTTTCCTTTAAAAGCATTTTTTTTAGGCTTTGTAGGTTTGTTTTCTTTCATTTTATAATAAGCAACACCGTCTTTTCCTTTGTAAACATTCAAAGCCTGATAAAAGAAATATCCGGGATAAGCAAGGCTTTTAAAAGTATATTGCAACAGATTTGATTTTCTGAAATAGTTAGTTCTAAGTGGAGTTATTCTTGATGTAAGCTGAGACGGTTTTATCAAAACAAAAGGTTCGGGAGCAAGATAAGAATAGAGTTGATTGATTTCATATAGCGAACCGCCATAATTTTCACGAATGTCTATAATGAGGTAAGAAGATTCTGCATTCTTGATCTTAGTAAAAGATTCTTTGTAAAATTTATCTGAAAATGACCTTGAGAAACTTTTAATTTTCATGTAAGCAATGGTGCTGTCTTTATCTAAAAATTTAAAATTTCTATTATAAGAATTTGTTGAGACAACATAATCGTTGAGCTTTTTTTGGGGAGTTCGTTTTTTGTCGGCCTTGTCTTTTTCAATTTCTTTTTTGTTTTTGCTTTCTCTTTTTAAAACTAAAGTTTGTTTTTTGTCATTGTAAAGAGTCTCAATTTTTGCGCTGTCCATTATTCCTTTTTCGGCAACAAAAAAGTTAAAGAAAACATCTTTTAAATAATAGGGATAAAAAGTGGTGTTGTAGCCGTCACTGCTTATTAATTCACGGTATTTTTTAAGATACGTTGAAACAGGAACATCATTAATACTTAAGAGTTCTGTTCCAGGTTTGATATTCTGAATAGAATCTTTATTTTCAATGAAATACAAATGATCATCTTCTACATGATATTCAAATCTTCCGAACAGACCTTTTTTATTTTTTAAAGCTTTAATTTCTTTTTTTGAAAATTTTTTTGCCGGAATTTTCAACGATAAATGACCTTCACGAATCTGAGCAATGACAGGCTGTAATTTAAAATAAAACTGAGTGGGACTTAAGGGCTTGTTGATGGTCGATTTTAAACTGTCAAATTTAAAATCAAGTTCTTTTTTTGAAATATACCAGTTTAAATTGGGATGCATTTCCTGAAGTTTTTGATAGGCAAAATCAACATCATTATGCAGTTTTTCAGGAGAAATTATGCTTAATCTTTGTTCGTTATACTTCTTTACAGAAGTGCACGAAACAAAACTTAACACCATCAAAGTGAATATGAAATATTTCAAAATAGAAATTTTTTTTTGACAAACGAATTTATATATTTTAAAATGTAATTCAGATTTATTACATCATATTTCTTTTAACGGCAAAAGAATCAAAAAATTTTATTAAGCTGAAGTTATCCAAAAGTTTACAAAACTATTATTACTGAAAGTTTTCTACATTTTGTAAACTTTTGAAATTATTTTTTTTGCGGTAGAAAAAATACATACAAAAATTCAGATATAAAAAAGTAAAATTCATTTTCGTGCGTCATTGATGAGAGAGTAGTAAACTTAGAGAAAGTTTTTTACATTTGAATCTCAAATTTTAATAATGGTTTATTTAATTATACTGATCGTTGTGCTTGTTGCAACAACCTATTTTGTAATGTCTCAGGAAGTTTTTGGCGCAGAACCGAAAGGAAAACGTCTGGAAAAAATACTCAATTCTAAGAATTATAAAGATAAGCAGTTTCAGAATCAAAGTTTTACACCGCAGATTGCTGAAGGTTTTTCTATGCCGAAAGTAATGTTCAATTTTTTATTTGGTAAAAAAGATCCTTTGCTGAAACCTTTACAGGCAATTCCTGCAATTCATACAGATTTAAATAAAATTTCAGCTAATGAAGATGTTTTCATTTGGATGGGGCATTCTTCTTATTTCATAAAAATTGATGGTGTTTCTTTTCTAATTGATCCTGTTTTGAGCACTTTTGGTTCGCCTTTTAAGTTTTTCAATAAAGCGTTTGAGGGTTCAGATTTATTTAAACCTCAAGATATTCCGAATATTGATTATCTGGTGATTACACACGATCATTATGATCATTTGGATTTTCCAACGGTAAAAGCAATCCGTGAAAAAGTAGGAAAAGCGATTATGCCTTTAGGAGTTGGGGCTCATCTTGAAAGATGGGGATATTCTGAATACCAGATTATTGAAGAAGATTGGGATGCAATTGTAGCTTTAGAAAATGGTTTTAAAATAACTTTTACTCCGGCAAGACATTTTTCAGGAAGAAAATTCCAAAGAAACACGACACTGTGGACTTCTTATGTTCTTGAAACTCCTACGAAAAAAATATTTTTGGGCGGAGACAGCGGTTATGACACTCATTTTAAAACAATTGGAGAAAAATATGGGCCATTCGATTTTGCGATTATGGAAAACGGGCAATACAATCCGGCCTGGAAATACATTCACGCTTTGCCGGAAGATGTCATTCAGGCAAGTTTAGATATTCAGGCAAAAAATATTATTCCTGTTCATTCAGGTAAATTTGCTCTGGCTTTACATCCTTGGAATGAGCCATTACAAAAAGTGACGACGCTTGGAAAGGAGAAAAATTTACAGATTCTCACTCCAAAAATCGGTGAAAAATTAGACTTAAACAATACATCGTATCATTTTCAGAATTGGTGGGAATAATTTATTCGTGCCAAATTCCTTTATATCTTTTCGGATGATTTTCTAGTTGTTGTCTTACAAAATCGCATTCTGGGTCAATCATCAGATCTTTTTCTTCGGCAAAACTTACCAACCTGTCCAGAAGAAGTTTGGCGTAACCATGACCTTCCAGGTTTTCATCAATTTTGGTGTAATACACATTGAGCAGTCTTCCGTCAACGGAAATCGACATATAACCGACTTTTTTATTATCAATTAACAACTGCAATTCATCTTGATAGGGTGTAATTTCAAACTTTATACTTTCCATAATTTCTGATGCTTTTTGTGAAACTCTCCCTTAAAATTACAAATTAAATTTTTATGAGAAGACTGTTTTCTAATTCTTGTCGTAATTTATACTTATTTAAAATTAAAAAATAATACAATTTTTTCTAAAGTATTCAATAATTTAAAAACAGTTTGAGAGTTTATGAAATATTATAAAAATTGAGCAGTTCGTAATTGTTTTAACAAAATTTGTGAGCATTTTTTTTGATTTGGCATTTTTATTGAGACTCTTTATTAAGATCTATTAAAATCGATTACAATGAAAAAAATATTCATATCAGCATTTCTCATCGTAACTTTTAGTTTGGGATATGCGCAGTCAGATTATTACAATGATTACAGAAGAAGTGTAACTGATGTAAATTGGCAGACTGTGGTGGCGGATTTATTGCTTTCGACCACTCAGGCGAATCAGTTATATGCTCTTAATGATAGATATACAGACTATAACGGTTGGAACAGAGTATACAGTAGTAATCCTGATAGATGGCGAACCGACCGATATTCTGAGATTGAAAGAATTTTGGGGCGAGACAAATATGTGAAATTTAAAACTAAATATTACAAAGGACAAAACCCGGTAGCTGTGTACAACCGAAATAAAAATAACGATAAAAGATACAAACATATGGATAAAAAGGCCAAGGTATATAAATCTAATAATGGAAAAGCTAAGAAGCACTAATCCATTGTTGTTTATATAAATATATAGTTATCAAATATTATTCAAAAAATGAAATGACTGTTCGTATCGAGCAGTCATTTTTTTATTAAATCTTTGTTGTGTTGTTTGAATTTTATAATTTTGAACAATGGAATCCAGAGAATCAATAAAAGGTTTTTATGAGCGAAATGCTCAGAATAAAGGTTTGCAATGTATTAAAACTCCCGGAGTTGGGCATTTTAATGTGTTTTCACGGGAAAATTGTTCATCCATTACGCCTTACAGCAGAAGAGATTACTATAAAATCTCGTTAATTATAGGAAAAGGGAAACTTCATTATGCAGATAAATGGATTTATGTAGATAGACCTGCTTTATTGTTTTCCAATCCTCTGATTCCGTATTCCTGGGAAGCAGAAGATGAAAATCAAAAGGGGTTTTTCTGTCTTTTTACAGATCATTTTTTGTACGACGGAAACCGTTTGGGAACTCTTCAGGATTCGCAGCTTTTTAAGGTTGGCGGAACTCCGATTTTCTTTATTGATGAGCAACAACAGAAAACTGTAGCCGATATTTTTACTAAAATGATGACCGAAATTCAGTCGGATTATCTGCATAAATACGATATGCTTAGAGCTTATCTTCATCTTTTAATCCATGAAACGATGAAAATGCACCCTGCAGAAAATTTTGAACCTTATCAAAATGCTTCACAAAGGGTAGCCTCTTTATTCATGGAATTATTGGAAAGACAATTTCCGATTGACAGTCCGGAAAGCTTCTTGAAATTGAAAAGTCCGGTTGATTATGCAGAAAGTTTATCAATACATGTAAACTCATTAAACCGCTCTGTAAAAGAAATTACGGGAAGAACAACAAGTCAGCAAATCACATCAAGAATCATTCAGGAAGCTAATGCATTGTTGAAACACACCGACTGGAATGTCTCAGAAATCGCTTATGGATTAGGTTTTGAAGAACCTGCTTATTTTACCAATTATTTTAAAAAACAAACCGGAATAACTCCGAACACAGTAAGAAATGCTGTTGTTTGAATTTTATAATTCTTCGTTTGAATTCTATATTACAATCGACGGGTTTCTGTTATAATTTTGTCTTATAAATTTAAAATCACAGTTATCATGAAATTTAGAAAATTAGGAAAAACAAATGAGCAGTTATCTGCGATCGGTTTAGGATGTATGGGAATGAGTTTTGCGTATGGACCGGCTGATGAACAGGAAAGTATCAATACATTACACAAAGCTTTGGACTTAGGAGTGAACTTTTGGGACACGGCAGATATGTATGCAAACGGAGAAAATGAAAAACTGATATCAAAGGTTTTGGTTCCGAATCGTGACAAGATTTTTATAGCAACAAAATTCGGATTCAGGTTTAAAGATGGAAAAGCAAGTCACAGTGGAGCTCCCGGAACTTATTTTGACGGTTCGCCGGAATGGATTAAGAAAGCGGTTGATTTAAGTCTTCAAAGATTAAAAATTGATGAAATCGATTTGTATTACGCTCACAGAGTTGATCCGAATATTCCTGTTGAAGAAACAGTCGGAGCAATGGCAGAATTAGTAAAAGCTGGAAAAGTAAGATATTTAGGATTATCAGAAGCTTCCGCAGAATCCATCAGAAAAGCGAATAAAATTCATCCGATTGCAGCTTTGCAGTCAGAATATTCATTGTTGACAAAAGATGTTGAAAAGGAAATTTTACCGACAATCAGAGAATTGGGAATCAGTTTAGTTCCATATTCTCCTTTGGCGAGAGGACTTTTCTCAAATATTAATGATGTTCAGAATTTTGGAGATGAAGATTTCAGAAAATCTCTGCCTCGTTATCAGGAAGAATATCTTGAAAATAACAGAAATTTAGCCAAAGAAATCAATGAATTTGCTCAGTCTAAAGGAGTAAAAGGAACTCAGTTAGCTCTTGCCTGGGTATTGAGCCAGGGTGAAGATATCATTCCGATTCCGGGCACAAAAAGAATCAAATATTTAGAAGAAAATATTGCCGCTGTCAATATTGAGCTTTCTCAATCAGATTTGGAAACCATCGACACTATCTTAAAAAAATATCCAAATATTGGAGAAAGATACAGCGAAGGTTCCATGAAATTAGTAAACAACTAAAAAATATTTATAAAATTCAGATTTCTGAAAAATTTTAGAGGAAATCTGAATTTTAATGAAAAGATTTAATGGAAAGAATGGTAACACTCAAAGAAAAAAATAAAGCTATTGCTACAATTTTAGCATTTGCTGTAATTCCGATGTCGGGTTTGGCGACGGATATTTACCTGCCTTCAATGCCGAGTATGGCGACAGAATTACATCAAGCGGAAAGCAATATTCAGCTTACTTTATCGATATTTTTAATCAGTTACGGATTGACACAGTTTTTCGCCGGAAGTATTGTAGATTCATTCGGAAGATACAAGGTGTCAATGATTTCATTGGCTTTGTTCGTTGTTTCATTCTTAATTACAGCAACTACACAAAATATTTTTGTAATCTATGCAATGCGTGTATTACAAGGGATGTTATCAGGGTTTGCCGTCGTTTCAAAGCGGGCATTTTTTGTCGATGTTTATGAAGGTGAAGCGAGGAAGCATTATCTCAGTATCATGACGATCGTTTGGTCGGTTGGTCCTATCATTGCGCCTTTTATTGGTGGGTATTTGCAGAAAAACTTCGGATGGCAGTCAAATTTTTATGTTTTGGCGGGATATAGTTTGCTGCTTTTGATTTTAGAGTTTATATTTTCTGGTGAAACATTAAAAAAGAGGAATCCTTTTCATTTGGAATTCTTATTGAAAGAATATAACTCTATGTTCAAAGCCAAAGATTTCTTCTATGGAATGGTAATGTGCGGATTGAGCTATTCAATGATTATGTTTTTCAATCTGTGTGGTTCTTTTATTATCGAACATAAAATGGGCTATTCTGAAGTTGTTGCAGGCTATGTCTCATTAATTCTCGGTTTTGCATGGATGACAGGCGGTTTTTTAGGAAAAGCATTAATCAATAAAGCGTTTTTACCTAAAATTCGTTACGCCAACTTTATCCAAATATTTTTAATTATTTTGATGTTTTTGGCTTCCTATTTTTCAAATAATATTTACAGTCTGGTTGCATTTGCATTTTTGATTCATGTGACTGCAGGGTTTATTTTTAACAATTATTTCTCTTATTGTATCGGAAGATTCCCTAATTCTGCAGGAATTGCAGGCGGTTTGACAGGCGGAATTGCTTTCATTATCACATCAGCGATCAGTTACGGAATTGTAGCGGTCATCAGACCTCAAATTCAGTTACAGGTTGCAGAAGGATATTTTGTACTGGGAATTTTAGGATTATTGGTTTTAATGATGGTCAAATTAAGAAAAGCTCATGCTTAAATCATTAAAAAATTTATAAAGATTTATATTTTCTACTCATAATTTTCAACAATAAATCCTCTCATTGCTGGGAGGATTTATTTTTAACATAAGTCTGAAAAGTTGATAGTTGTTGTATTAAAGACGAATGTATTTTGTTTTTACTTTAAAAATTAAGCTTCTCCAAAAATTAATTTTGGCGTGTACAATTTTCTAAACATAAAATAGGTAACTGAAAGTACTGTAAATGCTACAATTGCATCAATCGTTGACGGAAAACCAAGCACAGTGATTTTTGAAAAGAATGCAAAAGTGATGTCAAAAAACATTCCTGCGAAAACCCATTCTTTCAATCTCAATAATCTGTTGGGAAGTAATAAAACCAGAATTCCGGCTAATTTGAATACTCCCAAAATGTAGATGAAATGCGATGGATAGCCTAATTTCAAGGTGATATCCCAAACTACAGGATTTTTTGTCAGTTCAAAGAAGCCGCTTGCTCCAAACCATAATGATATAAAAATTGCTCCTGACCAATAGATGATTTTTGTTGTTTTTGTTTTCATTTTTTTAATGTTTTAAGTTGTTACTATTTTTATTTTGAATATTTGCGAAGAATAATTTTAAAAAGAAGCCTTTGCAGAGCCTAGAATTTCACCGGATTTTACATTCTGAATCATCCCGATAATTTCCCAGTCGTTGGCATTGAAATTTTCAGGAATTTTGAAACTTGTCGTTCCTTCTGTAGAATTTTTTAAAGAAATCTGATTTTGCTGATGAACAATCTGCCAATGGATTAAATGACGACCTTCGTTTTCACCTTTTTGTACATTTGTAGATGATTTTTTTTCAACAAGCGTTACAAGAAGTTTATTTTGTGAATGAGTTTCTGCAGTTTTGAAGTTTACATTAATTTCTTTCTCAGAAACTTTTGCAGATAAATCAACTTTAGCATTGTTAGTATTGAATAAAGCTGTCTGAATCGCACTTTCCACTGCATTGCGGTCGGAACCTACAAACTCTTTTTTACCATTGACAACCAGTTGAGGTGTGTAAACCTGCGAACGTAAAGTCTGGCTGTATTGCTGTTGGCGTTTAGAATTTTCGACGCTGCTAAATTTATCTTTCCAGCCTAGATTATTCCAGTAATCGACGTGATAGGCGAGGATGTAAACAGGTTGATCTTTGTATTGTTTTTCAATTTCGCCCATTAGTTGATCGGCGGGCGGACAGCTCGAACAACCTTCTGAAGTGAACAATTCCAAAACGGCAAAACCGTTGTTTTCTGAAGTTAAATTTTTATGAGTTTCTTCAGTTTTACTGTTATAAGCAAAAGCAGAGACGATGAACATTAATGCTACAAAAGCGGCTGTTCCTATTAGATTTTTAAGTATCATTTCTTTTAATTTTATTCAAAAGTAGATACCTTTCCGGCGCAAAAGAATACAAAAAAGGTTCAACCGGACAAAATGAAAGGTGAACCTGTATAATATAAAGTTGAAAATTTTCAGAAGCTTAGCGGTCTTCCAGCCACGTAAAAAAACTGTGTGTTTTTTCTTTGTTAATAAGAAGTTTTTCAGCAGTTTCTATCGTTAATTTAACCAATATTTTACGCTGAAAATAATGCTCCATTTCTTTAATTGCTTTAAAATTAACTAAATATTGTCGGTTAATTCTGAAAAATTGTTTCTCGGAAACCTGTTCGGCAACCTGTCCCAAAGATTGAGTTAACTGAAACTGTTCTTTATCAAAAGTGACAAGATGTGTAATCTCGTTGTGAATGTAGAAATAGGCGATGTTTTCCGTGAGAATTGTTGTGTATTTTTGATTTTTAAAAACCAAAAAACTACTTTTGCTCGCAGATTGTGGCTGACTGATTTTTTGTAAAAGAGATTCCAGATCCGGTAATTCGTTTTTTTGGAAGAATTTCTTTAATTCATCAACTTTCCTCAACGCTTCGGCAATGTCTTCTCTTGAAAAAGGTTTCAATACATAATCAACGCCTTTACTTTTAAAAGCATCCAACATATATTGGTCGAAAGCGGTACAAAAAACCACCGGACAAGTAATCTCCACTTGCTTGAAAATTTCAAATGAAAGTCCGTCGGACAGATGGATGTCCATGAAAATAAGATCGGGTTTTACATCTTTTGATAAAGATTCAACACTCATTTCAATACTGTCGTAAACTCCAAGAATTTTGGCGTCTGGTTTTAGTTCTAATATTAAATTCTGAAGAGATTTTGCAGCTCTGAATTCGTCTTCAATGATGATTATATTCATGGATGAGAGGTAGTTTTATTTGAAATATTTTTTCGTCTGAATTAATTTGAATTTCCTGTTCCAATAAGTGTTTGTAGCGCAATTTTACATTGTCGAGTCCGATTCCTAATGAATCTTCTGTCGTCATTTTCTTTTGAATAGGATTTTCAATAACAATTCTATTTTCTGAAGTGTAAATTTTTATGTGTAAAGGCTTGCTTTGTGAAACAACATTATGCTTAATGCAGTTTTCTACTAATAATTGTAAGGTAAATGGTGGAATTAAGGTTTTTAAAACTTCATTATCTAGCTCATTGGTAAGTGTAATTCCTTCGCCAAAACGAGCTTTTTGTAGAAAAATATACGAATCGATAATTTTCATTTCTTCCTGAACGGTAATCAGGTCTAACTTTCTGCTTTCCAATGTGAAACGATAAAAATCAGACAGTTTCATGATGAAATCAACGGTTTCGGAATCATTTGTTTCCGCCATAGATTTTAAAGTGTTTAAGCTATTGAAAAGAAAATGTGGATTAATTTGTTGTTTTAATAATTCAAATTGAGCTCCCAAATTATCGCTTTTTACTTTTTCTAATTCCAGTTGAACCTGTTGTCCGGTGTAATTATTTTGAAGTAAAGTCAAAAACATATAGCAAACAAGATTAATCAAAATCCCTCTGACTTCGACCATCAGCATTGCCGGACCGAAATTGATGTGTGACAAAATAAGTTGTTGAATCCAAGCCAAGCCAAACATGATAACCATCCCAAAAGCCAGAACAATCATTAATCTTGAATAGGATATTTGTTGCCTCTTTTTTCCTGAATTTCGGTTGAGCATATAAATGTTGAGATACCACATAATGATGGAAAAAGCCGCTGTAATAGCCGAATTTACCACCGCTTCTTTCCAATTGAACGCATGAGAAGCGAGTTGTGGAACCGAAGATAATGCTCCTAAAAATATGGAACTTATCCAGATAATGGTTTGTGAAATTTTTATTTTTTGCTGTTGCATGAGAACTGCGAATTTTAAAGATGTTAAGTTAATATTTTTAAGTGATAATGCGGTTGCTTATTCATAATTTGATTTTAACAAACAATCCGAAGCCGATTTCTCGACTCCAGATTGAAAACACTTCACTTTTACTTTTATTATGGTCTTACGACGGGTTTATAACTCATTATATATTTAATTCTTTCTTCTTTATTGGATTGATTATTTTCTTTTTCAGATGAATTTTGAATTTGATAAGAAATCTTTCCGTTTTTATCGGTTTTAAGAGTTTCAACACTTAGTAATTCTCCTGTAATTGTACCTCCGATGTATTGCGGATTTTCATTATATTTCCAGGTTACTAATTTTAATTCAGAATCTGGTTTTGGTTCATGAATTTCACTTTGTAATGATTGTAAAGCTTCCTGATTTCCGTACAAAGCAGATGAGGTTTCTTTTGTTGTATTTAATGAGGTTGAAATAAATTTTAAATTTCCCGGATCAAAAACAACACGATGTAAATCTTTGTCTGGTTCGTCAATTTTGCAGGCAGTGAATAAAGCGCATATTGACATTACTATAAATAATATTTTTTTCATTATTTCTGAAGGTTTTTAATTAATCTTTCTGTATTTACTTTCATAGGAACATCAAATAAATATCCCGTTTTTTCGGCTAACTGACGGTGACAGGCAATACATGATTCTTTTGCAAACGATGCTGTTTTCCCTGTTGGATGAAGATCTTTTCCTGAAAACTTCGCAAATCCCCAACCTTCCGTATCGGTATATTTTTTTGAATCTTTTACCATGAATTGGGCATTGACAAATTCTCCCGGCCTGATTTCGCCATCAGGTAATTCCTGCTGTTTCCAAACCGATTTTACAACGATGCTTCCTTCCGGCCACGGGTGAAAATTGTCTGTTTCAACAGCTTTTACCGCAATATCATTCCCGTAAATTACACGGATTGAATTGTCAAAAAGCGTACTCATACTGATGACCTTCCAGTTTTTAAAATCGTCCGTATATTTGACACCGTTAGGTGAAACCGGAAATTTTGAGTTTGTATTATTTTCCGGTAAATTAATATTTTGATGAATATTTTTTTCTTCCTTTTTTAACGTACTTACATTTGATAAAGCAAGCGTATATTTTTTAATCGTTTCAATATCTTTTGCAGTAATTTTTGCAGACGGATGAAGTAAGGTGTATTCATGAAGCGGCATTTTCCCGCTTTGCATCATGTTTAAAATGGCATACATTTTTCCCTGATGCTCGCCTGCTGAGTAATTCCATTCTGAAAAATTGAGAACTTCTCTGGCTCTTTTTACATCTTTATTTACCGCCCATGAAATTGGAGCAATTTTGTCGTACCAACTTAAATTTTGCTGATTTGAATGACAATTAAAACAAGAATTTTCCAAAATAGCCAAAACCTCGCGCGGTGCTTCGATTTTTTTAGGAACAGGTTTTCCTTCCAAAGGCTGACTGAAAAGCTGCAATCCTCCAAAGATTCCCAAAACTGCCAGAAATACTATGGCTATTGGTTTTACTTTCTTTTTCTTCTTTACTGAGTCCATAATGATTTTATTTTATGGCTCAAAAGTAGAAGCTTGGAAAAGGTTTAGAAATCTAAAATTAGGTGAACCGGACAAATCGAAACGCGAAAATGGAATTTTGGGAATTAAAAAGGTTAGAAGCTGGATGATGGAAGAAGGAAGATTTTGTACATCATTAAAACTCCCGGCACCCAGCCTCAATTCTTCCATCTTATAGTATCATTCCTCCGTCAATAAGGATTTCCGTACCTGTCATAAAGCTTGCAAGATTATTGTCTGATAAATACACCACAGCTTTTGCAACATCTTCTGCGGTTCCCATTTTTTTCAAAGGAATTTGGTCAATCAACCACTCATCAAGCCCTTCCAAAGTTTTTTCATCGAGTCCTGCTTTGGTCATAATTTCCGTTTTTGTAGGTCCCGGGCTAACCATATTGATGCGGATTTTCCTTGGCGCTAATTCTGCTGCAGCCGTTTTTGCAATTGAATTCAAAGCTGCTTTACTTGATTGATAAACAGAGCTATTCGGTCTGTAAGTTGTTGCTACATTTGAAGATAAAAAGACAACAGAAGCACCATCATTCAATAGAGGAATAAATTTGCTTAATGTAAAATAAGCTCCTCTGAAGTTAATATTCATCACATTATCAAAGTTTTCTGCGGTCATGTTTTCAATTGACCCTAAACTTCCTGTAATTCCTGCATTGATAAATAGGATATCAACTTTTCCGTATCGATTTTCAACTTCTGTCTTCAAAGATTCAATATCTTCTAATTTTCCCTGATCGGCAACAAAAGGAATTGCTCCCAATTCTTCAGCCGCCTTTTCAACTGCTTCTTTTCTTCTTCCTGTGATGATTACCTTTGCTCCTTCAGCAATTAATTCTTTTGCGGTTGCATACCCTATTCCGCTGTTTCCGCCGGTTACAATAGCTAATTTGTTATTAAATGTATTCATTTCTTTAAAATTTTTGACAAAGTTATTTCAAATTGATATACTTTTGTAACCAGTATCACAGAGTATACCAGTATCATCAATTATATCACGTAAATTTGCAGACATGGAAAGAGATCAAAACGAAGAACTAAGAGCATTACAGGATACTCTGTATTTTATCGGCGGAAAGTGGAGGATCCCTGTTATTAATGCTATTTGTAACGGCAACAAACGTTTCCGTGAAATTGAAAGAAGCATCCCCGGAATTACCACCAGAATGCTTTCAAAAGAATTAAAAGATATGGAATTAAATAAATTGGTAAAACGAAATGTTTATCCAGAAACTCCAGTTTTAATTGAATATGAACCCACTGAATATTGCAGAACTTTCGGAAAAATTATCTCAGAAATGATTAATTGGGGTAGAGAACATAGAAGAGTGATTGTGGAGGATAAGATTTAAACAAAAAAGGCCCCTTAAAAAAGGAGCTTTTTATTTATATTAAATCAAGAGAATTAAATTCCGTCAATAATTTCATTTAAAACTGTGCTTGGTCTCATCGCTGCATACGTTTTGTATGTATCAGTTTTGTAGTAACCGTCAATATTTTGAGGCTTACCTTGAGCACCGATTAATTCAGAATTAATTACTTCTTCGCTTTCCTGCATTGCTTCTGCAACCGGAGCAAATTGAGCAGCCAATTCAGCATCAGCAGTTTGGTTTGCCAGAGCCTCTGCCCAATACATTGCAAGATAGAAGTGAGAACCTCTGTTATCAATTTGTCCGACTTTTCTTGCAGGAGATTTGTCTGTAGCTAAGAATTTCGCGTTCGCTTCGTCTAAAGTATCAGCTAAAACCTGAGATTTTGTATTCCCTTGAGTTTGCGCCAAATGTTCTAAAGAAGCCTGTAAAGCCAGAAATTCACCAAGAGAATCCCATCTTAAATAGCCTTCCTCCAAGAATTGTTCAACGTGTTTTGGAGCAGAACCTCCAGCACCCGTTTCAAATAAACCACCACCGTTCATTAAAGGAACGATAGAAAGCATTTTTGCAGAAGTTCCAAGCTCAAGAATTGGGAAAAGATCGGTTAAATAATCTCTCAATACGTTTCCTGAAACAGAAATTGTATCCTTTCCTTCTCTTGCTCTTTTTAACGTTTCCGTCATGGCATCTTTTACATCAAGAATCTTAATGTCAAGTCCGTTTGTATCGTGATCGGCAAGATATTTTTCTACTTTTTTGATGATTTCTCTGTCATGTGCTCTTCCTTTGTCTAACCAGAAAATTGCAGGTGTATCAGACAATCTTGATCTGTTTACCGCTAATTTTACCCAGTCTTGGATCGGAGCATCTTTCGTCTGACACATTCTGAAAATATCACTTTTTTCTACTTTTTGAGAAAGAAGAACGTTTCCAGCTTCATCCTGAACTTCAATCGTTCCGTCAGCAGTTGCCTGGAAAGTCTTATCGTGAGAACCGTATTCTTCAGCTTTTTGAGCCATTAAACCAACGTTCGGAACTGAACCCATTGTGGTAGGATCTAGTTTTCCGTGCGCTCTCATATCATCGATTACTGACTGATAAAAACCTGCATAAGAACGGTCCGGAATGATACAAACTGTATCTTCTTCCTTGCCTTCTTTGTTCCACATTTTACCGCCACCTCTTACTAAAGCAGCCATAGAAGCATCAACGATGATGTCAGAAGGAACATGGAAATTCGTGATTCCTTTGTCAGAATTTACCATTGCCACTCTCGGCCCGTTTGCCAAAGCAGTTTCAATATCAGCTTTAATGTCAGCTTCCTGAACATTTCCTTTGATTTTTTCAAAAAGGTCGGCAAGACCGTTGTTTGGATTAACATCTAAAGACTTGAAAACTTCAGCATATTTAACAAAAACATCTTTGAAGAAAGTTTCAACGATAGCCCCGAAAATAATGGGATCAGAGATTTTCATCATCGTAGCCTTAAGGTGAGCAGAAAGAAGAACGTTTTTATTTTTTGCTTCTTCAATCGCTTTTTGAACGAATGCCTTCAAAGCATTTAAATTCATTACAGAGGAATCGATAATTTCTCCGGCCTGAAGACTTGCGAAATCTTTTAATAAAATTTCAGCACCGTCATTTCCTTTGAAAACGATTTTATATTTCGTTGCGTTTTCTAATGTTGTTGAAGTTTCAGTTCCATAGAAATCTCCGTTGTCCATGTGAGCAACGTCAGTTTTGCTGTCAGAAGCCCAGTCACCCATTTTGTGAGGGTTTGCTTTTGCATAGTTTTTAACAGCTTTTGGAGCACGTCTGTCAGAATTCCCTTCTCTTAACACAGGATTTACAGCACTTCCCAATACTTTAGCATATTTAGCTTTGATTGCTTTTTCCTCGTCATTTTTAGGCTCTGCAGGATAATTTGGAACTGCGAAACCTTTAGATTGTAATTCAGCGATCGCCTCGTCTAACTGAGGTGCAGACGCTGAAATGTTAGGTAATTTGATAATGTTTGCATCAGGTTGAGTCGCCAATTGACCTAATTCCGCCAACGCATCACCGATTTTCTGATCATCTTTCAAAAACTCCGGAAAGTTTGCTAGAATTCTTCCTGCCAAAGAAATATCCGGAACCGCGATCTCAATGTTTGCTGATTTTGTAAATGCTTTTACAATAGGTAAAAACGAGTGTGTTGCCAACATTGGAGCCTCATCCGTAAGGGTGTAATAGATTTTTGATTTGTCTGACATTATACTGTTATTTATTATTTAAAGTTTTAGTTTCACAAATTTAGTAAATATCATTGTTTTATCAGGAGTATTTGCATAAAAAAAGAGGCTTTTGCCTCTTTAAATTTATATCTGGGTGATTGTATATGCTCCAGTGCCGTCAAAATTTATATTAAATTCAATTTTATAGTTTTTTGGAGTAGAATTAAGATTTGGAAAACTAATATTTGGTCCATCTATATCAAAAAATCCATCATTCAGATTGTCTCCTAATATTTCACCTGCAATTCCCTGTGAAGCTAACTTTATATGAAATGTACCTCCATTACTTGTAGTTACACCGTATACATTTATAGTAAATTTTCCTGTAGAACTATTGTACGACGTTGATGTCGTTGGCATAGAACCAGAATAGGCTGAAAATTGAATTTCTGGTGTGAAATTAGTGAAGTTTACTTGCATTTGAGGACCGTTCTGAAACAAAAGCATCTGATAGAAACCATTTGAAGAAACATTAAAATCACTTCCGTTTGCAACGATTCCTCCATTAGAATTCGCACCATAAGTTTGCGCTCCGTTAGCTTGTGAAGCTATGAATTTTACTTGTGTATTGGCAGGGAGATATTTGTATCCAATTTTAGATGGTCCGTTACCTCTCAACAGTTCCGCTGTAGAAGCATTAAAAGAATTATATGATCCGTATGTATAAAGATTTGATGGTAGAGTATTACCTGTAGAGCTTGATGATGTTGGTAAACTCAAAGTTCCTGAGTCGCTTACGTTCAATGTATATGCTGTTCCATTCGGAGAAGTAAGTATAATTCCTTGACCAGCTCCAGTCACAACTGTTTTACTAACCTGAGAATAAGGAACGCTCATCAATTGATTTACTCCAACATTCGTATAATTGCTTCCACCCGCAGGATCCATTTCTACTTTTACAAATTTCGTGTTTGTTCCCCAGTTAATTCCTCCGAAAGTTCCTGTAGTAGCCGTTCCTTGTCCAATATTAAGATTAACTAAACCTTTAGAGTTGGTTGTTTTATTGTGAGTTTCTGTATATAGAACCGTTCCAGTAGCGGAATTTTCTAAAATACTAATCTTTAAAGCTACGTTTCCGTTGGCGATCGGAGCTCCAGAAGCGTTGAATGCAATTGTTTGGTAACTAAAAGCTTGTGGAACCTGTGCGCTTAATAATGTTGCTAAAAATAATCCTATAGATGTGTAAAGTTTTTTCATTTCAAATGGGTTTTTAAGGTTTTTTAATAATTTTAATAGGCTTGATGTCAGAATTTTTGAAAACAATCATGTAAACACCTTGAGGAAGATTTCTAAGGTCAATTTTGTCTGATTCTAATTTTGTTTTCAAAACAAGTTTTCCCGAAAGATCATAGATTTCGGCTCCTTCAATTTTTGATTTTGAGCTTAATTTAACGTAAACAAGATCAGCAGTAGGATTGGGGTAGATCTTTACATTGTCTTTTTCTAGTTCGGAAACTCCTAAAACCTGTAAAACTGATTGGTAAAGCATTCCCATTGTTCCTGAATTTGCTTTGTCGGGGTCAGTTGGGATTACATAAATTTCACCCACAGAATGGTTGAAGTTATCTGCAGAGACCGCTCCCGAATTAATGCCTCCAATCACAGATTGAGCAAAACCGAAAAACGGAACTACAAATAACAAAAGAGTAATTTTTTTTCTCATTGTTATTTATTTAAGAATGCTAATATAAAAAAAATCACTAATACGAGTATAATTTTTCATTTTATGTTTTAAGAATTATTTAACCTTTATTTCAAACAAAATCATCGAGAATTTAAATAAATTTGATGAAAATTATAAATTTATCAAAAATGTCTACAATCACGTTTAAAGGAAGCCCAATCAATACAATCGGAAACCTTCCAGAAGTAGGAAGAGAAGCTCAGGAATTTACAATGGTATCTTCAGATTTATCTGAAAAAAATCTTGCAGATTACACTGGGAAAAGAGTGGTTTTAAATATATTCCCAAGTATTGATACAGGAATCTGTGCTGCTTCTGCTAGAAAATTCAACGAAGAAGCTTCAAACCTTGATAATACAGTTGTGATTAATGTTTCCAGAGACTTGCCTTTTGCATTGTCAAGATTTTGTGCAGCTGAAGGTTTAAATAATGTAGAAACTTTATCAGATTTCAGAGGAAACTTCGGTGAAGATTATGGAGTGACGCTTTCAGATTCTCCATTAAAAGGACTTTTGAGCAGAGCTGTTGTTGTTTTGGATGAAAAAGCTAAAGTAATCTATACAGAGCAAGTTCCGGAAATCGGACAAGAGCCTAATTACGAAGCTGCTATTGCATCTTTGAAATAATAAAAATATTTCTCACCAATTCGAATCATTCTGTTGTTTAACAGAATGATTTTTTTATTTTTGTGCATCAACGCAATAACCAGCCATTGAAAAATAGATATACTCCAGTTTTTGTCTTATACTCACTATTTTCTGGGATTTTCTTTTCTCAGGCACAAGATTCTAAAGAGGTTTTAGAATTGAAGAAAAAAATAGAAAAATCCAGTTATGATAGCGAAAAACAAGAAATTCGCAGGAAAATAATTGCTACTTATTCAAATGAAAAAAAATTAGACAGTGTCGTTGTTTATACGAATAAGATGTTGCCGTTTTACGAGAGGATGAATGATCGCGCTAAAATCGGAAACATAGAATTAAATTTAGTTGGTCTTTACCATGCTCTCAACAAAAAAGACTTAGAAATTTTACATTTCAAAAATGCTGAAAAGTATTATAATGATTTGACTTTGGAAAATAAGGTGCGTCTCAATGATATTGGTGGTTTTTTTCAATACAGCAATAAAAACTACGATAAATCACTAGATTATTATAATAGAAATATTACATTCTATAAAATAGGTGAAAAAGTCAGCACGCAGAAGATTGATGAAATCTATCAAACTATCATCTCTTTATACTATTACAGAAAGTATGATTATGCTAAAACATTCAATGTTACAAACGATTACCTACATTTTATTCAAAAAGAATTTCCCGAAAAGTTAGGAGATGTGCATGCTTACTTGGGAGGCATTTATTGGGGAGTAGGATTCAATAAAAAGAGTGTTGAGGAATTTGAAAAAGCAATAAAGCTTTATGAGAATCAGAAAGGCAGAGAGAAAGATATTTATGCTTTCAAACGTACTTTAGGAGCGAACTACATGTATATGAAGGAGTTTGATAAAGCAAAAAAATATGCTCAAGAATCATTTGATTACTATACAAAAATAAAAGATGTTCCTTCTCTTTCTCAGACTTACAACTTATTAGCTCATATTGCATATGAAGAAAATAAACTTGCCGAATCGAAAGAGTATATTCTTAATGCAATTAAAATTATTCCGGATACTGCCCAGGCTAATCTTTATAATAAAGCTTATCTAGGAACTATTAAGTATAAAATGTTGATGCAAAAAGATAGCATGAACATAAAAACTGATAAATCGAAGTATAATGAATTAGAAAAAATTACTAAAGAGCTTTCAGATAATTTTGAAAAAATTGAATCAAATAAAGATGAAATGACCTCAGGAGTACTTATTCATAACTATAATTTACTTTCAGATGCTTATGGAATGCTTGGAGATTACGATAAAGCTTATTATTATTTAGATAAAACAGTAAAGCAAAAAGAGAAATCTTATAGTGTACAAAAAATTAAAGCACTTTCTGAAGTTCAGGGAGAGCAAGAACTTAATGATGAAAGACTTCGCATACAAGTTATTGAAGAAACCAAACGCATCCAGCTTCAAAAGGAGATAGAATTAAAAGCGCTCCGTTTTGAATATGAAAAAAAACAGGCAGCCGCAAAAACAGAGGAAGAAAGAAAAAGATTAGCCCTTGAAGAAGATTTAAAAAGAAAGGAAATTCAGATCAAATTCGAAGAAGAGCAAAAAGCGGTTGCATTAAAATACAATCAGGAAAAAAATATTGCCAGAATCAATCAGGAGAAGAAAGATGTCATTGCAAAAGCCGAGTTGGAAAGTTCTCAAAACCAGAAAAATATTTGGGCAGTCGGAGCCGGTTTGTCACTCCTTTTATTAGGTTTTGCAGGATATTCATATAATCAAAAGCGAAAAGACAACAAAAAAATCGCCGAAGAAAAACAAAAATCAGATGATTTGCTGCTTAATATTCTTCCGCATGAAGTTGCTGAAGAATTAAAAGAAAAAGGAAAAACCAATGCAAAACATTTTGATGAAGTTTCGGTTTTGTTCACAGATTTTGTCAACTTTACAGCAAATTCAGAGAGAATCGGCGTACAGGAAGTTCTAAACGAACTAAATATCTGTTTCACAGAGTTTGACAGCATCATGGAGAAATACAATTTAGAAAAGATAAAAACCATTGGTGATGCTTATTTAGCGGTAGGCGGATTACCCGTTTCCAATGATCAACATGCGAAAAATGCAGTCAATGCAAGTTTAGAAATTCTTTCTTATATTCAACAAAGAAAAAAAGACAACCCCAATGCTTTGGATATAAGAATAGGAATTCACTCCGGACCTATCATTGCCGGAATTGTGGGTGTAAAAAAATTCGCTTACGATATTTGGGGAGACACGGTAAATACAGCGGCGAGAATGGAGCAGAACAGCGTACCGGGAAGGGTAAATATTTCTGAAGCAACCTATCAATTAATAAAAGAAGATTTTACCTTTGACTATCGCGGCAAGATTGAAACGAAAGGTAAAGGCGCAATGGAGATGTATTTTGTTAATCAAATTTAATTTTATCAATGTGAGAAAAAATCTACTCCTTACATTTTTATTTTTCTTGTTAATCGGATTGCAAAATTTATATTTTGCACAGAATTCTTTTGAAAAGCCTAGGTTTTTTACTGAAAAGGAAATCAAAAACGGCGCATCAATTGAAGAAGAAAGTAGATTTATAGCAGGTGATGATCCTGCTTTTGCTTTGCCACAATTCGATGATTCTTCATGGAAACATGTGAATTTTAATTCTAAAAAAGTTTACTCATGGAATCCTATCAAATTAAGCTCAGAAAATGTTTCTAAAAAAAATAAGATTTATTGGGTTCGTTATTATTTTAAAATAGATTCTACATTACTGCATCAACCTTTGTGTTTGAATATCAGTCAACTTGGTGCTTCTGAGATCTATCTAAATGGTGAAAAGATAGAAAGCATAGGAAATATAAAATCGAAAGAGTTTAAGATTAAAAACAAGATTCCAGAGTTGTTTTCTTTAGACAATACGGATGTAAATGTTTTAGCGATACGTTTTTTGCCGATTATTGAAAATAAAAAAAAGACGGTTACTATAAGTGCTGTAGCAATAAGCGTGGAACTTGTTTCTGCTCACGAATTTATCAAAGATAAAGTAGCATTGTGGAAGGATTTTAATTTCTACACCATGCTGATTTGTGGGATATTTGGCGCATTAGGATTTATTCATTTACTGTTGTTTCTTTTTTATAGAAAAGCAATTTATAATCTATATTTCTCTACCTACAATATTTCTATTTCTTTGATGAGCTATTTAACATTGCTCTTTTCTGAAATGACAAACCCTTTAGATTTAGATACTTATACCTTTGTTTCATTTCTCGCAGTGATGTTGTTTGGTACTTCGCTTACAGGTTTTGTCAATACATTATTTGGAAGAACAAAGAAAAGACTGAAAGTATTGTTGATTATTTCTGCCTCTATTGTTCTGTTATATTATTTTAGCGCTACAACTGCGGCCAGTTTTGCCTTTTTTTATATTTCTTTTGTTGCTTTCGAATCTTTTTATTTAATCATCAGAGCGATGATCAGAAGAGAGAAATCTGCTTTCATTGTTGGAGGCGGAGTTTTGGTATTTTTTCTTTTTATTGTAATGGTTATCATTTTTATGTTTTTAAATAAACTGAATACCGTTGATATAAGTGATCTTTTCGGAGATGATTTCATAGGATATATTTTCATATTTATTTTCATCAGTTTTCCTGTTTCTATCTCTGCTTATTTGGGTTGGCAATTTGCTTCAACCAATTTAAGTTTGGTTAAGCAGCTTGATGAAGTAAACCGACTTTCTAATGTTAATTTAAAACAGGAACAGGAAAAGCAGCAGATTCTACAAGATCAAAATGATTTGCTTGAAAAACAAGTTGATGAGCGAACTTTTGAACTGCAGAAAGAAAAGCAAAAAGCAGAAAATTTATTACGGAATATTCTTCCTCACGAAGTTGCCGAAGAATTAAAAGAAAACGGAAGTTCAGAAGCCAAATATTACGACGAAGTCACTGTTTTATTTACCGATTTTGTTAATTTTACCCAAAATTCTGAAAAAATGGGCGCTGAAAAAATGTTAGTTGAACTCAACGAATGTTTTACAGCCTTTGATTTAATCATGGAAAAACATGGTTTAGAGAAAATAAAAACAATCGGAGATGCTTATTTAGCAGTTTGTGGTCTGCCTCTTAAAAATAAAAATCATGCGTATCAAACGATTTTGGTAGCTTTGGATATTATTGATTTTATTGAAGAAAGAAAAAAGACCAATCCTGATGTTTTGGATATTAGAATCGGAATTAACTCGGGCTCTCTGATTGCAGGAATCGTCGGCGTGAAAAAATTCGCTTACGATGTTTGGGGCGATACGGTAAATACTGCCGCAAGAATGGAGCAGAACAGTGAAAAAGGAAAAATAAATATTTCTGAATCGACATATCAATTAGTAAAAAATGATTTTAATTTTGAATTTCGAGGGAAAATCGAAACCAAAGGTAAAGGCGCAATGGAGATGTATTTTGTAACTAAATCTTAAATATAATTTTATAAAATTTTGAAAAAAAATATACTCTTTACATTTTTAATTTTTGCCTTTATTGCGTTGCAAAATTTTTGTTTTGCCCAAAATTCTCGTGAAAAACCTACAATTTTCACAGAAAAGGAAATAAAAAACGGCGTAGAAATAGATGAACAGAGTAAATTCTTTGAAGGCGACAATCCGGCTTTTGCTTCTGCAGAATTTGATGATTCTAACTGGAAAAACGTTAAGATTTCATCTAAAAAGAATTATACTAAAGATCAACCATATTGGATTAGGTATTATTTTAAAATCGATTCTACAATGATTAATGAGTCATTGTGTTTTGATGTGAAACAGGTTGGTGCTTCTGAAATTTATCTGAACGGTAAAAAAATCGAAACGATTGGCAAAATAGGAGACCCAAAAACCAGAGTATTTAAAATAAAAAACGAAGTTCCTCAATTATTTTCATTAAATAATACAGGAGTCAACGTTTTGGCTATTCGCTTTTTACCCATCGTTGGTGGTAAAAAAATAAGCATCAATTATAGTCCTGTAGCACTCGATGTGGAGCTGGCTTCTGCAAACGAGTTTGTGGATGAAAATGTTAGAATGATGCGAGGGTTCAATTTTGTGACTATGCTCATCTGTGGTGTATTTTCAGCTTTGGGATTCATTCATTTACTGTTATTTCTATTTTACAGAAAGGCAATCTACAATCTTTATTTCTCTACGTACAATCTATCCATCGGCTTACTGAGTTATATGGTTCTGTTATTTTACCAGATGACAGATCCGAAAAGTATTGAGATTTACGGTTTCTTTTCTTTCCTTGCGATATTGGTTTTTGGTGCTTCGCTTACAGGTTTTGTCAACACCTTATTTGGCCGGAGTAAAATCAGATTAAAGATTATGCTGATTCTTGCTGCATTTTTACTTATTCTCTATTATTTTTCTATGAAAACGGCTTTTGGCCTTCTTACTTTTTATATATTTTTCGTTTGGTTTGAGTCATTATATCTCATCATTCGAGCGATGATAAGAAGAGAAAAATCAGCATTTATAGTTGGCGGCGGAATTCTTACTTTCTTTTTAATTATCATTCTTACCATCATTGCTAATATTTTAGATTCTTTAAATATTGCAATGCCCACAATGTTTTCGGGAGACGAATTTGGCATATTTGTCTTAGTTTTGATTCTCGTAAGCTTTCCGATTTCAATTTCTGCTTATCTTGGATGGCAATTTGCTTCAACCAATTTAAGTTTGGTAAAACAGCTGGATGAAGTGAACAGACTTTCTGATATTAATTTAAAACAGGAACAGGAAAAACAGCAGATTCTTCAGGATCAAAATGATTTGCTTGAAAAACAGGTTGACGAAAGAACATTTGAATTACAAAAGGAAAAGCAGAAAACAGAAAATTTACTTCTCAATATTCTCCCGCATGAAGTTGCAGAAGAATTAAAGGAAAATGGAAGTTCTGAAGCCAAATATTATGATGAAGTCAGTGTTTTATTTACCGATTTTGTTAATTTTACCCAGAGTTCTGAAAAAATGGGTGCAGAAAAAATGCTGGTTGAGCTCAATGAGTGTTTCACTGCTTTTGATATGATTATGGAAAAGCACGGTTTAGAAAAAATTAAAACTATCGGTGATGCTTATTTAGCAGTTTGTGGTTTACCGCTTAAAAATGAATGCCATGCATATCAGACCGTTTTGGTAGCTTTGGATATCATTGATTTTATTGAAGAAAGAAAAAAGACAAATCCTAATACTTTGGATATCAGAATCGGAATTAATTCGGGTTCTTTGATTGCCGGAATTGTCGGAGTGAAAAAATTCGCTTACGATATTTGGGGTGACACCGTAAATACTGCAGCAAGGATGGAACAAAACAGTGAAAAAGGAAAAATAAACATCTCAGAAACAACTTACCAACTGGTGAAGGAGAAAATCAACTGCGAGTACAGAGGAAAGATTCACACCAAAGGAAAAGGTGATATGGATATGTACTTTGCAATTGAAACTAAAAAGGATAACGACGAAATTTCTTAAATTAAAATTAATTTAAAATCTCTGTGGTCTTTGCTAAGTGGAACACCTTTGCGAACTTAAAAAGTAGTCAAAAGAATCTTTGCGAACTTTGCATTAAAAATTTCGCATTATTAGAATAAAATTTAATTAAAAATACATTTTCTATTTTAAATATGGAATACGAAAAATTAAATAAAATAATATTAAAAAGACTCAAGGAAAATCTTCCTGAGCATTTGTCGTATCACAGCGTTATGCACGTGAAAGACGTTATTGATTCTGTCGAAAAAATTGCAAAATCAGAAAAAGTGAATGAAGAAGATTTACTTTTGCTGAAAACGGCGGCATTATTTCACGACACAGGATTTTTATATGGTTCAAAAAATCACGAAGAAAAATCGTGTGAAATCGCTGAAGAATATCTTTCAGAGTACGGATTTTCTGAAGTTCAGACTGAGAAAATCAAAGGAATGATTATGGCAACAAAAATTCCACAGACACCGCATAATCATTTAGAGCAAATCTTGGCTGATGCAGATTTAGATTATTTGGGCAGAAACGATTTCTTCGTGATTGGCGATAAGTTGTTCGAAGAACTTTCGATGTTCGGGATCGTAAATTCTGAACGTGACTGGAATTTGTTGCAGGAAAAATTCCTGGAAAGTCACCATTACTTTACTGAAACAGCTATCAACAGCAGAAATCAGAAAAAACAGGATAACCTGAATATTATCAAAACAAAATTAAAAAACTACTGATCATCTTATGAGCTCAGCAACCAAACATGGCCCGCTATTTACCCTTTCCGATATTATTTATCTGGTTTTAGGAGTAATTTCAGCGAGTTTTGCTTTAAAATCTTTTCTGGTTCCCAACCACTTTTTAGATGGTGGTGTTACCGGAATTTCACTTTTATTACACGAAGTTTATCATTGGAATCTTGGTGTCATTTTATTGGTTTTAAATATTCCTTTTATCGTTTTGGCATATTTCCAGATTGGGAAACATTTTGCTATTCGAAGTTTTTTGACAATTTTATTAATCATTATAACCATCTATTTCGTTCCTTTTCCGGAAATGACACATGACAAATTATTGGTCGCCATGTTTGGCGGATTTTTCATGGGAATCGGAATCGGATTGTCAATGAGAGGTGGTGGAACTTTCGACGGAATGGAAGTTTTAGCCTTATTAACATTCAAAAAAAGCAGCTTCAGTATTACTGAAATTATTTTAGGAATGAATGTCATTATCTTCATCATCGCCGCAAAATTCTTAAAAATAGAAACCGCTTTGTATGCGATTATGACGTATATGGTGGCAAGTCAAATTACTAAATACGTAATTGAAGGCATCGAAGCTTATACCGGTGTAACCATCGTTTCTGGAAACAGTGAAGAGATCAAAAAAGCTTTGGTTTTAACGATGAACAGAGGAATTACTGTGTACAAAGGCGAAAGAGGTTTTATGAAAGAATCTTTCGAACAAAGCGCCGATGCCGATATTATTTTCACTATTGTAACCCGTTTAGAAGTGAGAAAATTACAGAATATAGTTCGCGCAATCGACCCGAAAGCATTTATATTCACACATACCGTAAGAGAACCTCAGGGTGGAATTGTAAAGGAAATTATAAAGCATTAAAATTTAAATAAATAATTAATTGCCTTGTGAAGATTGTATTTTCGCAAGGCTTTTTCGTTAATTTTATATCTAAATTGTATTGAAATGGTCAAGAGAATTGTTGCCAATATAAAAACTGAAGATTTATCTGAAGCAAATGTATTTTATCATGATATTTTAGGTCTCGAAATATTGATGGATCACGGTTGGATCAAAACTTTTGGTAATGAAGAAAACGCAAAAGTGCAGATCAGTTTTGCTACTCAGGGTGGAAATGATACCGAAGTTCCGGATCTTTCTATCGAAGTTGATGATGTGGATAAAATATATGAAAAGATGAACAAATCAGGATTTGAAATTACTTACAAAATCACTGATGTAGATTGGGGTGTTCGTAGATTCTTTGTCAAAGATCCATTCGGAAAATTAATTAATATTCTCTCTCATCAATAAATTTAATACTATTCCGGTGATTGATTTTATTTGCGTTGAAAAATGTTAAAGCTTTATGAATTTCGATTATAAGGCTTTAATTTTGCTTATCAACTATCAACTATCAACTATCAACTATCAACTATCAACTATAAAAATGAAACGTTCCGGAACTGCAACATTACCCCTTCACTACGGAAAAGTACCGCCTTGGCTGTATGAGCGTATGTCTGTGCTTGGACTTTCGATTGTAGAAGTCATGTTGGCGGATTACGGAAAAGATGAGGTGCTTAAAAGATTGGCAGATCCGTTTTGGTTTCAGAGTTTTGGTGCAGTGATGGGAATGGATTGGCATTCTTCAGGAATCACAACTTCAGTGATGGGTGCTTTGAAACGTAGCATCAATCCGAGATCCAAAGAACTTGGAATTTATATTTGTGGCGGAAAAGGCAGATTTTCAAAAGAAACTCCGAACGAACTTCTCATTATCGCAGATAAAACGGGTTTAAATGGGACTGAATTAGTTCGTGCAAGTAAACTTTCCGCAAAGGTCGATAATACGGCAATTCAAGATGGTTATCAGTTGTATCTGCACAATTTTATCGTTTCGGACGAAGGAAACTGGGCAGTCGTACAGCAGGGAATGAACGATGCAGACGGAACTGCAAGACGCTATCATTGGCATTCTGAAAATATGGAATCTTTTGTTGACGAACCCCACAAAGGAATTCAGGGAATCAACCGAGGTCAGATCCTGAATTTAACAGCTCATGAAGCTCAGGAAAGCCGCAAAGGAATTTTAGAAATTTCTCATACCAATTCAGAAAAAATCATGCAGGATTTTGCCAATTTGATTTTACCTGCGCATCACGATGTTCGTGCCTCAGATGTTGATTTGAAAAAACTTGGAACACTTTTGTATATGACAAGAGAAAATCAGCCTGAGAATTTTGAAGAACTTCTTTTGTTAAAAGGTGTTGGACCGCGAACTTTACAAAGTCTTGCTTTGGTCAGTGAAGTTATTCATGGGGCACCTTCAAGGTTCAGAGATCCTGCAAGATTTTCTTTTGCACATGGTGGGAAAGATGGTCATCCATTTCCCGTTCCCATCAATGTTTATGATGAAACCATCAACATTCTGCAGAAAGGAATCGAAAAATCTAAATTAGGAAATTCTGATAAGTTACAATCGATCAACAAACTTCATTCAATCATTTCAGAAGCGGAGAAGAATTTTACTCCAGATTTTGATATTAACGAAGTTATCGAAGAAGAACGTCAAAACTCATGGCGTTTCGGTGGGAAAACAGTCTTTGGAGACGCAGAAAAACCTTCGAAACCAAAACCAATTCAGCTTTCGTTATTTTAACAATTAAGGTAACTACATACAAAACTCTACACCATTGTCATTCTGACGAAGTAAGAATCTCGTGTATAGCTTAGATTCTTCATTTCACTGCGTTACATTCAGAATGACAGAGCCATAGTAATAAGAAGAAGGATGAGTGTAAAATTGTATATAATTATCTTAATTGTTAAAATAATTTCACTTCTCTCTGTGTTTTATTTTTCAACTAAAATATCTTATGTCTTCATAACTTTTGCAACCATTGTCTTTTAAATTTAAATATTTCACTTTTAATTCCAAATAAAATTATAATTTTAAAATCTTAAAAACATTATTTGGATGAGCACAAAAGCCTTTAGCGTTTACCACGATTTTCCTTTTTTCTTCCCTGAAGAGCTTGATGAAATAATTAATGCGCACGAAAAAGTATTTTTTCAAAAAGGCGATTTTATTTTAGAAGAAGGAAAAACATCCAATGAGTATTTAATTTTAGAGAAAGGTTTAGCGCGGTCTTTTGTGAATGATTTTAACGGAAACGAAGTTACTACCCATTTCTTTGTTGAAAACGAAATTATCATCGAAGTTTCTTCATTGTTTCAGAGAATTCCTACCCAGGAAAACATTGTCTGCATCACAGATTGTGAATGTCAAAAAATAGATTTTGATACTTTTCAGGAATTATATCATAAAATACAAAACCTTAGTGAATGGGGGAGAGCTTGGATGTCACAAGAGCTTTTCACCTATAAACAACGTTCCGTAGAAATGTTTACTCTTTCTGCAACAAAACGTTATCTCAATCTTTTAGAACAAAAACCGCATGTCATACAATTTGCTCCTCTGAAGCAAGTCGCTTCCTATCTTGGTGTTACAGACACTTCATTAAGCAGAATTCGTAAAGAAATAGTATCTCATCCTAAGAAAAATTAAATCTTGTCTTATGGCAAGTTGATTTTCATGGCGACTTGGTAATTTTGGTTAAAAGTTTAACACTAAAATTACAAAATGGAAATCAATCAAATTTATGTCAACCTTCCGGTAAAAGATGTTCAGAAAACAAGAGAGTTTTGGACAAAATTAGGGTTTTCTATCAATGAACAATTTTCTGACGAAAAAGCAATCTGTGTAATAATGAAGCAAGATCATATTTACACCATGTTTTTAAAAGAAGAGTTTTTTCAAACTTTCACAGACAGACCCGTTGCAAAAGGAGACACCACTCAAACGCTTCTTGCAATTAGTGTAAACAGTCGTGAAGAAGTTGATCAAATGGTGAAAACTGCTACAGAAAATGGAGGTTCCAAATACAGTGAGCCAAGAGATTATGGCTGGATGTATCAGAAAACTTTTTCAGATTTAGACGGTCATCAGTGGGAAGTTCTTTTTTCAGACCTGTCTCAGCTTCCTGCAGAATTTTAAATTTTCACATTTAACCAAATAAAATTGTAAAAATGAATGTCAATCAAATTTACGTGAATCTTCCAGTAAAAGATATTGAGAAAACAAAAGAGTTTTGGACTAATCTTGGATTCTCTATCAATGAACAGTTTTCAGACGATAAAGCAGTTTGTGTGGTAATGAACGATACTATTTATGTGATGTTTTTAACGGAAGAATATTTTCAGACATTTTCAGAAAGACCTGTTCCGAAAGGCGGTACAACACAAGTTTTGGTTGCTATTGGTTTAAACAGTCGTGAAGAGGTAGATCAAATTGTGAATGCCGCTGTTGAAAACGGCGCAACACAGCACGAAGAACCACAAGATTATGGATGGATGTATCAAAATTCTTTTTGGGACATCAACGGACACGGATGGAATGTAACATTTGCAGATATGTCTCAATTTCCTCAATGATAATCAAATGGAAACACAATCGAACGATATTGAAATTCTAAAATTTCTGATCTTCAGTAATTACAAAGTGATTTCGATGAATATTAATGATATCTCAGACGAAGAAGCAATGATTTTTCCTAATGGTGAAGCGAATTGTATGAATTGGGTTTTAGGGCATTTAATTTACATAAGAAATGCTTTTCTGAATATTTTGGGTGAAGAAGCGGTTTGGGAAAACGAAAAATTTTCATGCTACAACAGAGGAGAAATTCCTTTGAACAGAAAAGATGAATTTGTAAGTTTTGAAGAATTAAAATCTTACTTAAAAGAATCTCAGAATAAGTTTGAAATAAAACTGAACAGTCTTGAAAGCCTTGATTCTGCAATAATTAATGATATTTCAGGATTATCTCTTCACGAAATTTATCACAGCGGCCAATTCGGATATCTCAGAAGAATTTTAGGAAAACCCGGAGCTGTAAAATAAAATCTGCGAGAGAAACTTAAAAACGAATTTCACAAAATTCACAAAACAACAGTAAACTAAACAAAATGGACACATCAAAATCATCAAAATTAGAAATCATAATTCCTGCATTTCGAGGGCACAGTCAGAGTTTTCTGATGGTTCTTGACGGAATTTCAGAAGAAGATGCTCTGAAAAGAATTGAGGGAAGAACAAACCACATCGTTTGGATGGTTGGAAATTTCCTCGATATGCGTTATGCAATGGGAAGCGTACTCGGTTTAAATGAAGAATTCGAGTTTAAAGATTTTTTCTTTCAGGGGAAAGCGTTAGATGAAAACTTAGAATACCCGTCTTTACAGAGGTTGAAAGATTCTTTTCATAAAATTTCACCTCTTGTTTATAATAAATTACTTGAAGCTTCAGACGAAGATTTAGATAAAGCTTTTCCGATGGGAATGAACATTGATTTTTTTCCTGAAACGGTTCTGAATTTTGTTGGAATGTGCATCGGTCGTGAAGATTATCTGTGTGGACAAATAGGATTGATGCGTAGAATCCTTAATTACGAAGGAATGAAATATGATTTTGATAAAGATTTAAAATATTAATCGATGAGTCCGGTTGAAAAAGGTCATAAGTACGTCAACGGAATTCAGATGTATTATGAAATCTACGGTTCCGGAAAACCTTTAGTCTTGATTCATGGAGGAGGTGGTTCTATTTTATTTGATTATAAAGAAATTATTTCAAGACTTAAAAACAAATTTCAACTAATCGGAATCGATCTTCAAAACCACGGAATGACGGAACATCGTTATATTCCTGAAACTTTTGAACAGGATGCAGATGATGTTGCGGCGCTTTTGAAAGAATTAAATATTGAAAAAGCTTCTTTTTGGGGTTTCAGTAACGGCGGAAGCACGGTGATGCAAATTGCACACCGTCACCCAAGAATGGTTGATAGTCTGATTGTAGCATCCGCATTTTATAAAAAAAGCGGAATGATGGATGGATTTTTCGAAAGCATGATAGATGTAACTTTAGAATCAATGCCAGAACCACTTAAAATTAATTTTTTAAACTTAAATCCTGATTTCTCGAAACTCGAAAATATGTTTGATAAAGACAGCAAAAGAATGCAAACTTTTGAAGATTGGGGCGAAGAAATTTTGACAAAAATAAAATCTCCAACTTTGTTCATTTCAGGAGATAAAGATGTGATGAAACCTGAACACGTCGTTGAAATGTGGCGTCTGGTTGAAGGTTCTCAATTAATGATTCTTTCTGCAACTCACGGTTCGTATATGATGGCGGATTTTGGAGGAAATGTTGATAAAAACTTAATCGATTTTACAGCTAATGAGGTCGATAAATTTTTAAACCAATAATTCATTTAGGGTTAGAAGAGATTCTTCCTTCGTCAGAATGACACACATGAGAAAAGGAAAAGAACTTTCAATCTTTGCTAAGTGAAACGCCTTTTCGAACTTAAAAACATTCGAATAATTCAAAAAAACTTTGCGCTCTTTGCGTTTGAAAAAAGAGATTACTTCTCACAATAACAACAAAACTAACTATTTAAAAATAAAAATCATGGCAAAATTAAATCCGTACCTGAATTTTGACGGTACAGCAGAAAAAGCATTTACATTTTACAAATCCGTTTTCGGTGGAGAATTCGTTGGAGAGATCCATAAAATGGGTAACGCTCCCGGAACAGAAAATTTATCTGATGAAGAAAAAAACAGAGTGATGCATATTGCACTTCCGATTGGTGGAGATCTTTTGATGGCTTCAGATATTGTGCCGTCATTCGGACAGAAATTAACCGTTGGAAATAATAATTATGTTTCAATTTTCCCTGATTCCAGAGAAGATGCAGACAGAATTTTCAAAGGACTTTCTGAAGGCGGAAATATTGAAATGCCACTTGAAGATCAGTTTTGGGGCGACTATTTCGGAAGCTTTCAGGATCAGTTTGGTGTTCATTGGATGATCAATTATAACGAAGAATACACAAAATAGTTTTATATTTAATTAATAAAAGGGTAGATGTTGAGTTTACCCTTCTTTTTACACATTAAAAAACAAAATATTAAATGGATAAAGTTAAAATTGACATTACAATCTTGGCGCCGGTAGAAAAAGTTTGGGATTATTTTAATGCTCCAAAACATATTACCAAATGGAATTTCGCTCATGAAAGCTGGTTTTGCCCGAGCTCTGAAAATGATCTGAAAGTAGGTGGGAAATTCAATAATAGAATGGAAGCAAAAGACGGAAGTTTCGGCTTTGATTTTATAGGAGTTTATGACGAAGTAATTCCGAATGAAAGAATAAAATATCATATAGAAGACGGGAGAGAAGTAGAAGTGATTTTTGAGAAAATAGACGAGAATACAACCAAAGTGACCGAAATTTTTGATCCTGAAAAACAAAATTCAGTTGAGATGCAGCGGGAAGGTTGGTATGCGATTCTCAATAATTTTCATAAATATGTGGAAAACCATTAAACTTTAAAGCTGTAATCATGATCAATTTAGTAATAATGGCAAGATGTTTAAAGCCCATTTGCACTGAGAATCATGCTGTGGAAAACAAATTTTTGCAGGGTATTATAGCGATGCCTGCAAGAAGAGCTTTGGAAAAAAAACAAATAGATTCTCTCACAAAACTGTCAGATTATTCTGAAAATGAATTAATGAAATTTCATGGTTTCGGAAAAAACACTATTTTGAAACTTAAAAATTACATGAAAGAAAATAATTTTTCTTTTAAAAATAATTAAAACATATTGTTTGTTGTTCTGAGGAGGGAAGAGTCTCATTAATGAATTGAGATTCTGTATTTTTCTTACATTTCATTCAGAATGACAGAACAGAAACGATATAAAATCAATCCTAAATTTTAAAATAATGAATAACAATATTTTCCCATGTCTTTGGTATGATGGTGATGCAAAAGAATCAGCTGACTTTTACTGCAAAATATTCAACGGAAAAATTACAGCAGATACGCCGATGGTTTTAAATATCGAACTTTTCGGACAAAAATTAATGCTTCTAAATGGAGGTCCACATTTTGAAAAAAATGCTTCCGTTTCATTGATGGTGATGTGCGAAACTGAGGAAGAGGTTCAGAAGTACTGGGATCAGTTGGAAGATGGCGGAATTGTTTTAATGGCATTAGATTCTTATCCTTGGAGTAAAAAATACGGTTGGATTCGGGATAAATTTGGAGTAACATGGCAATTGTATTTAGGTGAAAAGAAAAGCGAGCAAAGAATTATTCCAACTTTAATGTTTATCCATCAAAATAACGGGAGAACAATGGAGGCAATGGAGTTGTACACAGAAATTTTCCCTAATTCAAAAATAGAAAGCGTTCTGAAATACGGAGACGGAGTAGGAGACGAAAGCCATGAAGTTCCGGAAAATGTACAGCACGCCCATTTTCAAATTAATGACTATTCTTTATTCTGTATGGATAATTCTTACGATCATAAATTTGATTTTAATGAAGGAATTTCAATGGTTATTATGACAGAAAATCAGGAAGAAACAGATCATCTTTGGAATTCGTTAACTGCAGATGGCGGAAGAGAAAGTATGTGTGGTTGGCTGAAAGATAAATTCGGAATGAGCTGGCAAATTGTACCTAAAAGATTAATTGAGCTCATGAGTGATTCTGATCAGATGAAAGCTCAAAAAGTAGTACAGGCAATGATGAAGATGCAGAAAATTGTTATTAAAGACTTAGAAGAAGCTTATGTTTCTTAGCTGGGTGATGGTAGCTCGATGTTAGAAGTTATTTTGAGTCGTTAAAAACTTCCGGCTTCCAACATCAAACTTCCAGCTTTCATTATTCGGCTTGCTGTTTGATGATATTCATAAAAAGATTTGCTTATGAAGACACAGAACAAGTCAAAATCACTTTCCAAAGTACCTAAAGACGGTTTGTATCCTGAGATTATCAGACAAAATTATTTAGGAAGCAAAAAACTACTTAATAAAAAAGCAATCATTTCAGGTGGCGACAGCGGAATAGGACAAGCTATAGCGGTGCATTTTGCAAGAGAAGGAGCCGATGTTGCCGTCATTTATAAAGAAAGTGTAAAAGATGCCAAAGAAACTAAGAAACTGGTTGAAAAAGAAGGACAGAAATGTATTCTTTTAAAAGGGGATATTTCTAAAAAAACATTTAGAAAAAATACTTTAGAAAAGATTACTAAGGAATGGAAAGCCATTGATATTTTGGTTAATAATGCCGGAATTCAGTTCCCCAAAAGCGATGTCGAAAAAATTTCGGATGATCAGATCAACGAAACATTCAATGTCAATATCATTTCAATGATTTCATTTACTAGAGATTGTTTGAAATTAATGAATAGAGGCGGGCGAATAATTTGTACCACTTCGGTAACTGCTTATCGTGGCAGCGATCATCTTATAGATTATTCGTCAACAAAAGGCGCAATTGCAACATTCGTTCGTTCTCTGGCTACAAATCTTGCCGAGCAGAAGATTTTGGTTAACGGTGTTGCTCCGGGTCCAATTTGGACTCCATTAGTGAAAGAAACTTTTGAAGATATTGCTTCTTTCGGAAAAGATACTCCTCTAAAAAGAGCCGGTCAACCTTCAGAAGTTGCACCTGCTTATGTTTTTCTGGCTTCGGAAGATTCCAGTTTTATCACTGGTGAAATCATTCACATCAATGGCGGAGATTTTGTCGGTGGATAAATAATTTTACCTAAACCTATAAATTAAATTATGGAAATTTTAAAATTTGAAATAAAAATCAACGCAAGTCCCGAAAAAGTATGGACCGTGCTTTGGGACGATATGCATTACAGACAATGGACTTCAGCGTTTACCAAAGGATCTTTTTATGTAGGAACTTGGGATGAAGGCAGCATCATTAAATTTTTTGATCCTAACAATAATGGAATGTACAGCCGTGTTTTAAAAAATGATCCCAATAAAGAGATGGTCTTTTTGCATTTGGGTGAAATATATGACGGTATAGAGACTCCACAAGATTGGGGTGATGCTACAGAATCTTATGTTTTGGAAGAAACTGAAGAGGAGACAATATTAAAAGCAACCATCAAATCTTCACCAGAATTTAAAGATTTTTTTGAAGAAAAATTTCCTGCAGCACTTCAGAATGTGAAAAATCTGGCAGAAAACCAATTGTAATAAGTTAGATTTAATTATTTTTTATATAAATAACCAATTGTGCATTTTGAATTTTTGTCTTTCAAAAATAAGTGAAACGGCTTTGTTTACCTTGTATTTCAACTTTTTTATTAAACTCTTTGTGTGTCCTTGCGTTTTTTTAATCACCAAAACAGACCAGTTTTTACAGTAAACTAAACAAAGGAATTTTATTTAACAAAGAAATGCAAAGATTCAAAATGCATAGCGGGTTTTAAATAATCAAAAATAGCGAATCATATATTCTAACATTTTATGAATTTTGATTACTGAGTAATAGTATTTTCTTTATTCTATTTAATCAATCACTTTAAAAATCATTATTATGGAAAATTTATCGTACGACATTATTATTAATGCTCCAAAACAAAAAATATGGGACGTTTTGTGGACTCCCGAAACGTACAGTGAATGGACAAAATTTTTCAATCCTAAATCAATCTCATTGATGAAATCAGATTGGAAAGTCGGCGGAAAAACCTATTTCACAAATGCAGAAGGTGAAGGAATGGTTTCTACGATTGACAGTCTGGAAAAGCCTGATCAAATTGTTTTTAAACATTTGGGAATGGTAGATAAAGATGGAAACGAAGACACTCAAAGTAAAGAAGTGATGGAATGGAACGGTTCTTTCGAAAAATATTTCCTTATTTCACTTGATGACGGAACGGTAAAACTTCAGGCAGAAGTTCAGGCCGAAAGCGAATGGAAAGATCATATGAATGAAGGTTTTACCAAAGGTTTACAGATTGTGAAAGATCTTGCCGAATCCAATTAATGGGATTCGAATAGTTTCTAAAAAAGAGGTTTTTAAAGAATCCTCTTTTTTTATTTAACTTTAAAAAATATTTTTCAAAATCTGTGGAAATTTAATGGTGAAATAATTTTAATCAAGTATCATGAAATTATTAATAATACTTTTTATAACATTTGCTTTAGCCTTAGTGGGAACAAAAATCTTTCAGGGAAATTGGAATCTTTTATTTTCAGGAAATCTCGGAATGGCAGTTTTCATCATTTTTACAGGTTTTGCCCATTTTAAATTCCAGAAAGGAATGGCTTTAATGATTCCTGAATTTATTCCGGCAAAAATGTTTTGGGTATATTTTACAGGTTTAATCGAAATTGCCGCAGCAATTGGCTTAATGATTCCTTCAATTCGTGAGATTACTTCAATGTTGTTAATTATCTTTTTTGTGTTAATATTTATTGCAAATATCGATTCGTCAAGAAAAAAAGTCAATATTTTTAAAGCAAATTATTCAGGTCCCGGAATGACTTATCTGTATAAAGAAAGAATTCCCATGCAGATTATATTAATAGCCTGGACTTGGTTTTTTGGAATTTACCTGAACTGAAAATGAGTTTTAAATTGGTTAAAATAACTTTGATTTAAACAAAATTTAAAACCAACATCACAATTTTTATCTCTCACCGAAAATCCTTATTTTTGCATATCTAAAAAGTAAAAGTAAAGAAATGAATTCCTACAAAAATCCATTGGAAGAGCGCTACTCCAGTGAAGAAATGTTATTTAACTTTTCTCATAATAACAAATTCCAGAATTGGAGAAAGCTTTGGATCGCCCTTGCTGAAATCGAAAAAGACCTTGGACTTGACATCACAGACGAGCAAATCGCTGAGTTAAAAGCCAATGCAGAAAATATCGATTACGAAGTAGCTGCAGCTTATGAGAAAAAATTCCGTCATGATGTAATGGCTCACGTTCACGCTTATGGTGACGTTGCGCCTTCTGCAAAAGGAATTATTCACTTGGGAGCAACTTCAGCGTTTGTAGGAGACAATACAGATTTAATTCAGATCCGTGACGGACTTTTAATTTTAAAGAAAAAGTTAGTCAACGTGATGAAAAATCTTTCTGATTTTGCTATTCAATATAAAGATTTACCAACTCTAGGATTTACCCACTTCCAGCCAGCTCAGTTAACGACTGTTGGAAAAAGAGCAACACTTTGGTTACAAAGTTTGGTTCTTGACATAGAAGAGCTTGATTTCTTCTTAGAAACTCTACGTTTCAGAGGGGTAAAAGGAACTACTGGAACTGCTGCAAGTTTCCTTGAGCTTTTCAACGGAGATTATTCTAAAGTAAAACATTTAGATAAAGAATTGTCAAAAAGATTCGGTTTCGAAAAAGTTTTCGGAGTTTCAGGACAAACTTACGACAGAAAAATCGATGCTAAAGTGGTTGCTTTATTAGGAAATATCGCTCAATCTGCACATAAATTCACAAATGATTTACGTTTACTTCAAAATCTTAAAGAGGTTGAAGAGCCATTCGAGAAAAACCAAATCGGTTCATCAGCAATGGCTTACAAACGTAATCCAATGAGAAGCGAAAGAATCGGAGCATTGGCAAAATACGTCATGTCTTTGACGACGAGTTCTGCAATGGTAGCTTCAACACAATGGTTTGAAAGAACTTTGGACGATTCTGCAAACAAGAGATTAACCATTCCTCAGGCTTTCTTGGCTGTTGATGCGATTCTATTAATTTGGAATAACATTATGAACGGAATCGTTGTTTATCCAAACAGAATCAACAAACATATTATGGAAGAACTTCCTTTCATGGCGACAGAATACATCATCATGGAAGAAGTAAAAGCTGGTGGTGACCGTCAGGAAATCCACGAAGTGATCAGAGTTCACTCCATGGAAGCTTCTAAGCAGGTAAAAGAAGAAGGAAAGGAAAACGATTTGATCGAAAGAATCTTAAACGACCATTCTTTAAAACTTGATAAATCAAAATTAAAAGAAGTTCTAGATCCTAAAAATTTCATTGGTTTTGCACCCATTCAAACGGAAGAATTCATCGCAAATGAAGTTCAGCCTATTCTGGATGCAAATAAAGATCTGATAGGTTTGGAGGCTGATCTTAAAGTATAAATCATATGCAGTCTTTTCGGCTGCATTTTTTACTTTGTTAAAATTGAAATCTTTGACAAAGTTTATTTAAAAATTGTCGCATCACTGATGCGACATTTAATAATTAAAATAAATCTAATAAATATCTGACATCTAATGTCTAATAACAAAAGAATTTTCGTAGAAAAAAGGGGTATTTTCGATGTAGAAAGTCCAAAAATTTTTGATGAAGTAAAAGCGGTTGTTCCGTCTATCCAAAGCGTAAAGGTGTATAACGTTTACGATATTTTTGGGTTAAATGATGGTGAATTCGAAAAGGTTGTGAACAGCACTTTCGTAGATCCGGTTACTGATATTTTGCACGAGGAAACTCCAGCAAAAGGAATCTATTTTGCAATGGAATTTTTACCGGGACAGTACGATCAGCGTGCAGATTCTGCGCAACAATGTATCGCTTTACTGACTGAAAATGAGAAATCTAAAGTGAGAAGCGGTAAATTGATCGAATTTGAAGGTATTTTTGAATCTGATTTAGTTAAAATCAAAGATCTTTTAATCAATAAAGTAGAATCTCAGCAAAAAGATTTATTAGTTTTTGATTTTCCTGCGGATGAAATTCCGTCAAAGGTTTTAATCCATGAAAATTTCATCAATTTTGATGATGCTCAGCTTGAAGAATTTTTTAATAATCACGGTTTTGCATTAGGATTGGATGATTTGAAATTCATTCAGGATTATTTTAAAACTGAAGAAAGAAATCCTACGGAAACGGAATTGAAAGTTTTAGACACCTATTGGAGTGACCACTGTCGTCACACAACGTTTGAAACAGAATTGTCAAATATTGAATTTGAAGGACAGTTTAAACATACATTGGAAACGATTTTCAATGATTATATCGAAAAAAGAAAATTCTTAGGACGCGAATTAAAACCGATCTCTTTAATGGATTTGGCGACAGTTTGCGGAAAATATTTCCATAGAACAGGCAATTTGGAGAATTTGGTGGTTTCTGACGAGATCAACGCCTGTACAATTCAAATCGAAGCTGAATACGACGGTAAAAAAGAACCTTGGTATTTATTATTTAAAAATGAGACTCACAATCACCCAACGGAAATTGAACCTTTTGGTGGTGCTTCAACGTGTTTAGGTGGTGCGATCAGAGATCCTTTGTCCGGACGTTCTTACGTTTTCCAGGCGATGAGATTGACGGGTGCTGCTGATGTTTTAGAATCGGTTGATAAAACGTTACCAGGAAAATTACCTCAAAAAACAATTACAAAACAAGCAGCAAACGGATATTCTTCTTACGGGAATCAAATTGGTTTGGCGACTACAATGGTTTCCGAAATCTACGATGAAGGCTACAAAGCAAAAAGAATGGAAGTTGGTTTCGTTGCAGGAGCAGTTCCTGTGGATTGGGTAAGACGTGAGAAGCCTGAAGCGGGTGATTCTATCATCATTTTAGGTGGTGCGACAGGTCGTGATGGTGTTGGTGGAGCAAGCGGAAGTTCGAAAGAACAGGACGAAACTTCTATCCATACAATGAGTTCTGAAGTGCAGAAAGGAAATGCTGTTGAAGAACGTAAAATCCAGAGATTATTCAGAAATCCTGAAGTAACGAGATTGATTAAAAAATCTAATGACTTCGGAGCTGGAGGTGTTTCTGTAGCGATCGGTGAAATCGCTGATTCTTTAGAAGTTAATTTGGATGTTTTACCTTTAAAATATGAAGGTTTGAACGGAACTGAGCTTGCCATTTCTGAGTCTCAGGAAAGAATGGCGGTTGTGGTTGACCCAAAAGATAAAGAACAATTCATCAAATTCTGTGAAGCTGAAAATATTGTAGCCGTTGAGGTGGCAAAAGTGACAGATTCCGGAAGAATGCAGATGTTCTGGAAAGGCGATAAAATTGTTGATCTTTCAAGAGAATTTTTAGATACGAATGGTTGTTCTAAAAGTCAGGAAGTTAAAATTACTCACTTAAATGAAGTAAAAGAAGAAACCCAGGTTTTTAACGAAGAGAATTTCTTGAAAATTTTAGGTGAAAAAAATGTTGCTTCTCAAAAAGGTTTGTTGGAGATGTTCGATTCGTCTATCGGTGCGACTACGGTTGCGATGCCTTTAGGTGGAAAATATCAGCAGACTTTGATGGAAGGAAGTGTTCAGACATTACCGATCATCGGAGCAAAAAATATCGAAACGGTTTCTTTGGCAAGTTGGGGATTCGATGCAGAGATTTCTAAGCAGAATTCTTTGTTAGGATCTTCTTACGCGGTTGTAGAAAGTGTAGCAAAGATCGTTGCAATGGGTGGCGATTATAAAAATATCAGATTCAGTTTCCAGGAATATTTTGAGAAATTAGGACAAAATCCAGAAAAATGGGGGAAACCTTTGGCGTCTCTTTTGGGAGCTTATGATGCTCAAATCAATTTCGGTTTAGCAGCAATTGGAGGTAAAGATTCTATGAGTGGAACCTATCAGGATTTGAATGTTCCGCCAACGTTAATTTCTTTCGCTTGCGCTAATGGAGAAAAGAAAAATATCATCTCTCCGGAATTTAAACAGACAGGAAATAAATTGTATTTCTTCAATCATATTCCACAGGAAAACGGACTTCCAAACTATGATAAATTGAAAGATGTTTACGAACTTATTTTCGAAAATATCAAAGCTGGAAAAGTGGTTTCTGTGAAGACAATCAAAGAAGGTGGAGTTGCAGTTGCTTTAGCAAAAATGAGTTTCGGAAACAAGTTAGGAGCTGAAATAAATGTTGCTGACGAGAGTGTTTTATTAGCTAAGAACATTGGAAGTTTAATTATCGAATCTACCGAAGAATTAAGTTCTGTTGAACTTCAATTAATAGGTGAAGTTAAAAATTCAAATATTTTGAAAATCAGTAATTTGAATATTGATATCGAAAAATTACTTGAAGCCAATACGAGAACTTTTGAAAACCTTTTCTCAACGGTTGAAAAAGAAAAAATAGTGGTTGAATTGGATTCAAAACTGAACTCAATCAACCCAAGAAATATCTTAATTAAAAAACACGGATTGGCGAAGCCAAGAGTTTTCGCACCAGTTTTTCCGGGAACAAATTGTGAGTACGATACGCTGAATGCATTCCAAAAAGAAGGTGCAATTGTAAGCAGTTTACCTTTAATAAATATCAATCATCAGTTGCTTGACGAAAGCATCGATGCATGGGTGGAAGAAATTAAACAGTCGCAAATTTTAGCATTCTCGGGAGGGTTTTCTGCAGGTGATGAACCGGATGGTTCTGCTAAGTTTATCGTGAATGTTTTGAAGAACGAAAAGATGAAAAATGCCGTTCACGAATTGCTTGACAGAGACGGAATGATCATTGGAATTTGCAACGGTTTCCAGGCGTTGGTTAAGTCAGGATTGTTGCCTTATGGAAGAATTAAAGATTTGGACGAAAACTCTCCGACCTTAGCTCATAATGCCATCAGAAGACATATTTCTCAAATGGTGAATGTGAAAGTTCTGAATGACGAATCACCTTGGTTGAAAGGAATGAAAGATCAAGTTTTCACAATCCCAATTTCTCACGGTGAAGGTCGTTTTATGGCTTCGGAAGAAGAAATTCAGAAATTATATGAAAACGGACAGATTGCTACTCAATATTTAGATTTAGATGGAAGCATCGCCCACGGAATGCCGTTCAATCCAAATAACTCATTATTCGGAATTGAAGGAATCACAAGCCCGTGTGGAAAAATCTATGGTAGAATGGGGCATCCGGAACGTTTTGCAGAAGGATTGATGAAAAACATTCCAACAGCGAATTATCACAATATCTTTAAAAACGGAGTTGAATACTTTAAATAGATCATTGAGGCTTTTTAAAGGCTAAAGTATTTTTAAATAAATAACAAGAAAATGACTGTCATTAATGGCAGTCATTTTTATTTGAAAACTTTCGAAGTTTTTAAATAAAATCGAAAAAAAATAAAATAAATTGCAACATTCACGATGTGATTGCGTCTATTAATTAGAAACGATAAACGACTAATAATTTTTGAAAACAAAAACAGTAAATATCAGTGACAGGGAATTGTTGGAGCTATGCGGTTCCGGGAACAATTCCGGATATTCTCTGCTTTATCAACGTTACTCTAAAGCTGCTTTCAATTCTATCTTTCGTATTGTAAATGATAGAGAAGATGCAGAAGATATTCTTCAGGAGGTTTTTGTGAAAGTGTTTTCGGAGATAAAATCTTTAAAAAACACTGACAGCTTCGGAGGGTGGGTTAAACGAATAGCGATCAACCATTCACTGAATTTCCTCAGAAAAAAGAAAGTCTATTTTGCGGAAATTGAAGATGATAAAATGCTGGATGATAAAGATGATGAATTGGAAGAGAAATTAGCTTTAGAATTCCGAATAGAAGAGCTTCAAAATGCTATTGCAGAGCTTCCGTTGCAAATCAGAACGATTGTGAACCTGCTTCTGTTTGAAGACATGCCACAGGAAGAAATAGCAAAAAGTTTAAATATTCCGGCAGGTACAGTAAGAAGTTACTATCACCGTGCTAAAAAGAAAATTTTTGAAAAACTAACTCAAAAATGTCAAAATGAAAGATTCGCTTAAAAAATATATTCAAGATCATCGTGAAGAATTCGATACCCTCGAAGTTCCGGAAGAAACGTTTGATAAAATAATGTCAAGACTGAATGAATCTGGTAATTCAGTGGAAAAAACAATTCCGTTATTTTCATTGAAAAAATTGACTGCCGCTGCTTCTGTAGCTATAATTTTCAGTATTGGAAGTTATACTTTGTTGAATCAAAAAGAAAGTGAAAAACCTGTTTTTGTTATTCAGGAAAAAACTCAAAAAGAAGATGAAGATTTTGTTGATATTCTCAATCAAAAAAATGAATTGGAAGTTGCAATAATAGAAACCACAAAGCAGGAAAGTACTTCCAAAGTTTTTGCGAAAAACAATTCAAATCATTCAAAAAGAATAGCAGAAACGAAAAGTTTAGTTCAGAATAATAATTCAGAAAATAAAGATGATGATTTTGAGAATGCGAAAGCTATAGAATTGATGGCTAATCAATATTCTGCAAGCTCAAGATTGGAAGGTATTTCTTTAATAAAGAATTTTTCGCCTTCCGATGAAAAACTGATTAGCATTTTATCTGAAAAAGCACTTTCAGACGAAAATACAAATGTAAGATTGGCGGCTGTTGAAGCTTTGTCGGAGCATATTGAAAATCCTGCAATCAGTAAGAATATTCGACAAGTTTTTCTTCGCCAGGATGATCCGGTTGTGCAGAAAGAGCTTATTGCCATTTTAGCCGAAAAAAGATCATCCAAACTTAATCGTGAAGTGAGTGCAAAATTGACAGAACTTACTTTAGATCCTACAACAGCAGTTTTCGTGAAAGATGAAGCTTACGCTGTTTTAATGAAATATTAAAAGCTTTTATATATAAATCAATAAATTATTAACAAATTTAAACATTATGAAATCGTCATTATTAGAAAACACAAGCACGTGTGAAGGTACAGCGATAACATATGACAATTAAAAAACAATAAAAATCTACATATGAAAAAGATATATTTAATCATGTTTGCTTTGATGATGCTTTCTTTCCACGCACAGGAAAACATTGAGCAAATCAATTCTACAAAAGAAAATTCTAAAACATATAAGGTTAAAAAGAACAAAGGTAAACTCCTTATCAATCTTGGAAAAGTAACGGTTGAAGGTTATAAAGGAAACGAAATTGTTTTTTCGCTGGAAGGTGAAATTCCTGAAGTGGATAAACGAGCAGAAGGACTTCAGGCAATTAATGCTTTAGGACTTACGGATAATACCGGACTTGGGATTAATGTTAATGAAAAAGACGGTGTATTGGAAGTTAATCCGTTAAAAAAGATTTCTTTTCCTGAGATAAAAATTCTGGTTCCGGAAGATGTTATCGTTTCTTTTAAACATCAATCGCAGTATGGTGGAGAAGTTATTTTTAAAAATATGCAGAATGAGATTGAAATTGCGGCAACCTACAACAGCATTAAATTGGAAAATATTACCGGTCCTGCCATCGTAAAATCTATTTATGGAGATGTGGAAGCCGTATTTAGCCAAAACGTGAAAGGTCCTTTGTCTATTATTTCTGTTTACGGACTTGCTGATGTTACACTTCCTAAATCGGTGAAAGCTGACCTTAAAACCACCACTTCTTATGGTGAAATCTATATGTCTCCGGATCTTAAAATTGATCTTGAAAAGAAAGACGGTTTGGTTCGTCATGGCGATGAATTGATTGGAAAAGTGAATGGAGGTGGTACCAATATCGAAGTTCGCTCCGATTACAGTAAAATTTATTTAAGAGCAAAATGAGAACGTTAATAATTCTTGCAGTGAGTTGTGTTTTCGGTCTTACTGCAGCACAAACAGCTATTAATAAAAGCTTTTCTACAGATAAAAATCAAAAATTATTATTGAAATTTGATTATCCGCAACTAATCAAAATCAGTACCTGGGATAAATCTGAAGTTCAAATTTTGGGAACGGTTAATATTAATGAGAATGAAAGTAACAATGCTTTTCAGATAAAAGAATCTAAAGAAAGAAACTCGTTGGTTATTGAAGGTAAAATAGCTGAAATAAAAAATATACCTCATCGGATTAAGGTTGAAAAAGATAATCAAAAACTGATCTTTAAAACGGATGAAGAATATCAAAAATATTGTAAAGAAAACAATGTAACGTTTAACTCAATAACTGATGGCGTTGATGTGGATATTCAATTAGAAATAAAAGTTCCTAAATATTTAATGACTCAGATCGAATCTCAATATGGTTTGGTGGAAGTGAAAGATTTTGGTGGAACAATCAATGTTAAGGCGATATATGGAGGGATTGATGCTACAGTTTTGAATAAAAATATTGGAAAACTCTCTGCGGAAACACATTTTGGACAAATTTATTCAAATTTAGATACAAAATTCACGGGAAAAGATTCGGATGATTTTCGTACTTTAGTTACGACAACATTTGGAAACGGACCACAGTATAATCTTGAATCCAAATACGGAAATATTTATCTAAGAAAATAATATCTGTAGTTAATGAAAAACGAAATTCATAAAAAAATGACTGTCATTAATGGCGGTCATTTTTCAGATTTAACAGGTTTCTACAAAGAAATTTCTCAGCTTTTTATGAAAGATGAAGATTGGGAAATTGGAACTTTAGATGGTTTTGATGATATTTTATACGGAATAGAAACTGATATTGTCTGGAAAGATTCTCAGAAATCAAAAAAAGATTTAGGTTTCGATTTAACTAAAGAATTCTACGAAAATAAAATCAAACAGGGAAAACCTTTTAATGTGAAATTAATTCAGGAAAAACTTGATGAATTAATTATCGGAAGAGGACAGACTCTTTTTGATATTTTAATTGAAATTATAGAATCTCATAAAAATATTACGCTGGTATTGAAGTGATTTCCAAACTAAATGTTTTCAGCGAACAACACAAAAATCTGTGGGAATTCATAGTTTGAATTTAAAATCAATCGAGATTGCTTTGTTGCTTTGCTCCTCACAATGACGGTTTAATTGAAAATATACTTCCAATACACCAAAACCCCAACAATAACCGAAGCAATCGCCATTAAAGTAACTGCTCCTGCAGAAATATCCTTAATAAAACCAATTCTTTTATCAAACTCAGGTTGGATGATATCGCAAACTTTCTCGATTGCAGTGTTGAAAATTTCAGCAGATAATACTCCAAATGAAACAATTAAAACTAAAACAGTATCTATTGTTGAAAGTTTCAGATAAAAAATCAAAAAAATGTTGATCAATAAAGCGAAAATTTCCAGTTGAAAATTTCGTTCAGATTTAAGCATGAAAAAGATACCTCGAAAAGCATTTAAAAAACTTTTATGAATCGGAGGTTTACGCATAGTTTTTGATTTTTAACAAAGATAAATTTATTTTGATGTTTGTTAATAACTCTCCATATTATTCTTTTCTATCTGTTTTCTATTTGTTATATTTGTAAAAACTTATTTTTAAATCTATGAAATTTATTATTTCAAGTGGTGAACTGCAGAAGGCTTTGCAAACTGTAAGTGGCGTAATATCAAGTTCTCAGTCGAGACCGATTTTAGAAAATTATCTTTTTGAGCTAAACGAAAACAACGTTACCATTACTGCATCTGATGGCGAAACAACACTCATTACTTCTTTGGAGGTAAAGTCTGACGATTCTGGTAAGTTTGCAGTTCCAGCTAAGATTTTTCAAGATTTTATTAAAACGTATGGCGAGCAGCCTCTTACTTTGGCAGTGAAAGACAATGCTGAAGGTACAGGTAGTTTGCTTGAAATTTTAGATGAAAAAGATAATTTTGCTGTGGCTTTAGATAACGCTGACGATTATCCTGAGATTCCGGAATTTGATGCTTCCCAAAGTATTACAATGCCTGCAGGAGTTTTGTCTGAAGCTTTAACCAATACGCTTTTTGCAACAAGTAACGATTCTCTTCGTCCGGTAATGACAGGAGTTTTGTTCCAGTTTGGAGAAAACGAAACAAATTTTGTTTCTACAGATTCTCACAGATTGGTGGTGTATAAGAGAACAGATTTGATGAATGCCGAACCAATGGAATTCATCATGCCTAAAAAACCGTTGAATATTTTCAAAAATATTTTAGCAAGCTCAAACGAAGATATCACCATTGACTTCAACGAGAATATGGCTAAATTTACGTTTGGAAAACATATCTGGATCTGTAGATTGATTGACGGGAAATATCCTAACTACACTGCGGTAATTCCTAAAGAGAACCCAAATGTTTTGACGATCAACAGAAACCTTTTATTGGGTGCAATTAAGAGAGCGTCGATCATGTCTAATAAATCAACCAATCAGGTAAGATTTAAATTATCTGCAAATATTCTTCACCTTCATGCAGAAGATACAGAATATGCAAACAAAGCAGACATGCAGATTCCTTGTGATTATAACGGTGAAGATATCAATATTGGTTTCAGTTCTAAATTCTTAACAGAAATGTTGGGTATTTTAGGAGCAGACGATATTACCATGAAAATGTCTCAGCCAAACAGACCAGGAATCATCGAACCGCTTGATGGTCTTGAAGAAAACGAAAATATCTTAATGTTATCAATGCCGGTAATCGGATTGTAAGATTAGAAAAAAATACAAAAAAAGGATTTCAAATTTTGAAATCCTTTTTTTGTTGAATTATTTTAATAACTTTTGAATAAGTAGAAAAATATTTGTAAAAGCACTTTAGTTACCATATTTCTCAATTGATAGTGTAGATGTTTTTATACGAAATTTGATACTTTATTTAAAAGCTCACTTTTTGCAAGTAACGAATCAATATTTTTATATGTTTGTTTAAAGTTATCTAAATCTCCAATTTTATAATACAATAATGCAAGTTCTTTTTGAGAAAGATTTTGGAAATATATGTATAATTCGGGAATTAATTTTTCAGCTTCTTTCATGCATTCTTTAGACAGATTCACATCCTTTGTTAAATAATAATTGGCCATTTTTAAAAGCAATTCAGCTTTAGAACTTGTCTTAGATAAATCATTTTCTAAACACTCAAAGAATAATTGTTTATTTTCAATACACATAAGACATATTAGACGCCATATGTTATGAGAATATTCATCTTTTCCTTTTTCCAAAACAGCTAAAGCTTCTTTAACCTGACCATTTTGTGCTAGAATCATAGCAAAGTTATGTGCAGAAATACTTCTATTATCATTCTGTTTTTGAAGATATTCTTTAATACTATCAAGACCGTATAAAGGAGATGCAAAATTGCTAAAATCTGCTCCGTCATAAGAATTTATAAGCCTTATGTAATCTTGAGAATGAATTTCTAATAATGCGTTATTTTTATTTAAAAGTGAAAGTGTTTCTCCAATTTCAAGAAACCCTTTTTTATGGTCTATTATTTTATTAATACAAGTTTGAAATTCATTATGATACAAACCCAGAGCCTCATTTATTTTATCTTTTTTTAGCAGGATGTTTATTAAAAATAATTTATTGGTGGTAGACATCTTATGGCTTGATAATTCTTTCAGTATCTTTTCAACTTCTAAACCAATATTGTTCTCTGCAAATTTTAATAAACTATATATAATTATCTGTTTTTCTGAATCAGTATCTGAAGATTTTAATTGTTTGAATATTGTATTAATTATTTCATTGTCATGTTTTATTACTTTATTGATCACGTCGTGGGAATACGAAAAATAAAGTTTTTCTTTTTCAGTTACTATTTTTCCACATAATTCTTCTAGGAAAAAGAAAGCTTCATAATATTGTTTTGCTTTATTAAAATCCTGACCTTTTTTGATCTGATTCAGCCAATATTCGGCTTCATTTTTATCTTCTCGTTCACAAAATAGCCAAAATAGTGTTTCAGCTTCATCCATATTAGCAATATCCTCTGCATAGGATTTTAAGTACTCTTTGAACGGAGCCAAATTTTTAATTTTATCTAAACAGACAATTAAATCAGAAGTCAATTCTTCTTCGTCTAATTTAGATTGCATTTCTGCGTATATTTTTTCGCCTAGATTAACATTAGAATTATACAGTAAAACTACTAATTCTTCAATAAATTCATCAGTCAGGATATCAAAATTATTATTTATTTCCTCTTTTATTAAAATTGATATTACATCTTTCATAGTTTTTGTATTAATTACTTACAAGATATGTATTGATCGATTGCATCAATATTACTGTATTTTTTTCATTTCAAGTTTTTCAGTCAAAGTTATTATTATACTTATTTTATTATCACCTCAAGTTCTTTTTCCAACTCCTTCTTCTGTTTTTCAGTATAAAATTCAGAATCACTTAAAGATTTCTTAAAATTTTCAGATGTTTTAAGATAGCTCTTTTTTGATTTAATTTGAGCGTTGATAATATTTAAATAACCTTCCGAGAAGTTGGGATAAGTTTCCATGAGGAGTTGCCAAGCCTGAATCGCTTTATCATATTGTTTTTCATTGTAGAAATGCCATCCTTTCCCATTTAGAATACCAAGAGAGAAATTGAGGTTCGTTCCGTAGTTTGATATTATTTCTTTTTCAAGAGATGTTTTGATACTTAAATCATTTTGCTTTACTGATGAGTATTTTGATTGTATAGCATACCAATTTTCAAATATTTCATAGAGCGCATTGCTTATCAATAAACCTGGTGTTGTATCATGGTGTGCTTCTTTAAAACGATACGACTTAATGTCTAATTTAGGATTGTTGATGCTTTTCTTAATAACAGAATCCATCTTTTTAAAATCATCCGGAAAATCGTTGCCTATTGCGAAACGATAATATCTTTTAGACTTGTAGTTGAGATTATTCAGTTTACTAATTGAATCCGTCAAATCGACATTCTCCTGAATAAAAAACGGACTCATAGAAATAACACCATTTAAATCATTAATTCTTGAACTGAAAAGTGATGTTGTAAGATAACCGTATCTGGAGTGTCCGATTAATAATCGAAAAGCAGAAGCGTTATAATCTTTTTCAGCAAGCGGAATAAGCTCGTCAAAAATGAATTTTTCATTTTCAGAGGCAAGTCCGCTTTTATCAGAAATTTTGTACTGTGTCTCAATGTAACGATACCGTTGTTCAGATTCTATGCTGATGATAATTGACGAAGGCATTTGCTCGGTACTTGTCAAATAGTCAATGGTGTTAATAATATAGTTGTGACTTCTTTTATTTTGTCGGTCAAATACAATAATCAGTGGGAAATCGTTTTTTATTCCTTTCTGCCATTCTATGGGAACTGTTACGGAAATCTTTTTCTCGAATCCAAGATTGGTAGAGCTTATTATAGTGTCTTTTAGTTTTTTATATCTTTCATAGTTTTGAGCAAACAGAGAAGAGGATATTAAAGTAAAAATAAAAAGAAATGCAATATGTTTTTTTGTCATCGAAGTTTTTTTAGGTCTGCTAACTTTTGGTTTGGCGCATTGTGTAAGTCTAAATAATTATGCTAAAATTAATTAAATATCCACAGTAAAGCAATATTATTTCAAACCCAAATGAAAAAAGCCGAAGTTCACACTTCAGCTTCAATAATTTAATTGATTCTACTTCTATCCCGTAATTTTTAACGACTGTATCAACCCATCACTCAACTCAAAATGGTATTTCAAAATAACAGGACTTCCGGGGAAAGTTCCTGAGATTTCCGCTGACAAAATATTTTCCTTTTCGTTATATTCTAGAGGTTTCATGTCGGCTTTGTATTCTTTATTGGCTTTATCAATCCAGTTTCGTATTTCTGTTTTTCCGTTGTGGGTTTTACCTTCGTCAAACACGACGGCTGTTTCGGTGAAACAATTGGCATACGCATGGCTGTCAAATTGGGTTTGTGCTTTCACTAATTCTGAGATAATGTTTGGTAAGTTCATTTTGTTTGTTTTTAAATTAATATTTATTTTTAAGACAAAGGACTTGAAGATTTTTAAGTAGTTTTTCGTTTTAAGGCGTTTCACATAGCAAATTGGCAGAGAATTTTAATCATTTTCAACTATCAACTATCAACTATCAACTATCAAATAGTAGGTATAGTTCCTCCGTCAATGACGTATTCGGTTCCGGTGAGATAATTGGCTCTTGGCGATACAAGAAATCCCACCAGCTCGGCAACTTCTTCAGGTTGTGCAGGTCTTCCAAAAGGAATTCCTCCCAATGCATTCATTACGCTTTGTGTTGCCTGTTCAATGGAGCTGTTATTGCTTTCAGCAATCCTTTCCATCATTCTTTCGGATGCAGTGGTCATGATCCAGCCTGGCGAAACAGTTAAAACCCGAACTCCTTTTTGGGAAACTTCGTTGGATAAGCTTTTACTGTAATTCAGTAAACCTGCTTTTGCTGCAGCATAGGGAAGTGTGCTGTCGTATAACGGTAATCTTGCCTGAATAGAGGCGATGTGAATGATGACACCCGTTTTCCTTTCAATCATTTGAGGTAAAAAACCTCTGTCTAAACGTACAGGAGATAATAAATTCGTCTGTAGCGATTGCAGCCAATCCTCGTCAGTCAACACAGCAAAACCACCGCCTTTTGTTTCTGAACCTCCGAGATTATTGACCAAAATATCCAGTCTTCCGAATTTCTGTAAAACTTCTTCCTCTACTTTTTGAGTTCCGTGAGAATTGCTTAAATCAGCTGAAATAAAGTATAAATCAGGATTTTCTTCTTCGGGAGGATTTCTTGCAGTGATAATCACTGTTGCTCCGGCGTTAAGCATTCTTTCCGCGATAGCTTTTCCTGCGCCTTTTGTACCACCTGTAACTAAAGCAATTTTATCCTTAAGTTCATTATTAAAATTAAATTGATTTTCCATTTCTTAAATTCTTTGATACAAATTTCAGAAGTATCTTAGTTTCTGACAATAACGGAAAATCGAATTGCATAGGGATAAATTTTTCCCCTATTGTGCATTTTGGAACATTGAGTTAATTTTGTTATATGCATGAAAGAAAAATTCCTCTGAACTTAAACTGTGGCCTCGACCTCATCGGTGAAGTACTGTACGGTAAATGGAAAATCCGTTTGCTGTGGTTTATTAATGAAGGTCACTTACGCCCAAGCGAATTACAGCGTAAAATTCCCGATGCTTCAAGACGGGTTTTGAATATTCAGCTGAAAGAACTGGAAGAACACGAATTGGTTTCGAAGATCATTTATGCACAAGTTCCACCCAAGGTAGAATATTTTCTGACGGATTTTGGAAAAACACTGATTCCTGTTATTTCTGCATTGGGAAATTGGGGCGATGAGCATGAAGAAAGACTGAGAAATGTAATTTTAAGAAGAGGAGATAAGCTTTAGTATTTCATTTAGAGGAATAAATTACGGAAATTATTTAATATTTTTCTTCAATTCTTTATACCTTAGAATAAATAACAAAACAGCTGCAAAAATTAAAATAACTGAGATAGTATAATGAATAGGTGAATTTTTTTCTTTAGATATCTCTTCAGAAAAAAGAATAGCAATTCCCGGAATAAGTAAAAATATACCTAAACCTATTTTACTGTCAATATGCGTTCCTAAAATTCCTGCAATTCCGATTAGAAATTCTAAACTTAGTTTTCTCAAGAGTTTAAAAGTCATGATATATTGTTTGTCCGAATTAATTTAAATGTAAACAAAAATATTTTAATTAACAAAAATTGTTGGATCAAAAATTACTTTTCTATTTACCAAAATAGAATCAAAATTTACTTTTTTAAAAGATATTTCTCTGCGATAATATTCGAAGTCTGTTTTATAGATTTCTATTATTTTTTTCTTAGTTTCTTCATCTGGTTTTTGAATATATTTTTCACAAAGACAAAGCGCCAATTTCTGCATGGCAGATTCATATTCCCATTGATTGGGAACTGCAAAATTTTTATATAATTCTTTATCCTTTTCTTCATCATGAAGAGGATAATTAATTGTACAGCTTTTGAAATTTACTTCTCCTGTATATTTTTGCTTACAGGAAATTAATAAAATTGATATTAATAAAATGCTTAAGATTCTCATTATGAATTTTTACTGTTTTCATCCCAATAATAAGAATCCGGATAAATCCTCGCTCCGAAAACCGCCGTTCCTACTCTCACAATCGTTGCTCCTTCTTCAATTGCAGTTTCCAGATCACCACTCATTCCCATGGAAAGCTCTTTCATTTCTACATTCGGAATATTTTGTTGGATGATTTCTTGCTGTAAGTTTTTCAGGATTTTAAAACATTGTCTCACTTTTTCAGTTTCTGCACTGAACAAACCAATCGTCATTAAACCTTTGATTTTCAACGTCGAAAATTCAGCAACTTCTTTTACCAAATCCATCGCAGAATCAGGATCAACGCCAAATTTACTTTCCTCATTCGAACTATTCACCTGGATCAAAACATCAATCGTTTTTCCTTCCAATAAAAGTTTTTGATGAAGTTTTTCTGCTAAATCCAAACGGTCTAAAGATTGGACACAACTTACATCATATTTCAAAATATCCTTGATTTTATTCGTCTGAAGATGTCCGATAAAATGATTTTCGTGCGGAATATCTTTTAAATCGTCATATTTTTCCTTTAATTCCTGAACTTTATTTTCAGCAATTAATGTCTGTCCGTTTTCCAAAGCGATTTTAATTCTTTCGGCTGAAACGGTTTTCGTTGCCAGTAATAATTTCACCTCATCAACATTTCGACCTGTTTTTTCACAAGCATTTTTTATTCTGTTATTGATGATTTTTAGGTTGTGGAGTAGGTCTTCTTTCATGATTGAGTCTGGTGTTTGGCTTCGAGATTTTTAATCAAATTACCTTTAACAATTGTAAAAGTATAGTCTTTCGCTTCTGCAAAAGAAATCTCATATTTCCTTTCAATATTTCTCAAATCTTGCGGAAATTTTGACAATAAATTATCATAAAAAGTATCCAAAAATTCTTTGGAAGGCATTTCATAATTAATTTTAAGCTGAAAACGTCTGATCAAAGCTGTATCAATAATTTCAGGATGATTCGTAGCACATAATAAAAGCGCATTTTCGGGATAATAATCAATCAACTGAATCAAAGTATTCACCAATCTTCTCATTTCACCCACATCTTTGTCATCGCTGCCTCTTGCTTTCCCGATCTGGTCGAGTTCATCAAGGAAAAGAACCGATCGTTCTCTTGAAGCTTTATCGAAAATCATTTTAATGTTTTGTGAAGTTTCACCAATTCTTGACGAAACGATATTGCTTAAATTAAGAATAATAATATTTTTGCCCAAAGCATTCGCAATTGCTTTTGCAGTCATGGTTTTCCCGCAACCAGAACTTCCTTCGAGAAGGATTTTATTGTTGACGGGAAGTCCGTACTCCTGCAATTCTTTGGCGTAAGTTTGTTCTTTGATGAGTTGTACAAACTGCTCTTTATTTTTAGGTTCAAGGAAAACATCATTGAGCGTCACTTCTTCTTTGTCTTGAATAATAAGATTGTACAGATTCATTTTATAGCTTTGTTTAAACAGTTTGTATTGACAAAGATAATTCTTTAGAATATTTTGGTTGATAGATATTTTTTTTAATATCGTCACTTCGAGTAGATTTTGAAAAAATCGTATCGAGAAGTTTTTCGATTTAATGGCTGTCAGTGGTTCACTGTCTCTCGGTACATTTTTCATTATTTTATAATGAAAAACACTCGAACTGACGGAGTTTTCCAAGAAAATCAACATCTTAAAAATCAATAAAGAAATGTTTCTGCCAATCCTGAGTTTTCGTTGCCTGTTTATTTTCGGGAGAATCCCAAGTTGGATAAACTCTGAAACCTCGCTTTCCATCTTTAGAAAGGGTAGTGAGAATATTTTTTTGAATAAGAATTTCCTTTGAGAAAAAGAAGAATCCGGATTTGTCATCATTATCACAAAAGATAATGTAAAAATCAAATGGATCTTCAGAGGTGAATGGTTCGGTTTGTTTGCTTTCAGGATTTCTTTTCCATAAAGTCACAAATTGTCCGATTTTCTTGGGAGTGATTTTAGCTTTTCTGAATTTAATGCTGAATTGATTTAATTGGAAACTATAACCAAAATATTCTTCACATTCAGAATCCGGCTGGAGATGAGAAATGATTAAGTTGAGCTTAGAAAAAACTGAATTTTGAAGTTGCTCGAGTTCTGTAATCATTTTATTATGTTTTTTTGCGCTGCTTTACTCCGGTTGAGTAAAACAGCGGGCAGTCATTGAGACTGCAAACATAAATAATACTAACTAATAAATTTGCTTTATAAGCTACTATTTTTTAGTTAATAATTATTGATTTTCTTTCTTTACAGTTGCGATGTAAGATGAAACTAAAACTGCACATGTTACTACTCCGATAATTGCGATCATAATTTTTGAATTTTTATTTATTTTAATATTTGTTGCGAATTCTATAATGCAATATTACGGCTTTAAAATTAAATACCAAATGAATTAATTATGATGTATATCAGTTGTTTACGTGTTTTATTTAATGATTTGTTAAAATTAAATGTTGTTGTTTTTATTTAAAAATTAATTAATTTAATTGCTTAAATATTAAAATTTTGTCATTTTATTAATAATTGTGTAATTGTTGTTTAATAATTGACAAAATCAAATAGAATATAATGAGATGCATAATGAAAATATCCAACTTCATTTTTTGGGAAAAGTAAACTTGAATGTTAACGAAATATTATCTATTTTCTTTTCGTTCTCCCGAATGGATTATAAGAAATTCCCACATTAAAATAAAAAGACGGTTTGACATTGGCGTCAAAAATAAAATCATTAGGAGATTCTTTCTTTTCAAAAATTCTTGATGATGGTGTGATTCTGATTCCTGTTTTTAAAGTGCCGATAAAGTTTCTGCCTAAATTGTGTTCATAAATTGCACCGGAATTGATTTCCAACTGTCTGAATTCATAAGTTTTCCCTGATGGATACAAGTAAAATGAAGTATTATCCATCTCAGTTCCGAATGAGATTCTGCCGTTTGAAAATATATCTTTTCTTACTAAAACTTTCTTTGGTAAGATAATATCCGCAACCCAGCCGTTGTCAAATTTATGTTCATACGTGAAAATCGGAAGGGCAGGAATTGGTGTGCTTGGATCAACAAAAATTGCAACACCCAAAGTCATTTTAGTTTTTGCATTGGCTTTTAAAATCAAACTTCCGGTCACCATTCCTCTGATTCTTTCAAAATGCTGATCGCTTCCGTCAACCGATGCCGTGGCAGAAAAAACAGCTATTTTATTAAATAATTTGGTGAAATGTGTCACATTTACGGCTTCAGAATGATAATGGAAATTTCCTTTGCTGATATTTTCCTCAGAAAAGATATTGATATTATTTTCAGCATTTATGGACGTAAAACGATAATTTAATGATGCACTCAACAGCCATTTTCTGTTTTTAATAAAATAAACATTGGCATTTGCTTTTACCTGCTGAAAACTTTTGATTTTGTTTTCGGGCAAATCATTTCCATAAAGTTCAGGAGAAAATTTGTGAGGCGTAACTTGTGTAAATTCAATATTTAAATCTCTTGCCTGCGGAAATTTATCGGTAACAAAAGCAATGACTTTATTTGGAATACTGTCTTTTTTCTGAGCCGTAACCATCGTTGCGACAGGAATAAGAGCGAAAGTGATTAGATTCTTTTTAAATGTTGTCATAGAAATTTACTTGATTGCGTTGATCGTAGATTGGAAAAAATTGAACATGAATATTCTGTCGTAAAATATTTCTATGGCATTGAGTTGAATGAAATTAACATACTTTTCAACTTGTGAAACGCTTTCTTCTTCTACAAAAACAAACCATAATTCCTGAATCTGATGATGATTTTTAAAAAGTTCAGATTCATAAATGTCTAAAGCGTGAGAATGCTTCATGTCATAAAATAAAATCCCTTTTTTCACTCCGTTTTCCTCGATGATATTGATCGGATGGTGGATGTAATCAATCACTTTCAGGCTCTGATTGTAAGATTCTATAAAGTGATGCAGGTCGATCAATTGAATAACTTTTTCTTCCTGTTGAGAGTCGGTCATAAAATAACACTCTTGTGTAATCTGCTCGGTGAGTTTCTGAAAAACGTTTAATTCCATGTCTTTAATAATTTTTACAGGACAAAGGAATAGAGAAAACGCTTTGACAATTGGTTTTTTATACCAACTGCCTTACAAATTCTACCAAATACTACACATTAAAATTTAGTATAATAAAGTACAGGGTTGGTATAATAATAAGTAGTTTGATTGCGTTATTAATTATTTTTGCTATTCAGTGAAAATGTAATCTTGAACCCATGAAATTTTATTCTAAAGATTTAAAAAATAATTTTGTGATTGATTTTCTCGTGGAAGATCGGTTCAGATTTTTGCGGCATCTGTCTTTCATTATTTTCTTTTTTATTTTATTATACTTTGCTGAGTTTTGGCAATTTTATTTAGCTTCAGTTCATTATTATATACTAACAACGGTTTATATTTCATTGTTAGCAATGGCGTATATTAATATGTACGTGCTGGTTCCAAGGTTTTTCTTCCGCACTTACTATATTCTTTATTTTGTTTTATTAATTGCAATGGGCGTTTTGGGACTGAACATTATTTCGTACGTGATGAGTTTTTTTGCTGATTTTAAAGTTAATCAACACAGTGATATAAAAGGTGGTTTGTATGAAGGTGTTTTGATGTGTATTTCCATTATTTTGGTGACCACAACGGTGAAATTGCTCCAAAAATGGATTAGAGACAGCATCAGAATCGTTGAACTGAACAGTCTCACTTTAAATATGGAACTTAATGAACTTCGTAATCAGATCAATCCGCATTTTCTTTTTAATATGCTGAATAATGTGAAGGCTTTGATAAGAACTGACCCCGAAAAAGCAACCACCGTTATCATGAAATTGTCTGAATTTCTCCGTTATCAACTCTATGAAAATAATGAAGAAAAAACAATGCTGACTTCAGAAATCGATTTTTTGTCTAATTTCCTGAATCTTGAAAAAATAAGGCGAGAAAATTTTGAGGTTACTATTGAAAGCCCTAACGATAAAAGAATTTTAAATTCTACATTTATTCCGCCCAACTTGTTTACCACATTTGTAGAAAACGCTGTGAAACACAGTGTTGACATCAGCGGAAAAGAATCTTATGTGAAAGTGAGTATCGAAATTAAAGATAAAAATCTTCATTTTGAATGTCGGAATTCTCAAAACTCAGACTTCCCGATTCCTGAATCCAATTACAGCGGACTCGGATTGGCAAACATCAAAAGAAGATTGGAGCTGCTTTATCAAAACACTTTTACGCTGGAAATTAATTCCACAAAAAATGAATATATCGTAAATCTAATCATTCCCGTATGAACTGTATTATTGTAGATGATGAGCCTCTGGCAAGAGCAGAAATGCAGTCATTAATTCTTGAAGTTTCAAAAATTAATATTTTGGGATCATTTTCTAATGCTCCTGCAGCTTTAGAATTTTTAAAAACCAATGTTGTAGATCTTATTTTTCTGGATATAGAAATGCCTTTGGTGACCGGTTTAGAATTTGCCAAAATGCTTCCCAAAGATTGCTTGATTATCTTCACGACTGCTTATTCTCAATACGCTTTAAAAAGTTATGAGCTCGATGCGATCGATTATTTATTAAAGCCAATTGAAAAACCCCGTCTCGAAAAAGCAATCACAAAAGCGGTACTTTATCATCAGTTACTTTCGCAAGAGACTACAAAAAATACGGTTGAATCGAACACCAAAGAATTTCTGTTCATCAAAGCAGACAGAAGGTTTTATAAATTAAATTTTGATGAGATTAAATTTATAGAAGGTTTAAAAGATTATGTCGTCATTCACACCAAAACTCAAAAGCTCATTACCGCAATGAATCTTAAAACCATTCATCAGAAACTTCCGGCAGAAATTTTTTGCAGAGTGAGCAAGTCTTTTGTGGTTAATTTAAATTGTATCGATTCTTTTGATAATCACAGTATTTACATCGATGAATCTGAAATTCCTTTGGGAGAAGTCTACAGGACAGAATTTTTTAAAGCTTATTCGGGCGGATCACTCAATTTTGATGTTTAACTATAATCAATACAATTTCTGATCATTTTCACAAAAAAAACTGGTTCGTTTACTTTTTCCGGTGTCTTTTTTAATGACTTCTGCGCCACAAATCGGGCAGTTTTTCTGATGATAAATCTGGAAATGTTTGCTGAGAACATTGGCTTTTTTCCATTTTTTAAAATCGAAACCGTAATTCCTTGCTTCTGCGATAATTTCTTTTAATTTTTTCGGAGGTAAATTTCCAATCAGACTTTCAGGATGAATGCCCACTCTGAATAATGCTTCATTTTTAATAATGTTCCCAACGCCGGAAAATATATCCTGATTCATCAACGCATCACAAATCATCATTTTAGGAGCTGCTTTTAAAGTCTTTTCAGTTTTTTCGGGATTCCATTTCCTACTCATGATATCGGCTTCCCAATCAATTTTTAATAGAAAACTTTCATCAACGACTTTTACCACGCAGGTATAAAAATACATTCCGCCATCTTTAAAACTCAATCCTAATCGAAGCGTGTCAATGTCTTTCCTTTTATATAAGCTGTAAGAACCGAACATCATCAGATGGACTTTAAAAATAATGGTGTCAAAAATCAAGTACGTTTGTTTTCCAAAAGTTTTTATCTCACGGAGAATTTCACCTTTGATTTCGGAATTTTCGGGAACTTCGCTTCCACTAACTTCGGTAACCTTTTCACCTACAAATTTTTGTAAATCTTCTTTCATCAGAATAATAGTCGGACCTTCAGGCATAGCTTTGTTTTTAAAGAAAAATTCAAATATTATTCCTTTAAAAGTAAAAATTGAATTAATTTTGGAAAATGATGAATTTGAATCAGATTTTTACGAATCAGCGCACAGGAAATAATCCACATACCAAAGCTTCACGAACAGATTTTCAAAGAGATTTCGACAGAATTATCTTCTCTTCGGCATTCAGAAGACTGCAGAATAAAACCCAGGTTTTTCCGCTTCCGGGAAGTGTTTTTGTGCACAACCGTCTGACGCATTCTTTGGAAGTTTCGTCTGTGGGAAGAAGTTTAGGAAGCGTGATCGGAGAGTTTATCGCTGAGGATTATAAAAGCGTACTTACAGAAGAATCAAAGAATTTTTACAATCATAATTTAGGAAATGTAATTGCGGCAGCCTGCCTTTGTCATGATGTTGGAAATCCCGCTTTCGGTCATTCGGGAGAAGATGCCATCGCAAGTTATTTTGATCGAAATGAAAATGATCTGAAGAATAAGTTCAATCCAAAAGAGTGGGCTGATCTTGTCAATTTTGAAGGAAATGCTAATGCCATCAGAGTTTTAGCTCAGCAGCAAAACGGGAAAGATGCTGGAGGAACTCAATTAACTTTGGCGACTTTGGCGAGTATTGCGAAATATCCGTGTGAAGCGATCGCGAGAGATAAGAAAATTATTCACAGAAAGAAATTTGGTTTTTTTCAAAATGAAAAGGATATTTTTCTTGAGATCGCAAAAGGAACAAATTTAATATCAGAAAGCGAAGAACCTCATATTTTCAAGCGACACCCGTTTGTTTGGCTGGTGGAAGCTGCGGATGATATCTGCTACAATATTATTGATATGGAAGATGCTCACCGATTAGGCATTGTTTCCACAGCGGATTGTACAAACCTGTTTTTTGAACTGGTAAAATCCGAAACTGATGATGTGGACAGAGTTAAAAGAAAGCTTGATTCTATTGGAAATGACAACGAAAAAATTTCATATTTACGAGCTAAAGTTATTAATGCTTTAATTAATAAATCGATTTCCATGTACAAACAGAACTTTGATAAAATTCTTGAAGGAAATCTTGACAAAGCTCTGCTCGATATGTATAAAGGTGAAAATAAAGCATTACAGGATATTGCAAGCTTTTCCGTTGAAAAAATTTATAACCATAAAGCGGTTGTTGAAATTGAAAATGCCGGCTATAATGTAATGTATGAATTGTTGGATCATTTTATTCCGTCAATTTTGAAATCTGAAGAAAAAATTAAATCTTACGATATAAAAGCGTTAAAATTAATCCCAAAACAATTCATCTACGAAAACGGAACAGACTACCAAAAAGTTCTTGGCGTGATTGATTTTGTTTCGGGAATGACCGACAATTACGCAACCGATCTTTACAGAAAAATCAAAGGAATTGATATTGGAATGACCATGTAGATTTTTTGTAGGGAAGATGGGAGCTGGAGACCGGGAGTTTCTTGTAGTTAAAATAAAAACTTCCAGCCTCCAACTTCAAACTTCTAGCAAATCAACCTAACAATTCATTTGTATCTTCAATTAATGATTTCATTAATGTTGATGCTTTTTTATGTTTTAAAATTGGAGCAATTTGTCCTGACCACAAGAAAACCAATTCATGTTTCTTTTGTTCCAACGCTGCTTTCCTCATCGATGAAATGAAGGTTGTCTGCAAAGGAAACGGCAAAGTTTGATCTGTCGCTGTCAAGAGTTTTCTTGTGATTTCTGTCGTAATTCCGCGTCCTAATCTTCCTGTGTAGGCTCTGGAAAGGGTAGTGGATTTTGCTGCGTCTGAAAACAAAAATTCTTTATGAATCGGCAATGCTCCGGATTCGTCGGTTGCTAAAAATGCAGTTCCGATTTGTGCGGCTTCTGCTCCCAAAGTCATTGCTGCAGCGATTCCGCGACCATTGGCAATTCCGCCTGCGGCTACGATTGGAGTTTTCACTTTATCTTTTACCAATTGAATTAAAGCAAAAGTTCCCGTCGTCGAAAGTTCGGCTTTATCCAAAAACGAAGGTCTGTGACCGCCACTTTCAAAACCTGATGCGACAATCACGTCTACACCGATGTTTTCCAGAGCGATGGCTTCATCAACAGTAGTTGCATTTCCGGCAACGATCGTTCCCTGATTTTTCAATCTTTCAATGATGTCCTGATCCAAAAGTCCGAACATGAAGCTGAAAACTTTAGGTTTAATATCAAAAACAACCTGCAACTGATTCTGAAATCTCGACTCAAAAGAGGGTGGAAGCGCAGGAACCTCAATATTTAAGCTGTCATAATAAGGCTTGAAGATTTCAACCGCCTTTTTGTATTGATTTTCAGTATGTTTCTTATCAATGATATCATGATCGTTTACCCAAAGATTGAGATTGTAAGGTTTGTCTGTCTTTAATTTTATCTGTTTATCAATTTCGTAAATTTCATCGGGAGACGATGTGTAAGCTCCGAAACCGCCCAATCCACCGAGATTACTGACTGTAGAAGTCAATTCAACCGTTGATAATCCGCCACCAAAAGGTCCCTGAAAAATTGGATATTCTATTCCCAATAAATCTGTTATTCTGTTTTTATTCCACATGATTTTGATGATTTTGGTTTAAAATTTAAAATTAAAGTTCTACATCAGTTAATGTTTTATTGACGATGAGCCATTTACCATCAATTTTATGGAAAGTTATAAAATTACAGTAATTAAAATCATACATTTTTACATTTAATTTTGCTGTAGCAATCGTGTTTATTACGTCGATAGAGATGATTGTCGGCTTAAAATCTTTCCCTGATTTTTGCGGACTCACTCTGCTTCCGACACCTTCAATATACTGTGTGGCGGTTTTGTAGTAAGGAACACCTTTTATATCTCCGAAAAGTAGGGCATCTTTATGAAAAACCTGTTTCAGAAGTTCGGTATTTCCTTCATAGATTCCTTTAAAATAATATTGCTCGATGGCATTTCTTATTTCTGTTTCTTGTATTGTGTCTGTTTTCATGACTTTGATTTTTTGAGCAAAGCTGTTTACCGGAAAGATAAACAGCCATACAAATAATAGTAAAACTTTCATTTTTACAATTGATGACCGGCGCTCATTCCTCCATCTGCATTAATGATGGCGCCTGAGATAAATGTATTTTTAGCAATCGCATGAACCATTTGAGCGACCTCTTGCGGTTCTCCAATACGGTTGATTAAGTGAATTCCCGCATTGTTATCGATACTTTCATCGTGCATCGGCGTTCTGATGAGTCCCGGTGCAACGACATTTACTCTGATATTATCTTTTCCGAATTCTGCTGCCAATTGCAATGTCAAAGCGTGAATTGCTCCTTTGCTCGAAATCGGTGCTGTTGACGGAGATTGTGCGATCGCATGATATACAAGCGGAGTTCCGATATTGATAATAACTCTATCTTTTTGTTTCTGCATTTGAGGAATTACGGATTGCGTTGTGAAGAATGTTCCTTTTAAATTGGTATTTAAAAATTTGTCTAAATAATCTTCCGTAACTTCTAAAAACGGTTTGTTTTCGTAAATTCCTGCATTGTTGACCAATACATCAATCGAACCGAATTTTTCAATCGCCGTTTTTGCTAATTTTTCTCCAACGGCTTTATCTGCAACGCTTCCTGCGACCATTGCAAGGTTTTCGCCTGCTCCTAATTCGTTATAAACCTGTTGTAATTTTGATTCTGTTTGTGAATTAATTACCACATTATCACCTCTGTCAAGAAAGTAACGGGCGATTTCCAAACCGATTCCTGATGATGCGCCTGTAACGATTACTGTTTGTTTTTTCATGTCTGATTTACTTTTTTTCAGTTGAAAATCCTTGTTCTTTCAGGACGGTAACCTGTTCTCCGGCGTACCCCCAGTTGTCGTCTTCGATTTCATTGATCACAATGTGTGTCAAGTGTGGATCTTTATTTAAAACTGTTGTTACAGCTTTATTGAGTTCTCTGATTAATTGTTGTTTTTTTTCGCGATTAAGATCTTCGCGCAAAACATCTACTTTTATGAATGGCATGATGTTAAATTTTAATTGTTGTTAATAAATTACTGTGCTTCCGCAACTAAGTGAACATTCAAATCGAAGTTGTTGTAGATCAAAGTATCTCCAAGATTGCTGAAGAAATTTGATGATCTGAATTTAATGTTGAATTTTGTTCTGTCGATGACAATTTTAGTGTCTAAAACTGCAACGTTGTCTGTTTTCACAATCTGTAAAGTCGTTTCCAATGAATGTGTAATTCCCTTGATGGTAAGGTCTCCGATTACGTGGTAAAAATTGTTTTCACCCGGTTCTGCGTGTTTGATCTCGAAAACTGCATCAGGAAACTGATCTGAGTTAAAGAAATCATCAGAAGCCAAATGATTGGCAAATTGTGCGTTTGTTTCAGAATCATCTATGTCAAGAATTTTGATTGATCTTGTGTTAATGACAAATTTTCCTGAAGAGAGGATGTTGTTTTCAAAATTGAAATTTCCTTCTTTTACTTCGATTGTTCCGTTGTGAGCTCCGGTTACTTTTCTTCCGATCCATTTAACTAAACTGTTTTCGCTGTTTACTTTAAAATTTTTTGTATCCATTTTGATTTGTTTTAAATGATGATACAAATGTCAGCCGATTGTAGGAAAAAGTTACGTGATGTAGATCACGAAATATTGGAAGTTTAAAGCTAAGGTTAAGGTTGGAGAACTACTGATGAAGTCTGCTTAAAGTTTCTCTCGTGACTCCCAAATACGCTGCAATCAGATGTTTAGGAACTAAATTGTACAATTGAGGGTACAATGCTAAAAGCTCTTCATACCTGAATTTCGCATCATTATTCATAAAAGAAAGAAGGCGTTTTTGGGCTGCGACATAGCCTTTATTCGTCCGCCACCTGAAAAAATGCTCAACTTCATGAATTTCTTTGCAAATCGTCTCCCTGTCTTCATTGGAGATCGATAAAATACTTGCGTTGGTGATGCAATCAACATTGATGGTTGCTCTGTTTTTGCTGTAAAGTGCATCAAAATCTGTTACCCACCAGTTTGTCATGGCAAATTGCAGGATAAACATTTTCATGTTGTCATTAAGGTAGAACGCTTTCAAGCAACCGTCGACAACGAAATACTCGTGATCCACAAAATCTCCTTCCGTGATAAGGCTTTGTCCCTTCTTTAATTTAATTATATTAAAATGTGAAAAGACATATTCAAACTGCTCGTTAGTAAGAGAAGCATATTTTAAGATGTGTTCTTTTAATATTTCTTTAGCATCAACCATAATGATAATTAATATTTAAAATTAAGTTTTTTATTGAAATGTTTTTCTGTAAGCCAATCGAATAATAGTTGACTTTTAACATTATGAGAAAGGTTTTGATTTTCATAATATTAAATAAAATTATTTTACCTATTTTTGAAGATATGGGCTTTTGAATTAGTTCTGATAATAAAACACAAATAACTTCTACATTTAAAATTAAAACTATGATATACTTAGGTATTTTGGTCTTTTTCGGACTGATCACATTATTCGCATCTTTTTTCACGGTCAAGCAGGAATCTGCGGCGGTTGTAGAAAGATTAGGCAAGTTCTTAAAAGTAAGCCACGCAGGTTTGCACTTGAAAATTCCTTTTCTGGATCAGATTTCAAAGCGTCTGAATCTCAGAATTCAGCAATTGGATGTTATCATTGATACAAAAACTTTGGATAACGTTTTTATTAAAATGAAAGTTTCTGTTCAGTACCAGGTGATTAGAGAAAACGTAAAAGACGCTTACTATCGTTTAGAAAATCCTGAAAATCAGATTACCTCTTACGTTTTTGATGTTGTACGTGCAGAAGTTCCAAAAACGAAATTAGATGATGTTTTCGTGAGAAAAGATGATATTGCGGTGGCTGTAAAAAGTGAATTGCAGGAGGCGATGCAAAGTTATGGTTATGATATCATTAAGGCTTTGGTTACTGATATCGATCCGGATGAGCAGGTAAAGCATGCAATGAACAGAATCAACGCCGCAGAACGTGAAAAAACTGCTGCAGAATACGAATCTGAAGCACAAAGAATCAGAATTGTTGCCGTTGCAAAGGCTGAAGCAGAATCGAAAAAACTGCAGGGACAAGGTATTGCTGACCAAAGAAGAGAGATTGCAAAAGGTCTTGAAGAGTCTGTAAAAATGCTGAATGCAGCTAACATTAATGCACAGGAAGCTTCTGCATTAATCGTAGTTACACAGCATTATGATACGTTAAATTCTATTGGAGCTAACAACAGAAGCAATTTAGTCTTGCTTCCGAATTCTCCTACAGCAGCAAGTTCGATGTTGAATGATTTGGTTGTTTCAATGGCGGCAACACAGAAAATGGATGAACTCAATACAGCTAATTATCCCAAACCTCCAAAAGATTTTGGACAATCTGGACACTAAAATAAAAAACTTCTCAGAAAATTCATACTGAGAGGTTTTTTTTATTTCTTGGTTTTAGAAACCTGCTTTACCAAAGTGTATTTTATGGATGATGCATCCATTGGCGGATTTTGAATTTTTTCTGTTTTTACTTTTAAAACATATTCAAATCCGGGTTCGTAGGTGAAGCCTTCGATGTTGCTGTAGAAATTCCCCCAGCTGTCAGATTCTTTTTCTTTTACCTGAAGGCATTTCATCGGTGCCACTCCTGTACAGTCTACGGTTTGAGAAGCAATGATGAAGGTTTTTTCATCTGCTGATGATCCTGAATTTGGCATTGGTTTGCATTGCGTCATTACGAGCATTGATGCCATTGGAAGAATGATGGAAAGAGATTTTAGAATATTTTTCATAATAAATATTTAAGGGTAGTCAAAGTTAAACTTTTTCTTGAGTTCTGAATTTCTGCCTGCCAATCAACAGTTCAAAGAATAATTTAAAATCAGAAAGCAACGACCAAAGCGGATATTTAAAAGTTGCGGGTTTATTTCTTTCAATAAACGCATGACTGAGCCACGCAAAACCATATCCAACAATCGGAATGTACCAAAGAAATCTTTCTTTTCCGGTGTAAATGACAAACCCAATGACGAGAAAAACAAATAGAATTCCGAGAAAATGAAAAATTCTTGTTCCTAATTTCTTGTGTTCGTCGAGATAAAATTCATAGAACTCTTGATATGTTTTGATTCTTTCAGGCATGGCGGTATAGTTTAAAGTTCTTAAGAAACTTTAGCAATTATTTCGCCAATTATTTATTGTAGTATAATACTTTGCTTTTGTTTAGGTGATTTATTCAAATATTATGTTGCTTTCTTAAATGAAATGCCTTTGTTTTTCTTAGACAAAATGCAGGTTGTCAAAAACTTTGTCTTTCATTGCGATAATTAAACGCAAAGCTAAACAAAGAGTTAGCTAGTAAGGTTTTCAAATTAAGATATACAAAGGCGTCCCACTTATTTTCGAAAAACAAGGATTGGATTATTATCTCAATAATTTAAAGTTCCAATCATAAATGTTTTAGAAGCATTCAGTGCCTGTGAGGTTTGAGTTAATTCCTTTACTATACCTTTGTTTTTGATGTAGCTGGAATGAATAAAATAAGTGTCTTTATTTTCTCTCGTGATAAAACCCGTGTGGAAGTCGAGACCAACAATATAAACCTGGTTTTTATCTTTACTTAAAATATATTTTTCTAAATCTTGTCTATTGTTAAAATATTTGATGTCTTTACAAAGCTTTTTAATCATCACTGATGAAGCCTGTTGTGCCAAATAAGTTCTGTTGATATGAAAACCAAAATCAGTCAGCATATTGGTTACAAAATATCCGCAGGCAATAGTGTTTTTCTGTGGTTCTCTCGATGTTCCATTGAATGACCAAGGTGTACCCATCCAATAATTTGGAACGTCGTAGTTGATAAATTTAAACAGATAATTTTTCTTCTCTTCTGCAGTCTTTTTATTGATTGAAACTAAAAAGTCTTTGTAAGGAATTTTTCTCGTTTCTGAATTCTCTAAAATTAAATCATTGCCCGACTCAACTTTAGATTTATTGCACCCAATGATGATTAAAAATAACAGACAGAAAAGGTATTTCATCTTTTAATTGGCATTTCTCAGCTTGCTGTTCTGATATCCGTAACAGAAATAAATCACCAATCCTACAGCAAACCAGATTCCGAAATAGAACCAGTTTTCGTGGCTCATTCCTGTCAATAAATATAAACAAGAGCTTAAACCGATTAATGGAATCAGCGATAAATTTTTGATGAAAGTCAATACGCAAAGTCCTAGATTAATTAAGATAAAAAAGAAAATAGAAGCTCTGAATTCCCCGTTTTTAGGATCTTTCCAATCCATTAAATGATCAAAAAATTCCGGCTGGAAATAATGAAATCCTACCAAAGCTCCAATGAAAATCACCGGAAAAGTTATTTTTCCATTAATATAGGGAAGATGAAAACGACCTTTGATCTTTTCTTTTGGAGGAAGCATTAAAACTCCTGCACAAACCAATACAAAGGCGAAAATGGTTCCGATACTTGTAAAATCTAAAATAAAACTTTTGTCAGTGAAAAGAATGGGAACTCCAACCACAATACCGGTAACAATCGTTGCAAATGCTGGTGTCTTGAATTTTGGATGAACTTCTTGAAACTTCTTCGGCATCAAACCATCACGGCTCATTGCGTACCAAATCCTTGGCTGCCCCATCTGAAATACCAATAAAACTGTGGTAATCGCTACAATGGCTACAAATGAAACCGTCAGTTCCATCCAGGCAACATTAGCGTTTGTTTTTTCAAATATAAAAGATAGAGGATCACCAACGCCGTCGAATTTTCTATAGTCGACCATTCCGGTTAAAACTAAAGTCAGACAGATGTAAATTACGGTACACAGCGCCAAAGAAATAATCATTCCTTTCGGTAATGTTTTTTGCGGATCTTTTGTTTCTTCTGAAAGTACACTCAAAGCATCAAATCCTATATAAGCAAAGAAAACTCCTGAAACGGCACTCATTACTCCTGCAAAACCATTAGGCATAAAAGAAGGTGTTCCCGTTTCTATGCTTACTGGCGTCCAGTTTTCGGTATTAATGTATGAAAAACCAACCAATATAACCAAAACGATTATAGCCAATTTTAAAATCACCAAAGAATTGTTAAAATTTTTACTTTCTTTCACTCCACGGTAACACAGCCACGTAATTAATCCGTTAATGACCAACGCCGGAATATCGACGATGAGCTTTAAACCACCCAATAAAGGCGCTGAAGTCCATGCATTGATCAATTCTTTATTTTCAGAACCATTTTGAAAAGCTTTTTTTGCTTCGGTATAACTACAAGTGAGATAATCAGGAATATGCATTCCGAGGCGCTCTAGGAAGCTTGTAAAATAGTCTGACCATGAGAAAGCCACGTAAATATTTCCGAAAGAATATTCCATAATCAAAGCCCAGCCGATTACCCAAGCTATTAATTCACCAAAGCTGGCGTAAGCATAGGTGTAAGCAGAACCTGCTGTAGGAATTCTGCTGGCAAATTCAGCATAACATAAAGCGGTAAAACCACAGGCAAAACCACAAATCAGATAGAGTAGGATAACACCGGGACCGCCTCTGAAAACAGCTTCACCCAAACTGCTGAAACTTCCGGCTCCGATGATGGCGGCAATTCCAAAAAAAACGATATCCCAAGTTCCTAAAACCCGCAAAAGATTGGTGGAAGTATCTGTTGCTGAATAGTTTTTTCTTCTGAAAAGTTGATTCATTTAATAGTTATATAAAAGTTGAAAAAAACAAATGTAATTATTTCTGATAAATAATTAAGATTTTCTTAATATTTCTTGTTGAAAAGTTAATTAGTATTAAAAAATAATCCACATATTAACAATATGTTAAAAGGCTTGCTTATACAATATCTTTTCGATATTTTCGTTGATAATTTGTGGATAAAATCTTATCTTAAAATTAAAATATTTGGTCTCATTTTTGAAGGCCTTTCCATTTTAAAATTTGATGTTAATGAAATCAAAAAAAATACTTTTAGCGGCTGCTGTTTTCTATTTCGGGGTTTCCGAAGCTCAACAGTCTCAATACTTTACCCAAAAGGAAAACTACAGGTTTAACCTTGCTCAGAATCTTTATCAGACCAAAATATACAATGCTTCTCAATACGAATATGCACGACAGTATTTCTACAATCAGAATCTGGAGCAGTCGAGAAAAGAAGCTGCCCAGTTTTTTGATAACGTGATAGGAGTTATTCTGCAGAAAAATCATGCGGAAGAAGGTTTGACGGCCTTTATGAAAGAATATCCGAACTCTGCGTATTTTGCTCAAGCAAATTTACCTTTGGCGGATTATTATTTGGCTAAAAAAGATTTTAAGGAAGCTTTAAAAACTTTGAAAAAAGTTAATCAATATCAACTGACCAAAGAAGAAAATACCCAGTATATTCTGAAATTGGGTTATGCTAAATTTATGATGGGCGACTCTAAAGGTGCCATTGATGCACTGGAAGAAGCTCACAAAACGGCTGATGAATCTCAGAAAGGTGATATTGCGTATATGTTGGGTCATTTATATTATTCAAATAAGCAGAATGATCAGGCATTTCAGTATTTTGATTCCATAAAAGATCAGCCTAAATTTTCAAAACTGGTGCGTCCGTATTATGTGCAGATGCATTACAACGATAAAGATTATGATAAAGCGATTTCGGAAGGAAATGCTTTGTTGAACGAAGATATTTCTGCTTCTTACAAAGCGGAGGTTCACAAAATCATCGGTGAATCTTACTTCATGAAGAATGATTATGAATCGGCGTATCCACATTTGAAAGATTATCTGAGCGTTCAGCAAAATCCATCAGAAAATGATTTGTATGAAATGGGATTTGTGGCGGCTCAGCTTAAAAAATATGATGAAGCGGTTTCTTATTACAACCAATTGATCAACAGTAATTCAGCGTTGGCTCAAAATGCTTATTATCAGTTAGGAAATGCCTATTTGGCGGTTGATAAAAAGCAGGAAGCACTTTCAGCGTTCCGTTCGTCTTATCAGATGGATTATGATGCGAGTGTAAAACAACTGGCGCACGAACAATACGCAAAATTGGGTTACGATATCGGAAACCCGTTTGAAAGTCCTACAACGGTAATTCAAAATTATATTACAGCCAATCCGAGTGGAGCTAAAAATGCAGAAATGAGATCTCTTTTGGTGAAATCTTATCTGTATTCCGGGAACTTTAAAGAGACTTTGAATGCGATTGATAAATTGCCAAACTCAACCCCTGAAACCGATAAAGTAGATCAGGAAGTTTCTTACTTATTGGGAACTGAGGAATTCAACAAAGGTAATTTCGACGAAGCAGAAAAATACTTTCTCAGAAGTTTAGAATTTGATTTAAATAAAGAATTCCACAGCAGAGCTTTATACTGGTTAGGACAGGTTTATTATCAGAAAGGAAATTATCCTTCTGCGATTGCCCGTTACGAGAAATTGACCAATGAAACTTTTCCTGAAAAACAGCAGCTGCCTTACGATTTGGGGTATGCTTACTTTAAATCTAAAAAATTTGATCAGGCGGAAGTGTATTTTACACAATATTTAAAAAATCCGAAACCTGAATTTAAAAATGATGCTGAACTTCGTTTAGCGGATATTAATTACGCTAACAACGATTTAGATCAGGCGATTGCGATTTACGATAAAAACGAAGACGCTACCGATTATACATTATACCAAAAAGCGTTGGCTTTAGGATTTAAAAATGATAACGTTGCAAAAATCACCAACTTAAAATCTTTAATTTCTAAATATCCGGGATCTGAGTATATTGATGATGCACAATACGAAATGGGTGTGGCTTATGCCGCTCAGGATGATTTTGCCAACTCCAATGATTTCTTCGGAAAGGTGATTAAATCTTCTTCCGATAAGGATTTGGTAGCGAATGCATCGATTTACAGAGCACAGAATTATATTGACCAAAACCAAAACGATAAAGCGTTATCTGAATTAAAATCTTTGGGTGAACAGTATAAAAATACGGCTTACGCACAGAAAATTGTTCAGGCTGCAAAACCTATTTTCACGAAAAATGGTGACGTTTCAGGATATGCAGATTTTGCAAGAAATGTAGGAGTCAATATCGATGCTTCCGAAATTGACGAAATCAATTTATCTACAGGTAAACAATATTTTACGAAGAAAGATTATAAGAATGCAATCTCTTACTACGAGAAATATTTAACGCAGAATCCAACCGGAGAAGGTCTTTATCAGGCTAAATATGAGTTGGGAGAAAGTTATTACCAGACGAATAATCCTACGAAAGCGCTTTTGGTTTTACAGGAAATTGCCAATATTCAGAATGATTATCAGGATGACGCGGCGACAAGAGTCTCTCAAATTTATATCGCACAGGGTAATTCTGCAGAGGCTAAAAAGTATTTAGAAAGCATTAAAAATTCATCCAACATCAACGTTAAAAATTATGCAAATGTTGAGTTGATGAAAATGTATGCGGAGGAAAAGAATTTCTCGGAAGCTGAAAAATTAGCGAATGCCGTTATTGCCAACAATAAAAACTCTGCAGCAGTTATCGAAACTGCAAAAGTAATCAAGGCGAGAAGTCTGATGAGCTCTGGAAAAGATAAAGATGCACAGACTGCTTACACTTCCCTTGAAAAATCTTCAAACACTGAAGTTGCAGCTGAAGCACTTTACGCAAAAGCATTCTATCAGAACAAAGGAAAAGCATTTAAATCTTCTAATGAAACCATCTTTAAACTGGCTAACAATTATGCGTCAGAAGATTATTGGGGAGCAAAAGCACTGGTTTTGATGGCGAAAAATTATATTGGTTTGAAAGACAATTATCAGGCGAGTTACACTTGCGATCAGATTATTTCAAACTATGCAGATTTCCCGGAAATTGTTGCAGAAGCGAAGGAAGTTAAAAAGCAGATTAAAAAGTAAAATGTACTGTCGTATTCATGTAAGATGTATTCAGGTGAATTAATCATCAATACTTTTTACTTTATACATTAATACAACATATATGAACAAGAAAATTCAAATACTATCTATATTATTTCTGGGAATTTCGTCGGTGGCGTTTTCTCAGATAAAAGAGGAAAAACTGATTCTTAATAAGAAAAGAGAACCGGAAGTAAAGAAGATTGAGAAGAAGAAAACTTCAGTAGAAACAGTGAAAAACTATCCGCCGGAAGAGAAATCTGCCAATCCTGTAAAATACAATATTACAGATGTTCCTGCGGTTTCAGATTTTAAAACTTCTACCATTCAGGGGGAAGATGTTGCTCCGAAATTTGATGGGACGGCTCAGAATAACTATTTCCAGTTCGGAATGGGGAATTATGGAAAGATTTTAGCAGATGCGAATATTTCTAAAACTCTGGAGAATAAAATCGAAGTGGGAGCAGATGTTCATGTGCTTTCTACCAATGGTTTAAAGAAAGTTTACGATTGGGATTCGAATCAGAGTTCGGCAACTTTGGGAGCTTTCTTAAATTCTTATGGAGAAAAAGGAAAAATCAATGTGAATGCTGAATACGGTTTAGATAATTACAACTATTACGGAATTTATGCCTTGACACCTTCTGCGGATGTAGATTTGAAACAGAAGGTGAATCAGTTTAAAGTGAACGGTTATTATGATTTTTACTCAAATGAAATTTTGAATGATGTAAGAGTGAAATCTTCATTTTTGAGCGACCATTTCGATGCAAAAGAAAATCAGGCTTCCATCTTGGCCAATCTTTCGAAACATGCTGTGGAACTAGGAAAAAGCGGAGTTGTTTTGAATGCTGATTTAGGTTTAGGTTTAGAAACTGTGAAAACAGATTTTGCTTTATTAAATAAAAACTCATCAACATTCTTCAATGCAGATATTGCTCCGAAAGTAACTTTTGCAAAAGGTGAATCTTATTTGATGTTAGGTTCTTCTTTTTCATTTTTAAATGCGAGAAATTCAAATTTAATTTTAGCTGAAGAATTAAAAAACAATAAAACATATTGGTTTCCACAAGCTGAGTTTCAGGTAGCTGCTGCTAAAGAATTTAAATTCTACGGTGGAGTAGATGGTGGTTTAAAACTGAATACGTACAGCGAATTATTACAGACAAATCCGTTCTTGGTTTCAGACCAGATGTTGAGACCAACGGAAACGCAATATCATTTTTATGCAGGTTTAAGAGGTGATATCGACGAAACTTTTAAATATGATGTTTCTGCAGGCTTCGGAAAAATGAAAAATATTATGTTCTTCGGAGCTAATAATCTTTTCACCAATGAATTTACTTTAGACCGTCCGGGTTATGATTTTGCCAATACATTTTCTGCAGTTTATGACGATGGAAATGTAAGCGATATCAAGGGTAGTTTACAGTATTTCCCTTTGGAAAACCTGATTGTTGATGCTGATGTTAGATTTTTAAAGTACGATTTAAAGAATTATGACAATATTTACAACGTTCCTTTGGTTACAGGAAGTATCGGTGCAAAATATACCATGTTCGAGAAAAAACTGTCATTAGGCTTCAAAGGAATTTTTGCGACAGACAGAACTACAAACTCGTATATGCTTGAAGGCGTGGGAAGTCCGTCGTTGATTTTCCAGTCAACAGAAGATACGAATGATAAAGTTGGAGGGTATGCAGATTTAAACTTGTCCGCAGAGTATAAAATTCACAAAAATTTCAGTATTTTCGCACTCGGAAACAATCTTCTAAGCTCAAAATACCAAACGTACAAAGGCTACAAAGTTCTTGGTGCACAGGTTGTAGGAGGAGTGAAGATTACTTTCTAAAATAATTATTGATAAATGATAATCGATGAATGATGTCATATCACTTATAAATTATCATTTATCAATAATAAAAAAACGGCTTCGTAGTTCAACTGGATAGAATATCGGATTTCGGCTCCGAGGGTTGGGGGTTCGAATCCCTCCGAGGTCACAAATTGTTTTTTCAATGCCAAAGTATACCAGATAACTACAAAGTATCTGGTATTTTTATTTAGTTAAATAGTAGATTCTAATTTACTTTGGTAAAAACTAAACTTATGATAAAAATAAAAAGAGCCTCTACATTTAGAGGCTCTTATATGATAGAGACAATTAATCTCCTGTATTTACAGTCACTTTCATTCCTGCTCCTCCAGATTTGTCATCTTCATCCAGATTCACTTTTGCAGGTTGAGATTTGAAATCGTGGACGTTATTTTTAGTATTACGATCGATGAGCTTGGCATAAGGATCAATTCCTGCTTCCAAAGGTTCTTCGTTTACAAAGAACGTGAAAGTTTTTTCGGGCTTGTCCATTTTTATTTTTTTGAAAATAAGTTCTTTTCCTTCCGGAAATTGTTTATATTTTGCACCTAAAACAGCAATATCAATGTAATCAGCAACAGGGACTTTTTTAGATTTTCCTTTTCCATCAACTTGGTATTTGGCACTTCCTACGGTAAGTTTAACTTCATATTTAGCTCCAATTTTTTTGTAGGAAAGATTTTTTACGTAGTTTTCATACAATATAATGTTTTCAAACATATCTTTTACCAAATATTGCAGACTGTCTGGTGTTTCTTTTTTCAGGAGATTTACAAATTCTACAGAATTGGTGTATGGTGGTTCCTGAAATTTAGTTTGATTTAAATATTTTTTCAAAATAGAATTCAGCTTTGCCTCTCCCAAATAATCTTTGAGTGCATACATCACAACACTTCCTTTATTATAATGAATGTAGTTTTGATTTTCAACTAACATCAAAGGCATTTCGCTTTTGCTTTCCTGGCTTCTTCCTTTTAGATATTTATCAAGCTCATAACTCAGAAATTTTTTCATAGCTTGAGCGCCGTATTCATGCTCCATTACCATCAAAGCAGAATATTGTGAAAATGTTTCAGACATCATCGCACTTCCCTGAACATTTCCACCGGCTACCTGATGTCCCCACCATTGGTGCGCCACTTCGTGAGCCGTTACATAGAAAGGAAGGTCTATTTTTTCAGGTTTATTAGGCTCAACTTTCGTCAGGAATCCAATTTCTTCAGAGTATGGAATCGTGTTAGGAAAAGATTGTGCAAATGAAGCATAGCGTGGAAACTCAATAATTCGGACTTGCTTGTGCTGATAAGGCCCAAAGTTTTTGGTGTAATAGCTTAAACTGTTTTGAATAGATGAAATCATTCTACCAACATTATATTCGTGACCTTTCTGATGATAAATTTCAATGTTTACATTGTTCCATTTTGATTTTTTTACCTGATAATCTGCGGAAAGAAATGCATAGAAATTGAGAATCGGAGAATCCATTTTATACGTAAAATATCTTCTGCCATTTGCTTTCCATTCTTTTTGAAGATAGCCCGGTGCAATCGCAATCTGATTCTCATCTGTAGAAATCTGAGTTTTAAATCTGATCCAATCGGCGTCATTTGAAATGAAATTATTCATTCTCGCTTTCTGGTCATTCACTTTTGCCAATCTCGGTTTTGGTTTCAAACCATATTTTTTGCGGGCATCATTTTCAGAAAGTTCTGTATCTGAATCATATCCTAATCCTGGCAAATTATGAGAATTGAAGAATGAGCCATTTCCAACCACATCGGTTTCTGTCTCGGAGTTGGCAAAACCTTTCGGTTGAAATTTATATTGAAAATTAAAAGCAACAGAATCTCCCGGCTGAAGTGGCTTATTGAGCTTTAAAAGCTTTAAACCAACTTTTTCATCATTAAAAATTTCTTTTCCGGAAGCTGATAATTGTATTTTCTGGTAAGAATAATACCCATCGAGATTGTTTGGATATTTAATAATAATACTGTCAATGGGTTTCTGTTGTTTATTTTTTAAGTAATAAATTCCATCTACGCTCCAGCCAGATGTTTTAGGATAAATATCAATCTTCAAATCTGAAGAAACAATTCTCGGCTGGCTGATTTTTTCTAAATATTTATATTTTTTTTCATAATCAACACGCATTTTTTCTATTTCAACTTCTGTGTAGGTTTTGTTCAGAATATGGGTATTGTAATAAATATATCCACCAAGTCCAACAGTTGAAAGCAGGAATATAAACAATAAAGCTTTATGTTTTAATTTGAATGATGTTTTTGAAAGAAGATATTTTTTAGATAATCCTTTTTCCTTACCTCTTGGGAAAGCGATAAGTGCAATGAACAATAAGAACAACATCATCAAAATCCAGTAAGATTTCACAATAAAATAGCTGTAAAGTATTTGCCCAAAACCATTCAAAGCGGAATAGGGAAGTTGCGGACCATTAGAGTTGAAGCTGTACAGAATACCATCAATTTCCAGATAATTATACAAAATCGGAAGAAAGACAACAGGGAAAATGGCTAAGAAAAACCCAAAATATTTATTGTTGGCAATGAATTGAACAAACAAACTGAAACCTATTAAAACCAAATAATAAGGTAGGTTGTATAAATTAAATTTCAAATAAGTTAATGGTTCTACATCATAAAAGCCTTTGTAAAACTGAATTCCAATACAGATTAAATTTGAAAAAATCTGCATAATGACAACCATCCAAACCATTCCCAAAAATTTGGAAAACATAAGGTTGAAATTGGAAACTGTACTTACGCCAATCAACTCATCGATTTTATTTTCACGTTCTCTCCAAACGATATTTCCTGAGAAGAAAACAATCAACAAAAGCAGGAAAAAAGAAAGACCTTCTTCAGCCAATTCTGCCAACAGAAATGTAACAGGAATGGCTTCTGCATCATACATCGATTTCATAAAATTAGAAATCACAATCAACATTACACCGAAGATGAAGCTTATAATTCCAAAAAATGGCGTATAAACAATCCTTTTCACTTCGAAAAAAGAAAGGTAGAAAAGCTCTTTCAGTTTGGCAATCCATCCAAAATCTTTTTGAACGGTAAGAATTTCCTGTAATGATTTTCCAGAATTGGAATAAACGACTTCTGCTGCATTTGATTTCTTCTTTTTGAAAAGAGAAAAAGGCTGTAGAAACTGGTTAAAATCAAATTTAAAATAAGTAAATCCTACACATAAACACGCAATGCCTAACCAAAGTAAGCGATTCCAAAGCAAAATACCCGAGAATGGAACTGCATTTTCATTTTGTTCGAAAGGCGTCCAATATTCGGTGGTCTGTCTCAATGCAAAACTTCCGAACGGATCGATAAGTGATGCCAAATTTTTATTTTGAATATCCGATAAAATACTGTCGCTCAAAATCGAAAGTAAAAGCAAAATAATGCAGAAAAGATATGAAGACAAAGTGCTTCTTGTAAGCGTTGTCAATGCGAAAAAAATAGAGCCGATAATCAAAGTATTAACAACTGTAAAAATCAAAAAAGGCAATAGATAATTGAAGACATCAATCGGGCCTAACTGCGGAGTTCCGAGTCCGTACAAAGTTCCAAAGAAGTAGCCGATGAGCGTTCCTGAAAAAACATAAACCGATATCAGAAAATTAGCTAAAAATCTTCCAAAAAAATAACCTGACTTTGTAATCGGAGTCGTGTACAACAAGCCGTGAAAATTATGGGCATAATCTTTCTGAATGGCTGTTGCCATTATACTGATCATCATAACGCCATTGATGAGAACCATAATGTTCCCGCTCATCCCGACAATCAGTTTTGCAATTGCCAGAGAAGAATTTTTGATAAGAATGGAATCTGAAGTAGAAGTATCAAATGCACCGGTAGTTCCCAATCCTACAAGAACACCCAATGTGAGAAAAACTAAAAAATAAATCTGTGTACTCCATTTTTTGAAACCGTTTCTGAGTTCAAATGAGAATAATTCTTTAAACATTAGCCGTCATTTTTTTTGTGATACTTGAGAAATACACGTCTTCCAAATTAGATTCTACTGGAATGAAACCTGTATCTGGCTGAGTTTCTGCAAAAACACGAATCTCAACTTTCCCTTCAGAAGTGTGGGTTGAAATAACCTGATATTCTTCTTTTGCAGCCTCAACTTCTGATTTTTCTACAAGTTTTTTCCAGATTTTCCCTTGAAAATCTTCAATCACTCCTTTAGGTGTTCCGTCGAGAATAATCTGTCCCTGATTTTGAACAACAACACGGTTACAAAGATTTTTAACATCATCCACAATGTGCGTAGAAAGAATAACGATGGTATTTTCACCGATTTCACTTAGGAGATTATGAAAACGGTTTCTCTCCATTGGATCGAGACCTGCAGTCGGTTCATCTACAATAATCAATTTCGGATTCCCAAGAAGTGCCTGTGCAATTCCAAATCTTTGGCGCATTCCGCCAGAATATTCGCTTACATTTCTTTTTCTGGCTTCGAAAAGATTGGTTTGATGAAGAAGACCGTCTACAATTTCTTTACGTTCAGATTTATTAGAAATTCCTTTAAGAATAGCAAAATGATTGAGAAGTTCCACTGCATTTACCTTGGGATAAAAGCCAAAATCCTGAGGAAGATAGCCGAGAATTTTTCTGAGCTCTTCTTTTTGAGTCAGAGCATTTAGATTTCCCAAAAATATTTCTCCCGAATCTGGAGCCTGTAATCCTGCAATAGTTCTCATCAACGATGATTTTCCGGCACCATTGGGACCGAGTAATCCAAACATTCCTTTTCCAATGGTGAGGTTTACATTGTCTAAAGCTTTCAAGCCATTTCCGTAGGTTTTACTGATGTTATTTATTTTCAGTTCCATAGTTATTCTTTTATTATTATAATTTATTAGACGATTACTAATATTATTTGTTACAAAAATTTTAGAATAAAGGAAAATATAAAATAAATCAGCACAGCATTATGTGTTTTAAGTAATCAAAAATGGATTTTATGTTTGATTTAAAAAAAATCAAATCGTAATTTGGAGTTGCTAACTTCATAAGAAGCCGAAAAATCAATTGAGCATATCATTGGATTCTTCAAAGTTTAAAGATGATATTTCTGTTATCAATGGAAATTCCAAAATCAAGAAAGTAATAACAATGCTGTATCTCGAAAGAGGTAGATGTATTAATTACAAAATCTTATTCTAATGTCAAATTTTTAAGCAAAGTGAAGTTTTCAAGTTTTTTGCTGCACCTAAATTAGTTTTAATTACTCCGGAATCATCTACCAAAAAATCTTTATTATTTAAATAGCTTAGAGCCGCTAATACAGTATGTGTTTTGACTTTCATTGCTTTTAGAAAATTTTATAAAAGAAGGCCAAGATGAGTTTAATATGAATATAAAGGGTTTATAATTTCTTATAATAAATAATATAAAGAAAAACCAGTTGTTATTTTTTTATAGAACTTTAAAAAATATAATTTCCTAATTGAAAAGTAGTTATATTCACTGTCTAAAAATTTGCTAAACTATCATGAAAAGTCAATAACCAATGGAAAAACCAATACATATTTTAGATCAAATCGCCAGTCAATGGAAGAGTGAGGAAGAAAGTTTTTTCCTTGATACCGAATTTTCAGAAAAATACATCAAAGTAGAAATGCCAATTGGTAAAAAGCATGCATGGCAGATAGAAAATCATGAAATTTCTAAAAGTGAAAATTTAGAATCTTTATTTGAAGCACATTATAGAAAAGATACGGACGAGAATTTTGTCCCTTTGATGGATATGTATTACAGAATGATGAGGGAAGGTACTTTTGCACCGCCGGAATTAGATTTGGGAATGGTTAAATTATATTCCGAAGCCAAACTAACAGATGTCGTAAACGGAATTGAAGGAGGTGGATGGATTGTAAGCAGAAGATTGTTTGAAATACTTAAAAAATTCAATATTGGTGAATATCAGGAATACAAAATTGCCGTAAAAAGTAAAAAAGTAGTTTCTGAAGATTATGTATACCTGCATTTTGTAAGCTATGCAGATAAATATGTAGACTTTCCGCAATCTGTTTTTTATAAAGGGAAGGGATATTTTGATTTTGCCGCAAGACAGATCATGCCCGAATCGTTCCATTCAACGGACGAACTACAGGCACTTTCCGATCAATTGAATGAAGGCGTTAATTTTGGCGATTTTAATAAAAGAGTAAGTATTCAATCAAAAATAATTGTTCTCAAGCCTAATGAACTGGATATTTTTAAATTTAAAAATTACCTTTTATGTCGGGAGCAATTTATATCCGCACGGTTAGCTCAAACCTTGCTTGATGAAAAAATTACAGGACTCGACTTCATCAAAACCACAAAAGTGAAATAAATTTTTGGAGTGAAAGAATCACAAACAATAAAAAATAGAGAAAGAGAATAATAAGTCTCTGATTAACAAAATAAAAACAAAAACTAATGAATCATATTTCCAATCAACAAGTAGCTATTTATTCAATTTCCAATCTTTTTCCATTGTTTGAATATATGCACAGCCGAATCGGTCTTTCTTCAGATCTGTTCAAGGAGCAAAATGAAATCGCGCGTACCATTTGGCTGGCCATAAGAATTGACGGAGAAATTAAAAACGGTGGTATTGAACAGCTTTTTTCCAACTTAGGAGAAGAGTTTGATCCAGACTGTTTCATTGAAGTGCTGAAAAATATCAAAAGTGAAAAAGGGGAGGAAATTGTACAAAAATTTATCGATTTTATTTATCAGTCAGACGAACATAAAAATTCATTTTACGGAGATTATACTTCTGTCAGTGGTTTTAATAAAACGCTGAAAAAGTTACACAATGAATTAAGTGATGAGTATTATAGATTAGATCCCAGTGTGGAAGCATTGATCGTTCAGTACGCAGAAGAAAACTGGAACAATATGGCTTTTCAGGAAGCGATAAAAGAGGTTGTTTTTGAAAATGAGGAAAAAGATGAGGCAGCGTTAATCGGAGATTTGAATGATGCTATTAAAAGCGGAAATGTGACAACAGTTAAGAAAGTTCTAAGGGTCTTAAAAATGGTCAATCAAGCCTGCGAATATGGTTTTGTTCCTATCATTGAATTGACAGAGCTATCCAATAATGCGAAAAAGATAGAAATCTGTAAGTTGTTAATCGATCATGGGGCTGATCTTAATTTCCGGGATAAATATCAAAACTCAGTTCTTCACAAAGCTGCTGAAAATGATAACAATATTGAGTTTATTGAATTTTTGCTCGATCAGGGAATGGACATTGAAACTAAAGATGACTATGACAATACACCTCTTTTCAATACAAACTATAATCCGGAAAATGCCAATCTTTTAATCAGTCGTGGTGCGAATGTGCACGCTAAAAACAGAAACGGTTATTCACCACTAACGAAAATGTTGGACCGTTATGAAGGTTGGTATGGAAATCAATATGCTAAAAATTATCACCCCAAAATTAAGAAAGTTATTGATCTTCTGTTGGCTGCCGGAGCTGGTTTTAATAAAGAAATATTAATTCATGAAACGACGGAACTTGCTAAGTTTGTGGAAGATCCTAAAATGCTAAAGCATCTGCTGAAACAAAAATCTGTTAAAGATGCTCCTGAATTTAATCCTGATTACCAAAAATGGTCGGCTGTTTTCCAAGCAAGTCTGAAAGGAAATATTGAATGTCTGAAATTATTGGCTGATAAAGAGGCTTTTTTTAACCAGACATTAGATGTTCCGCATTATGAAACCAAGACTTTCAGTGGTGGAACGCCAATGAATGTAGCTTTTAATGATGAAATACGTGAATTTCTTGTATCCCAAAATGTATTTCTTGGAAATCGAAAAAACTATTCTTTGTATCTGGAAACAAGAGGAAATGATGAAAAAGCTGTTATTGAGTTGATTCAGCAAATAAAAAATATTAAAAAGGAAGATTCTGTAAAATACTATCATACCGTTAAAAAGAAAATGGATGAAACGTATGAAAAAATTGATGGTAAATATGTTATTTACAAACCGTTATTCCTGAAAAATACGGAAAGTGAGGAAGAAATCAGAACAATTGAATTACAATTTAAGGAATATAATTGTGAACTTACATTAATTTAATATTCTCCGATTCGTTTACAATAAAAGATAAAAAGAAAAACAAATACCATAAAACTTAAAATGAATATTACATCCAAATATTCCCGACTCACCTTGGAAGAAATAATAGAATGGGAAAATAACAATATTCCAATTCCGGAACCATACAAAGCTTTTTTGCTGCAACATAACGGAGGAGATACGGGCGATAAAAACACATTTAAAGTCAAAAAGATGAGAGGTGAGTTCGGCTTTGACGAGTTTTTCGGAATTCATGATGGATTGCGTGGATTAGACTATATACAAACTACTTATACAAAAAGAAATCGCTTCCCCAGACATTACTTTGCCATTGCTTCTGATGTATCGGGCAATCTTATTCTGATGGGACAGAATGAAAAGAAATTCGGAAAAATCTATTTCTGGTATCACGAAGGCGAAGTAAGTGAAAATGAAAAACCGTGGGAGAAAAATATTTACAAAATTGCTGAAAATCTGGATCGTTTCCTGAATTCGCTGTATGGAGAACCTATAGAGGATGAAGATGATTTACTGAGTTTATTTGGAGGAGAAAATTCTCAAAAACAATTAGACCTTATCAACAGTGATTGGGATGTAAACGAAAAACTAGATAATTCCTCACAAACAGCCTTGGAACGGGTTGCCAATTTTGGAAATGATATTACAATTTTGCAAGCATTATTAGACAAAGGGGCAAACATCGGTAAAGCAATGTATCATGTACGTAACAACCATGAAAATTCGGCTCTTCAATTTGCAAAAACATTACTCGAAGCCGGAGCAAATCCAGATTATGCGGATGAAAAAGCAAAAGAAAATAAAGATGCATTACTTAAATCCGCGGTGAATAAACCTTTGCCTAAAATCGAGCTCGCAAAATTGCTTATTCAATATGGTGCAGATGTGACAGTTAAAAGCGAATATGGCTGGACAGCGTTGAAAATAGCACAAAGAACATTAGAAAGTGGTGCTCCTGAAATGCAAGAAGTGATTGATTTAATTAAAGAAAAATTATAAAAATATAGAGAACTAAAATAAATTTCCTAACAATGGTGCACAAAATAATTTTGCCTTTCTTCACAGACGAAAAATTTGCAGGAAAACCACTCACACTTGTAAATTGTATTGCTTTTTTAGTCCGAATAGATGGTAGTCATTTGTTATTGATGTCCCATTTTGCAGAATTGTATCTGTTTAAATATTCAAAAGATTTTGTTTTTGATAGGGAGATTCCGGTAACAGATGTTTTAAACGGATTCAGACAGTTCAATGAATCACGTGAATTTGCACTGAGTGAAAGTGCTTCAGGACAGATCATCATTTCAGGCGATGCCAATCGTTGTTTTATTATTGATGAGGAGGGAAACATAGATCCGGCTTCGTACACTACAACTGTTGTCAATTTACATGGAGATGCACACGCTCTTTTTCCGCAAAAGCAGGAAGCAGCAGCTAAAAACTTGTATTGCAATGCAGCGTTATTGCCACAATCCAATAAATTGATTGCCCTAGTAGACAGTGAAATGGATTTTGGGTCAATTGAGGGTAAAAGACGCGGGGACTTTATTGTGATTTCGGATGAATCTTTTGATGATGCAACACAAAAGCCTCGTTTGAAACTGTTGGCAGCATTGAACAAAAGACCAAGCGCAATGTATACAACGGATTTCCCAGGAATCGAATTGAAAAATGGTACAGCTATTCATCGTGATGATACTTTTGAAGATAATTTAATTGCTGCAATCGAAATCAATAATAAAATGGTATTTTTCGATCCGTGGATTGGTAATATTTATCCGCTTACGGAGCAGTTGCTACTGGTACCTGTTTATGATAGATTCAAACGTTTGAGTGCAGATACTTGTTTTTTACTGGTGAATACCGATGGGACAGCGGTGGGGCAACTGCAAGACATTGAACCGAAAAATATCAAGTTGGGCAAATTGGAAGAGTTTCATTTTGCGGTGAATCATAAGGATCAAATCATTTATTTCAAAGGAGAAAATACAATTTATTTATTTGGATTTGATGGAACTTGCTTAGACAAAATCATCTTGGAAGGAGCTACGAAACCACTTGCTGCATTCCAGTTGATCGGACATACAACCAATGGAAATCTGTTATTTTTCGACAGAAAGAATTTCCATTTTTTGCAATTGTCTCCATTAAAACCTTTGGATAAGAACAATGCAATAATCATTGAAAACGCACTGATTGTTTATAAAAAATACAAACTGGCAAAACCTAAAGAATCGGCAAAAAAGGTAAAAGATGACAAACATATTTACTTACATAAAATAGACAAGCCTGAAGCGGTAACAATGTTTTATGATTCAATAAAAGATTATTTTGAAGATAATATTTCAGGATGCAAGAGGAAATTTGGATATTTTTATTATACATTTAAAGGTTTTTCACAATTATTGGAGATATCTGTTGTTGAAAAACCAGAATTATCCCAACAAAAATATTGGTTTACCTATGGACTCAACTGTATTAGTGAGTTTTGCCGTTTGATTCATTTTGAAGGAGAAACTAAAGAGGCTGTTATAGATGAAACAGGAACTTTTGAAATAATGGTGGAACCCAGCGGTGAATATGTTGATGTCATCAATGCATTGTATTGGGCAATCATTGCCCGTGATACAGAAAAACAAAAAATTATTGTCAATAGTCCAATAAAAAACTGGATATATAGAGAAGAGGATTGGGACAAAAATACGTTTGGAACTTGCTTTTTGAGACTAATAAAAGAATACTATCTCACAGGAATTTTTAATACTACTTTATATGACGCGGCGCAAGCTGATTTAGAAAAACACAAATCTTCACTTGGATCGGATGTGAAGCAGAAATTTGGATGGTATTTGAGAAGCCGATTTCTGAATGCTTTTAAAAGTTTGATTGATGATAACGAAGCCGAATTTCATGCCAATTTTGCATTAGCACTTCACGCTCATAAAGAAGTTTGGAGTCAAAAAAAGGCATTGAATCGTGGTGGAACTCCATTATGCAGAGAGAATGAAGGGTTTTTAGCATGGGATTGCACTGCTTTGGCGGTTATGGCTTATGATAAAGACTGGAAACTGGAAATTACATCTGATTATGTTCCGCAATTTATGGTGGATGGAAGTATTAATTTGAAATAAAAATAGTATGATTTTTACAATGATAATTAAAGAGCAGTTGGACGAATTGATTGCAGTTTTAAAAGAAGGAAATGTTGATTTATTTCAAAAGAATGAATTCGGCAATACGCCGCTGCATATTGCATGTAATCCTATTTATGATACTAATGTTGAAATTATTAAATTACTTTTAAAGTATCCCTTAGACGTTAATGCAAAAGGTACAGATGACTATACGGCATTACATTATGCTATCGGAAAAGGGGATAATGATATTGTGAAACTTTTGATTGATAAAGGGGCTAATGTAAATAGTCCGGACAGTTATGGCAACTCACCATTAATGGAAGCTGCAGATATGTTTGATGATGATGATACCATCATAAAATTATTATTAGAAAACGGAGCTGATCCGTATCAGAAAAATAATTACGGAGTTTCAGTTTATAAATTGTTAGAAATGCCAAGGAACGAATCAATAAGACATTTATTCCCACCAGAAAAATAACCTTTTAAAGAAATTGTAAATAAAACGGATGTCACAGATTAAACCTAAGAGTTGGAAATAAATCAGCATTATCAAACAGCAAAAAATAATAAATCTAATGTCAATTAGCTACACTCGTATGGTATGGTAGAGAAGGTTTTAATTACAAACTTAAATTTAGAAAACTATACGATGAAAAAGATGAAGTTGGCTGGGGTTTAAGACCAACAATTTTAAAAATAAATGAATACTTTGATATGACTCCCACTTTTGGGATCGGTTTAATCTGTAACGAAAAAGTTAAGAATGCCATTGAAGAAAATAAGCTTACAGGCTTTATATTCGAACAATTAGACATTGAAATTGTTTTTGAATAATAAATATTTCACTACGCAAGATTGCATCATGTGGCTTTTTATAGAAACTGCTTAATAATGAAAATTGAAGGCTGGAAAAGAAGTATATATAATCTATTTAATTTAGATATTAAAAAATTACGTTAATTTGTTTCTGTAGAATACTATTCTGAACTTGATAAACGAGACTGTTTTTCACTGAATGAATATTTGAAAGAGAACTAATGCTTTAATTTAAAGCATTAAAATTATTATTTTGAGACTGGTTCTAATGAAAAATGAAATAAAAAACTTAAAAACTAATAAAAAAATAAAATGACAATCCTGAAAAAAATATTATGGTACAATATGTTTGATCTTGAAATAAGAGGAAAGGATGTACAGCTTGCCAAAAAAGGAACTTCTATGGTACTTGCAGCAACGGTTTTCATATTTATTATAGATTATATTTTATGGAATTTAAAGTTCATAAGCAAAAGCCTTTCTGATGATGCGTTCGAAACAATGAATTTTTTTGGAGCAAGCTTCTTAGGTAAAATATTAGGACTTTTATCGATTGGGTTATTTTACCTTTTTATTTTTGTAATGATGGGCAGAAAAAGCTTTTTTGAACAAACATTGCAGGAATACAAAGAAATGTCCCTGCTACAAAAAGATGAAGTCGCAAAGAAAGGAAAATATCTGATTGGAGTACCCATGTTATTATCTATATTATTGCTAATCTATATCATCTTTTTTAAATTAAAATAATGGAAAAAGCAAAAGAATTTATTCTAAAATTTTTGGATAAAGAAGCTGAATGTTGGACAAGATTAAATTCAAATGAGCTTGATGCTTTCAATCAGGCGGTAAGAGAATTTCGAAGTATGGCAATAGAGGGAGTTGAAAAAGGATTGGGAATTTCCGAAAGGACTGATTTTGGAATTTTAAGAGAACTGAAAAAGAAATAGCAGAAAATCCTTTAATCAATAGACCCCGTCATTTATATAAACTCAGTGCTTATAAAAATAAAATTTATGGAGATATTTGGGTCGCTTATGTTTCTATTAAAAACCCTATTGGTGATCCAAATGAAAGTGTTTTTTCTGATGGTTTTATTATGAGTGAAATTGATAATGAATTTAAAATTATCGGAATAATGGGTGTGAAATTAAATAATTTAACAATGAATGCGACAGGCTGGAAAGGCAGTGTTTATAATCCTTCAGAATTAGATATTAAAAAACTTGGGGAATTTGTTTCTACGGAGCGCTATTCTGAGCCGGATAACAGAGCCGGCTTTTCACTTGAAGAGTATTTGAAAGATAAATAATTTCCTATACCTCGTTTCGAGAGGCACAAAACGAAATATTTGAATTGATATATCACCAGATATACGTTTTTTCATAAAAATTAGAAAAAAGTATGTTTTTAAGAAAAATAGTGAGAAAATTTTTTAATTGATCCTATCAATTACTCGACATACATTTTTATACTCCTGAAATGCATCTCCGAATTCTTGGGTAAATTCGAAATTACTTATTTGATATTCTTCATTCAGCCCTGTTGAAGTTGATAAAAATATTCTACCATATTGAACTACTAGTATCTGATTATTATTCTTAAATCTTTTATCGGGTGAACCATTTTTATTAACTTTTGCCCATGTTTTTCTAATAATTTTTGAATCTCGTGGAACAGCGCTTGTTTCTGTAAAGCTTACAGATGTGCTGATAAGACTCAGTTAATGAAGTCAGTTGTTCTCATTTGAAGTATCAAAAAATATTGATTAGAGTTTTAAGAAAAAATCTGTAAATCTCAATATTCGTTTTATCTTAATCAGATATTTCTCATATATATGATAAAATATTTATATTTAAACAAAAATTTATTTCTAAGCTTAATTCTAATTTATATAATGTGTTCTCGTTTGTATTATAAATTCGAATTTTTATGATGAAGAAAAAATAAAACACATCAATGAAAAAACAATATCAATTCTTTATTAAAGGAAATACTCTTTGTAATATTTCTAAAGTTAAAGATTAAACTAATAAAAAACCATGAAAATCAAATCATACTTATGCCTCTTATTGGTAGTAATAAGTTCTATTACAATATCTGCGCAGAAAATGAGCACGGCAGATCAGTTTTTAAGCTATTTCAACAACTATCAGAAAAAAGAATTAACAGGCATTATAACATCTGATTTTAAATTCAAAAGAGAGTTTTCAGAAGTAATTACAGATAGAAAAGAGTTTTTAAACAAATATTTAGAAGACTCCCAAACATTAATTGCTAAGTTTAAAGTGATTAAGAAACCGGAAGGGGAAAATCAAAATTACTATGTCGTAGAAGACCAGTCACAATATCTGAAACTGCTTGATGTAAAATTTCCAAAATGGAATATGACCATCACCACAGCAGCAGGAAAGGTAAGTCAGGCGATGCTTTCTCCTACAAGTGATTATGATAATTATGTTACGGAATTGACTTCCAAAACAGAAAAATTTAACTCCTGGATGGAAGAAAATCACCCAGAGGTTGATTGGGAAAAACTAAAGGATTTATCTCAGGTTCTGGAATATTTAAACGAATATGTTGAGTCCAAAGGAATCCTTTTACCTGACCTGCAGCAATATGATGATTCTACCGAGGCAGCAGTAACTGTATCAGATAGTGACTCACTATTTGACAACATGACCTGCATGCATCGTAATAAGTTTACGGAAACTAAAAGGGCTTCTTTTTATCCTTTTAATAAAGCTAAAAAAGTACTGTTGATTTCTTTTAATGATAAAGACTGGAAACTAAATTATTATTCTAAATCCCCTAAAATAATCGATATCTCAAAAGTTGTATCGTCTAAACAGCTTAACAAAGCCGACCTTAACAGATTAACTGATTTATTCTATAATTACGGGTATAAAAAAATGGAATTGGTAAAAACGATCAGTCAGGAGTTTGATTGTTCTGGATTAAAAAATGCAATCGTATTTCTTGATGAAAAAGGTAACCCTTTTGAATATATAGCGTTTGCTTTTGATTGCTATAAAATCGAGTTCAGTTCCCAAAAAATCAGTTATGGTGATGAATGCACTACAAAAAGAGAATTGCTGGAGCAGTTTTTTATTTCTAACGGAATTGAAACCGGTCAATAAACTATGAAAAAATATATTATTCTTGCCACATTTTTGGCCGGATTGCTGGCATTGGCTCAACAAAAAAAAGCTTCTAAAACAAAAACTATTTCCTCGCGAATCAACATCGGAGCACCCAAACCCAGAATTCTGGATGCAGCGATTAAAGAATATCCTATTTATTTTAAAGGATTCTCGATGGTAATACAGGATGAGGCAACTGATGAACTGGGCAATCATATGCTGGTCGGACGAATCAAAGCATTGGAAAAAGACGAAAAGAAAAGAGATCCGCTCATCAATAAAGCAATAGATTTTTCAGTCGGATTTTATGATGATCGTGATATTATGATTTCAACTGATCAAAATTATAAAATTTTAAAGGTTAGACCCACCTATCGGCCACAGACAATCAGCTATAATACAAAGCTTAAAAAATTCATCATCGGAGGTAATGAGTACGGTTACGGAGATTCAACGGATAGTTATGCAAGGAGATGGCAGCCCATGATTACAGTTGTGGATCTGGAACAGTATGGTACTGCGTATGCTATTAAAAACAACTCTTCCTGTTACCTGAAAGATTTAATTATTGAAGAAGAAAAAATTCATGTTTTAGCTGCTTCTGAAGAAATCAAATATAATGAGAAGCTTGAAATTATTACTGTTGATCTGAATAAATTTCATGCTGATAAAGAAGCTTATTTACCTAAAATCTTAGATCCGATTTCCCACATCATCTCTGTAAATAACGATGTTGGCAGAATGGATATATCAGGAATTTCAAAGGTGGGCTCAAACTACTATTTTTCTACTTCTAACCTAGATCAGACTAATATTAAATACAAAACATATGTTTTTAAGTTTGATGGCAGAACCCTCGAAGATCAGACAGAGTTTAAATACTTTAAAGATCGTATTTATTCCAATCCGGATTTGGTAAAGCTTAGTGGATTCTATACTGATTCCTCAATCAATCCTGTTTTTTTAACCCAAAGAATTGGGTTTAACGAAATGAATCTGACGAAAACAAATACTGATTTTGATGTTAAAAAAAATATTAAAATTAAATTGTTTGATTATATCGAATCGGTAGAAATGGTAGCGTTTACCAATGGTAATATCGTTGTACTTTCACAAAATGAAAACAAATTTTGGGAGTATTCTGTTTATAATTCAGATTTGGTACTTACTAAAAAAATCAATTCTGGTCTACCGGGAAATTATTATCCGGAAAAATTGAAAAAAGCGGATGAAGATACGGTGGAATGCCTTTTTTATGATACAAAAGGATTGAAGAATAATGCTGTGATACAACATGTTGCCGTAAACTAGCTTCAACGTAGTTCGAAAAGTTATTATAGACTGGAATTTATTTAATATTAAAAAATAATTACAATGTCATCACTCTACGAAGTTGGTGTTATACAACGCCAGGAATCAAAAATTCAAATCAGTGTTCAGGTTATTCATCCTGACAGCAATTACATTAATGCTTCGCCGGGATTTGCATTAATGCTGCTTTATCGTAACGTTAATAACGATTCTCCCATAAAAAAAGAAGTTGATTTTGATGATACCCTTGATGAATCATGGATGAGGGAAAATGCACGGGCTTTTATCCAATCGGTGGATCTGAAAATGGGGAAACCCAACAAAAGAGGGTGGAAGAATGGAGTTCTGGATATCACGGTAACACATCCTGCATGGCTGGAGCACCTGAAAGATATGAATTATTGGGATTCAGCAGCATTTGATCCGGCACGGGAATACGATGCCTGCGAACCCAGATTTCCCATTAAGGACGAAACCCCTGTTGCTCCTTCAGGCCTGACTTCAAAAGAAGGTTTTATGCCCATTTGGAAGTATATGATACCGGATTACCTGCTCAAAACCCCGAAAGATATTTTGTGGTTTCCTATATTGGGAGAGAAATATTATAAGGATTCAAATACGATGATTACCGATTTGTCTGACGAAAATCTGCAAAAGTGGGAGGGAACCCTTGTGAGAACAACAAAGTCGTTTGGCATTTTATACAAACGTGAAACAGATTGGGGAATTATAAGTTGTGGCCACGGAAGTATGGGGTCTTCCTATATTGATGGTGAAATGACCCAAATGGTTTTAAACCCGAAGAAAAAGAATGCCTATGCCAGCTCTCCTGAGTCTATTTTGAGATGGGGAAGTCCAGTAGTGTATGAAACAGCAATTAATGGCGATACTATTTCTTTCAAACTGATGATCATGAGTGAAGATAATGACCGCATATTTCTGGAAACAAAAATGAGTGTGCTGAAGTTTATGCTAAAACGATTGGAGTCCTTTTCCGGTAAGGAGTACCAGATAGAGGGACCTTTGTTTGAAAAACTAAACGCCATTATGAAAGAAAAAGACATTAGGGATACCCACACACTCTATCTTAGACACAGGGAGATCGCGGAACAGTTCATTGTGAGCTCAAAAATAGAAAAAATCAGGGATGTACCTTATCCGGACTTTTATCAATTGAGCAATGAAGAAATTATAGATCTGTATTCTTTTGAAAAATGGCCGGCTTATGAAATAACGGTTAAAGTAACAGATGCAAAGTGGCTGGAGCAATATCCGCTGGAGCCGTTTTCTTACATTTTTAGTGAATATGATTAATAACTAAAACCTTAAAAAAAGAAAAAGAAAAAATACAACATGGAAAAAGCAGAAAAATTATCAGTGATCAGCTTAAGGAAGTAAAAGAGATTCTTGCCAATACAGCAATTGCTTTCACAAATTGCAAGATGCGCAGTGATAGCATGTATTTAAGAACAATTATTCAACTGATTTATACGAAAGAACGTTTTCCCTATCCGGAGGTATCAACTATTCCAAGATTTTAACAAAACTAATATTAAAAAAACATGAAAAACAATTATCTAAATTCAGAAGAAGCACAAAAAATGATTGCGAAACTTTCTGAAAAGATGAACGAATTGCTGGTTGAAGGACGCACTTACCATTATGAGGCTTTCAAAAATGAATATGGAAGCTCCTCCAGTAGCGGAATATATTTTTACGAAAATGGAGTATATCACAATGACTTCCATGTAGGAAAATATGATAAAGAAGAGATAAATGAACATCTCGAAAAACTTGATGATTGCAGGGTTTCAGATCTGATTCCTTTTTTTCCTGTACATTCAAAAATAAAATTCACGTTTAAAAAAGGTGAACCTGTTAAGGCTGAAAGATACAGCGTTCCCATGTTGCTTGAAGACATTAAAAAGGAAATTGAAGACAGATACCCGAAATATAGTGAGAATGACAATATTTTTATAAAATCGGAAGCTTTGATTCATTTTAAAAAAGAAGCAGACGAAATAGGGATGTTTATAGATTCAACATATCATTACAACGATAAAATGAGATCTTTTGGGCATTTTGTAGGTCGTGAGGAGATGCTTTCTATGTATCATCAGTTAGACGGAAAAATAGAAAGTTTGTATCTTATCTATGAAAATGGTACGATAAAAGTACAGTCGCATCCTGCATTTGAGGAATATGGATTTGAGCCTTTAACAGTATCTCAAATTGAATTAGGTCCAGAGTATAAAAGACAAAAAGAAACTTCAACAGAATGCAAAAAACTGAGACATGATTTTTTTAGTTCTTTAGGGAAATTGGATGAGCGCATTATTTATTTAAGAGTGGGCGGATTCAGAAACCATTCATGGCCGCAGGGTAGATCGGGACACAATTCATGTAAAATGAGGGTTATTCATGCTCCTGAATCTACTATTCTAATTACAGATGGGCTTTCCGATACTTATAAAGATTTTTATTATGGTAAAAACTCTGAATATAATGGAATCGGAGCAGAATTTTATATGGAATTTCACGGCAATATTCCGTATGAAATTATTCATGAACATTTTGCTGTTGCACTTGTGAATAGTGTTTCTCAAATTGCAATCGGGCATGGTGATTTTAAAGTATTAATGGAAAACCACGGCGAAACCACTGTAGAATTTACCGAAGAAAATATAGAACTTTGGATAAACAGAGAAAATAAAGCCAATCACAATGTATCAAGCTTTTTATCACCAAAAGATTTTATAAAAAATGATAGTTTTGGAGTTCTGCTGGGGGTAGAATCTAAGACTGTTCCTCAGAAGCTGAAACTGAACTTAGAAGAAATTTTGTTGATTTCAATCAAACCAATTGAAAATAAGTGGTTAAAAACGACAAAAATTAGAAGTAAAAACGAAGCAGTTGCAAAATCCGCAAGAGAAGAAATTATGCAGGAATGGAAAGAAAGCGGAGAAATGAATTTAGTTCCATTGACTTATCAAAAAGAATATATTGAAACTTCACCGGAATTCGGAGGAATGAAACTTGTTCCTATATTTCCTTTTTAAAATAATTAATTATTCAAGCCTATTCTGATTGTTTGGAATGGGCTTTATCATGAATTCATGAAAATGATAAGAACCGAAAACATATTTAATGATGAATTTAGGCCATTATTTTGCGAACGCAATAGATATTAATAATAACGAAATGCAAATTCCTGTAAATGAGGAGGGAACTGTTCAAATTTCGAGTACTCAAAAAATAAAGTCTTTAAAAACAAATGCCAAGAAAGTTTTCTGCCGTAATAATGAGTTGGAAATTCTTGAGGCACCAAATGCAGTAGATGTTGGTTGCAAAAAAAATAAAATTACCCATTTGTCCCTTGATAATGCAGGAAAAGTTAATTGCAAACAAAACAAATTAGTATATCTACACGCTCCGAAAGCAACCCAAATAAACTGCAGCCTGAATAAATTAACAGAATTAAAACTTGAAAGTGTGGTGAATCTGGAATGCTATGGAAATGAAATTATTTCGTTGGATGCCCCGAAATTACGCACAATAGACTGTGAAATTCCTGTATCAGAAGGTCAAAAACCAATTGTATCTATTAAAGAAATTGAAATTGAGCTGAAAAATAAATTCGAAGCGAACAATATATCTGATTACGATATTGGTTTCCTGGATGTGGAGATCGCATTAGATTTGCATAAAGAACTCATCGTAGAAGACTTTATTTTTTGTATTGCGTTGCAAGAAGTGGATTTTTACAGTTACGAAGATGAGTCTGATATTAATGCTTTTGAAATTTATCTAATGAAATCTGATGATAAATTCGGACAGCATCAAAATGTTCTTGAGCAGGTACAGGCGCTTCCATTGGTACTCAACATTCCTCAGAAATTGAATTTTTCAATTCCTATTTTATCATCTCCTGATGGGTATCGGAACTTTTTGGATATCATTAAAGAAGCTCCGGATCAAATTCTGAAATATGAAAAAGAGTTTGAGCTACAAATTACATTTTACCTGAATCCAGATAAACCGAACGAGAAATATTACCACAGATTTTTTAAAATTGCCAACCCGTTTCACTGGAGTGTAAAAAATTAATTATAAAAACATTTTTTTTTAAACAATTAAGAAATGACAAAAGAAGCAATACTTGATCAACGTTTAGTATAGAAAATCCATCAATTACGGTGGAAGATTGTCATTTCCTAAAGATTATGATGATGAATTAGAATAAATAAACATGAAAAAAACAATGCAATTCTATTTTATAAAACACTCTATCAATCCCGGAGATAAATATGTAAGCTTCGAGGCAGATGGTAATTTGGAGTTGGCATTAGAAGGAAAACCTTTTAGAAAGATTTATTATCAAGGTGAATTTGAGACAGATTTCATTTCAGGTCATTACGGATTTTCTGCTGCTGCCAAAGATTTTTTCCTGTCTTTACATATTCCGCATTTGGAATTTGTAGCTGTAACAGTGCACCACATCAAATGGGAGGAATCAATGGAAATTTATCTGATGAAAGTAAATAAAGAAATTGATGCCGTAGATTATCAACAGTCAGACTTATTTCAATTAAGTGACAAACATATTCGTGGAATAGATAAGTTGGTATTTGTAAAAGATATTAATGAATCTGTTTTTAAATTGAAAAATCTTCATTACAGTGTAACAGTCAGCGAAACAATTAAAAATAAAATAACAGAACAGGGATTAAAAGGATTTGAATTTATTCCCGTTGAAAAATACAGATTTTAAAATATGGAACAAATAAAAGAGCTTAAAGAACTTAATATATTCTTGAAGACAAAATTAGAGTCATTAAGTACCAAAATTACCGGAGAACTTGTGCAGATCCTCAACGGAACAGCAATTAAAATGTTATCCGGTTATGAAAAAAGTGATATTGCAACTTTCAATTTTGAATATCGTAACGAATGGTTGTCAATTGTGTTTTTCGGCTCTAATGCCCGTGGTGTAACAATTACGGAAGATATTAGCCTTTTGTTTCACGAAATAAACGAATACACTGCAAAATTGCAAAATGTTATGGATGAGGTGGATGAAATGGAAGAAGAGTGGGAAGGCGATACAGAAGATTGGGAAGATATGATGGAAGAATACCGTGAGGAACAGGAAAGTATTTATGACGATTGGTTCATCAACTGCTGGAAAGAAGCACAAAATCTGACGCAAAACGTTACTCTTACTTATTGGTCTGATGAAGTGGATTTAGGTTTGGAGCTCCAGATTTTCGAAATTGTAGAAATCAACAAGAATCAGTCGAATATTCGATATTATTCACACTAAAAAACTAAACAAATAACAATCATAAACACTACTAAAACAATGGGATTATTTAAAAAGAAAGCAAAAAAGGAAGAAACACCTAAAAGCAATTTGCTGTTGGCAATGCCGATGTTTAATAACGGAGAAACATTTGACACAGATAAAGTTATAGAATATCTTTTATCTGATTGGGGAATTGAAGCTACGGATATCAATGGCTCTTCAGGAACAGTAAGTTTTTCTGTTCAGGGAGAAATGGTTATACTGGCAACAGTGTCTGCACATATTCCGTGGGGAGATATTGAGGGAGCGGCACAATATGCTTACAATTGGTCAACTGCAATGGCGGATTTAGAAAATCACAATTCACACGCTATTGTAACAATAATGTCGAGCAATAATAGTACTAAAGAGCGTTTTGCAATTTTAACGAAAGTTTTAACAGCCATTCTTGCGACAAGCAATTGTATTGGGATATACCAAGGTACTCAATCTTTGCTGATTCCAAAAGATCAGTACCTCGATAGTGCAGAAGCGTTAAAATCGGATTTGGTTCCGCTGGATCTGTGGGTTTACATTGGTATCCGAAGAGGAGAAGATAGAAATAGTGCTTATTCTTACGGATTAAAGGCTTTTGATAAACTGGAAATGGAGTTTGTAAACGCTCCGCTTGATTTGAGAGAACTGCACACTTTTTTAAGTCAGATTTGCGGTTATGTCATCAAAAGTAATGTAACCTTTAAAAATGGCGAAACACTAGGTTTTACTGCTGATCAGAAAATTAAGATTGTGCAATCAAAAGGGATATTTGTAGAAGGAGAATCATTTAAATTAGAATTGTAAGTTTTTAATAATATTTTTTAAAACTGATTAAAATTTAACCACAAAATGCACAAAAGATAATTATAAAGCTATTATTCAGATAAACAAAAAAGTTTTCAAAAGAGAAAAAATAAGAGATTTTTAATAAATGAATGTGCTTTTTTTATTCTTACTTATTAACTTTTAAAATATCTAAATCTTTTGGCTATTTTGACATCGTCGAAATATCATCCATTCACGGCAAGGAGATAATCTTCGATTTGTGGTTTAATAAAAAAGATTAAAACAGAAAATAATGAAAGTAACAAAAATAATGTATGCCCTATCGGCAGTCACTCAATTTACTTATAAATTCAATATTGAAAATAACACAAATATTAAAAATACGGAGGAAATACTGGATGGCTCCCTTTCGTAACAATAGATTTTAAAGACACTCCGTTTCAATTAATCTTCATATACACTTATGAATTAGGAAGGATACAATATAAGCTAGAAAAAGAAGGAGAAGATTTCTTACCATTAGAACAGTATCCTTTTCCTCCCGATGAGGAATAATATTCAATTTGAACGAACTATGGAAACCGTAAAAAACATGATTTCAAATGAAATCGAAAAGATAAATGAATTGATCAGGAGAAATGAAAACAAAGACGAAAATATAAAGTTGAAAAATGAATTGCTTGAAGTTTTGTTCTTAATAAACTTATCTGAAACCTATCATATTTCTAAAAGCCAAATAGAAAATATTTTTAAAATTCCTAAAACAAATACAGGTTATTCTGAGTTTCGGCTTATCAATGACTGCGAATCAGACGATCCATTAAACTGGACAGAAGTAATGATTGATAATAAAAACATACGCCTGAACGAAAATGATATTGTTATAAAATTTAAATAATATGACTTTAGCCATCTATGATTTCACCCCTTTTGCCAAAGAACCCCCTAAGTTTAATTTAAGATTATTATTGAATATAGAGGATTTGAATAATTCTATTTTTGACGAAGTCTTTAATAATATACTCAAACCACATCAGCAGGAACAGTATATTGTTTTTAAAGACTCTGAAGAAGCTAAAAAGTACAGAGAGGAAAGAAATTCGAAACTGCCTTATATAGATTTTAATAACTTACCGGAAGTTCTTGATGATGTTTTATTGGAAGAAATTATGTCCTATAAAAAAGACCGATATCTAAGAAGAATGATACATGATCTTTTATCGGAAGAACAAAATTATCAGATAACACAGCATGAACGAAAAGATCGTGAATTAATAACCAAAGAGGAAATAAAAAGAGTAGATGAAGCTTTTGAAAATAAACGTTCCGAAAGAAAATTTATGGGCAATATGGGAGAAACCAGTACTGTAGATGAGTACATTTTAAGATACGGTGTAGATCCCAGAACAGGCCAGCCTGAAACCATTGAAAACTTTTATAAAATATATACCATGGATCCCAAAACGGGCATGCCGGTTCCGAAAGAAAAGAATGAATAATTCTATTTATTAAATCATTAAGTATGATTAAAAAAACTGAAATAAGTAAGCAAAAATTATTTGACGGAGATGAAGAAATAGGTCTGAAGGAAGTTTTTGAAATTGGAAATCAAAAAGTCAGACTGATCGATTTTTACCATAATCCATTATGGGAATTGAAAAAAGAAACAGACGATAAGAGTTTTGGGATTATCATTAAAGAAAGCAACTTTAATCTCACCAATAATTTCATTGAAAAGTATACTTCTGAAGAAGGTCTGGAAATTCTTTATCTTAAGAATAATGACGAGATATATCTATTTTCGTACGGAGAATATCAGTCAGGAAGGTATATGCTGTTTTTAGAAGGTATTTGGAATGAGAGTAAAAATTCTTTATAAATTTTAACTTCATCTTTCAGATTTAAAACTAATTCCTAAAAGCTAAACCGTATGAAGATACAAATCAACAATCAAAAAATCGATTCTCATAATATACTTTATGATGAATATTTTTACCGGAAATATGCAGAAGGGAAAGAAATACAGCCATTTGAAATCCGCATCGAGCTACATGATTTTAACGAAAAAATGAAACCTAAGTATCAGGAATTACTGCGTGAGCTGATAGAAGATGATGAACTGGTAGGCGAAAATTATGCTTTAGAATTATTCGAAACATTTACAGAATATCCTTCTTATGAAGATATTTTGAATACGACTAAAATCAGCATGGAAGAAAAAATAGATTTTCTTAGTACGTTCTTTATATCACAGGTTTTTAGGGAATATTTGTGGCATGAACATCATATTAGGGGTATCATTTGGGTGATAAAAGATCTTGTATATTTCAACAGAAACGATGATGAGGTTTTGATCAAAGGGAAAGCCCAGAGAATACATTAATACCTGTCATGTATTTTGATTCATAATCGTCACTTCGAGTAAATTTTTGAAAAAAATTGTATTGAGAAGTTGTTGAATTTAGAACTTAAACTTATATCATTTACCGGTTATCAATACATTTTTTCGCTATTTTTTTGTAAAAAAAAATATTCAAATAATAAATACACAACGGGCTGAATTAACTGTAAATAGTACCACAAACAAAACCATGAAATAAAGAAAAATGATTTTCGCAACAGATTATTTTGGCAATATTAAAGATGAATTGCCAAGATTCAACTTAAAATTGTTATTAAATATAGAAGATTTGAACAATTCAATTTTCGAAGACGTTTTTAATAGCTTAAAACCACATCAGCAGGAACAATATATTGCTTATAAAGATTCTGAAGAAGGGAAAGGATATATAAAGAAGAGAAGCACTCAGCTTCCTTATGTAGATTTCAACAATTTACCGGAGGTTTTTGATGATATTTTATTGCAAAAAGTGATGCTGTATCAAAAAGATGAGGAAGTGAGGGGAGCGGTATATGATTTTTTACCAGAAGAGCACAAAGGTCAGATAGCCAGAGTTCAATGGAAAATAGATAGAGAAAAATTTATAAAGAAAATTCAATCGGGTAAAGCCTGCAACTATATTTATGAAGTAAATGAACGAAATGAGAATACAGGATTAATAGCGGTTTGGTTGTATAATAACTTGATTGTTTTAACTTGGGAAGAATGTCCTGAAGGGCAACAGTTTGATGAATCTATGTATTCAAAAGATGAGGTTCATCATTTTAATAATTTTGAGGAGTTGGATGTTTTTTTTGAGGATAACAATATTCTTTATGGCAATTTTCATTAAAAATAAATTTTGGGAAGAAAATATCTTCTTAGAACTTGTTTAAGTTTAATTCAAAAAAATGTATCAGGTTTCAATAAGCTCAACCCGACACTGCGAAATCACTCATTTAGTATTAGATTTGTCAGTCTGAGCCTGTCGAAGACCAAACTTAAGAGTTGTTAAAAATCAATATCATGAAAATATTACTGGAAAAAAAAGATTGGAACTATTACGTGTATGAAGAAGGCAGTAATATCCAATTATCTGTTCCGATTCCCAAGCCCGCTCCAGGATTTGATGTCCTTTATACATTAAATGAGTCTGAAAAAGAAAAATATTTACACATCGGTATCAAAGCACTTGAAGACAGAATAGAAGACATGAGTGTGAACTTTACAAACTATGAAATGAATTCGTGGAGATGATCGTATTTTAATTGAAGAATGATTAAACTAATATCCACAAATATTTTAAAAGCAAAACCTTGATCATAAATTTTAAAACTTACAATTTCAATCGGAAAATTAGATGAGTATGTATTCATTTTTAAACCTAAAACACAAGGAAATATCGAAAGAGGTAAATCCGGAAATAATATTTTTAAAATCTGAGGAACTTTTAAACCCAAACAATTTTATTGCCTTTCCGGATCCCATCATTTGTTTCGAAACTAAATTATCCGACAATGTAAATTATTACGTAATGCATGATTTTGTGATTTTTAAGGGGAAAACTAAAATATTTAAAGGTAAAATTGTCCTTTCAACCAAACAGGATTTAATAGATTATATCAAAACCAACGATATCAGACCGGTAAGAATAATGCCCGAACAAAATCAGGATTTCGTAATCAGGATAGATGATGAAGAAAGTGCAAGCTTCTTTGTAAAATAGAATTTCTTAAAAACAAAATAAAAATGAGCAGTTTTGACGAAACACTTTTTTTATTAAAAGAAAAAAAAGAGCCTAAGTCGTTTATGATGAATTTTAATGAAAAATTGCAATCTATAAATGTTTTACTTGAAAAAGGCGAATATGAAATAGTAGTTTTCAATGACAGCCGGAACGACGAAGAAAAAGAACATATGTATTTAAACGAATCAATGACTGATGAGCAAATAATAGATCTGGTCTGTTCGTGGAAAGGATTGGGATTGATTTCATACAGGCATCCTGATTTTAGCATGCCATTATCAATTAATTATTTAACATGGGATGATGAAGATATTTATGGCTTTATTATTTCCTTTGCTGGCAATGACATTGTATTTGAAGAGGAGAAACATAAAAAATTCATATCTAAAATATCTGAATTTATAGATTATGAATACATTGTTGGCGATGTTGATAATTTTCCCGGAACTTATATATGGTTACAAAGCTTAGATAAAATAAAAGAACTTATGCTGAACATTTCTTTTAAAATCGATAGCAGAACTTGGTAAAATAACGCGATATAAATTAAAAATTTAATATGAAAACACTTTACTATAACTATATAGAATATGTGATTGGACAAGCTGCAGATGCTGCTTTTGCTAAAGATTTATATGAGGGATACAGAATTCGGTTTATTGATATAAAAGAAATTCTTGTGATGATAATGCTGCAAAATAAAGATTTGGATGTCTTTTTTGAAAGATTAAGAGAAAGCTTAAAAATTACTTTGAATAATCTTGAAAAAGTAGAATTATTTCAGTTTTATTTTATAGAAGATTTGGCTCCAAGTGATGAAAATGAAGGTCTTCAGGATGTATTTTTTCTCATGTGGGACATCTTTTTTCCGGATGAAAACTGGCAGGATGAAAATTACAAAAATATTTCTTTTGAAATAGACCGTACGATATCTTTATGAATAAAGCATTTTAGCTTAACAAATTAATTAAAAAAATATGGAATCCCATTCAACAGAGAACTATTCAGGTAATAGAAAAAATTACTCACTGAAGATATTATAAATATAGTACATGAAATTATGTTGAAAAACAATTTTACAATCGGCTGTGATTTTGATAAGTTTTATTTTGAAGATACAGACCCTGATAGCGATATTGATGACTCAAAATGGGGAGAGTCAGAAACTATGGAAGAGGCTTTAAAAACTTTAGAAGAATTTAAGAAACATCCTAAAGGAAGTTCTTACAGTTATGATACGCATTGGGGATATAATGAGCGGGGACAAGGGCTTGGCTATGATGTATTGGTTGATTTTCTGTCATTTGACAATAAAAATATAGAGGCCGTTATGTTTTCTGTAAGGGAAGGTGTTTTTGAAATAGCGCACGAAAAAGAACTGAAAAAAGTGTTTTCAGAAATAAATAAACGTACGAAAGTAATAGCTGCCACTCAGACAACAGATTATCATGAACTTGATGTAATAGAAGAAATTCTGTCCGGAAATATCCATACAAAATATGAGTATCAATTTTCCGAGTAATATTTTATAGCTAATTAAAAAAATAATATGATCACAGGAAAACAAGATGAAGAAATTCACGTAGAATTTTTCTTGAAAAAGAAGAATATTATCATAGATGATTTAAACGACATCTCGAAGAATTGGAAATCATATTTTCTTCGTTTTAATGAATTGGATGAAAATGAATTAAGAGAATACTTTTCCGAAAACAGTTTTTATATAGAAGGCGCCGTGTCCGTAACATATTATGGGAAAGAGCTCATCGGTTTGAAGTATTGGGATTTAATAGATCAGCTATGTGCGTATTTCATTAATTCTCTGTATGAGATCATCATCAATAATCAGGAATCTGAAAAATTTTATTTCCCCGATCAGCCTGTTGATGTTATTTTAAAGAAAGAAAAAGAACTTTTACATATTAAAATTGGTCATCAAAATTCCTTTTGTTTAAACATAAATAAATTTATCAAAGAGTTTCTAAAAGCAAGTAAAAATCTTTACGAAAGAATAAATGCAGATTCTTACAAATTAGAAATCGATAAAATAGAAGAAACTCTGGCGTCTTTATGAATAAAACATTCAGTTTAACAAATTAATTAAAAATATGGGATCCTTTTCAACAGAGACTATTCTGGTAATAGAAAAAACACTTACTGAAGATATTGTCAATATAGTACATGAAATCATGCTGGAAAACAATTTTACAATCGGCTATGATTTTGATAAATTTTATTTTGAAGATACAGATCCTGATAGCGATATTGACGACTCAAAATGGGTAGAGTCAGAAACTATGGAAGAGGCTTTAAAAACTTTAGAAGAATTTAAACAACATCCTACAGGAGGTTCTTACAGTTATAATATGGATTGGGGCTATAATGAGCAGGGACAAAAACTGGGTTATGATGTATCAGTATCTTTTCTGTCATTTGATACTAAAGATATAGAGGCCGTTATGTTTTCTGTAAGAGAAGGTGTTTTTGAAATAGCGCACGAAAAAGAGTTGAAAAAAGTGTTTTCGGAAATAAATAAACAGGCTAAAGTAATTGCTGCTACACAAAAAACAGATTATTATACAGAAGATTACCATTGGCTTGATGTGATAGAAGAAATGCTGTCAGGAAATATTCATACAAAATACAAATATAAGTTTACCGAGTAATCTTGGAAGGAAAAGATGATTATTTAGACACAAATATGCCTTGTATGGTTTATTAAAAAAAATATAATTACGTTTTTTCTTCTTGACGATGATGGAGATGAATCTGTTTCTTACCTTTGAGTTATGATGATTTAAAATAAGAGTATTTATAGAGAAAAATAATTTTCAATTTCCTTGAAACGCTCTATATTGCAGAAAATTTAACATTTAATAAACTAATAATAAAAGGATATCTAATATTTCTGACTATATCCTGTAAACTCAAAATAATGATGAAACCACGACAAATTACCAGTTATAAAAAAACAGGTTCTTCTGATACAGCTTCTGTTCAGTCTGACAGAATACTGACAAGTTATCCTACAGAAACTTTAGTAGAAAAAGATAAAAAATATATAGAACAGAAGATTCTGATTCCGGAATTTTCCGTTCCCGGAATTCTTGCAAAATCTGAACTGGAAGGATTAACCTTTCATTTCATGGCATTTCCGACGATTTTTGAATATGCCGATTTCCGTTTGGTTGATGGAAACAAATACGAGTTGCTGGGTTTTAATGGCAAACCAATTCCCGAGTTCACACCTGAATTTATAGAGCAGTATACCGAAGCAATGCAGATTCATTTTGAGCAAAATGAGGAACCTTCCACATACGTAGAGAATGAAGAAGATAGATATTATAAAGAAGATGTAAGATTGCTTACAGGAAAAGTGAAATGGCATTTTAGTACATACTTACGACAAACTACAGAAGAGGAAAATGAAATCATCGACGAACTTGAAGAAACCGGTGAACTTGAATACGAAAATTTTGATAAAGGTTTCAACTACACAACAAATTATGATCTGCCGGTTTTCAAAGATGAAAATGGAAACACTTTAGAGTTTGTTTGCCGTTTAAGTGCAGCCCATTTTCCGGGTTCACATTATCTTTTTTACTCAAAAGAAACAAAACTTGTGCGTCAGTTTTCGCAGTTTCCGAAAAGGAAAAAGAGGGAAATTTGTCTTGCGGAAACCAATGAGCCCAATGCCTACAAGAATGTCGCAGAAGTGCTTTCTGATCCGGCAAAAATTCTGACTGACAGATCTTATTTTGACAAAAAAATAATCCTGCCGAAATATAGTTTTCCGGGTGCAATCATTAGCAAAAAATATGAAGATCTAATGTTTCATCTGGTGGTTACACCTATTTTCAACGAATCGATCGATTTCAGGCTTACCGATGACAATAAATATGAATTATTGCGTTTCGACGATAAGACACCAGGTGATTTTACTCCGGATTTTATTAAAAGATGCAAAATAGAAATGGAGGAAGATTTTGAAATGATGGATGAAGAACCACGCTATTTTTTCAACGTTGATGAATCCTCTGATAAAAGCTTGGAAAGTTGTGATTTAGAATTAATCGTCGGTACCGAACCCGATTGGGCTCAAGCAACATTGATGCGTGAGAAAACCGAAGAAGAAATTCAGTCGGATTATGATACTTCGAATATGATGACGTATGAAGCACCGTTTCATGATGATGAGTATGTTACTGATTATGATTTACCTGAATTCAAAGACGAAAATGGTGAAACAATGGAATTTGTAACGAGCTTATATTCCGGAGACTTTTTCGGAAGTTATTTCCTGTATTATTCGCCTAAGACACGGACAGTTCGACAATTTTTTCAATGTACATAATCTGAAAAATAACTTTTATGGTATATGAACAATTTATTTTCAGCATTTATAAACCTACGGATAATGAACGATATTTTTTATTGAGAACCGTTCTCCCTGATTTTAATAATGCATCTCAAAACGATGAAGATAACAGTTGGGAAATGGAAGCTAAACAACGTTCAGAGCTTTTAGAATGTATCGGAAAACAGTACAGCTGCAGTAATTTTGAGCGTATCGGAGAACTGCATGGTTTTCCGATTGGTGGCATTTTTTACTTGGAATTCGGCCAATCGGAAGTTCCGGTGTATTATATGGAGACAGATTTCGGGAAACCGTGGATTATTTTCGGAACTGCCGATTCGGAAGAGAGGTTTTTATCAGAACTAATAGATAACGAGAGTAATGACGATTTACAAGCTTTAAATCCAATAGGAAAACCAATAAAAATCGATGTTTGTTTTGTCACTTCAAATGACTTTAATTTTAAATAAATTACCTCGTGGGCTTGTTCCGAGGTAGTTTATTATAAAAAAATATGTTTTAGTATTTACATATTTTTAGATCGATTAATCTGATTATAGTATAGGTGAAGTTTTGATCACGATGGTGAAATATATGTGTAATAGGAATATCAAAAAGATATTCTGTTATACATATATCATTAATCAGATTATCCTTCACAAAAAATATTATTTCATCATTAAAAAAGAGTCTGCATCTTTTATGATGGTGAAAAATGATATAATTTTCTTCCTCATTTGAGATTTTTAAATCTGATAATACCTTGTCTTTCGGAACATCTAAATATTTGTTTAGATAAAATTTAATTTTTTTCAACTTTCTGGTCATCTTCGAAATTATATTTGTGTTTTTAATAATCTTAACATTTTGGAAGTATATTATCTAGTTTATTTAAAATCAAAATCGGCATGAATAATTTTAATGCTATTCATGCCGAAGTACCAATTATTACACTGTAGATTTCCAGTAAAAACTTATTATTGCTAAGGTTTCCAGTACGTCCATCCTCCGCCGTTGTATACAGCCAGCCTTTTTGCTCCTGCCTTGTTGATGTAGACCATCATACCGGGAGCGGGATCCGGAATATTATTGGTGTCATTAACGATGGGAAGGATTAATGCTTTTGAGGTAGACTCCAATACCAAGACACCGTCGGCTAAAGAAGTGTTTGCACCGATAATTACTTTGGCTCCTGTATCTTCAGTTACTGTACTGGAAGTAGGCTGTAAAGTCATACTTGTTGATATATTCGCTTCATGGCCTCCGCTCAAGTCTATCCAGCCTGAAAGTCCACCATTCATTATACCGTTATAATACTTCACTTTGGCTCTTGTCGCGTCGGAGGCATCTAAAATAATGGTTCCTTCTACCAAAGCGGTTCCTGTAGGAACGGTTCTCACATAGGGTAAGATTAGTCCTTTATTTTGACCTGCTGCAAACTCGAGAAGAACAGAAGTTTTCTGACCAGCTGGAGCTGTTCCAACAGCATCTCCGATTATAATCTGGGCGCTTGAATATGCGGAGATTACGATACAAATTATTGATAATATATTTTTCATTATTTCATTGATCTTTCAGATTGAAGTTTTGATTTGTTCACTTTTTTAATGACATTAACTTAAGGACATGCAGGTGTATTGAAGCAACTCCATGAGCCATCACTGAATAGTTTTAAGCATTTTGCAGTCACGTCATAAACCATCATGCCTTCTTGCGGATTTGTAATGGCAGTTAATCCGGCTGTTGAAACTCGTGTTATTACAAAACCTCTCGAATTGGATTCCAAAGCAATATGCCCGGATTTTCTTCCCATTGGCCAATTATCTGCTGCTGAAGCTCGTTTAAGTAATGTAATCCCAGCCTTTGTTTCGGGCCCTGTTCCTGGGGTAAATGCAGGATTATAGCAAGCACAGCTGTTATATCCGGGATCAGTTGCCTGATAGTAAGATACTGTGATTTGACTTGGGCAGTTAACAATCAAAGGATCGTAAAATGCATAATAAGTTCCGGGTGCTACAGCAGCAGGGTTTGTAACTTGGGTGCCCGCATCTCGTGTCATTGTTGTCCACCATTGGATGCTGCTTACTCCCGGAGGTAAAGAGGCAGGTTCTGCATTATGAAGATTAGCCATAGTACCTTCGCATATTTTAAGATTCTGAACAGCGGGACCGGCCAGAGCTCCACATATAGAAAGGGCTGCAGTATCTGAAAAGTTATAGTTATTTTCAGTTCCGTTACTGCTTGTTCCGTCTGCCATACTTCCTCTGATTCTATGTCCTACATATCCGAATTTGGTACTGCATTGCTTAATGGTTAATGTTGTGTGACCACCAGTTTCAACAGCAATTAAAGTATCTCCAAGGTTAAGTTTTCCGGCATCATAGGTGCCTGTAATACTTCCTGGCATGTAAGTAGGATCAATGGTTGCGGCATTAACTCCAAGCATACTGTTGTTGCTATTTCCCCAAGCCCATAGTTTGCCGTCTGCTGTTAGTACATTGATTGCTGCGTAATTCCCTCCTTCATGTTCCTGCGGACTTATCCATACAACATTATTTAAGAAGTCATTCGCTGCATTTGATTTTTTTACTCTTATCCATGTATTGCTGCTTGTTGTCAAAAAATTACCCAACTGTTTTGATGTATTGTCACCTAAACTATAGAGATTTCCGTTTGTAGCTAAGACGTAATAAGTCTGTCCACCGCTTGATCTTGTCATACCGATCATTTTTGGTGTAATGTTATCGGGTCTTACCATCAATGTAGCATAGATTCTGTCTGTTGCACCAACAGAATTTTCGCCAAGACGTGTACCTGTTCCCCATGTATAGATTTCACCCTCTGCCGTCAGTGCCATCATTGCATTGACTGAACCTCTGATTGCTACCACATTATGTAGGTTGGTTGTAGCATTTGTTTTTATTCTATGCCATACTGCGCCATTCGCTGTGTTTTGCGTCGAGCCATCACCATTTTTATTACCTGCGGTGGACAGGATATATGCCGCTCCGCTACAGGTTACAATTGCCAATGTATTTTGTGTACCAAACATCATTTTTACATCAATAGGAGATACTCCTACGGGTAACCCGTCTGCCTTTAATCCGGTTTCACCAAATGTTCCTACAGCGACAGCATTAAATATATTAGTATTGGTAATTGTTGTACTTACTAATGTTCCGGTAACTCCACCCCAAATAAATAAGCCTGTAGTTGTTAATACAGCAAACTGTTGATCATTGGCGGAACTACCGGCAGCAAACTTCAAGACTGTTCCGGTTAGTCCCGGATAGTTGGTACTGTTCAATTCTTGCGGAACTAAAATATTATTGGTTTGTCCTGTTCCATTAAATGCAATTCCCTGACCCCAAAGTTTTATTTTCCCATCAGCTTCTTTTGCCATAGATGAATGGAAGGCGCTCACCATATTATCATACTCAATAGTACTCGGAATATTGCTGTTGACATATGTGTTTCCGTTACATCCGGTAACACATAATCCGCTATTCAAACAGTCATTGACAGATGGGTTGTATGCATTTCCTACACCTTGTCCACCACTTGCAGCAGTCGGTATTCCATTAGTGTCAACTGCTCCTGAAATGCTCCAATCTGCATTCAGCATTCCCTGCGTGATATTTTTATCACCTTCAATAGCATCAGGACATCCATCACCGTCTGAATCAAGATCAAGATAATCTTCCACACCATCACCGTCTGTATCTACAAATTGAGGGTAATCAGCACAAAAATCAAGAATTCTTATGCTCTGCTCATTACTTTCTCCACCGGTAGAAGCTGTATATCCATAATACACTAATTTGTTTGTTTGTGTTGCAGGAATACCAAAATAAGTCAGACAGAAATTATCTAGGGTACCCGTGTGTGTGTAACTTCCGGCAGTAATGCCGTCAACAGTATAAGACAATGTCCTTGAGATTGCATTCCAATTGACGACGACGTTATGCCATGTATTATTTTCGAGTTCGTTAAGACCCGCTGCAGGTGAGAGGGAAATTACTGCCGGAGTGAATGAATCGGTACCGTTGGTAGCAGAACCATCAGTGTCCCAGATCATTCCGTGGTCACTTGCAATGTCACCGGTTGAGCTATTGTTCTGGTAGGTATCCATTTCTAATGCAATTCCATTGAGAATACCGGCTGCCCCAATTCCGAAGCCATTTTGCCCAATCGCAGCAGCACCTGCCGGGTCGTTATGAAATACAGTTGCAATACCATCTGCGCCTTCACTGGCACCGAGATAAGCCTGATATCTGATAGTGAATGATTTTGCAAAATTGATCCTGTTTAATGACCACATCGAACCACTCTGATTAGTCGTTGCCTGCGTCAACCTTACTGTATTGGAGGGAACACCTGAGGTTCCATCGCTGACCGCTGACCCATTTAATTGAAATAAACTTGACATTGTGGCCTCTGATAAGCGCTTTTCAATACAGTCAGGAATACCATCATTATCAGAGTCTAGGTCTTGTGCTTTTAAATACGAAGTTAATCCCAAGCAGATAAACAGGACTAAAGTTAAATTGTTAATTTTTTTCATCTATTAATAAATTGATTCTACTGATAAGCAGAGTTTTAGTTTTTATATGAATAAGAGTTCCTAAGGCTTTTAAATATTATTTTTTTGATACGAAGGAGGAGGCCTCATTTTGCATGATTGTGTGTCATATATTTCCAATCTATTGTCATGAGAATTGAAGCGATGAATAAGGCTGGCTTGCAACACAGAAGAATATGCCATGACCATTACATAGCATATAATATAGACAGCATAGAAAGAATGATAAATACGGTATATATCCTTTTTCATTTCAAGGTGATGTTGCTCTGAGGTGGGAGCAATATTACATCTCTTAAAGGATCACCACAAACAGATAGGGATTCAGATTCCTGAAAAAGGAGATATGTTTGCTTGGAGTAAGTATTTAGTTTTTAATGTATTATGTCTGTTATTTATGTTTTGTTTAATTAAAATTGTTATACTAAACCTGATTATGAATAATCACTGTTTTTTAAAGTCTGAAGGAAAATAGATGGGGAAATATTCGTAACCTTTTTAAATGCACTTGCAAATTTACTTTGTGATGAAAACCCTGCCTCATCGGCTAAAGTTGCAATCTTGTATTTTTGGTATTTTGAGTCGGTTTTTAGCTTTTCGATTATGTAATTGATACGAAGTTCGTTGATGTAGTTATTAAAATCCTTTTGTTTAAAATTATTAATAATGTATGACAAATATTTTGTATTGGTCTCACAATATGATGCGAGATAGGGAAGTGATACGGCATTTCGGGTATAGAGCGTAGATTTTTCAAACTTATTGAGCTTTGCTAAAAGCTTTTTTTCCGTAGCAGGAGTCATCATTGGACTTTGCTCAGAATCGTCCTCAATATCTTTTGTAATAACTAATAATTGTTTGTTTTCTTCGATTTGAGTTTCCAGTTTCAAATAATTATATTTTACTTCATGAAGTAGTTTGTTGGCTGTTTTTAGTTTTTGTTTCTGTCGTTTCTTATGAATAACCATTGCTATTACGAATAGTATACATAAAGCAATAACTATTGTTAAAATATAGCTCTTACCCACTGATTTTTGTTCTGAAATTGTATTTTTTTGCTCCAGATCAGAATATTCTTTACTAATAAAGGCAGCTGTATTCTTACCCATCTTTTCAACAGCAGAATCTTTTTTGTTTGTAATATCTTTCAATTTTTCTAAATCTTTTGTAGCCAGATAATATTGCTGTGAAGTAGTATAGATTTCATTTTTTAGGCTCAGATAGTTGGATTCCTTTGCAATGTTTTCGGCCTTCACCATATATTCTTTTGCACGATCCAAATCATGCTTCCCAATATATACTTGTGCAATTCCGTTGTAGACTAACCCTTTTAGAAAGTTATCGGGCATTTCATCTAAGATTTTTTTTGCATTATTATATGCTTGTAAGGCTTTATCATAATCACCAGTTTTTACATGGCAAAAACCTAAGAGTTGCATATTGGTAGCAGTAAGAAAAGCTTCTTTGTTGCCTGCCCTGATAAAATAATTATGAGATTTTTTTATAAGATCAACAGCTTTATGATAATATTTAAACTCTATTTCATAATAAGCCTTTTCCTGCATTACGAATCCGGTCATATTATTAACCATCTCTTTATTGTCTAACTTTTCAATGGATTTCAAGGATTTTTGAATGTATTTTTTTGATTGATCAAATAATCCCAAATTCCTGTATTGGGACGATAGAAAACCATTTACTTTAGCCTGCCATAAGTAATCCTCAGAATCGACAACGATAACTTCAGCCTTCAGTGCATATTCTACAGCTTTTTTGAGATCGCCGGACTGTTGAAGAAGAGTCGCTGTCAGCATAAGACTTTTTGCTTTGAACTTTGGTGTTTCAGAGATCTGATAGAGTGAATCTGCAATTTGCAATGCTTTTTTGAAATCTTTCTGTGAAGTTTCTAGATAAGTTTTAGTGTAAATCAGGTTATAGTTATCCGGATTTTGCGCAGAAAAGCTGGTGATAAAGAAGAAAAACAAAAAAACACAGAATTTCAGTCTCAATAAATTTTCAGTTAACATGTACATATTAGTTTAATTACTTCAGCTTACAATTTAAGCTTTGCGTTTAAAAGTTTATTAATCCATAGAATTTGAGGAGTAATTTTTAAACGGCTAATAATGTTTAAAAATACTGCTTTTATCCCTACCTGTAAATAATTTTTATAAATTTTAAACAATTTGACTACAAATGCTTTTTAGCCTGAGAGACTTAAATAAATATCTAAAAAGCCTTCTCGGAAAGAGAAGGCTAAAAACACAAATGATGAAAAAAATAGCCTTTTGGGCCATATGCCTTATGTATACACGTTTTTTTAATTTTGATTTAATATTACTTGATGTGGTATATTAAAAAAAATAGACTCCATAGGAGTAAATTGTTTTGATAGAATATCACAAAACTAAACATTTTTTAAGGTAGCTGAAAGCTAAAATATTTCCATATTCCCGAAAATGGATAATTATTTTAAATATTCTTAAAATAATTATCTTATTGATTAATAGCTTTTTTGTGGAGTTGTTTTTTGCTTTTATCTGTTCCTCATTTATCAGAATGTTTTAATGATATTTTCATTTTGATCTTAGGTTAAGTTTTTACATATGCATGGCACTATAAGATGAATTTACTGTCAATTTTCTCTGTTTTCCTGAAAACGATTATTGTATATAGAGGTCATTGCTTATGATCTATGTAATTTTGCTTCACATTGTGAGTATAACACAAACTCTCTATATCGAAGGTCATCAGTTTTAATTTAAAAACCGTTGACCTTTTTTAAAAACCATTCAAAATTTTGGCTTAAAAAATAAAAAGAAGAATATATATACTTTGAATTTTTCTTATAGCTTCCCTTAAAATAGTATTTTCTTATTTTGTAGTGTTGTATTTGTAAAATATTTTATTTATTTTTGCAGACCGAACATTCATATATGAATATGTTGTAATTATTACTGCAATATATCTATAGATTATAATAATATGAAAATTTCAAATACTAAAATAGTGAAAGCATTAGCTTACGTCTTATTGCTTGCTAATATATTTCCAATTTTGGGTATTATTTTGTCACACCAAATTCTTTTGAATTTAATTTTTGGAGGCATTATAGCACTGATTTTATTTTTCCTGATTAGAATCAGGAGTACTGAGGTTGAAAATTCCGGAGGTTGTTTTACTGTAAGGCGAATTCATCCACTAGCTACAAAAGGATATGTGCGTCCTAAAGTTGAACTTCCTGTCATATTGATAAATGATTTTATGATTAGTGAAGGCTGGATCGTAGATTATTTAGATCTTAAAATCAATTCCCAAAATTCCCGAAAAAGAATTCATTTGGATCTCTTTTTTTTCGATAGAAAACAGATAAAGACATTACAATCTGCTATGCAGAATCAGATTTCGTATTAGGCTATTTATTGCTTCCAATTATTATTGAGTACGATAAATTATTCTATTATATCACTCGTTATGTACAGTTCCTCTGCAAATAAGTAGAGGAATTTATTTTAAAATAATGTTTACCAATTGTAGACACATTCCATATGAAAATTTAAGTTTCTGTTTAATAGTCTAAAGTTTGGCTTATGGTATTAATAATATTATTAAATTAAATAGAATACATCATGCAACTATTTTCTACGAATAAGAAGATTTTAATTATTATTGAATCAATAAATACTATTTTTGTTTAGAGAAAATTAGCTTCTGTTATTTAGGGACTTATATTCACGAAATGCAAAAAATGATCAATTATGCAGATAATTCCGTCTCACAATTTAGTTCCTTATATTAAGCATTACCTTTTTTTGGACCTGATGGATATTCATAATGGTCTCTTTCGGACATTTGCTGATGGCAATACTGGTATAGTTTTCTGCTTGGGTACTGGAGCGTTGTATAGGGATGGAAGTAAGCTCCCAAAAATATTTTGTTACGGACAAATTACAGACTACAGAGAACTGGAGGCCAGAGGTTCATTAAAGTTAATTATTGCAGTTTTCAGACCTTTTGGAATGAGTAGCATACTCAACACTTCTGCCGGTGAGTTAAAAGACAAAATCGTTGATTTGGAATCTGTCTTAGGTAATAGAACCAAAATTCTACATGATTTTCTTTGCGAAACAACATCCAATCTGCAGGTGGCAGAAAACTTAAATGACTTTTTCAGTGGATTATTAAAAGGGTTTGAAATCCGTTTGTATCCTATGGTAGCGGCTGCAACAAATTGGATAATGGCGCGTAACGGACTTTTTAAATCTGAAGAACTTATTGATTTTACTGGTTATAACCAACGTGCTATTGAGAGGGCTTTTCATAATCTGGTTGGGATAGCACCTAAAAAATTAGGCAGTATCATAAGGCTTCACTACTTTCTAGGTGAAATCAGAGGAACTGGTAGCAAGTACAACTTTACACCAAAGGTTTTTGATTCCGGCTATTTTGACCAGGCGCATATGATACGGGAGTTTCGAAAAATAACAGGTCTTACCCCAACGGCTTATCATGTAAAATCTACACATCTTGCCGTAAATGTTATTGTATTACCTGACGAAAATGTACAATCAGAGATTATTTTGACAATCTAAATTTGTCAAAAAAAATAATGGAAGATTTAATCATCGCAACCGCACAGTTTGAGAATAGAAGCGCCGACAAGAAATATAATTTATCACAAATTGCAAATCTCTCAGGTAGAGCTGCTTCTCAAGGTGCAAAAATTGTCGTTTTTCATGAATGTTCAATTACGGGTTACACTTTTGCAAGACATCTAGACAGGCGGGCTATGCTTGATATTTCGGAATATTTACCGGAAAGTGAAAGTGTTAAAGTACTTGCTGAAATTGCTTCCACAAACCGAATCGCAATATGTGCAGGTCTATTCGAAAAAGACGAAAACGATAATATTTTCAAAGCATATATATGCGTTGATGAAACTGGTATTGTGGCCAAATACAGGAAACTCCATCCTTTTATAAATCCGCATATTAGTCCAGGTGATGCTTACTGCGTATTTAATCTTTATGGCTGGAACTTTGGGATACTCATATGCTATGATAATAATATCATTGAAAATGTAAGGGCTACTAAACTCTTGGGAGCCGATGTATTATTAATGCCACATGTAACAATGTGTACACCTTCACCAAGACCGGGCGCAGGTTTTGTAGATAATAAACTTTGGGATAATAGAGACCAGAAGAGTTTAGAATTGCGTAGAGAGTTTAATGGTCCGAAAGGAAGGGAATGGTTAATGAAGTGGTTACCGGCAAGGGCATTTGATAATGCCATGTATTGTGTATTTTCAAATCCTATCGGAATGGATGATGATCAGCTTAAAAACGGCTGTTCTATGATTGTGGATCCATTTGGTAATATCGCTGCGGAATGTACCGTGTTAGGTTCTGATATAGCAATTGCCACCATAACGGCTGAATCACTTCAAGCAGCCGGCGGAAATCGATATCTTAAAGCGAGAAGACCCGAGTTGTACAAAAATATTATTGGTGCAGAGCATGTTCCGGAACAAAAAGTGGCATGGCTCAATGCTGATAAATAAACTAAAAAACAATCTTTTAAAGATTTTGAAATGTTTCTTTTGAAGAACAATAGCAATATTATTTCTATGATAATCATAATCCCAGCATAAAAAGCTGGGATTTTATTTGAGAAACAAGGACATAATATCTGCAAGGCTAACAGAATGTAAAGAATTTTAGGATAACACTGCTTTTATGTAGATTCTTCTTTAGAATAACAGCGAAAGAACCCATATAGATGTTTTTTCTACTAAACTTAATTTTTATTGCCTAACTAATTAGCTAACGGATGTTTTATGAACTGATTACAGAAGCATTTTTATTTACTTCCACCAATAGTAGTAATTGTGATTACCGTCGTATTCAAAACCGCAACGAGGGTATAATTTATTTCCTATGTCGTTTGTCTTTTCGGTTTCCAGCATTAGCCCACAAGCTCCTGTTTCATCACACCATTCTTTTGCACGGTCAATCAATGCTACCGAAAGTCCTTTACCTCTGTATTCGGGACAAACAAATAAATCACTCAATAGCCATTGCTTTTCCAATTTTATGTAATGATAAAGTTTGTACAATTGAACAAATCCGACTGCTTTTTCTCCCATATAAACAAGGAAAATATTAGATTGTTCATTGTCTAACCGTTCTTGAATAAATTTTTTGCATTTTTGATATTCGTCTTGCTGACGGTAAAAGATCCTGTAAAGGTTGAATAATTCTGCTGCTGCATCCAGATCATTCAGGTTTGCTTTTTTGATGTTGTAATTCATTGCTTTTAATTATTTTTAATGTGATCACAAAATTAGATTGCATTTGGACTATATTTGTAGTCCAATTTGAATATAAAAGATAGTCCAGAATGTTACCGTACGAACATCTCATTATTATCGATAAAAAAAGCAAAATCCCTGTTTACAGGCAAATTGCTCTATCAATCATCAATGCCATTAGAAACGGCACATTGAAGGCCGGAGCACATTTACCAAGTAGTCGTGAGTTAGCCAGAATATTAACTATACACCGCAAAACCGTTATTTGTGGATACGAAGAATTGGAAGCACAAGATTGGATTAAGATTGTTCCAAGAAAATATGTTGCTGTTTCAGAGCATATTCCATTGCTGAAACCTCAAAAATGGGGTGAACCAGGCATCTTGATGCCTTATAAAAATGATTTGAATATACCTTTTAAGATCATAGAAGAAAATGGAATTTATAAAAACATGACGCCATTTCCTGATATCATTATTGATGACGGTCATCCTGATGTAAGATTATCACCCATAGATGATTTGCTGAAGACGTACCGTTTGCTCGCTTCAAAAAAGTATACTATTAAAAACGCAAACATAGGAACAGCGCAGGGAACTCTAAAGTTGCGTGAAGAGCTTGTTGGCTATCTGTCGTTAACAAGAGGGCTAAACATTTCGCCTGATAATATTTTAATTACTCACGGAGCACAAATGAGTATTTATTTATCTGCTCAACTGCTTTTAAAACGTTCGTCTAATATCATTGTAGGTAAGCCTAATTATCCTGTTGCCAATAAAACTTTTAAAGAGGTGGGAGCGAATATCATTGAGATAGATGTGGATGAAAAAGGTATTAATACAGATACCATTGAAAAAATATGCAGACAGAAGAGAATTGATGCGGTATACGTAATTCCGCATCATCACTATCCAACCACAGTAACATTAAGTGTGGAAAGGAGAATCAAATTATTAGAACTTTCAAAACAGTTTTCGTTTGCCATTATCGAAGATGATTACGACTATGATTATCATTACACGTCTTCGCCTTACTTACCTTTAGCAAGTGGCAACCATAACGGGAACGTGATTTATATTGGCTCTTTTTCCAAATTACTAGATCCTGCTTTGCGTATTGGTTTTATGGTAGCCCCAAAAAATTTTATTGAGCAATCCACTGCTTTCAGAAAGATTATAGACATGGGTGGCGATGGTTATATGCAGAATGCTTTAGCATCTCTTATCAAAGAGGGTGAGCTAAAGCGACATCTTAAAAAAGCAAAAAAATGTTACCACGAACGTAGGGATTTTCTTGATTCGTTGTTGAAAGAAAAACTAGGTAAGTATGTTTCTTACACTTTACCAACGGGCGGAATGGCTGTATGGATTACACTTAATAAAGAATTTTCTATCGAACAATTACAAAAAAATGAAACATTTCAAATAATCAGGGCATATAATGAACTAAATTCTTTTAGGTTTGGTTTTGCTTCGATGAACGAGCAGGAATTAGAATATGCTGTCATTGAAATCGAAAAGAAGCTAATAAAAGGTTGATTTATTGCGCATTAATTTCTAATGAGTTTAATATCAGGAGTTAGCCAAATTTCCTTGGATGAAATTTTATTTTAAATATAATCTTTATGGTAACTTAAGGATGTAATTAAATCTAAATAATGTAGTTACCCTTCAAAATCGCCACAGTCGTGTTCTTTGAAAAGTGACAAAGCTTTTTTGGTTGTAAAATATCTGGATACTCTTTTATTTTTTAACTCTAACTTTTGATCCTCTATAACCAACTCGTAAACAGGCGATTTGTCTATTTGAGTTAGAGTATAAGTTCGTTCTGATGTCTTTACAATAGTTTTGCTCCCTTCGTTGGAGAATGAGAAATCATCAATTTTAAAAATATCATTTTCATCGCAGACATTGGTCCATATTATATTATCTTTTGTGATAGATAAGCTTGCTAAATCACATGAATAACAGTTTCCGGAGAATTCTATACCATATTTTTCATACGCATTGGTGCTTTTGTTATTCAATACTTCGATAGGAACTAAGTCTGAAAAATCATTTGGTAACTCTGATTTTAATTTACTATTCTTTTCCGAATCAGATGTAGTAATTGTATCTGCTTTTGTCTTCAAAGAATCTATTTTGTCTATTTTTTTATCTGTAGCAGGTGAACAAGAAGCTAACAAAGCTACAACAACTGAACAGTTGATTATTACATTTTTCATAAGCATAAAATAATTTACAATATCAAATTTATCATTTGTAAAATTGTCTAAAATAGGTCAATCAATATATCCCTGTTTTCAGCCATTTATTGCTTATATGAAGCGGTTTTGTTGGTCATTGCTGTGATTACCGATACCTTTGGCCGAAAATAAAGAAAATGAAAACCTCATATCAATTCCTTATATCATCTATGATTGTTGTCTTTGTGGGATGCAGTCCGAAAGATAAAACATCAGAAATTACTAAACCAGAAGCTAAAATTACACAGAAAATAATTACACTTGCAGATTTTAAAAAGATAAAAGGAGTCGATAATGTGCAGGATGTACCCTTCCAATTATTTACCAAGTTAGATTCTGTACAGTTTTTTGTAGCGCCAAATAAAGATGCGGCATACCTGAAAAAAGCTTATCATAAACTCGATAATTATTACGGTTTTGAGGAGTTTGATGATTTCTATTCCATTCATTACAGTATCGATAATAATATTTCGAACAGTATTGAGGCTTTTGTGTTGAAATCAGAATTCACAGCGGCGTTTGACTTAACTTTAAAAGGAGTGAATCTTTATCAAATCAGAAGCAGCACTTTTAAAGAGACTGACGATTTTACTCATAAATCTTTTGATAAATATGGCACCATTGCTGAGGTCTCGGAGCAGGAATTCAAAACAGCTTTAAAACATCGAATCGGCGAAGCATTGATGAAAAATCCGCATATAACGCTGAAAGATAATGATTGGGTATACATTGAAAATGGTAAAAAAGAAGTCATTACACAACGTGAAAATATAGCTACAGAGACGGGGCCACTTGCGAATGAATATGTAGGACAATCAACTTATTTAAACCTCGAGGTTTTTAAAGAAAATTCTGGCGGAGCGGTAGACTCTTTTTATTCTTTTTACACTATAAAAGATGCAATCAGGTTTGAATTAGGTACAGAGGGTTATCCACAAATTCTTCCTACTAAGAGCTGGGTCACCTACATCTCATCCAATAATGATGTGGGGAGTAATTTTGTGATCACCCAATACTTACCACAGACCAAAAAACAAGAGAACCTTCTGTATGCAAACTTTACCAACTTCAAAATCGCTGATAATAAAAAGGCATTCTGGATAGAGAACGATACTTTTTATGCAGAAGTTTATCCTACAAATTCAGCTCCGTCAATTGGGAAGAAGCAAAAGTCGGCATTCATAAAAATTCAGTTGAAGGCTAATTTGTTTTAAACCAAAAAATAAATGCGCTTGAGACAGGAATAAGATAAAAACCCCTGAAATCAGCCAGTGCTTAGGGAGGTAAAGTCCAATATCTTTGCATCAATTATTTAAAGATAAACAATGAAAAAAATAAGTTTAACAATCCTTTTTTCTTTATTAACTCTAATGACTTTTGCACAATCGTTAAAAGTAATTATTAAACAAGACGGAAAAGTAATTAAGCCGGTAAATGATATTTATGTACTAAAAAAGTCGACTTTTTTATTTGAAATTACCTCCAGTAATCTAGACGGCTTTTTAATTGGTGCCACCACGAATAAGGATATTTATACGGCAGCTTTAGGTCTTTACAGTGCCGATGTGCCGTGGTTTCAGAATACAGGAATGGCGGAGGAATTGTATAACAAAGACAAAGAAATGTTTTTGATGGATCAGGCGCCATCTTATTGGTATTATAATGATGCAAAAGATCATAGGTTTGATAAAAATCCTAAAGGAAACTTAAAACAATGGACCGCTACCCGTACCATTACACGGTTCTATGACATCATGGTTGATCAGGCTATCGATTTAAAGGATTTTAATGGAAATGCTTATGTATTGATGTATGAACCTGTTTACAACGACGAATATGATTTGATAGGAAAGAAAAACCTATTTCAGGCTGCGCTGAGGTTCGAAGATTAATTATTACACACCTAATTGTTTTATTATAAAAAAGGTCTGCTTACATTATGAAGCAGACCTTTTTGGTAGATCAATATTTTATTCGATAATCAAACCGTATTCAATAGCTAATTTTATAGCTGAACTAAGATTAGAAGTTTGAAATTTTTCAATAAGATTTTTCCGGTGACTTTCTACGGTGTGCGGACTTATAAAAAGTTTTTCTGCCATTTGATTGGTCGTCAATCCTTTCGCTGCTTCTGCTAAGATTTCCTTTTCTCTTCGCGTTAATTTGGGAACCTGATTTAATCCATCCGCTGATTTTTTCTCCAAAACAGACCTGGTTTGTGAGCATAAAAACCTTTCGCCTGCATAGACAGTCGTAATACCTTCCAGGATTTCTGAAACAGAAGCATTTTTTTGAATGTATCCCAAAGCGCCTTCAGCCAAAGTACTATTAATTACAGGCAGCTCGTTGTGAACACTAAGCATAATAATCTGGAGGTTTTTGTACTTGTTCTTTAAAGGTTTTATGAGTTCGATGCTGTTGGTATCTACCAAATTGATGTCCAGCAACAAAATATCGATCACTTGCTTTGCCAAACCTGCATTCATTTCTGAAACACTTGTGAAACAATTTACTACATCAATCGTATTGTTGTTTCCTAAAATATTTTTCAGACCTTCCAATAGAAGAGGGTGATCGTCTGTTATCGCTACTTTTATCATGATTGATTAATCGGAATTTGAAGTTCTACACTGGTACCAATATTCATTTCGGATCTGATGTTCATCGTTCCTTTTAAAAACTGGACTCTTGATTCTATATTATGAAAACCTGCTGTTTTTCTAAGATCTAAGCTTGTAGGGTCGAAACCTTTTCCGTTGTCTTCTACGGTGAGGTTTAATATATTTTCTTCTTCACTTATCTGAATGATAATTTCCGAAGTTTGGGCATGTTTTATAGCGTTGTTGACCAGCTCCTGAATGATTCTGTATAATATCAGTTGCTTTTCTTCTGATAGAGAACTGCTGTAATTGATAAATTCGGCATGAATGTCTAATGCGCTATTGGACATTCGGGAAGCAAACTCCTGAATACCTACTTTCAAACCATATTTCATGAGCAGGTCGGGCATCAGATTGTGGGCTACACGTCTCAGTTCTTCTACGGCGCCATCGATTTGGTTGATCGATTTTGAAATTCCTTCTTCTATGCTTTCAGATTGATGAGGATTTAAAAAAGACAACTGATGTTTAGTTCCTGAAAGCAAGCCACCCAATCCGTCATGAAGATCACGAGCCAAGCGGCCACGTTCCTGTTCCTGTCCTTCAAGCAATGCTGTAAGTGTAGATATTTTTGAATTTTGTTTCTCTTTTTCCATGGCTAAGGCATGCAGTTCGTCTCTTTGTTTCATTGACTTTGCACGCTGTTTATAAGCATAAAGCAATAGAATAATTAAGACAATGAAGATGAGAATGAAAATAACGTAGTAAGAATTGATCTTTTCTTTATAGGCTAAAAGCTTTTTAAAGGTATTGATATCGTTATTTTTCTGCTCAGTTTCTAACTTAGACAAACGAAGCTGCTGCGCTCTTTTTTCGGATTCCAGTTCTGAAAATTTAAGCCGTTCCCGTTGATTTTCTTCTACCAGTTTTAAATTGCTGTAAACCTGTTCCCGTTGTGCCCGAAGAATGTTGATCAGCTTAATCTGTTGCGCTTTTTTATCACTTTCCAGTTGCAGTTTTATGTACTTTTGTTCCTGTCGTTCTTTATCAAACTGTGATTCTAATCTTTTTGTAATATCCAGTTTTTCCTGATCGTAAACACTTTTGTATTTATCTACATAGCTTTTGTAATATACTAAGGCTTCTTTGTAATTGCCTTGCTGTTCACTGATTCGGGACAGAGATTCAAGAATCGATAACTCGATATTTTGATCTCTCACCGGGCTTTTTCCTATTTCCATGGAAGCTTTCAGAAAGTAAGATTTTGCTAAATCATAATTCTTATCCTGTATGGCCAGCTCAGCCAAAATCCCAAATGAAGAAGCGATATGAATGGGGTCACCTGTTTCCAAACTTACACTGTTGGCTAATCGGGCATATTGCATCGCCTTATCCCTGTCAAAATCAGTATATAAATTGGCTAAATTGATGGCGGCATAAGAAAGATTAGTCTTGTTAAGCATCGCCTCTTTATTTTTGTTGAAGATCTTAACAGCCTGCAAATAATATTGTTCTGTCTTATTTCTAAAATCTATATTCGATGGATTTTGAGCGTATTTTTGTTCATACATGTAGCCCATTCGCATATAGGCATCAAAGATAAGATTAGGATCATTTTGCCGGGATGCCAACAATAAAAACTGCTTGCTGTATTTTTCTTCAAGCTGATATTCGTTGAGGTTAGAATAAATTGTAGACAATTCTTTTACTACGGTAGCAAATCTTCCGTATAATGTGGAAGTCGTTGGTGAATTTTCATAAAAATCAATAGCTTTCAGATATGCAGCAACGGCATCGGTTGTTTTATTATTACGTATTAGAATCCAGCCTTTTGCATACTGAAAGTAACCTTTAGCTTCGTTACTGTTCGTTTTTAAACTATATACTTTTGCCATATCCAGGCTTTTTAAAGCTTCGGTTCCTTTATTGTCAAGTCGATAGTTCATGGCCTGAACAGCATATAAAATGGTGGCATATTTCCCGTCGCTTTGTTTTCTTGCCATGGGAATGTTAGCATCTAAAATCTGATAAGATTTTGACTTTACATTATGTAAAAATAATGCTTTAGCATATTTTGGAGCCAGATTTAACTGCTCTATTGTGTTATTTGAAGCATTGTTATATTCCTTTTCTAATTTGCTTAAAACATCTTGCGCCTGAGTAAAAAAAGGTGAAAAAAATAAAGTAAATATGAGTAAAAGTCTGTAAATCAAAACTTTGTATCTGTTGAGTTTTATTGCATTAAAAAACGTAAATATAGTTAAAATACCTGCTAATCTATTTTGAAACCATGTTGGTTAGCGAAAGATTTCCATTTCTGAAACTTCTTTTCATTTTTAAATATAGGATCTTCACCATAATAATGGAGCAAGCGCTGGGTGGCATATTCGTAGGCGCTATATGCATTAGCCTGTTCATAGTATTTAATGGCTTTCTTTAAATCTTCTTTTACGCCCATCCCATGCTCATAGATAATCCCATAATAAATCCCCGAATAAGATTGGTCATAATCCTTCTTTAAGTAAACCAAAAGATTTTCATAATCTCTTAATTGATAATATATCTCTGAAATTTTTTCGTAATTATAGTAATATTTTTTCTCTGCCTTTTGATAAAAATCTAAAGCTTTATCGTAATCCTGTATCACTTGTTCTCCAAAATAATATAAATCACCTAAATTGGCAAGAGCCATTCCGTCACCAAGCTCAGCTCCTTTTTCATAAGCCTGAATCGCCTTTTTGATATTAAAAGAATACCCGATTCCGTTATGGTACAAAGCACCCATATTGTTCCAGGCTACAGGATGATTTTGTTGTGCTGCCCTTTCGTAATATGCAATCCCTTTTTGTGGATCAAATAGCTCTTCAATTTCAGGATCGGTGAGTAGTATACCCATTTCTACCCAGCTATCGATGTCATTTTTTTGAGCAGATAGTCCAAACAAGCGAAACGCTTCCCGATAATTTTGATTTTCTTTTGCATCAAAAGCCATCTTTTTAATGATTTCAACATCCATGAATTGCTCAGAGTTATTACCTGCCTGTTTTTTCCACTGATTATAAAAGGAAGTAAAATATTCCAAATCTTTTCCCCGAAATGAAAACCGATCCAGATAAATAGGTCCATACTCAGCCATCTCTACAAGCTGAATGCTTTTATCTTCATTTATCCTCAACATATTTTCATCCTGATATAGAAATAATAGACCTTCTTCGATTCTATAATTGAGAGGATTAGAGATGTAGTCGTACAACTCGGTAGACAGGCCATTTTCGAAATCAAACAAGTGATAGCCGTCTTTTTTTTGAACCGATAAAAATCCATTATCCAAATAACGAATTTGCTTAATTTCGGTATGAGGAGCAATGAGCCAAGTATTATGATCTGCATCGAAAAGTCCTAATCCGTTTTGAGCTTCCAGCGTAAAAATATTGTTTTTATATCCAGTATTTGATTCTGCCTTTACTTTAGTAATGTGCTCATTTTCTAACAAAAACTGGCGTTGTAAGGTGTGGTAGATCTTCCAATTTTTATCTTTACGAACAGCCAGTGCTTCAAAATTATCTATTAAAATCAATTGATCTGCTTCGTCTATTATAAGGTTGCCATTTTCATCAATCAGTCTGCCTTTTTTGTCAAATTTATTCGGTTTGATCCAAAAACAGGTACCGGTATTTATGATACTATTTTCTACAAAATCACCCAGATAATTTCCGTCCTTTGTGTAATATCTTCGCTTGCTAGTTCCTTTTTGCTTGGCGAAAAATAGCTCTGGAAAATAATCATACTCATATGGAGTTTCGCTTTCAACAGGAAGAATAATTCTGTTTTCATCGTTATAAATACCGAATTTTCCATCTTTTTCTACACCTAAAAATCCATAAGTCACTCTTTCGATTGCGTCATAATCAGCAGGAACCAGCCAAGTGTTTGAATATACTTTTAAAATTCCCGATTTCCCACTCACTTTTACTTCACCGAAAGGTTCAAACGCAAAATCAAACACATCAAATGCCTCTTCATAAACTGGAGGAACGAGTTCTTTTCCATCACTTTGCAGGTAACCGAACAGCTCACCTTTTTGAATCACCGATATACCGTAATTATAGTCTGCTTCAAAAATTTCATCATAAATTGCGGGAGCCAAAACCTTACCTTTTGCATCCTTTAAACCAAACTTTCCGCCTTCTTCAAATATCGAAGATGCTATTTGTTTATAGGCAAGTTCTTCAAAATATCCATAGCCGTAATTTATCCAGTCCGTTTGTAAAATGTCGAGAAATGATGAATAACCTGTCCGCGAAAACAAAGAATCTAATAATGAAAGATTCTGAGTTTCTACAGCTTTTTTATACAGCTTACTTTTCTGTTGAATCTCCACCAGCCATTCCTTTGCCTGTACTTTATGCTTTTCTTCATTCATATTGAAGACATCCGTTGCATTCAGCACGAAAGAATCATAAGGCAATGCTTCCAAAAATTCAAACATTTTGTTGACAGGTTCGTAGTAAGCTTTTTTGTAATGTAACTGATAGGTATCTGCCAATAAATTGAAAAAATAACGGAGATGAACAATTCCTTGTTCTTTATTAGAAAAAAACTCAACGCCTTCCACTTTGATATCTTCTGCCAGCAAAGGATACAGCAATAATGGAATTTCGTAGTTCCACTCTCCTAAATAGGTATCGAAAGATTGATTCGTTTTCTGATCGTAATTGTATAAATAAATGCGGTGTGCCATTCGCTAAAATTAATAAATCGTAAAGTTTTGAAAAATCCCTGTTTGCAGGGATTTAATAAATTATTTTCAGATTAAGTATATTCAAAACAAATCACTGCTTTTTTTAATTCTTTGTCGTAAAATAAATATAATTGGTCTGCTGCCCATTTTTGAAAATCGTATCCTTCCAGACATCCAATATAATCCATCAGTTCTGTGTCGTTTTTATAAGGTTTTTCTATGAGGTTATCTCCTGAAAATTGACATGATTCAAAAGGGAGTTTATCTGAATTTATTTCATCGAATACACTAGATATTTTTCCTTGAATTCTTTCCTGCAGATACTCATTTGGTGCATCATTTTCCAGATCCTGTACCGTCAATTGGCGCAATCTTTCTAATCTTCTTATATCTTCTACCTCTAAACCGGGTCTGTTAAAATCTTTATCATACAGTTTTCCATTTTTATTGAAGTATGCTTTTAATAGTGAATACATGGCGCTATTTACACTGTATTCAATTTCTTCTTCCGAATATTGATCGCCATAGTTGGCGGGATCTATTTCTTTGGAAATGGTAAAATAATTCCAGTCGGCATCAAATTTATATTTACCGTCAATAACATCAAAACCAAGCATATCTGCTTTTGTAAACCGGGTGTGGTACTGCGAAGTAGAATCACCAATCTGTCCATCAAAGATTTCTTTTACAGACACAATGTGCAGCCACTGGTTTTCTGAAGGATCAATAATTTTTAAGTTAATTGAACAAATTGGAAGAAAATACTTCTTATGATTTTCTATATCATCATAAAATACGTCTTCATACTCCGGGAAAATTTTTATTAAATCTGTCATTTTTAATTTTCTAGATAATTTTAATTGTGCTTTTTCTTTCAAGATGTTAAAGCCATTGGAGCTGTTTGGTGGAGTCTTTCCTTTAAAATATTTTTTGAATATGGCACTAAAATAAACTGGCCGAAAACAGGGGTGTTTTGCAGTGGATTTTTTTTACATATTTGTCTTTTGTATTGGCGGAAACAAAAAAAGAGTAAAACAATGAAGAATACAATTTTAACTTTTCTTTCCTTAGTGGCAATAATTTCCTGTAAAGATAAGGCACAAGAAACACAAAAGAAAATAAAACCACATCAGGAGGAAGTTCAATCCAATAAAAAATCAGCAGTTCCGGAACTGAATCCGGTCGAAGAGACCGCTGAAGATTTTAGAATTCTTTTACCTAAAGAATACCGGGATTTTGGAAAGGAAAACGAAGTAAATGAGCTCACAAATAATTGGCTGGACTTATATCAAAAAGACGGAAAATATTACGTGGATAAAGCTCATTATACCATTGAGAGAGGGTATTCTGAATGTTCAGGAGATTCTACCAGAATCATTAATTCTAAAAACAATACCATTTTACTGTTGAGGAACTCACGATTGGCAACGGGTGAAGTAAAGACTGTTAAAATTGGAAAAAATAAAATTTGGCCAAAGGAAAAATTGAAATTTCATTTTGGAAATGAAGAGTACACATTGCGTGCGAAAGGAAAAGTATTGTCGTCAGAAAAAGTACATACGGATGAGGGAGAGGAACTCTATCAGAATGTAAAAGATTATAAACTCTACTTGTCGGCAAATAATTCTCCTGAAACATTATTTTTAGAGGAAGAATCGTTTAATGATACTTTTGTAGAGCTGCTTTTCATTGGAGATATTGACAGAGATGGAAAACCTGACTTTATTTTTAGCGCCAACAGAGATTATGAAGAAGAACGGGTGATTTTATATCTTTCTTCTCAAGCAAAAAAAGGAAAACAAATTAAAAAAGCAGCTGAAGTTGCCATTCAATTTGATTGCTAAAGAGATCACAACACGTTTGACAGTACTATTCTTTTCATTAAGGTAAGTAATACGAATGCATCATTTACATTTTTATTTCGAGAAGATAATGGTACAAATTAGCTGAAAACAGGGATTTTTTGCAATCGCGATTTTACAGACCTTTGTCTCTGTTATTTCGGCACAAAAAAAACACAATGATGAAATTTTTCCTTCTATCGGAAAAATACAATATAAAACTATGACATAAGCCGGCTGTACGGTTTGTGCATATATCCAAACCTTTAAAAAGATGAAGAAATTATTTACGTCAGCGGTTTTCGCCTTGATCATAAGCATCCATGCAGGTGCACAGGAAAAAATCTATTTTGATGAAAACTGGGAGAAAACTACTCATGACAAAATGGAATTTTACCGTGAAACAGAAAACAAGGGCAAACTTACTTTAATCAGAGACTTTTATAAAAACGGAACACTTCAGATGGAAGGTCTTGTTTCGGATACTACGCCGGGCAGTGAAGTTTATGAAGGTAAAATTACCTGGTATACTGCCGAAGGTAAAGTTTTGAGTACTGGAACATACTCTGGAGGTCAGCAAATTGGTCCGGCTAAGACTTTTGATGAGCAGGGAAGACTTTTGGAAGATCTGATCTATAAAGCGGACGGTACTTTTACAGGCAAAACATACACTTATAAAAATCCGGATGAAATGTCTTATCATAATACTATTACAACGTATGAAGCTTCTGAGAGCTTCAAAACAGTTGTTTATGATGAAGATATCAAAGGAATTCGCTATGAAATTGTCAGTGATGGTAAAGAGTTGTATGAAACTAAATTTTATGGCGAAAAAGGAAAATATATAGGCACGAATCGTTCCGGTGATTCCAGCGATAAAGTGATCGTAGAGTATTATCAGGATCCGATGAAGGTCTCTAAAATCGAAAAACAAAATAAAGACGGCAAGGTCACAGAAAGCACTATCTATTCACCAGAAGGAGGGATTTTGCAGGAAGAAAAGAAAAATAAAAAAGACGGCTATCAGAAAACATATGACAAAATGGGTAAGCAGATAGGTAGTCTTACCTACGTCTATGATAAAGAAATAGACTATTACATGCCTCAGGACGGAGAAGAGTATCAGTTTAATTATGAATTTTCCGGATTCACGGCTGTTAATGTTTATAAAAACGGGTTGGCGATCCTGAATAAATATTTCGATGAAAATGGAAAATTATCTTCTGAGAAGGTATTAAAAGATGAGATAACCCAGGAGATCAGATATTATTATCCGGACGGAAAACCCAAAGGCACTGTGACGTATAAAGATGATATGCCCTATAATGGAACATTGTATGAAGGACTTATCGAACAGCATTATAAAGATGGAATTTTAGTACACTCGAAGTCTTTCAGACTGGACGAAAAATTAAAAACGGAAACAAAAATCAACGCAGATCAAACAGGATACAATTCTACTATTTATGATGAAAACGGAGCTGTTGCTTATACCTATAGCCATCCGGTAGAACAGGGTGATGGTTTCACTGCACAGATTGTACAATATGCCAAAGGAAAATCGGTTAATAAATCGGTTGTAAAAGATGGCATTCTTGAAAGTGGAAAACTTAAATATAAATCTGAATCCGGTATAAAAGAACTGGAGCGTAGTGGAAAATGGATTATTGTAAAAATTTATAATACGGAAGGAAAACTGATTCAGGATTCTAAAATACTTGCAGAAACGCAGGAGCCGGATGCTTACAATTCGTTAAATACAATGATCACAGAGGCTGATCTTCAGTACGAATTTTTTGAATCTATATAAATTTTTATTGATAACTGACTGTCAAAACGTAGTATTATCTACAAATTCTGAAATTTTTTAAGTCATACCTGAACCTTTATCACCATGATTATTAAATCTTATCTCTTTTAACTGCATTGAAAGAATATAATTATACTTGGTGATTTGGTGTTGAGGTATTTGATAGTGGTAACAGATAGCCCTTTTAGAGATCATAGTAAAGTACAGCAATAAAAAGTTTAATTTATATAAACTATTTTTCTATTTTTGTTGAGTGAGATTTTTAAGATTTATACTGACAATTTATTTTATTGCACTGCTAATAATGCCGTGCAGTGATGTCAAGGCCGAGTCTATAAAAGATAATCATACTCAAATTTCACCCAATACTGAGGATTCTCATTCTCATAATATAGATGATGGCTGTTCTCCTTTCTGCTTTTGCAGTTGTTGCCAGATTACGGTAACATCATTTAAAATGGAGCCTTTTTTAGAAGTTCCAGTTCAGGTTAAAACTTATTTTTCAAAGAAAATTCTTTTTCATAGAAACAACATTGCCTATCAGGTTTACGACTATATCTGGCAACCTCCCAAAATTTAATTTTTAACGATCAGATGAGAGAATTCTTTCATCAAAACTTTTAGGAAAGCTTTGCAATATCATTGCATAGTCTTCTTATTCATCTTTGTGTCTCATTCTTGCATCAACTATCTGATGCAAGAATGAGATTGCAGATCAATAAAAATTAAATCAAACTCTATGTTAGATAAAATCATAAAATTTAGCATCAAAAACAAGATTGTCGTTGGTATAATGACTTTGTTGTTGATAGTTTGGGGCGTATGGAGCGCAACCAAATTGCCTATAGATGCTGTACCCGATATTACCAATAATCAGGTGCAAATCATCACGGTTTGTCCTACACTTGCAGGTCAGGAAGTAGAACAGCTGGTTACTTTTCCCATTGAACAAAGCATTGCCAATATTCCGGATATCGAGGAAACGAGAAGTATTTCCAGATTCGGATTATCCGTAATAACCGTTGTTTTCAAAGAAGATGTTGATGTATATTTTGCGCGTCAGCTTATCAGTGAAAAATTAAAAGAAGCTGCAGAAGAAATTCCAAAGGGAATAGGAACTCCTGAATTAGCTCCCGTAAGTACAGGTTTAGGCGAGGTTTATCAATATATTCTTCATCCGAAAAAAGGAAGTGAAAACAAATATACTTCCCAAGAACTGCGAACAATGCAGGATTGGATCGTGAGAAGACAGCTGAATGGTACACCGGGAATAGCAGAAGTTAATAGTTTTGGCGGTGAGTTGAAACAATATGAAGTAGCTATTGATCCTAACCGGCTTAAAGCAATGGGCGTAAGTATTACGGATATTTTCAATTCATTAGAAAAAAACAATCAGAATACAGGAGGGGCTTACATCGACAAAAAACCTAATGCCTACTTTATCCGTGGAATTGGAGTTGTAACTTCTTTGGAAGATATAAAGAATATTGCCGTAAAGAATGATACAGGTAATGTTCCGATTTTTATAAAAGATGTAGCTGATGTAAGACTCGGAAGTGCAGTACGTTATGGAGCAATGACGTTCGACGGAAAAGTTGATGCAGTAGGAGGGATCGTAATGATGCTGAAAGGAGCCAACAGTAATGAAGTGGTGAATTTGGTAAAAGATAAAATCCCGACGATTCAAAAATCTTTACCCAGTGATGTTGTTATTGAACCGTTTCTAGACAGAACAGATCTGGTGGGAAGAGCTATCAATACCGTTGAAAAAAACTTAATTGAAGGCGCATTGATTGTTATTTTTGTTCTTGTGCTATTCTTAGGGAATTTCAGAGCCGGATTAATCGTTGCTTCTGCGATTCCATTAGCGTTGCTTTTTGCGTTGGGAATGATGAATGTTTTTGGCGTAAGTGCAAATCTGATGAGTCTTGGCGCAATCGACTTTGGGCTGATTGTAGACGGTGCGGTTATCATTGTAGAAGCTACACTTCATCATTTAGGGCTCAGAAAATCGACTCAAAAACTGACTCAAGCAGAAATGGATGAAGAAGTTTTTCTTTCTGCTTCAAAAATCAGAAACAGCGCAGCATTTGGGGAGATTATTATTCTCATCGTGTATATTCCTATCTTAACTTTGGTTGGAGTGGAAGGTAAAATGTTCATACCGATGGCAAAAACAGTAGGTTTTGCAATTTTAGGAGCTTTGATTTTATCACTGACTTACATTCCGATGATGAGCGCCTTGTTTTTATCTAAAATGCCATCTACAAAAGAAAATTTTTCAGATAAAATGATGCGCAGGTTGCAGAATATTTATCAGCCTTTACTACAAAAAGCATTACGGTTGAAATACATTTTAGTTTCAGCTACCGTTGCATTATTTGCAGTCAGTATTTTTATATTCAGCAGAATGGGAGGTGAATTTATCCCGCAATTGCAGGAGGGAGACTTTGCATTTCACTGTATTTTACCACAGGGAAGTTCGCTTACCCAAAGTGTAGAAACATCAATGCAGGCATCAAGAATCATTAAACAATTTGATGAAGTGAAAATGGTTGTAGGAAAAACAGGTTCAGCCGAAGTTCCTACCGACCCGATGCCACCGGAAGCAACGGATATGATTATTGTTTTAAAACCACAAAAAGAATGGAAAACAAAAAAATCTTACGATGAATTAGCAGATGAAATCTCTGAAAAACTGGAAAATATTCCCGGTGTTTTCTTTGAAAAAAATCAACCGATACAGATGCGTTTTAATGAATTGATGACAGGGATCCGACAGGATGTTGCCGTGAAAATTTTTGGTGAAAATCTGGATTCTCTTGCAATTTATGCAGATAAAGTCAATAATGTAATTCAAACTGTTGAAGGAGTTTCTACACCTCAGATTGAAAGAGTCAGCGGACTTCCGCAGATCAATGTAGAATATGACAGAACAAGAATGGCGAACTACGGATTGAACATTGAAGATGTCAATAACACACTAAGTACAGCTTTTGCAGGTAAAAGTGCAGGTCTGGTTTTTGAAAATGAAAGACGTTTTGATTTGGTTGTACGCTTAGACAGTATCCACAGAACCAATATTGATGATGTGAATAACCTGATGATAGCTACCAATTCAGGAAATAAGATTCCGCTTTCGCAGGTTGCCAATATAAGTTACAAACTCGGCCCTGCACAGATAAGCCGTGAAGAAGGAAAGCGTAGAATCGTAATCGGTTTTAATGTGAAAGACCGCGATGTGGAAAGTGTGGTGAAAGATATTCAGGCGAAATTGGATGATAAAATAAAACTTCCTTCAGGTTATTACTTCACGTATGGCGGGCAATTCGAAAATTTGCAGGCAGCAAGCAAACGATTGATGATTGCCGTTCCCGTTTCTCTTTTATTAATTTTTATGTTGCTTTATTTTACATTTAAATCTTTAAAGCAAGCCGCATTGATTTTTACAGCCATTCCGATGAGTGCTATTGGTGGAGTTTTCGCATTGATTATTCGGGATATGCCATTCAGTATCAGCGCAGGTATTGGTTTTATCGCTTTGTTTGGGGTTGCGGTTTTGAACGGAATTGTTTTAATCGGAACATTCAATCAATTAGAAAAAGATGGCGAAACTGATATTCTGAAACGTGTTTTTGAAGGAACGAAAACGAGGCTTCGTCCGGTTTTGATGACCGCAGCGGTAGCATCTTTAGGATTTCTTCCGATGGCTATTTCCACCGGAGCGGGTGCAGAAGTTCAAAAACCTTTAGCAACCGTTGTTATTGGCGGATTGATAACAGCAACTTTCCTTACATTATTCGTTTTACCAATGCTTTACATTATTTTCAATACAAAATTCAAAATAAAGAATATTAAAATGAAACCTTTGACGACAGTGGTTATTTTAGGTTTTTTATTGTTTGGACAAACATTGACGGCTCAAACTACAAAGACTCTGTCGGTAGAAGAAGCAACGGAAATGGCGTTCAATAATAACTATTCAATAAAATCAAAAGATTTAGATGTTAAAGTTTCTGAAAGCCTGAAACCAACAGCCAATGAACTTCCGAAAATGAATTTCAATGCACAATTGGGGCAATATAACAGTCCGAAATTTGATCAGTCATTTTCTATTTCGCAAACGATTCCGTTTCCTACTTTGTTCAAGGCGAGAAAGGAACTCATTGCGCAGGAAATAAAAGGAAAGCAAATTAACAGGGAAATTACGGCTAATGAACTGGCAAAACAGGTAAGAACTTATTTTTATCAAATTGAATATTTGCATTATAATCAAAATAAATTATTGAAACTGGATAGTCTTTATCAGGATTTTATCAGGATAGCAACCGTGAGATTTAATGCAGGTGATATCAAGAAAATAGAAATAAGTACAGCGGAAACACAGAAAGGAGAAATCAATTTATTATTAAATCAGAATAAAATCTATCTTAATAATGCCTACAAAAACCTGAAAACCCTTATGAATACGGATGATGATATTCAGATTTCTTTCAATAAAAATTATGAACCTTTGAAAGCAGAATATGTTCTGGACAGCACAGCTATTGCCAATCATCCAACGGTAAAAGCTTTTTATCAGGAAATGGAAATTGCCGATAAAAATAAAAATGTTGAAAAGTCTCAAGGTTTGCCGGAATTTACTTTAGGCTATACGAACCAGTCTATTATTGGTTTTCATACGTTGAATGGTCAGGAGAAATTTTATAATGCAGGAAACCGTTTCAGTGTTGCCAGTGTAGGAGTTGCAATTCCGTTGACTTTCGGAGCGACCAAAGCACGAATTCAATCTTTGGAATATCAGAAACAGATGGCAGAATCTAATGCCAAACAGCAACAAAAACAATTGACCACTCAGTTGGAAAATGCATTAAGCCAATATCAGCAGGATGTTCAGCAATACCAATATTACGTTGGCCAGGCTTTACCCAATGCCGAAAAAATCGTTAAGGCAGGGCAACTCGGTTACAAAACCGGAGAAATCTCTTACGTCGAATATTTATTTGCTTTGCAGACTGCAACCAATATTCAGTTGAAGTATTTGGAGTCTATACAACAGGTAAATCAGTCTGTAGTCATTATTAATTCTTTAATCAACAAATAAAATGAAACGAAATATCATCTATATTACCCTTACTTTTATTTTTCTCGTAAGCTGCGGAAAAAAAGAATCAACTTCAGAACCTGAAGGCGAAATTAAAACAGAACAAACCGAAGAACACGGGGGAGAAGCTCCTCAAACGATTGCAAGTCTTACCGATGAGCAAATAAAAAGCGTGGGCGTCACTTTAGGAAAAATTGAATTAAAAGAGTTGACTTCCACTATTAAAGCAAATGGTACATTACGGGTTCCAAACAATAATAAAGCGACTATCACTTCAATGTATGGCGGAATTATTAGAACGTTGAATGTTCAGATCGGTGATTTTGTAAAAAAAGGTCAGGTAATTGCATCCATAAGTAATCCGGAATATATACAGTTACAAGAGCAATATCTTACAGTGAAAAGCAGAATTACGTTTGCTGAGCAGGAATACAGAAGACAAAAAGAATTGTTTGATAATGATGCTGGTGCAAAGAAAAACCTGCAAAGTTCTGATGCTGAGCTGAAAACTTTAAGAACTCAAAAATCATCTTTACAAAGACAGCTTCAGATTATGGGAATCAACCCGGCAAACGTGAATAATGGTAATTTACGTTCAGGTTTGGTCATCACATCGCCAATTAGCGGAACTGTAAGTAATATTTCTGCGCAGATAGGAAGTTATGTTGATATTTCATCACCCGTTGCCGATGTGATTGATAACGGTTCTCTGCATCTTGATTTACAGGTTTTTGAAAAAGATTTACCCAAAATGAAAGTCGGACAAATCGTTCATTTTAAATTGACCAACAACCCGGAAACTGAGTATGATGCAAAAATATTCAGCATCGGTTCATCTTTTGAAAATGAAAGTAAAACCATCTCTGTGCATTGTTCGGTTACAGGAAATAAAACAGGATTAATCGACGGAATGAATATCACCGGAATTGTAAGCCTTGATAAAAGCACAACGCCGGCAGTTCCTAATGAAGCAATTGTAGAGGCAGACAGCAAATATTATATTTTTATTAAAACAAACAAAAAACCAGAAGAACATTCTCATACTGAAGAAAAAGATGAACATGCAAATAAAAAGAAAGCGCACGAAAAAGAATCCAAGACAGTCAATTTCGAAAAAATAGAAGTTGTAAAAGGTTCTTCCGATATGGGATATACGGCAATTACTACTGTTAATGAAATTCCTGCAGACGCATCGGTGGTTACAAAAGGTGCATTTTTTGTGAATGCCAAATTATCAAATTCAGGCGATCACGGACATTGATTGTAAGACTATAATTCTGTGATTAAAAAAGCAACATCCGAATTTTATGGGTGTTGCTTTTTTATAAATGATGCTCAAAATTTGCTTTAAAATAATTATGAGCCATGGTTAATCCCACCGAATAAGATTGATCAGACGAAAAATAGGTATTTAATTAAACAGACAAAACTTCAATTTTACTATCCAATGCAATTGCAATTTGTTTGCTGTGTCTATTGAAGGCGATTTTCGTTAAATTTTCTTTAGAGATAATTGAAGATGATTGTAATCCTGAATTAATCTCAGGAAATTCCCCGATAATATTTCCATTATTTAAATCAATAATTTTAGGATATTTATACAAATCCCAACAAAGGTCTTCATTAATGGCAAAAACATTTCTAGTTTCTACGATTGGTTTTATTACTTTTTCTATTTGGTTTGTCTTAAAATTCCAAATAGCAAGATGGTTGGGAGGAACCATATTTTTTTCTTCATCAAATGGTTCTTCTGCAGAAGTGCAAAGTAAAATTTTATTATTATCTATAAATGCTGCTGAGCAGATCTCAACAGATAAATTTGAAATGCTCTTTTCGGTGTCTAAACAAGTCGGATCTATGAAGCATTGTTCTATATCGTATACTTCAATGACATCCACTGGATGCCAAACCCATCCTTTACTCAAAAGAAATTGATGATCAGGACTTACTTCTAATCTAGAATGGAAAATATCCTGTGGTTCTCTTTCAACTTTATCTGTCATGATTTCTCCTGTCTCAACATCTTCGAAATCTAATTGGCAATAAGAATTAGGGCAGTGTACCAAGTATGTTTTTCCTTTGTAATTAATAAATGCAGCAGGATATTCATAGACTTCAGATTGATAATAACTGCGATTGATTTCTCTTAATACCTCTCCATTTTTTAAAAGAAGCCCTTTTGTCCCTAATTTTTTATAAATAAAAGCATAAGTACCACACTCAGAAGTAATGGATGCGTCGCAATTAAATCCGAAATAATATTTTTGAATTTGCTTTTTAGTTCCATCCAAAGAGTAGCACATACCCGCAGAATTCCAATCTACTATATCGTTATTGAACCAATCAATAGTCCTTATATAAGCTTCTAATGTTTGTTTTTTCATGGGTAAGTTTTTATTGAATCGACTCAGTTTATTGTGTAAATATAGAAATTGTTTGAATTAAGTTTAATAAACCATTATGAATCTTTAATTAAATAAACCAACGCCTGTAAATTTTACAGACGTTGGTTTATTTACTGTGGTTCTTTAAAATTATATTTCATTCATCAATTCCTGAAACTTTTCAGCAAACAATCCGATATGAAAACCATCCATCAATCCGTGATGCGCATGAATGGAAACAGGCATTGATTTTATTCCGTCTTTTTCAGTAATTTTACCAAATGAAATTTTGGGACAGCTGTCTGGAAATGTAAAACTTCTTGCATGAGAAAGTGAAGTGAAATCAAGCCACGGGACCGCTGAAAAATGAATGACATTTTCTCCCGAACCTGCGGGAATCAAACCTGTAGATTGCTGTACTCTTGCAATTTCTTCCTTTGCTTTTTGATAAAACAATTCTTCATTTTCATTATAATCCATATAAGAAAAACCAAATGTTTCATCGGGTCTGTTGATGGTTGCAGAAGCATTGATCTGATCAAACAGACACACTTCTTTATCAATAATTCTATAACGGAAATTTTCTATTTTATTTACTGCTTTTAAAGCTCTGTACAGGTAATAAAGAAAAAAAGAGTTGCCTTTTGATTTTGCTTGTTGATACGCTAAAGTACAGTCTATATTGATGGTCACACCAAAAAAAGGTTCTTCAAATTTTGAGAAAAAAAGAAAATGCTCTTTTCTTTTCCAACTATCCAGCTTAATAAATTGTTTCATATTTTAGTAAATTTTATATTAAAAATTGATTAGAATCACTAATTTTATTTTTCAACAGTATTGTGTATTTTTCTGCCACAAATTTCAACCTATATAAAAAATCCCGAAAGGACATTTGTCCCGAATAAGAATATGCTACGCACAAACCAGACATTTTTAGATTTTATTACAAAACTTTACGAGAAGCAGGAGCGAAAAGAAGATGTGATTTTGAAACAGTTCACAAAAGGGCAAAAGCTTTTGATCCAGAACGACAAATCATCCAAAGTTATGCTGATGAAAGAGGGAATTGTGAAATGCTATTTCAGTGAAGAAAACGATAAAGAATTTATTCTTGAATTTTTAGGAAAAGGTGAGATTCTTGGTGAGATCGAATGTATTAGAAATATTCCTTGTTTATGCAATATCGAAGCGATGACCGATGTTTCGGCGTATGCATTGTCGGTTCCATATTTTCGCGAACTTTTAAAAAATAATTTAGAACTCAATGCTTTGCTCGTCGATGCTTTTGCTGAGCGCATTGTGAATACGTCAAAGCGAGCTTCTTTCCAGCAATTATACACAGTTGAGCACAGCTTGCGAAAGCTTTTGGAACTTCAGTCAAAACAGGATATTCAGCTTTCCAAAGAAGATTTGGCAGCTTATTTAGGAATTTCGGTAAGAAGCCTGAACAGAAGTTTGAAGAATTTGGCTGAGTAATTATTGAGATTAATATTTATTTACAAACCTTTATACTTCATTAAAATATTATTTGAGTTTGCAACTTGCTGAATTTGCTCAAAACCGGCTTTTAAATAAAAATGTTTAGCTTGTAAATTATCAACAGATACTTCAAGGAAAATCTCTAAATCATGATATCGTTTCGTGGCTTCTTTTATGGTTTCATGAACTAAGTTCAATCCTATATTTTTTCCCTGAAAACCCTTCTGGACATACATTTGGTAAATGTTTCCGATGTTTTCATTGCTTTTTACAAAAGTGCATATTCCGATCAGTTCACGATTTACAAAAACACCATGTACAAATTTGTTGAATGTCTGTTTTTCAATATCATCTTCCAAAGTAAGTTTTTCTACATTCAAAGTTTCCTGATAGGTTGCACAAAAAGCTTTCGGAAATTCTTTTAAGCTTTCCAAACGTATTCTTCGGTACTCTTTACTTTCGTCTGGTGAAAGGCTTCGGTATTCAATTAGCATAAAAAATATTTAAAGTTCAATCTGATAAATTCTGGATTCCTCTTCCCAGGGATGATATCCTTGTCCTATATATTTGAAACCATATTTTTCGTAAAATCCGGTGTGATCGGTACATAAATTCAGATATTTAAATCCTGAATCTTTGGTGTCTTCTTTAGCTTTATTGATCAGAAGTTCACTGTAATGATTTCCTCGGTGATCTTCATTGATGAACATGGCACAAAGCCACGGATACAAATCCATTCTGCTGATAAAATCATTGGTAATTAATCCTGCGCAACCGATAATTTCTTTATCTTTCTCCAATAAATACCACTGAGGTAAAGACTGCTCTGCATCAATACTATTCGATATACAATCTTCATAAATAATTGGCAAAATTTCAGACCAGCTTTTCTGGAAAAATTCAATTGCTTTTTCTTTATATTCGGGATTTTGCCTTATTGATATTACTTTCATGATTATTAATTTTTAACTTCATTTAATACAAGAAAGGTAAACTTAATAAAAATCCGTTGAATTTGAAAGTTTTATTAAAGTCAAAAGCATCTTAAAACTTTCCACATGAAAGAGCAGGATGCTGTAAAGTCGCGGAATGTATATTTTTATGAAAATGAAATGAAAGAATAATTTTCTTTAAAGAATGAAAGTTATTTTACTGATTTTTGTGTTTTGTAAATAAATATTCAGAAAAATCAGACCATACAGCAATATAAATATATTATGAAATTTCAAAATACATCCAAATTCATTGGGTCTCTGTTGATTCTCGCTTTATGTTCGAACGGTTTAAAAAGTCAGGACAAATGGCCAGACGGTACTAAAATCGACAAATGGTTTAAAGAAAACAAACCAACAGACATCAACAAATTAGGCAAAAAATACATCCTTACAGAAAATGGTGTGAAGAACGACAGTACAGTTCTTCAGACAAAACAACTTCAGGCAGTCATTGATTTGGCGGCTAAAAATGGTGGCGGAGTTATCATTGTACCAAAAGGAACATTTTTAATTAGTTCGGTTTTCTTCAAGCAGGGAACACATTTGTATCTGGAAAACGGAGCAAAATTAAAAGGAAGCGACGATATCAATGATTTTCCGGTGGTAACGACAAGAATGGAAGGTCAGACCGTGAAATATTTTCCTGCTTTAATCAATGCTGATGGTTTAGACGGTTTCACTATTTCAGGAAAAGGAACATTAGATGGAAATGGACTTCGCTTCTGGAAATCATTCTGGAAAAGAAGAGAATGGAATCCTAAATGCACTAATATGGATGAAATGAGACCAAGAATTATCTACGTTTCTAATTCTAAAAACGTTCAGGTGGAAGGAATTACCATTAAAAATTCACCTTTCTGGAGTACACATTATTACAAAAGTGATTTCGTTAAATTATTAAATCTGACAATCTTAGCTCCAAAAGAACCTGTAAAAGCACCGAGTACAGATGCAGTTGACATCGATGCGTGTACCAATTTCTTAATTAAAAATTGCTATATGTCAGTCAACGACGACGCAATTGCACTGAAAGGCGGAAAAGGTCCAAAGTCCGATAAAGACCCGAACAATGGCGAAAACAGAAACATCCTTATCGAAGACAACAGTTTTGGTTTCTGCCATAGCGTTTTGACTTGCGGGAGTGAATCGATTCATAACTACAACGTGATTTTGCGTAACTCTAAAGTGAACGATGCATCAAGATTATTGCACTTAAAAATGCGTCCGGACACGCCTCAACACTATGAATATCTTACCGTTGAAAACATTACCGGGAATGTAAAAACATTCGTGTACGTGAAAGGTTGGAACCAGTTTTTTGATTTAAAAGGTGAAGAAAGACCGAGAAAAGGTTTGGCAAACAACATCACCGTTAAAAATATAGATTTGAGTTGTGAAACAGCGTTCTCTATTGAAAAATCTGACTTATTCGACTTAAAAGATTTCACATTTGAAAACTTCAAAATCAAAGCTCTAAAGCCTGAAATGCAAAACCTGAATCACATTCAGAATTTAAAACAAAAAAATATCAATGTGACGCAAGTGGCTTCTCTCACGCAATCTTACGACAAAAAAGACGATTCCGATATTTCTGCTAAATGAGTTTTTATTCCAAAATATTTGTTCTTTTATGCTTTTGCTCACAGTTTCTGCATGCTCAATCTAAGGAAATCCAATTCCTAAGCGGAACAGATTCTGAGCATACAAAAGAATGGGATTTTTGGATAACCGGCGGAAGAAAATCAGGAAGCTGGGACAAAATTCAGGTTCCTTCACAGTGGGAACAGCAGGGATTTGGCTCGTACAACTATGGAAGAGATTATGTCACCTACGGCAAAAACTTTAAATTTAACGACGAAACAGGTCTTTATAAACACAAATTTACTGTTCCGAATTCGTGGAAGGGAAAATCAATCAACATCGTTTTTGAAGGTTCAATGACCGACACCGAAGTGAAAATCAATGGCAAGTTGGCCGGAGCAATTCATCAGGGTGCTTTTTATGAATTTAAATATGATATTTCCGACAAATTACTTTTCGGAAAAGAAAATATTCTCGAAGTCAAAGTTTCCAAAATGTCCGCTGATAAATCGGTCAACAACGCAGAACGGCTGGCTGATTATTGGGTTTTGGGAGGAATTTTCAGACCAGTTTATTTAGAAGCAACTCCGAAAGAAAATATTTCTTGGACAGTAATTGATGCCAAAGCAGATGGAACTTTCCGTTCGAATATTCATTTAAAAGGAATTCAATCTGTTAATAATTTAAAGGTTGAAATTTTTGATGTTAAAAATAATCTCGTGGGCGAATCTCAGGTGACCATCCAGAAAGGAGATACTTTAAAACAGATTCAGTTTTTAGTTAAAAATCCAAAACTTTGGACAGCCGAAACTCCTAATTTATACAAAGCCAAATTCAGTCTAAATAAAAACAGAAAAAACATTTTCCAATCGGAAGAAAAATTCGGTTTCAGAACGATTGAAATCAAAAAAGGCGACGGAATTTATATCAACGGAACCAAAATCAAAATGAAAGGCATCAACCGTCACGTTTGGTGGCCGGAAACGGGAAGAGCAGTCAATAAAAACATAGATTTGATGGACGTTCAGCTCATCAAGGAAATGAATATGAATGCCGTTCGATGTGCTCACTATCCGCCCAATAAATCGTTTTTACAGATTTGCGATTCACTCGGTTTGTATGTTTTGGATGAACTCGCTGGATGGCAGAAAAAATACAGCACTGAAGTTGGCAAAAAGCTAGTGAAAGAAATGGTTACAAGAGATGCGAACCATCCTTCCATCATTTTCTGGAGCAACGGAAATGAAGGCGGACATAATTTTGATTTGGATGCAGAATATGCAAAATACGACTTGTCAAACCGTCCTATTATTCACGCACATCACAAGCCTAACAACGCTTTCAACGGAATCGACTGCAATCATTACGAAGATTATTACAGCACCAAAAAAATCCTTGAAGGAGAAAATATTTATATGCCGACCGAATTTCTGCACGCACAGGATGACGGAGGCGGCGGAACTTCACTGGCTGATTACTGGGAACTTCACTGGAATTCGAAAAAGGGCGCAGGCGGTTTTCTCTGGGCGTTTGCGGACGAAGGTTTGGTACGAACTGATTTCAATAATCAGATTGATGTGAACGCAATCAACGCTCCGGATGGAGTGGTGGGTCCGCATCGTGAAAAAGAGGGGAGTTTTTACGCAACACGGGAAATTTACAGTCCGGTAAAAATTGATTTGAAAATATTGGCGAATGATTTTAACGGAACCATTCCTGTGGAAAACCGCTACCATTTTACGAATTTAAATGAATGTCAGTTTGAATGGAAACTAGTCAAATTTAAAACACCGTTCTCGTCTGAATCTGGTTTTGATGTACTTCAAAATGGAAAAGCAGAATCACCGAATATTAAACCAACAGAAAAAGGAAATATTAATTTAAATCTTCCAATCAATTGGAGAGAAAGTGAAGGTTTAATGCTTACTGCAACCGATTCTTTCGGAAAGGAAATCTACACTTGGACTTGGAAAATAAAATCGAATGATGAAATTTCAGAACAGTTTTCAAAATCTTTAATCAAAGAATTTCCGATTTTGGTTATAGAAAATGACTCATTATTTATTTTAAAATCAGACGAAAAAGAATTTTCATTTGGAAAAAAAGATGGGTTGTTAAAGTCAGTTATTGTCGACAAAAAAGGCAAGAAAATCACTTTCAGAAACGGACCGATTTTCGTGAACGGAAAAACAGAATTATCGTCCATAAAGTCTTTTGCAGAAGGACAAAATCAAGTTATTCAAATTTCCTACAAAGACGGAAAAAAAGCAGTCTGGAAACTGAATCCGAACGGAATTTTAGAATTGAATTACGAATATTCGCTTTCCGGAGATTACCAGTTTGCAGGCGTTAGTTTTGATTATCCTGAAAATTATGTTATCAACGCAAAATGGCTTGGGAAAGGTCCATATCACGTTTGGAAAAACCGTACACAGGGACAGACTTACAACGTCTGGCAGAACCTGAAAAACTCAACCCGAACAGGTTTTTCACCTTGGATTTATCCTGAATTTAAAGGCTATTTCGACGATGTGTCGTGGTTGCAACTGAATACAGCAGAAGGAAAAATCACGATTGGAACGAAAGAAGAAAAAATGTTCGTCAGACTTTTTGATTTTTACGGAATTTATGGTGCTGAAGGGTATCCAAAATTGCCAACGGGAAATATTTCTTTCCTTGATGCGATTCCGCCCTTGGGAACTGTTTTGGCGTTTAATATTAATAATGATACTTCGACTTTAGGCCCAGAAAGTGAACCGAATCATATGAACGGAACTTTTAAAAGAACCTTGTATTTCTATTTTGGTCTGCCTGATTTGGGTGATGAAAATAAGCAGTTTACAATGCCGAAAGAAAATATTTTAACAGATTAAGATGCAGAATTGGATTTCACTTTTAACTGTTTTTTTCTGCGCAACGATATTTGCACAGCAAACCACTTTCAAATTTGATTTTGGTGGAAGCAGAGTTGAAAATGGTTTCATTCCAATTAATTCGACTTCAAAATTTGACAAGAAAATAGGCTACGGATTTATGGATATTTCAGGTTTGAAATCTGTTGACAACGGCGGAAATGCTATGACAGGAGATTTTATTACCAGTGACAAACCATTCTATTTTTCAGTCACAATTCCTGAAGGAAACTATAATATTACATTAAATCTTGGCGATACCAAAGGAACTTCGGAAACAACCGTGCGAGTAGAAAACCGCCGTCTGATGCTGAATGACATTAAAACCAAGAAAGGCGAAATCCTCGAAAAACAAATCACGGTTCACGTCAAAGACAGCATTATCCGAAATCATGACAGAACTCAAATTGGCATTGTAAAATTAAAACCGAGAGAAAGAAAATATTTACATTGGGATAATCTGTTGACGATTGAATTTAACGACAAAGCTCCGAAAGTTTGTTCGGTCATTATTCAACCTAACAAAAGGGCTAAAACCATTTATCTGACAGGTGATTCCACGGTTGTGGATGCGCAGTACGAACCATGGGCATCGTGGGGGCAGATTTTGCCTTACTTTTTCGTTCCAAATGAAGTTGTGATTGCCAATTATGCTGAAAGTGGAGAGACTCTAAAAGCCTTTGAAGACCGCCACAGAATCGATAAAATATGGAATAAAATAAAGGAAGGCGATTATCTTTTCATCCAGTTTGGGCACAATGACCAGAAAGCGGGCAACAGCACGAAATCGGGTTACAGAAAACGATTGAATGAATGGATTTTGAAAGCCAAAGAATTGGGTGCAATTCCGGTTTTAGTCACTTCAATGAACCGCAGAGTTTTTGATGAAAACAATAAAATCGTCAATACATTAGACGATTTTCCTGATGCGATGAGGGAAATTGCAAAAGAAGAAAAAGTGGATTTAATTGATTTAAATGCATTAAGCAAAACTTTGTTTGAAGCGATGGGATCGGAAAAAGCAAAGAAAGCATTTGTACATTATCCCGCAAACGCTTATCCCAACCAACCCATAGCTTTGGCGGATGATACACACTTCAACACGTATGGCGCATACGAATTGGCGAAATGTGTCGTGAAATCTATCGTCGACCAAAATTTACCTTTAAAGAAGTTTATCTCAAAAAATTATAAAAATTTTAATCCAAATAAGCCTGATAAAATTGAAGACTTCCATTGGCCGGAATCTGTTTTTATGGAATCTATAAAGCCTGATGGAAATTAAAAATTGTTCTGAAAATAATATTCAGTTTGTCATTCTGAATGAAACGAAGTGGAATGAAGAATCTAACATTAATAGATTTCTCGTTCCTCGACACGAGAGCTTGCTCGAACTGAACGAAGTTAAATGACAAACGTTTAAAAGCAAAGATTTAAAAATGAATATCAAAAATATCATAAAACTCAGTGTCATCTGTTTTGCCTTCGGAAATCTCTCTGCACAAAATCCGTGGCCAACAGTTACCGATACCGCAAAACCTTGGACACGTTGGTGGTGGATGGGAAGTGCCGTCGACGAAAAAGGTTTGGACAAACAACTGACTACTTTAAATAAAGCTGGGTTTGGCGGAGTAGAAATTGTCCCGATTTACGGTGCAAAAGGTTTCGAAAATAATTATATCAATTATCTTTCTCCGGAATGGATGAAAATGTTGCAATTCACGACCACCAAAGCCAAGAGCTTAAATATGGGCGTTGATATGTCGGTCGGAACTGGCTGGCCGATTGGCGGACCTCAAGTCAGTGAAAATGATGCGGCGACCAAGATGATTGTGCAGACTTACGAAATTCAACCGAATGAAAAATTCTCAGAAAAAATTGTTCTGAAAGACGAGAAACAGAAGAATTTAAAAACCATAAAATTAGATATTGTAACCGCTTACAATGAAAAAAATGAAGCGGTTGTTTTAACCGATAAAATCAGTGCTGACGGAAGTTTGAATTGGAAACCATCCTCTGGAAAATGGACAATCTATGCAGTTTTTGTAGGTAAAACTTTACAAAAAGTCAAACGTGCCGCTCCGGGCGGCGAAGGCTTTACTTTAGACCATTTTTCGCCCACTGCAACAAAAGATTATCTGAAAACTTTTGATAAAGCTTTTGGGAATTCAAATTATGGAATCCGTTCTTTTTTCAACGACAGTTATGAAGTTTATAATGCCGACTGGACGCCGGATTTTAAAGAGGAATTTCAAAAAAGACGGGGCTATGATTTAAGTCCTTACATCAAATATTTGGTGGGCAATGAGGAAAACGAAATCGCAGCTAGAATAAAATCGGATTACAGGGAAACGTTGAGTGACTTGATTTTAAATCGTTTCACCAAAGATTTTACCAATTGGGCACATTCCAAAAACTCCAAAAATACCAATCAGGCGCACGGTTCGCCGGGGAATTTGTTGGATTTATACGCAGCGGTCGATATTCCCGAATCTGAAACTTTCGGAAGTACGCCGTTCGATATTTTAGGTTTAAAACGAGACAGCGCCGACATTCAAAAATCGGACGTTCCCGATATTAATATGTTGAAGTTTTCCTCTTCGGCAGCCAATGTGATGGGCAAAAAATTAATTTCGAATGAAACTTTCACTTGGCTTACAGAGCATTTTAAAACTTCTTGGTCTCAGGCAAAACCGGAAGTGGAACAGGTTTTTTTGTCGGGAATCAATCACGTTTTTTACCACGGAACGACCTACACGCCGGCGGATGTAAAATTTCCGGGATGGCTGTTTTATGCATCGACCAATTTTGTGCCTGAGAACAGTTTGTGGCCACAGTTGAGTGGGCTCAACTCTTATGTTGCACGTACGCAAAGTGTTTTGCAGAGCGGAAAATCAGATAACGAACTGTTAATTTACTGGCCAATTTACGACCAATGGGCGAGTCCGAAAGGGAAAGATGTTGCGTTTAAAATTCACAATATTGAAAAGTGGTTACAGCCTACGGAGTTTTATAAAAACCTTGATAAATTGGGCAAATCCGGATATTCTCTGGATATGGTTTCGGATAAAATGATTAGTGAGGCGAAGTCGGATAATCAAACTATTCAGGTTTCAAAAGAGGGCGGTTCTTACAAAGTTTTAATCATTCCTCAATTAAATTATTTGCCGGAATCTACCTTAAAAAATATTCTGAATCTAGCTCAAAACGGCGCATCCATCATATTTCAGAATGAGCCGAAAAATATTCCTGGATATTTTGAAGCCGACAAAAGAAAAACAGAACTGCAGTCTTTATGGAAATCAATTTCTTTTCAGCAAAATGGAAATCTGAAATCGGCGACATTCGGAAAAGGAAAAATTATCCTGACTTCAGAAGTTGAAAAAGGCTTGGAATATTTAAAAATTGAGAGAGAAAAACTGACCGACACCGGACTGAAATTCGTGCGAAGAAAGTTTGATGGCGGAAAATATTATTATATCGTCAATCATACTTCAAAGGAAATCAATCAAAATATTCCGTTGAATTTTGTTGGAAAACAATTCGCTTTGATGAATCCTGAAAATGGGAATTATGGAATTGCCGAAACTCAAAATAATTCAGTGAAAATTCAATTGAAATCAGGGGAATCTTTAATTATAAAAGCTTCTGAAACGGCTGATAATTCTGTTGCAAAATGGAAATATGTTCAAAAAACAGAAGCGCCGATTGTATTAAATCAACCTTGGCAATTATCTTTCAAAGAAGGCGGTCCTGAACTTCCGAAATCAAGAACTTTGACTAAACTTCAGCCCTGGACGAATTTCACAGAAGATGCTCCAACGCAAAGCTTTTCGGGAACCGGAGTTTACACAACGACTTTCAATTTAAAGAAAAATAAAGCCGACGATTATCTTTTGAAGTTCGATAAACTCTACGAAAGTGCAACAGTGATTGTCAACGGAAAAGAGGCCGGAATTGTCTGGAGCAACCCGTTTGAAATCAACATCGGAAAACATTTGAAAAAAGGTAAAAACACAATTACAATCGAAGTTAGTAATCTAATGGCCAACCGAATCCGGTATATGGACCAAAATAAAATCCAGTGGCGAAATTATCACGAAATCAACTTTGTGAACATTAACTACAAGCCTTTCGATGCATCTAACTGGAAAGTGCAGCCTTCCGGACTGGATGGCGAAATTCAATTAATTCCAATTCATTATTCAAAATAAAAATTAATTATGACTAAAAATATCATAAAAACAATCGCTTTAGGAACTTTGCTGACCTTCAGTTTTTCCAATGCCCAACAGAAACCGAAAGTCGTTTTAGACAACTTTTTCAATAACGAAAAAAAGGAAAATAAAGACACGAAAGCGTTGGAATCGTGGCATTACACGTGGAATGACACTTCCAACGGCGGATTCTCTTTGCTGGGAGAAATTTTCCAAAAACAAGGCGCAGAAATCAGCACTTTAACGACCGCTCCTTCAAAAAAAGATTTGAAAAACGCCAATATTTACATCATCGTCGATGCCGATATTGACAAAGAAGCGTACGGCGGAAAAGCCAATCTGATTGACCCGACCAGCATCAAAAACCTGAAAGAATGGGTGAAAAAAGGTGGCGTTTTGGTTTTGATGAGCAACGATAAAGGAAATTCTGAGTTTGAACATTTCAACAAACTTGCCGGAGAATTTGGCATTTATTTCAATGAAGACAGTTACAACCGCGTTCAGAAAAGAGAATTTGAGCAGGGAAAAGTGATGGTTCCGGCAGGCAATGAAATTTTCTCCGAACAGAAATTATATATGAAAGAAGTGGCGACAGTTTCCGTGAAAAGTCCAGCGAAAGAATTGCTGTCTGCGGAAGGCAAAAACATCGCAGCCATCGCAAAAATCGGCAAAGGAACCGTTTTCGCACTGGGCGACCCGTGGTGCTACAACGAGTACATCGACGGCCAAAAACTTCCCGCAGATTTCACCAATTATCAGGGAACTGAAGAGTGGGTAAAGTGGCTTTTGAAGCAGACTTCGAAGAAATAATTTTTGTGATGTGCAATCGGTTTAAGCAATTCGGTAAATTTCATTTGGGCAGCTATTTCCGCCTTCCGCTCCCAATCTTTTTTGCAAGACTATTTTAGTTTAAATAGAACTTGAAGTCTAAGCAAAAAAGGATTTCCGCTCAAGTCGGGCTGCGAGTGATTCAGCGCTAAAAATTCTTGTCAAGGTTTCAAACTTTGACAAGGATAAAAAGAGAACAACAAATAATATCGAATATTATCAATAGGAATGGGCTTTAGTCCATTTGCAAAATGTTTTTCAAATCCGGCTTTAGCCAAAACCTACAAAATCAGAATTATGAATGTAAAATTCAAATTTATTTTAGCCGCAGTTCTCTTTTCAGAACTCCTGTCTGCACAAAGACAAATGGAATATCTGAAAAGAGGAATCGTTGCGATTCCTGCGGATTCGGGAGTTTTTGTAAGTTGGCGATTGCTCGGAACAGAAGCTCAGGATACCCATTTTGATTTGTACCGGACTGAAAATAATTCAACCAAAAAGCTGAATGAAAAACCACTTTCAAACGAAACCAATTTTTTAGATAAAACTGCCGACAAAGCAAAAAATTACACCTATTTCGTCAAATCCAATACTCAGGATAAATCGGTTGACATTGATTCTGCAAAATATGTAGCGAACCAAAAACCATATTTTTCAATTCCGTTGAAAACACCTGCAGGTTACACGCCAAATGACGCTTCAGTCGCAGATTTAGATGGAGATGGCGAATATGAAATCATTCTTCATCAAACCGGAAGGTCGAAAGACAACAGCCAAAAAGGAGAAACCGACCCGCCAATTATTCAGGCTTACAAAATGGATGGTAAGCTATTGTGGGAAATTAATTTAGGGAAGAATATAAGAGAAGGAGCGCATTACACCCAGTTTTTGGTGTATGATTTAGACCAGGATGGAAAGGCGGAAATTGTAATGAAAACCGCCGATGGTAGCAAAGACGGAAAAGGGAAATTCATTGGCGATTCGACAAAAAATTATGTCAACGAAAACGGAATGATTCTTTCCGGACCGGAATATCTGACAGTTTTTGACGGACAAACCGGTACGGTAATCAATACTGTAGATTATCAGGTTCCAAGATTTGCAGGCAGTTTAAATCCAACCGATGAACAGATGACGGAAACCTGGGGTGATGCAAAGGGAAATAGACTCGATAGATTTTTAGGAGCAGTCGCTTATTTGGACGGCAAAACGCCGAGTGTAATTATGTCGCGAGGTTATTACACCAGAACAGCAATTGCAGCGTGGGATTATAAAGATAAAAAACTCAGTTTGCGCTGGCTTTTCGATACCGAAAGTTCTGAAGAAAATAAAAAATACCGCGGACAGGGAAATCATAATTTAAGTATTGCAGATGTCGACAATGACGGGAAAGACGAAATTGTTTTTGGAGCGATGACCGTGGATGATGACGGAAAAGTATTAAACAGTACGGGCTTTGGTCACGGCGATGCATTGCACGTTGGAGATTTAGACCCATCCAATCCGGGACTGGAGATTTTTGATATTCAGGAAAGATTTGATGATGCAGGAGCACATTTCAGAGATGGGAAAACCGGAAAAGTTTTATGGAAATTACCGTCTACAGTTTATAGCAAACAAGGAAAGTTCCAGGGTCCGGGAAGAGGTTTGTCATTGAATATAGACCCTCGCTATGAAGGTTCAGAATCTTGGGCAGCCGGAGCTGGATTGAAAGGTATTTATAACACCCAAGGAAAAAAAATCAGTGAAAAAAATCCTCCAGCGAATATGGGAATTTATTGGGACAGTGATTTTTTAAGCGAAATTTTAGACGGAACTAACGTTTCAAAATGGGATTGGAAAAAAGAAAAGTCTAACTTGATTTTTGATGCTAAAAGTTTCCAGTGTGAATCGAATAATGGGACGAAGAAAAACCCAGCTTTGGTGGCTGATTTATTTGGAGACTGGCGGGAAGAAGTAATGTACAGAACGGCCGATAATCAGGAATTGAGAATTTTTTCTACGACCATTCCGACGAAACATAGATTGTATACCTTAATGCACAATCCACAGTATCGTTTGAGTATCGTTTGGCAAAATGTGGGTTATAATCAGCCTCCGCATACTGATTATTATCTGGATGAATCAATTAAGGAAATGCCGAAACCCAAAATTATTACGAAAAAAGAATAGACTTACAGAGAGAGGTTTTAACCATAAATCGCAGATTCGACGAAGTCAAAGCCACATAAGATTTTAAATACATTAGTTATTTTAAGTTTGTGATTCGACTTGTGATAAGAACACATAAGTTTAGAAAATCAAGATTTTCATTTTGGTCTTATATAAGCGAAGTGGCCCTGTGAAACAAGAAAGGAACATTTAAATAAAAACTTTGTGAGCTTAATGTTCAAAAAATTAACATCAAAATATTAATTATAAAATAGAATTAATGAAAATAAAATTCATCATTCCAATTGTTGCATTGGTTATTCTAATTGGAGCATCATTTCAGAAACTTCAGGATAAACCTGTTCTTTACATCATTGGAGATTCTACGGTTCAAAACGGTTCTGGTAAAGGCTCCGATTCACTTTGGGGATGGGGAAGTTTTATGAATTTATTTTTAGATACGACAAAAATTGAAATTCAGAATCATGCAAAAGGTGGACGAAGCAGCAGAACTTTTTTAACGGAAGGAAGATGGGATTCGATTATGAAAACCATTAAAAAAGGCGATTATGTTTTGATGCAGTTCGGTCATAATGATGGTGGTGCATTGGATGATACTTTAAGAGCAAGAGGTACGATAAAAGGAATTGGAGAAGAATCTAAAGATATTTACAATCCAATCCGAAAAGTGAATGAAACGGTTTATACTTACGGTTACTATATGAGAAAATATGCGAATGAAGCCAAATCTAAAGGTGCAATTCCCATTATTGTTTCGCCGATTCCAAGAAATAAATTTGATGAGAAAGGTAAAATTGAAAAAGACCAGTACGGAATCTGGGCGCAAGAAGTTGCTAAACATACTGGAGCCTATTTTTTAGATTTAAATACAATGGTTATCGAGAAATATGAGAAAATGGGTGCTGAAAAAGTAAAAGCTTTCTTCCCGAAAGACCATACGCATACCAACGAAGCAGGAGCCATTCTCAATGCTGAATTAGTGGCGAAAGGCATTCAGGATTTAAAGAAATGTGAACTCAGGAATTATTTAAAAAGAAAATAAAAATAAATATATACTTATGAAAAAACTGTTAACAGCGAGTTTTTTTGCACTGATTATCGGAGGTCTCACTTCCTGCTCGGTACAGAAAAACACTGCAGCAAGCAAAGTGGAAATTCCAAACAAAAAAGAAGTTTTGGAGGTTTCCAGACGAGCCAATCAATACTTTATGAACAAGTGGCCGGATACCAAAAAAGATATTGTCGGTAAGAAAGTTTGGCCAAGTAATCTATGGACGAGAGCGGTTTACTATGAAGGTTTGATGGCGTTATATTCTGTAGACCCACAAAAGGAATATTACGATTACGCAATGTCTTGGGCAAACAATCACAACTGGAATTTACAGCGTGGAACCTACACCCGAAATGCTGACCATCAGGCTTGTGGACAGACCTATCTTGACCTTTATGAAATCGATGGAAGAAAACATCCCGAAAGAATTAAAAACGTAAAAGCTGCGATGGACAGCATGATTGCTACGCCAAAAGTGGACGATTGGTGGTGGATCGATGCACTTCAAATGTCGATGCCGATTTTCACGAAACTAGGGAGAATCACGGGCGAGCAAAAGTATTTTGACAGAAATTACGAAATGTATGCCTACACAAAATACAAGCACGGAGGAAAAGGTCTTTACAATCAGGCTGATAAAATATGGTGGAGAGATAAAGATTTCGTGCCGCCTTACAAAGAGCCAAATGGCGAAGATTGTTATTGGAGCAGAGGTAACGGCTGGGTAGTCGCAGCATTAGCCAAAACTTTACAGGATACACCAAAATCTGACCCTCATTATCAGGAATATTTACAGGATTATAAAGATTTGTTAGCGGCTTTACTTCCAATCCAGAGAGAAGATGGGTTTTGGAATGTGAGTTTACATGACCCGACCAATTTCGGTGGAAAAGAAATGACAGGAACGGCTCTTTTCGTTTACGGAATGGCTTACGGCGTGAATAACGGATTAATTGATAGAGAAACTTATTTGCCTGTTTTAGTTAAAGCCTGGAATGCCATCGCAAAAGATTCAGTTCAGCCGAACGGATTTTTAGGTTGGGTACAGGGAACAGGAAAAGAACCGAAAGACGGTCAGCCTTTAGCTATTAATAAAGTACCGGATTTTGAAGATTACGGTTTAGGTTGTTTGTTGCTTGCAGGAAGTGAGGTTTACAAATTGAAATAAATTTAAATCCTAAGTAAAATCGAAAAGCTTAATGATGAAAATCGTTAAGCTTTTTTTGTTGATTTAAAAAACGAAAACTGTATTTAAATTATTAAAAATTAAGAATAATTAAGAATAATTAAGAATTGATGCATATTTTTGGTTAACAGTTTTGAATAAAAATTGAATAAAAATTCGGTAACTACCAATAAAACAAAGAGTTGTAAAATTATGTTTCAAATGATAAAAAATCTTATTTTTTCCAAATATTTAAGCATGACACTACAAGATGCGCAATCGATTACATCTTATTAATTTTCAGATTCAACCAATACAATTAAATTATGAATGCATTATTAGGAGTTTTATTTCATTTCTTGGGAGGCTTTTCTTCGGGAAGTTTTTATTTGCCTTACAAAAAAGTGAAAGGATGGCAATGGGAAACATTTTGGTTGATAGGAGGAACGTTCTCATGGATCATTGTTCCGCCATTTGCAGCATACCTTACCATCCCGGGATTTTGGGATATTATTAAGAATGAGAGTTCATCCATATTAGGTTTGACCTTTTTATTCGGTGCTTTATGGGGAATTGGAGGCTTTATGTATGGTTTGGGTGTTCGTTATTTGGGCGTCGCATTGGGAAGCAGCATTATGTTGGGGCTTACGATGGTCATTGGTTCACTAGTACCATCAATTTTTTATGAATTTTCTCCGCAGGTCGGAAAAGACAATATCGGTTTGATGCTTTCCAGTTCTTGGGGACAGATGGCTCTGATAGGACTTTTTGTTTGTGTCATCGGGATTATCATCAGTGGAAAAGCTGGTGTGATGAAGGATAAAGAACTTCAAAGCGAATCCACAGATCCACACGGTGTAACGGTTAAAACTGAATATAAATTTGGTTTAGGTTTAACAGTAGCCATTATTTCCGGAGTTTTGAGCGCTTGTTTCAATTTTGGGTTGGAAGCCGGAAAGCCAATGGCAATGGTTGCTAATGAGGCTTGGAAAGTTGCCAATCCGAATCAAGGAGAGTTTCTTTTTCAGAATAACGTGACATATATCGTTGTTTTGTGGGGTGGTATGGCCTCTAACCTGATTGGTTGTCTTTATTTAGCTTTTAAAAATAAATCGTATACAGATTATACCAAAAAAAATGTACCTGTCGCAAAAAATATCATTTTCTGTGCATTGGCCGGAACGATGTGGTTTCTTCAGTTTTTCTTCTACGGAATGGGAGAAAGCAAAATGGGGAATGGTCCAAGTTCATGGATTCTGCATATGGCATTTATCATTTTGATTGCCAACCTTTGGGGTGTTATCATCAAGGAATGGAAAGGTGTTTCGAAGAAAACGATCATGACCATTTCATTAGGAATGCTGGTGATGTTTATCTCGATTTTAATTGTAGGGTACGGAAATTCTTTGCGATAAAAGTGTACAGTACTAAAAGAAATATTTTTCATATTCATATAGTTAAGAGCTCATAAGGCACTGATCTTTTCAGTGTCTTTTTTATGTTACTAATAAATGATTTTTAAAGCTGTATTTGGGCATTATCATGATAATGTTGTTTTATACTTGGTTTATATATTAAAGTTTACATAATTGAATTACTAATTATTTTGAAATTTAGATTTGATATTTGTAAAAAATTAAGAAAAATTATGAGTTTTATAATGCAGGATATTGCAGGATGCCAGAACTTCTGTAACTGTGTACTTTGGTAACGTGATAATTAATGTAAATAAAAGTTAATATATATGTCTTTAATAATTAAACAGAAGAATTTTAAGCCACTTATCGCACCGCTATTTTTGCTTGCGTCTGGCTTTATGTTCGGACAAAAGGCAGTAAGTGATTCTGCCAAAACAGATACTAAAGATATCGAAGAGGTGGTAGTGATCGGATACGGAAAAGTAAAAAAATCTGACCTTACCGGATCTGTATCTTCAGTGTCTGCGAAAGATTTAGCAGCTACACCCGCAATGAATGCTTTGCAGGCATTACAGGGAAGAGCGGCAGGATTAAATATTGTAACGGCGGGTGGTGCTCCCGGAGCAACTGCCAATGTTACTGTTCGTGGTGGTGCTTCTATTACTCAGGGTACAGAGCCGCTGTATATTGTAGATGGTTTTCAATTGGATAATGCTTTGAATATTATTAACCCGAATGATATCGAAAGTATCGATGTCTTGAAAGGTGCTTCTGCCATAGCAATCTATGGAGCTCGTGGATCCAACGGTATTATCGTTATTAAAACGAAGAGCGGAAAAAAGGGAAGAACTACCATTCAGTATAATTCTTTTATGGCATTTGATATGCTTTCAAAGAAATTGGATATGGTTTCCAATCCTGAGCAATATGTGAAATATCAGTACGAAATGGCTCAACTTCAGGGAAAAACAACCCAGTGGAGTAATGTTTTCGATAATAGCTTAGGAATAGATTCACCAGGATTTTATACAGGTGCCTTTAGCAGAATCAGTAATCGATACGGATCTGAAAACGGATTGGACTGGCAAGAAAAAATGCTTGGCGGAACTGGGCTGACCCAGAATCATAATGTAAGTGTTTCTGCAGGTACAGATAAAACTCAGGCATTTATCAGTTATAATTACAATAAGCAGGACGGTTTATTACAAAATTACAGCGAAACAAGAAACTCATTGCGTGCGAATATAAATTCAGAATTGTATAAAGGAATACGCTTAGATTTCAGTTCAATGTTTACTTCCAATTCTACAAACGGTGGTGGAGCATACTCAGGAATGAAAAAAATACTTCTGCAACCGATTACCGGAGGAACATTGTTTACACAAGATCAGTTGTTTAATACACAGACCTTTGCAGATTATTCAAGTTTAGATTCTTCTTTTGATACAGAAAATCCATATATAGAAACAGCAGCATCTACTCAAAACAGAAGAGCCAGAACATTTTTAGCAAATGTAGGTCTTGAGTTTGATTTGTTGAAAGACTTTACATTCAGAACTGCAGGGTCTTATAACTGGACGAATAGTAAATCTACTGCATTCTCAGATAAAAATTCGCGTGCATTTCTTACAGATCCTGTTAACACAGGAATCAACGGAAGTATTGCAAATTCTGAAGCATACAGATATCAAATCACCAATACATTAACTTACAATAAAACTTTAGGAGAAAAACATAAACTGACTGGTTTAATTGGTAATGAAATTATTTATCAGGAAAACGAAAGCAATAGCATAAGACTGATAAAATTTCCAACTATTCTGAATTTTGGCTTAGATGATATAAAATTAGGTACAATTGCTGGCCAGGATTCAGATAGAGATCCCAATGCTCTAATTTCTTATTTTGGACGTGTAAATTATAACTATGATAATCGCTATTTATTAACTGCAACGATCCGTAGAGACGGCTCATCAAAATTTGGTCCTGATAAAAAATGGGGGACATTCCCTTCTGTAGCTGCAGCTTGGAGAGTTTCAGAAGAAAGTTTGTGGAAAAATTCTAAAATTGAAAATTATATTAATGATCTGAAATTCAGATTCGAATATGGAATTGTAGGAAATAATAGTATACCAAACAATGTTTTCAGAACCAATGTAGTGGGGACTGATTATCCATTAAATAATACTATTGGTAACTTAGCCCTAATGACAAGCAGTGTTTTGGGTAATCGTATTGTACAATGGGAAGAAATGAGATCTACTAACGTAGGTGTTGATCTTGCATTATTTAACAATAGAATTAAATTAACTTCTGAATGGTACAATAACAACGTAAGCGGAATGTTATTGGAAACTGTACTTCCAGCATCTACAGGATATAAAAGTCAGTTTGTGAATGTTGGTTCTATGAAAAATACCGGTATGGAATTTACATTGAATTCAATCAACTTAAAAAATGAAAACTTCAGATGGTCTACAGATGCCAATATAGGTTTCAATAAATCTAAAGTTTTGTCTCTGGATGAGGGAAGAACTTTCAGAAACTTCAGTGTAGGAAGCAACAGAGCGGGTATGGTAACCTATTATGCTACCGTTGGAGAAGAATTAGGAGATATGTACGGATATGTTTATCAGGGAATTTATACAACTGATGACTTTACTCAGGCTGGAAACGGAACATTAACTCTAAAACCGGGAGTTGTAAAACCAGCTTCGGGAACTCCAAAACCTGGTGATATCAAGTTTGCTGCCGATAACGAGGCAGGAGATCAGTTTACAAGAAAACTGGTGAAAATAGGAAATGGTACTCCTGATTTTATTGGAGGAATCAGCAATAACTTTTCTTACAAAGGTTTCGATCTTGCGGTATTCTTGAAATTTAGTGTGGGAGGTGATGTTTACAATGCCACCAAGCACAGTCTGAGTCCGTATGCAATGTTCCAGAATGTTCCTTCAGAATTTGGAGATAATTATTATCATGTGATTGATCCTAATACAGGGCAGGCTGCAACAAGTTTGGTGAGACTAAAAGAACTTAATCCTAATGAAGATTCAAGCCTTTGGAGCTTGGGCACTACCAATTCTAGCTACATTACTTATCCTTCATCATATTATGTAGAAGACGGTTCATATTTAAGAGTTTCTATGGTAACATTGGGTTATTCTTTTTCTAAAGAATTCTTAAGTCATATTAAATTGACAAATGCGCGTATCTATGCAACTGTTAATAACTTAGCAACCATTACAGGGTATTCCGGTTTTGACCCGGAAGTTTCAGCAGCAAGCGGTGTGACAGTTACGCCTGGTTATGATAACTCTTCGTTCCCTAGATCTAGAAGTTACGTTTTAGGGATCAATCTTACTTTTTAATATTTAATTGTTTCAATCATGAAAAATATATTTACTAATCGCAGTGTTTTAAAAAAACTAATCATAGTTCCATCTATTTTGATTGCTGGTTTAAGCATCAATTCGTGCAGCGACGATTTTTTAAATCAGCCTGCTTATAATTCATCAGATACAGAATCGGTATTTACCAATATTGAAACTGCAGATGCCTTTGTTCAGGGGTTGTATAGAGGTCTTGTTCCTACCGAAATGTTCTATCAGTTAGGAGCTGGCGACACAGTTACTCACTCTGCAGAAGACGGATCAACAAATAATTCTAAATACAATATTTGTAATTATCAGTACGATGCAAAAACACCCAATACGGTTACAGGAATTTATTCTGCAATGTATGCGGTGATCGAAAGAACCAATATTGCCATCGACAGATTACCAGATATGCCGGCAAGCCAAAAGCGTGATGCATTATTGGCAGAAGCAAAGGCCATTCGTGCATTTTGCTACTACAACCTGATCAGAGTGTATGGTGATGTACCAGCAATTTGGATACCCTTGGAAGAGGCAGATCCTAATGATCCAAGTACATTGTATCCTAAGCGTAGTTCGCGTGATGTGATTTATGATAAAGTGATTGCAGATATACAAGAATCTATAAACAATATGCCTGCTTCTAACGGAACACCGGAAAGATTAAACAAGCAGTCAACCAATGCCCTTTTAGCAAAAATAGCTTTGTATGCAGCAGGATATTCTCTTCGTTGGGATCTGAATACAAATTCGCCGGGTGTAATGTCTCGCCGTCCGGATAATGCCAGAGTTCAGCAATTATATCAGATTGCAGATGCTGCATTAGATTCTGTAATTAAAGGCGGAACCAATAGTTTGGTACAGGCTCAGGGAGGAAAAAGTGGTTTTGAAGCTTTATGGTTTAATTTCGACAGAAGAAACTTTTCAACCGTAAATCAGGAAATGATGTGGCATATTGCTTCATACGGACCCAACACCAACTCAGCATTTGGAGTATATGCACATCCTGGTTCTAGAGGAGGTACTTATGGTTCTCGTAAGGCGTTACAGTTTATTCTTCCAAGTTATTATCTTTCTTTTAACGTAGCAGATAAACGTAGAGATGTTGCTACTACTTCTTATAGTATTTATTTCTTAAATTCAGGTAACACAAGTGATACTTGGGTAGACGTAGGAACAACCTATTCTTGCATTATGCCGGGTAAATTCAGAATTTCTTGGTGTGTGGAGCCTCAGGCTGCAGATGCACGTAACTTAAATATTCCTATCATCAGATACGCAGATGTATTATTAATGTATGCTGAAACACAAAATTATTTAAATAACGGACCTACCGCTGCAGGAATTGCTGCTTTAATGGAGGTAAGAAACAGAGCTGGAATCGGTTCATTACCAATACCAAGCGGTCAGCAGGCTTTTGAATCAGCACTTGTTCAGGAGCGTAAGTGGGAATTTTCTGACGAGTTTATGCTTCGTACTGACTTGATCAGAATGAATCGTATTGCAAGCGAAATTGATGCTACAAAGCAGGCGATGAAAAACTTATCAAACCGTACAGGTCAGTTTGCGTCAACACCAGTTTATCGTCTTTACAAATATCATAAGAATGCACAGGTTTACGGAGATCCATTCTTGGCAGTTACCTATATTGACTTAACAGATCCTACACAAATTGCACAAGTTCAGGCAGTACCTACAAGCTCAGCAGGTTACGCAGCTTATCAAGTAACCTTGAAAGCGATAGCGGCAGCTAACGGACAAACTTCAACTACCGATGACAAATGGTATCCAGTAAATATGTTCCAAGCTTATACAAGTACATTTAATGGAAATGCTAGAAAAGCAGTAGGATTTACAGCAGGATTTAATGCGCTTCAGATAGGAAATATTATTTACACAAAACCAACCGGCTCAGCCGAAAATGGAGGAACATATCCAAACTGGATTGAAGGTGGTGGAGACGGTCTTTTCTACGGATTTGTACCTAATAAAACGGAATTACTTCCTTTTGCTGCAGCTTCTGCAGGGCATCCGTTAATCGATAATCCAAATCTAACACAGCTTCCTGGTTATTAATAGATAACAAACACCAAATCATAATATTAACTAATAATTAACCTTAATGAAAGTTACCATACAGCTGAATCGAAACGTGATAAATATCATTGTTAATTTATCTTTAAATAATCGATTCAGCAGTATAGTACGGGATGCTGTACAAAATACTACAGTCTAAATTTGGGTTAAAATTCAGAAAACAAAAGAAATCAATGGAAAAAGTAAAAACATTCAAATACGTAGACTATTTGTGGGATGATGAAAAAGCAGCATCTTTCGGAGATGACCAGGTTGCTTTATTTTTATACCGCTCAAACATTTTAGGAGCAGACTTAAGAATTACAAACTACGGGGGTGGAAACACAAGCTGCAAAACCATCGAAAAAGATCCTTTAACGAATGAAGAAGTTGAAGTAATGTGGGTAAAAGGTTCAGGTGGTGATATCGGAACTTTAACAAGAAAAGGAATTGCGGGTTTATATACAGAAAGATTAAGAAACCTTAAAAATGTTTACGAAGGTTTGGCAGATGAAGACAGAATGGTAGGCTTGTTCGATCACTGTATCTTCGATCTTGACAGCAAAGCACCTTCTATTGATACGCCGCTTCACGGACTTCTTCCATTCAAACATATCGATCACCTTCACCCGGATGCTTTAATTGCAGTAGCTGCAGCAAAAGACAGCGAGGCAATTACCAAAGAAATTTGGGGCGATACAATGGGTTGGGTTCCTTGGCAAAGACCAGGTTTCGATTTAGGTTTACAGTTAGAAAAATGTTTGGCTGACAATCCTGAAATCAGAGGAATCGTTTTAGGAAGTCATGGTTTATTCACTTGGGGAGACACTTCTTACGAATCTTATATCAACAGTTTAGAAGTTATCGAAATGGCTTCTGAATATATCGCTAAAAAAATTGAAGAAAAAGGTCAGGTTTTTGGCGGACAAAAAGTAGAATCACTTCCTGCTGACGAACGTAAAAACAAGGCAGCTCAAATTATGCCTTTATTAAGAGGTTTGGCTTCTTCTGAAAACAGAATGGTGGGTCATTTCACAGACAGCGATGTCGTATTGGAGTTCATCAATAGTAATGATTTGGAAAGATTGGCTCCGCTTGGAACTTCTTGTCCGGATCACTTCTTGAGAACGAAAATTCAGCCTTTAGTTTTAACTTTAGATAAAAATGAAGATTTAACGGATTCTAAAGCGATTTTAGAAAAATTAAATCCACTTTTCGAACAGTACAGAAACGAATACAAAGAATATTATGAAACTTGCAAACATCCAAACAGCCCTGCGATGCGTGATCCGAATCCGGTAATCATCATTTATCCGGGAGTGGGAATGTTCAGTTTCTCAAAAGATAAGCAGACAACGCGTGTTGCAAGCGAATTTTATGTAAACGCAATCAACGTTATGCGTGGTGCAGAAGCAATCTCAGAATACACATCACTACCAAGACAGGAAGCTTTCGACATCGAATATTGGTTGTTGGAAGAAGCAAAGCTTCAGAGAATGCCGAAAGAAAAGCCATTATCTAGAAAAATTGCAATTGTAACCGGAGCCGGAGGTGGAATCGGACAGGCCATTGCGGATAAAATGGTGGCAGAAGGTGCAGTTGTTGTATTTACAGACTTAAACAAAGAAGCTGCAGAATCTGTTACCTCAAAATACAACAAAGATCAGGCAATCGCTGTTCAATGTGACGTTACAAGCGAAGAAGGTATTGCAGATGCTTACAAAGAGACTGTTTTGGCTTTCGGTGGAGTAGATATTATCGTTCATTCAGCTGGTTTGGCGATTTCTAAATCATTGGAAGACACGACGACAAAAGACTGGGAATTACTTGAAAATGTTTTGGTTAAAGGTCAGTTTATGATGGCTAAATCAGGAACTGAAATTTTCAAAAAGCAGAACTTAGGTGGTGACATCGTGAATATTGCAAGTAAAAACGGATTGGTTGCAGGACCGAATAACGTAGCGTACGGAACTGCAAAAGCAGCTCAGCAACACATGACAAGATTATTGGCGGCAGAATTGGCAGCAGATAAGATCAGAGTCAATGTAGTTAATCCGGACGGAGTAATCGTTGGAAGTAAAATCTGGGAAGGTTCTTGGGCAGAAGGTCGCGCAAAAGCAAACGGAATCACCGTTGAAGAATTGCCTGCTTTCTACGCAAAAAGAAATTTATTAAATGAAATTATTCTTCCTGAAGACATAGCAAACGGAGTTTTCGCTTGTGTTGCTATTTTAGATAAAACAACAGGAAACATCATCAATGTAGACGGAGGAATGGCAAATGCTTTCCCGAGATAAAATTTTTAATACTTAAAAAAGTATATAATTTATTAAATTGAAGGCTTATTATCAAATTAAGCCTTCAATTAATTAAAATAGTTTTTCTGCAAGAGAGCCACGAAGTGGCGACATATCAATAGCACAGGGTGAAACCCTGTGTACTGTGTAAGAAAAAACATTAGGGTAAAACCCTTATGAACAAGTATGAATAAAGATTTTAAAAAAATCAAATCATGATTATAGGAAAAGATATCATTGAACAAAACAATAAAATCGAAGTAGGAAATTTCAATTCAGACTTCGCGTATTTATCAGATAAATTAGCAAAATCGGGAGCTAATGTTTCAGAGATTGTCAACAAAATTGCTGATTTTCAGGTAGCCATTCCAAGTTGGGCTTTAGGAGCAGGTGGAACCCGCTTCGGAAGATTTTCTTACGGTGGCGAACCTTCTTCTTTAGAACAAAAATTAGATGATGTAGGGTTAATTCATGCTTTGACACATTCTGCAGAAGCGATTTCATTGCATATTCCATGGGATATTCCAAGTGATGTTGCGGCAATTAAAGAAAAAGCAGCTTCTCATGGATTGATTTTCGATGCGATGAATTCAAACACGTTCCAAGATCAACCAAACGCAAAACAATCTTATAAGTTTGGTTCGTTAAATGCGGCAAATGAAGATGCAAGAGCTTACGCTGTTGAACACAATAAAGAAGTAATCAGAATCGGAAAAGAACTAGATTCAAAAAGCTTAACCGTTTGGTTGGCGGATGGAGCAAGTTTTCCGGGACAGTTGAATTTCCAGACGGCTTTGTCAAAAACTGAACAGAGTTTAAAAGAAATTTATTCGGATTTACCGGAAGACTGGAAATTATTCATCGAATACAAACCTTACGAACCAAATTTCTATTCAACAACAATCCAGGATTGGGGAACATCTTTCATGTTGGCAAACGCTTGTGGTGAAAGAGCCTATACTTTGGTAGATTTAGGACATCATTTGCCAAACTCAAATATTGAGCAAATCGTTGCAACCTTAATGTATAAAGGGAAATTAGGAGGTTTCCATTTCAACGATAGTAAATATGGAGATGATGATTTAACAGTAGGTTCTATCAAACCTTACGCGCTGTTCTTAATTTTCAACGAATTGGTGTACGGAATCGAGAACAATCCGAATAACCCATATCCGGCTTGGATGATCGATGCAAGTCACAACATCAAAGATCCGCTGGAAGATTTGATTCAGTCTTTAGAAGCAATTTTAATTGCTTATGCACAGGCTCTTTTAGTAGATCAGAAAGCATTGAAAGATGCTCAGTTGAATAACGATGTGGTTCGTGCTCAGGAAATTTTGCAGAATGCATACAGAACAGACGTTCGTCCGTTATTAAAAGCAGCAAGATTACAAACCGGTGCAGCGTTAGACCCGATCGCAGCATACAGAAACCTTAAGGTAAGAGAAAATTTAATCTCCGAAAGAGGTCTAAATGTAAAAGCAACAGGATTATAAACCCTGTTTTAATTTGATAATTCTAACTTTCAGGTGCAATCGAAAGTTTTTATTATATGTATCCTTATATAGTTTCGTTAAGGGAAAAGTGTTTAGATTATTAAGTTTTTCTTAATATCTGAACACTCCTTAATGATTTTGTTTTTTAATTAAAGTAAACAAATTAGTGCTATTAGTGAAAGTATCTGCGCTATCTATGTTTAAATAAATAATTCATCACAGGAATGTCCAAGAAAAAAAAGGTAACCATTGTATTTGATATTGGGAAAACCAATAAAAAATTCTTTCTATTTGATAAAAATTATAAAGAAGTTGTTCGTGAGTATACAGAATTACCACTTACGACCGATGAAGACGGTTATCCAACGGAAGATTTAGTTGCTTTGCAAAACTGGATCAAAGATAATTTTAATGCCATTCTTGACGATGAAAATTTTGAAGTTAAGGCTATTAATTTCTCTACATACGGAGCAAGTTTTGTGCATCTGGATCAGAAAGGAAATGTTCTGACACCATTGTACAACTACACCAAACCAATGGAAGAGGAGATCCTGGATTTATTCTACGAAAAACACGGCAGCAAACTGAAAATTGCCCGTGAAACAGCTTCTCCGCAAGCAGGAATGCTCAACTCAGGATTGCAGCTGTTTTGGTTAAAATACAAACATCCGGAAGTATTTAAAAAGATTCGCTACAGTCTTCATTTACCTCAGTATTTATCATATCTGTTTACCGGAATTTGTGTGTCGGAATTCACTTCGATAGGCTGCCACACCAATTTGTGGGATTATGATAAAGCAGATTATCACGACTGGGTTTACGAAGAGGAAATCGATCATATGTTACCTCCGATTGTTCCTACTTCGGCAAGTATCAACACTTCGTACAGAAATCAAAAAATGAAAATCGGTGTTGGAATTCACGACAGTTCTTCAGCGCTTTTACCTTATATTTTAAGTAAAAAAGAGCCATTTTTACTGCTTTCAACCGGAACGTGGAGTATTTCACTGAATCCTTTTAATGATGAAAGTTTAACCGATGAAGACATCGAAAACAACTGCCTGAACTATATGAGAATTGATGGGAAACGTGTAAAAGCATCCCGTTTTTTCATGGGGAATGAATATAAAATTCAGGTTGAAAAACTGTGTGCTCATTACGGAAAAGAATATGGTTATCACAGAGAAGTAAAGTTTGATCAGGACTTGTATCTGCGTTTGATGAAGCATAAAGCAGTTTATTTCCGTTTTGAAGGCATTATTTTAAAGCGGAAAACGATCAGCGCAACAGATTTGAACTCTTTTGCAACCTTTGAAGAAGCATATCATCAGTTAATGATTGAGTTGATGGATTTACAGATTCACACCATCAAAAATGCCATCGGAAATTCTGAAATTCAAAATATTTACATCGACGGCGGATTTACAGATAATGATGTATTTATGAAACTGATGTCGCATCATTTCCAGCACTACAATGTAATGTCTACACATTCTCCATTGGGTTCTGCTTTGGGAGCCTCGATGGTGATTTCCAATAAAAAAATAGACGAAACTTTTTTACAGCAGCATTATCAGATGAAAGTGCTCCAGCCTTTAATCTTAAATTTGTAAAATATTTTAGTTGTCAGTGGATCGTTGTCAGTTGATGGCAAAATATCAAAAACTGACAACAATCAACCAACAACCAACAACCAACAACCACTATGTCATTTCCATTTGATACCCGTTATGCTTCGCTTGAACTTTTAATAGAAAGAGCAAAGAAAAAGATGCCCCGTTTCGCTTTCGAATACTTGGATGGCGGCTGTAATGAAAATATCAACCGCGACAGAAATACAAGTGAATTGCGTGATGTTCTGCTTCGTCCGCAATACTTGAACAACAATTACACGGAAGCCAATATGGAAACGGAATTATTCGGTGTGAAATATTCTGCACCTTTCGGAATTTCTCCTGTTGGTTTGCAAGGATTAATGTGGCCAAATGCTCCTGAAATTTTAGCAAAAGCGGCTTTCAAACATAATATTCCGTTCATTTTAAGTACAGTAACGACAAGCAGTCTTGAAAGAATCGCTGAATTAACGGAAGGAAAAGCATGGTATCAACTCTATCATCCTAGAGAAGAGTGGTTGCGTGACGACATTCTTGACCGTTGTGAAGCGTCTGGTTATGATGTGTTGTGCGTTTTGTCAGATGTTCCGACTTTTGGTTACAGAGCAAAAGAAATCAGAAACGGTTTGGCAATGCCTCCACAACTGAATTTCAGAAATGTTTCCCAGGCGTTGGCAAGACCTGAATGGTGTCTTGAAATTTTAAAGCACGGAGTTCCAAGTTTTAAAACGATGGAAAAATACATGGACAAAAACATGAACGTGAAACAATTGGGACAGTTCATGAACTCCACTTTTTCAGGAAGATTAAATTCAGACAGAATCAAAGCTATCCGTGATAAGTGGAAAGGAAAATTGGTCATCAAAGGTGTTGCTTCCGATGAAGATGCTGCCGAAGCGGTACGTTTAGGTTTTGACGGAATGATTATTTCCAATCACGGCGGAAGACAGCTTGATGCAGGAGAATCTACGATTGCTGTGGTAAAAGAGATCAGCGAAAAATACAAAGGTCAGATTAAAATCATGATGGACAGTGGTGTAAGAACCGGTCCGGATGTTGCCCGTGCTTTGAGCTGTGGCGCAGAATTTACCTTTATGGGACGAACGTTTATGTATGCAGTCGGAGCTTTAGGCGAAAAAGGTGGTGATCATATTATCGAAATGCTGAAAATGCAGTTCAGACAGGTGATGGAGCAGGTTTGCTGTGATACGCCTGGGGAGTTGCAGAATTTTAGGGTGAAATAAAAAATCAATTCATATTTATAATTATGATTAAGAAATTAATTTTTGTCGTGAGCTTTTTAATGGTATTAGCTGTATCTGGACAGAAAAAAAATGATAAAGATGCTGTTACTGATGTTGCTGAAAAGTTGAGATTAGCAATGATAAGCGGTGATAAATCAGTCTTAGAGTCTCTGATTTTACCGGAATTAACTTACGGACATTCTGGAGGTCATATAGACGATGCAATGGAATTTGTTGACAAATTGGTCAGTAAAAAATCAGATTTTGTGACTATTGATATTACTAATCAAAATGTTAGTATCGTGGGAAATACAGCGATTGTTCGTCACCATTTATATGCAACGACCGCTGATCTTGGAAAAGCTCCGGGCGATGTGGCTTTAGATGTATTGTTGGTTTGGACAAAAATCGGAAGCAACTGGAAATTACTGGCCAGACAAGCTGTAAAATCTGAAAAGAAAAAATAAATTATCAAAATTATGATAAACAAAAATTCGCAAAGCCAACTTTGCGAATTTTTTATTTTAGGACTTTACTTTAAAATTATTAAAGTTTTTAGCGCAAATTTTTAGTTATAATAGAATTAAATTTTACAAAGAATCCCTTTGAATAAATTTAAAAACATTATTCACCTGCTCTTTCTTATTTTTCAGAATCATATACGCAGCAGATTCTCCCATCGCTTTAAAATCAGTCGTAATCACGGTAATTCCAAGCAATTCCTTCAAAGGCGTTTCGTTGTAGGAAATAATTCCGATGTCTTCACCTAATTTTAAATTTTTCTGGCGGATCTGTTTAACCAAATTCACCAAATCACGTTCACGAATCGTGATAAAAATATCTTTATCCTGCAGTTCCATGTCGGGATAAATTTCATCCAAAATTTCATAATCCAGTTTGAAATCCCTGCAAAATTGCTCAAACCCCCGAACAATACGGAAAGGGTAAGGATGAATCGATTTATCAGGATAAACCAAAATGATTTTTTCGTACTTTTTAATTTTATCTAAACCTTCTTTGAGGGCATCATAAATATCATGCTCAAAATCCTGAAAAATAGAACCGTAATCCCCTGAAATATTAGGTTTTGTATTGTCTAAAAGCAAAAGTTTATTCTTCGGAATCTGTTCAATAATATCTAAAACTTCCTGCGTAGAACTCGTATGTTTCGACTGTTCATCACGGAAATGCGGCATTACAACATAATAATCAAATCCACCCAAATTCTTTTTCAAAGCATTGATGAAAAGCGTTTCGTCGCAGTGGTAGATGTACATTTCAACATTGCCTTTAGTACCGATTGCATTGACGAAATAATTATAAATCATCATTTTATAGGTACTCGGCTTGTTGATCAGAAAGAAAATATTGATAATGTCATTCTTATTGATGCGGGAAATGTAGTAGCCCTTTCCTTTTACGGATTCAATGATTTGTCTTTTGCGAAGCTCCTTGTAAGCCTTTTCCACAGTATCTCTGGAGAGAAAGCAGGATTCGCTGAGTTCATTGATCGACGGAATTTTTTCTCCGATTTTTATTTGCCCTCCATCAATTCCGTTCAGAATAGAATCTACAATCTGTTTGTATTTCGGAACTCTGGAGTTTTCATTGATGTTGATTTCTAATGTTTCTGACATGATTTTTGCAGATAGAAGATGAAATTCAGTTAAAAATAGCAATAATCAAAAGCGATTAATAGCTGAAAACAAGATACAAAAATTTGAAGTAACAGATTCATGAATGTTTTTTATGATAGTAATAGTTTTAAACTGTTAATTATCAATTTTTTATAAATTTTATAATGAATAGCTGTAATTTATTGAAAACTCCCATTTCAACTTTCAAGGTTTTTAAAATGTTAAAAGTTTCGAATATTTTGAACTCTACAACCCTAAAACTCTCTGACTTAAAAACACTCCCAAAAAAAGCCTGCCCTTTTCAGAACAGACTTCAAAAAACTATATGAATGTGAAATTTTTAAGGCATCTTTTTAAAACCTTCTGCTTTTATTTTCCAGGTTCCGTCTTTCGGGAAACCAGGGAATTGTCCGGTCGAGCTGTCCCAACCCTCCAACATCATCGCAACGGTGGTCAAAACACCACCATTTCCTGGAAGATAAATCCTTAGACGTTTGTCCTGGAAATTATGTCCGTTTTTCAAATACGTATTGGTTTGAATATTCATAAACAAAGCATCTAAAGCTTTATTTGGAAGCCCCAATCTTGCTGCGTTCATCGCTGTCATCGGGAAATCCCAACCCCAGGTGTGTTCCCAGTTCCATCTTTCCCAAACGATGTCCAGTGTGTTTTTCATTATTTTTTTGTCCAGTTTCGGAGACTCAGGAACCATTCCCAATGCACCTAAAACAGCAGGGTGGTCGGTCATCCATTTTGGAAATGTGAAAGAATCTTTTGCTGATTCTGTCGATAAATAAACACCATCTTGAAGCGGAAGCGGAGCTAATTTACTGATGACATCATCCCATTTTTTATCTTTAGGCTGTCCCAATCTTTCTTTCCATTCTTGAGCGATTCTCAACGACCAATCCCAATAAGCTACCTCGTAAGTCGGGTTATAAGTATCTTTAGCGGGGAAAACTTCCTGCGCAGGAATGACTCCTTTCCCTAAATTGTAACGGTTTTTTTCCTTGTCATACGTTGCAAAATCAGCCATAAAATCAGCCGTCGCAAAAATCAAGTCTTTGTATTTTTCCAAAACTTTTTTATCCTTGTTGTTGCGGTACAAAAGTTCGGTCATATAGATAATGTGCGGTTGTTCCCAAATCAAGAATGCAGCGACAGAAGATGGGCTCTCGTTTCCTTCATTGTCCGACATTTTAATCCAGCGAACACCTTTGTAGCCTTGTCTTTCGGCCAATTTTTTTGCTTTGTCAAACGACCTGAAATAATAATCCAGTTGTTTTTCCAAAATCTCCGGTCTTCCCCACAAAGCATAATGAACACCGTGCCACCAATGCATTTCTGTGTGTGGTTTTCCGTACCAACTATTGAAAGTTAACCCTGTTTCCTGAGGCGGATTGCTTCCGCCGCATTGAACTTTGGTTAAATATTCTGACAACACAACTCTTCTCTCCAATTCATTGGCTCTCGGGTCTGTACTTCCTTCAAAATCAACAGCAGCACCGCTTTCCCAGAAGTTTTTCCAGCCAGAAATACTTTCTTTTTCAGCATCAGCGAATAAAGTGCTGGTAGATTTTGGACTTTTTGCTGAAAACTCAACACTTAATTCCACTGTTTTATTTTTAGAAGAAGGTTCGTAAACGAAATAATGTTTTCCTGCTTCACGTAGTTTTCCTTCCGTAAAATTGAATTGAGTGTAATAATCCGTGCTTTGTAATTTGTGTTGAATCAAACCTTGCGTCGGTTTTGAAGAAATAATTTTCGTATTGTGCTCATTTTCTTTTCCATAAAATGCCGCGTCATCCAAAAACTGTCCAGTCGGATGCGGATATTTGGCAAAGACTTTCAGCTTGCCTTTAACCACCAAATCAGATTCAATTTTTACCCCGATTTTATCTGAATTCTGGAAAGAAGCCGTCCAGACTTTTACCGGAGTTCCTTCCAAAGAAAATTCACTTGTAATAATTCCCGTCCACAAATCAATTTTCTGATTGATGTTGGTTAAATCTGAAATTTTCGCTTTCTGCCCGTCTTTTTTAGTCAATTCAATCCCGATATTTCCCAACTGCAAACGGTGTTGGTTCACACGGAAATATTCAACAGCACCTTTGTTTCTTTCCGGTTCCTTGATTTGAACAGAGTACAAAGCTTTTCTTCCGTCATTATTGAAATCGTAAGGCTTTAAAGTTTCCTCAAACTTGTAATTTTCCTTATTCGGAAAACTGTTCCAGCCCCATTCAGACTGGGTTCCGAGAGAAACTCCATTTTTGTAATATTCAGGAAAAGACTGCATTCCGGTAATATCAACCGTGTAGGCAAATTTTCCGTTTCCAACTGTAAAAGTGGAAAGCGTATCGGCTTTTGTGTTGACAATGTTATGTCGCTGAACGACCTTCTTTCTGTCGATTTTCTGGGCATTTAAGGATGAAAACCCAAGGCAGAAAATACTCAGATATATTGTAATTTTCTTCATTTTTCTTTTATTTCAGTAATAAAAATTATTAAATGTTATATTTTTTTTATGGCAGACATTTCCGCCTTCCACTCCCAATCTTTTACTCGTCGTTCCTCCTCGCAAAAGGATTTCCGTTCAAGTCGGGCTGCAATAACTCTTGTATCAAAATAGAGCACCATTTATTACAATTGTTATTTTCGAATAGTTATCAATAGGAATGGGCTTTAGCCCATTTTATTAATGGTTAATATTCATTGGCTTTAGCCAAAATTTAAATCAAGTTTTGGCTAAAGCCTTTCCTCAATTCATTATATTATAGACGGGCTAAAGCCCGACTCTATTGATTTTAAATTCTATTTCAAAACCGTCGCACTCATCATTCCAATCACCACATCGTTGCTCACGGCTGTTAATTTTATTGATTTTAATTCTTTATTCGCATCAATCGGCAAATCCAGAATCGTTGCAGAGCCACCATCCACCTGACGGTCTGTAAATCCTTTGATGCTCGAATATTTACTTAAAGTTCCGCCTTTGTACAATTCTCCTGTTTTCAGTTTCACACGATACGGAATTTTATCATCCGGAATTTCAAACGCAAAATTATCATCAAACAAATCCTGCTCAATCGGCCACCAATTTGTTGGGTTTTTCAATTCTAATTCTGTTGTCGAGCCATCCACATACTGAACTGTAATTTTTCCATTCACAATCTGCGACTGCATCGGATTCGTAGAACCAGCCATCAGAAAATAGATTTTCTTTCCTTTCCCAGAAAGTGGAATTTCAAGAGTATCTGAATAATTATCCCACTGACTTACAAACGCGATATTTTTATCGGTTTTATCAATTAAAAATGGAATTCCAAGAAAATCAACTTTGTCATTTTTTCTTTTGTTCATCAATCCGCTGTCATCGATTTGAGCGGTAATTAATGGATAACACCAGTTTCCGATTCCCTGCCAAGGAAGCTGTAAAGTTGGAACTTCCAGTCTTGGCGAAAGGTATTTCTGATTGAAAATTTCAGTGACTTTTTCATTGTATTTTGAGGCTAAAGAAATGTTGTTGAACTGACCTTGATTCTCAATTTCCCAATCTGTGATTTCAATATTTTGTTTAATTCTATTGTAATCAAGAATAGTAGAATTGGTTCCTTTACTTAAATTATTTGAAGGAATTTCAATCGTTGTACTTTGATTTTTTTGAATCGAAAAAGTTTTGTTTAAACCATTAACAGTTAGTTTTCCATTAATTGGATTGGATGATTTTGATTGAATCTGAAGTTTTTTATTCACCCATTTTGTCTCTAAAGGAAAACGAATATCCATGTTCACAGGTTGCCACCAAGTTGTTCCGTTTTGCTCGACCTGAACGAAGAAAGTTCCTTTTCTTTCCTGCTGGTTAAGTTCAAACTTGTGAGTTACCACCCCGTCTTCTCCCTTTGGTCGAATCCACCCCTCCAGAGGAGGGGAATTTTTGATTAAACCTTGTGGGTCGTAGATATTTTTAATTATCTTTTTTGAATCGAAATTCAATTGAAGGCTTTCAGAAATGTAATTGATGAAATCGGTTTGTTCGTTTTTCAATTCTTCTCCGGAATAGTTAATTTCAATTTTAAAATCTTTTCCTTCCGGCGTTTCAAACTGAACAAATGGTTGCAGAATAGAATTGGGTTTAATCCTCCAATCCACTTTTTTACCATTTACTTTCACCGATTTGATGTTGGAATAATTTACAGGAATCTGCATTTCCAACGCCACTGGATTCTGATATTTTGATTTAAATAAATATTCCGTCTTTTTTGAAGTTCTGGTAAATTGATATTCCCAATCGGGAAGTTTCAGTTCGGCAGAATTCCAGTCTTTTGGGAAACCAGGTTTGATGCTGATTTTATTCTCCAGTAAATTAGGATAAACTCCGAAAAGTCCTTCCGTCAAAGTCCTTGAAGCCACACCAATCGGGTCGGCAAAATCTCTGTACAATTCGCTACGAAACGCATCGTAATGAGAAAGCTGCTCAAAATTCCCAGGACTGATGCCATAATACATCGATTCAACCAGATTTCCCTTCCATAGTTGATAAGCATCCTCACTTCTTCCGGCCTGCCAATACGCCAAAGCGGTCTGAAGATTTTCCGCCAAAGCAACATTGTTAATCGACCAATCGTAAGGTTGCCAATTGGTGGTTGATAATGTGTAATAATCTTTATTTTGAACACCTTTTACCGTCACCGGAATTTTAGGCGTATGATTATTAATGTATTGTAAGTTTTGGTAATCCTCAAATTCATTCAAGATAAATGCATCCGAAACGTGGTAAATCGACCAGATCCCCGGTTTGTCGTGAACAATTTGATTGCCCAAAGCATCTTTGTATTCAGCAAAATAACCCTTGTCTTTTATCCAAAGCTGGTTTTTCATTGCCTTTAAAATCGCATCAGCTTCCTGTTCGTAAGGTTGAGGATTTTCGCCAATGATTTTCGCTAGTTTCGCCATCTCACGGTTGGCTCTGTAATTATATGCCGAAGTATGCGTCACTTTTCCACCGGAATATTGAAGAGCATCGCTCGCCCAAATTGCGGCATATGCATCGTACAAATCGCCACGTTTGAAATTCCGTTTTTCCCAATCCATATGGCGAACCATCGTCGGCCACATTTTTTTCAGAAATTCTTTGTCTCCGGTATAATTGAAATGCGAAAACATCTGGTCAAAAAACACCAGATTCATATCATAATGATGTGGTTTTGTATTATCATTTGGATTTCTGGAGATATATCCGCTTGAAAAAACAGAAGTTCCCATTTTCTCCGCACTTCTCGCCAAATGAAGCAAAGTATCCATTTCGACAGGTGCAGAATCGGGTTTCAAAACCTGTGAATTGGCGTAACTTTCAAAATGTTCTTTTGCTCTGTCGTGCCAACTCAACGCATCGGCTGTGTAAGCACCACGCCACGCATTCAACCGCATTCTCCAGGCAACTGCGCCGTGAAGAAAGGTTGGACTTTCCCAAATTCCGTCTGCGGCGACTGCTAAATTCGCTCCGAAATTATTTAAATCTGCATCTGGAGTTTTGAGCTGAATTCTGTTGGTTAATGTTAAACGAGCTTTTTCAGCTTTATTAAATATATTTTTTAAATCTTCATCAGAAAAGTTTTTAGCTGATTTCCCTTTTGCAATTTGGATATAAACCGGATTCTTTTGAGAAGAATAGTAAGCGTAAATAATCGGCGATTTATCAGTTTTATTTTGAGTAAATTCAGCCAATTTTTCTAAAGTTGTCGCATCGGTTTGTTGTAAAGAATTGACATTTGAAAAACTTCCGCTTACGATTTGAGTTTCCTTTTTCTTATTTAAATAATTAAGTTGGAATTGATTTTTATTAATATGAAACTGATTATTCAAGCAATATTCAGGTAACAAATAAAATCCGGATTCTGGATCTGCGCCGATGTCGCCGTTTCTGCTGAAAGTCGTTCCGCTTGCACCGCCATAAACTGCGTAGATTTTTGTTGTAGAATCTATGTTGACAGTTTCCATTTTTACGACGAAACCTTCTTCTTTGGCTTGTGCTAAAACGGTTAATTTCAAAGTTCCAATTCCAAGAATAGGGTCTTTAATTTCATACAGCATTGTTCCCGGACGATAACGGGTTTCAATTTTATCAGCCTGAATTAATTTTTTAATTGAATTTCCTTTTTGAATGACGAATTGAAGATTTCCGCCCATTCCTGGGAGATACAAAGCAAATTCCGGCAAATCTCCCGCCTCAACTCTTGATGCACGGTTATCACCATACAAAGCACGGTTGAATCTGTACTTTCCGTTGACCAATAAAAAATCGCCTTTGTCTTCTTTGTAATGCAGTTCACGCTCGGTATTTTGCCAGTGTTTTGACTGGGAATATGAAAGTGAGAATGCCGACAAAACAAGCAGTCCGGCGAAAATGGTTTTTCTTCGCATTTTATGGTTTTAACTCGGTTAATGGCTGTCCGTTAACGGTTACATTTTTTAAAGTCACATTTTTCAAGTAATCCACTTTGTAAGGAATCTGAACGCCAACCATCGTCGCGTTAATCATCGTGAAATCCGTTACAGGAGAAGATTCGTAAGCATCAGAAAATACAGCGTATTTTCCACCTTTGTCCACGGTTAAATTTTCAACCCAGATGTTTCTGATGGTCGGAATATGATTTCCGGGCTTTTCATAATGCATATTGAAACGAACGGCAGCTTCTTTATAAGCCCCCACTTTTGTGTTGTAGAAAAATACATTTTCAATTGTTCCACCACGGCTTGAGCTGGTTTTAATTCTTAAAGCTCGGTCAAGATTTTTGCTGTCCATCAAATTTCCGATAGCGTAAATATTTTTTGCTCCACCTGCAATTTCACTTCCGATAACGACACCGCCGTGACCGTCTTTCATTTCGCAATTTTCGATGATATGGTTTTCGGCTGGTCTTCCGATGTCTCTTCCGTCCTCATCTCTTCCGGATTTTATGGCAATACAGTCATCTCCGGTATCGAAATAGGAATCTTTTATCCAGACATTTTTACAGGCTTCAGGGTCGAAACCATCGTTGTTTGGTCCGTGGCTGATTACTTTTACTCTTTCAATTAAAACATTTTCACACAAAACTGGATTCAGATTCCACATTGGAGAATTTTTCACCAAAACATCTGCCATGTAAAAGTTTTTAGACTTGTAAGGCTGAACGAAATTTGGTCTTAAGTACCATCCGTCTCCAAAAATTCTTTCTCTTGCAGGTTTTCTCTGAGCCATATATTCGTGAAGTTTTGCACGGGCAGGGTTTTGTCTTCCCGGACGAGATGTGTTATACCCATATTTTGTTGCTCCACACCAAAACCACCAGTTGTCTAAATCTGAATTTCCATCTAACGTTCCTTTTCCGGTTATAGCGATATTTTCTTCTTCATAAGCATAAATCAATGATGAATAGTTCATACATTCCATTCCTTCCCAACGAGTGAAAACGATAGGGTAGTCTTTGCTGTCCTGGCTGAACAAAATCGTAGAACCGTCGCTCAAATGAAGATTCACATTAGATTTTAAATAAATTGCTCCGGTAAGAAAAACGCCGTTTGGAATAACAACTCTTCCGCCACCTTCAGCACTGCATTTTTCAATTGCTTTTTTGAAAGCTTCTGTGTTTTTTGTTTTTCCGTCACCAACAGCACCAAAATCTGTTATCAGATAATCTACTTTTCTGAATTCAGGTTTTTTGATTTGCTTTTTTAATGCTTTGATTTCTTTTAAGGGCTGCTTTGCGGAAGTCCAGGGTTTGTATTGTGCTGAAAGCGGTATTGATAGTAGAAATGCGAAGAGAATTAAGGTAAGCTTTTTCATAATGTCTGCAAATTGTTTAGTTTTAAAAGAAAGTTTCTGTCTTTAATGAATTTCCTTTATTAATCGCAATCTAAAATAATTGAATCTAAAAATTATCCTGCACTGTCCGTGTCTTTATTTTTTTTAATTATTTTAATATGTAAACGATTGCATTATGTCAATATTATAAATAATTTAAATATAAAGTAAGGCGAAGTGTTATTTATAATATATTGGAACTGAGTTAAACAGAAACGTTTCATTTATTTTTCGAAAAGCAAAAATTGAAAATAAGCGAAGAGCTTGTTTTATCGAATTTTGGATAAAATTTTTGATAGAACAAAATTTAGAAACCAAAAAAAGAGAAATAAACATGTTATTTCTCTTTTTATATCTTAAAAGATGTTATGAAATTTAAAGCTGATTTATCTTTAAAACTTATAAACAAATGCATTAATATTCATTCCTGCGCCTACTGATGCGAATAAAACGATGTCGTTTTTTTTGATGGAATGTGAGGGCAGTTCGTTATTTAAAATCATAGTCAATAGTGAAGGTATCGTTGCAACACTGCTGTTTCCGAGCTTACTGATTACCATCGGCATAATATCTGCTGGAGGAGGAGTGTCGTATAACTGATAGAATCGGTTGACAATTGCCTCATCCATCTTTTCGTTTGCCTGATGAATAATTATTTTATCTAGCTGATCTATTGAATAGCCACTTTGATCGAAACATTTTTTCATTGCTTCCGGAACATTAACAAGGGCAAATTCGTAGATTTTTCTACCGTCCATCTTGATATAACGTGTATCCGGGCAATTATCATTATTATAAGATTTGCCAAAATTTAAGAAATCTTTCTCTTTATAAGTATGAGATGCCGATACATGAGATTTTATACCAGAATCGTCGTCATCTTCACTGGCTTCCAAAATTACAGCTCCTGCTCCGTCTGCATAAATCATGCTGTCTCTGTCATGAGGATCTGTAACCCGAGAAAGCGTTTCTGCACCAATAACCAGGCATCTTTTGGCAATACCTGATTTGATAAATGCATTAGCCTGAATGACTCCTTCAATCCAACCGGGACATCCAAATAACAGATCGTAACCAACGCAGAAATTATTTTTGATCTGTAATAAATGTTTTACTCTTGAAGCAAGACTAGGAACAGCATCTGACTGTATGGTACCAGATTTTATATCGCCAAAATTATGAGCGAAAATAATATAATCTAAAGTTTCAGGATCAATTTTTGAATTTTCTATTGCATTCTTAGCCGCAATAAATCCTAAATCAGAAGTTACCTGATCATTGCTCGCATATCTTCTTTCCTCAATTCCGGTAATTTTTTTTAATTTACTGGTAATTACGGAATTATCTTCCTTTAAATTTTCGCCCTGTTCATTAAGAAAAATGTGCTTATCGAAAAACAGATTGGTAATGGTTTCTGATGGTATGTAGTTTCCTACACCTATAATTTTACTTTTCATATTGCGGGAATCTCATTGTTGAGATTCAATAAAATATTATGAATAATTAATATTTTTATAATAAAGGTAGTTTTTTTGTGGCGAAAGATACTATAAAAAATAATTTATTACAACGATTTAACATTCGATACATACAAAAAGATGAAGCTGAATAAAGTGATGCAGAGCGATAGTTAACCTTCTACACCTCATAAATAACTGGATGAAAATAAACTAAGCATTTAAAAAAGACTTTTGGCCTTGAAAATTGAGGATGATTTTTTTTAATTTGAAATATTTAATTTTAAGTAAATTTTATTTTTTTAACATTCATGCGGTTTATTTTCTGCAAAATCTTAAAAAAAGTTTTTCTATTTTATTAAAATGAAAAATTTTAAAAAAAAGATTTTGAACTCAAGAATATTAATTACTGAAAGTTTTTTTATTTACTTTTTTCTCTCTTACTTTAATAATAAAATCAGGAACAACCACCATTTCTCCAGCTTTTATATTGATGTCAAAGCTTTTGGTTTCGCAATATGTATTTGCAGGAAGGGTAGATTCATCAATGATAATTGTATAATTACCAGTTGGCAAAAATGAGTTGAATTTTCCTTCGTCGTCACTTCCAATTCTTTGGATGACATTGTTTTGCTTAATGATTTGAAATGCCACTGAAGACGCTCTGTGCTCGAAATCGACCGCAACTCTTGAGTTATAATCAAAAAATATTTTGCCCTGAAGTATTCCGTTCTGATGAAGCGGAATATTTAACGGGTACGAATAAGAATCTACATTGAAATCATATTCATCATAATACCAACCTTGCTGAATAAATTGTTTCAGTCTGTATTTTCCAAAAGGAACATTTTTGTAGATTGCAGTTCCGTCTACTGTAGTTTTAAGAGCTACATTATTGATATTGACGATGTAATCGTTTGCGGTTTTCTCTCCTAAATCAAAAACGTTGTTGTTGTTTTCGTCATAAAAAGCAAGCACCTGAATTTTCCCTTTTTTGTCGGGACTTAATACAGTATTTCTTAAATTTAAAGTTAAACCAAGCTCAAATGTCAGAATATTATTTGCCAAAACCCCTACTGAATAATTGTACCATGAAGAGTTCAGAAATACACTGAAATTTTTACTGTTATACTTTGCATTTACAAATGCAGAAGGTGATTTTCCATAGATAATATCATCTACATAAGATAATCCTGTACTAAGGTTGAATTTGTCTTTGATGAAGCTATTATTATAGAAAAGCGAAACTGTAAGTTTTTTATAATCAGTATTTTCTGCTGCTAAATGAGAGAATGCATATTCAGACAAGTAATAACTTCCGGACTGGTAAATCGCATTGATATTGAAGTTTTTAAAACTGTAATTTCCATTCAGTTTCATTTGGAATTTCTGATCGTCAGAAAGCGGATATTTTACAATTCCTGTTTCAAATGCAAATACTGCAGATTGTCTTGTTTTGTAATCTGACCATGAAATTTGTTCCACAATTCTATGTGCCGTAAGATCTCGCAATTCACTATTTTCCCAAGTTCCAAAGAAATTGTTGTAGCTGTTTGAGTTTTCATTCTGGAACTGATAAAAAAGCCCTAAACTAATGTTTTTTACTCTCGGAAATTTAGTTCCCACCTCAATTCTTGTGTTTTCAGAAACCTGTGGTCGGTCCAAAAAGTAATATTTTGGTGAAAAATTAGAGAATATAGCGTTACCGAAAAAGTTGTAATTTTTGTAATTCTTTGAAATATTCTGCTGCAATTGTATACTTCCACGTCTATTTCCGGGGTAATATCCTGAACTGAAAAAGTAGTTTCCGTTAAGATTATAATCTTTAATTGCTCCAACATAATTAGACTCAGCAGAGAAGGAAGGTTTTGTAAGATCCTGAGTTTCATAAGAACTTAAACCTGCATTTACCTTTGCATTCATGCTCCATACTTTATCAAAAGCATAATTGGCTTCTGTTCCCAAAATACTGTGCTTACTTTTTTCAAAAGGATCGTAACGGTAAATATATGCTGCCGAAATATTTCTTGAACTGTTGTTGGCGTTAAGTGTTCCTTTTGTGAAGAAACCGTAACCGTTTTTTAAAAAGCTGTTTTTTTCAATAAGATTAAAATTCTGATCAATAAACCCTACCTCCAATTTTTTGTCTTTTCCGAAAGTATGGCTGTATTCTACACCTCTTCCTACCAAAGTCATTTCTAAAAGCTTATTAACGCTTCCAATGGTATATTGGTCTTTACCTTGCTGAAGAACAATATTCGTATTGGTTACCAAAGGTTGTTGCTGACTGTTGAGAAGTGCAATATTTCCTCTCATAAAAAGAAACCCGGAAGGCAAATTGAAACCACCCGAACCAATCAGTTGATACATGTCGATATTATCACCAACTTTTCTGTAAGAAGCTGTAATCTGATTTTTTGTTTCTTCTGCAAAATTATTGAACTGCGGATCTTGATATTTCTGAACGTTGGAAATATTCTGCACAAAAACAGTAGCTGAATTAAATATTTCTTTATCAGGGTTCCTAAAACCAGACACGCTTATCAAAAAATTAGATAATCTGGATAAACCTTTTGAAGGTTGATAAGTAAATGTAAAAGTAGAATCTTTTTTTACATTAATGACAGCTTGTTGCTCCAAAAACTGATTTCCATTTTCAGGATCAGGAATTTTACAAACCAGAGTAATATCCTGAGAAATGTTTCCAGAATTGCTCACTCTTACTTTTATTGATATAGGTTCTTGGCTGGAAGATCTATAGATAGGAGCATTTAAAACTGATAAATTGAGGTCATTATTAATCTCAATAACGTGTTCTTTGACTCTTTCTGCAATCAAAATTCCAAGCTGATCGAGTAATCGAACTTTTATAGGTGAAGATCCTGCTTTAGCATCAGATTCTATAATAACTCTTACAGGTAAATATTTTTTTTCGTTGGGCTTAAGTTCTATTACTGGCTCTTCACCGGAAATAATTTTAAATCCTTTCGGACATACAAATTGCAGTTTTCCGCTGAAATTATTAGAATTTAAATTTTGAATAACTACAACAAGATTTAAAAGTCTGGAACGTGATGGCGAACTTCCTTGTTCGATTTCCATTGTCACATTCGATTCAGTTTTTTGCGCATTTAAATAAATGTTGCTGAATAAAACGATAAAAAGGGTGAACAAAAATCTTCTGCTTGAAAAAGGCATCTTCTAAATTTTATTGAGGAGTAATTTCGTACTGTAGTGTAGTAGAATACTCAGTAGGCTTAGCATTAATTAATTGCTCATCTTGTGGCAATGTAAAATATTTGATGTCGTAATTGTAAATTGTAGTTTGAGATACATTTCCTTTGGCAAGAGTTTGGCTTACTGTACTTAATGTTATCGGAAAAACAGTTTGGTTACTCTGCCCTAAAGGTTGCAAACTAAGATGTACTGCACTCACAGGAATAGAATAATTGCCTATATTGGATAGCAAATGACTTTGCAGTGATTTCACTTTAATCTGAAAGTTGGTATTTGTGCTGATTTGCAAACCACTAGGATAGACAACACTTGTTCCATTGTTGTAATCCTGCATGCTATTAAATTCAAGCAAACCATTTGCAGCATTCATGTTTACTTTTAAAGACATTTCCTGCGTTACAGGCGGCGTTCCCGTCAAATTAGCAATATGAAACTCAAAAGTATGGCTTATTTTTCCAATCACATTGTTGTATTGATCATAAGCAGTAAATTCTACAGGAGCTGCAAACCTTGTCCACGCCGGATAAGTTCCCAAATACGCACCGCCCATTATGGTAATTCCGTATTTAAGTTGAAGGTTGTAGTAACCATTTGGCGTTGCGGGCATATTGTATAACGGAGCATTTGATTGTGGAACCAAAAAAACTTCTGCATTTTCTTGTAAAAATATATTAGGTGGTACTCCTATTTGTGCAAGTGATGGAGTAGGATTAGGATAAGCCTGCCCTGTTGAAGAAATAGGCTGAAAGGATATCTTATTTCCCGGAATAGTATATTGTCCGTTTGTAGAAGTTATAGGTTGTTTAAGTTTTGCAGAAAGTTTCCAATATGGCATATTTAAATTACCATTGGCTGCAAATGTTACAGTATATGCATCCGGATTATTATTTCCATTATAGGAATTTACCTGCATATAGCTGTTTGTCCATGAAGAAAATGAAACCTGTGCATTAACTATCATGGATATCGTGATGAATAGAGCGACTAATACCTTACTCATAATTAAAATTTAATTCTCCCATTTCTAATGTCTCGTTATCTCCATAGTCAATCATAACCGACATGTTATATGAGCCTTTGTCTTTTAAATCCTCTACAGGAATGCTTATCTTTCTAATGTTTCTGGGTAATGTATAAAAAACAATAGGATCTATGGTAATTTTTTTACCGGTACTGGTATTAATGATATCTGTGATGATTTTTCCATCTGTCCAAACATCTGACTGGTTTTCAAAGGTGATATTCAATAGCTTTTTTGAGCTGTCAAACTTCAAGTCTTGAATTTCAATTTTCCTTTTTACTGTTTCCGGTGTTCTATGGAATATTTTAATTCCGGAACGAATACTTACTTTAATTTTTGCTCCTTTGTTGTCTACGTCATCTATAGGATTCATTTGGCTGACAAATAATACAGCAGTATGCGCAGAAAGTTTATCCTGATTTACTGTAGGTGGGGTAAGGGTTACTTCCAGTTCTTTTCTCTCTCCGGGGGCTAAGCTGAAGTAGTTATCATTTTTTTTAATATTAATCCAGCTTGCACAAGAGTTTTTTAATGTGCCGGCTGCATACATCATATTTTCACCTTTTTCATCATAATCCCAATCTCCCAAACTTACTGCAAGGTCTAACGTATTTTCTGCACTCACATTGGTAACCGTTATTTTTTGCGTGTTACTAGATCCTGCAGCAGATTCAAAATATACTCTCGGTGGAGAAACCGAAATACCAGTCTGTGCACTGATTTGTATCATCAGAAAGAAGAAAAGTAAGGTGATTTTGTTCATTGATGGTGTTTTTAATTACATAAAAAGTGTCACAAATAAATTGTGACACTATAATATGCTATAGTTATAGTTTGTTATTTACTAACAATCGTATAAGTTAATTTTGTTGTATAAAGAGTAGGATCTTGATTGGCAATATAGTTGTTTATGTAAGTATCTCCTCCAGCTCCTCTATATTCAATGTTAATCTTTTTGTTAGCCCCACCAGTTGTAGAAGTTACCAAAGTACTTTCGGTTCCAGCTAACTGCACGTTTTGAGAGTATTGAGCTCCATTAACAGCATCTGAACCAGCTGTAGCTGTTAATCTAATAGTGTTTGTTTGGATGCTTTTTCCTCCGTTCTGCATTGCAGCGTTTTCACTTTTCACTTTTACTTCAAAACCTCCTGTACTGTAGATGTTTAAGTGATCTGGATTTGTTGATTTTACACCATTTGCATAGTCATCTTTTGTTACGTAATCTAAGTTTACTTCTTCTTGAGATTTGTTTACTACTAGCGTTTGAATTGGTTTTAATCTCACGTTTAATGTTACGTTTTGAGCGCTAGCTGTTGCGAAAGCAAATAGTCCTGCTGCCGCCAATAAAAATTGTTTCATATTATCAATCAGTTTTAATTTAAGATAAGTTATTATCTATTCTTTTCGGGTGCAAAGGTACGGGTCATTTAGAGATTGGGATTTGCAAAAACATGTTTATTTTTTGCAAATTTTTACATAAATCGCTTAGAATACAGGATTTTTTGCAATAAAAAGCATTTTTAATGAGAATATTCAATTCAAAAAAGCTGTTTAAATGGCTTTAAAAACGGATTATTGTACATTTTGCTTAGAGAATAAGTAAAGGTAACTGGGTTCATTGATTTTATTCAATAAATCCAGTTACCATTGAAAACTGATGATGAAAAGTTTATTAATATGATGAATGTATTGATTGAAAAGAATAGATTATAATACTAATAAAAACTTTGTGATTTGGTGTTCTTTTTTATTTTCTGATATAGATAATTTTTATTGTCCTTAATTATTACTGCAAATCTAATCAGTATATATATGTGATGCAATTTACTGTGGGTTTGATTTAATAATTTTTACGTAAAGATTTATAATTTTTTACGTAAAAATTAATTGTAAGTATTTGGTTTGTAGTTTTTTATATTTTCATTTCTGAAAAATGTACATAAACAAAAAATGCTCTACAGAATAGAGCAAATATGAAGTGTAAAAATAGACTTATTGAAAATTTCAGGTGTTTCAGCCAATCATTTCCCTCATATCGGATGGCTTTTTTCCACTGTGTTTTTTTACGAAATTAGTGAAGTTGCCTTCATCTTTAAATCCCAAATCAAATGCAATTTCTGATAAGGTCTTGTTTGAAAATTTGATAGCTTTCTCACATTCAAATCTAACTTTTTCAATAATCATTTGTTTGGCAGATTTACCATAAACAAATTCTGTCATGTCAGTTAACTTTCGGCTTGAAACTCTTAATTCGTCTGCGTAGTGAGAAACTTTTTTTTCAATTTTATAATCTCTATGAAGAATTACAGTAAAACGGTTTACCAAACTTACAGATTCTAAATGTTCTTTTGGCTCATTTTTATGATCAATATGTAAATGGGCATCAAGAATTAAACTTTCTATAGCATTATGGGCTGCGGCAAAATAAATATTTTCTTCATCGATAACAGAAAATCTTTTAAGTCTTTCTATTAAAATAACTTTGTTGTACTCTTTATTGCCATAATATGGTGCTACAAAAATGTGAGACTTGCTGTTGAAAAAAATATTTGAATTTAAATATATACTGTCTTTCGATGTTTTGTCGAAAAATTCTTTGGAAAAAACAATAGCATAAATTTCTTTACCCAATGCATTATTAAATTCTACATTTTTTTGAGGTCCAATGAAAACAGAATTTCCACCTGGTATATGATAAGGTTTGTTCTCAATCGTAATATTGAGATCTTCGGTAACCAAATAAATTGCAAAATATTCTAAAGTATTAAATTTTCTTGAAAAATGATTGCGTTCTATGATGTCAGAAACAAGATTAATGCTGAAGCCGTTTTTTTTTAATTCATCGGATACTTGATACATTGGCTTTCTTGTATTTTGAAAATGGTTATATTCCTCAAAAATAGGCATTAATTGGCGATAATTGTTACTTTATTTTAATATTTTGCTGTGAATTTTTAATAAATATTGGAAAGGAGTTTGATTATGTTATTTTGATTTTATTGAAAACTTGATTTGCTTAAATTTAATTATATATATGATTGTGCTAAATCTATTGGTTTCTTTGGTGTTTCTTGCTTTTTTTTATTCAAAATCTGATATAATTACAGGTAAAATGATAAGAAAATGAAAAATAAGAACAGGAATATGGTGTATTTTTAAAAAAAATATGTTTTACCTGTGAAATACGACTTACACAGTATGATGTCCTATTAAATTCATAATCAATGTATTTTTAATATATCTACTTATATTTTTTAGATTTTGATATTATATTTTCGTTTATATGTGTCAAAAAAAACGGCTATAATTAGGCTGGAATGGTCTGAAACCATATATTTGCAGCCTAAATTTTTATAGACATGAAAGAACTTATCGAAAAAATCAACGCAGAATTTGAAGCGTTCACAACAGAAGCTAACCAACAAGTTGAAAAAGGAAACAAAGCAGCTGGAACTAGAGCTCGTAAATCAGCTCTTGAACTAAGCAAATTGTTCAAAGACTTCAGAAAAGTTTCTGTTGAAGAATCTAAAAAATAAAAAATAAGCCGGCTGATTCAGTCGGCTTATTTTTTTTAAGATTAAAATTATACTTTCTTATTGATTTTTGGTTTTGTATTCATTATTGCTTGATACGATGATGTAAATGCTGAAAGACTTTTATATCCCACTTTATAAGCAACTTCACTTAATGTAAACTGATTTAAATTAATCAATTCTATGCTTTTAAGAATTTTAATCAGTTGTGCATATTTCTTTATACTTATTCCGGTTTCCTGCTTGAAAATACGTTGAAGACTTCTTGTAGACAGATTTGCGGTTTCTGCCAATTCTTCGATGCTATAATCATTCTGGTAATTTAGATTAATGAATTGGCAAACTTCAAGCAATCTCATATCCGAAGGCAATGGGATTTGTAAAGCGTTATTTTCGTTACAAAAATTAGGAAGACTAACTAATAATGCATTCATAAAAGTTTCCTGCTCGTGGTTTTCTGTTGTTTCTTTATTCCATTTTGTGGCATATAAAATCATCTCTTTTAAAACCGGTGGCACAGGAAAAACATGTGTTGTATGATAAAATTGGGTTTCCGGGACATTTTTAAACAAACTTACCATCAATTTTACGGTATCTGCTTCAGAAGTAATTTTATGTTTTTGCAATGATGGAATCCAGATTACATGATTTTGGGGAACGAGATAAATTTTATCGTTGATATGAAAATATTGATAGCCTTCTTTTACAAAAGTGAGTTGTGCTCTATGATGAAGGTGTTCATAATCGTCATGCTGCCAATTTTCTTCGTACCAAATGTAAACTTCTTTCTCAATGGAATCATCAAAAAATCCGTTTTCCTTTTCGGTGAGATTACATTTTGATTTGGCGTTTTGCATAAAGTTTTTGGCAAAATTAATAAAAATGACAGCACTAAATTTGCATCATCATAAATAATTTACATGAAAAGACTCAATAGATTTTTAGCAGTTTTTATTTTAACAATAATTTCAAGTGCGATGATGGCTCAAAATAACAAAGCAAAAGTATTGATACTGATTCATTCTGATAATGGCGGAACTTACGAATTGGCAAAACAAATCTCAAATGGAATTGAAACTAACGGAAATGTTCAGACTATTATTAAACAGGTAAAATCATCCAGTCATGCAAGTTTAAAAAATATTCCGGTTGCTTCTGTGGAGGAATTAAGTTCTTATGACGGAATTGCATTTGGTTCACCCGTTTATTTTGGAAACATAAGTACAGGAATGAGTGAGTTTCTCTCTAAAACTGTGGATTTATGGACCAATCACGCATTGGAAGGAATACCTGCAACGGTTTTTATGTCGGCAGGAAGCGGAGCGGGAAACGAATTGGCGGTTCAAGCTTTTTGGAACGGTCTTTCGGTTCATGGGATGGTTTTGGTTTCAAACGGAATTCGAGGTGTTGAAAAAATAGATAAAAATATTCCGCAGGGAAATACGGTTTTGGGGGTAACAAGTCTTGCTTCTATTAAAAATGTGGCGAGACCAAGCTCTGGTGAAAAGGAGATTGCTTTTGAACAAGGGAAAAACTTTGCAAAAGTTGTGTTTGCTTTAAAAGGAACTTTTAACAAAAATTCTGAGATTAAAATTTCACCAAACAAAAGCATAGAAAAGGTTTTGGTCGAGAAAAATATTATTCTTCCCAATGTTCCGAAACCTGCCGGAAATTATCAGCCTTTCGTAAGATCAGGAAATTTGGTTTTCATCAATCAGGTTGCTTTGAAAGATGGAAAAATTTTATATCCTGGAAAATTGGGTATTTCTGTAGATGAGAATCAGGTAAAAGAAGCTACAAAGCAAACAATGCTGAATGTTTTAGCAGTTTTAAAAGATGCAGTAAACGGAGATTTAGACAAAGTGAAAAAAGTGGTACAGCTTACCGGAATTTTCAATACAAAAGATGATTATACCAAACATGCAGATTTGATGAATGTTGCTTCAGATCTTGCAGTAGAAGTTTTTGGGGATAAAGGAAAACACGCAAGAGCTACATTTGGTGCTTCTTCTGTTCCGGTGAATTCTTCTGTAGAAATTCAGGCAATTTTTGAAGTGGAATAGTTTTAAAATATCGTTAAAGAAATTTAAATATTCACAAATAATATTAAATATATCAAACCTTGTTGAAATGTATTCTCATTTGAATATATATTTGTTCCGCTAATAAACCATAGCGGAACTTTTTATGAAACACATTTCCTTTTTATTTGTTTTATTATCGGTATTTTTCTCGGCACAAAAATTACAGGTTGTAGATGCCGAAAACGGAAAACCAATTGCCAACGCCAGAATTGTTTTATCTGATCAATTGGTTTATACTAACGAAGATGGTTTTGCAACTGTTTCTGAAAATTCTAAAGATTTTGAAATTTCGGCATCAGGTTTTAAGAATGAAAAGGTTAAAAATTTCAACTCTGTGATTAAACTTCAATCTGCAATTAAGGATATTGAAGAAGTGAAAATCGTCAATGTAGATATCAAAAAGCTTTTTGAAGATGTTTTTAAAAATTATCAAAAACGGTATTATGAAGAACCTTCACTTTATGATGTGGTACTGAAACAGAAAAATTTTGATAACGGGAAGCTTCATTTTATGGTTATTTCTGAAGCAAAATTATGGAGTAAATCTAATTGGTATAATTTCAAAGACGGGTATCACAAAAAGTATGATGATATATTACAACTACAGCTTAATAATGTAAAATATCTGAAAAGAACGGATTCTGATAGTGTCTTTTTTGCTCAAGTAGGAGGATTGAGACATGAGCAGATGGGACAGTATTATTTTAATTTTGAATTAAATCGCACACTTCAAAGTTTAAAATTGGCAAAATCAAAATATTCTGGTACGCTGATTTCTGAAGAAGGTGATGATCAGTTGATTAGTTTTAAAATGAAAATTGAGAATGGATCCAATATTACAGGAACTCTTAAATACAACAAAATTGATAAAGTAATAACTTTTTTTGAAATAAAATACGACTTGGAGGAATTAGCCACACGAAAATTGGTGGCCACAGATGGCCGGGAGTTTAGCGTAAAAGGAGGTAGAGCAACAATGACTTATGATTTTTATAAAAAAGATGGTATTTATCTTCCTGCTTTAACGAGGATTGGAAGTGATAATTATACATATTTTTACAATGATGAAACTCACGTTAAAAGCTGGATGCGTGAGATTGTTTACAACACATTTGCAAAATCAGATAAAAAAGGTCTTGATCATAAAGTAGATTTTTCTAAAAACATTTGGGAAAATGTACCTGTAAAAGACGATAAAGAAACCACTATTTTACTTTCAAAAGAAGAACAGGAATTTATCAATAAGAAATAATTTACCATGAAAAATATACTTTTAACAACAGTTTTTCTGGCTGGTTTTACTGGAAAAGCACAAACTCACCGTTTTATTTATGATGTAGAATACAAAAAAGATTCTACAGAAAATATTACCACTAAAGAAAATTACCATCTTGATATTGAATCTAAAATCATTAAATATTACCCACGTGATTTCTTTGTTGGAGATTCTTTGGTAACTAGAGATTTACCGATTAAGGACGGTTCAAAATTTAATACGTCTCATATTATTACTCACAAATCCGGTTCGGCAGACTATGATTATTATGATGTTTTGGAAAATGTTGTTTTAAAACTTTCTTCCAAAAACACTCAAAATTGGAAACTTACTAATGAAAAAAAGAAAGTAAAAGATTTGAATATGCAAAAAGCGACTACAAACTGGGGTGGAAGAAATTGGACGGCGTGGTTTACCACAGATATTCCTTTTCAGGAAGGACCTTACAAATTTCACGGACTTCCCGGTTTAATTACAGAATTGTATGATGATAAAAACAATTATAAATTTGAATTGGTAAAAACTCAGAAAATTGTCGACCCAAAAGGAAATATGTACATCGATTATATGTTGGGAAACAGTGTTGCTGTAGATGAGACAAAGTATAAAGATTCTAAGCTAAAATATTACGATTCTCCGGTTAATTATTTAAGAAATGCAACACAGCAAACCCGTTCAAATGATGAGTTTTACCTTAATGACGGAACTAAAGTCGGACAAAACAATTCTCGTGAAATCAATGAAAGATTAAAGGAGAGAATCAGGAAATACAATAACCCGATAGAACTGGATAAGGCGATAAAATATTCATTATAAAAATTAAAAATTAAAAATTAAAAATTAAAAATTAAAAATTAAAAATTAAAAATTAAAAATTAAAAATTAAAAATTAAAAATCTTGCCCTAAATTCTAATAAGGTAACTTATAATTTTAGATTTGTGCAAACCTGTACAATCTGTGGGAGAAAGTAAAATTTATTTTCCGCTGATCATACAGGTTTGCGTAGATTTTTTATTTTTAATAGAAGGTTTAAGAATTTCAATTTTAATTAAATAACTTTATCTTTATGCCAATCAATAAAAGTATGAAGATAAACACCTTTTTTGCAGTTCCTGCAGTAGTTTTGGCGAGTCAGTTTGTCAATGCACAATCAACCACTCAGAAATTAAATCCCATTGTTGAAAGTTTTGTAAACGAAACCAATAATCATTCTCAGTTAGAGGATATGGCGTTCGAGTTATTAGACGGTATCGGTCCGCGTTTGGTCGGTACTCCGGAAATGCTGAAATCTAATGAATGGACGGCCAACAAATTAAAATCTTGGGGAATTGAAGCTAACTTACAGCAATTCGGAACCTGGAAAGGTTGGCAAAGAGGAACTACACATGTTGACATGGTGTATCCGCGTGTAAAATCTCTTTCTGCAACTCAATTAGCTTGGAGTCCTTCAACGAAAAAAGCAGTTGAGGCAGAAGTAATAATTCTTCCTAAAGTTTCTTCTAAAGCGGAATTCGATCAATGGCTTCCTTCTGCAAAAGGAAAAATAGTTTTGATGGCTCAATATCAGAAAATCGGTCGTTCAGATGAGCAGATCAAAGAATTTGCAACTCCTGAATTATACGAAAAACTAAAAGCCGAAAAAGAGCAGGCTTCAAAAGACTTCCGTGATTATGTGAAAAATATCGGTTATGATAACAATACACTTCCTGAAGCTTTAGAAAAAGCCGGAGCAGCCGGAATTGCAATTTCAAACTGGACAGGAATTATGGGGGCTAACCGTATTTTCGGAGCGAAAACCTCTAAAATTCCAATGTTTGATATTGATGTAGAAGATTACGGAATGTTGTACAGAATGGCTGAAAAAGGAAGCAAACCGAGAATTAAAATTGATGCTCAATCGAAAATTCTTCCTGATGCTAAAACATTCAACACTGTAGGAATTATCAAAGGTTCTGAAAAACCTAATGAATATGTAATTCTTTCTGCCCATTTAGATTCTTGGGACGGTGCTCAAGGCGCTACAGATAATGGAACGGGAGTTTTAACAATGCTTGAAACCATGAGGATCCTGAAAAAATATTATCCGAATCCTAAAAGAACCATCGTTGTGGGACTTTGGGGAAGTGAGGAACAGGGATTGAACGGTTCAAGAGGGTTTGTGGCAGATAATCCTGAAATCATTAAAGGAACTCAGGCAGTTTTTAACCAGGATAACGGAACCGGACGAGTGATCAATATTGCAGGACAAGGTTTTGTAAAATCTTATGATTATATCGGAAAATGGCTGAATGCTGTACCAAAAAATGTAAGAGATCACATCAAAACAGATTTCCCGGGAATGCCGGGTGGAGGAGGGTCTGATCATGCTTCATTTGTTGCAGCAGGAGTTCCAGGGTTTTCTTTAAGCTCACTAAACTGGGGATATTTCGGCTATACATGGCATACTACGAAAGATACTTATGATAAAATTGTTTTTGATGAAGTGAAAAATAATGTGATTCTTACTGCAACTTTAGCTTATATGGCATCTGAAGATCCTGAATTTACAAGCAGAGAGCGCAGAACAATGCCTGAAAATGATAAAGGCGAAGTTGCAAAATGGCCTGAATTGAAAGAGCCGAGAAGAGATTCTAAAGATTTTAAATAAAAGAAGAGCGGCTTATTCAATAAGTCGCTCTTTGTTTTTAGGAGATTCTACATTTAATAAATTTCGGATTTCTTCTATTTTACTTTCCTTTACAATATAAGTTTTACAGATTTTATTGTTGAGATGCATACTGAAATTCATTTGTGTGGAAGTCTTTTTCCCATAAGGACTTCTATAAGTTTGTTCGGTAAAAACAGGATAAAAATTTGCAAGACATAAACTGTTTCTTTGGAGGGACTTTAAAAAGCTTGGATAATTTCCCTCATCATCAATAACTTTAATTCTAAATACCTTTTTTCCTAAGGTTGCTCCCCAATAGAATTCGGTTATTGATCCTAAAATAATCACACAAGGAATAGAAAATAAAATGCTTACCATAAGTACTTTATTGAAGATAAGATAAAAAATTAAAGTAAATACAGCCATGTCAATCCATTTTGCAAATAATCTTTGAGTTTCATTTCCTTTAAAACCGGGATTATATGGCAAATAATATTCGTAGGCATGATAAATTCTTTTCCCATACTTGTCAAAATCCAGAGTCGGTCTATGAATGATTTTTCTTTCTTTAATTTCTGATATCTTCAAATCAAAATATTTTATATAATCATACTCAGCTGAATTCTTTTCCTCTGTTCATCTACTTCAGTCACTCTTACCTGAACATGCTGATGCAACTTCACCACTTCATTCACATCAGAAACAAAACCATCTTTCAGCTGAGAAATATGAACCAGTCCGCTTTCTTTAATTCCTAAGTCTACAAAACATCCGAAAGCGGTAATGTTATTGACAATTCCCGGAAGAATCATTCCTGTTTTTAAGTCGGTAATCTTTTTTACATTCGGATCAAACTCAAAAACTTTTGCGGTTTTTCTAGGATCTAATCCTGGTTTTTCAAGTTCTTTAAGAATATCTTTTATCCCTAAAATTCCAATGTCTTCAGTAGTGTATTTTTCGGGTTGAACTAAATTAATTTTCTCTTTATTCGCAATCAGTTCGTTGGTTTTTATTCCTAAATCTTTTGCCATTTTTTCGATAATACCATATGCTTCAGGATGAACTGCCGAATTATCTAAAGGGTTTTCGCCATTTGTAATTCTGATGAAAGCTGCAGCTTGTTGAAAAGCTTTTTCGCCCAATCTTGGAACTTTTTTCAATTGTTTTCTGTTTTCAAAAGATCCGTTTTCAGCACGGTAATTCACAATGTTTTCTGCCATTTTTTCGCCAATTCCGGAAACATAACTTAAGAGTGATTTACTTGCCGTATTCAAATTAATTCCAATTGAATTTACGCATTTCATTACCGTAGAATCAAGTTCATTTTTTAACTGAGCCTGGTCTACATCATGTTGATATTGACCGACCCCGATTGATTTAGCATCGATTTTTACCAATTCAGCCAACGGATCAGAAAGTCTTCGTCCGATAGAAACTGCACCACGAACAGTCACATCAAAACTCGGAAATTCATCTCTTGCAATTTTACTTGTAGAATACACCGATGCTCCGGCTTCAGAAACCACGAAAACCTGCAAAGGCTTATCAAAAGCAATTTTCTTTATGAAAAATTCAGTTTCACGGCTTGCAGTTCCGTTTCCGATAGAGATTGCCTGAATATTATAAGCATTCACCATTGATCTGATTTTCTTCATCGCCATTCCGCTTTCGTTTTGTGGAGCATGCGGATAAATGGTTTCGTTGTGCAGTAGATCTCCTTTTTCATCCAAACAAACCACTTTGCAGCCGCTTTTGAAACCGGGATCGATTGCCAAAATTCTTTTTTCACCCAAAGGCGGAGCTAATAAAAGCTGACTTAAGTTTTCAGAAAATATTTCGATGGCTTTTTTATCGGCTTTTTCTTTTGCTTCCTGAAGAGTTTCGTTGGAAATTGCAGGTTCTAAAAGTCTTTTGTAAGAATCTTTGATAGCTAAAGCGATTTGCTCTGAACTATCATTTTTAGATTTAATAATGGCATTCTCAATAAAATCAATAGCTTCATCTTTATCAATTCCGATATTAATTTTTACAAAACCTTCAGTTTCTGCTCTAAGCATTGCTAAAAGTCGATGAGAAGGCGTTCGGTTAAGACTTTCTTCCCATTCAAAATATTGCGAAAATTTTTGAGCTGCTTCTTCATCCTTTTTAGCTTTTACTACTTTTGAAGTGACAATAGCTTTGCGCTGAAAAAGGCGACGGAGATTTTTACGCACATACATATTTTCATTGATCCATTCTGCCATGATATCTCTTGCGCCTTGCAAGGCATCTTCTTCAGAAGAAACCTGATCATTCAGATATTTAGAAGCCAAAAACTGAATATCCTGAGCTTTTTGACTCATAATGATTTTGGCTAAAGGCTCAAGACCTTTTTCTTTTGCAGTATCTGCTTTGGTTTTTCTGCGTTTTTTGAAAGGTAAATACAAATCTTCCAACTCCTGAATATCAAAGCTTTCTTCTATTCTTTGTTTCAAATCCGGGCTTAAAGCATCTTGTTCTTCTATTGATTTTAAAATACTTTCTTTACGTTTTATAATGTCTTCAAACTGCTTATTGAGTTTTGAGATTTGCTCGATTTGAGTTTCATCCAGATTTCCTGTTGCATCTTTTCGGTATCTTGAGATAAAAGGAATGGTGCAATCTTCAGACAATAATTTTAAAGTAGCGTTAATGCTTTTATCAGATAGGTTGAGAGTTTTATGTATAAATTCTGTTACAGTCATGCGGTTTTTTTAGAATGGCTAAAATAGTGACTTTTTTTAGAGCAATAAAATATGTATGACTTGCAATTTAAACTATGTAAGATTAATTTATCAAATACTTTTAATAAAGCTCATGATGAATTAAAAACATTAATTTGTTAGAAAAGATAAATAATCTATATTTTTAGTAGGATGTACAATTGTTTTGGATAATTATATTGTGTTATGAATAAAAATACTATATTTGTGCACCATCACAAAATCGTATGCCTATGAGGAAATTTTCTACTTCTTCTATTTCTTTTGTATTTACAAATTCAGATGTTTATTTAATACAAAAAACATCTTATTTCTATCACTTAATTATTAAACCATATTCTATATTATTATGAACAGATTTTTAATGATTCTGGGGGTTTTGCTGTGCTTTCAGCTCAAAATCTCCGCTCAATGTACGGCGGTTCCCGTTCCTTTTTTGCAATCTTTCAGCACAGGAGTATTACCTTCCTGCTGGACGAGTCTAAACCCTACCACTACTTCTACCAATGCTAACGTTAAATGGAAATTTGCAGGATCTGCAGGATACGGAGCAACGGGAAATGGAGGGAAACCAGCAGGAACTTTTGCATGGGTTGACGCAAGCTCACCTTATACTGGTGAACATACCGTTGAACTTATCAGTCCACAAATTAATCTAACAGGATTGACGAATCCATATGTGAAATTTGAATGGTTTAAAAACCACCTTACCTCAGCTACAGGAACGCTTCCAAATTATGAGAACAATAAAATGAAGCTCGAAGTGAATAATGGAAGCGGTTGGGTTGAAATATGGTCAGATAATAGTAATGCCGCAGAATGGAGAACTGCTGGAATACCGCTTGCGGCAATATATGTGGGAGCAACGATACAGCTTAAATTTACAGTTGATAAAGATGTTTTGAGTAATGGTTATTTCTATGATGATATACTTTTAGATGAAGTTCAGGTAATACAAGCTCCAACCTGCTTTGAACCTGTGATTTCATTAGCAACAAATATTACACCCAATTCTGCAACACTCAATTGGGCAGCACCATTAGCTCCTGCACCTGCAGGTGGATATGAGTATTATTACAGTACTTCGAATACACCTCCAACTGCTGCAACAGTAGGAACTATCGTTCCAGGAGTTTCAGCTGATATAACACCTTTGGTTTCGGGAACAACTTATTATTGGTGGGTTCGTTCGGTATGTTCTGCTTCAGATAAATCTTTATGGGTAGAAGGAGAGCCTTTTACTCCCGGCCAAATTGGTGGTGGAACGGCAACACATGCTTATTTACCGGTATATTCCTGTTCAGGATTTAATTATTCTCAACAGATTTATACGGCAGCAGAAATTGCAGGTGCAGTTGGAGCAAACAATATGATCACGTCTGTGAAGTTTTTTGTCTCTACTACAGCAGCTACTCAGGCAAATTACAATCAATGGGTAGTTTATATGGGAAATACGGCTCAAAATGATTTTGCTACAACCACAAGCTGGATTCCTGCCGGAACGATGACTCAGGTTTATACCGGAACACTACCTGCAATGACTGCCGGAACGTGGATTGAAATTCCTCTTATAACACCATTTCTTTGGGACGGAACGAGTAATGTAGTTGTTGCTGTAGATGAAAATATCATAGGAACGTCTTGTACTGCTAATTGGGGAAGCTATTCTGCAGGAACCAACAGAGGAATGCTTTATTATAATTCAACGACCAATCCGGATCCATTGAATCCTCCTACGGCAACGAGCAGATATGCTGTTTTGCCAAGACTTCAGCTTACCGGTACTGTTTTACCATCATGTACAAATGTACCTCCATCAAATATTGCAGTAAGTAATATTACAGCTACTTCAGCTTCGGTATCTTGGACGGCAACCCAAAATGCAACCTATGTTGTAAGATACAGGGTTTTACCATCTGGGACATGGCAAACGATTAATGTTACCACGCCATTTACGAATAATGTGTTGCTTTCGGGGCTTATTGAGCAAACTCAGTATGAAGTGGAGATTGCAACAATTTGTGGAACTCAGGGGGCTTTCTCTGCGCCAGTTCCTTTTACTACTCCGGTTCTCACTTACTGTAATTCAGGAACTACAACAGTTACTAATGGTTATATCAATAACATTACCATGATAGGAACCAATGTTCCAGCTACAATTAATAATTCTGGATCTAGTACTTACACAGATTATTCCACTGATCCATCCAAGACTATTACTTTATTGAGGAATTCGGTTAATAATAAGTTGTCGGTAGGAAGAAGTATTGCATTAGGAACCTATACTACTTATGCATGGATTGATTTTAATGGTGACGGAATTTTTAATAATAATCCTGTGGGTACTGCAGGAGGAGAACGAATCATGAACCTGGGATATTCTAGTACAACACCTGTAACTGCAAATTTTGATGTTCCTGCCAATGCTTATAATGGTACCAGTAAAATCAAAATGCGTGTCATTGTATATTCAGGTACTCCAACAGATCCTTGTATGAACCTTACAGGTAATGGAGAAGTTGAAGATTATCAGATTAAATTTATTGATCTTCAACCATGTACTACTGCACCTCCAACAAGTATTGCTGTGGGTAATCTTACTCATAATTCAGCGTATGTATCTTGGATGCCGACTGCTAATGCAACCTATGTTATCAGATGGAGACAAGGAACTACAGGAACATGGTTACCGAATGCTGCAGGATTAACGCTTCCTGCAGGTCAGAGTTTTCATACTATTACCAATCTGACTGAGCAAACTGCTTATCAGGTGCAGATAGCTACCATATGTGGTGGAAATCAAGGAACTTTCTCATCATTGTTAGATTTTACGACTCCACCAGTTACTTACTGTAATATGAGTGGAATCGGTACGAATGATTACATTTCTAATGTGAAAGTAACGCCTATAAATTTTCCAATTATGGAAAATATTTCACTTCAAACCAACTACATCAGTTATACTACACCTGCAACATTAATTAATCTGGAAGTAGGTTCAGTAGGTAATCAGATTTCAGTGTCAAAGGCTTGGGTGGGAACAATATACGGAGATTCGGTACATGCTTGGATTGACTGGGATAGAGACGGTATATTTACAGATAGTGAAAAAATAATGACCACTCCTTCTAATACTATTACCCCAATTACTGCAACATTCAATGTTCCGGCAACAGGAGTTTATACAGGAACCAATACAACGACAATGAGGGTTGTTTTGAAGCGAGGAAGTGCGCCATTGATGTGTCAGGATGCAGTGAATGGAGAAGTGGAAGACTACGCTGTAAAATTAAGACCATGTAATAATTCTACTCCAGGAGCACCAGCTTTTACTACGATAGCTCATAATTCGGTTATTGTTAACTGGACTCCTGCAGCAAATAACAATGCATTTATTTTAGAATACAGACCTGTAACCAATCCTGCTTCTGCATGGACGACGATGAATCTTACAGTTTTAGGAGGGAATCCTCCAGTGAGTATTACAGGACTAACTCCGGCAACAATGTATGAAGTTAGGGTTGCGGCAGTATGCGGAAATGGTGGAGCAGGAGCTTTTACCCCAACAGAAACATTTACGACAAGATGCGATCCTACACCACCGAACGTTGTAATATCTAATATTACATCAAATTCAGCAATGGTAACATGGAATCCGCTTGTTCCAAATGCAACTTATGTTTTAAGATGGAGAGAGGAGGGAACCATAGTATGGAATACACCAACATTACCTCCACCACCTGTAAATACTTATACAATACCAAACCTTGAATCTTATAAAACTTATGAGGTACAGGTAGCAAGTATTTGTAACGGTGAAACAAATCCTAATCCTTGGGCAAATACACAGATATTTACCACTGTAAGAGTTTGTGAAGTGCCTCCTCCAGGATTTACGATTACTCAATTGACTCCTACAACTGCAGAAGTGGTTTGGGAAGCTTATACAGGTACTGGAGCTACCAATAATTACACATTAAGATACAGAAAAGTAGGGATACCAAGTTGGACGACTATTAATGTAAGTAATAATACCTATACAATAACAGGTTTATTAGAATTAACTAAATATGAAATGCAGATAGCAAATGTTTGTACAGGTACACCGGGTAATTTTACTCCTCTTTATTATTTTACGACACCTACAGTGATTTACTGTCAAATGCATTCAACTAACTTTGCTTCTGAATATATTTCAAAAGTTACAGCTAAACCGAATGGTAAACCTGAAATGATTAATGTTTCAACAGGAGCTACTTATTCTGATTTTACAGGAGATTCTACTAAATTTATTGAATTGATTCAGGGGTCAACAGGGAATCAGATTATTATTGACAAAACTCAAGGAGCAGATTCGGGAGTTGCAGTCTGGATTGACTTCGACAGAAGCGGAACTTTTGATCTTGATGAAAGGATCCTTGCAGACGGACCTAATGCAAATTCTAACGCAAGTGTAACATTCAGCGTACCATCTGATGCATTCATTAGTATGACTAATTCTAAATATGTTGTAATGAGAGTCGCTATGGCTAAAGGAGCAATACCAATTAACTGTATTAGTTTTGACGATGGGGAAGTAGAAGATTATACGGTCAGAATATCAAAGCTGCCAATTGCAAATTCGGTTAACCAGACAGATATTTTGATTTATCCAAACCCTGTTAAATCAATATTAAATGTTAAAAATATTAGTGAAAAAGCCAATTATAAAATTTATAGTGCTGCTGGAAGATTAGTATCTAGTGGATTAATCGTTAACAATAAAATTGATGTCAGTGCACTTATTAGTGGAGTCTACGTTATTGATATTGACGATAAAAAAGGGAATGTACAGAAAAAATTCATTAAGGAAGAATAACTGTTTTAATTTCCATCTAAACAATAAGCTCTCAATTATGAGAGCTTATTTTGTTTTATTAAAGATATAATTACTAAAACATTTATTTTAAAACCTCGTTGTAATACAGTAAATCATTATTTTCGTCAAAACCGATTACCATCACACGGAAATTTTTTGCATCATCATTATTGTACCATTGTACAATAGTAGATTCTCCGGATTTACTTTCAAGATAAGGATTCCAATATAAAATACTTCTTTTATCTTCGGAAACAGATTTAGAGCTTTCTTTGTCGTAGATTCCATTGTTAAAAGGCACTTCTTTATCATATCCGTTGAGTTTGATCTCTGTAAGATTAGAGGGTAGAGTAGTGTCTACCCCAGAACCGGTAGTTCCGCCACGACGGGTATAGATTGCAACTGCTCCATTTCCTCCTCCAAAGCTTCCTGCGAAATTTCCTTTAATTATTTTTACCATTGCAATGTTTGAGACAGGAATATTAGAAATCTGGCTTGCGTCAACTCTCATTTCGTCCAAGAAAAATTCCATAGCTCCACCACGATTTGTTGCAGTATAACTACCACCCTGCATCTGAATCTGAAGACCGGCAACTCTACCCTGCAGATATTGTAAAATATTTTGAGAGCCTTGTGCATTTTGGTTTTCATTCACCAAATCAAAAACAGTTTCGTTTCCACTTCTAAAAAGGGGACTGCTGAGTTCATTATTAAGTTTTTTGGTTAAATCTTTCTTTTGTGCTTTAATTTTAACCTCTTCAATAAGCGTTTCTTTTTCTCGTAAATTTGTCTGTGAACTCTTATTCGCTACAGCACGTTCTATTTCGATAGGTATTGTATCTGTTGAATTGCGCTGTACAAGTGTATAATTGTTAGATGGCAGATTGCTTCTAAAAGGTAAGAATGAAAATGCGGGTTGGAAATAAACCTGTATCGAATTTTTGTTTGTTTTCTCACCATTAAGTTGATAAGAGAATGCCATTGAATCTTCGAAAACCAAACCGCTCAAGGTGAACATTCCCTCTTTATCTGTTTTAATTAAATTGTATTTAATTCCCTGATCTGGCATTTTGAAAATTAAATTAATCTCTGCTTCCGATGCTGGTTTTCCCAGTTTTGTAGCTTTTCCTTTGTAAGAAAGAAAGTTTTCGGGTTTATATTTTATAGCAGGAAGATTTCCGGACATTATGGTCTGCCAATTAAATCTTGACCATTTTTCTGAAATAAGTAAGGCATCCAATGCGTCTGTATTTCTATTTTCACTGAAATATTGCGCTGGATCATAAATTTTTGAAGTAATATCTCCAGTAAGCCAAATTGTGCTCAATAAACTGTTTTCATTCTCAGGATTTTCACTTTCATTATCTGTTACGCTTACAAAATAAGTCGACATAGATGAGTCATTAGCGATGTTAAAAGAATTGCTGTCTCTAGGTTTTAAACTAAGTGAAGTGCTTTTTAAAGATGGCTGTTTAAGTTTAAGGGATTGAGGTTGAACAAAACAAAGTCGCTGAGCAACAATATTCTCAGATTCGTCAAAAATAGTGAGATTAAGAATCCCGTTCACCAATTGACTGGTTGGAATTGTATAAACTTTATCTGAAATTTGAGAAATATTAGCTTTGTAAACCAATTGATTATTGATCGTTCCTAAGATTTTATATTTAGTGTTTTGATCAACGTTTTTACCTTTAAAGACAAATTTTACAGCATCAGATTGACTTTGAACCTGTAAATTTATTCCTGAAAGAGTTGCATCGGGTAAGTTGATGGTTTGTCTGATTCCTTTATCATCTTCTATGGTAAGTTGATATTTTTTTCCACCGATAGGTGTAAAATTAAAAGATCCGGTATTTTGATCAAATCCTTTAAAAGTAGCTAATTTCGTCTGTGAATTCTGTGTTTCTGTAATAAAACCATTCCAGTTTGTAGGTGTTTCACCTTTCGATTGCAGCCTTACCGCAAATTTAGTATTGATGCCATCAATAAAAGTTCCACTTTCAGGGAAAACAGAAGCAGTCCATGGAGCAGATGTGTTTTTTATCAGCTTTTCAGGTGATGACGGGTTGTATACTGTAATCGGCCTGATTTCATTAAAATTATCGCTGAAATTTCCCATCCATGTGGTATAAGCTCTGATGTAATAAACATCTTCTTTCAAATCTGCAGGTAGTGTGATACTTCCGCTGCCTTTACCATTAATCAAAGGGTATATTGTTTTGCTGATTTGCTTTTTATTTTGATCGTACAGTTCTACAAATACATTAGTGGAAATCATAGAAGGACTGTATCCGTCAAACACAAAAGAGGTAAACCATAGATTTTCACCAGCAACATAATTTTTTTTACTCAGAAGGAGATGTATTTTTTCCTGAGGATAGTTTTCTTCAAACTTTTTAAGTGCTTCTTCTGCCTTGTTCTGGGAAAAATAAAATGGAGCAACAATTAATGATAATGCAATAAGTGGTTTTTGAGAGAAACAGATATTCATGATGTTGAGTCGTGTTTTAATATAACTCAAAAATACATTTTTTCTTTTGGAGGAGAAATAAATAGAGACTTTTTAAGAATTATTTGAGGAAATAAAAAAGGCGAGTTGCCCCGCCTTGAATGTTTTCACAACGGAATAATCCTTATTGTGAATTGCTTTCGGATACAAATCTAAAAATAATATTTTTAACTTGTTTACGGTTTTCCGTATTTGTATGTATTTATTTCTTTTTAATTTTAAGAATTTCAATTAAACTAGATAATTATGACAAAAAATATACTTGGATTAGATTTAGGAACGAACTCGATTGGTTGGGCATTAATCAGCCAGGATTTCGATAAAAAAGAAGGGAAGATTATTGGGATGGGAAGTAGAATCATTCCGATGTCTCAGGATATTCTTGGAGAATTCGGTAAAGGAAATTCTGTTTCGCAAACTGCTTCTCGTACAGGATATAGAGGTGTAAGACGATTGCGTGAAAGATTTTTACTGAGAAGAGAACGACTTCACCGGGTTTTGAATATTTTAAAATTCTTACCTGCACATTATGCTTCTCAAATAGATTTTGAAAAGAGGTTTGGCAAATTTAAAGAAGAAACTGAACCGAAATTGGTATATGATACGAATGAATTTATTTTTAAAAATTCATTTGAAGAAATGCTTTCTGATTTTAAGAAACATCAGCTCCAACTTTTGGAGAATGATAAAAAAGTTCCTTATGACTGGACAATCTATTACCTGCGTAACAAAGCTCTAACTCAAAAAATAGAGAAGGAAGAACTGGCTTGGATTCTTTTAAATTTCAATCAAAAACGTGGTTACTATCAATTGCGTGGTGAGGAAGAAGAAGAGAACTCAAATAAGTTGGTTGAATTCTATTCTTTAACCATTGTAGATGTTGTGGCTGATGAACCTCAAAAAGGGAAATCTGATATTTGGTATTCGTTGATTTTAGAAAATGGATGGATTTACAGACGTGCAAGCAAAACACCATTGTTTGACTGGAAGAATAAAACCAGAGATTTTATTGTCACTACAGATTTGAATGATGATGGCTCTGTAAAAACTGATAAAGATGGAAATGAAAAAAGAAGTTTCCGTGCACCAAGCGAAAATGACTGGACATTAGTGAAAAAGAAGACAGAGAGTGAAATTGATAAATCTCAAAAAACAGTCGGAACTTATATCTATAATGCACTCCTTCAGAATCCAAAACAAAAAATCAATGGAAAATTGGTTCGAACTATTGAGCGGAAATTTTACAAAGAAGAATTAAAAAAGATTTTAGAAACACAGAGGTCATTTCATCCAGAGTTGCAAAATGATGATTTGTATAATGATTGCGTTCGGAAATTGTATAGAAATAATGAAGCACATCAATTGACTCTCAGTAAAAAAGATTTTGTACATCTTTTTATGGATGATATTATTTTCTATCAAAGACCTTTGAGAAGTCAAAAATCTTCTATTTCTAATTGTACATTAGAGTTCAGAAAATATAAAGATGAGAATGGAGTAGAACACACGCAATATTTAAAAGCTGTCCCAAAATCCAATCCATATTATCAGGAATTCAGGGTTTGGCAATGGATATACAATCTGAATATTTACGAAAGAGATGATGATTCCAATGTTACAAAAGAATTTTTAAATACTACTGAAGATTTCGAAAATCTGTTTGAGTTTTTAAATAACAGAAAAGAAGTTGACCAAAAAGCGTTGTTGAAACATTTTAAATTAAATGAAAAAATACATCGTTGGAATTATGTAGAAGATAAAAAATACCCTTGCAACGAAACCAAAACGATGATTTCGTCAAGGTTAGATAAGGTTGAAAATATTTTTGATGATTTCTTCACGAGAGAGATTGAGCAGAAGATTTGGCACATAATCTATTCTGTAAATGATAAAATCGAATACGAAAAAGCTTTGAAATCTTTTGCAAATAAAAATAATCTGGATGAAGTTTCTTTCTTCGAAGCATTCAAAAAATTTCCACCTTTTAAAAGTGGATATGGCTCTTTTTCGGAAAAAGCGATTAAGAAATTGTTGCCTCTGATGCGATTGGGAAAATATTGGAATTATGCTGATATCGATAAATATTCGAAAGACAGGATTCAGAAAATCATCAATGGAGAATATGATGAAAATATCAAAGATAAAGTCCGAGAAAAGGCAGTTCATCTTACGTCTGAAAATGATTTCCAAGGTCTGCAATTGTGGTTGGCTCAATATATTGTTTACGGAAGGCATTCAGAAGCTTCAATGATTGAGAAATGGAACTCTACAGATGATTTGGAAGAATTTTTAAAAGATTTTAAACAACATTCGCTTCGTAACCCGATTGTTGAGCAGGTGATTACCGAAACTTTACGTGTTGTAAAAGATATTTGGATAAAATATGGAAATGGAGCAAAAGATTTCTTCAATGAAATTCATATTGAACTTGGGCGAGAAATGAAACTTCCTGCCGACGAAAGAGAGCAGCTGACAAAGCAAATCTCTGAAAACGAAAATACCAATCTTCGCATCAAGGCTTTATTGGCTGAAATGATGAATGACCATTCGGTTGAAAATGTTCGTCCATATTCTCCAATGCAACAGGAAATTTTAAAAATCTATGAAGATGGAATTCTGAAATCGGATATAGAAATTGATGATGATATTCTGAAAATCAGCAAAACAGCTCAGCCTTCTCAATCAGATTTAAAAAGATATAAACTTTGGCTGGAACAGAAATATAAATCGCCTTACACCGGACAGATTATTCCTTTGAATAAACTCTTTACACCGGAATATGAAATTGAACACATTATTCCTCAAAGTAGATATTTTGATGATAGTTTTAGCAATAAAATTATTTGTGAATCGGCAGTTAACAAATTAAAGGATAATTATATTGGACTTGGATTTATTAAGCAATTTGGAGGAACTATTATTGAACTTGGTTTCGGAAAAAGTGTAAAAGTTTTTGAAGCAGAAGAATATGAAGATTTTGTAAAAAAACATTACGCCAACAACAGAGGCAAGAGAAACAAGCTTCTTTTGGAAGAAATTCCAGAGAAAATGATTGAGCGCCAGATGAATGATACGCGACATATCAGCAAGTATATTTCTGGTGTTCTTTCTAATATTGTTCGTGTAGAAGATGGAAGTGATGAAGGTGTAAATTCTAAAAATATCGTTCCCGGAAATGGAAAAATCACAACTCAATTAAAACAAGATTGGGGATTGAATGATGTTTGGAATGATTTGATTTTACCACGTTTTGAAAGAATGAATCAGCTAACCAATTCAACAAACTTCACAGCTTGGAATGAAAATCATCAGAAATTTTTACCAACGGTTCCGATTGAGTTTTCAAAGGGATTTTCAAAGAAAAGGATAGACCATCGTCATCACGCTATGGATGCATTGGTCATTGCTTGTGCTACGAAAGACCACGTGAATTTACTGAATAATCAGTCAGCAAAATCGGATACCAAACGCTACGATTTGAAAAAGAAACTGATGAAGTTTGAAAGAATCGTTTATCATCATACACAAACAGGAGAAAAAATAGAAAAAGAAGTTCCGAAACAGTTTTTGAAACCTTGGCAAAATTTTACTGTTGAAGCTAAAAATAGCTTGGAAACAATTATTGTAAGTTTTAAACAGAATCTTCGTGTCATCAATAAGGCTACTAATCATTATGAAAAGTGGGTGGAGAAAGACGGTGTGAAAGCTAAAGAAAGAGTGGAGCAGACCGGAACAAATTGGGCGATAAGAAAGCCGATGCACAAAGAAACTGTTTCCGGAAAGATTGATTTGCCATGGGTGAAAATTCCGAAAGGAAAAATATTGACTGCAACGAGAAAAAGCCTTGATACATCTTTTGATTTAAAATCAATTAATTCTATCACAGATACAGGGATTCAGAAAATTCTTAAAAATTATTTAGAATTTAAAGGAAGTTCAGAAATTGCATTTTCGCCTGAGGGAATTGAAGATATGAATAAAAATATCGAAAAATATAATGATGGAAAACAACATCAACCTATCAATAAAGTTCGAGTCTTTGAATTAGGAAGTAAATTTCAAGTTGGACAAACCGGAAATAAAAAAGATAAACATGTAGAGGCAGCCAAAGGAACGAACTTATTTTTTGCTGTGTATGAAGGTAAAAATGGAAAGAGAAGTTATGAAACAATTCCTTTGAATATTGTTGTTGAAAGACAAAAGCAGGGATTAACATCTGTGCCTTTAGAAAATGAAAAAGGTAGTAGGTTACTATTTGATTTATCTCCAAATGATTTAGTATATGTACCTGAAGCAGATGAGAATATAGATGGTAATTTTACATTAGCTAATTTGAACAAGAAGCATACTAATAGAATATATAAAGTTGAAAAAACGTCTGGTACTGAATGTTATTTTGTTCGTCAAGACATTGCATATTTAATAAAACAGTACGATGTGAAAACTAAAGTTGGAGAATTGGAAAGTCAGAATAAACTTCAAGTAACTATGACGGATGATAGAATTAAAATTGCAGATGTTTGTTTGAAAATAAATTGTGATAGACTAGGAAATATCAATTTTTTAACAAAGGAAAAAATAAAGCAAATTTTTAATGAATTTAGATAAAATAGCAATTGATGCAAATGTTCTTTTATACGCCTATGATAATAGAGATTTAAATAAGCAAGATAAAGCAATAGAGATATTGCTCAAAAAACCATTTGTTACTCAGTTAGTTATTTTCGAATTTATAAAAGTACTTGAAAGAAAATTTAAAATGGAGAAAAAAGAAATTACTAAACTTACTATTAAATTACTTGCAGAATTAGTGAATCCTCTTCCTCAACATAGTGATATTTATAATTATGCTCACTTTTTAGATCAGAGATATAATTACTCATTAAGTGATATTCTGGTACTTTCAGATTCTATACTTAATAATTGTTCCCTTTTGCTTTCAGAAGATATGTGTAATGGGATGCTTGTCGATAAAAAAATAAAAATTATTAATCCTTTTTTATGATAACCCGCTCAATCTACATCGGTAATCCCGCTTACCTCAAGCTCAAAGATGAGCAAATGTACATTATGGAACCTTCCTCCAATGAGATGAAAGGAAAAGTTCCGGTGGAAGATTTGGGATTGCTGATGTTGGACCATTTTCAGATTACCATTTCCCATCAGCTCATTCAAAAGATGATGGGAAATAATGTAGTTGTGGTCAGCTGTGACAGTCATCATTTGCCCCACGGAATTATGCTTCCCCTTCACGGACACACCGAACATTCTGACAGAGTTAAAGACCAGTTAGAAGCCAGTGAGCCACTCAAAAAACAACTCTGGAAACAAACCATAGAGTGCAAAATTGAAAATCAGAAAGAAGTATTAAGAAGATTAGGAAATTATTACGAACCAATGATTGATTATCAAAACAATGTGAAAAGTGGCGACATTACCAATATGGAAGGCATTGCTGCTCAACATTATTGGAAGTATTTTATCAGTTTAGATTTCCTTAGACAGCGTTTCGGAGATTCACCCAATCAGTTCTTTAATTTTGGATATTCTGTTCTTAGAAGCATTGTTGCAAGGTCGATTGTAGAAACGGGTTTGCTTCCGGTTCTTGGGATTTTCCATAAAAATAAATACAATCCTTATTGTCTTGCAGATGATTTGATGGAACCGTACCGACCATTTGTAGATTTATTGGTAATGGATTGGCTGACAAAAAATCCGAATATTGAGGAACTTACCAAAGAATTCAAATCACACATCCTGCAAATTGCAACCAAAGATGTGCTGATAGACACGAAAACAAGGCCATTGCTGGTAGCTGTAAAAACTACGGCTACATCGCTATACAAATGCTATACGGGAGAAAAACGACTCATTTCTTATCCCGAACTGATATGAATGCCGAAAGGTTTAATGCATACCGAATTATGTGGGTTTTAGTATTATATGATTTGCCGACAGAAACTAAAGCCAATATGAAAGATGCCAACCGCTTTCGTAAATCATTGCTTGATGATGGCTTTACATTATTTCAGTTTTCGATGTACGTTCGGCATTGCCCAAGTCGCGAAAATGCTGAGGTTCATATTAAAAGAGTCAAATTTATGCTTCCAAAAGCTGGTAAAGTAGCCATCATGTGCATCACCGATAAACAATTTGGAGACATTGAAATTTTCTTTGCCAGGAATAAAGAAGAACCGCCACCAACTTTCCAACAACTCGAATTATTCTAAAATTTAAATCCTAAAAATGAAAACAATCTACTGAAAATCAGTAGATTGTTTTTTGAGGTTGGGTTGTATCTCAAAGATACTCAAAAATGAAAGCAATTCACAACTAGCTTATAATATGGTATATAATGAATATTGTTGGGTTGTATCTCAAAGATACTCAAAAATGAAAGCAATTCACAACACTTTCCGCGGTGTCGTCGGTACTTCCTGCGTTGGGTTGTATCTCAAAGATACTCAAAAATGAAAGCAATTCACAACGCGTTACCTTTTGTTTATTGGCAACATTGTGTTGGGTTGTATCTCAAAGATACTCAAAAATGAAAGCAATTCACAACGCGTAGAACTTATCTAAGTCGTATATTTCGGTTGGGTTGTATCTCAAAGATACTCAAAAATGAAAGCAATTCACAACTCGTTTAATATTTGTAATAATGTTTTCATGGTTGGGTTGTATCTCAAAGATACTCAAAAATGAAAGCAATTCACAACTATCGGCTATGACCTGTAGACGTACCTCCCGTTGGGTTGTATCTCAAAGATACTCAAAAATGAAAGCAATTCACAACTATTTCTGGTAATCTGCTCATTTTTAGTATGTTGGGTTGTATCTCAAAGATACTCAAAAATGAAAGCAATTCACAACCTACCTGTTGAACATAATACCATGCATTATGTTGGGTTGTATCTCAAAGATACTCAAAAATGAAAGCAATTCACAACTAACGCTTAAATGTGTCATATTCTTAGTATGTTGGGTTGTATCTCAAAGATACTCAAAAATGAAAGCAATTCACAACAGGCAACAGAAAGAACAATTACGACACACGGTTGGGTTGTATCTCAAAGATACTCAAAAATGAAAGCAATTCACAACGCATCCACTCAACCATTTCTTTATAATCTTGTTGGGTTGTATCTCAAAGATACTCAAAAATGAAAGCAATTCACAACCCTTTTGGTTTTTCTAATAAATTATATTCTGTTGGGTTGTATCTCAAAGATACTCAAAAATGAAAGCAATTCACAACTATTACTCTAATCCTGGAATGGAAAGACTAGTTGGGTTGTATCTCAAAGATACTCAAAAATGAAAGCAATTCACAACATGTTGGTGGGTTCTTCGCCTGGGCGCTTAGTTGGGTTGTATCTCAAAGATACTCAAAAATGAAAGCAATTCACAACGTTATTTAGTAACAAAGGGCATTTAATCCCGTTGGGTTGTATCTCAAAGATACTCAAAAATGAAAGCAATTCACAACGGGCGCATATTACGCACATAGTAAAAACCGGTTGGGTTGTATCTCAAAGTATAAACGGCAAATTAAAAGGTCAAGAAAAATAAATTAAAACGTCCAAAAAAATCAAAATTAAACCCCAATTAAAAACTATTTAAATGGGGTTTTTACATTTGTCAGACGATTATAGAACCTTATATAATTTTGCTGCTGATCGTTTTTCTTTTTTCAGAAATTCAATATCCGATTTTATTAAATCTCGTTTCTCGGTAAGGAAGTGTATTTCATTTCTAAGATTGTAAGATGTTAGTTTTGTTTCCCGATGATGTAAAACGTATAATAAAGCTTCATGTGATGTAAATAGCTTACCACAATTTTCACAATTATGCTGGTCAATATCTTCATCGATTTCTAACTGATGACTGCAAAATCTCTGTTTAAGTGATATTACTTCCGCTTCTTCTTTCTGTTCAAACCTTTCTCTATTCAAAGGCTTAACAAACATTTCTATAATCTGTCCCATAATTAAATTACATTTTAAAAAGCTTTTAAAGACCTTTTAAATTTACAGTTCTACAATTGATTTTAGCCCGTGATTTTTATCTAATAAATTTAGAATCCAAGTTAAAACCTTTCCGATTCCGCTTAAAGTTCCATCACGTTCGTTTTTCCCCAACGCTGAAGAAATAGTTTCTTCAACATTTCCAAACTCGTAACCGTTTTCAGTGCGCAAAGTCAAGTTCCAAAGCTTCCGGAACTCTCGATTTCCAAATTTATCAATGTTAACTGCCGTGCTTCTGAAATATCCCTTTGCGTGGTCTTTAGATGTGAATAACACAACAAAAAAATTAATTATAGTTAATGGCAATACGAGCAGGAAAGCCACTAAAAAAAGCAGTAAATCGATTAAAAATTTCTTCATATATTATCTATTTCAGTTTTGAATTTATCTACATAGATGCTCATAAAACGAGCTAAAACATCTACGATATGTAATTGCTTATTTTTTACAAGAAAACGCACATATTGTACTGATTGAGCCTTCAAAGTCTCTTCAACCTCAGAGATAACATTTCCATTATCGTCATAGGTTGTAAGTGTTCCAGTTAAAAGATTTCCGTCAGTTCCGACAATTTCTTCTACGTTGCCTTCATGAATCTGCCACAATGGCATTTTGATTTTTCTGTGAATTGTATTGCCTTCTTTTAGAATGAGATATTGGCGAACATTTACGTAAATACGCTCTTCGTCACCTTCCATGTCCGGAGTGTTAAATCCTGTAACAACGAGTTTTCGGGCAAATTGTGGATAAACAGAATGATCCGGCAAAGCCATTTCAAACCAAGTTTTCCCGGTATTTTTGATTGCGTCAATCATTGCCTGGTTTTCAGGCGATATTATTAATTTAGTTTCCATATTAGTTAAATTTAAAAGCTTTTAAAATTTTACATTGTACTATTACATTTTGACCAGGGAAAATACCGTTTTGTGTTGTATACGCAATCAAGTTCGCAAAGAAGCTATAACCTTCATTATTGGTTAAAATGTCAGATTTATTTAAGTTTCCAATGATGGTTCGGAACAAGTTTCCTGTTTTGATGATTTTAACGTTGTATTCCAAAGGTGCGGACTGTGCATTTGCCAAATAGGTGTCCCCGTTTCCGTAATTATAGGTTCTATTAGTCGTATAATATGATGTACTTGCTAATGTATTATTGATATTACTGTTTTGCGTTGAACTGTAGCCGATTCCAATAAATGTTTTTGACGCATTTGACGCATTTGAACCGTATGCCGATAATTGGATTTTGAACTCTATATAAAAATCTTCACCTACATCAAATATTTCTGAACTTTTCAAATTTATCACAGGCAGTACAGTGTCCATGTCGGGAAGTGTAATTCGGAAATTATCTCCGATAGCAATATCATTTGAGTTAGGGGTAATAGATTGATCGTAAATTATATCCCATGTCAAATTATTTAAATTCACGTTAGTAATTTGTGGGACAATATTTAAATCCAAAGAAGTAATGAAAACTTTACTTCCGCTCGTTAATCGGATAAAATACTGCCCTTCCGTAAACTGATGAAAATTATAGTAGAAAACTAATGATAATCCGTTATCATAAGTTTGAACTTGATTGTCGGGAATTATAGCTTTTACCGTCGTTTTATCAGCTTCTAAAATTTCTACTTTTCGGCTAACTGCTGAAAGGTTAAGATTAGCACCTTGTAACATTATGTATTCAATCGAATCATATTGATTCTGCACTATTGGAGGTGAAATTAAATTTACACTCATATTGCCACCACTTCCAGCGCCCCCGTTCAATAACTGCGAAATTGTAAGATTTTGAGCTTGCGAAAACCCGGAGAATGTGCTTAAAAAATCTTCATAATCGTTATACTGGAAGCCCTTTTTTATGCCGGAAGGATTTGTACCAGAAAATCTATTTCCTGATCTCGTAATTTGTCCGGGAAGAATTTCCGTATTTTCGTCAAGAACCAAAGCTGACATTCTCGCACGAGCCATCAAGTGTAATTGTTCGGTTGGGGTGGTAGTTCCAACACCTATACGTCCATTTGCAGGATTTCTGAACCAATTAGAAGCCTCAAAAGCAGAACCATTCCAAACAAGAAGATTATTAGCTGTCGGAACGATATTTCGCCAAATATAACTACCGTTTTGGTCAATTTGTGCAAAATAACTTCCTTGTGATATTGGTTTATCAACCTTACCATTCAAAGCAGTTTGTAAACCCTCAACCATCGAAATTGTAATGTTTGTTAAGCCCGTTGCTAAATAGCTTCCTACAACATTTTTATTGCCTCCTTTGAAAATAAACAAGGAATAATTTCCGTTAACATCTGGAATAGCTACGAAATCATTTTTCTGAAATTCGTAATTATCAGCATTAGCAACAAAATCAGTTAAAGTATTTTCATCCACTTGAATCAAATCTGTAAGCCCTAAAGCTTCAATTTTATCGGCTCTGACTTTTCCGGCAATTGTATAATCGGCAATCAACATTGTCATTGCATGAATCTGATCTTTGTTATAGACTTCCGGAACTACACCGGCATCAACAAATGCTATATTGTCCGGAATCGTTCCAACACCTAAAGCACTTTTCCAAGCTTCTTTTTGTTCATCGTTTAGATTAGATGCGTTAAGTTTTGCAAGCGTATTTTGGTGTGCGTTTTCATCCGTTAAATGCGTTGTATCAAGTTTATTTTGCAGGGCATTTTCAAGCCCTGTTGTATCAGAGATTGTAAATTTTTCATCCTTGAACCAAACTGAGTTCCAAGAAAATTGGAATTGTGCTTCAGTTGGAATGTCGCCTGTTTGAAAATATTGATAAACTGTAGTTCGTAATTGTGACATAATATTATTGGAAGTTTGGTTCGATATAGTGAGCAATGTGCGAAGACTGAACGATGTTGTGAGGCTGATTAGCACCAAAAGTTATTCTAAAATTTTTGTGCATATATGCTACAGAACTACCACCGATCGAAGCTGTTGATTGATTTTGAACACTTGTTATTCCTGAACCGTAATCATTGGCAGGTGCTATTGTGTACATTGTTCCCGAAAGTTGTGGCAACTCATTAGCTGTCAGTTGATGTGTTTTAGAACCAACATTTGCGCCCAAAGTTGAAAACATCGGGTCATTGGGATCATGTCCTACGATTGTTTTTCCACGAATATCAATCGCTTCTTTCCATCCTGTAGGAATCTCATTGGCAGGTCTTCCAAAAGCCCAAACTACACCTCCATTGAATACAGGAGCTGTTTTAAGTTTTAACAGTTCAATATCAGCTAAAGCGACTGCGAACTGTTGCTGAGTAACGCTGTTTTCGACCAAAACCTGAATTTCTTTTAAAGTCTTTAATCTCACAAAATCAGCCCAATTATATGTATTTGAAGCGTTGCCAAATTTGACCGTTTTTTTCTCAATTAATACTTTTGAAACCTGATTTTTGAATACTTTTTGAATGTTTTCCTGATTAATGTAAACGGTATTATTTATCGTTCCACCTTCAAAAAAAAGAACATCATTGTCAATTACCACTATTCCGGAACTAACAGAAGTACCGTTGATTTCACAACCGGAAAGAATTGTTAAGTTTCCGGCTATGCTTCCCAAAACATTAAAAATTGCGTAAGCTTCCTGTATCTGATCCATAAGATCAGCGGTCAACGGAACGCCGTCCGTTTGCATAAATTTAAAATTAAGTCTCATATATATTCGATTCTGTAATTTTTAGATTGTAACATGTAATATTCGATTTCTGCTTTTAATTGCAGTTCATTTAATCCTGTAGGAACTTTCACAATGAAATCAAATTCACTATTGAGTTCCGCTTCCGTGTACAGGTATATTGGCAAACTGTCAACATAAAGCCATTGAGTTTTTGTGCGCCATTGGTCGTCTTCCGCTTCAGTGTAGAGATAAACACCATCAAAAAGAACAGCCTTCACAATTTCAATACGTCTATTAACGGGGTCGAAATAATCATTCAAACGCTTTTGCATTGAAAACTTTTGACAGGTTGTGTTTATCCTAATTAAATTTTGTTTTCGAGCCTTCAAAAACTCATTATACATGTATTCAACAGGTGCAACCATCACCAATACAATTGCTGAGAAAACAGGCATTCTGTTAAAAGTCGGCAACCATTCAAGCGCCAATTTTTTGAAATTAATATCAAAAAGCTTATCCATCATACAATAAATTGAAGTCCTGTAAAATCTTCTACTTTAAACCTTCCAGATGCGGGAATAACTGACATATTAACAGGCTGGTATAAACCATATCCATTTTGTGCAGGGTCAATCCATTTTGATTCAATTGCTAAAGTTTGCAAATCTTCTACACCATCAACCGCCAATATTGCAGCTTCTAATCTTTGTACACTCAATTCCCCATTAAAAGGAAGGTTTTTTAAAAAGTTTTCAATTGCTTCGGTAACTGGATAACTTGCAGTGATGATATTCATACCATTTGCCAATAATACCATTGGATTGTATTTGATTTTGAAAACAAACCTTAGCATATCAGGCAAATAATTGATAATTGTAAGATGGTCGCCTGCGGGCGATATTTCTTCCATATATTTAGAAAATGCGTTCATCACATCAGCGTCAAAAATTCCGTCTAAATCTTCAGGCGCTATTTTCATCACAATTTTTGCACGTCCGTCAATAACACGGTTACAGGCTGCATACTTTACAATTTTTGAATTTTCAATATCTTCATCACTTGCAACGACTTCAACACCATTATTTAAAAATGTGGTTTTAAATTGGTCGCTGTCCTCCACGAGATCAAAGCCGTATTGAAATCTTAAAGCTTCAAAGCGATATCTACGCAAATTGAAAACTTTTTGATTGGCAATTAATTCTCTGATCTCCTGAAGGTGTAAAAGTGCCGACAATGCAAAATTGTAAAGAACCCACGCAAGCACTTCAAATAACTGTCTCCACGCGGAAGTTTTAGAAGTACTATCCAAACTGTTTAAAGTCGTTTTTTTTGCCTTTTCTGATAATAGTTCGGCTAAAAATTGCTCAAATGTTTTGTTCATTTTTTATGCTTTTCTGTTTAGCTGCTTATACTTTTGCAACTCTTCGGTTAAGTTTTCTACTTTCTTCTCTAAAACATGAATTTGCTCAGTTGCTTCAGAGAATTTTTTAATGACTTCTTGTTTCTCAATTTCAGATTTTTGCAGGTTTTCAATAGCACGATCTAAACGGTTGCCTAAATCATCTACTAATTCTTTGTAGTATTCAAGTAACTTCTTAGCATTTTCAATCTGGTTGCTTTCAAGTTCTGCACCTGCTTTCTTTCTTCCGAAAACCCAACCACCAACACCGGATGCAATTCCAGCGATCAAAACGCCGAAATTCTCTAATAATAATTTTTCCATTAATCAATTTTAAAAGTGTTATCAATTTTCATAACTCCAATTCCTTTAGGTGTTGGTATCTGTTCATTTTGAGCTGTTGTTAGTGCTGTTGCAGGGATGCTATTATTTGACACCAAGCTTTTTAGTACCAACACATTATTTTCATTTTCGGAATTATAAAAAATTTCCTTTCCTGCAGGAATTGAATCCGAAGGGGAGAAACCGTTTAATATTGCCAATTCAAAAGCATACATCACATGCCCGTAGATAGCATTTGAAATATCTAAAAAGCTTTGATTTTCATAAACCTTATATATAAGTACCTGAGACATCGATTCCGTTTTCTGTTATTGTTAAATTTTCCAACTGAAAGCCGTCCGCTTCTAATTGTATTCTTATTTCCCTATCTAATAATCTTCCGATTACTCCGTTTTTTGCGGATAAAATATTGCACCCGGCTTCAGGGTTTAATTTATATTCGCCCTGTTTACTCATTAGCATAAGCTCTACGGATTGCGATTGACTATCGCCTATAACAAAATCCCCGTTTTTAATTTCGAGATCATAATCCTGTGTAAGTAGTAAATCATTCATTATGTAATTTTTCCGAGCGTTAAAGGACTTCCCGCACCGCCACAAATTCCGGTGACAACTGCATCTGTTAATATTGCTATAACAACTTCATAAATTGCGTCTATCAAATTATCTAAAGATTGATCTGCTGAAGTCGTATTATTTCGTGCAAGTAATAATTTTGCTTTAATTTTTGCTTTTATCTGAGTTTCGTTTAAAGGCATTTTAAAACTATTTTAAAAAGTTATTAAATCGTGTTTGAAGGTCTTTAAACTCAACATCTGTCAATAATTCTATCGTAATACCTGAGTTGGTTTGAAATACCATATTTCGGCAAGCCGTTATAAAATCAGCCATTAATTTTTTTAGCGTTTCATTTTCTTTTTTTAGCAAAAAACCATCTTTATCAATGCTCATTTCTACACCTGATATTTTAAGCCTGAACTTTAAAAGCTCGGAAGGATTTACAACCACCGCTATTGTTTTGGTAACAAAAACCACACAAACCAATGATCCTATTTTCGGCTCTAAATACAAGCTTCCGTTTTCATCATCCGTTACCAGGTAAGCATCAAAAATATCTGAACTTCCGTCTAAAGGTTTTAAATCAGCCGTTTTGTTATCTTCATCAACAGAAATAACCTCGCAAATTTTTGCGTAAATCTCGTCACCGTTACTCGCTAATTTTTGAATGATTTCTTTCATTATTTTAAACTTAACGGTTGCCCTAATTCAACTTTTTGTCTGTACCCCGACATTCCGAAAGTGGTTTCATTCTTTTTAACCAAATAAACCCCGCTATTCCCGTCACTTGCTGTAATATCTATCATATCACATTTATATATTTCAGGCTGTCCGAAAGTTTCAAAGCTTCCTTTAAATCCGCTTTGTTTGTATCTGTCTAATGCCTGTTGAGCATATTTTTTTAATTCATTTTCGGTAATACCATCGATTCTTATTTTTAAAACATCACCGTCTTTATCACCGATTTCAATCTCTGTTTTTTTATGTTTAGCGTTGAAAGTTTGCGCTTCAACCTTAGCCCGTATATCGGCTTTGTCACGGTATTCAAAATCTTCTGTGATGAGATTTTTACCGTACATTATTTTTACTTTTTTTCTGTTGTCTGCCGGATAAGCTAAACCGACATACAAAACACTTTGATTATTAATTCTTCGGAAATAAGACGAAAGCATTTGTTTTTCTTTCAGTTCCTGCAATTCTTCAGCAACGGTTGATTTTGTTATTCTCCAGTTGCCTACCATCATTGTTTTGTCGATCAACTCGAATTTTATCCCAGTTCCTTCCAAAAGGTGTTTTAAAATATCATTTAGGGAAGCATTTTTAAAAGCTTTAGGTTTTGCCTTTTGCGTTTTGAGTAAAAACATTCCATCTTCACATTTAATGGTGATGGGTACTTTAGCATCTACGCTGCGCACATATCCGGTAAATCTTACTTGTAAATCTTTGTCATATCCTAATTTAACTGTGATTTTATCACCTCTTTTTACCGGTGGTTTCCCGTCTTTTGTTACAGCCTGCTCCCACTTAATTTTTTTTGGGAGTTTTAACTCACACGTATCTGTAAGATTTGAAATATCTTCAATTATTTGGCATTCAGATAAAGCATTAAACCGCCAAGTTTTATCGCCTTCAATTGTAATTTCACTGCGTAACTTTAACATCTTTTTCCTCTGTTTTTAATCTGATTTCATAAGGTTCATCACTTAATAAAATCATTTGTATAGATTGTCTGTTACTGTGGGTTTCCTGTGTTAAATAAAAACTTTTAACTACGGCAGAATCAATTTTAAATACTTTTAAAAAGTCTGACTGTACCTCAAGAGTTTCAGGAAGTTTTAAAATTTTCTGAAGCTCTTTAACTTTATCAATAGGATATTCCAGACTTGCACCTGTATCATCACCCTCAGTATAATTGTTTATCCCGGCATCAACTGTTATGGAATAATCACCATCAGAAATATATTCTTTAATTGTTCCATTTCTTCCCTGCAAAGCGGTGCTTACAATGTTTTTTTCCTGAGTAACTGTTATGATACATTCTATAAATTCAAACTCAGTTATAATTTTACTCACCTCATCTGTATAGCGTAGAAATAATGATGTTAACCAACTTTGTCCTTCTAAATCTTTCAGGCTTTGGAATTCGGGGTTTCCTTCATTTCCGATGGTATCAGATACACTAAAAGGTTTTGCCGTCTGCATTCCGTAACGGAAAGCCAAATTAACCGCTGTACCTCTTGCCAATTGTTCAGTGTTCGGAAAACTGTATTTTATAATTTCCATTATTCTGCAAGTGTAAAATCGGCAGACGCTGTTAATAATGCTTCCTGTACCATTTGTTTGATAGATTCTTTACTCATGGTAGTACCGTTTTGGTTATAGATATTCAGGTTTTCTACGAGTTTGGTAATATTCAGGTTACGAACTTTATTTCCTGAATCACCGTCACCGTCTTTTTTCTTCTTAGTCTTTTTTGCGGCTTCATCTCCGAATGTTGTTTGCTTCATCGGGCTACCTTTTGCAACATCGAAAATTGATTTGTGACTGTCGTCTTTGGGAATTTCTGTTTTCTCGTCTTTTTTATTTTTTTCAGCCTGATCTTTATCAAAGCTTGCACCTCCTTTTAAAGCACCTTCCTTATATGCAACAGATACATTTTTCATCCCCTCACCGGAAAACAACTTATTCCATAAATCCTTAATCGGTTTTAAAACACCTTGCAGTTTATTCATAACTTTATCGAGTAATTCAACAATCCATTTCCAAACACCACTAAACGCATCACGAATAGGGTTGATGATGGTTTCCGCAATCCACACCCCAAAACTTCCAAGTAAATTTTTTAGCCAGTTCCAAACTTTGGAAATGATCCCGACAACCCAGTTAAAAACTGTTTTAACGGTGTTCCATATTTGGATAAAAGAATTAATAAAAGCGTTGTAAATAAACTCAGCAACAGGTTTTATAATGGAAGTCCAAACCCAAGAAATATTATCTGCAATACCACTCACAACGACCTTTACAACTTCCCATACTGAAAGAAAAATCGATTTGTAAATATTGAAAATAAACATAGCTATCGGCTTTAACACCAAATTCCAAAGACGGGTTACGAAAACACCAATGTTGTAAAAGACTGCTTTTCCGGCTTCCCAAACTCCGAAGAGAATTTCACGAAACTTTCTTGAGTGATCCCACAATAGTTTAATAGCAGCAATTAAAACCACAATACCTGCGATAATCCAACCGATAACTGGGATATTCATAATTGATAAGGAAAATGCATTAACTGCTAAAGTTGCCCGTAAATAAGCATTTCCAATTGCTGTAACTGTAGAAGCATAAATACGGTTCACAAAAGCCCCAACACCTCTTGTAGTAGTATTTTGGGCTTCTGCCACTGTATTAGCTTCTGTAGCGGCTGTACTTGCAAAAAGTCTCGGAAAAAAAGCTTCCAAAACGGATTTTATAGCTGTTATAGAATTGGCTAACTCAGCAGCACCATTAATGGCGGTAATTGTATGTTGAATATATGGTAGATAAGCTTCAGTAGCATTAAATATGGAAATTTTATAATCGTCAATAATTGCTTTCGCACGATTCATTTTTTCCTGATAAGTGCCCATAATAACAGTAGCCTGATCCGCTGCCGAATTGGTATCAACCATTTTTTTTGCCATTTCGTCTGCTCCGTCCGCTCCCTGAATCATTGCAATACCCGCAGCCATGTTTTCTTTTCCGAAAACCTTAGTCATTAATGCGGTATCACCTTGAATCTTTCTTAGCGTTCTTAATCGGTCTGTTAATGGTATAGAAGCATTTGCCAAATACTCGGTGCTGATTCCCGCAGCTGCTAATCCTGCGGTTGCATCTTTAGAAGCAAAACGTCCTTCAGATAAAGTTGTCAAAACGTTTCTCAAAGCAATACCGCCTTCACTTCCTTTTTTTCCTGCTTTATCCAATAGCTGAATTTGTGAGTTGGTTTCAACAAATGAAAGACCTGTTGTTTTTGCCACCATCCCGACCTGTTCTAAAGCTGATTGAATTTGTGGCAATTCCGCAGAACCTTCCTGCGCACCTGCCGACATTACATTCATCATATCCGCCATGATCTTAGCCGCTGCGATTGGGTCTTTTGTGCTCACGCCAAATTGATTCATCGAGGTGGTAAGAACATTCGTAGCAGCTACAGTATCACCGCCCATCTGCTTTGAAAGGATGTTTGAATTTTCACCCATCATTTTCATTGCTTCAGCGCTTTGAGCGATTTCAGGGCTTAATTGTGATAAAATGAGTTTGTATGACTCGACATTTTGGGAAACATCAGTACCAAATGTTTTGGCTGTACTTCTTGCAGCCATTTCGATATCTTTCAACCCTTGACCAGTAACTCCTGTAATGGCTGAAAGTTCAGCCATGTTCGTATTTAATTTTACACCTGGTGCAATCAGATCATCCATCTGACGCTTCAAAGAATTGATACCTTCAGCTGCAAGATTGACAGACAATAAAGCTTTATAACAGTCACCAAAAGCCCTCGTAGTTCTACCAACCGCATCATTAACACCATCCAAACCAAGATTGATTTGTGGGAAAATTTGTCCACCGTTGGTAGAAAAATTGATGTTATATGTTGCAGTATTTGTTGACATTGAGTAACTTCGTTTAAAAGTCTTTGGAAATGATAATTTTTGGTAAGAAGATCACCCGTTTAGGATGGCTGTTTTTAATCAGCATATTGATTTCTTTAATCAATCCGCTTTTATTTGGAATTTGCTTAGCAGTATGGATGTTTATTGCTGTAATGAATTTTGCTAAGAGAATCAAAAATGATAATTAGCCGAAAGCTGATTCAATCAAAGAAGAAAGTAATTCCGCTTGATTTTCAAGCCTCCATTTCTCAAGCCATTGCGCCTGAGCGTTTAATTTACTCCATTCACTTAATTGTAATTTTTCAGGATCAACGCTAAAATTAGAACGTATCAACGCATCTGCTTTCCAGCGTTCGTTTTCGGAATGCTCGTCATTTAACGAGCTTACAAGTTTTTTACGGAAGTAGAGAAACTATTCATGTGGTTTGCCACACATTCGACAGATTTTAATTTCAGAAAATCTCTTTCTTCAATTTCCGGATCTGCTTTAACGATGCAGTTGTCATAAAGTGCCTTAGTGCCTTTAATCTCGCTGTTTTTGGCAATAGAGCCTGTAGCTTCTAAAGTTTTAAAAGAAGGTTCTTTAAAAATTGCATGATATTGCGATTCTCCCTGCGAAATTGTTCCTACAATCAGGAAACCATGTTTTTCTTTTAATTCGGCAAGTTCTGCATCATTTAAGCCGCAAATATTTTCAGTGATTTTATCTAAGTTAATTTCTTGTTTTTCCATTTTTTGTTTATTAAATTGATTTGTCTACGATATGAGAAATGATTAATTCCAATTCAATCTCTTTGCTCATATCACCTTCTTTCCAGTCGAATATTGATTTTTTGAACTCAGCATTTTTTAAAATGTGTGTCACAATTGGCCCGGCTTCCGGTTGATAACTTATAGTAATTGAAAAAGGTGCAATTCTGAACAGTTGACCTTTTGGAGCTTTTGCTCTTAAAGCCATTACAGTACCCGAAAGAAGTGTAATTGAAGCGGTTGATTTTACTCTACCATATCCACGACTTACCGGATTTCTGCCCGCACCGTAGATATTTTCTTTCTCCATTTCTTCATCGTACTTTATGGCTCTGATTCCTGTTACAGGAACACCGCCGATGTTTACGATAATATCTGCCCACCCGTATTCCCGCCCATTAATTAGCGGTTCTAATTCTAAACCCATTATTGATTAATTTGTAAGGTTAAACTGATTTTTACTATAATTTCCCTTAGTGTACCTACTGGAACTAATTTGGTAACCACCTCAAGATTGGAGTTTCTTAAAATTTGCTGATTGGGGTTTATATAGTTTTTATAACCACTGATTTCACCGTCTCTGAGCATCTGATCTAAAACATCATCACACAAAGCCTCCAATGAGCTGACCGTTGAAACATCTAAATACCCGGTATCAGGATCAACATAAGCAGGTGCAGAAATTTTCGGAAGCAATGCTTTGTAGATTCCACGAATACTTTTGTCGATGGTTCTGTTGTTTTCGAGATAAGCATAATCACTTTCAAGTGTGGTTGCTGTGAAACTATCGTTAAAATATGTTCCTGCATTTCCTGTGTATTTCACTCCGAAAACGTAACCTTTGTCTGAAATAGCCTGTAATTGCTGTGGTGTATATTCACTGTATAATGAACCGTCACACAATCCGGTAACATCCATTTCTCTCGCCATTTCTACACTTCCTGTTAAACTCTTTGGATATGCTGTTGATACAAGGTTTTGTTTTTCAACCCATGCAATCGACTCATGCACCATTGCTTTTGAAACTGCACCTAATGCAGCACCAATACAAGTCAATGAAGGATTTGTTTCTGATAAATATTTTCCACGTCCTCCGGCATCCTGTCCAATAATTACGGTTACACGATCAGCATTTTGAGTGTGCAAGGTTGGAAGCGAGGCAATATCCAATGTGGCAACCTTTACAGAATACAAAAAGCTCAACGGAACATTCAGATTCCCTAAATCGACAGCAATTTGGTTAAGAGTTGCCAATCTTGCTACAAGTGTTGAAACGGGTGTTGTAAAGTCACAAACTGCAACCTGACGTAAATCACCACCTGCAAAATTTTGTAATGTTTTTACTTCCGCAAAAACTCCGTCTGATTCTTCAACTGACTGAATGTATAATTTCGCACCCGGATTGATTCTGAAAAACTCAGATACATGATAATGTAAAACAGGGTTTGAAACTGCCGTAATATCATTATTATCTAAATCTTCTATGGAAAGGACTAATGCCTGAGCAACATCACTTTCACCATAGACGATCATTCCGGAAATGTGATCGCTGCCCGATAATTGTCGGGAAAGACCGCCATTGCCTCTGATAAATTTTACTCCGTTCATTATTAATCAATTTTAAGTTCAGAAATCAATGGCTCATCTTTTTCAATAGCTTCTGAAAGTTGAGCTTTTGTAAATTCCTCAGCTGGAACGACGCCAAATTTTTTCTCGTAGTCTGCCTGTAATTGTTGTTTAGGTGTTAATTTTTGCTCATCGTTTTGAACTTGCAAACCTTCAGCTCCTTTTTCTACAACTTCCTGAACTTTAGTTTTTAGTTCATCAGAATTGTTTAACAATCCTTTATCAGTAAGTACATCATTCACGATACTTTTAATATCAAGTGTAGATGTATCAACCACTACTTTTAAATTTTTCTCTTCTGAATTTTTCACAGAGCCTCTGACAATTGTTTCAATGTTTTTTTGCTCTAAAGTTTTGGCGTGATTCTGAGCTGCATTTTTAGAGAAAAAAGGCGTGTCGTCAGATGTTTTATAGTAAATATCAACCTTCGGGTTGTCTTTAAAAATTTGATCCATTGTTTTGATTTTTAGTGTTAATTTTTGATTTTTAGAATAATTGCGATGGCGCAAAAGCCCAAGAAGAGAATGCCGATGTACATGAGTATCTCTTGAAACCATTTTAAGGGCTTTTCAACATAAACCGTTGTAGATTCTTTGGATTTTTCGTTTATGTATTTTTCCCGCCATTGTTTAAACAGTTCCTGTGCTTCAGCTTCGCAATTAACTGTGAGTAAACCGTTTTGTAAGTTGACTTTAGGAACATTTAAATATTTTCCGGGTTTTGGTTTTAATAGTGTTTTTGTGCCAAGACCAGGTATTTCATTGGTGATTAAAACAGGCTTGCCATTTACACAATTCACGTACGCATTATAAAATGAGCTGTCGGCTTCAATTTTATAGATCGTATCTTTTACGACTTCTGTAATTGTTTTGGTGTTTTCAATAACCACCGGCTGTGATGGCTTCCTGCTAATACAGGAAACCAAAGCCAATGACATTAATAAAAAACAAATTATGACAGAAATAATTTTCATTTTTCAGTAGTTTAAATAGCCTTTAATTGTACTTCTAAGGCGTTTTTTTCTTAATACTTTTATTCCTTCACGGCTACCGGCGTCATTGGTATTTCCTTCTATCGTGTATATGTATTGGGTGTCGAAATTTTCAACGAGACCGGTGTGACCGTTTCCCTTTCCAAAGTCCATGATAAACACATAACCGATGGCAGGGTTTGAAGATTTTATTTTTTTATCTGCTTTATTCCAAGCGGCGAGAACACCTCCTGTTTTTATTGCAGTATTTGGTACTTTTAAACTTTTTGAAGCTTCGGAAAAACACCAATAGACAAATGCCATACACCATGCAGCAGGAAAACCGATTCCTACACTTGATAGGTAAGTTTTGACAGGTTCACCCCAATTTGATCCGGGCGGATTTTCTTGTTTGCCATTTTGTGTAAGTGCGATTTGAAGGGCTTTTTCTGATAGTTTCATAATGATTTAATTAAATGATTGCTCCGATTTTCTTTTTTTGGAATGGAGTTACAACGTAATAATGTCTGTAAGAAAGTTCGTTTGATTGTGTACGAGGTGCTGTAGCTGCTGACGAGAAATATTGTTTTGTATCTCCTGTTTTCTTTGCAATATTGTCTACGTTGAAAAATACAGACGCTTCTACATCACCTGTTACAGAAACAGCATCAAAAGCTTTTTTCTTTTTATCTGTTCCATACATTGGCATACCTGAATAGCGGTGTAATTCCCATCCGGCAATTACAGGATTTGGTTTCCCAAGAGCATAATTAACTAACTGATCCCCGAAGTTTTTACGATCTAAAAGCAAATCATTCCAGTGATTGTCACACAAAACCAATCTTCTGCCTTCAATACTGAAACCTGCTTTGTCGGCTTTAGATTTAGCATTTACAAGATCATCATAAACAAGACGTTTTCTCGTTCCATCCATTAAAGGATCGGTTTCTCCAGCTCTTAAACCCGTTGCTTCAATAACCGGAGTTGTTGCCGTATCTTCCAACGGTGCAATAGAGTGAATTGCTTTTCGATATTTTTTTGCTAAAATCCCATTGTTATGAGCTTTGGTAACAGTGTCAATTTTACTATATGATGAACCTGTAGTATCATCATCAGATACACCTGTAGGCAAAGTTTGGTATTTGTCCAAAGTAATTTCGATGGTATCATCGTCATAGTTTTGTACATCCAATTCATAAGTATTATTATTGATTAATACATCAACTTCAAAGTCGGTTGCAGCGACATACATTTTGTTTTTCTCCGACAGTTTACCCTCATTGATGGTTACTACATCAACATCCAAATCGGCAATACCTTCTAAAAAGGTTGCGGCAACATTTCGGGATAGGTTCTCAATGACTCTTTTAAGCCAAATCTCAGGAAAATTTGTAGGCATATTATTTTATGATTTTAAGATTAATTGGTAATTTTCTGGGTGATTCTCTTTTAAAGAAATCTGATCTTCTAAGCTTAATTTTTGGAAGTCTTCCATTTTTGTGATAGCCTCAAGACCGACTTTGGAATTTTTTACTTCCGTGCTCAGATTTTTTTTAGCCGGAATAGATTCGATGGTTGTTTTTGCCAAATCGAAATTCGAGGCAGCGAGGTCTAAGAAGTCTTGTTTTTTGTCAGCGGTGATACGACCTGATGCAATCGCATCATCTACCAATTTTGTAGAAAGTGCCAATTGCTCTGCTTTTGCTTTATCTTCTAAAGCTGAAAGTTTTAATTCGGCTGCTTTTGCCTTGTTTTCAGCTTCGGTTTTAGCGTTTTGAAGTGCTAAAACAGCGGTGTTAATTTCGGTTTCGCTCGCTTCTGTTGTGCTTTGCGAGAAACCAAGAGCTATAAATGCTAATTGTGAAAGTTTTAAAACCATTTTATTTTCGTTTGTTTGTTGTTGTTTTGGAAGGATTTCGGGCGCATTCTGAGCCACAGAAAGGCAAAGTGTCTGTACATCAAATTCTTTCATTACTTCACCATCTACATATAATCTTAATGCATTGGCATTACTTGGAATAGCAACAATTGAAGCTTCTAACAATTCGCATTTAGTCAATGTAAGCTCACCGTTAATCATTTTAAGGTCTTCCTTTTTAAAGGAAACACCCATTGAGGCAGATTTTATAAAATCATCATCTACCTTATCAGAAATGCTTTTTGCATTTGGGTCTTTAAGATTGAAAACAGTATCAGCAGACAGATTGCCACCATCTACTTGAAGGTCTTTCCATTTTCCAATTACAGATGCATTGCTATTGGAATGCCCGTCAAGCATTACAGGATTGGCATTAAACCTTCCTAAATAAATACCTGCTGTGGGAATTTTAAAGCCATAAGAATTGCGAACATTCTCATCATTTAATACAAATCTTGGCATACGCTTTTTTTGTTTTTTTGTTCGTTTTGATATGCCAAAATTGCGGGGTTTTTAACGTGAAAAAAATAAGTTGTCTGATCTGCGGACAGCTTTGTCCGAGCCATTTACTAAAGTGTCCGACGCACTGACTAACAATTCTTTTTAGAAATTATTGAGCTGAATTTTGTTGATAAAATTGAGTTGAAAATGGCAATAACAAAAGATGCGGTCAGAAAAAAAGCAGAAGCCTATTACATTGAAAATATAGAGGCTACCAATAAGGAAGTAGCGGAACTTTTCAAAGTGACGGAAAAGACTTTAGGCGGTTGGGCAAAAAAATATGATTGGGAAGATAAAAGATTGAATTTTCACGCTTCACCAACTGTTATCAAACAAAAATTACAACAGGAAACAATCCATCTTATGGGTGGTGGTCTTCCGACGTTTTCAGCAGATTCTATTTCTAAACTAATGTCTGCACTTGACAAGTGTGATAAACAGGCTGATCCTATTATTATACACAAAATACTCAAAGAACTGGATTTATTTATTTCTCAAACTGATCCAAAATTTGCTATTCTGTGTACACCCTTTCATAAGATGTTTTTACAACATAAAATCAAACAGGAACTGTAATGAGCAACAATAAGGAACTAAAATACCTGAAGCTCTTACAGGACTATGATAAGCATTCCCAAAGAATAGCGCAGGCAACCACCATTGACATCCACGAATCGGCAGCGGGGAAAGTAAAGCGTATGAAAGAACTTGAGGCGGATTACGTCAAATGGTTTGAATATTACTTTCCCAACTTCGCAAAAAAAAAATCGGCTTGGTTTCATAAGAAATTAGCGGATATCGTAATCAAAAATAAACGGCTCCGACTGCTTGCCGAAATGTTCCGTTCAGCGGGAAAATCTGTGCATATTGACATGGGAATACCGCTGTACCTTTATTTGGTATTAGGTGAATTAAAATTTATGCTTTTGATCGGGCAAACCGACCCGAAGGCGAAAAAATTACTTTCAGGAATACAGGCGCAATTGCAGTTTAATAACCGTATCAAAAATGATTATGGCGAAAAATTCAGTCAGGGAAATTGGGCGGACGGAGATTTTACAACGACTGACGGTGTACGATTTCAGTCGCTCGGTTTTGGTCAAGATCCAAGAGGTGCAAGAGAACAGGCAGACAGACCGGATTATATTGTAATAGACGATGCCGACAGCAAAAAACACCTTAACAACGACCGATTAATGCGTGAGTATGTCGATTTTGTAACTGAGGATGTTTGGGGTTGTTTCGATGCTGACGAAGACGCTACCGAAAGATTTGTTTATGCGAATAACAATTTCAATAAAAAGAGTTTAACCAACCGTTTAAAACTGTATTTCAAAGAAGTAATTAATGCAACTAAAGATGATGAAGATGAGGATATAGATGATGATTTTGCAGATACTCACTTTGAGGTTCTCACAGTCTGTGCCGTTAAAAACTTAGTCGATTTTACTCCCGAATGGGAAGCGAAAGCTTCAGCAGCTTACTGGAAAAAGAAATTCAAAAAAATGCCTTACCGCTCATTTATGCGGGAATATATGCACGTGCATATTGAAGACGGGGCAATTTTTAAATATGAAAACATTCACCACAAAAGAGCCTATAAATTAAAAGAGTATGACGCATTGTGTTTTTATGGCGATTTAAGCTATAAAGAAAATGCCGATTACAAAGCCATGATATTGGTGGGGATGAAGGGAAAAGAAATACATATCATTTTTACTTATATGCAACAGAAAAGCCGTGCGCACTGTGCAAAGTGGTTATATGATATGTACGAAAGATACAATCTCGAAGACTACAATATTCGCTATCTAATTGAAGGACTTTTCGCAATGGATGAATTTGTTAGTGATTTTGATAATGAAGGTGAAAAAAGGGATTACTACATACCGGTTGTTGCAGACAAAAAAGCTAAAGGCGATAAATACGACCGTATCGAAAGTTTATCCGGGTATTTTGAAGGTGATAATGTCTTCTTTAATGAAGACGACAAAACCGCAGATCAGCAAACTTTAATAGATCAGTTCCTATCATTTGAAAAAGGAAGTCAGGCGCATGATGATGGTCCGGATGCTGTGCATGGCGGAATTAAAAATTGTAGCCGTAGAACCCGAAAAGCTCGAGGCAGCTACGCAGTGGGAAAAAGGCAGGATATGCATTACTAAACTATACAACTATGTTCGCAACAAAAGACGATTTAAAAAATAATATCTACGATTATCAGGTAGATGAAATTACTGAAGGCAATGACGATATTGTCGTACAGGCTATTAAAGCAGCTATTCAAGAAGTTAAAAGCTATTTAACCGGGAACGATAAAAAGGAATATTTAGACGGACGAAAACGATACGATGTTAATGCTATTTTTTCCGCTACAGGAGAAAACAGAGATGCTTTAATATTGACTTATACCATGACCATTGCAAAATGGTACATCATCGATTTAAGCAATGTTGATATCCTATATGATAAAGCAAAAGATCGTTACGATAGAGCAGTGGCTTGGTTAAATAAACTAAGAAAAGGCGAAGTAACGATTGATGATTTACCGGAAATCAACCCTGAAAATTCAGGCGAAAACGATGATGTTTTCCCTTTCTCTTATGGCTCAAGACAAAAATTTAATCACGAATAATGAAAAAAAATAAAACAAAAAACTTAGCTGCTAAGTTAAAGCCGAAAGGGAGTGTAACAAGTTCGCTGCAATTAGCAGCTTCAGTAATACCGAAATCTATTTCGCAGGTTCGTTCGGATGTAAAAACGTGGAAAAGTGCAGTTGCAGCCTTTAAGAATGCGGATAATCCAAAGTCATTCCCATTTTATAACCTTTTGGCGGATATCTTAGATGATCCGCATTTAGCCTCTCAAATTGGTAACAGAAAAAGAAAAACGCTTGGTTCTACTTTCGTCATTAAAAAACAAAGTGGTGAAGTGGATCAGGACATTACCGATGAAGCGGAAAGAAGTATCTGGATGGACGAAATTATCAGTCTGATACTAAACTTTGAATATGAAGGAATGCGATTGGTTGAGTTTGATCGAATCCCCGAAAATGACAAAGAAGGGGATATCATCAAAAAGCCTATCGTTAGACTTTTACCACCTCAAAATGTACTGCCTGTAAGCGGCGTTTTCTTAAAAGACTACACGGACGACAAAGGCATAAAATACAGGGAAGAATCTCAATTCGGTACATGGTTGCTTGAATTTGGAAAAGCAGGAGATTTGGGTATTGTAAACAAACTGATCGCAAAAGTTTTGTTTATGCGATTTGCTGAATCGTGTTGGTCAGAGTTATGCGAAATTTATGGTATTCCGCCACGAGTAATGAAAACCAATACTGCTGATCCGGCAGCATTGAGACGTGCGCAAACAATGATGAGAGACATGGGAGCAGCTGCATGGTTTATCATTGATGAAACCGAAAATTTTGAGTGGGCTAAAGGAGTTGATACAAACGGTGACGTTTATAATAACTTAATCAACAAATGTAAGGATGCAATTTCTTTATTGATTTGTGGGGCTGTAATCGGTCAAGATACCAAGTTTGGAAGCAAAGGAAAAGAGGACAGTTCTCAGGATGTTTTAGCCGATTTGGTTAACGCTGATAAAAAAGTAGTTGAGCAATACATGAATGAAAAGGTCTTTCCTGCTTTGTTTGCAATTGGTGTTTTACCGGAAGAAGGTTTGATTTTCGAGTATGAAAAAAGTGAAGACTTGGGCGAATTATTCACGAGGACTGTAGAGCTTTTAAAAGCAGGAAAAAAAGTTCCTGACGAATGGATTAATGAAAAATTCGGTATTCCGACTGAAGAAAAAGAAACCGTCACCGATGATAAAAAATTAAGCTTTTCGGCAAGTTTTTTCGACTAAGGGCTAAAAAACAGATTGCAGAAACATATTTTTTAGCCCTGCATGAGAATTTAGAGCGTCAGTATAAACCATGTGATTGCGAATCTTGCAGAACCTTAAATTTAAGTAATAAATCTACTCCTAAAAAGGGGTTTAAACGGGTTTTAATGACTGCTGAAAAAGCGTTTAAAAAGTTATTTGAAAGAAAGAAATATCATCCTAAAGATTTAGAAAAGGTTCAGGAATATAAAGATTTAGTTCAGGCAACAGGCGAATTATTCAGCGAGGCGATTGTACACGAAGTGCCTGAGAAAATGAAAGAGTATTTAAAAAAGGATGCTTTTGTTTTTTCGGGATTAAAAACACACGCACAATTAACAGAAGCCCGAAGCCTGTTAAATGATGAGAATGGAAATATTAAGCCCTATTATAAGTTTGAGCAGGAAATTTTAAAACTCAACGAAAAGTACAATACAACTTACTTAGAGGCGGAATATGAGTTTGCTGTAGCTTCATCGCAAAGTGCTGCCAATTGGGGCAATCTACAAGACAACACCGATAGATACCTGTTACAGTATAGAACCGCCGGCGATGAAAAAGTACGTGCAAGCCATGCGCAGCTTAACGGTACAACATTACCGAAAGATGATCCGTTTTGGTTTTCATATTATCCGCCTAATGGATGGCGTTGTAGATGTGTTGCTGTTGAAGTTTTAGCCTTTGATTATAAATTATCGGATAGCAAAAAAGCAATTGCGGCAGGTGAAAAATCAACCACAAGTCTCAACAAAGACAACAAAAATACTTTGGAAATGTTCCGCTTTAATCCGGGAATGGAAAACAAAATTTTCCCATCAAATAACGCCTACAGTAAAGTAATAGGAGCGGAAACCGTAGTTAAAAATTTAAGTTTTTATGCAGCCTAAAGAATTTATTAAACAAGTAATGACGGATACTAAGATTAAACTTAGTGATGAGTTCGACAAAAATTTTGAAAGAAAAGCTTTCTTTGATAAGAAATGGGCTAACACAAAGTTGCACAATAGACGAGGTTCTTTAATGGTTCGTTCCGGTATGTTGAGAAGATCAATTCAAAGTCCAAAGATGGTTTCAAACGGCATAACATGGAGTAGCTCACAGCCACAGGCTAAATTATTAAATGAGGGTGGTGTAGTTGTCGTAACCGATAAGATGAGAAAGTTTTTTTGGGCAATGTATTACAAAACATCCGGAGCAATGAGGAACGATGTAAAAAAAACGGCATCAAACAAAGCACGAAACCAAAAACTATCGGATGAAGCTTCACAATGGAAAGCTTTAGCACTTCAAAAAAAAGGTGCAAGAATGACTATCACACAGCGACAATTTATAGGACATCACGCTCAAGTAGATAAAATTATTAAGGAAATTATCGAAAGAAACTTTAGAGAACTAAACAATGATTTTCAACACAACTTTTTATTATATAGATAATGGAAACAATTTTAACCAACATTCAAAATAAAATAGCTGAAATTTCGGCTTTAAAATATGTAGATGAAGATACAGGACAATTAGATTATTATTCGCCAAATTTCCCTGTAAAGTTCCCGTGCTGTTTAATCGACTTAAACGATGGAAGTTTTAGCGATATCGGTCGGGATTTATCAAAAAAGCCAGTAAACAGACAAAACGGAGCTTTGTCAGTTAGGCTTACACTTGCTAATATGAAGCTAACCAATACAAGCTTTAAAGCCCCAAAATCGCAGAAAGATGCAGCATGGAATATATTTGGATTAATGAAAGAAATTCACGAAAAAATACACGGATTTTCACCGGATGTAAATTGCAGTAAAATGCTAAGAAAAACTTTTTCAAGAAGTAAAAGGGATGATGGGATTCAGGAATACACAATTTATTACAGCTTTGAAGCGACTAATGTTTGATTTCTAATTCTTTACCTGTAAAAACAAAATATAAATTTTGAAGTTGGTGTATGTATTTTATTTTTTCGGTTGCAATTAATGCTGAAAAACAAGTGATGAAAATTGATTTTCCACTATATTCAACCCAGACATCATTGTTTAAGCTCTTCATTAATCCTAATCCTCCATTAATAAAGTTAAATTTAAGTAACCATTCTTCTGTTATTTCGATAGGTCTGTATTTTACTTTGCCATCTTGTAAAAATGTTATTCTCGTGCCATCAACTTCAACGATTTGATTGTTTTCATTTAAAATAAAATTTCCGATTCTTAATTCTGAAGCTTTCATAATTTAGTCAAATAAAGATGGTAAAGTAACTTTTACTAATTCTTCCTCAACTGGAGTGTTGAGAATACGGTATAATGTATCACGGGAAATGTGAAATTTGGGGTAAATAAATTCCCTGTGAATAACAGTAATAGGAGTATAACGGCAATCATGCTTGTTAAATTCTTCCATTACCTGCTGATAACGGAGTAATTTATTTCTTTTTGCACCAATGCTTTGTTTTGTAACTGCCATATAACCACAAAAGTAAAACAAAAAAAATCACCAAACAAGGTGATTTTCTTTTGTTGCATCAGAAAGTTTTAAAATTCTATTATCCAAAAATTTTCTGAGTTATTGTCTTTAAACATTCTCGTTAAACGATCTTTTGGAGTAGATGCATTTTCTTCTTTAATAATTTTATCTCGGTCAGCTTCAGGATCAATAAATTTAAGCCAAAAAGGATATACAGCCAAAAATGCACCCGCAATTGATCTTAATCCCCAACTTTCCTTTCCTTTGATTTCAAGAGCTGCATTACCTCCTACAAATGCTTTGTAACCGGTTACCGTGAAAGTATCTTCTTTATTGTCCGAATTAGTGAATTGAAAGTACCTTCTTTTCTTATATTCTCCCGAATCTGTCAGTTTGTAATTTCTTCCGGTAAGCTTTACGACTTCATCAATACGATCTTTAAATTGTATAGAATCAAGATTTTCAAAATGATCGACATTTTGCCCAAAGGCAAAGCCGGATATCAAGGTGAAAAGTAATAAGAGTTTTTTCATAATTTAATAGATATTAATTTTAATATAACTTCATCATCTAAAATTGCGACTACTAAATATTCATTGTCACCAATTTCTAAAGTTTCATTTTCTTTGAATATTACATCATCAACAATTAAACGTCTTTGTCTGAGGTGTTTTTCCCGTGAAAAATTTTCTCTTATAGTAAAAGTGTTTGTTGTCGATTTTTTTAATTCTTCATAGGTTATTGTAATGTCAGATTCAAAAACATTCACACCAGTACGACCTTCAACAGGTGTGAAATCTAATTCTCTACCACCAAGAATTACTTTAACATTATCCCAAGTATAATCATGGTTTTTCATAACTCAAAAATAACAAATTATTACTAATCCAATGAATGAGCCACGCTTTTTATTTTATAAATAACATTCTTCAGTTTAATAATTTCCTCTTTTTCCTTTATACCCAAATAGTCTCTTTGAATCATTAAACCAAGTGTAAAAAATTCGGCTGCTGTTATTTCTTTTTCGGGGTCTTTGGTTTTCAGTACCATTGTTGATGCATCTTTCCCTTTTTCTATTGTAATATTGCATAAAACTTTCAGCCCCATACCTAAAAGGCTATCTTCAAAGCTTTCAATAAGTGCATCTATTTTATCGTTTTCTGTAAGTATTCTGTATTCTGCCATTTTGTAAATTTATTAAGTTGTTATTGAAAATAATTACGGCTTTCCATAACCTATTTAATTTGTTTGAAAATTTGTTGAATTTCTTTGTCAAGTACCTTTGTATAGATTGTTTCTTCGCTTTGAGTTTCACCGACTTTACAAGCTGTAAAAGTCCAGCTTTCATGAAAAGAAAATCCACCCGGAAATGTTTCATCTGTAAATTGCCAAAGCCAACTTTTAATTTCGTAGCCTTGCTTTTGAAGAAACTCAAAAATTTGAGACTGTGTGAAATTCAATTCAATTTTCATCTTTATTACGTTTTCGAGTTCTTCGGTTATTCTTATCATTAATTCGACTTTGTTGTTCTGCCTGAAGGATTTTTAAAACTTCCGGGTGTGAGTATTGTGATGTATTGTCAATCATCGTTTTTAGCTTTTCATTATCCATTTTTTTCGATGCTTCCGGTAGGGCTTCGAGATAAGAATCATAATCAAACAACGGATTATCTTTTCTTATCACTCCTGTATTTCTGCTGATTGTAGTAGTTTTAAGCATTTTGGAAAGCTCTTCCAGTTTTTCTTTAGACTTTTCAGAATATTCGTGGTTTTTCACGGCATCGTTTTCAGCTCTTATCCTTTGATTTTCTTCGTTGATCCTGTTTTCGTGGAAAGCCTCCGTTTTTTTGTCTAAATACTTGTTTACCCATGAAAGTATCACGATTGAATCAAGTCTATACAAATCGCCAAATTCGCCATTTCTTGCCATCTTAAAAAACAACATTATATCCTCTAAACTTTCACCGCCAAATCTCTCGAATAAATCGGCGGCTAAAGCTATCATTTGATCTTCATTGAGCTTTTTACCTACATTAACAAGATCATTGAATCTTTTTATGATAAGAAAAATCGATTTAATTAACTCTTTTTCGGATGCTTTTTGATTGATAAGCAAAGGAGCTGAAACACATTTTTCAATCGTTAAGCTCCTTTCTACATGGATAAGTTCAAACTTATCATCGCTTACCAAACATTGCATCAATTTTGTCGAACGCTCCGGAAGTGTTGTTTCCGGTGTTGACTTTATTAATTGCTGCGAAGTGTTCTGCATACATTTTAGGATTTTCTTTAACATTAAGAACCTGATTAATGTATTTATCAAAGTTCTTTTCTCTAAAAATGGTGACTGGGTTTAGATTGTCACACATTTCAACATTTTTTTTCCACTGAATCGTTTTTAGCTGAATTACTTCCTGAATTTCTTTTACTGTGTAACCTTCTTTTAAAACTCTTTTAATTCCTGCTAAATTTGATTTTCCGCCTCGATGTTTATGTCCTGTTATTTGATTAAATAGATTGAGGATTTCCATTTCAGGGCTTACTATTTCTTCCATTTTATTAAAAAAATCTGTTATTGTCTCCCTTTCTAATTCTTAAAAAGGCTGATTCTGAAGGTGCTGCATCTACTTTAGTTCTATCATATCGCCTTAAAAATCTTTGTATTTCCATAATGTCACTATTTCCGAGGTCTACAAATTTTATATAATCGAATGTCTTACCCTGTAAAGAAATTACAGCCCAACTTGCTCCATATTGATGATGATAATCTACGCTTGCATCAATGTTTTCAAGCATTCCGTTAAGTTTTTTATACATGGCATAGTTTTCATTTGTATAAATATTTAACTTATTAATTTCATCTTGTAAAGCCCATCTAACAAGCTTTTTAAGTAATTGTTTAATTTTATTCATTTTTCAGTTTTTCCAATTTTGCTTTAAGTTGTTTAAGTTGCTTTTTATTCTCTCGGACATTTTCGCCGTCAGCAATCCAGTTTTCTAAATCTTCGATTTCGTCTTCCAAATCTTCGATTTCAAGTTCGTTTTCGTGACAATCTTCGCAAATGGTTCTATTCTGTTTTCGGCTCGGAAAACCGTCATGTAAATCGAACCATTCACCGCAATTGCAAGGGGTTGGCATTTCCATAATTAGCTTTCCTTTTCAAAATAAACCTTGTAAAAATTGCCTTTTTCGTCAGCACCTTTCTCTAAAAGCTTTTTATCTCCATGAATATAAAGGTGAAAGTTTTTATCTAACTTAATAATGCTTTTAAAGTGCTTTTGCGACTTCTTTACGGCTGAATTATTAATCGAAAATTCTTCAGCTACATTTATTGTCATATCCTGTTCATAATCGGTTTTAAACTCATTAAAGCTGTTGATTATTTCTTCCTGTTCTAAAACTTCATTTCCAAATTCTTCGAGGTTAAACTCTTCTTTTTCTTGGAAATACTGCACGGCTTTATTAAGTAAATTCGCCTGATCTGCTTTTGAAACTTCAAACTCTTCAGGAAGCTGTTTTTTTAAGTAATCTTTAATGATTGTCATTGATTCCTGAGTATGGTAGTAATCATCTTCACGCTGTATTACTTTTAAGAAGTCCTCAAACCAGTAATACATATCACCGTTTTTGTTATTATCTACAACCTGTAAAACATATCCTGATTCTTTATCTTTTTCGTAGATCAAAGCGGCTTTGTCTATTTTTTGAAGACTGAATCCCTGATCAGTATCATAATTGAAATCATTTCCGTTGTACGGGATGTTTTTTAGGAAATTTTCTTTTTTCTCTATTTTGAAAATTCCGATTTTATCAACATCGTTTTCATGTTCTTTAGGAAATAAAACGACAAATAAATCGCCTCCCTGAATTCGTGGATTTTCGGCAGCATCATATAAAATTCTTGCAATATTTTTTGACCATCCGAGTAAACTCGGCTCTGAATTAAAAAGACCGCTTACAGCTTTGTAAATCGGATTATTTTCTAAATAAGATTCAGCATAAAACTGATAAGTTTCTTCTGTTTTAAAAGCCCCTAAAAAATAGTTTTGCAGTATTTCTGCTACACCTTCACTTAAGTTTAATTCTTGATCCGAAAGGTTTAAACTTTCACCAAGAATTTTATTTCCTACTTTGTGCGCTATAATTTTCATAGTATTTTTAATTATAATTTTGTTGCTCCGAGATATATCCTTCAACCAATCTACCTGCGAAATGCAAATCTTTTTGAGCGTTTAAAAATGCATTGTAAAGACTGTCTAAGCGAGTAGAGGGGATATCGTTAAATTTCTTATACTTTGAAGCTCTACAAGCAATTGATTTCACATAATCGATGTTTACAGATTTGTTCATTTTCTTGAACATTCCGAAAATCGCTGCTATCACACGTTTGCGTTTTTTATTTAATGCTTCTTTAGAATTCCTTTCGTAAAACTCGCAAAGCTTGTCTATTTCCTGTGGATTTAGATTTCTTGCAGAATCAGTGCGACCATGAGTGAAAGCGTTGATTATTTCGGCTCTTTGTTCCGTCACACCTTCTTTTGACATGAGTGTCATTAATTTTTTAAGTGTTGCCATTTGTTTGTTATTTTTTGTATTAATAAGAACTACACATACAAGCTTCTCCGATATCTGAAAACATTTCTAATTGAGTTCCATCATCTAATGCACATTGAGCGGTTTTGACTATATCATCTATCGAAAGATTTCCTCTAAAGAAACGGTTACCATATTTTTGCTCTTCTTTTCTATACCAGTCAATGTATTTAAAGTCTTGTTTTCTTAAATCAAACTGTATTGCTTCAATTAAATTTCTGTCGGATTTTTTTTGACAGTAGGCGCAATTACCAAGTCTTGAATGAATTTCTAATTTGAATTTTTCATTTTGAAAAAAAACGTTTAAGTCAAATTGATTAATTGCATTACCAAAATCTGTGAGAAGTGGAAAGATTCTTTTTTTCTCTTTTTTTACTTCTTTCCATGTAACTCTTTTTGGCATATCTTCAAGACGGAACCCAATTGCAGATAAATATTTTGTTGTCCTAAAAACTTTTTTTGCAAAATGATGAGAAGCTCTTTTTTTAAGGTAATCTGAGCAATATGGAATAGCTTCATTTGGTACTCCAACCCTTTCATTTTTGTTTAACTGTTCAATAGCTTGTGAAAATGGTTTTCCAGTCATATCCATAGTGTCGAAATCAACCAATTTTGACCTTACACCTACACCTTTTTTAAGTGAATAAACACCTTCAATCATGTAAAGTGGCAGATTCCAATAATTCATCTGATCTTTTAAAAATTGGATTGTTTCCGGGCGTTCTAAGCCTGTATTACAGAATACAAATAACTTTTGAAAATCCTTATACTTTTCGTTGATTTGAATATGTCGTGCCATCATTGCTGATGATCTACCACCACTTACATTTACTAATAAATATTTCATTTAAATTGTAAATCTGAATTCTAATTTTCTTGGTAATCCGTCAATCTCAATGAATTTCCAACCGCTTACATACATGCTGTTTTGTCTGCGTTGTTGTGCTTTCATTATTATTTCTAAACCATCATCGAAACGTTCATCGTTAAACTCAGATCGAAGCTTTGACAGCTCAATAATCTTTGCCGGGTTAAGCATCCCTGTTTTAGCATTTGGCTTTAAAAATGTGTTAACCGCTGATGATAGTTTCTTTACATTGTCTTCATCGTTTGAAAGCGACTTTAGGAAATCTTTTATTTTTTCTACGCCTGCGTTTTCCGTACCATCAAAACCGATGGTCACATTATAGCCAATCGTTATACTTGCCGAACCGTCCTCTAATGTTGAGGTGTGGCTGTCTTGATTATCTATTTTAACCCCGTAAACCTGCTTTTTAATGGCTTGTAAAGGTTTATAATCATTCCAAAGTTTTTCGATCAGCATTCCCGTTATTTCGTGATGGTGAACCAACGGATCAATGTGTTTATTGACGAAATCTGTTGATAATTCTTTGAAGCTCTTTAAATCTTCATCACGTTTTGTTTTGGCGGCTTTAATATCGTTCCTGAGTTCTTTTGCAATTCTCTTTTTTTCTTCAGGAGAAAGTGTGTTAATGTCTATTGTTGTCATAATTTTATTTAATAATTTGAGGTGAGTAGATGTTGTTTAATGATGCTTTATCTAAAAGAAATGCGATTAAAAGCCCGTCGTTTGTTCCGGAAATTCCTTCAACTCCCAAAGAGAATAAGTGACCAATTTCTAACCTCGTTAACCTTCTGTGAAATTTGATTATTGCTGCATTTGTTTCGTCAACCCAAGAGAGATATAGTTTTTCACCGGAAAATAATTCTCTTAGCTGTTTTTCAAAAGTTTCTCTGTTCATAATGTTTTGTTTTGTATTGTTAATTGTTTTAGTTCGGTTTCTCTGAATTTGATTTCTGCAATAAGCTCATCGCAAATGGTGTCGTCATTAGTGTATCTCAACTGCTCTTTGAGGTCGGATATCATTTTCTCCAATTGTTCCTCAGTTATTTCAGACATGATTAATTTTCCTTTTGTTGCTTAATAATACTTGTAGCCTTGATTTCTCTTACAGCAGTGTCATAGCCTTTTTTAAATTCTTTTGATAATTCATTTTTCAGAATTTCTTTCACTTCGTTAAATCCAATAATCATTTCTGATATTTTTCCCGAACCTGCTTTTTGTGTAAATGTGTTAAGAAGGTTGTCTGTAAAAGAGTTTAATTGATTTTCGTCCATATTACATTTCGGGAGCTTCCCAGTTTTTAGATTTAATAAAAATTAGTTTTGTCTTTATTTTTTCTTCAACATCAGCAGGTAATTGGTAACTCTGTGAGTTAATGAGTGCGCTACGTTCCTGATGGATTAAAATCCGGTCAAATGCTGTGAGGTATTTTTCTCCATAACTGTCATATTGCAGTGCTATGGTGAGTTTTTCAAATCTTTCGCTTTCTGTATAGGTCATTGTGTGTTATTTAATTTTTGCGTGATATTTAGCTGCTCTTTCGGGGTCTATGATGAATTCTTCACCACCTCCGAAACGGCTTTCGGGAAATGCTTTAAAACCTTCAACCTTTATTTTTACATCAGCATCATATTTTATTGCTTCAGCTAAAGAACCTTTCGGTTCACCTGATTTATCGGCTTGAGAAATGAAAACCCAAAGTTTGTGAGGAAAATCTTTTTTTAGTTTTTCAAAAGAACTCTTGTTCATGTTGGCATACTGTAATGAATCAATGAAAATAACTTCCGGGCTTCGCTGCTTATTTAATCTTTCGCAAACCTTTTCCATTGATACTCTATTCCCAAACAGCACTTTATCTTTTACGGCATTGATACCTGATCGAGCAACATTGAGCTTAAATGATTTTACCTTTCCTTCTTCCAAAGAATTAATAAGAACTTTGTTTTTTACAAAGCCTGTAAATTGCTTTGCTAACTGCATCATTAATGATGATTTTCCGTTAAATGATTTTCCGTAAATAATCCAAACGCCTGACATTGCAGGTTTCCCGAATGAAGCTTCCCATTTGCCAGTAAAATCAAATTCTTTAAACTTTGTGCTTTCAATTTCATCGACAGAAAAGAAGTCGTTTGCCATGTTATTTCTCTTGTTTTTTTCTGAGGTTAAAAATTGCGTTTCTCGTTACTCCGTATTCTTTGGCGATTTCTGAATCTCCTTTTCCTTCTGCAACTTTTTTAAGAATCTCTTTTTTCTGTTCGGGGCTGATTTTTGAAGGATATTTCGCATTGCCTCCGTTTGCATTCCAGTGGAGATTGGTATAATGATAATTTTCGTGATCTCCGTTGATGTGCTTTGCGGTGAGTTTCGGTTCGGGTGGCATTCCGTTCCAACATTCTAAAACCAATTTTGCTAAACCGATTTGATGCTGTTTAAATAGAATGTATTTAAATGGATGCTTTCCGCTTTTTCTAATTTTGATTTGAAGTTCGTTTTCATTCAGCAGGATTTTTGAACCGTTTTCGTTTACCTTTAAACCTGCGATTTCGGGATGATATCTAAATTCTGTCATGATGCTAATAATTTTCTTTTGTCGTCTATTCTTGTGGCAAGTATGCTGTCTGAAACCGCTCTTAAATCTCCGTTGGCATTTTTAGCGATTGTTTTGATGATGCTTTCGTCTCTCAGCCCGTTCGCTTCGCAAAGCACTTTGATGTCTTGGTAGTTTGTATCTTCAAGCTCGTAGAAACGCCCGAAACGGCTGTTTAATTCTTCGTAGCCTTTCTTTTTAAGCCTTAACCCGTTCTCGAATCTTTTTCTTAAAAAATAAGTGGCTAAAATCACTATTGAGCAATGTCCTTTAAGTTCGTTGTATAGTGTTATTAAGAAAAGTAATACGTTATCATCAATCTTATCAACTTCATCGATAATTAACTGCGGTTGCTCCATTTTTTTAAATCGCATTACGATGTCTCGCATCATTTCCGCAATTCTATTGGATGGGTTTTTATCACCTAATTGAAAAAGTATTTCTGAAAGAAAATACTTTCGATCCCAATACTGACCGCATTCTATTCTAACAACATTTGAATTTTCCGCTGCAAACTTCTTTGTCGTTTCCGACTTTCCTGCACCTGCATTGCTGATAACCGATAGAACTAATGCACTGGTTTTGCTATCTTCCAATAATCCAAGTAAATCAACTCCGTTGGTTGTAGGTGCAAACTGCCATTCTTGAGAATTATAGCCTATCTGAACGCCTAATTTTCTAAACATTTCGTCAGAGTATGGCGACCAGTTTCCGCTCAATAGATGAGAAATAACAGCGGGAGAAACACCTTTTAAAGCTGCTGAAGCTTTGTTTTGGCTTCCTTTTTGTGCAATAAACAACCTTAACAGGTCTACAATTGCAATTTTTTCTTTTTGGTTCATATGTTTTTTTAGTTTTTGTTAAGTTGTGCGAAAACTGATTTTCGATTTATTTTTATTTGATCTTCTTTAGTGGAGTAGGCTGCCATTTTTGCATTAAGTTCCCAGTTATCCTCAATCATTGCATTTTGTTCGTCTATGAGTTTTTCTCGTGTAATTCCGGTGCGTTCTGCAATCTTTTGGTAACTTTGGAAATCTCTCAGATATTCTAAATCTCTCACTTCAATATCTTTTCTCAACTTTTGTGTAGTTTCCTCATTCATCAACACAGGGATTTGCGTGTGTTCCCGTTTCTTCTGAGCATAACCAACAAAAACCTTTTGCGCTTTGTCATTGAGTTTGTAAAGTGCGATGTACTCATTTAAGTATTCAGGATCGTATGAAACAATTAATTTTTCGTTTACATACTTTCTTCTAAATTCTATATCAACCTCATTATTTTTGTCGTAAACTTCAAAGTCATAATCCTGACCTGCAACTGTGAGCTTCATTCCATGTGCTTTGTATATTTTTGGTTTAGTTTCGTTCAGCCAGAACATGGAAATTTGCTCTAATGGGTCAAGCTCATGATGGAATGTTGCTTTTTCATTGTAAACCTCATTACGAGTTTTATCTTTTTTTCTACCATGTTTATTGCTATTCCACTCATTAACCATCAAAATCCAGTGTTTGTAGAGTTCCTCTTTTGTTGGTAATGCTCCTTTATTTTCCTTAATAAATTCAATATTGACTTGAGAGCGGGTTCTTTTTGATTTTATTGATTGTTTATCTGAAAACCAACGTTTTCCGATAACTTGCTGTTGAAGTCTGTCAAAAGCCTGCTCAAGAGGGTTTGATTTCCTGCCTACTTTATGTTTATAGTGAGTTCCTTTCGATGCAACAACTTTGCTGTATAACTCCTGCATTTTTGTTGATCTGTGTCCTGATTGGGCATCATACGTGAACAAATAAGGTTTTGCACAAGCTGTATTTACTGCCATTCTTACCGCCTTGAAGTGGTCAACGTGCGTTTCGCTCTCTGAAAAACTCCAACCCAGTATTTTCTCACTGTAAACATCAATTAAAACGTTGATGTTCATTTGAGCAGCCATTTTATTTGAGTTATCCCAATAATGGATCGCATCTAATTTAGTTCCGTCAATTGCCCACCAAGAATTTGGGAACATCGTTTCACGATCTCTTTTTATTGAATGACCAAATTTATTAGTCCAAGCATCCTTACCATCACGGGCTAAAGTCCAAATCCTTTCATTTTCCGGTTTCATTAAGAAATTCAAAACTCCACTTTCTGAAAGCTTCGGGAATCCTGTAGATGGTCTGCTAAATTCATAAACTTGTAGAAGTTCCGGTACACTTGGCTTATTTGGTAAAGAATAATAAGCAATAAGCCATTCGCCTACTTCATCCGTAATTTTTAACGAATTGGTGTGACAGTAATTACTGTGTATTAATCCTTCCATTCCGGGGCGTGGATAACGCTTTGAAGTTTTGTTCAAAACACAAGCCTCATATTTTGCTCTTAAAGCCTGAGAATTTTCCGGGAGGTCAAAAGGGTAGCGGATTCTTAAATCATCACTAATTGAGTGTACTGAATCCGAAATTCTTTGCCATAACTCAGCTTTGTTGATCTTTGGATTTGCAGAAACTACTTTTCCGATAACTTTTTCAATCGCATTGAAAACAACTACGTTTGCTGTGTATTCTTCAACGACATCGGCATTAGCTTCTGATAAATATCTTCCGTCTTCAAGCTCATAGTTAGAAAAATAAGCTAAAGCCATTTCAGATGATTGTAGATAATCTGAAAAATTGATTGTGCTTTTTTGTTCATAAGGATTAATTTTCAGATCGTGTTCAATGATATTCTTGAAACGCTCCGGAAGACTTGCATAAATGTAAAGTGCGCAGCTGCCTAAACCTCTTGCGGCTCTTGCTTTTTTTATTTGACCTCGGTGCGTAAGGACTTTCAGACTATTGGCAGAAACTACACCTGTATTTGCAAGCCAGTTACCTTTTACGCAAAGAGTATTGTTATAATATTCAAACATATTAAACGGTGTTTAAATGGTTTTTAAAACTTTTTATATCTTATTAAAATCGTCAATCCGAATAAAAGACTATAAGTTGCTTTTTCCTTTGCTCCATTGTAAGCATCAGTAACAGATATTGTTTTATAGCAAAAAATTGACTGAATAAGCTTTTTCATATTTTACTTATTTAATAGTTGTTTACGATTTTTAATGACTTTTCTAAGAGCTTCTACAGTTTCAAAATGATTTTTCTGATACACTCTTAGAAATGCTTTTTCTGCTGAAGCGGAAGAAATACCTACAATCTCCCCAACAAGTTTCCAGTCTCCACGACGTTTTTGTGATAAAAGAGTTTCTAAAGATTCGATATACCTTTTTTCCTCTTCGTCTTTTGGAACATATACAACCCTGTTTTTCAAAGGGTTTTTTATAGGTTTTACGGTTTCCCTCATTGTTATGTATTGTTTTTGTATTACTTTTGTCTTGATTTCGATACAAATCTATTCCAAATATTTGGAATTCCAAATATTGAAATACTTATTTTGGTTAATTTATATTCATTCTAAACAACACAATAATGACGGGTAGTGATATAGTAGCTTATAGAAAAAAATACGGTTTAACGCAGCAGGAATTCGCAGACCTTGTTGGAGTATCTAAAAATACAATATCTAACTATGAGGGTGGTGGTGTAATTCCAAAAAGTAAATTACCAATATTGCTACAAGTTTTGTCTAATATTCCAAATATTGGTAAATCCAATCTTGCAATTGTCAGCAATACTAAAGACGATGCGTTACTTAATTTGAAGCAAATTCAAATAAAAAGAAAAGCAAAAAATAAAAGTGAAGGGAAAATAATTGATGATAGTAGCTTAGTGCCAGCAATACAGTATATAGTACCTATTCCTGGTCAAGCGGGTTTAAAGAAAGCTTTTTTCTCGCCGGATGAATACATTGAGGGAAATTTTGAAAAAGAAACCGTTCTTGTAAAACCAAATGAAAGAGCTGTTTATTATAAGATAGAAGTCGATGGAAATTCTATGAACGGAGTTCTTGAGCCGGGAGATTGGGCGAGATGTGAAGATATTCCGAGGATATATTGGGGAGAAAGAGATATTTTTAAGCCAAACAAGGTTTACTGCTTATTTCACAGGAAATACGGCATTCTATTTAAGAGAATTTCTAATGTACATTATGGTACGATTACTCTGTCTTCAGATAATGAAGATAAAATTGATTACCCGGATCAGGACTTTGATTTAATGGAGTTTTCTAAAATTCTTATTGTTCGTAAAGTAGAAAAAGATGTATAATTCATAAATAGTACATTCTTTTCAATTAGAATATTTTTAAATTATTGATTTTTAGGCTTTTATATTCTTTTTTTTAAACAAAATTAAAAATCATCCCCCTATAAACTCAACACTATACAGCATCAACTTTAGTTTGAATTTGATATTTTAAAACTATTCTCATTAAATTTTTAGACCAATTTTGTAACCCCTAATGTAACCCCAAACGTAACTGCTAATGTGTTTTTAATAATTAATTACTTTTTTAAAAATATTAATATTAAAAACATTTTTCAATTGAATTAAATACTCTTTTAAAAGGTATAAAAATGCCCGAGAACTGTTTTTGATGCAGTTTTCGGGCGTTTTCTGTTTGTAATGGTAGTTGTGTTTAAATTATGCTATTTAAAGGTTTGTATGATGGTAGTAAAACGGTAGATAATGGTAGTAAATTTTACTTTTTAACGATTTTCTAATTATCGCTTTTTTCCGTGTAAATGCCTATTAATAAAAGGCTTTAGAACTTTTTTTTCGCTTTTTATTTTTGACCTTTTATTTTCATGCCCCTAAAAGATACTCAAAAATGAAAGCAATTCACAACGACGACGAAGGCAACCCGCAAGACCCCGACGTTGGGTTGTATCTCAAAGATACTCAAAAATGAAAGCAATTCACAACTCTTGTCTTCTTTAACTGTGTTTTCAACTAGTTGGGTTGTATCTCAAAGATACTCAAAAATGAAAGCAATTCACAACCCTTCATAATGCATGAAGAAATTTCTGTAAGTTGGGTTGTATCTCAAAGATACTCAAAAATGAAAGCAATTCACAACCCGTTAATACTTGTTCACGCCAGTACTTCAGTTGGGTTGTATCTCAAAGATACTCAAAAATGAAAGCAATTCACAACAAATACGCACACGAGGTTATAAATGTTCCTGTTGGGTTGTATCTCAAAGATACTCAAAAATGAAAGCAATTCACAACGTTTAAAGCATTTGCTTTATTTAACCTTATGTTGGGTTGTATCTCAAAGATACTCAAAAATGAAAGCAATTCACAACAGGTTTTATAAAACCATCTGCACTAACAATGTTGGGTTGTATCTCAAAGATACTCAAAAATGAAAGCAATTCACAACACCATTGAAATCCCGGAAAGCAGAAATTTTGTTGGGTTGTATCTCAAAGATACTCAAAAATGAAAGCAATTCACAACAGTGGAGACCATTGTGCTGATTTTGTTCTCGTTGGGTTGTATCTCAAAGATACTCAAAAATGAAAGCAATTCACAACAATCATCTACAGCGACATAGACATCTGCGTGTTGGGTTGTATCTCAAAGATACTCAAAAATGAAAGCAATTCACAACTGCTCGTCCCTGGATAAAGACCACTCTTCGGTTGGGTTGTATCTCAAAGATACTCAAAAATGAAAGCAATTCACAACTAAAAAACACAGTAGTAGAGACACTTAAGCGTTGGGTTGTATCTCAAAGATACTCAAAAATGAAAGCAATTCACAACTTGTGGTAAATGCTTTCAATGTAGGGAAAGGTTGGGTTGTATCTCAAAGATACTCAAAAATGAAAGCAATTCACAACTAAAAAACACAGTAGTAGAGACACTTAAGCGTTGGGTTGTATCTCAAAGATACTCAAAAATGAAAGCAATTCACAACAATATTTTCTTGCGTTAGATTTAAACCGAGGTTGGGTTGTATCTCAAAGATACTCAAAAATGAAAGCAATTCACAACACTGCCTTTAGGCATATATATTTTAAGCCAGTTGGGTTGTATCTCAAAGATACTCAAAAATGAAAGCAATTCACAACAATACATATCTAACGTCATTCTTACATATGGTTGGGTTGTATCTCAAAGATACTCAAAAATGAAAGCAATTCACAACCCTCGATGAATAGTTTTGCCTTCTCTGTAAGTTGGGTTGTATCTCAAAGATACTCAAAAATGAAAGCAATTCACAACGAGACTGAAAAAAACATTATAAATAATCGTGTTGGGTTGTATCTCAAAGATACTCAAAAATGAAAGCAATTCACAACAGAAAAGACGACGGTTGATAATTTTACTTTGTTGGGTTGTATCTCAAAGATACTCAAAAATGAAAGCAATTCACAACATCTGGAGACTTAAAGAAGCAAATGCTTCAGTTGGGTTGTATCTCAAAGATACTCAAAAATGAAAGCAATTCACAACTAAAAAGCAATGATTATCAGAGTTTTAAAGGTTGGGTTGTATCTCAAAGATACTCAAAAATGAAAGCAATTCACAACTAGTAGACCCACAGCCACAAGTACCAACACGTTGGGTTGTATCTCAAAGATACTCAAAAATGAAAGCAATTCACAACAGAAAGATCATCGTTATTTACTCTTTGTCTGTTGGGTTGTATCTCAAAGATACTCAAAAATGAAAGCAATTCACAACGCAGTAATTAAAGAGTATTTAAAAAGTGGAGTTGGGTTGTATCTCAAAGATACTCAAAAATGAAAGCAATTCACAACATACAAAATACTTGTCAATACGATGATTATGTTGGGTTGTATCTCAAAGATACTCAAAAATGAAAGCAATTCACAACTAAGTTATTAGAGAGAAATAATTTTTTTCGGTTGGGTTGTATCTCAAAGATACTCAAAAATGAAAGCAATTCACAACCCGGTTGTGCAACTCTTATAAAATTATTTTGTTGGGTTGTATCTCAAAGATACTCAAAAATGAAAGCAATTCACAACTCCTTCGTGAAGAAGAACAAAAGTCCGTGTGTTGGGTTGTATCTCAAAGATACTCAAAAATGAAAGCAATTCACAACAATAACTAACAACTTCAATATAAGTGAATTGTTGGGTTGTATCTCAAAGATACTCAAAAATGAAAGCAATTCACAACAACAAGAAAAACGCTCTTTGACATCAACGGGTTGGGTTGTATCTCAAAGATACTCAAAAATGAAAGCAATTCACAACAGTCTCGATTCTCTTTCCTCTTGCCGATGTGTTGGGTTGTATCTCAAAGATACTCAAAAATGAAAGCAATTCACAACCCATTTTGCTAACATCAGGAATATGGTATTGTTGGGTTGTATCTCAAAGATACTCAAAAATGAAAGCAATTCACAACAAACAAGCGCGAGAAATATTTTTTCCACTTGTTGGGTTGTATCTCAAAGATACTCAAAAATGAAAGCAATTCACAACTAGCAGCTGTATCAAATATTTTTAAATATCGTTGGGTTGTATCTCAAAGATACTCAAAAATGAAAGCAATTCACAACTTAATAAACATTTTCCTAAATCCTATGAGAGTTGGGTTGTATCTCAAAGATACTCAAAAATGAAAGCAATTCACAACCCCTTGCTGCTCTTAAATCACGTCTATCTTGTTGGGTTGTATCTCAAAGATACTCAAAAATGAAAGCAATTCACAACCAAGAAGGTTCGATGTAATTAATACCAATAGTTGGGTTGTATCTCAAAGATACTCAAAAATGAAAGCAATTCACAACTGTATAAATAACCTTTATAATCCTCAAAAAGTTGGGTTGTATCTCAAAGATACTCAAAAATGAAAGCAATTCACAACTAACAGCTTTCTCAAGTTCTTTTTGGTCTTGTTGGGTTGTATCTCAAAGATACTCAAAAATGAAAGCAATTCACAACCAATTGTCAAGGCAGGCACTACAGTTGTGTGTTGGGTTGTATCTCAAAGATACTCAAAAATGAAAGCAATTCACAACGGGTCAAACCCTCATGAATGATTTTGTTTGGTTGGGTTGTATCTCAAAGATACTCAAAAATGAAAGCAATTCACAACTGTTACACACGATGATGCATCACTTCAAAGGTTGTGTAATATCTCAAAAATACTCAAAAACAAAGACTATAAGTATGTCAAATTTTTTCTCTGAAAATTTAAAATATTAGTTTAAAAACTTTAATGTATTAATTTTTACGCATTTACTCATTTCCAAGATAGAGTAGATTACCATGTTTTTCAGATTAGAAACCATCTAATACATCTTTTATCAAAAGCTTAAGAAAGTTTATATTTAAAATAAAAAAGTTCCCAAAATAATTTCAGGAACTGCAAGTTTAAATTTTATATACTTAAAAATTAAGGCAACAACTTTTCATAGTAAACAGGCATATATTTTTCAGCATCAAATCCCATAATCATAAAACGGAATTTTTTTGCAGTATCATTATTGTAAAAATCAACTTTTGCGGGAGTAGTCGGATCTATTTCCACATTGGGATTCCAGTACAGTACCGGTCTGTAATCGCTAGTTATTTTAGATAATTCAGAATTTCCATAATCAGAATCGGGATATCCTTCAGATTCATTATAACCTTCCATCACAAAAAAGTTGAGGTTGACCATTTCTGAAAGTGTATTTGTTTTGGCTACAGATTTCGTATCTCCTCTTTTGGTATAAATCAGTACACCGCCACTACCACCGCCACTCATACCAATTGCACCGTCTTTAATAATTTTTACCATAGCGATATTATCTGCCGATAAGCCGGTAAGAGTACTTGCATCAGTTAGCATTTCATCCAGATAAACATTCGCTTTTGCTTGACGAATGTATGGGGTTGGAATTCCATTTTCGTAATTAATTGTTAATCCGGCAGCGCGACCTTGTAGCCATTGTAATATATTTTGTGAACCTGCAGCAGATTGATTCTCATTGACAAAATCAAAAACAATCTCACTCATACTTCTGTAAAGCGGACTACTCAGTTTATTGTTAAGTTCGTCTTTGAGGTTTTTCTTTTTCGCTTTTAGTTTTACTTCCTCAATGATGATTATCTTTTCATCATACTCTTTTTTTGCTTTTTGAGCTGCAATTATTTTATTAATTTCTGAGGGTTGCGATGAATCTGATGTTCTGTCTACTAGTTGATATCCTTCAATTGTCGGTAATTCTTTTTTTAATGGGATAAAAGTATTGGCAGGATGCACATACACATTGGTTCTGCTTTTTAAAGCGGCATTAGCTCCATTAACCTGATAAGTAATTTTAATAGGTTTTTCAAAAATCATATTATCAAAAAGGAATTCTCCGTTACTATCTGTTTCAACCTGAAAAACCTGATTTCCGGATTTGTCTCCTTCTACAAACATGATGAGGTTTTGCTGAGGAGCAGGTTTAGCATTTACCGTTAATTTTCCTTTATAGGAAATATATTTTGAGGCATTATTAATGATTTCCGGATGTTTTCCAGAAATAATTTCTTTCCAGTCAAACATTTTCCATTGTTCCGAAATGAGAAGAGCATCCAATGCATCGGTGTTTCTTTTTTCACTAAAATATTGGGTAGGACGATCGATTTTAGACTTAACAACACTTGAAAGCCATAATGAGCTTAAAAGATTTTCGTTCAGCAAAGATTTTTTATCTTCAGGATCAAATACTGCAATAGAATAACTCGGAATATCTTTAATAGCTTTCACATTAAAAGAATTAAACCCTCTTTTTTCCGTACTTAAAGTTTCGGATTTTACTTCCGGAACAGAAATATTTAAGTTTTGTGGCATCACAAAACACATTCTGCTCACCAATACATTTTCTTTATCATCAAATACAGTAAGCTGTAAAACACCGTTGATAAGTTGATTAGTGGGTATTGCCTGGAATGAATCTTTTAACTGATTAACCTTCGCTTTGTAAACCAACTGATCACCCATATTGGCTATAACAGTGTAATAAGGGATGTTTTCGGTATTTTTTATTTTGTATCTAATATTGTCTTTTTCACTGATTACTTGCAGGCTTACTCCTTTTTCGGCAGCTTTCGGAAGGGTTACAGATTTTTGTAAACCATTATTATCTGTGATTACGGCTTCGTAAATTTTATCTTTCTCAGGAGTTAATGAGAAAGCTCCAACATTTTCGTCTAAACCTTTAAAAGTTGTGATTTTCTTTTCAGGATGGTCTTTTTCAATGATATATCCTTCCCATTGAGAGGGAGGTGTTCCGATATTATGAAGACGTATAGCTATTTTAGATTGATTTCCAACAATGAAAGAATTTCCTTCCGGATGCACTGTCGCAGACCACGAAGAAGATTTATCTGTAACTAATTTTTTAGGCGAAGAAGGATTATATATAGGTATTTGCTTAATGTATTGGAAATCCTCACTCAGATTGCTCATCATCGGAGTATAGGCTCTGACGAAATAAATATCTTCACTCAAACTTTCAGGAATCTGAAAACTTCCCTGAACTACCCCGTTAAAAATAGGAAATCTCTTTCTTAGAATCTGTTTTTTATTTTTATCATAGAGCTCAATAAAAAAGTTGGTTGAAAGATCTGATATGGTGAAATTTCTGAAAACCATTGCATTAAACCACAGCGTTTCTCCCGAAAGATACAAATCTTTATCTGTAAGGATATAAAGATTTTCCTGTGAAAGATTTTCGTTAATGTATTGAAGAGCCTTGTCGGCAGATTGTTGTGAGTGAATGTGGCTGAAAGATGCCAAAAGAAAACAGAATGTAATTATTCTTTTCATATTCTATACTACATTAATATTATACAAATAAAGTGAAAACTGTTTGTCTGATAAAATATTTAATATATTTTATGATTTAATAATTTATTAGAGATGTTTTCAAGCAATTTTATAATTGATAAAATTATTTATACGGAATATTTTAGGTCATTTATTTTTGATTTAATCCCTCTTTTTCAGCTATTTTAAACTTGTTTAATATCTTAATTTGCTGTAAAGTAGTTTGTTGTTAACTGATGAATTGTTAATTAAAATTGTCTGTAAAATGGAATTCGCTCATTATGAATTTGTTAATAAATAAATATTGATAGTGGTTAATTCATTAAAAATCACTAATTTCGCACCCGTAAAAATCATTCATGCAAAACATTAGAAATATTGCGATTATCGCACACGTTGACCACGGTAAGACTACTTTGGTTGATAAGATTATTCATGCTACAAACATTTTCAGAGAAAATCAGGAAAGTGGAGAATTAATAATGGATAACAACGATCTTGAAAGAGAAAGAGGAATTACCATTTTATCAAAAAATATTTCTGTTACTTATAAAGACGTTAAGATCAACGTTATCGATACTCCTGGTCACGCCGATTTTGGTGGTGAGGTAGAGAGAGTTTTAAAAATGGCAGATGGTGTTATCTTATTGGTAGATGCATTCGAAGGACCTATGCCTCAGACAAGATTCGTTTTGCAGAAAGCATTAGAATTAGGTCTTAGACCATTAGTGGTAATCAATAAAGTTGATAAACCAAACTGTCGTCCTGAAGAAGTACACGATCAGGTATTTGATTTGTTCTTCAACCTTGAAGCTACAGAAGAGCAGTTGGATTTCCCAACGTTCTATGGTTCTTCAAAACAAGGATGGTTCAACACTTCATTAGAGCAAACTGACAATATTTTCCCATTATTAGATGGAATCTTACAATATGTTCCTGAACCTAAAGTTGAGGAAGGTAACCTGCAAATGCAAATCGTTTCTCTTGATTTCTCTTCTTTCTTAGGAAGAATTGCAATCGGAAAAGTAATCAGAGGAGAACTTAAAGAATCTCAATGGATCGGTCTTGCGCAAGCTGACGGAAAAGTTTTAAAAGGAAAAGTAAAAGAATTATACGTTTTTGAAGGGCTTGGAAAGAAAAAAGTAACTGAAGTGAAAGCTGGAGATATCTGTGCTGTAGTAGGTTTTGACGCTTTCCAGATTGGAGATTCTTTCGTAGATCTTGAAAATCCTGAACCATTGCCAAGAACTGCAATTGATGAGCCTACTTTGAACATGACGTTCTCAATCAACAATTCACCATTCTTCGGTAAAGACGGTAAATTTGTAACTTCAAATCACCTGAAAGAAAGATTAACTAAAGAATTAGAGAAAAACTTGGCATTAAGAGTTCAACAGACTGATGATGCAAACACTTTCTTGGTATTCGGTAGAGGTATTCTTCATTTATCGGTCTTAATTGAAACAATGAGAAGAGAAGGTTACGAAATGACTATTGGTCAACCACAGGTAATCCTGAGAGAAATTGACGGAGAAAAATGTGAGCCTTACGAATCTTTGGTAGTAGATGTTCCTGAAGAATATGCTTCTAGAGTAATCGACTTAGCTACTCAGAGAAAAGGTGATCTTCACATTATGGAAACTAAAGGTGAAATGCAGCACATGGAATTTGAAATTCCTTCAAGAGGTTTGATCGGATTGCGTTCTCAAATGTTGACTGCTACTGCTGGTGAAGCTATTATGGCGCACCGTTTCACAGAATATAAGCCTTTCAAAGGTGCTATTCCTGGAAGAAGTAATGGTGTATTGATCAGCAAAACTCAAGGTCCTGCAACTGAATATTCTATTGCTAAATTACAGGATAGAGGTAAGTTCTATGTTGATCCGGGTGAGGAAATCTATGCAGGTATGGTTATCGGTGAGCAAAACAAGCCAGGTGACTTAGTTGTAAACATCGTTGAAGCAAAACAATTGAACAACATGCGTGCTTCTGGAAAAGATAAAGATACAGGTGTTGCACCAAAAATCTTATTCTCTCTTGAAGAATGTATGGAATACATCCAGGCTGATGAGGCAATCGAGGTAACTCCAAACTTCATCCGTATGAGAAAGAAAATACTTTCTGAAGAAGAAAGAAAAAGAATGGAAAGAGGAGCGAAAGCGTAATCTAAGATTCTTAAATATATTTAAAGCCTCGATTTTCGGGGCTTTTTTTGTTTTAACTAAATTTTACAGTTACATATTTCTCAAATTATCTTTATATTATTAGTTTTGTGTTTTTAACAATTCAGAAATCCTTTCTTGGAATCATATATGAAAATCTCTAAAATAAAATTAGTCTGTATATTGGGTATGTTTGCTTCTTTCAGTACTTCGTGTGCTGTAAGAGAAAATACTCCGAAAGTAAAAAATAAAGTCTCGAATAATAATACTAAAACTCCAAATCCCAAATTGGTTCCGCCAATCGCTGCGATTCCTGTTAATGAAGATTTTAAAGTCAATCTTCCAGCGATTAAAAGAGAATTTCGCGGGGTATGGATTGCGAGTGTTGCCAATATCAACTGGCCTTCAAGAAATAATCTTTCCGTAGATCAGCAAAAAGCTGAAGCGATCACTATGTTGGATATGCTTCAGGATAATAATTTTAATGCGGTGATTTTTCAGGCACGTCCGTCTGCAGATGCTTTGTACACAAGCGAATTGGAGCCATGGTCTTATTTTCTGACCGGAAAAACAGGAGAGCCTCCATATCCAAATTATGATCCGTTGCAGTTTTGGATTGAAGAAGCCCATAAAAGAGGGATGGAACTGCATGTTTGGCTAAACCCTTACAGAGCACATCATTCTAATGGGGGAGCAGTTTCTAACCAATCAATGGCAAATAAACTTTCTGATATTACCATTAAATTGAAAAACGGAATGTATTGGTTTGATCCTGCCAATTCGAAAACTCAGGGGCATGTTTCTAATGTCGTAAAAGATTTGGTAAAAAGATACGATCTGGATGCCATCCATTTTGATGATTATTTTTATCCGTATGCAACCTATAATAGAGGTGCAGATTTTCCGGACCATGCAAGTTGGAGTGCCTATCAAAGTTCAGGCGGAGCACTTTCGAGACCTGATTGGAGAAGAGATCAAGTGAATAAATTTGTGGAAAGAATTTATAAAGAAATTCATGCCGAGAAAAACCATGTGAAATTCGGAATCAGTCCATTTGGAATCTGGAAACCTGGTTATCCGGAAGGAATTGTAGGTTCTTCACAATATGACGAATTATTTGCTGATGCTAAATTATGGCTAAATAAAGGTTGGGTAGATTATTTTTCTCCACAGCTTTATTGGCCGATAGATTCAAAAGGACAAGCATTTGCTTCTCTGTTGAATTGGTGGAAATCTGAAAATACTATGAACCGTCATCTTTGGCCAGGCTTAAATACAGTTGAAATAAAAGTTTCGGACAGACCAGATGAAATAAAAAATCAGGTAGAATTATCGAGACAGATTTTAAAAGATAATGCAGGAGAAGTTCATTGGAGTATTGCAGGTTTAACGAAAAATTCAAATATGCTTCCGACTTTGAAAAACGGCCCCTATAAAGAAAAAGCTTTGACTCCAAAAAGTCCGTGGATAAAAGCAATTCCTTTAGAAAAACCTACGTTATTCATCAATGATAACGGAGATGCTATACAAACAAGTTGGAGTTCTAAAAATATCGGAAATATTTTTCATTGGGTTCTTTTTGCTCAGTACAATGGAGTTTGGGAAACAGAAATCCTGACTCTGGAAAAGCTATCTAAAGAGATTCCAAAATTTAAAGATGGCAAAAATTTAAATGCCATTGCAATAAAAGCAATTGACCGTTTAGGAAATGAAAGTGATTATATGGCGAAAAAAGTGAAGTAATTCTGAGTAAAAATTAAATAGAAAACGACGCAAATTTTGCGTCGTTTTGTTTATCTAAAATATTGAATTATCCAATTTCAATCCCGTTCTCAACATTGCTGTCATCAGGCGTTACGAAAGATAATTTTCCGTCAGCTTTTGTCGTTAATAATAACATTCCCTGAGATTCAATTCCTCTGATTTTTCTCGGAGCAAGATTTAATAAAATCATCACCTGTTTTCCAATTACTTCTTCCGCCGTAAAGCTTTCTGCAATCCCTGAAACTACAGTTCTTACGTCAACACCTGTATCAACAGTCAGTTTTAATAATTTATCTGCTTTTTCTACTTTTTCAGCTTCAAGAATCGTTGCTGTTCTCAAGTCGATTTTTGTAAAATCATCAAACTGTATTTCCTCTTTCATAGGGTTGGCGTTAGGGTTTGTTTTTTTATTGCTTTGTTTTGTACTTTCTAATTTCTGAATCTGAGCTTCAATCACATCGTCTTCAATTTTTGAGAAAAGAAGAGAGGCTTCGTTGATTTTGTGTCCAGTTTCAATTAAAACTGAGTTGCTTTCAACAGTATTCCAATCTGATTTTTGAACATTAAACATGTTTAATAATTTCTCAGAACTGAAAGGCAAAAACGGTTCACACAACTGCGCTAAAGCAACAGCAATCTGAGCGCCTACGAATAAAGAATGAGCCGCTTTTTCAGGATTGTCTTTTATGGTTTTCCAAGGTTCTTCAGTTTGAAGATATTGGTTTCCGAAACGAGCCAAATTCATCAAAGCGGTCAAAGAATTTCTGAATTCGTAGTTTTCCAAGAATCCTGAAATTTCTTTTGCTGATTTATTGATTTCCGCTAATTCCGGAGCATTTACATCACCTTGAGGAACGATTCCATCATAATATTTATGGATTAAAACCGCAACTCTGTTGATGAAGTTTCCAAAAATCCCAACCAATTCAGAATTGTTTTTTGTCTGGAAATCTTTCCACGTAAAGTTATTATCTTTCGTTTCAGGAGCTGAAGAAAGCAATGCATAACGCAAAACATCCTGCTGTCCAGGGAAATCTTCAACATATTCATGTGCCCAAACTGCCCAGTTTCTTGAAGTTGAAATTTTATCGTTTTCAAGATTTAAAAACTCAAACGCAGGAACGTTTTTCGGCATTTTGTAATCTCCATGAGCCTTCATCATCGCAGGGAAAATAATACAGTGGAATACAATATTATCTTTACCGATAAAGTGAACTAAATTGCTTTCTTCACTTTGCCAGTAATTTTTCCAGTCTTTTCCGTTTTTCTCAGCCCATTCTTTGGTGAAAGAAATATATCCGATCGGTGCATCAAACCAAACATACAATACTTTTCCGTCTGCTCCGGGAAGAGGAACAGGAACACCCCAGTTCAAATCTCTGGTCATTGCACGAGGTTTCAAACCATCGTTTAACCAAGATTTTACCTGTCCATAAACGTTTGGTTTCCAGTCGTCTTTATGACCTTCAATGATCCATTCGTTCAGGAAATCTTCATAATCATTTAATGGTAAATACCAGTTTTTAGTCTCTTTTAAAATCGGAACATTTCCGCTTAACATCGATTTTGGATTAATCAATTCTGATGGTGAAAGGGTAGAACCACATTTCTCACACTGATCTCCGTAAGCGTTTTCGTTTCCACAGTTCGGGCAAGTTCCAACGATATATCGATCAGCTAAAAATTCATTAGCCTGTTCATCGAAATATTGCTCAGACATTTCTTCAGAAAATTTCCCTTTTTCATAAAGAACTTTAAAGAAAGCTTGGCTTGTTTCACGGTGGTTAGCTGATGTTGTTCTAGAATATTCATCAAACGAAATCCCTAAATCTGCAAAAGATTTTTTGATGATCTCGTGATATTTATCAACAATATCTTGTGGCGTAACACCTTCTTTTTTAGCTCTTATGGTGATAGGAATTCCGTGCTCATCGCTTCCGCAGATAAAAGCAACATCTTTTCCTGATCTTCTCTGAAATCTAGCATAAACATCTGCAGGGATGTAAACTCCCGCCAAATGCCCAATATGAACCGGTCCGTTTGCATATGGCAAAGCCGCCGTAATCATCTTTCTGTTTGACATTTATAGTATAGTTTTAAGTCTGCAAAGATAAAGATAATCTGCCAAAATTCCCCGATTTACGCACTATAATATCATGTACAAATTTTATAACTAAAGAATCTTTATCTGAATTAATGCAAATTGTTGGATGTAATTTTTTATTTTTAAAGTTTATAAATATTCAATAAAATGAAAATTACAGTTGCTGCGGTTTTATTATCGATGATGTTTGCAGGTGCAAATGCACAATCTCTGAAATCTCCGGACGGAAAATTTGAAATGAATTTCCAGCTGAAAAATGGAGTTCCTTTTTACAATTTAAAATATAACGGATCTACGGTTGTTGAAGATTCAAAATTAGGATTAAGACTTTTTAAAGATACTTCGGTAACATTTGCTTCCGAAATTGCTAAAACTGAAGATGCGAAATTTGATTTAAATAATGACTTCGTTAAAACCTCTGAAAAAAGAGATTCGAAAAATGAAACGTGGCAACCGATTTTAGGCGAAAAGAAAAATTATATCAACCATTATAATGAATTGGCGGTTACGCTAAATCAAAATTCGACTGACCGCAGTATTGTAGTGAAGTTTCGATTGTTTAATGACGGTCTCGGCTTCAGATATGAATTTCCACAGCAGAAAAACCTGAATTATTTTGTCATCAGGGAAGAAGATACCGAATTTGATTTTCCAACCGACATGAAAGCCTGGTGGATGGTCGCCGATTACGATTCTCAGGAATACAAATATCAGGAAACAAATATCTCTGAAATTCCGCAAAAATGGGATAAAGCTTTTGATTCTAATGCTTCCCAGAAATTAATTAAAAATGCAGTTCAATCACCGTTAATGCTAAAGAAAAACGGAAAAGAACCTTTGTACGTCAATATTGCAGAAGCGGCGGTTTTAGATTATGCAGCTTCACATCTTGAAGTTGATGCTCATAATTTTAAATTTAAAACCCATCTTACGGCAGACCGACAAGGTGCAAAAGGATATATTCAGACTCCTTCTGTGACGCCCTGGAGAACGATTATCGTTTCACCAAAAGCAGAAGAATTGATGGATTCTAAGATGCTTTTTAATCTGAACGAACCTACAAAATATACCGACACGTCTTACATCAAACCTACAAAATACATGGGAGTTTGGTGGGAAATGATTATTGGAAAAGCACAATGGGCATATTCTACAGCAGATAATGTTCATTTGGGAGTAACTGATTTTTCTAAATTAACTCCGAACGGAAAACACGCCGCTAACAATACAAGAGTAAAAGAATATATAGATTTTGCCGCTGAAAATGGTTTCCACGGACTGTTAATTGAAGGCTGGAATGTCGGTTGGGAAGACTGGTTCGGTCATTCCAAAGAATATGTTTTTGATTTTCTTACGCCTTATCCTGATTTTGACATTAAAATGTTGAATGAATATGCTCAATCTAAAGGTTTAAAACTGATTATGCATCATGAAACTTCAGGTTCGGCAACCAATTATGAAAGATGGGCAGATCAGGCTTTTCAAATGATGAATAAATATGGTTACACTTCTGTGAAAACAGGTTATGTTGGCGATATTATTCCGAGAGGAGAGCATCATTATTCGCAATGGACGATTAATCATTACTACAGAATCGTAGAAAAAGCCAATGACTATAAAATCATGGTCAATTCTCATGAATCTGTTCGTCCGGGAGGAGAAAGCCGTACGTATCCGAATTATATTTCAGCAGAAGCCGCTCGCGGAACAGAATACGAAGCTTTCGCAGGAAACAATCCCGATCATCAGACGATTCTTCCGTTTACACGATGGATGGGTGGTTCGATGGATTATACACCGGGGATTTTTCAGACCAAATTAGATTATTATTTTCCGGGAGATCAACGTTTTGTGAAAACCACTTTGGCAAAACAATTGGCGTTGTACGTGACGATGTACATGCCTTTGCAGATGGCTGCAGATTTACCTGAAAACTACAAAAAACACATGAATGCTTTTCAGTTTATCAAAGATGTGGCGGCAGATTGGGATGATACCAAAATACTTTCTGCAGAACCTGGAGATTATGTGATAACGGCAAGAAAAGCAAAAGGAACTGAAGATTGGTTCGTAGGTGGAATTACAGATGAGAACAAGCGTGATTATACCGTAGATTTTTCATTTTTAGATAAAGGAAAAAAATATGAAGCAATCATCTATGAAGACGGAAAAGATGCAGATTATATCGACAATCCTCAGAGTTATAACATTTACAAAAAACAGATTAACAGCAAATCTAAAATCAATTTTAAAATGGCTCGAAGCGGAGGTTTTGCTATCTCAATTAAACCTGTGAAATAATTTAAATATGAAAAAAACGACAATAATTTTTACAGTAATACTTTATGTATTCGGTTTTACAACATTATCAGCTCAGGCAAAATTTGAAAATGAAAAAATAGAAATTTCAAAAATGCTTAATGATTTTAATGTGGCAGCAGCAAATGCTGAATTCGAAAAATATTTCGACTTCTACGCTGATGAATCCACATTTATTGGAACAGATGCAACCGAAATTTGGAACAAACAGGAATTTAAGGTTTGGGCAAAACCGCATTTCGACAAAAAAAAGACCTGGAATTTCACTTCCGTGAAAAGAAACATCTATTTCAGCAAAGATGGAAAGCTGGCTTGGTTTGATGAATTATTAGATACCCAGATGAAAATCTGCCGTGGCTCAGGAGTTTTAGAAAAAACAAACGGAGTCTGGAAAGTAAAACAATATGTACTTTCAATGACGGTTCCCAACGACGTTGTCGATAAAGTGGTTGCCGAAAAATCTGCAATGGAAGATGATATTTTAACGGAACTGAAAAACAATAAAAAATAAATTATTTGACAATATAAAATCAATAATTTCATCAATAGGAGCGGACTTTAGTCCGCTTTTCTAATAATTATGTAAAATGGCTTTAGGCAAAATTTAAATTTAAAATTCAAGAATAAAATTGATAATTCATAACAAAAAATCCTTTCTTACCTTACATCAATATTTTCCCAACTCACACGCTGTACATTTGTATCATCATTAAATAACGAAAAAGATTGCTAAAAAAAGCAACTTTCTTATACAGTAACAAATAAATAATAAAAATATGAAAACAGTTTATCACAAAGCAGATTCAAGAGGCCACGCTAATCACGGTTGGTTAAATTCTTATCACACATTCAGCTTTGCAGGTTATCAAAATCCTGAAAGAACACATTTCGGAGTTTTAAGAGTTTTAAATGACGATACAGTTTCTCAGGGAATGGGTTTCGGAACACATCCACACAAAGACATGGAAATTATTTCAATTCCGTTGGAGGGTGATTTAGAACACAAAGATTCTATGGGAACAACTGCGGTAATCAGAAAAGGAGAAATTCAGGTGATGAGCGCCGGAACCGGTGTAATGCACAGTGAGTATAATAAAAATAAAGACGAAGCTGTAAAGTTTTTGCAGATTTGGGTTTTCCCAAGAGAAGTTGGAGTTGAACCAAGATATGATCAGATAAGTATTGCTGATGGAGAAAAAAAGAATGGATTTCAACAAATTTTATCACCCAATAAAAACGATGCCGGAGTTTGGATTCATCAGGATGCATGGTTCAATTTGGCTAAATTTTCTCAAGGAAACGGTAAAAACTATATGCTCAACAAAAAAGGAAACGGAGTTTATGCTTTTGTTCTGAAAGGAAGCGCAAAAGTTGGGGACAGGGTTTTAGGAGAAAGAGACGGTTTAGGAATCTGGGATACCCAAAGTTTCAACATCGAAGCGACAGAAGACACTGAAATCCTTTTAATGGAAGTTCCTATGGAATTACCTTCTTATTTAAAATAATTAAAATATTTTTGCCTAATAAAAATTCCCCTCCCTTGGAGGGGTGGCGAAAATTCAGAATGAATTTTTGACGGGGTGGTTTAAAATGGTATAATAAACAGAACATCTCATAATAAAAATAAAAACAAGCCCCAAAGGGGCGACATAACAAAGTATAGGGCAAAACCCTATGAAATAAAAAACAGACAACAATTAAAAAAAATGAAAATCCTAGCCATCGCAGGAAGCAATTCCGAAACATCAATCAATAAATTATTAGTTTCTTACGCAGCTTCACTAATCGAAAATGCAGAAGTAGAAATCGTAGATATGAATGATTTTGAAATGCCGATCTACAAACATCAGCGCGAAGTGAAAGGTGGAGTTCCACAGGAAGCAAAAAACTTTGCAGAAAAAATTGATGCTGCAGACATCCTTTTAGTTTCATTATCAGAACACAATGGAACATATTCTACAGCATTTAAAAATGTTTTCGACTGGACTTCAAGAATTAAAGACAGAGCGGTTTGGAACGAAAAACCAATGTTGTTAATGGCTACAGCTCCTGGTGGAAGAGGTGGTTTGGGAGTTTTGGAAGCTGCAGAAAAGCGTTTTCCGTTACATGGAGGGAATATTATTGATACTTTTACACTTCCATTCTTTAATGATAACTTCGACAAAGAAAATCAAAGAATTTCTAACGTCGATAAAAACAGTGAGTTACAAGAGAAATTAAATAAGATTTCTGCTGTTGAAATAATCTTAGAAAAATAGCATTTGAAAATTAATATAAAATTAATATCTTTGCAAAAAGAAAAAGTAATGAAAATTCAGACCACTTTTAAAGAATGTTTCTCCAAAAAAGGGAAAATTGTGGACTCTGAAATTCTGAGATAAAATAACGGCCGATAATCTACCAAGATTGTCGGCTTTTTTGTTTTCTAAATTTGAATAAAAAGTAAAAATAAAATGTACCAATTTATCAATGTAACAGTTTACCAATTTTAGACCATTGTTACATTATTACATTGATACATTGCTAAATTATTAAACATGAGCAACACGTACAAATCTGCAGGAGTAGACAAAGAAGAAGGTTACAAAACCGTTGACAAGATCAAAAAAGCGGTGGGTGAAACTCACAATTCCAATGTTTTGAATCATTTGGGAAGTTTTGGAGCTTTCTACGAAATCGGAGGTTACAAAAATCCTGTGTTGGTTTCTGGAACAGATGGAGTAGGAACGAAGCTTAAAGTAGCTTTAGACTCAAAAAAATACGATTCTATCGGGGTTGATTGTTTCGCAATGTGTGCCAATGACATTCTTTGTCACGGTGCAAAACCATTATTCTTCCTGGATTATTTGGCTTGTGGAAAATTAGATTCCGAAATTGCTGCAGAGATCGTTTTAGGAATGGTAGAAGCGTGTAAAGACAACAACTGTGCTCTTATCGGTGGTGAAACTGCTGAAATGCCGGGAATGTACAAACCGGGAGATTACGATGTTGCAGGATTCTGCGTAGGAATTGTTGAAAAAGATCAGATTATTGACGGTTCAAAAATCAAAACTGGTGACAAAATCATTGCTTTACCAAGTTCAGGTTTCCATTCAAACGGATTCTCTTTGGTAAGAAAAGTTTTTCCTGATTTTAACGAAGAATTTGAAGGGAAACCTTTATACGAAACACTTTTGATTCCTACAAGATTATATTATAAAGATATTCACAAGGTAATCGAAGAAGTAAAAGTTGCAGGTATCGCTCATATTACAGGTGGTGGTTTGTACGAAAATATTCCAAGAATTATTGGTGATGGTTTGTGTGCTTCTATTGATGCTTCAAAAATTCAGATTCCTAGTATCATGGTAGAACTAGAAAAAAGAGGGGGTGTGGCTCACGAAGAAATGTTCGGAACCTTCAATATGGGTGTTGGAATGATTGTCGTAGTTGATGCAGAACATGCAGAAAAAGTATTACACCTTTTGGATGATGCTTACGAAATCGGAGAAATCACAGAAGGAAGCGAAAAAATAGATTTAAAATTTTAAATAAAATATAGAATTTAGTATTAGAGATTTGGGTTAAACTAATTTCTAATTTCTAATTTCTAATTTCTAATTAATGAAAAACTTAGTTATACTCGTTTCAGGTTCAGGAACCAATCTTCAACGAATTATTGATACCATTGATAACGGAGAAATCCAAAATGCAAAAGTATCTTTAGTTGTTGCCGACAGAGAATGTTACGGATTGGAAAGAGCAAAAAATCACAACATAGAAACCGGGTTGATTCCGAGAGGAAAAAACTTCAGCAGCGAATTGAGTAAAATCATTCCTGAAAATACTGATCTGATCGTTTTAGCTGGTTTTTTATCAATCTTAAAATCTGAATTTTGTGAAAACTGGGGTGGGAAAATAATCAATATTCATCCTGCTTTACTTCCGAAATTTGGAGGGAAAGGAATGTGGGGACACCATGTTCATCATGCAGTGATTGAAGCTAAAGAAAAAGAAAGCGGAGCAACCGTACATTTTGTAACGGCAGGAATTGACGAAGGAGAAGCTATTCTTCAAAAATCATTCGAAGTCACAGAAGACGACACTCCCGAAACCGTTGCAGAAAAAGTTCACAAAATTGAATATGAAATTTTTCCATTAGCAATTAATAAGGTTTTAGGAAACTAATAATTACACCCAGTTTGTCATTCTGCAGGAATCTAAGCAGAAATGCTTTCAACATGACAGGCAGAAAGTAAAAAAGTTAGTATTAGAGCTGTCATGCTGAGCTTGTCGAAGCATCTCTCCAACTAAAGACAAAAAAAACACATTTAGATTTTAATTATTTCGAAAATCAAGAAAAATCTAAGTAAAAATAAAGTAAGATCGGAGGTGAAAGAACCGGTCTACAGTTTGAAATAGCTGTAAAAAGTAAAAAATCGAAAGTAAAATGAGCAAAAAAAGAGTTTTGATCAGTGTTTCTGACAAAAGTGGATTAACAGAATTCGCACAGTTTTTAGAATCCCAGAATTATGAATTGATTTCTACGGGAGGAACATTCAAACATTTGAAAGACGCTGGTTTAAATCCGATTCAAATTGATGAAGTAACAGATTTTCCTGAAATGTTGGATGGAAGAGTGAAAACTTTACACCCGAAAGTTCACGGTGGTTTATTGGCGGTTCGTTCAAACGAAGAACACATGAAAACCGTTCAGGAGCACGGAATTGGCTTAATCGACATGGTAATCGTAAATCTTTATCCTTTCTTCGAAAATGTGAACAAAGACATTTCTTTACATGAGAAGGTAGAATTTATCGACATCGGAGGACCTTCAATGCTTCGTTCAGCAGCTAAAAACTTTGATTCTGTAACGGTAATTACTGACGTTGAAGATTATACGAAAGTAAAAATCGAAATGGAGCAAAATGGTGACACGTATATTGAAACTCGTAAAAGATTAGCAGGAAAAGTATTCAATTTGACTTCAGCTTATGATGCAGCGATTTCAAGAATGCTTTTAGATGAAGAATATCCAACTTATTTAAGCGCTTCTTACAAAAAAGTAGCTGACCTTAGATATGGCGAAAACCCTCATCAAACTGCCGCTTATTATGCTTCTACTTTCGAAAATGGAGCAATGAAAGATTTCGAACAACTGGGAGGTAAAGAATTGTCTTTCAATAATCTTCGCGATATGGATCTTTGCTGGAAAGTGGTTACTGAGTTCAAAGAAGAAATGGCTTGTTGTGCAGTGAAGCATTCTACACCTTGTGGAGTGGCAATCGGAACTTCAGCTTTAGAAACATACAAGAAGACTTTCGAATGTGATCCTGTTTCTATTTTTGGCGGAATTGTTGCAATGAACTACAAAATCGACGCAGCAACAGCTGAAGAATTAAACAAAACATTCCTTGAGATTGTAATGGCTCCGGATTTTGATGAAGAAGCTTTGGAAGTTTTAAGAAAAAAGAAAAATTTAAGAATTATAAAAATCGTAAACCCTGTTTCAGATAAACAAACTTGGGTAAAGGTTGATGGTGGAATTTTAGTTCAGGACAACGACAGTATTTTCTCTGATGATATTAAAGTAGTTACTGAAACTCAACCTACAGAAGAGCAGCAAAAAGCTTTACTATTCTCTCAGAGAGTAGTGAAATATGTAAAATCTAATGCAATTGTTGTTTCAAACGGAATTCAGGCTTTCGGAATCGGAGGTGGGCAGGTTAACAGAATCTGGGCAACTCAACAAGCAATTGAAAGAGCGAAAGAAAAATTCTCGGGAGACTTAGTATTGGCTTCTGATGCATTTTTACCTTTCCGTGATGTGGTAGATTTCTGCGCTCAGGAAGGTATTACGGCAATTATTCAGCCGGGTGGAAGTGTGAAAGATCAGGATAGTATCGAAGCGGCAAATGAGCACAAAATTCCGATGATGTTTACTGGAATTAGACATTTTTTCCATTAATTAAAATAGAATTAAAAAATAATTTGAGATTGTATTTATAGCATTCAAAATTATATATTTGTAAATTAGACTAGATAATAAATAAAGTATGAGAATATTAATCATAGGTGAAGGTGGAAGAGAATCTGCTTTGGCAGCAAAACTTCAGAAAGATTCTAGAGTGAGTCATATGTTTTTCGCCAACGGAAATGCAACTACCGATGCGATAGGAAAAAATGTTCATTTATCAGAGATTAAAGAACTTAGAGATTTTGCAATTAAGGAGAAGGTAGATCTTACGATTGTAGGACCGGAAGCTCCTCTTGTAGCTGGTTTGAAGGATGAATTTAAGAAGCATGATCTTAAAGTTTTCGGTCCGAATCAGAAAGTGGCAAGCCTTGAAGGAAGTAAAGCTTTCTCTAAGAAGTTTATGCAGACCTATGATATCAAAACTGCAAAAGCGGTAGTATTTGATTCTTATCCTGAAGCTAAAGAATATGTTCAGAATCAGGAATATCCTTTAGTGGTTAAGGCAAGTGGTCTTGCTGGTGGTAAAGGAGTTGTAATCTGTGAAACTTTAGAAGAAGCAGAAGCTACGATTCACGATTTCATGATCAGAAGAATCTATGGTGATGCAGGAATTCGTTTGGTTATCGAAGAATATTTAGTAGGTTTTGAAGCGTCAATTATTGCATTCTCAAATGGTGAAAAAATATATCCATGTATTGCAGCTAAAGATTACAAAAAAGTAGGAAACGGCGATACAGGACCAAATACAGGAGGAATGGGGTCTGTGGCTCCAAGCCCTGAATTCACTGAAGTACATTACGTTGATTTTGAAAATAATATTTTGAATCCAACCGTAAAAGGTCTTAAAGCTGAAGGTTTCACTTTCAAAGGAATGATTTTCTTTGGATTGATGATTACCAAAAACGGAACTTACTTATTAGAATACAACATGAGATTCGGTGATCCTGAAACTCAGGTTTTGATGGCATTAATGGAAAATAATCTGTTAGATGTTATTAATGACTGTATGGAAGGAAAAGAGATCGAACTTAAATTCAAAAACGAAAAAGCAGTGTGTTTGGTAATGTGCTCAGGTGGTTATCCTAGAAACATCGAGACTGGTTTTGAAATCACTGGTGAAGAAAAAGTAAGACACAGTCAGCTTTTATATGCAGGAGCAATCAAAAAAGGAGATAAAGTAGTTTCTAACGGCGGTAGAGTTTTAAATATCGTTGCAACGGGTGCTACTTACGAAGATGCCCGCAAAAAAGTGTACGAAGATGCAAGTCATGTACATTTCGATTACGGCTTTTATAGAGAAGACATCGGAAAGTTTTAATAAAAATCACGAAAAAAGATTTGGAGCAATTTCCAAGTCTTTTTTTGTAAAACAATTTATATTGAGAAGTTAGAAATTAGAGCTTAGAAATTAGTTTTATTTTACAGTTTAGCCTAAACTTTTCATCATTTATCAATCATCATTTATCAATTATAAAAATGAACAACGGTATTATCATATTAGATTTCGGATCTCAGTACAACCAGCTTATCGGAAGAAGAATCCGTGAGATGGGTGTTTATTCTGAAATTTTACCTTTCAATACACCATTAGAAACAATTTTAGAAAAACAACCGAGAGGAATCATCCTTTCTGGTGGGCCAAGTTCTGTAAATGCAGAAAATGCACACTTAGTTGAAAAAGAATTGTACGAACAAGGAATTCCTGTTTTGGGAATTTGCTACGGAATGCAGTTAACAGCACATCTTTTAGGCGGAAAAGTACATAAAGGGGTAAAAGGTGAGTACGGAAAAGCACATTTGGAAATTGTAAAAGAATCTTCTTTATTGAAAGGGGTTACCAACGATTCTATTGTTTGGATGAGCCACTTTGACGAAGTGGGAGAATTACCTGCAGGTTTTGAATTAAATGCAAAATCTGGTGTAATTGCTTCAATTTCTAATGAAGATAAAAAGATCTATTGCGTACAGTTTCACCCGGAAGTTTCTCACACAGAAGAAGGTGGAAAAATGCTAGAGAATTTCGTTTTTCCTATCTGTAATGCAGAGAAAAACTGGAAACTGACCAATTATATCGACAAAACAGTTGAAGAAATTAAAGAAAGAGTTGGAGATCAAAAAGTGATTTTAGGTCTGTCAGGTGGAGTAGATTCTTCTGTTGCTGCAGTGTTGATTCACAAAGCAATTGGTGATCAATTAACTTGTATCTTCGTTGATACCGGATTGTTGAGAAAAGATGAAGATGTAAAAGTAATGCAGAATTATGGAGAGCATTTCCATATGAACATTAAATTGGTTGACGCTAAAGAAAGATTCTTATCTAAATTAGCCGGAGTTGATGATCCTGAAGCAAAAAGAAAAATCATCGGAAACGAATTTATTCATGTTTTTGATGAAGAATCTCATAAAATTGAAGGCGCAAAATTCTTAGCTCAGGGAACAATTTATCCTGATGTAATTGAAAGTCAGTCTGTAAATGGTCCTTCTGCAGTAATCAAATCTCATCATAACGTTGGCGGACTTCCTGAAGACATGGAGTTTGAATTATTGGAACCTTTAAGAGAATTATTCAAAGACGAAGTAAGAAAAGTAGGTGAAGAATTAGGTATTCCTCATCATTTGGTACACAGACATCCTTTCCCTGGTCCTGGTTTAGGAATCAGAATTTTGGGTGCTGTAGATGCTGAAAAAGTGAAAATCCTTCAGGAAGCGGATGATATTTTCATCGAAGAATTATACAAAAACGATTTGTATGAGAAAGTTTCTCAGGCTTTCGTAGTACTTCTTCCGGTAAAATCAGTTGGTGTAATGGGGGACGAAAGAACTTATGAATACACTGCGGTTGTTCGTTCTGCAAACACAATTGACTTTATGACGGCAACGTGGAGCAGACTTCCTTACGAGTTTTTAGATACTGTTTCTAGCAGAATCATCAACGAAGTAAGAGGAATCAACAGAGTGGCGTATGATATTTCAAGCAAACCACCTGCAACGATTGAGTGGGAATAATCTAACTATAGCTTGTAAATAATAAAAGCCTGTTTTATATCTTTATAATCAGGCTTTTTTGTTATTATCAAAAGCTTTTTTATATCTCAATTAGAGATATTATTCGTCACTCTAAGACCTTTATTTTTAATTTTTAAATAGAAAAATAAATTGACCTTTTTTTGTAGAATTATTATACATTTAGCACCAGCAATTCTTTACAATTCAACTCTCAGGCTAATAATCCGAAAAATGAAAATAAAACATCTGATTACAATAATCGTACTTGGCTCAATACTGACCAATTGTATGGCTTCCAGTAAAAATAATTCACCTTCTGAAAACTATCCATGATTTCCGTTTTCATGGTATACTGCAAAAATTTCAGGAAAGAAATTTGATAAAGTAGCCATGCTTGTTCCTGTTAAAGTGAATGATTTAAATGCAGATTTTACACTCCAGTTCGATTTGGGAAGTGATGCAACACTTGTCTACGGAAACACAATAAGCAGTTACTATAATGAAAGTGAAATAAAAAACTTCCTTATAGAAAGCTCTAAGTCTACAGATAATGGAGGGAAAACAGTGTATAAGACAAAAGGATTAGTTTATTATTTAGGAAAATTGTCTAAAGATAATCTGGTTTATAAAGAGAGCTACGGAGATAAAATTCCTAAGGATTCATTATTTAACAAAAAACCTAAGCACATCGGAACTTTAGGTGCAGATATGTTTAATAATAAGATACTTATCATTGATTATCCTAATAAAAGAATGTGTGTCTTGGATTCATTGGATAGCCATTTGAAAAAAATAACCACATTTGTAGAAGCTAAATCTAACAACGGTAGGCTACATATTCCAATTACTATTGATAACAAAATTCATTGGTTCATGTTTGATACAGGTGCAAGCTTATTTCCTATTAACACTAATAAAGAACTTTGGAATTCACTGGTAGACCAAACTGCTAAAACAGATACAATTATAGCTAATTCTTGGGGGGAGAAAGTTAAATTTTATGGACGCCCGATTAAAGAAAAAGTATATCTGGGAAAAAGAAAATTGGAAAATGATTATGCTTGGTATAATGATAACAAAAGACTTCAGGAGTTCAATAAAGCTGAGAATATAGATGGTCTAACGGGAAATGCTTTTTTTGTGAATAATATTGTTGTTCTTGATTTTAAAAATAAAAAATTTGGAGTAGTGAAGTAAATTAGTGTACTAGTTTTGAATCTGTCTAATGTATTCTTTTGATAGTATAATGATATTAATAAGTCCCTTTCAATAAGAGTAAGCTTCATGATAGCTGGTTTAAGTAAAATACGTTAAGAAGTAAGAACCTTGTCCCTTTAAGTTTAGGATGGATGGGTCGAAATAATGAGGAATTCCAATTACTGGGAAGTATATCTTGATGCTTGTCAGGAAGAAAATAGAAAACTTTAAAATGTAAATCTAAAATAGAATTAATTTATTTTAATATTTTCTACATTTGTCTTATGAAAATAGCATACCTCGGTCCACAAGCCAGTTTCACGCAATTAGCAGCATCTCAGATTTTCCCGAATGAAGAATTAGTTCCTCAGTCGAGTATTTTAGATTGTTTTAATGCGGTGAAAAATAATGAAGTAGATAAAGCCGTTGTTCCACTAGAAAACTCTATTGAAGGAACAGTTTCGATGACCCTCGATTATCTCTATGATTTTGAAGTTTTTATTGAAACAGAATTGGTGATGCCGATTGCGCATCATCTGATGATTCATCCCGATAACGAAACTTTTGAGAAAGTGATTTCTCATCCTCAAGCTTTGGCGCAGACTTTTCATTTCAGATATGAAAATTTTAAAGATACTCCTTCTCAGGATTTCAGCTCTACAGCGGCTTCAGCAAAGCTGGTTTCTGAAAACTCTCAGGAAAAATGGGCGGCAATTGCCAATCGATATTCTGCAAAATTGTACGGTTTAAAAATTATTCATGAAAACATTCAGGATTTTGAACAGAATCATACTAAGTTTATTGTGATTTCAAAAACAAAATCTGCTTTAGATATTCCTTTACCCAGAATTTCAGAAAAAACTTCTTTAATTATTACACTTCCCGAAGATCACGCAGGAGGTCTTCATCAGGTACTTTCTGTTTTTGCTTGGCGAAAAATGAACCTTTCGAAAATCGAAAGCAGAACTTTGAAAACCGGTTTGGGAAATTATTTTTTCTTCATCAATGTGGCAAGCGAATGGCACAATGTTTTGTCTCAAAATGCAATCGACGAGATTATTTCATTAGGGTCTAATGTGAAATTTTTAGGACATTATAATGAATATGTTTTTGAGGAATAAGATTTTTTTAATGGTTATTTTGAATATTATTTAAGCTTATCTTAAATGTGATATATGAAAATAATTAATTACAGAAATTTTAAGTCGATTTTGTAAAGAATAATTGCCAAAATTTCTGTAATTTACATTTCCAAAATTTTCACAGATGATAGATAAATTAAAATCTAAAAATGGTATTAATGATGAATTTAAATATGTTGCCAAACTTTTAAGCCGTGCTACATTAAGCTTCCTCAAAATCAATCTTATCGGGCAAATTTCTATTGCTATTTTATGCATAATTACAATAGTCATTATTATCGCTCAGACTTTTAATAATGGAGGCGGCCCTGTTCATACAAATGGGCAAGCTGCTGTTTTAGTATTATTTGCAGCAAGACCAATTTCTTTTGGGTTAACCCTCATCACAATCTTAGGTGGTCCATTTCTTTTATTTACATTGGGAAATAAATATGTAATGTTTCGTACCATCAACAGACTGATTGCTGATAAAGGGGAACAATTACTTTTCCCGATGATTGACAGAATTTTAAATAAAGTAAAAGCCAATCAGCCGCAACTATTTCAGAAAGGGGCAGATAAAGCCAAGCTTCAGCTAAAAATTTTACAGGAAATAAGAGATTCTAAAGAAAATAAATGGTTCAAGAAAATTATCAGTTACGGTTTCAAGAAAGTTGAACTCGATGAAATAGATTTTAAAGACGAAAATGTAAGCTTCATCGAAATTTTAAAAACCAAAATTATTGATAAGCTTAAAGACATTTCCCAACCAAGCCGACTGTTTTTCTACCTTATTTTAGGATGGCAGACTTTAATTTTGTTGTTGACGGTTTTTAAGGTGATTTAAACTATTCTTTAAACTGAATATTTGTACACTTGTTTTTTTCATACCAATCGACCCAAATTTTTCTGTCTTTTTCGTAAACACCACCTGGATATGTTCTTGCATAATTGAGCATACTTTCGGATGAAACATGAGTGTATTTCGAAATGAATTTTAGATTCTCATGAAATTTTCTTCCTTGAATCGAATAAATTAATGTGTCAATGAATTTTATTGCTTCGAAAAACTTTTCTTTAAATTCAAGGTTTTCTTTACAATCAACTGTCTTTCCACAAATATCAGGACTATCTAAAAGTATTAATCTATAATCGTCATAATTAAAAGTATTACTAGTCTTATTAAGGAAATAATACATATTTCGAGTTTTTGAATAATAATTATATTCAGCGTTGGTTTTAATTGTTAAACGATAATTTTTAACTGTATCAATAATATGTGTGAATTGTTTGTCACATTTTATCGGTTTAGTAAAAAAAGCTTGCATTGTATCATTTTTCAAAAAATAAACATAATCATTTTCTGTTGAATCTATTCTGGCAATTCTTGAATTAACTTTCAGTGTTTCAGATTTAAAGTAAACATTTTTTATTTTGTAAGCTTTACATGAAACAAGCATTAGAACTATAATGAGAGAAATATATTTCGCCATAATCAATATTTTACAGGATTTGGATCGATATATTTTAACAGTGTAAATCTTGGATTTATTTGATTTCCTGTAATGTTTTCACAATCGACAAAATGCTGGGATTTCATTCCGTTTTTCCAAACTACTATATTGTTATCTATAATTTCTGTTTCTTGAATTTCAGTTCTTAAATTCGCATAGACTTGTTTCTTTAAAAATAAAGTATACTTTTTATTTAATCTAATTCTTCGGTAGTCTTTATTTACAAAACTATTATCAACAACTTTAGTGAAAATACCTTCAATAGAATCATTTTTAAAATGAAAAATATGAATTCCGTTTTTGGTTTCTATTTTCAAGAATTTTGCTTTTGTTAAAACATAATTCCCATGTAAAACGTATTGTGTGTTTTTTCTGGGAATACAGCTTGTAATAATACTGAGAATTAAGAGTAGGATAAATTTTTTCAACATAAATCAAAAATATAAATCTTTTTTAGAATTTAAATTAAAACTTTCAAAAGGAATAATTTTTGAACGTACTTTGCAATTCAATTTATTCTTACCACAATATGTTTGACAAGCAGCAACGAAAACTCAAAAGATCGGCAAAACTGATTTCCGTTTTAAGCAAATACGGATTCAAAGATATGATTGCCAGAATGGGCAAAAAACCGGAAGAGAATTTTGCTCAGTCTGATGAAATTATTTCAAAAGGAACGGTTTATGAAAGAATTCGTCTCGCTTTGGAAGAGTTGGGTCCCACTTTTGTAAAACTCGGGCAAACTTTTAGCAATCGTGAAGATCTTCTTCCGCCGGAAATGATTCAGGAACTTCAAAAGCTTCAGGACAGGGTAGAAGTGGTGGAAATGAATGTAGAGGAAATCCTTGAAAATGAATTTAATATTATTCCTAAAGAACATTTCTCGGAAATTATTGCAAAACCTTTAGCGACCGCTTCGATTGCGCAGGTTTACAAAGCAACTTTAATTTCTGGAGAAGAAGTAATTCTAAAAATCAAAAAACCAGATGTTCTGTCGGTTATTGAAGACGATTTATTGCTGATCAAAGATTTGGTTAAACTGATTTCTACTTATTCTGAAATTGGTTCTAAATTAAATTTAAAACAAGCCATTTCGACCTTTGAAAAGTCTTTGCTGGAAGAGGTTTCTTTGGTGAATGAGAGAAACAATATCCAACAGTTTGCTCTAAATTTTAAAGGAAATAAAGAAACCTACGTTCCGAAAGTTTATGATGAATTTTCCAACAACAATGTATTGTGTATGGAATTTATCGACGGAATTAAAGTAACCGATAGGGAAGAGCTACTAAAAAATAATATCGATCCTGTAATTATTTCTGAAGTTGGTTTAAGACTTTTTGTTTCGCAGATTTTAGATTACGGATTTTTTCATGCTGATCCACATGCAGGAAATATTCTGGTGAAAAAAGATGGAAAAGTAGTTTTCATTGATTTCGGTGCAGTGGGGAAAATTCAACCGAACGATAAAGAGATTCTTGAGAGTCTGATTGTTGCTTTTGTTGCTAAAAATTCCAATAAAATCGTTCGTCACTTGAAAAAAATGGCGGTTAGTTATGAAATTCCGGATGAAAGAAGATTTGAAAATGATGTTGAAGAGGTTTTAAATTTCGTACACAGCACTTCTTTGAAAGATATCGACCCAAATGTGATTATCAACAAGATGAAAGACGTTCTGAAAGATAACAGGTTGTACATGCCCGATTATTTTTATCTTTTATTTAAAGGAATCGGTTTGATAGAAGGTGTTGGAAGAACCATCAATCCTGATCTGGATATTGTAAAAAGTCTCCATCCTTACACAAAAAAAATATTCACAAAGAAAATCAGTCCAAAAAAGCTCCTGAAAACAGGAATGGAAAAGGTGATGACTTTCACTGATAATGTGGACGAAATACCTAAAGAACTGCGATCTGTATTGCAAAAATTAGATGATAACAGTTTTACAATTTCGAGTGAAATTAAAAATATTGAAAAGACGAATCAATTAATAAAATCGAGCATTATCAATCTTATTTTAGCGATGATTTTAGGTGCAAATATTATTGCAACAGCAATTGTTTTTGCTTCAGAATCCGGACCGCGAATTGGAGAGATGTCTTTAGTAGCTGTTCTTGGATTTTTGTTTTCAATATTGCTGGTGATTATTCTTTTGCTGAGAATTACGAGAAAATAAAGTTGAGCTTTCTAGGAGATAACCTTAATGTCAATAAAATACATTTTAATTAAATGAAAATATTCATCTTATTTGCTTTTACATTCTGCAGTTTATCAATTTTTGCTCAAAAAACTGAAGGGATTTTAGGTGATTTTGACGGAAACGGAACAAAAGAATATGCTTATACAAAGATAAACGACTGTAACGACGACTGCGATGGAAAGTGTGAAACAATCATTTATTTTAGTGATAAAAAAATTAAATCGTTCGTAATCGCTCCATCGAGAAATGGAACTTTATACAATGTAAAAGATTTAAATAACGACGGAAAAGACGACATCGGCTTTTATCCCGATTGGTGTACGAGTTGTTGGCATCCATTTTATGTTTATACATATAATAAAAATAGTTGGGAACCTTTGGTATCGCCAATTTCTACACACTGTTCACAGTGGGAAGACGAGAAATTTCCTATTAAAAAAGATCCGAAAAAGAAAGGTTATGTAATCATTACAACAAGTATCTGGAAAGATGACGATATTAAAATTATTAGTAAAAGTGTGAAAATTAATTAATTTATTTGTCGAGATTTATACAGATTTAGATGTTTTGTAACTGTAAAAACTAATCTAAAACAGAAGATTAATCTCACTTCTTTCAGCATAGATTTACAACCAAATTAATTGCCTATCTTTGCAAAATGGAAAAACTCACTTTTGCAGACTTTGACCTTCCGGTGAAAGTTCTTGATGTTTTAGCAGATTTAAATTTATTTGAGCCCACTCCAATTCAGGAAAAAAGTATCGGACCGATTCTTTCGGGAAGAGATGTAATGGGAATTGCACAAACGGGAACAGGAAAAACGTTAGCGTATTTATTACCGGTTTTAAAAACATGGAAATATAATAAAAATGGAAATCCTACCGTGGTTGTTTTGGTTCCTACAAGAGAATTGGTAGTTCAGGTAACAGAAATCGTTGAAAAACTGACAGAAAATCTTACTGCAAGAGTTATTGGGATTTATGGTGGAAAAAATATCAATACACAGAAGCTATTGTTCAACAATGGTTGTGATATTTTGGTAGGAACTCCCGGTAGAATCATGGATTTGGCGATTGATAACGCAATCTCATTAAGAGAAGTTCAGAAACTTATCATTGATGAATTTGACGAAATGCTGAATTTAGGTTTCAGACCACAGTTAACCCATATTTTCGAAATGATGCGTGAAAAGAGACAAAATATTCTTTTCTCGGCAACCATGACAGAAGCTGTAGATGAAATGTTGGATCAGTATTTTGCAGGACCAATCGAAATTTCATTAGCAAAATCAGGAACTCCACTTGAGAAAATCGAACAGACAGCTTATAAAGTTGAGAATTTCAACACGAAAATCAATTTACTTGAACACTTGCTGAAAAGCAATGAAGATATGTCTAAGGTCTTGATTTTTGCAAATAATAAAAAACATTCAGATCTACTGTTTACACAAATTAATGAGCTTTTTCCAGAGCAGTTTGATGTAATTCACTCCAATAAATCTCAGAACTACAGACTAAAGGCGATGAAGCGCTTTGAAAATGAAGAAATCAGAGGTTTAATTACGACTGACGTAATGGCGAGAGGTCTTGATATTTCAGATATTACCCACGTTATCAATTTTGAAACTCCAGAAGTTCCGGAGCAATATATTCATAGAATTGGTAGAACGGGTAGAGCAGATAAAGACGGTATCGCAATAACTTTTGTGGCGAAGAAGGAAGAAGAATCTGCTTTAGACATCGAATTATTGATGGATAAAGAATTGAGATACATCGATTTCCCTGAAGCCGTAAAAATTAACCCTAAGAAAATTGCATCTGAAGAAGATCAGATTGTAATGAAAAACCCTGCACAGGTAAAACTTTTTGATGGAGGAGGTGCTTTTCATGAGAAAAAGGATAAGAATAAAAAAGAAAACTGGGGTGGCCCTTCAAAAAGAAAGACTCCCAAGAAATTCGGAGCGAATAGAGCACAACAGAAAGCAATTTCTAAGTCTAAGAGAAAGAAATAAGATAAAAAAAGAAGCACCTCAATTGAGGTGCTTCTTTTTTTACTTAAGGTCGATGCCGTTTTTCTTTAGAATTTCTTTAAACTTATCTAGTTTATTTTGCCCTTTCATTTTAGTATGAATTATCGATAAAATTTTTTCAGCATCGCTTCTATACGGAGATTTCTGTTCATTATAGATTTTGTATGCTTTTGCTATATAGTCTAATCCCTTCTCATAATTTTCTAAATGTAATGTGTAAATCTGACCTATTCCATAATAAACTTCTGCATCACCTGGATATATTTTGTCAAGATCTAGATAAGCATCAATTGCCTTTTGATATTCTTTTTTATAGATATACACTATAGCTATATTTTGTAGTGGCATCTTACCATTTGGCTCGATAGCTACAGAATTTTTATAGGCATCAAGCGCTTTGTCGTAATCACCTAAACGACGATAACATATACCCAGATTATCCCATGCATACACAAATTTAGAATCTTTTTCTAAAGCTTTTTTATAATTTTTAATAGCATTATTCCAATCTTCTTTTTTAGAAAAATCAATTGCTTTGTTATAAAAATCAATTGCTTCACTGTTGTCTGAAAATTTACTGTCTTTTGTTTCTGCTGTGTTGATTAATTTTTTCAAACTGGGACAGTCATTCATTAATATTCTTTCAATCTTATTATAGCTTTCTTTATATTGTTCTGAATTTTTATTCGTGTTAAATTCAAGATTTATCTGCTTTTTTCCATCAACTTCTGGTGCATCTTTTTTAAGATCATCAACTTTTGAAAACATTGTTCCCAACTGTAAAGCTCCAGTTTGCTTATCTATACAATCGTGAATGTCCTTCACAACTGCAGATTTTTCTTTATTTGAAGCCGAAAGAGAATCGATGCATTTGCATGCATTTTCAGATAGTTCTTTAGCTAAATTATTTTCATTTATTTTTTGAGAAAATAAAGAAGTTGAAATAATGAAAGCAGATAGGGTGGTTATAGTTTTTATCATAAAAAAATTATTTCATATAAGGATTCATCACCTTTGTCCAAAGTCTGTAACCTTCAGGTGTGATATGAAGCATGTCTTCTATAAAAAGATCTTTTCGGATATTTCCGTTAGCATCATTCATAACCTTTGTGATATCTATAAAATCAGCATTTTTTTCTTTTTTCATAAACTTTGCAATTTTTTTGTTGGCTTCTTTCATTTGAGGCCACAGATTTTCACGACTCGGCGAGTATTTTATTGAAATGTAATCAACCTGAATATTAGGAAATTTTTCACGTATTTTTTTGTAAAACGTTTTGTATCGGTCAACTACCACATTAGCTTTTAATTGTGCATCATCGGCAAAGTCATTTTCTCCGCAATAAATAATGATTTGTTTTGGTTGATAAGGATTCAATAGATCTTCAGAAAAATAGTTTAAATCTGTTAGCCTTGATCCTCCGAAACCTCTGTTGATAAGTGTTTTACCTGGGAAATAGTCTGAAACATCCTGCCATTTTGTGAACGATGAACTACCTACTAAAAGAATTGAATTTTTTTGCGGAGCATTTTCCTGATCTAGTTTTTTAAAATTCTGAATGTCCTGCCAGAACATCGGTTGTTTTTCCTGAGAGAAAATCAGGACGAAAGTCAGTAGCAATACTACTGAGAAAATCTTCTTCATTGTTTCTAAATTTTTATGAAAGTAAATATAAAAAAACTCCCGTAAAATACGGGAGTCTATAGCTTATATTATTGTTTTTATCTTTTGTAAGTAATATATGTAACGTCTATCACCATATCACCATTTTGGTCAATATTATCAAACATCTGCATCATTCTAAGTTCAGTATTGCTTAAAATAACAACTTTATATTTTCTTTCGTTGTCATTGATGTATTTTGTAACCAACTCTTTAGATTCGTTATCGTAAGTGTAAGTTCCTTCTGTTTTTTGACTGGTACAGTTTGCACCAACTCCTGAAAAACCAGTATAAGAAGCGTAATAATCAGTTCTGAATTCTGTGGTACTTTTGATATCACAACCTGTAGGAATAGTTGTTTGTAAAGCAGTGGTATTGTCTTTTCCTGATATTACTTCAGTTTTTACAGTTTTCCATTCGCCTTTCAGCATGTCCATTTCATAACCCTGAACGTCATCATCTTCACAAGATGTAAGTGCTAATGCAGAAAAGGCAAATAAGAGTAAGTGTTTTTTCATTTTCACAAATTTAAGAATATGCTAAAATATAAATAAATTTGTAATATCTATAATGAAATTAAGGTTTTTTAAACAAATGTTTGTAGAAAATATAACAGGTTTTAGGATTTAGGTTTTAGAAAAATTTCTAAAGTGTCATAATTTATCATTTGCCTGAAAAATATATGAGCCTTTTTTTTAATTAAATCCTAATATCTATTACCTAATTTTAATAACTCATTTCAACGATTTTGAAAGCATCTTGAGGAGTAAGATTTTTATGTTCACCTAAACCTAACCAATTTCTTTCAGTAAAAGCTTTCTCAACTCTTTCTGCAGTTCCGGTAAAATCCTGGGTGTAATCTGATAGTTTAGTCTGAATTTGAAGACTGTGGAAAAACTCTTCTAGTTTTACAATTGCTTGTTCAGCTTTTTCTTCAGTACTTCCTTCTGCAATTCCCCAAACTCGTTCTGCATATTGTGCCAGTTTTCCTTTTTTTGCATCAAAATTATAACGGTAATGTGAAGGTGCAATGACCGCTAAAGTTCTTGCGTGATCAATTCCATAATAAGCTGTTAATTCATGTCCCATTGCATGCACAGCCCAATCGGTAATCACCCCTTTTTGGATTAAACCATTTAAAGCCATCGTACAACACCACATGAAATTTCCTGCAGCATCATAATCAAACTCATCAGACATTACTTTTGGAGCTGCATTCTGAAGACTTATCAAAATACTTTCTGCAATTCTTTCCTGAAGATCAGCAGAAGACGGAGCCGTCATATATTGTTCTAAAACGTGAGTGTAGGCATCTGCAATTCCGTTTGCAATCTGGTTTTTAGGAATTGATCGGATTACTTCCGGGTCTAAAACTGAAAATTGAGGAAATAATCCGGGTCCCCCTGAAGACAATTTTTCGTTGGTTTCTCTTCTTGAAATTACATAGCCTGAATTCATTTCAGATCCTGTTGCAGGTAATGTTAGAATGGTTCCGAAAGGCATTCCTTCACCTTCAAACGTACGAACCGGTTTTTTAAGAATTTCCCAGGGTTCACCTTCGTAATTGGCAGCTGCAGAAAGAAATTTAACGCCGTCAATCACAGATCCGCCACCAACAGCAAGAAGATAATTAATGTTTTTTTCTTTAATAAAACTTAAAGCATTGACCAAAACTTCATATTCCGGATTGGCAGGAACCCCACCAAATTCATGGAAATCATGATCTTTTAAAGCTTCTTTTACCTGATCGTAAACACCGTTTTTTTTGATACTTCCGCCACCGTAAATCATTAAGATTTTGGCGTCTTGAGGAATTTCATTTGAAATTTTTGCAATTTCACCTTTTCCGAAAAGTATTTTTGTGGGATTTTTAAACTCGAAATTAAGCATTGTTCTAAATTATTTACATCAAATGTAAGGATAGAAAAACGAAATGTGAGTTAAGAAAGTTTTAAAATTTGTATGATTATATCTTGTTTAAACTATTGCAATTTTGCTTTTATTTCATCTAAACTGTAAATCGCTGAAATAACTTCCTTTCCGCTTGAATTGATTAATCCAAATTTGTTGCTAACAGATTCAACCAAAGCAAAATCTTTCTTTAGTTCGCCGAATTTTCCGATGTTATGATAAATTGTCGGTACAATCTCTTTTCCGTTCTTATCAATGAGCCCATAAGTATCTGTAATTGCTTTTACCAAAGCAAAATCAGTATGTATTTTTCCAAATTTTTCAATTTTAGAATAGATCGGTGTTACAATTTGTTTTTTATTCTGATCAATAAAACCGTAAGTTCCTGACGATGTTTTTACCAAAGCCCAATTTTTTTGATAATCATCATAAGAATACACTTTTTTATATTGAGCAAATGAAGAAACGCTCAGAAAAGTAAACGTCAGAACAAATAAAACTTTTTTCATCAGTTAATAGAGGTTTAATTTAGGATTATAAATATTTAGATTTTCTCGATTTAATCTCAGCATTGATCTGACCAATGCTGATAAAACTCGGCATTAATGTCATTGAGCTACCGATTGCAACGGCGATTAAAGCAAAATTTTTGGACGTTATCGCAAAATAAAAAAGAGCACAACATGCAATTACCATTACACTTCCAATTCCTATTGTAGCATTTAAAATTGTTTTTTTCTTTGATTCTAATTCTTCAATACTCAGTTCAGATAATTTATTTGCTTTCATAATTTTGAGATTAATACAAATCTGTACTTTCTATATCAATTCTAGAAGAGATGTAATAATCTTTTTAAAAGAAACTATAAAGAGTGAAAAACTCAATAGTAAAAACATTTCTTGATTGCAAGAAGAAATTTTAGATTTGAACTTCACGAAATTACAAAAAAATATGAGAAAATTTAATTTGAATTCACTTTAAATTGAAAAAAAAGTGTGGTGTAAATTGCTTGTTTATAAATTTTTATAATTCTTTTTTTTGATCTTATTAGTTGTATTTTTTTAAATAAATGCACGTTAAAACTACTCCAAAGTAATTTTATAGTATCCTTTTTCGTCAGTTACGTCAATGGCGATTCCGGTAAATGTTAGCTTATTGATTTGGTAACCATCGCAACCTCCCTTAAATTCTGAAGACTGTATTGAAAAATCAAAAACTTTTACATTAGAATAAAAAGTATAATTTTTTGTTCCATTATAAGCACCCACATTTTCTAAAATGACTTTATTATCATCAGTTTTAGTGAGTTGTAAGCTAACATGATTTTCGTCCTGAATTGAATACGCAGTAAGTGTTCCGTTAGTAATCAAATTTTCATCATCAGAATTTACGAATTCAAAGACAATAGGTTGTGGAGCATTATAGCACTCTTCACCACAAGCTGTGAAAACAAAAGCCATTAAAAGGAATAGGAATATGTTTTTCATTTTAATATTGATTAATTGATGTGGAGAGTAAAATTAGTCAAAAGTGTTGTATTCAAAATTATAAGAAATAAATATATAAAACTTAAATTATTTTTAAACGAAATACCATTTGAATTCAGCTCAAAATCTATTACATTTGTTATATGATACACGACCAGCGCGCAGAAAAATTCAGGCAGATTGTGGAAAATAAGTTCCAAATCTACAATTCATTATTTATGAGCCTGCCTTATGATAAAATGACCAATATCGGGATGTTGCTTCCGTTTCTTTGTGAAGAAAGTAAAAATGGTTACGATGAAGGAAAAACTCCTGTAGAAATTGTTGAAGAATTTTTTAAAAATCATACTGATTTAGAAACTGAAGAGCAAAAACTGGAGCTGCTTTTTAAAATTATACAATATATTGAAAGGCAGGTGGTTTTGTTTGATAGTATTGAAGATGCTGCGTTTCCGGGATTGCATTCTGAAAGTGACAACGGAACGGTTACCAACCTTTACGAAAGATCTTTCCACGACCATAAATTGGAGAAAGTACGTGAGAAATTAAAAGATTTTACAGTGAAAGTTGTTTTTACGGCACACCCCACTCAGTTTTATCCGAGTTCGGTTCAGCGTATCCTTCATGATTTGAGAAAGGCCATCACAGATGATTCTATTACAAATATTGATACCCTTTTGCAACAGTTAGGAAAAACACCTTTTGTAAATAAAGAAAAACCAACTCCGATTGATGAAGCGTTGAGCATCATTCATTATTTGCGTTATGTGTATTACGACACGATTGGTGAGCTGTTTACGAAAATCAGAAAAACTTTTGATAACGGACATTTTAATCTGCATGAAGATATTATTCAGCTTGGTTTTTGGCCGGGAGGTGACCGCGATGGAAATCCTTTTGTGACCGCTCCTGTTACGAAAAGAGTGTCGGAAGAGCTTCGTACTGCAATTCTGAAATCTTATTATGGAAACTTGAAAGATGTGAGAAGAAGATTGAGCTTCAGAGGGGTATCTGAAATTTTAACGCAGTTGAGTAATGAACTTTACACGGCTATTTTTAGAAATGAAAAAATTACTACGGAAGATATTTTAGATAGGCTGAATGAGGTTGAAAAAATCTTAATCAACGAGCACAATTCTTTATTTTTAGATTTGCTTCAGAACTTCAGAGACCGTGTGAAAATTTTCGGAACTCACTTTGCAACTTTAGACATTCGTCAGGACAGCAGAATTCACCAGAAAGTAATTGATGATGTATATGCAAAACTTTTTGGAAATTCAGAAGCTGGTCATGTTGAAAAATTCAATAAACTAATTGAAGTTTCAGAAAAAATTGATACTGAATCTTTTGATGAAATTGTTTCTGATACACTCGTAAATGTTGCTCAGATAAAAGAAATTCAAAATTCAAACGGACTTCGTGGAATGAACCGATATATTATTTCAAACTCTGATGCTGTGAAAGATGTGATGAATGTATATGCATTTTTCAAAATCTCAGGTTATCAGGATGAAGAGATTGATATGGATATTGTTCCGCTTTTTGAAACAATGGAAGGTCTTGCCAATGCCGAAAATGTGATGAATGAACTGTACAAAAATCCGGTTTATCAGAAACATTTGAAAAGAAGAGGAAATCAACAAACGATTATGCTTGGTTTTTCAGACGGTACAAAAGACGGAGGTTATTTAAAAGCAAACTGGGAAATTTATAAAGCAAAAGAAGTTCTAACTAAACTTTCTGAAGAAAACGGAATTAAAGTAATTTTCTTCGACGGAAGAGGTGGGCCTCCTGCAAGAGGTGGTGGAAAAACCCACGATTTCTACGCATCACAAGGAAAAACCATTGCCAATAATAAAATTGAATTAACTATTCAGGGACAAACGATTACAAGTATTTTTGGGAATAAAGAACAGGCAAAATATAATTTTGAGCAGCTTTTGACAGCCGGAGTTGAGAATGATGTTTTCAAAAATTCTAAAAAAGATTTAACCGAAAAAGAAAGAGCTTTAATTATAGAATTGGCGGATATCAGTTATAAAAAATATTCTGATTTAAAAGCACATCCGATGTTTGTTCCGTATTTGCAGGAAATGAGCACGTTGGAATATTACGGGAAAACCAATATTGGAAGCCGCCCTTCGAAACGTGGTGGTGATAGTGAACTGAAATTTGAAGATTTAAGAGCGATTCCATTTGTGGGATCTTGGTCGCAATTGAAGCAGAATGTTCCCGGATTTTTCGGATTTGGTTTTGCCATGCAACAAATGAAAGAGCAGGGTAGATTTGGCGAAGTGATTGATTTGTATAAAGGTTCAGATTTCTTTAAAACTTTAGTTTTAAACTCGATGATGAGTATGAACAAATCTTATTTTCCGTTAACGTATTACATTAAAAATAACCCGAAATTTGGAGAATTTTGGAATGTTTTATTTGCTGAATACAATCTTTCAAAAGATATTATGCTCGAATTGACAGGATTTAAACAGCTTCAGGAAGAAGATCCGTTGTCAAGAAAATCAGTAAAAATCAGAGAAAGAATTGTACTCCCATTGTTGAGCATTCAGCAATATGCTTTAATGAAAATTCAGAAAGGAGAAGGTAATAAAGAAGCTTACGAAAAATTGGTAACGCGTTCTTTATTTGGAAATATTAATGCAAGTAGAAATTCGGCTTAAAGAATTTTTAAATATAAATTAAAAGAGACTGCCATAAAGACAGTCTCTTTTTTTATAAACTTAATTTGTCATTAGGATTTGTCTGTTCACCGACTTGGTTAACCAAACTTATACTTGTTGGCGTAACCAAAGGAATATTGTCTGCATCAAGACGTTTTTTTATCTTTTCTAAAGCCTCACTTTTGATGTGCACCATATTTGCTCCAGTTGCAATCCAAAATTTAGCCTGAAGATTAAAAATTCCCTGTTTTAGACTGGTGAAATTTACCTCGGCGGTTTCAAGCTTATCGATGTTTTGTAAACTTTTTATAACATCTAAAATACCTTGTTGTGCTTTGCTTATATCTTCATCGGCAGGAATTTCAAAATCTAAAATAATTCTTCTTTGTGGTGACGCAGTAATATTGTAAAATGGTGCATTAAAGACTACCTGATTCGGAATGTATGCTTTTTTTCCGTCATCTGTAATCATTTTTGTCGTTAGAAAACCTATTTCCTGCACTGTTCCCGAATGATTTCCTATCGTGATATAATCTCCAACTTTGAAAGCTTTATCAATCCCGATAAGCATTCCTGAGAAAATACTTGATACTAAATCTTTCAGCGCAACACCGGCAATTACACCGGCAACTCCTAAACTCCCAATGAATTTCCATAAAAAGCCGCTGAACCCCATGATTTCAAGAGCAATAAATGATCCCATCATCATGATAATAAATCTAAAAATTCCGATGATGGTAATTACAGATCCTTCCTTTTTACTTTTAGGAAAAACTTTATGCATGACTTTTACGGCAAGCTTACTTAGATATTTACTGGTGAAAAGAAAGAATAAGAAAACTAATATTCCTACAACTAGTTTCGGTGTAAGTTTCGCAAATGCGATATACCAGTTCTCTAAAACTTTATACACTGTATCTATGTAGCTTAAGCCATATTCCATAATAATCTTTTAAAATTTAAAATATTTTTTAAGCAAAAATTTTGCCAGTTACAAAAAGTCTATTAAATTTGTAGACTAATAAAACAAAATATTATGTCAATCAAACTAGGAGATACCGCACCCAACTTTCAGGCAGACTCATCATTAGGAAATATTGATTTTTACGAATACTTAGGAAATTCTTGGGGGATCTTGTTTTCACATCCTGCAGATTTTACTCCGGTTTGTACGACAGAATTAGGTTTTACCTCAAAACTACAGTCAGATTTTGAGAAAAAAAATACAAAAGTGATTGCATTAAGTGTGGATGGAGTAGAAGATCACAAAAAATGGATTGATGATATTAATGAAACGCAAAATACAGAAGTTAGATTTCCGATTATTGCAGATAAAGACAGAAAAGTTTCAGAGCAATACGATTTTATTCATCCTAATGCTTCTGCAACTGCTACAGTTCGTTCATTATTAATTATTGATCCAGAAAAGAAAGTGAGGCTGATTATTACTTATCCTGCTTCTACGGGAAGGAATTTTAATGAAATCAACAGAGTTTTAGATTCACTTCAGCTCGTAGATTCTTATAAAATTGCAACTCCTGTAAACTGGAATGATGGTGATGATGTGATTATTCCACCTGCAATTTCTACGGAAGATGCCAAAAATATTTTTCCTAAAGGTGTTAAAGAAATAAAACCATATTTGCGATACACACCTCAACCCAATAAATAGGCTTAGATTTTTTATTTATTATATATAGTTTAGTTTTAATTTGAAGAAAGCGGCTTGGAAATTTCCAAGCCGCTTTCATTTATTTTGATAAAACTGTGCTTATTATCTTACATCATTGGCAATATCTTTTGCTTTTGAAGTTGGTAAGAAAATACTGAAACCAACGTTGAATGTAATGTTTGAATTTAATCCTTCATTACCAAAACCAGATTGACCTCTATATTTTACCAATCCTTCAAGACCAATGTTTGGCGTGATAAAGTAAGAATAACCAGGTCCAACACCGAAGTCTAAACCAGTGGTAGAGTTTCCGTTTTCAACATTACGTCCACCGATACCTACGTTACCTTCAAAAAACCAACGACCGTGATTCAATAAATTATCAACACCTTTTTCACCCGGAGATAAATAATAACGGCCTAAACCACCAACACCATAAGTAAATTCTGTAGGACTTCCATTAGTCACTTTAGAAATTCCTAAATCTACATAACCACCGACAGCTAAATTATCTTCAATAAAATAAGCTCCTTTTGGCTGAATTCCGATACTGTATCCTCCACCTGTATTTAGTCCGAAGTTACTTGAAAGCAAGCTACTTCCTACCATCCAGTTACCTTTTTGAATTTGCGCATTTGCAGTAGTAGCTAATCCGGCGATAGCTAAGATTCCTGTAAAAATTAACTTTTTCATATTTTATAATTTTAATATTTATGTTTATTATTTTGATAAAACATAAAATTCAATTAATGTGCCAAAATGCTTATTATGAAAAGGATTTAAATATTTTTAATATTTATTTTCAAATAAAAATTTACTTTTTTGAAGCTTTAAATTAAGAATAATGCAATTGTATTTGGGAAATGTTTTAACATAAAGAAGGTAAATACAATAAAGAATACTAATAAGATTTATTTTTAATATTAAATATCCAAAATCCTGTTATTATAAACATTATTTTATAGCTTACAAAAGAAGAATGTGGATGAATAATGGTTGTAAAAATACAAAAGTGAAAGCTACAGGATTGTAACTTTCACTTTGAAAACTATTAATAAAATTATTTAAAGCTTATAAGTAAGCGTAAAATAAAAGTTTCTTGGTGTAATAGGGTTTACAGAATAGTTTTCGTGTACATTATAGTTCTCTACATCAAACAGGTTTCCAACTTTTGCCTGAATCATGAATTTTTTCCATTCATAACCCGCAGATAAAGCCACTGTTGTGTAATCTTTTATTTCAAAAATTCTGCTTACTCCGTTTCTACCTGCTAAACTTGTATTGCCGCCAGTTTTTGTATCATTCCATCCTGCTAATCTGTCTCCGATGTAATATGCAGATGCTCCGATTTTTAAGCCTTTAATACCTTGAGTGAAAGTATAAAATACGGATAAGTTAGCGGTTGTAGCGGGCGTTCTCACCAATCTTTGATTTTCAATGTAACCTATTTTTTCAGGAGTATCTAAATAAACAGAGTTATTGTAAGAAACCCCTCCGATAATTGATAGGTTAGAAGTTGGATTACCTGTGATATCTAATTCTACACCACGGCTTCTTATTTTACCAACAAATTCTTTAAAGTTGCTATCAGAATTTGCTGTTCCACCTGCATTAAACAAAGCTGTTTGATAAGAATTTTGATTAATGATCTGATATAATGATAAATTGATAGCTAAAGCATTGTTCCAAATATTTTTCTTCGCTCCAATTTCATACTGATCAACAGTTGTTGGTTTCAAAGCTTCACCGTAAATAGTTTGTCCAGTATTTGCTACAAATGAATTAGTATAAGTTGCAAATACTGAAAGGTTTTCATTTGGCATATAAACTAATCCTGCTTTTGGAGATATTGCCTGATCAGAAGTTGCTGAATTATTTACTAATCCTTTACCGGTTGTGGAATTAGGATTAACTATATTATTATTTACTGTTTTAAAATCTGTTTTTATAGTAGGCATATTTTCAATATATGACCAACGTAAACCTGCGATTACCTTAAACTCTTTTGTTAAGCTAACAAAGTCTTGAGCATAGAAACCAATTCTTCTTGTATTAATTCTTGTTTTACTCAATGCTGCAGAGTTTGGCATTGCTCCAGAAGCCCAAGTAGGCTGGTCATCAAGATAAATAGTTCCAGGTTGCCCATTAATACCTGATGCACCATTTGTACCAAAATAATAACTTGTACCAAAAGCTTTATTATTATCAGGGTTATAGTAAGCATAAGAATCAGAAACACCATAATCTGCATCAGTACCAATTAAAACTTTATGATTGATTTTTCCGGTATTGAATTCTCCATTTAGATTTACCTGTGCAGAAGTATAGTTTTGCTCGTTATACGTTCTGTTTAATGGTCTGTTCCATGAAAGTCTGTTAGGACTTGCTGTTGCATAACCCCATTGAACTCTTTCTGTTGAGAAATAATCTTTGGTATAATTTTGATAAGAAGCAGTAGAATTTAACGACCAGTTATCACTAAACTTATGGTTAAAAGTAACATTAGTTGAAACTTGTTCTACGTTTTGATATTGCCAATCTGTTCCTAAAAATGCGCTTCTATCTAATCCTGTGTTCAAAGAATAGCTTTTATCTTTATTTTCAATAGAGCCAATTCCAAAATCCGGAGTGAAGTCATTTTTAAGATAATCAGCTTCAACGATTAATTGAGATTTAGGGCTCAGATTAAATAAAAATGAAGGATTGAAATAATATTTCTCCGATTGTACAACATCTCTGAAACTTTCAGCATATTCGTAGGCACCGTTTACTCTGAATGCTATATTTTTTGTTAATGGACCATAAATATCAACTGTAGGTTTATATGAATTCCAGCTACCTGCATTCAAGCCAACGCTTCCGCCAAAATCAAACTTAGGTTTTTTTGTAATCATATTGATAATACCTCCTGCAGCAGTATTTCCGTAAAGCATTGCATTGGCTCCTTTTAAAACCTCAACTCTCTCCAATCCGCTTACTTCCGGGAAAACACCACTGTTGACTCTTGCTCCGTTTTTAAATATATTGTCATTACCAAGAGCGAAACCACGTCCTCCGAAACTATCCTGAGAATTTCCTCTTGATGATGTAATATACATTCCGTTTACATTTTGCAAAACATCACTGAGTTGTTTTGCCTGTTGTTGCTCAATAATATCATGAGTAACGATTGCAATGGGTTGCGGAGTTTCCATTACCGTAAGATTCGATTTTGTAGACATTGGGGTTGCCTTATTAGGGTTTCCCGTCTTACGAATGTTCACATCTTCAATGGTTCCTATTCTAATTGTATCAGCTTCTGTATTTTTTAGCTGAGCACTAACTGTAATAGAAATAACCAGTAAGCTTAAAGAGATTATTTGTTTTTTCATTAGATTATTTAGAGTGGTTTTAAATAATGCGCAAATGTATGATTGTTGTTTAGAATAATTAAAAATTATTTTCTGATATTTATCATATCATTTTTAGTGAATTATTTACTGGTTTTAATGTTTTTAATTTTAAATATCTTTGTTAAAAAATAAATCTATGCAATTGGTAAGAATAGGTCTTTGTGCATTCGGAATGAGTGGTAAAGTTTTTCACGCTCCGTTTTTGAAAGAGCACCCCGGTTTTTTTATGTCTGCTGTGGTAGAAAGATCTAAAGAAGATTCTAAAGAAAAATATCCCGATGCAGAAATTTACCGCTCGGTAGAAGAAATGATAAAAAATGCAGATGTTGAAGTGGTTGTTGTGAATACTCCGGTTCAGACTCATTTTGAACATGTGAAAATGGCTTTGGAGGCCGGGAAAAATGTTATCGTAGAAAAACCATTTACCGTTACTGTTTCAGAAGCAGAAGAACTGGTGAATTTGGCTGAAAATAAAAATCTTTTCTTAAGCGTTTACCAAAACAGAAGATTCGATCGTGACTATCTTCAGGTACAAAAAGTTTTGGCAGAAGGAAAATTAGGAACTGTAAGAGAAGCTGAAATCCGTTTTGACAGATTCAGAACTGAGCCAAGCGGAAAAGAACATAAAGAAAACCCAGAACAAAGTGGTTCCGGATCAATGCATGATTTAGGTTCGCATTTGGTAGATCAAGCGGTGCAGCTTTTTGGCTGTCCCGAAAAACTTTTTGCCGATGTTTTCTCAATGAAAGGAGAAGGTTTTGCCAACGATTATTTTGAAATTATTTTGTATTATAAAAATGATTTGCGGGTGAGATTAAAATCCTCAGTTTTTACCAAAGAAGATCATTTTGCCTATAAAATTCATGGTGATAAGGGAAGTTTTTTACAGGAACGTACCGATAATCAGGAAAATGAATTGGTAGCAGGAGCAATTCCAATTTACGGAAAAGAATGGATGCTGCCTTTGAAAGAATCGGATGGAATTCTCAATTATTTGGATGAAAATTCTGAAACGAAAAGGATTTTAACCTCAAGCGAATTTGGAAATTATATGAATTATTATCAGCAGATCTACGAACATATTGTTTTTGGATACGCTTTACCATCTCTTGGAAATGAAGTTGTACAGAATATGAAAATCATAGAAGCAGCGCTTGAAAGTTCTAAAAAGGGAAAAATTATTGAACTCAAATAATTCTCAAATTTTAAAAACTAAAATATGCAAAAAAGAAGTTCAAGTTTTACAATAATAGGATTGCTATTTGTAGGAATTGCCATGACTTTAGTAGACGATAATATCTATTTACGATACGGATTTCTTTTATTAGGAACTGCATTTCTCTTTTACAGTATTTTTACACTGATCAGAAAGAAGTAATCTGATAAATAATAAAAAAATAGCTGCTCAATTTCTGAACAGCTATTTTTTTTGTTTTTATTTAATCCTGAAGCTCAAGCCATCTCATTTCGTGGTTTTCCAGCTTTTCGGCAAGGTTTTCCAGTTCGGCAGAAAGTTTTGATATTTTCTCGTAATCAGTTTCATTATTCAGTTGCTCCAGAATTGTAGCTCTTTTACTTTCAAATTCCGGAATCTCTTTTTCAATGGTTTCAAGCTCGCGTTGTTCTTTGAAAGATAATTTCTTTTTTGGAGCTTGAGTCTTGGGAATCTCTGCAACAACTGGTTTTTTAATCACTTTTTCAACTACAGTTTTTACCTTTTTATCTTCATTTTTTTGGTTTCCATCTTCCAGTTTTTTATTTTCTCTGTATTCTGAAAAGTTTCCGATGAAATCTTTAATTTTTCCTTCACCCTCAAAAGCTAAAATATGATCAACAATACGATCCATAAAATATCTGTCGTGGGAAACGATAATCAGACTACCCTGAAAGTTTAAAAGGAAATTTTCCAAAACGGTCAAAGTCGGAAGGTCAAGATCGTTCGTAGGTTCATCAAAAATCAAAAAGTTTGGGTTTTGATATAAAATGTACATCAAATGCAGTCTTCTCTTTTCCCCTCCTGAAAGCTTTGAGATCGGTGAATACTGCGTTTGATCATCAAATAAGAATAATCTCAAAAACTGTGATGCTGTAATCGTTCTTCCGTTTGCTAACGGGAAATTTTCTGAAATATCTTTGATAAAATCAATTACTCTTTCTTCCTCTTTATATTTCAAACCTTTCTGAGAAAAATATCCAAATTTGATGGTTTCTCCGGTTTCAATTTCTCCGGAATCTTTCGGTTCAAAACCTTGAATAATATTAAGCAAAGTAGATTTTCCGGCTCCATTTTTTCCTACAATTCCTACTTTTTCACCTCTTTGAAAAGAATAACTGAAATCTTTCAGCAATAATTTATCACCATAACTTTTAGAAATGTCTTTAAGTTCAAGGATTTTATTACCTAATCTTTTCATTTCAAAATCAAGCTCCAATTTTTCTTTACGGGTATCTATTTTTGCTACTTTTTCAGTTTCGTAAAAGTCATCTTGCCTCGATTTTGATTTGGTAGTTCTTGCTTTTGGTTGTCTTCGCATCCATTCCAATTCCTTTCTGTAAAGGTTTTGCGCTTTATCAATGGTGGAATTCATATTATCCTCACGAATCATTTTATTTTCAAGATAAGTCGCGTAAGAACCATTGTGGAAATACAGATTCTGATCTTCCATTTCCCAGATAATCCCACAAACCGCATCAAGGAAATAACGGTCGTGGGTAACCAGAATTAAAGTGATTTTTGCTTTATTTAAATAATTTTCAAGCCATTCTACCATTTCCACATCCAAGTGGTTGGTAGGCTCATCCATAATCAAAAGGGTGTGACGGTGTTCCGCTCTGGTTTCTGTTAAAAGTTTTGCCAAAGCAACACGCTTAATCTGTCCACCCGAAAGCATTCCCATTTTTGCTTCAAGATCTGTAATTTTTAGCTGAGAAAGAATTTGTGTCATTTCATTCTCAAGATCCCAGGCTTTGTGGATTTCCATTTCAGCCAAAGCTTTTTCCATAAAATCATGGTCGTCTGACAACAATGATTTGTGATAGTTTTTTAGTGCTCTGATGGGTGATGAATCTAAAGTCATCATAAATTCTTCAATCGTCAAATCTGAATCAAAATCGATTTCCTGATCAAATAAAACCACCTGAATATCTTTATTAATGACTACAGAACCGCTGTCCGCAATCTCTTTTCCCATCAAAATTTTAAGAAGGGTAGATTTTCCGCTGCCGTTTTTGGCAACTATGGCAATTTTGTCACCTTCATTAACGTGAAATGAGACATTTTTAAACAAAGTTTTGATGCCATATGATTTGGTAAGGTTTTCGACTGAAACGTAATTCATTATAGAGTGAAAATTTTATTTGAAATTTCGATTGAGCCGCAAAAATACAAAAATTAAACCTTAAAAATATGATTGCAAAATTACGTTCGGTTCTTAAAAAAGATATTGGGACTATTTCATTTTAGTTGCCTGATTTTTACTCGCCTTTACTTTTATAAATTATGGCTATAGTAAACTTGTGGATGGTCAGTTCGGAGTTTCATCCAATGATTTGCCTTTGTTTAAAGTAATGTGGTTTTTATTTGATCATTAACCATTAAAAACAACTGTGGGAATACTTCAAATTATTGCGGGAATTTAATCTACTGCGATTTTGGGTGTTGCTTTCTTTATTCCTATTGCTGCAAATATTGTTTTAATGGATGTAAGTTTTATGGATGAAGGGATGGGAAAGGCTTTTGCAAGACGCTTTGCGTTTTATTTTGTTTTATGTTTTTTAATTTTATAGAATGACAAATACAGAATAAAACTTATTTGGAATGCAATGGTTAAAAAGTTTTCGATAAAAAGAAAATTCCCCATATTTCTTTATTTGTTGTTGCCGTTATTTGCGATACTTTTAGAGATTTTACTGAGTATTCCTTACATTCTTTATCATTATATAACCAATCCTGAAAGAATTCCAGAAAGTTTTAAGCTTATCCAAAGTCTTTTCAATAGACTGATATTTTTATCCTAAAATTTTTGTAATCATTTTTAATGTAGATTTGAGAAACTAAACTATATCTAAAAACTATGATACAGATTAACTTTTTGGCAATACTTCTTGCCGCAATGATCCCTTTAGTGATGGGATTTATCTGGTATAATCCGAAGCTTTTCGGGAAAGTTTGGATGAGAGAATCTGGATTAACAGAAGAGAAAATGAAAAGCACAAATATGGGCGTAGTCTTTATTTTGTCAATTATTTTATCTTTTTTGATCGGGATATTTCTTCAGTTTGTAACGATTCATCAGTTTGGAGCTTTAGGAATGATTGGCGGTGACGAAACTTTGGCAAAGCCTTCTTATACTGTTTTTATGCATGATTATGGTAAAGCATACCGTTCTTTTGGTCATGGTGCTTTGCATTCATTTATGACGGGGATTTTCTTTGTTTTTCCTTTAATAGCTATCAATGCAATGTTTGAAAGAAAATCTTGGAAATATGTTTTCATCAACACCGGATTCTGGACGATAACCATTACTTTAATGGGCGGAGTTATTTGCGGATGGTACGCAATGGACGGTTTCAACTGGGTGACTCAAAAATAATTTTAAATATAAATTTTAAGGCTACATTTATGGCCTTTTTTATGTCTTATACTTTTAAAGTTTTTAATTCTTCTGCTGAGCTTCCGGATGACTGGAACTACGTAATCGGGCAACAAAATATTATGTTGTCTGAAGAATATTTTCGTGTTTTGGAAGAATCAAAACCTATAAACATGAAATATTGTTTTGTAGGTTTCTTTTCTAATAAGAATTTGATTGGCGGAGCATTATTTCAATATTTAAGTTTCATCGAGCATAAAAGTTTTCAGAAAGGGGAGATTTTGTGCAGCATAAGAAATTTTTTAGCAAAACAGTTGAGTAAAGACGTGATGATTTTAGGAAATAATATGCTGACCGGACAAAACGGTTTTTATTTCGATCCATCAAAAATTCCAATCGAAAAAGCGATTCCTCTTTTAAATGAAGCTTCCAAAAATGTATCTAATGTATTAGGGAAAACATCTTTGATTATTTATAAAGATTATCAGAAAGCGTTTTTGAAAAATTTTGAGGAAGAAAAATTTAAATCATTTTACAGATTTTCCGTACAGCCAAATATGATTTTAACTATAAAACCGGAATGGCACAGCTTTGAGGATTATTCTAATGATCTGTCTAAAAAATACCTTGCACGACTGAAATCTGCAAAGAAAAAGATTGATGGAATTCAAAAATTAGAATTGGATATTCAGTCAATTAAAAAGTATCAGAATAAAATGAATATTCTGTATCAAAATGTTGCAGAGAATGCTCCTTTCAATACCTTTTTTCTCACAGAAAATCATTTTGAAAGTATGAAGCAAAATTTGAAGGAGAATTTCAAGGTCTTCGGATATTTTTTTAATGAAAAACTGATTGGCTTTTATACTTTAATTCTTAATAACAACGATATTGATACGTATTTTTTAGGCTACGATAAAGAGATTCAGAAAGAAAAACAAATTTATCTTAATATGCTTTTTGATATGACCGAATTTGGAATTTCAAATCAATTTAAACGCATTGTTTTCGGCAGAACAGCACTCGAAATAAAATCTACAATTGGTGCAGAACCTGTTGAAATCTTCGGTTTGATAAAGCATAACAACAAAGCAATCAATCCTTTTATGGAAAAGATTTTCACATCATTAAATCCTAAAATTGAGTGGATTCAAAGAAGGCCTTTTAAATAAATTAAGAATTCTGTTCACTTTAACGTGATTATTTATATTATTTTTAACTAAAGTGATTTCAAATTTAATAGGATTTTATGAGTGATTTATAGGCGGATTTTAGATTTTTGCTTCAAATTATTATCATGAAAAAGCTCAACTTTACATTACTCCTTTTTACTGCAGGTTTTTATTATTCACAAACCATTTCGGGAACTGTAATTTCTAAAAATGAAAATCAACCGGTTTCTTATGCTAAAATTGGTGTCGACAAAGAAAATATTGGTGCCATCACCGATGAAAACGGAAATTTTACAATCGATCTTTCTAAAGCAAATACTTCCAATAAAATTAAGATTGAAGTTGCAGGATATGAGCCTTTTACTGAAACTGTTTCCAATTTTGTTAAACAAAACCAGCAAAAAATTTATCTGAAAGAAAAAGTAAAAAACATTCAGGAAGTTGTATTAAAAACTAAAAAATTAGTCGACAAAAACTGGGGAGTGAATACGAAGACTAAAAGTGTGATGTATTCGGTAAATCCTGCATTCAAAAAAGAAGATTTTTTAGGAGAAACGGCATTGGAATTTAAAGCGAGTAAAAAATCAAAAATTAAAAATATCAATCTAAATATTGCAAGTATTACGGCAGATCGACCTGTCATTATGCGCTATACTATTTATAATGAAAAGGACGGTGTTCCCAATGAAAGCATCTTAGATGAAGAAATTACGGTTGAACTAACAAAAGATAAAATTGTTGACGGAACTTTTACTTTGGATGTGAATGACAAAAATATTTGGGTTCAGGGAAAATTTTTTGTGGGAATTCAGTTTTTAAGAGAGTTTGAGGGTAGATTAAATATCAGTGCAGCGCTTTTCAGAACAGGATATATTAGAAGTTTTTATGATGAATGGAAGAAAATGACCATTGCTGCTCCTGCCATAAATATTGATGTAAAAGTGGATAAAAATGCAAAAGATGAAAATAAGCACGAAGAATTGAGTGAGGAAAGTATTGCTTCTCTTTTTCCGGATGTAAGTAGCTATCAAGCTGCATCTGACGAAAGTGTTTTCGGGAAAAATATTGAAGTTGGAAAGGTGTTGAAGCTGAAAAATGCAGATCTTTATTATGAAGTTTATGGTGAAGGTGAACCTCTTTTCTTACTTCATGGAAATTCTGGAAGCATAAAAGATTTTTATCAGCAGATTCCGGTGCTTTCAAAACAATATAAAGTGATTGTGATGGATACAAGAGCACAGGGGAAAAGTATTGATAAAACTAAAAATGATTTTAATTATAAGATTTTTGCAGACGATGTAAAAGCTTTGGCTGATCATTTGGGATTGCAAAAAATCAATATTGCAGGATGGAGTGATGGTGGAAATACAGGATTGGAATTTGCTTTAAAATATCCTCAAAATTTAAATCGATTGGTTACGATAGGTGCAAATGCTTTTCCGGATGGTGTTGATACGGAATTAATCAATAATTTTAATATTAAATATAAAGTTTTGCAGCTTCAAAATAATCCTGAAAAACTGAACGAAAGAAGATTGTTGAAACTGATGCTGAAAGAACCGAATATCAGTGAAAAGCAATTAAATAAAATTCAGAACAAGGTATTGGTTATTGCAGGTGAAAAAGATGTCATCAAACAAAGTCACACCGAATTTTTAGCTAAACAAATGTCTAACTCTGAACTGAAAATCTACAAAGACGCTACTCACATGATCCCTTTCGAAAATGCAGATCAGCTTAATCAGGATATTTTAGAATTCTTGAAAAAATAATCAAATTATTGTTTCAAAAATTTTTCATAATACACTTTATCCTTAGTTTGGATTTTTAAATAATAAGTTCCTTTTGCAAAATCTTCTACCTTGATAGATTTTTGAGGAGATTTTAAAATCATTCTTCCCAGATTATCGTAAACTTCTGTCGAAACAATTTGTGCTTCTGTCGCAATATTCAGGATGTTTTTTACGGGATTTGGGAAGATTGCTATAATATTTTTTTTAACGAGTTCTGAAGTATTTAATGTGGAGTTATAAAAACTTCCGAAATTCAGAATTCCATATCCCATTTGATCGTTGTGTGCAGGAAATAATGAAGCATTCTGTCTTAAGTTTGTTCTCATTACATCTCTGTTCATTGTAGGAAAAGCCTGAATTAAACAAGCGACTCCACCTGCTGCAATAGGTGTTGCAATGGATGTTCCCGAAACTGAAATCATTGTGTTGTTGTCTACTGTTGCAGATAAAGTTCCTCTTGTACTTGCATCCGGTTTTATCATTCCTAAAGAATTGGGGCCATAAGATGAAAATGCAGATACATTTCCTGCAGAATCTACCGAACCAATACTGAAAACCTTAACATTATCTGCTGGAGTTGTGATATAATGCCAAGGTACTTCGCCAGAATTTCCGGCTGCAATTAAAACAAAAATTCCTTTGTTTACAGCAATTTCACTGGCTCTTCCAATGAAAGATTTTGTACCGTTCATGTCATTGTAAGTGTAACTGTATTTTGGGTCATCAAAATTATTGTATCCTAAAGAAGTTGTGATAATATCTACACCTTTTCTATCTGCTTCTTCAGCGGCTTCAATCCAGTATAATTCTTCTTCAGGAATTTCAACTGCTGAATTTTCGCTGCGATAAAGGTAAAAATCTGCATCTGGAGCAGAACCCACAAAAGCATCGGTAATATAACCGCCAATTGCTCCTAAAACTACCGTTCCGTGATTATTGAGCGAAGTATTGTAGATGTCTGTACCCTTAGAAACAAAATCGTAACCGCCTTTTATTTTATTATTCGTCCATAGTCTGGAAAATGCCGAACCTGTATTTACAGTAGGAAATCCGGTATCAATAACGGCAATAGCCACTCCGGTTCCGGTAAATCCGGCAAGATGGAGTGGTCTTAAATTAATTTGATCAATCTGTTCAGATCCTGAACCATAATCGAATACAGTTTGGTTTTTTTGAGTTGACTCAAAGTCTGACCATTTATTGGTGTTTTGAGTTTTTAAAACTAAAGAAGAATTTTTAGCAAAACTTTCTACTGACTGTACAAAAGGCTGTGTTTTAATTAAATTGACCTGCGCTTGATTTACATTTATGGCAACACCATTCAGCCATTTTGAATAATCTGTGATGGTAAATCCTAAATTTTGTAAGTTTTGAATATAAGATTGCTCGATGGGAGCGTCCTGGTCGTTTAATGCAATTCCCAATGCAGTACGTCTGTCAAGCGATTTTTGACTCAGTTCAGAAAGTGGATTGGCATAAAATGCAGCTTTGTTGGGCTTACCGGTAAAATAAACAAAAACAAGTTCAGTTTGCGCAAAAGATGTAGAGTAACCTGCTAAAAAACAAAACAGTAAAAGTTTTTTCATCTAATAATTTTTTATAAAGATAAAACAAAATCAATAAAATTTTTGATAGCACTTTAAAATCCTTATTTTTACGAAAATATTCGTTTAAGAAATTGCTTTATTGAAAAAAAATAAAATTTAAAACATATAAAAGCAATTGAACAAAACTTAAAAAATAAAATTTATATGAAAAAGATACAGATGGTTGACTTGCAAAGTCAGTATTACAAAATAAAAAATGATGTAGACAATGCGGTTTTAAATGTAATGGATTCTGCTGCTTTTATTAACGGACCAGAAGTGAAATCTTTCCAAAACGAAATGGAAACTTATTTGGATGTAAAACACGTAATTCCTTGTGCAAACGGTACAGATGCTTTGCAGATTGCTTTGATGGGCTTAGATTTACAGGAAGGAGACGAAGTGATTACCGCTGATTTTACTTTTGCAGCTACGGTTGAAGTTATTCATTTATTAAAACTAAAATCTGTATTGGTAGATGTAGATTACGATACTTTTACCATCTCTACAGATGCCATCAAAAAAGCAATTACTCCTAAAACAAAGGCGATTATTCCTGTTCATATTTTCGGACAATGTGCGAATATGGAGGAGATTTTAAAAATTGCTGAAGAGCATAATTTATTTGTAATTGAAGACAATGCACAGGCAATTGGTTCTCAATATACTTTTTCTAGTGGAGAAGTGAGACATGCAGGAACGATGTCTACAGTTGGAACGACTTCATTTTTTCCATCTAAAAATTTAGGTTGCTACGGCGATGGTGGTGCAATTTTCACCAATAATGATGAGCTTGCTCACCGTTTAAGAGGAATTGTAAACCATGGAATGTATGAAAGATATTACCATGACGAAGTAGGAGTTAACTCAAGATTAGACAGTATTCAGGCTGCGATTTTAAGAAAAAAACTTCCGAATCTTGATTCTTACAACGATGCAAGAAGAAAAGCCGCAGATTATTATGACGAAGCTTTTGCAGGAAATGAAAATATTCTGACTCCGAAAAGATCTGAAAATTCAACTCATGTTTTTCATCAATATACTTTGAGAATTTTAAACGGAAAACGTAACGAATTACAAAAATTCCTTACTGAAAAAGAAATTCCGGCGATGATTTATTACCCTGTTGCTTTAAGAAAACAAAAAGCGTATTATCAGGAAAGTAATGATGCCGATTTTGTAAATACAGATAAGCTTTTGGATCAGGTAATTTCTCTTCCGATGCATACCGAATTGGATGAAGAGCAGTTGAAGTATATTACTGATGCTGTTTTGGAGTTTATGGGATAAATGAAAAAGAGAGTTTTTAAATATAAATTTGTTTATTGGTTAATCCTTTCATTAAACATTATTTTATTCATTTCTTTTTCGATAGGTTTAATTAATAGAATTGAAACGGATAATTTTGATAATTCGATAGATGTATTTTCATTTGTTGCTATTATTATGATATGTATTTTGTCATTCTCTTCTCTTATAATGTTTATAATAAAAAATAAAAATTCAATTATAACTTTTTCAGCAGTGTTGTTTTTAATACTTCTGATTATATCTTTTTTTCTCTTTTATTCAATATTCATTGTTAAAGATTTCGGTGAAAATTCTACAGATTTTTATACAGTACCTTTAGTGTATGGGATTATTTTAGGTATTTTATTTATTACTAATTACTTTAAGTTTAGAAAAAATATTAATGAACTTGAAATAGAGGAAATTGGTATAAAAAACGATTAAAAACATAAATTAAAAATGGCAATACTTGTAACAGGCGGACTAGGATATATTGGCTCTCATACGGTTGTAGAACTAATCAATAATAACTTTGAAGTAATCATCGTTGATGACCTATCCAATTCAGAAAAATTTATTTTACATAATATTGAGGAGATTACTGGTAAGCGACCTATATTTTATCCTTTTGATCTGAAAAGAAAAGAACTTCTTAATCAGGTTTTTGATGCCCATGAAATTGAGGGTTGTATCAATTTTGCAGCTTTTAAAGCGGTTGGTGAAAGTCAGGAAAAACCGATTGATTATTACGAAAATAATTTGTTTTCGTTGATTAACATTCTTCAGGAATTTAAAGCCAGGAAAATTTCGAACTTTATTTTCAGTTCATCTTGTACTGTTTACGGACAGGCTGATGAAATGCCTATTGACGAAAATACTCCATTAAAAATGCCGGAAAGTGTTTACGGGAAGACAAAACAAATGGGAGAAGAAATTTTAAAAGATTTTGCCCAGTCTTACAAAAGTAAAATTTGTTTGTTGAGATATTTTAATCCAATTGGAGCGCATCCTTCAGCTTTATTGGGTGAATTACCAATTGGAGTGCCAAATAATCTGGTTCCTTATGTGATGCAGACTGCAGCAGGAATTCGAGAAAAATTAAGTATTTGGGGAAATGATTATCCTACAGAAGACGGAACGGCAATTCGTGATTATATTTATGTTGTAGATTTGGCTAAAGCTCACGTTGCTGCTCTGAAAAGTTTAATAAATAAAAACACAGAAGAAACTGTAATTGATGTATACAATTTAGGAACAGGAAAAGGGTCATCAGTTTTGGAAGTTGTACAGACTTTTGAATCTGCAAATGAAGTTGCTGTACCTTATCAGATTTGCGATAGGAGAGAGGGCGATATTACAATCGCTTATGCCAATGCAGACAAAGCAGAAAAAGAACTCAACTGGAAATCTGAAACTTCTTTAGAAGTAGCTTTGAAGACTGTTTGGGAATGGCAGAAATATTTAGAGTCAAGAAAAAATTAATTTTAACTAAAATAAGACACGAAAAATATGAAAACTGAAAGAATAGGCATTACATTTTCCTCATTTGATTTACTGCACGCAGGTCATATTAAAATGTTGGAAGAAGCAAAAACAGTTTGCGATTATCTGATTGTTGGCTTACAGATTGATCCGTCACATGACCGTCCTACAAAAAATAAGCCTACACAAACGATTGTTGAGCGATATATTCAACTGAAAGCAGTGAATGCGGTCGATGAGATTATTCCTTATTATACAGAGCAAGATCTAGAAGATATTTTAAAGTCTTTTGTAATTGATGTAAGGATTATCGGAGATGATTATCTGGATCGTGATTTCACAGGCAAAAAATATTGTGAAGAAAAAGGTATTGAGATTTTTTATAATAAAAGAGATCACCGCTTTTCTTCAAGTGATTTAAGAAAAAGAATCTACGAAGCCGAACTGCAAAAATTAAAATAAAAAAAATCCCGAAAAATTAATTTTTCGGGATTTTTTTATGATTGATTATAAATGGTATTACATTGGTCCGCCTTGTTGATCGTCTCCTGTAGCATTAGAATTTACATCTTTCTTTCTTTTCGGCTGCTCAATTTTTTCACCTTGCTTAAATCTATAGGTTAAAGATACTGCAAACTGTCTTGGTTGCCATTGCATATAAGAATCTCTTACGAAATTATCGCCATATGCTGTTGATTCCATTGCTCTTGTATTGAAGATATCTTGAATATTAAAACTAAGAGTTCCATCACCTTTCCAAATTGTCTTTGATGCACCAAAGTTAAGCGCATACATACTTTTTCTTTCAATGCTTGAAGTTTTTTGACCACCTCTATAAAAACCTTGTAACTGGAAACTAAAAGTCTTATCTACTTTAAAAGTTGATGTTAAACGTGCCCTCGCTGAAAAACCACTACCATCAAAAGGTACAGGTTTAGAAACTACAGATAAATCATTGAATATTCCGGTATTTTTATATCCGAATAAATCAACATTTCCTAAGAATTTCAACCATTTTGTAGCATCCCAGTTAAAGTTTAAATCTAAACCATAGCTGTCATTAGTTCCTAAGTTTATTGGTTTAGTTTTAAAAACTCCTTCATCAGAATATACCAACATTTTTACATCATCTGTAGAATGTTTGTAATAAAGAGTAGGATTAATTGTAAATTTTCCTTTTGAAATACTATAACCCAATTCATAAGAATCTACATAAGAAGGATTCAGATCAATGTTTCCTTCAAAGATATTCTGGTTATCTGTATAGCTTGGATTAGGAATCAAGAACCATGATCTCGGTCTGTCAATTCTTCTTGAGTAATTCACTAAAAACTGATTGTCTTTTGTGATTTCGTAGCTTAAGAAGATAGTAGGGAAAAGATTATTGTATCCCTTTTTATTATCAATGTTTTTCGTATCTGAATTTAAGTTTGAATACTGAATATCAACATTTGAATATTCGTTTCTTACACCAATCTGATAACCCAATTTCCCGATTTTACTTTTAAACTGCACATATCCTGCATTAAACATTTCTCTGTAGTTTGCATTATATGTAAAGTTGTTTAAATAATGGAAATCTGCAAAAGGAGAGTAACGCTCTAAAACATCATTGTCGTAATTGTTATTATTGATATCTAATCTGTAACCTGCTTCAATTTTTGAGTTTTCTCCTATCGGAAGCTCATAATCAGCTTTACCTACCAAAGTTTTGTTTCTTGTATTTTGGTTAATGCTGTTCTGAAGCTCAAAAACATTGTTTGTAATCTGATTAACGTCAGTATCGTTATAAGATCTGTTGCTTTGTAAGCTTAATGATAGTGAAATATTTTGTCCCTTATCATCAAATTTGTGATCTAAACCAAAATCTCCCTGAAAAGCTAAATTATTATTAGATCCTGTATTGATTCTTTCTGTAAACAAACCTGGAGCATTCAAAAAACGATAATCATAGGTAATATTTCCCAAGTTATCACTTTCAAAAGTTCTTATCGTTCCTGATGCGTTAACCGATGTTTTATCTGAAAGATCATAAACTAAACCTGAAGAAACGTTATAATTATTGTTTTTGTTTTTTGAAATAGATTCCTGATCAGTTTGAGTTCTTCCGCCATTAGCTGCGTTGAAGAAAGTTGCGTTGTTTCTATTCGTATTTTTAGATTCACGATAACCGCCGCCGCCATTCAAAAACCAAGTAAGATTACCTTTTCTCCAGCTTAAATTGGTATTCAGATTGGTTTGAGGTAGATATCCTAAAGTTCCGGTAACACTACCGTTGAAACCTGTCTTTTTTGATTTTTTTAAAATAATATTTAAAATACCTGCAGTTCCGCTTGCTTCAAATTTTGAAGAAGGATTGGTAATTACTTCAATTCTTTCAATCTGATCAGCAGGGATACTTTGCAATGCGTTGGCTCCGTCATCAATCCCAAGAAGAGCGGAAGGTTTTCCGTTAATTAAAAAACGAACATTTGAGCTACCTCTCATCGAAACTGTTCCGTCTGTATCTACAGAAACAGATGGTACATTTGATAAAACATCCTGAAGATTCCCACCTTTACTTACAATATCCTGAGATGGGTCATAAGTCCTTTTATCCAACTCAACTTTATACGGTTTTGCCGTTGCTGTAATCACAACTCCCTGAATATCCTGAGTTTTTAAATTAGTCCCTGTTGCTTCAGGTTCTATAGAAAGTGCACCAATACTTCCAGCGGTTGTAATTTGTTTATTAATAACGCTTTTCTTGTAATCAATTGCTTCTACTGTAATATCGTAGTTACCTGGAGTAAGGTCTAGTTTATAGTTTCCTTTTTCATCTGTAAGAGTAGCATCACTCAAAAGTTTACTTGCTTTATTGCTAAAAGTTACAGAAGCGTAAGCAACAGGTTGGTTGCTTTTATCAACCACAGTTCCTGAAACTCCTACTTTATCCTGAGCAAAAGCAAAAGCTGCCGCAGATAGTACAAAAGTAAGTCCTAAGGTTTTTTTTGTGAAAATACTGATTATTTCCGTCTGATTCATAAGGTATTCTTTAGGCAAAATTGCAATAAAAGGGTTTTAATTTTATCAATTTATTAAAGTCTTTAAAAGTGCAATTTTACGATTCATTTATTATTTTTAATAGATAGGTCGTCTTTGAAACCTAAATGTTAATTATTAATTTGTTAAATTAAAGTTAAATATTTTTATTATTTGATATTTTTTGAGTTCAGCCAATCCTGATACGCCTTTGCATTGATGGCATGTTGTTCAGCACTTGCCGTAAATTTGTGAAATCCGAATCTTTCAGGATCTGCACACATGAAAATATAGCCATTGTTTTCAGGGTTTAAAACCGCATCCACAGAATTTTTATCTACAACGCAAATTGGTCCGGGAGGAATTCCTGCATTGGCGTAAGTGTTATAAGGTGATGGAGTAGTAAGATGCTTATAAAAAACTCTTTTAATAGATTCTTTAAAGTTGGTCTGCTTGTTTATGGCATAAATAACCGTTGGGTCAGATTGCAGTTTCATTCCTTTTTTATATCTGTTTAAATATAAACCGGCAATGGTTTTCATTTCGTCAGGTTTTCCGCCTGATTCTTTGTAAACAATAGATGCCAAAGCATAAATTTGGTCTCTCGTTAAACCAGATTCCTGTTCTTTAGCTTTTCTTTCAGACGTCCAGAATTCATTGTACTGATCTTCAAATTTTTTGAAAAATTCTTTTGGAGTAACTGTCCAGAAAAAATTATAAGTATCGATGAAGAAATATTTTTTTAAATCTTCAGCATTTTTATATCCTTTTTCAGAGGCAATTTTATCGAGATCGTTGACAAATTTTAATGAATCAAGCTCAGTTTTTTTACTCACTTTTCCAACCATCTGATAAATGTCTCCGAAATCACCAATTCTGAATGAGTTTTCAGTCTGATTTCCGGCTTTTATCATATTTACCAAGCTTGTATTGCTGGCTCCTTTTGCAAAATGATAACGACCTGGTTTGAAATATTCATCCATGTTTTTATCTTTTGCGACCTCAACAAACGACTCTTTATTATCAACATACGGACTGATAGAATCTAAAATCTGATTAAATTTTGCACCATGTGGTATTAAAACATATCCGTCTTTTGAGACGTTGTTTCCGTAATATTTACTGTAGAATTTTAAACCAAAAAATCCTGCTACTGCAAGAACAAGGAGTACGATAATGAGAATAGCTTTTTTCATTATAATTAAATAGATTAAAAGTTTTTATGTTTTTTCTAAAGAAGATCTACCTTTCCTTCGAAAACTTGTTTAGCAGGACCTTCAAGCCAAATCTGACGGAATGTTTCTCCATCTTTTTCAGCATAAACTTTAAGGTCACCACCCAATGTTTTAACTTTTATGGAGGTTAGATTGCTTTTTTTAAGAAAAGTTAAAGCAGAAGCCGTAACTCCTGTTCCACAACTGAAAGTTTCGTCCTCAACGCCTCGTTCATAGGTTCTTACGAAAATTTCATTATCAGAAATATTTTCAACAAAATTGACATTGATGCCTTTTTCTTTATAATTTTCAGAATTTCTGATGCTGTTTCCTTCTGCAAAAACGTTGAAATTGGCAATATCTTCTACATATTTAATGTAATGCGGCGAACCTGTATCTAAAACAGAATCTTCTCCGTCATTGATTATTGTTGTAACATCACCCATTTTCAGTTTTACAATATTTCCATTGATTTCGGCTTCATGAAGTCCGTCAATTGCAGTAAATATGGTTTTGTTATTTTTAAAAATCGAAAGAAAGTGAGCAAAAGCTACTGAACAACGCGCTCCATTTCCACAGAAGCTTTTGGAACCATCAGAATTGTAGTAATCAACTTCAAAATCTACACCTTCTGCCGTGTTTATCTTGATCAATCCGTCTGCGCCAATTCCAAAGCGACGGTCGCAAAGTTTTTGAATATTTGTAATCGAAAGATTATCCCACTCTCCTGAGCGGTTATCTATCATTACAAAGTCATTTCCTGTTCCCTGATATTTATAAAATTTCATAGCTTTTTTTGTCTAAAATCAACCTGCAAAATTAATATAATTAAAACAAAAAACGAACAGCGATTGCTGTCCGTTTCATTATTTAGAATGATTATCTTCTTGATCCGCTTCTTTGTGGAGTGTTGTCAGAATTATTATTGTTCTGAGGCGTTGATGGTGTACTGTTTCGATAATTTCCGTTATTGTTCTGTGTGGGTTGCGTCTGATTTCTCACGCTGCTGTTTCCCTGATTTTGATTACGGAAACCTGAATTACCTTGATTCCTTACACCATTATTGGAATTATTTCGGGGCTGATTATTATTGTAAGTTCTTTGACTGTTATTGTATCGGTAAGAATTATTTCCGTTACCCACTCCATTATTAGGTCTTTGAGTTCCTGTAACGTTTCCTACAGCTCCCGAATTACGTTGTATATAAACTTTATTTTTGTTACTTCCGTAATAATAAGGTACTCCGTTATCATAGTAATATCTCATGTCATTTCTGTAATAATATCCGTCGTTACCATAATAACCACCGGAACCATAATATCCTGAAGGAGCATAATAATATCCGTTATCATAATATGGATCTCCGTAAGCACCGTAACTGTCACTATAAACGGCACATGATGTTAAACTAAAGCCGAGTAGAAGACCCGCTGTTATTTTTAATATATTTTTCATAATTGTACTGTATTTTTTTCTTTAAAACTTTTTTTTCCAGCTGACATATCCTAAGATTGCCATTATCGTAAATACCAAATATTGAACCGAAGTTATTCCGTAACCTTTATAAATATACATCGGGATAGAAATAAGGTCACCCAAAATCCAAAAAAACCAACTCTCAATGCGTCTTTTCGCCATCAACCACATTCCGACCAAAAATACAGAAGTTGTAAAAACATCCAGCCAATTTGCCCAATCAAGATGATAAAAACCAAACTCTGTATTTTCTGCAGAAAAATGATTATCGATGTAAGGTTTGTAGTAATAAATAATCATCACTAAAAAAATACTCAGAATGAAAAGTATTGCTGCCATCATCCATTCTTTCTTTTTTGCCCAGGAAACTTCTACGTGAATTTGATCTTCAGAACTTTTGTTCCACAAAACCCATCCATATACACTCATGGCGGAATAATAGATATTAATCATGCAATCTCCCAACAAACCTGCGATAAAAAGAAGATATACATAGATTATAGTAGAAACAATTCCTGTAGGGTAAACCCAGATGTTTTTTTTTATTGAGAAAAAGACACTCATAATTCCTAATACAGTGGCAAAAGTTTCAAGTAAAATTTGCAGATTAGTATATGTTTCATAAGGTTTTATGAAGAGATCATAAATATTCATAGCTCCAAAAATAAACAAAAAACATGGTATTTTAAAATGCATTAAAATAGGTGTAAATCAGTTTTATATAATTTAAAATTAAAATAAATTGACGAAAGTTTATTAATAAATGTTAAGGTCTCCAAATTTTTTATATTTTCGTAAATCTTTAAAACAAAGAAAACAATATGTCAAATATTTGGAAAACAAAACCATTAGGAGCCTATGAGGCCGATATGAAAAAGAGTGAGCTTAAGAGGGTTCTTGGGAAATGGAGCCTTACAGCCATTGGTATCGGTGCAATTATCGGAGGTGGAATTTTTGTACTTACAGGTACCGGAGCTTACTATCATGCGGGTCCTGCTTTAGCTTTATCATTCGTTGTTGCAGGGATTGCCTGTATATTTGCGGCACTCTGCTATGCAGAATTTGCAGCATTATTACCTGTTGAAGGTTCTGCTTATGCTTATGCATATGGAACAGTAGGTGAAGTTTTTGCATGGCTTATCGGGTGGGGATTGGTATTGGAGTACGCAATGGGTTCTATGACCGTAGCGGTTTCGTGGTCCGGATATTTTAATAAATTTTTGAAAATCATTAATGTAGAACTGCCATATTATCTTACTAATGATTTTGCTACGGCAAAGCAATATGCAGTAGCTCATGGTTTAACAGAACCTGGCTTTGCGTTTAATTTACCTGCATTTATCATTGTTTTGATCGTTACTGCGATTTTGGTAAAAGGGACTAAAGAAGCTGCAGGTGCAAACAACATGATTGTAATTTTAAAAACTTCTGTTGTAGTTTTTGTAATCGTTGTTGGAGCTTTGTTTATCAATATGGATAATCTTACACCATTTATCCCGGACGAAAAAATGATTCTTCAGTCTGATGGAAAAATGGGACCAGCTTATGGTTTCAATGGGATTATTGCCGGTGCAGCCGCTGTATTCTTTGCTTATATAGGTTTTGATGCCGTTTCTACTCAGGCAGCAGAAGCTAAAAATCCTAGAAAAGATATTCCTTTTGCAATTATTACGTCATTATTGGTTTGTACAGCATTATATATTTTGATGTCACTTGTATTAACCGGAATGATGAATTATAAAGATTTCGGATCTATTCCTGATGCTCTAACCGCTCCGGTTGCTATTGCTTTTGAAAAAGCGACAGGAATGGACTGGGCTGTAATTTTGATCACCGTTGCTGCAACTATCGGACTTATTTCTGTATTGTTGGTAATGATGTTGGGGCAGTCTAGAATTTTCTTGGGAATGGCAAAAGACGGTCTTCTTCCGGGAATGTTCAAAGAAATTCACCCTGTAAGAAAAACTCCTTATAAAAATACAATCCTTTTAGGTTTAATTGTAGCTACTGTTGCGGCACTTACACCAATCAGTACTTTGGTGCATATGTGTAGTTTCGGAACTTTATTTGCATTTACAATGGTTTGTTTTGCAGTTTGGTTACTAAGGGTTAAAAAACCGGAATTAAAAAGAGGTTTCAAAACTCCTATGCTTCCTGTAGTAGCATCTTTAGGAATTTTAATCAATATTTATCTGATTATTAATCTTGAAGCAACTGCAATTTACATGGCAATTGGCTGGTTGGCTTTAGGACTTTTAATTTACTTCCTGTATGGTAAACGAAATAGTGTACTGAACAAGGGTGGTTATGATGAATTTATCGAAAAATAAATTTTAAATATATATTTTACAATCCGCAGTTTAATCTTCTGCGGATTTTTTATTTTTGTTATTATGAAAAAGATCTTCACTTTGTTATTTTCTGCGGTTGGTTTATTGATGTTTTCTCAAAAGATCGAAAGTTTTGAAACTATTTTAAATGATAAAATAAGCATCAGGGCAATCGAATTGTATGATAATAAAGTCTGGTACAGCGGAACAGATTCTAAATTTGGTTTTGTTGATTTAAAAAATAATAAGACCCAAAAACAAATTAAACTATCTGAAAAGAAGTTGCAGTTTAGAACTTTAGCCCAAAATAAAGACGCTTTTTATGCGATTAATATCGAAAGTCCGGCTCATTTTTTTAGAATAGATAAAAAAGATTTTTCGGTTGTAAATATTTATACAGATACCTTGAAAACTGCATTTTATGATGCATTATTTTTTGTAAATGACGAGCATGGAATTACGTTCAGTGATCCTGCAAAAGATTTAAATCTGAAATTATCTTTTATAATGCCAAAATTGAATTCTGTTTTAGATTTTAATACACTCACCAAAAGAGAAGGTTTTAATACCATAAAATTGAATGAAGGTGAAGCCGCTTTTGCAGCAAGTAATACTAATATTGCTCATCATGGAACCAATATCTGGATCGCAACTGGAGGGAAAAGCTCAAGAATTATTAAGATAGATTACACGACTTTAAAATCGAGTGTCTATAAAACACCTTTCATTCAAGGGGAAGCTTCTCAGGGAATTTATTCTATTGATTTTGCTAATCAGAATTTTGGAATTGCTGTTGGTGGTGATTACACAAAACAGGAAGCCAATGTCAATAATATTGCAACAACAAATGACGGCGGAAAAACCTGGCAAATTCAGGCATCAGGAAAAAATTCAGGATATACAACGTGTGTAAAAATAAAACCGAATTCTAAGGGCAAAGAAATGGTTTCTGTAGGAGATCAACACATAAGTTATTCTTCAGACTTTGGGAAAACATGGAAGAAAATTTCCGACGAAAAAGGATTTTATGTTTGCAAATGGGTAGATGGGAATACGGTTGTTTTTGCTGGGAAAGATAAAATCTCACTGATGAAATTAAAATTTTAAATTCTTTAGATAGAGCATATCTTTTCAATTACAATGGATTTGAAGTTTCTTAAATTATCTTTGATTAAAATTTTCGAATGAAAAATTTAAAAATATTTTTTCTACTATTAATTCCAACATTTTTTTATACTCAGAAAATAAGGGTTTTCATTTTGGCGGGTCAGTCGAATATGAATGGCTTTGGGTATAATAAAGATCTTCCAAATGATTTAAAAACTTTTAAAGATGTTTATATTTTTCAGGGGAATTCTGTTCCTGATGGAGAAAAAAATGGCGGAACAGGAAAATGGGATGTTTTGAAAGCTGGAAACGGAACTGGTTTTAAAACTGACGGAAAAACAAATACACTTTCAGACCGATTTGGTTTGGAAATTACTTTTGCTAAAAGAATGAAAGAGCTCTTTCCAAATGATAAAATTGCTTTGATAAAATATGCGAGAGAGGGCACTTCTATAGACAGTCTTGCAACAGGAAGTTTCGGTTGTTGGGATTCAGATTATCACGGAAAAAATGGATTGAATCAGTATGATTATTTCCTTAACACCATAAAAAATGCTTTAAGCGAAAAAGATATTGACGGAAGCGGAAAAGCAGACGAATTACAAATGTCCGGAATTCTTTGGATGCAAGGTGAAGGAGATGCAAGCTACAACGAAGAAATTGCCAATAATTATTACGCTCATCTGAAAACTTTGATGAATCAGATGCGGGCTGCTTTACGCACCGATGATTTACCGGTTGTGATTGGAAAAATTTCAGATTCTGGTAAAAATGAAAAAGGAAAAGTCTGGCCCATGGGAGAGTTGGTACAGTATGCTCAGGAGAAATTCGTAAGAGATGATAAAAACGCAGCGATTGTTCGTTCAACTCAAAAATATAATTACGGAAACGATCCATGGCATTATGACAGTGCGGGTTACATTGATTTAGGAAAGAATTTTGCGGAAGAGGTATTTAGACTCATTATAAATTTCGAAAAGAAAGACTAATATAATTCATGATCTCTAATTCAGAAGTATTGGTTAATTTTGCAGAATGAAATTCATCAATTTCATCAGTTTAGAAAAAATATAAAGTTTCAAATGAATTCGTTAATCGATAAATATAATATTCCCGGTCCGCGTTATACGTCTTATCCCACTGTTCCCTATTGGGATGAATCTACTTTTTCTCCGGAAAAATGGAAATCAAGTGTGATAAAATCTTTTAATGAAAGCAATTCGGCAGAAGGAATTTCAATATACATTCATTTACCTTTCTGTGAAGCATTGTGTACTTTTTGTGCTTGTCATAAACGTATTACAAAACAACACAGTGTAGAAGTTCCTTATCTTGAAAGTGTGCTGAAAGAATGGATGCTTTATCTTCAATTATTTAATGAAAAACCGAAATTAAAAGAACTGCATTTTGGAGGTGGAACACCCACGTTTTTTTCTCCGGAAAATCTAAAAACCTTATTGCAAGGGATTTTTGATACGGTTGAAATTGCAGAACATCCTGAGTTTTCGTTCGAAGGTCACCCGAATAATACTACAAGAGAGCATCTTCAGACTTTATTTGATTTAGGATTTAGAAGAGCCAGTTTTGGGGTGCAGGATTATGATTTGAAAGTTCAAAAAGCTATCAACAGAATTCAACCTTTCGAAAACGTAAAAAATGTTACAGAATGGGCCAGAGAAATTGGGTATACAAGTATTTCTCACGATTTGGTTTATGGTTTACCACATTCTAATTGGGAAAGTATGGCTCTTACCATTCATAAAACTTTAGAGCTAAAGCCAGATCGTCTTGCTTATTATTCTTATGCTCATGTGCCATGGATAAAAGGAGTGGGACAAAGAGGTTTTGATGAAAACGATTTACCAAGCGGTGAAGAAAAACGAAGATTGTATGAAGATGGTAAAAAATTATTAGAAGAATTAGGATATAAAGAAGTCGGGATGGATCATTTTTCTCTTGAAGAAGATGAGTTGTACAAATCTATGATTTCAGGAGATATTCATCGTAATTTCATGGGATATTCTTCAAGCAAAACTCAACTGATGATTGGTTTGGGGATGAGTTCTATCTCAGATTCTTGGTATGCTTTTGCTCAAAATGTAAAAACCGTTGAAGAATATCAAAAAATTGTGGAAGAAGGTGAAATTCCGGTAGTGAAAGGGCATGTTTTGAATGAAGAAGATTTATCAATCAGAAGACATATTCTAAATTTAATGTGCCAATTGGAAACGACTTTTGAAAATAAAGATGCTATTCCGGAGCTTGAAAACGCCTTTGATATGCTTCAGGAAATGGAACGTGATGAATTGGTTGAAATTAACCACAATCAAATAAAAATTACAGAAAAAGGAAGGGCTTTCACAAGAAATGTAGCGATGGTTTTTGATCTCAGAATGTTGAGAAATAAACCCGAAACGAGAATTTTTTCAATGACGATATAAATAAAGCGATTCAGAAATGAATCGCTTTTATTTGCCTAAAGCCTAAAGCCTAAAGCCTAAAGCTATTTAATAATTATTTTCTGGCTGTAAGATTTCAGATCTCCAGATTTAATATTGATGTAGTAAATTCCTGCAGGAATTCCTGAAATGTTAATACTGTTTTCAAAATCAAATTTTGTTTCGTCTAAAACTTTTCTTCCTTCGGTACTGAAAATTTCGGCAATATTGTTGTTACCTTTTAATCCATCCACAAAAATTCTTTCTGATGCAGGATTTGGGTAAACTCTGATCTGGCTGAATGTAGCATCCTGAACTCCCAAAGTAGTTGTGGTAATCTTGTAAATTTTACCATTATTTACTGCGGCAACGTAAAGTTCTTTAAGATTGTCTTGTCCGAATGTTGAAAAATTATTTCCGGTAAATGGTGTCGTCCATGAAATTGAATTATTAGGATCCATTGTACCGATTTGTGAGGAACAGTAATCTGCGAAAAAGTATTTTCCCTGTAAAGAAGGGTTCTGTGTTCCACGATAAACATAACCTCCGGTAATAGAACATTTGTTTCCGGAATGATCATAAACAGCAACTGGGAAAGTCATTGTTGTAGAAGCTGCACAACCACTTGTATTGTAATTATTATTTCCTTCATAACATCTCCATCCGTAATTGATTCCCGCCTGTGTTATTGGCATTCGGTTGATTTCTTCAAATAATCCTTGTCCTACATCAGCGATCATTACATTTCCGCTGGTTAAGTCAAAAGAATATTTCCAAGCATTTCTTAGACCGTAAGACCAAATTTCATCAAAACCATCAACGCTAATAAAAGGATTTCCGGTAGGGATATTGTAGGCTCCTGTAGAATTGATATCAATTCTTAAAAGTTTTCCTAACAAAGAATTTTTGTTTTGAGCATTATTATTGGGATCACCGCTACTTCCGCCGTCACCCGTTACAACCCATAAATTTCCGTCAGGAGCAAAATGAATGCTTCCGCCATTATGATTGGCAAATGGTTTTGGGATGTTTAAAATGATCTTTTCAGAATTAGGATCAGCAGTATTCGGATTGGTAGTATTCACAGAATATCTTGCTACGATAATATTTCCGGCTGTGTTGTTGTAATACACAAAAAAATATCCGTTGGTTAAATATTGTGGATGAAAAGCTAAACCTAAAAGCCCTCTTTCTCCGCTAAAGGTGACTTTACTGCTTATATTAAGAAAGTCCGTAGTATTCACGGTTCCGTTGGGTTGTATAATCTTAATGATTCCATTCTGTTGTGCTACGAAAAGACGGCTGTCATTTGCGTTGGTAATCTCTACAGGACTTGTAAGCCCGGTTGCGAATTCTTCCAGAACAAAACTTTGAGATTGTATTATTAGGGAAGAGAATAATGCTATTGAAAGTAATAGTCTTTTCATAATATTTTGAAATTTAAGGTGTTGTAAAGTTTAAATGAAAATTCCGTACCAATACCTGTTTTTAATATTCAATAAAATAAATCATAAAATATCATTAAAATAAGATTGCCGATATATCTGAAAATAAACCATTTCTGTTGCCAAAAGTTCATAAAATATCAATAAAATCATTATATTTGCCGACTTAATTTAACGTAGTTATAACAAAATGCAAGGAAAAGGACTTATTACAATTGTTGCTATTGTACTAGGGTTAATTTGCTTAAATGAGCTATTACCAACCTGGTACGCCGGCAAAATTGAATCGCAAATCGAAGCTGCGAACGGAAACGAGAAAGAAATCCAGAGATTAAAGGATGAAACTTTAAATCTTGGGTTTACAGAACTTTCTTATGCTAAGGCAAAAGACAAAGAAATGAAGCTAGGTCTTGACCTGAAAGGGGGGATCAATGTTCTTTTGGAAATCAATCAGAGAGATTTGGTGAATGATTTAACTAATTATTCTACCAATCCTATTCTTATTGAAGCCCTGAACAGAACAGATGAAGCTCAGAAAAACTCTACTAAATCTTATATCGACAATTTCTTTGTTGAGTTTGATGCCATAAACAAAGCGAAAGGTGCAAACCTTAAACTTGCAGATCCTGAAATCTTTGGAAACACTAATCTTTCTGAGATTAAATTCAACACCACTGATGAACAGGTAAAAAGCATCGTTAAGAAAAGAATTGATCTTTCTGTAGGTACAGCTTTTGAAGTTATCAGAACCAGAATTGATAAATTGGGAGCTATCCAGCCAAACGTACAAAGAGTTCCGGGAACGGCAAGAATCTCTGTAGAAATGCCGGGTATGAAAGATATCGATAAGGTGAAGAAAATGCTTCAGACTTCTGCAAAACTTCAGTTTTGGGAAGTACAGCAATTTGCTGAAGTTGCACCCTATTTCCAGACTTTAAGTGCTACAGTTGCTGCAAAAGGTGATTCTATGGGAGTTGCTAAAAATATTAACTTCCTAAACTTAATGCAAGGAGGAAAATCTGGAAGCATGAGCTCTGTAGGAAGTGTGAAACTGACAGATACTGCAAAAGTAAACAAGATCTTAAACAGTAAAATTGCGCAGTCTTTACGTCCTGCAAATATTAAATATACCCAGTTTATGTGGGGTTACAAGCCAGAATCTACAGATGAAAAAAGCTTGGTTCTATATGCTGTAAGAGGTAATATCAACCAAAAAGCTCCGGTAGACGGTGCTGTAGAAACTGCAAGCATCGGTTACGATGAATTGAGCAGAGTAGTGGTAGATATGCAAATGGACTCTAAAGGTGCTAAAGACTGGAAAACTCTTACTGAGAAAAACGTAGGAAAACCGGTTGCTGTAACTTTAGATAACAGAGTATATACTGCTCCGAATGTACAGGGTGCAATTCCTAACGGTAGAACACAAATCTCTGGTAACTTCTCTCAGGAAGAAGCTAAAGAATTGGTAGACGTTTTAGGAGCGGGTAAATTGCCTGCAGGTGCAAAAGTAGTACAGGCTACACAAGTAGGTCCGTCTTTAGGACAGGAGTCTATTGACGCAGGAGTTTTGTCATTCTCTATTGCATTCTTAATTATTATTGCATACATCATTTTCTACTATGGTTTAGCAGGAGTTTATGCGGTAATTGCAATGATTATCAACCTATTCTATATATTCGGAATTATGGATTCCGGAGACTTTACATTAACGCTTCCTGGTATTGCGGGTATTGTACTTTCAATGGCAATGGCGGTAGATACCAACGTAATTATTTACGAAAGAACGAAAGAAGAATTATTTGCAGGTAAAAATATTCTTGAAGCGTACAAAGATGGTTTCAAACATGCATTGAATGCAATTATTGATGGTCACTTAACGATGATTCTTACAGCGGTAGTATTATTCTTCTTCGGAACAGGCCCTATCAAAGGATTTGCATTGACGTTATTGATTGGTGCTGTAATGACATTGTTTACATCAATCTTACTTTCAAGAGTAATGATCTTCCATAGATTAAATAAAGGTAAAAGTCTTTCAGTTTGGACTCCTCCAACGAAAAACTTATTCAGAAATACTTGGATCGATTTTATTGGAAAAAGAAAATATTCATATATTCTTTCTGCAATTTTAACGGTAATCTCTTTAGGATCAATTTTCGTTAACGGATTTAAGTTCGGTATCGATTTTACGGGTGGTAGAAACTACGTTGTAAGATTTGATAAAGAAGTAAATGCAGAAGATGTTGAAAATGGTTTAGTTAAAGTTTTCACAACTCAGGATGGTAAAAACTCATCTGTAGAAGCTAAAACTTTTGGTAACAGCAATCAGCTGAAAATCTCTACAGATTATCTTATCAATGACGAATCGTTGAAAGCTGATCAAACTATTGAGCAAAAATTATTTGAAGGCTTAAAACCTAGTCTTCCAGCAAAAATGACTTTAGAAGAATTTAAGTCTGCAGATACAGATCACGCAGGTATTATTTCTTCTGAAAAAGTGGGACCTTCTGTTGCTGATGATATTCAGACACACGGTACTCTTGCAGTAGTTGCTGCATTGGCAGGTATTTTCCTTTATATTTTGGTTAGATTTAGAAAATGGCAGTTTTCATTGGGTGCTGTTGCGGCACTATTACATGATGCGATCATTATCTTGGGTGCATTCTCGTTATTCCATTCGGTAATGCCTTTCAACATGGAGGTTAACCAGGATTTCATTGCGGCAATTCTTACAGTATTGGGTTACTCAATCAATGATACCGTAATTATCTTCGATAGAATTAGAGAATACTTGAGAGAGAAAAAAGCGCTTACTTTATCAGGATTGTTTGATGATGCAATTTCTAGTACTTTAGGTAGAACGTTCAACACAACATTTACCACTTTACTTGTAATTCTTGCCATCTTCATTTTTGGAGGAGACAACTTGAGAGGATTTATGTTTGCATTGCTAATCGGTATTGGTTTTGGAGCATATTCATCCATCTTTATCGCGTCGGCAATTGCTTACGATTTCCTTAAAACAGGAAAAGAAGAAGAAGTACACGGTAAATCTTCCTCAGATAAAGAATTACTTGCTACAAAGTAATATCAACTACATTAAATATATTAAAGAGCCTTTCATTTGAAAGGCTCTTTTTTTATGATACGTAAATTTGAATTTTAATTAAAACTAAAACAGTTATTTCATTAACTAAAAACTATCAACGATCAACCAACAACAATTCATCAATTTAGAACGAATATTTTTCCTGATTTCCCTATTTTTGCACAACAATGGAAAATTCAAAAAAGAAAGCAGCAATGAGTTTTATATTTATCACGTTGCTGATAGATATAACGGGATGGGGAATCATCATTCCTGTAGTTCCGCAACTGATTAAAGAACTGATTCATGCAGACATCAGCGAAGCTGCAAAATACGGTGGCTGGCTTGGTTTTGCTTATGCTTTCGTTCAGTTTGTTTTTTCTCCGGTTGTAGGTAATCTTAGTGATAAATTTGGAAGAAGACCTATTATTTTGATTTCACTTTTCGGTTTTGCCATTGATTATATTTTGCTTGCTCTTGCTCCAACAATTTTGTGGTTGTTTGTAGGAAGAATTATTGCAGGAATTACCGGAGCGAGTGTTACTACAGCGAGTGCATACATTGCAGATATTTCTACAGATAAAGATAGAGCCAAAAACTTCGGATTAATTGGTGCTGCATTTGGTTTAGGATTTATTATAGGTCCGGTTTTAGGAGGTGTTTTAGGGCATTACGGAGCAAGAGTTCCTTTTTATGCAGCCGCAGGTTTATGTCTTTTAAATTTTCTTTATGGCTACTTTATCCTTCCTGAAAGTTTAGATAAAGACAAGAGACGCGAGTTTAGTTGGAAACGTGCAAATCCTGTTGGTTCGTTCAAATTTTTAGGAAAACATCCTGAGATTTCAGGATTAATCTTTGCTTTAATTTTGATTTATATTGCAGGTCATGCAGTACAAAGTAACTGGAGCTTCTTTACGATGTATGAATTTGACTGGACAGAAAGAATGGTCGGTATTTCTTTAGGTGTCGTTGGTCTTTTGGTAGGTTTAGTTCAGGGAGTTTTAATCCGATGGACAACTCCAAGGTTAGGTGAGCAAAAAAGTATTTATTACGGATTGATATTATATGCGATAGGATTACTTTTATTTTCATTCGCATCCGAAGGTTGGATGATGTTTGTTTTTTTAATTCCTTATTGTCTTGGTGGAATTTGCGGTCCAGCTTTGCAATCTGTGATTACAAAATCAGTTCCTTCAAATGAGCAGGGAGAATTGCAGGGAGCTTTAACAAGTTTAATGAGTGCAACATCCATTATCGGACCACCGGTAATGACCAATTTATTTTACTTTTTCACACATGAAGAAGCGCCGTTTAAATTTTCCGGTGCGCCTTTCTTTTTAGCATTTATATTAATGTCTGTAAGTGTAGTGATTACTTATTATGGTTTTCAGAAAAAGAAATCTTAAAATTTATTTAAAATTAAGCATAACATATTTTATATATATAATCTTTTGTAATTTAGCACCATGGAATTAAGCATTGGAGAAATGGCACTTATCGCCATTGCAATTGTAGTTTTGTTTGGTCCGGATAAACTACCCCAAATTGCTCGCGATCTTGGATCTGGAGTAAGAAAAATGCGTGGCGCAGTAGAAGATATCAAAACTGAAATTATGAAAGAAACAGATAATCCTGTTTCGGAGATAAAGCGTGAGATCGAGAAAGTGAAAGATGCTGCAAAAGATTTTAATCCGATGAAGAACATCGAAGAAAATATTTTAAACGAACAATCTCCTGCAACCGAATTACCAAAAGTAAAACCTGCAGATGATGAAACTTACGAAGGACCGGTAAGCCGTTAAAATATGGAAGAAATTATTCAAGAAGATAAAAATCTTTTTCTTTATCTCAACAATTTAGGCGATACTCCGTTTGATCAGTTTTGGATGATGATTTCTGCAACCTGGATTTGGGTTCCGTTATATGTAATTCTTTGTTATCTTCTTTATAAAAATTTCAAATTGAAATCTCTGCTGTATATTCTCCTTTTCATTGCAATTGGAGTTACTGTTTCAGATCAGGTTTCAGGGATTTTTAAATATGGTGTTGCAAGATTAAGACCTTGTCATGACCCTTCACTTCAAAACGTTATGCGTATTGTAAAATGTGGCGGGCAATTTGGTTTTTATTCTGCACATGCCTCAAATGTTTTCTTTTTGGCAAGTTATCTCACTTTTTTATTAAAAGATAAGCTTAAATGGTTTCCTTATGCTATATTTGTCTGGGCTGCAGTGGTAGCTTACAGCCGTATATATTTAGGAGTACATTTCCCGATAGATATTTTGGTAGGGGCGTTTGTTGGAACTTTATTGGGAGGGCTTTTTGCTATGCTCGCAAAAAAAGTGATAAACAAACAAACTATAAATCCATGAAAAAACATTTACTAGTACTTAGTTTAGCTGCAACATCTCTTAATTTTCTATCTGCTCAGGATAAAAAGATAGCTGAAGAGTGTTTTAAAAAAGCCGATTACCAATGTGCTGAAGAGCAATATTCAAAATTGGTGCTTTCGGAGCATATTCAGAAATATCAATCAGAACATTATATTAGTTTAGGGACTTCTCAGAGAAGATTAGGCAAGACGACATTGGCTTTTAAATCTTATGAATCTGCTTTAAAATCAAATCCTAAATCTATCGCTGTTTACGAAAATCTGGCTTCCTTGCACAATCAAAAAGGAAATCGTACTAAAGCTTTAGAATATGCCAATACAGGAGTAAAACTAGAACCAGAAAATGCGGAAATTTATTTGATCCGATCTAAGATTTACAATAATTTAGGTAAAAAAGATTTGGCAATGGCAGATTTAAAACAAATTCTCACTTTTGCTCCCGACAATATTTTAGCAAGAACAGGTTTGGCAAATCTTAAAAAAAATAATGGAGATCTTGAAGGTGCTTTAAAAGATTACAACCAATTACTCACAGAGAAACCCGAGTCTTTATTGTACAATGGAAGAGCAGATGTGTATCTGAAAATGAAAAAATCAAAAGAAGCTTTAACAGACATCAACAAAGCGATTTCTATCGATCCTAAATTTTCGCAGTCTTATATTACAAAAGCAACAATTTTGTTTGAATCTGCAAAAGATAAAGAAGCATGCTCCAATTTAGATAAAGCTGTTGCATTGGGTTACGAAAAAGCTTTATTGACAGAGTTTGAAGGAAAGTGTATGAAAAAGTAAATTATTAATTTTTACATTAAAAATAGAATCATCAGATTCACCAATGTCATTGTAATAATGACATTTTTATTTAAATATTTAGAAATAAAATTAAAAAATTCATGTTAAATATTGTTCTTGTAGAACCTGAAATCCCTAATAATACTGGTAATATTGGAAGATTGTGTGTAGGAACCGAAAGTAGATTGCATTTAATACATCCATTCGGATTTTTGATTGATGATAAAAATCTGAAACGTTCCGGTTTAGATTATTGGGTACATCTTGACGTAACAGAATATGAAAATGTTGACGAATGGATGAAAAATATTCCCGATTTGTCGCGCGTTTTCCTGATGAGTTCACATGCTGAAAAATCTTATCTGGAAACCGATTTTCAGGATGGCGATTGGCTGGTTTTCGGAAAAGAAAGTGTAGGCTTGAGCAAAGATGTTTTAGACCGTTTTGAAAATCATCTAACCATTCCGATGTCTAAACTGATTAGAAGTTTTAATATTGCCAATTCGGTGGCATTTGTCGTAGGGGAAGCAAAAAGACAAATTACCTTAAGAAAATAGTTTTCAAAGAAGTATTAATTATTAGTTTTTTTTAAAATTGCTCTGTAGGAGAGATGTGATAATAACATTGTGGTTATAGGTCGTTTCCAATTGTTGTTTAAAAAAACAATAAATTCAAATTTTATTAAAAGTCTTTTGTATATTTGAATAATATCACTTAGTAAAGATTTATTTAAATTATGAAAACACTTTCTAGACTCATTTTATCAACAGCTTTTGTAATGGCTTTAGCAATTTCAAATACTGCTTTTGCTCAGGAAACTAAAAATGAACTTGCCATCAATACCAATTCATTATTAGGAAATACAGTTAAAAGACATGAAGCATCTCCTGAATTAAAAGCAACTACTTTGATTTTTATTGATAAAAATGAAAGCTCACTTGAGGATCTTAAAGAACTTAAAGGAGATAATATAAAAGGCGTAAAAGTACTTTTAGATGACTCTATAAAGAAAAAATTCAGAGAAAAAGGAATTAAAGAAATTATTTCAGTTACTACAAAGTAATTAATCATTGTGATAAGGTTTTCCCTGTAAAATCTGATCAGCTCTATAAAGCTGTTCTACAATAAAAAGTCGGATCATCTGATGCGTAAATGTCATTTTAGATAATGACATTTTTTCGTTGGCTCTGTTGTAGATTTCGTCTGAAAAACCATACGCTCCACCAATCAGGATATGAACTTTTTTCACCGAAGAATTCATCCACGAATCTATTTTCTGAGAAAATTCACGGCTTGTAAATTGTTTTCCTTTTTCGTCAAGAAGAATCACCAAGTCATTTTTATCGATTTGATTTAAAAATAATTTTGCCTCTTCTTTTTTAAGAAGATCTGAAGATAGATTTTTGGCATTTTTTACATCAGGAATTTCTGTAATATCAAAATTCCAGTGTTTGGGAAGCCGGGTGAGATAATAACTGATCAAAGAGGTAATTTCTTTGTCATCTGTCTTCCCAATACAAACTAAACTGATTCGCATTTCTTATATTTGCTGAGCACAAATATACCTTATGGCTATAAAAATTCCTAAATTTATCTTGAAATTTCAAGATTTTCTTGATGACATACATATTCCGGTTATCGGAATATCGCTTTGGCAGATGTTTCAAATCTATATTTCAGGAATTTTTAAAGGGAGAATCGGGCGTAAAGCTGCAGCAATTTCATGGAGCTTTACCCTTAGTTTATTTCCATTTTTATTGTTTTTACTTTCTGTAATTCCATATATGCCGCATTATGATAAGCTTCAGTTTTATATTTTTGAGGTTTTAATGCATAATATTTTCCCCTCTAATATCGAAGGCGATGTCCGTAGCTATATTCAGGATAATATTATCCCCAATATGAAAGGGATCAGTAATTTAACGATCCTTATTGCACTTGTTTTCGCAACAAACGGTACTTTTTCATTAATTAATGGTTTTAATGAAAACTCGGAGGAAAAACTAACGGATGTAAAAGAATTTATACTTTCTTTTTTCATAACTATCGGGTTTGTAAGCATTATATTTTTAACGCTTTTCGGTGTTTATTATACTGAGGTGGTTTTAAAAGACTTCTCTCCTGGATATAATCTTTCCTGGCTGGTAAGAAACTTATCTAAAATCATCGGCTTTTTCTCTTTTCCATTTTTCTATTTTATACTTTTGACTTTATTTTATTGGTTGGGAACTGTGAAAATCATCAGATTCAGACAGGCGATCCCGGGAGCGATTTTAACAACAGTTCTGTTTGTTGTTACCACTTATTTCTTTGCTCTTTATGTTAAAAACATTGCCCGTTACAATGTACTTTATGGCTCGATCGGAAGTATGATTTTATTGATGGTTTGGGTGAATGTAAACGTTTATCTTCTGCTTTTTGGGAACGAACTGAACATGGCATTGAGAAAATTAAGAATCGAAAAATTACTCTCAGACGAAATAAAAAGAGAGGCGAAAAATTATCATTCTGAAAATTCTGAACCCAACCTCGAAAGTGATGATGAACACAGAAGGGCTTATAATGATAAAAAAGAAAATTAGAATAAAGCCAACTTCAATTATATTGATGATTGTATCTCTTGCGGCTTTACAGTCGTGTGAAGATGTAGTTGATCAGATTGATGAAAATAAAAAAGAACAGAACGCTGTTTCACCATACAGAGGAAGTTACGCAGGAATTTATACCGGAGATGTGAGTGGAAATCTGATTATTAATCTGAGTGAAAAAGGCACGATAGAAATAACAAGAAATACCCTGAATTCAAGTGAAATCTATGTTACAGGCTTTATGTTGATTAGTAATCTTAATTCAAAGATGGGAACCTGGGAAATGGGAAGTTCTAAAGGAAATTGGACTGTTAAGAAGAACTGATTTTCCTGTGTTTTTTTGTTCTCTTTTTCTTTGCATTTAAATTTAAAATCAAATATCCGGAAACTGCAGCGATAAATGAAGCAATTAGAATCGCAAATTTGGCTTCATCTTGAAAAGCTATTTCATGTTTAAAAGAAAGCAATGCTATGAATATTGACATTGTAAATCCTATTCCGGCTAAAAGACCTACGCCTATCATTTGATTCCATGAAGAACGTTGTGGAAGCGAGCTGATTTTTAGTTTTATAGCAATCAGTGAGAAAAGATTAATTCCTATCAGTTTACCTAAAACAAGTCCGCCAATTATTCCCAATCCTAAACTGTTGAATAATCCGTCAACCATACTGCTGTTAAAAGCAATATTGGTGTTTGTTAATGCGAAAATCGGCATAATAATAAAACTTACCGGAAAATGCAGCGAATGTTCAAGTTTTTCTAAAGGTGATATTTTTGTTTTAGAAACATTAGTTGGAATTGTAAAAGCCAATAAAACTCCTGCAATCGTTGCGTGAATTCCTGAATGATGCAGGAAATACCATAAAAATATTCCGGGAACGATATAGAAAACCAGTTTTGTAACTTTCAAATAATTTAGGAGGAATAAAACTGCAACAATACCAAAAGAGAGCAAAAGATAGATCCAATGAATTTGTTCGGTATAAAAAATGGCAATCACCAAAATAGCGCCTAAATCATCTACAATCGCCAAAGCCGCCAGAAAAATCTTTAGCGAAGCCGGAACTTTTTTCCCCAACATCGAAATAATAGCCAAAGAAAAAGCAATATCAGTCGCCATCGGAATTCCCCATCCGTTGCTGTAATCCGTTCCGAAATTAAATGCGCTGTAAATAACCGCAGGAACCAGCATTCCACCGATTGCTGCAAAAATAGGTAGTGAAGCATTTTTAAAAGAAGAAAGCTCACCTTCTACAAGTTCTCGCTTAATTTCGAGTCCAACCAAGAGAAAGAAAACAGCCATTAAGCCATCATTAATCCAAATACTTATAGGATATTTTAAATGTAAATCATCAAAACCTAATTGAAAATCTAATAATTGTTGAAAACCAGTTCCTAAGGAAGAGTTTGCAATAATTAATGCAAAAACCACACACAAAATGAGTAAAACTCCAGATGATTGATTGCTTTGGAAAAATTTTTTAAAATACTGGGTTAGTATCATTTTTTTTATTTTAAATACGTCTGATTCTTGAAATTCCGTCGATTGCTTTTAATTTTTTAAATGTTTCTTCAAGCTGACCTTTATGTTTAACTTCTAAGTTGATATTTCCTGTGAAAATTCCGTTGTTCGATTCGATAGACATACTTTTCATATCCATTCCCATTGCACCACTAATTACGGTAGTAATATCGTTGATCATTCCCATTCTGTCGAGACCTTCAATCTCAATTTTAATACGGTTTTTGAAGCTTTCTTCATTTACCCATTTTGCAGGAATTACACGGTAGTCGTATTGTGCACGAAGATTAATAGCATTGGGGCAATTATCACTGTGAACTTTAATTCCGTCTGAAATGGTAATGAACCCAAAAATTTTGTCTCCCGGAATTACCGTACAACATTTTGCATAACTGTAATTGAGTTTTTCTTCATCTTTCCCGAAAACAATCATGTCAAGATTGATTTCTTTTGGTTCTTCGTAATGCTGGTTTTTATTGGTATTTCTTTTAAACCTCGAAAGTAAATTATTGAAAACGTTTTTACTTTCAATGTATTTTCTTAAGCTACTAGCATCCAGTTCGTTAGTTTGGAATTTTAAAAATAATTCCTGAGAAGTTTTAAGGTTGAAAAATTTTTGAAGCTTATTGATTTCCTCATCGTTAAAATTAATTTTTGCATGACGAAGTTTTCTCTGTAAAATTTCTTTTCCTTCTTCTACAAATGAGTTTTTCTCAGAATTAAGATAACTTTTAATTTTCGACTTAGCTTTTGAAGTCACTACAAACTCGAGCCAGTCAAACTTTGGTTTTTGATTTTGAGACGAAAGAATATCTACCTGATCACCGTTTTGAAGAACGTAAGAAATAGGAACTAGCTTTCCGTTGATTTTTGCCCCTAAACATTTCATTCCTAAATCTGAGTGCACAGAAAAAGCAAAATCTAAAGCTGTTGCATTGGTCGGAAGAATTTTAATTTCGCCTTTGGGAGTAAATACAAAAACTTCTTTAGAATATAAATTGAGTTTAATATTATCTAAAAGTTCAGAAGTCGTAAGATTTTGTTGCTGTTCGAGTACATCACGTATTTCTGTCACCCATTTTTCAAAATTTCTGTCATCGTTACTTTGCTTGTAACCTTCTTTATATTTGTAATGTGCGGCAACACCTTTTTCTGCAATATCATCCATTCTTTCAGAGCGAATCTGTACTTCAATCCACTTTTTGTCAGGCCCAAGAACGGTTAAATGCAAACTTTCATAGCCTGTAGAACGCGGTTGGGTAATCCAGTCACGCATTCTCGAAGGATTACTGTGATAAACGTCTGTAACGATAGAATATATTTTCCATGCAAGGAATTTTTCGTTCTTAGCATCCGATTTATAAATAATTCTAATGGCATAATTGTCGAAAACTTCTTCAAAAGAAACGCCCTGTTTAAGCATTTTCCTGTAAATAGAAGAGATAGCCTTTGCACGGCCTTTTATACTTACATTTAAACCTTCATCCTTTAATCTTTCGGAAACTTCTTTGGTAAACTCATCGATATAACGGATTCGGCTTTCTTTTGCCAGTTCCAGTTTTTCGGTAATTTCATTATAAATATCAGGATTATTGTACTTTAAAGATAAATCTTCAAGTTCAGATTTGATATTGTATAACCCCAATCTATGAGCCATCGGTGCATAGATGTAAACTGTTTCAGAAGCAATTTTTTTCTGCTTATCGGGTGCCATGCTTTCCAGCGTTCGCATGTTGTGAAGCCGGTCTGCAATTTTAATAAGTATCACACGGAAATCTTCCGAAAGTGTCAACAGTAATTTTCTGTAGTTTTCAGACTGCACAGAAATATTCTGATGATTCATGATAGAAATCTTTGTCAGTCCGTTGACAATTCCCGCAATTCTTTCTCCAAAAATTTTCTTCAGATCTTCGTAAGTATATTCGGAATCTTCTATAACGTCATGTAAAAGCGCACAGGCAATTGATGAAGCTCCTAAACCAATCTCTGTAGCAACAATTTTAGCAACAGCAATAGGATGATAAATGTAAGGTTCACCAGATTTTCTTCTTTGATCTTTGTGTGCATCAAGAGCAATATCAAAAGCCTTTCGGATGAGCTTGTTATTCTCTTCATCCAAAGTTCTGTATGTGTTAGAAATCAGGTCTTTATACCTCGCTGAGATTTCTTTATTTTCTTGTTCCAAATCGTAACTCATCTGTGTAAAAGGCTTTATTTAAACGAAAATACGAAAAATATTATGATTGGTCGATGTATAAAACTAAAAATCCGCGGAAATAAATTCCACGGATCCGGTTATAAGTTTTTAGTTTTTATCTTAAGCTTTCACTTCAGAATTCATTCCGTCATGCTGTACTTTTATTCTTACATCCGGACTGTTGTGAATTTCAGCTTTACTCCGTGCATCAATCAATCTTTTTAAATTGACGTAAGAAGCCTGGTCGATGCTCATATTTTCAAATAAATAGGTTTTATGTACATGGTTTTCATCAAAGATGTGCCTCACTTTTTCGGTTAAATCTTTGTTTTTTATTTCCACACTCGCCAAGTACTGGGAGTTATGATGATCGTCACTAAGGTACACAATGTACTCGGAATCTAAGAATCCTAGGCCTTCAATTTCCTTTTCGAGTTTTTTGTAATCACTGTGCGGTCCAAATAATCCTGCTAAGATGCTTGACATAGTAATATTGTTTAGTATTGGTTGTTTAAAGATAAACATATTTTTAATATAATTAGTAAAAATTTAATAAAAATTATAATATTTTATTTTATCTATAGTAATTTAATAAAAATTAAGATATTATCTATTTTTAGTAAAACTGGTTTCTATTTTAAAAACTAAAAAAAACTCTGTAATATAAATACAGAGCTTAATTATTTAAAAAAAAGTTTTCAATCTAAATTCTCTCATTTTTAATTTCCTCCACAATTTCAGGATTTAATAGAGTAGAAGTATCTCCGAAATTAGAGAAATCTCCCTCGGCAATCTTTCTTAAAATTCTACGCATAATCTTTCCTGAACGAGTTTTCGGTAGTCCGGAAACAAACTGAATTTTATCTAATTTTGCAATCGGACCAATCTGATCCGAAATCAACTGATTAATTTCTTTAACTAAATTTTCATGTTTTCTGTCTGATCCTGAATCTTTTAAAATAACAAAACCATATAACGCGCTTCCTTTAATATCGTGAGGAAAACCAACAATCGCAGATTCTGCCACTGCCGGATGTTCATTGATGCTGTCTTCGATCGGAGCAGTTCCCAAATTATGTCCAGAAACAATCACCACATCATCCACACGACCGGTAATTCTGTAATAACCCACTTCATCTCTTAAAGCACCGTCACCTGTGAAATATTTCCCCGGAAATGCTGAGAAATAAGTCTCTTTATATCTTTGGTGGTCACCCCAGATTGTTCTTGCAATTCCCGGCCAAGGAAAACGGATGCAGAGATTCCCAGTTACCTGATTTCCTGTGATTTCATTGCGTTTATCATCCATCAAAACTGGTTGAATTCCTGGTAAAGGAAGCGTTGCGTACGTAGGTTTTGTCGGCGTAACGAATGGAATAGGAGAGATCATAATTCCGCCAGTTTCTGTCTGCCACCAAGTATCTACGATCGGGCATTTTTTTCTTCCCACATGATCGTTAAACCAATGCCAAGCTTCATCGTTAATAGGTTCTCCAACAGATCCAATGACTCTTAATGAGCTTAAATCGTGTTTGTCTACCCATTCAGCACTTTCTTTTGCTAAAGAACGGATGGCAGTTGGTGCGGTATAGAATTGGGTAACTTTATGTTTTTCAATAACTTCCCAAAACCTGTCGGGTTCAGGATAAGTTGGAATTCCTTCAAAAATAACTGTGGTTGCACCATTTAATAATGGTCCGTATAGAATGTAAGAATGTCCCGTAATCCAGCCGATATCTGCAGTACACCAGTAAATATCATTTTCCTGATAATTGAAAACATTTTTAAACGTATAAGCCGAATAGACCATATAACCAGCCGAAGTATGAAGCATTCCCTTTGGTTTTCCGGTAGAACCTGAAGTGTATAGAATAAACAACGGATCTTCTGCATCCATAATGATGGTCACGAAATCTGCAGAAGCTTTTTCGTATAAATCTTCCATCCAGAAATCTCTGCCTTCCTTCATTTTAACTTCATTGTGGGTTCTTTTTACCACCAAAGTTTTTTCTACAGTCGGGCATTTTTCCAAAGCTTCGTCAATGATTGATTTTAAATCTAAAACTTTACTCCCTCTATAGCTTCCGTCTGAAGTAATCATCATTTTTGCACCACAGTCATTCACTCTTGAAACCACAGCAGAAGCTGAGAATCCTGCAAAAATAACAGAATGAACAGCTCCTATTTTTGCACAAGCTAACATCGTAACCGCCAGTTCAGGAATCATCGGAAGATATATGCAGACTCTGTCGCCTTTTTGGATTCCCATGTCTTTCAAAACATTGGCTGTTTTGTTCACTCTTTCGTAGAGTTCGTTGTAGGAAATGTGCTGTGCTTCTTCTTTTGGGTCATTAGGTTCCCAGATGATTGCTGTTTTTTCGCCACGCACTGATAAATGTCTGTCGAGGCAGTTTTTAGTAATATTTAATTTAGCATCTTTAAACCATGTGATTTTTGCCTCATTCATATCATATTTTACCACTTTGCTCCATCTTTGATACCATACAAAATTTTGATCAGCTACTTTATCCCAGAATTTTTTCGGGTTCTTGATTGATTTTTTGTACTCTTCAAAGTAGTGCGGTAAATCTTCTATCACGTAATTTCTCATACTTTTTATTTTTAGAATTATTTATTTTTTTTAATTTATTTTTTTTGTCTTTTGAATTTGAACACGAAGTTCACAAAGTTTTTTTACTACCAATTGCTTTCAAGTCTCATGAAGCCGTTTCACTTATATAAGTTTAGTGTTAGCTTAGCAGTAATTTCTTTTCCATGATTGGTAAAAATCTATCTTTAATTGATGTTTCAATTTGTCCAATTTTTTCAAATCCGAAGCTTTCATAAAATTTTTGAGCATTTGGGTCAGCGTCTAGAATTATTCTTGCTTTTTTGCTTTGTTTTATCTTTAAAATGAAATCATTCATTAATAATTTACCATAACCCTTTCTAATACTCTCGGGTAAAACGAAAAGATTATCAAGTCTTACGCTGTCTTCTTTAATGTTGAAATAAGAATAATAAGCGACGACTGAATTATTCACACATAATTTATAAACTTTATTATTTTTGATATAATCTTTTGTAATGGTAAGCAAATCTGACCACTCATTCATCTGGTCTTCAGAATATCCCCAATATGCCTTTGATTTTTTTGTAATCTCAGTCAAAATTATGTGGTCATCGGTATTTGCTTGAATAATTTCTCTCATTATCTCCTTCTAATTAACTTCTATATTGCTGAATCTTTTCTTGAATTTCCTCAATAATCTTCTCATCATCAATCGTCGACGGAATCTGAAATTCTTTTCCATCAATAATTGTTCGGATTAATTTTCTTAAAATCTTTCCCGAGCGGGTTTTTGGAAGCCTTTTGACCACCATTACACTTTTCAGGAATGCGACTGCGCCAATCTTTTCTCTGACTTTAAGAATGATTTCTTTTTCAACATCTGCTTCTGAAATTTCAGCACCATTTTTTAAAACTATCGTTGCAAAAGGAACTTGTCCACGCAAATCATCATCAATTCCGACGACAGCACATTCGGCAACATCGGGATGTGATGAAACAATTTCTTCCATTTCAGAAGTCGAAAGTCGGTGGCCTGCAACATTGATGACATCATCCACTCTTCCTGTGATGAAAATATAGCCATCTTCATCTTTTATCGCTCCATCTCCAGAAAAATAATACCCTTTATATTGTGATAAATAACTTTTCTCAAAACGTTCGTAATCATTCCAAATTCCCAACATTGCGCCTGGAGGAAGTGGAAGTTTGATGACTAGATATCCTTCTTTATGTTCATCTAATTCGTAACCATTTTCGTCAAAAATTTTAATATCGTACCCCGGAATCGGTTTTCCTGCTGAAGCTCTTTTAATTTTATAATCATCATCAAAAGTCATCAGGCCCAACATCGGTGAGCCGGATTCCGTTTGCCACCAATGATCGATGGCAGGAACTCCGATGTGTTCTGCAAACCAATCCAAAGTTGCGACATCACATCTTTCTCCAGCCAGAAACTGTTTTTTGAAATGGCTTAAATCATATTTTTTAACTAGTTTACCATCTGGGTCTTCTTTTTTAATGGCTCTGATTGCTGTAGGAGCAGTGAACATTGCTGAAACTTTATATTCAGAAATGATTCTCCAAAAAGTTCCTGCATCGGGAGTCATGATAGGTTTTCCTTCGAAAATGATGGTGGTATTTCTGTTAATTAAAGGTCCGTAAACGCTGTAACTGTGACCGACTGCCCATCCAAAATCGGAAGCCGCCCAGAAAGCTTCGCCTGGCTCAATTCCATAAATGTATTTCATGGAAAATTTTAAAGCGGTTGCATAACCTCCTGTATCTCTTGTGATTCCTTTCGGTTTTCCAGTCGTTCCAGAAGTGTAGAGTAAGTACAAAGGATGATTGGATTCTACTGAAACACAATCTGCCGGTTCTGATTTTTCAACCAATTCTTCGTAATCAATAATTCCCTCGAACATTTCATGTTGATTATCAACTAATTTCCTGTTGAAAACAATGATATTTTCTACTTTATCCTGTGCCAGTTCAATCGCTTTTTCAACCAATGGCAGATAAGGAATTCTTTTCGCAATTTCAATCCCTGCTGTGGCGGTAATTAAAGCTTTCGGTTTGCAGTCATCAATTCTTACAACCAATTCGTGGGGTGCAAAACCTCCGAAAACAACATTATGAATCACACCGATTCTTGCACAAGCCAGCATTGCAAAAAGCGTCTGTGGAATCATTGGCATGTAAATCACGGTGGTGTCGCCTTTTTTTAAACCTAAAGAAACCAATCCACCAGCCAATTTCGAAATTTCTTCTTTTGCCTGATTGAATGTGTATTTTATTTTCTGGTTGGTAACCGGAGAATCGTAAATAATCGCAGTTTCTTCCCCAAAACCATCTTCAATGTGTTTGTCTATGCAGAGATAAGAGATGTTTAGTTTTCCATCCGTAAACCATTGAGTGTAATCGTTTTTGTCTTTTGAAATAATCGTTTCAGGAAATTTAAACCACGAAATTTCCTGCGCCTGTTCTTTCCAGAACTGCTCTTTGTTTTCTATGCTTTGTTTAAAAAGTGTCTCTGTATCCATATTAATTTTTGTGTTTTAAGTCATTGCTTTGTACGTCATTGCAAGGAGCGAAGCGACGAAGCAATCTCTTAATCATCTTAATTTCTTAAATCAAACTTAATGGTTTAAAATTAACCCTTGAGATTGCTTCACTTCGTTCGCAATGACGGTGTGTGAGTATCCATCAAAACATTTCCTCAATCTGCGAAATCAGTTTTTTAATCGAATAAGGTTTTGTCACATACGCATCAGCTCCCATTTCTAGTCCTTTTTCAATATCTTTCGGATTATTTTTGGCACTCAGAAAAATAACTTTTGTGTTTTTTAAAGCTTCATTTTTCTTTATTTCTTCCAGAGTGCTGTAGCCGTCAAGATTTGGCATCATGATATCGAGCAAAATCACGTCAGGAACGATGGTTTTTAAGAATTCCAAAACCTCAGTTCCGTCTCTGGCGATGAAAACTTCGTAACCGATTTTCCGGAAACTGTATTCGAGTGACATTAATATTTTATGTTCGTCATCAGCAATTAAGATTTTTTTCATTTCTGTACTTCGTTAAGGTTCAACTTCATGGTCTTTTATTATATTGTTTTTCGGAAGGGTAATGGTAAATGTCACGCCCAATCCGCTGTTTTCTGCTTTAATGTTTCCGTTATGGGCTTCGACGATTCTTTTTGAAATTGCCAATCCAAGGCCACTTCCGGTAGGTTTTCTGATGTTTTGATTTTTAGCCTGATAAAATTTATCAAAAATCATTTCCAAATCTTCTTCGGGAATATGCTTTCCAGTATTGAATATTTTTATAATTAAAAAATTATCTTTTGCTGAAAATTTAGTTTGAATTGTACCTTGATCTTCTGTGAATTTCAAGGCATTTCCTAAAATATTTTGGAACAACTGAATAAATCGCGCTTCATCATATTCAAATTGATAATGATTCAATAAATCAACTTCGCTTACATGAATGAATTTCTGCTGAATCAAATGCAGGATAGGATTTAAAGCTTTTTTATAGCTTTCGATAATATTATTTTCCTGAATGTTTAAAGCAATTTCTCCGTGTTGAAGTTTATCCAAATACAGAATATCATTAATGATTTCGCTTAAGCGGTCAGATTCTGTGATGATGTTATTTAAAAATTCTCTTTTAATATCTAAAGGAATATCGTCGTCATCGGCTAAAATTTCTCCAGCCGAACGAATTGCTGTAATCGGAGTTCTTAATTCATGCGCAACAGAATCCAGAAAATCATCTTTCTGGCGGTCTTTAACGATGAGATTTTCATTGGCGGCACTGAGATCATTAGAAAGTTGCTTTAGTTCTTCAGATTTCTCGGTCAGTTTTTTATTTAGCGTGATATTTTCTTTAGATTCTTCTAAAATATTTAAAACTTCTTTCAGTGAAATTTTATCTTCTTTCGTCACGCCTTCAATTAAAATCTTTGCTGAAGCTGTCCCGATTCTTCCCGCCAAAAGATTTTCAGAAAACTTAATAAATCTTGAATCTGCTGTTTCGGTTTGCAGATCGATATTGTATTTAATATTGAAAATCCGCATCGCCTGTTCAGTTTTCTTTTTACCTAAAAAACGTTCCAGAATATTTTGAATATCAGAAACATAAGCTGTTCCTCTCCAAATGAATGCGTTTTCGTGATTTTGAATATACTTATCTATGTCGACGTACAATTCAGCAAAATTTCTTTCTCGGTAATTTCCTTTCATGCTTACAGAAAGTGTGGTGAATAGGGCAGTATTCACCAAAATTGACCAAAAGAAAATTTCAGGAATTCTGGTTAAAAAAGAAATATCAAAAAACTGAAAAGCATCGTATAAATCTCTTAAAATCCCTTTCAATTCAGAATTGTAAGAAAAATAGTATTGTGGAATAATTAATCCGAAATAACAGATTACTAACCCTGCTAAAAGCCCTGTTATTGCACCTTTATAGCTTCCTCTTCTCCAGAAAATTGCTCCAAAAAAAGCCGGTGACAATTGTGCAATTATAACAAATGAAATTAATCCGACAGAATCTAGAGAACTTCTTAAAATAAAATATTTATAAAAACCAAAAGCCAAGATAATCAACCCGAAAATTGAAAACTTACGGATATTGGTAATGTTTCTGGTGTTTTGAACTTCATTTTCAGCTTTAAATTTTCCCAATAAACCGTAAGGAATAATCAAATTGTTGGAAAGCATAATTGACAAAGTGATTGCCGAAATGATAATCATTGAAATACACGAACTTAATCCTCCCAAAAATACCAAAACCGTAATCAATGTGTTGTCAAAATGCTGCGGAATTAAAATAGAGTAGAACTCGGGATTCACGTTTTGTCCGGCAAAAATTAATCTTCCGCCCCAGGCAATCGGGAAAATGAAAATGGTGAATATCAATAAATATAAAGGGAAGAACCAAATTGCTGTTTTGATGTGTTTTTCCTGTCTGTTTTCGACAATTGCGGTGTGAAATTGTCTCGGTAAAATGCAAATTGCAGTTCCGGAAATCATACATAGAACCATCCAGTTCATAGCTCCTTCAATTCCATTAAAGGTGTTTTTAGCTTTAAAATCTTGGAATTTACTTGCCTTTTGATATAAGTCTGAAAATCCGTCAAATGCATAATAGATGACGAATAATCCTAAAATAATAATGAAAAATAATTTAAGAAAACTCTCCAAAGCAATTGCGGAAATAATTCCTAAACGTTTTTCGGAGGCATCAACATATTTTGTTCCGTAATAGGATGAAAAAACAGCGATTAAAATAACTACAAAAGTTCCGCTGTCCGTTAAAATATTTTGTGAAAATTTAGTTTCTGTAACTAAGTGAAAGGTTTCAGAAATCGCCTTAATTTGCAATCCGATGTAAGGAATAATCGCAAAAAGGCAGACCAAAGTAATGATGGCGCTGAAACTTCTGCTGTTTCCGTATCGTAAAGAAATGAAATCGGCTAAACTGCTAATTTTATTGACTCTAGAGATACGAACAATCCTTGTATTAATGTAAATCCAAGCCGGAATTACCATGATCGGGCCAATGTAAATAGGTAAATAATTGAGTCCGCTGGTCGCTGCCACGCCGATACTTCCATAATACGTCCATGCGGTGCAGTAAACGGCAAGCGACAATGCATAGATGTATGGGTTATTGATCCATATTTTACTCTTTTTCTTCTCTGCCAAATGGGCAACTAAGAACAAAAGTGCGAGGTAAATCAATACGACAGCAAATAATGCGAAACTACTCATCATATTTTTTTACGATTACAAAAGATATAATGATAGAAATCATCCAGACTGCGAAAAAATAAACAAGAAGCATCGGGTAACCCAAAACCTCTTTCTCACTGTTGAAAAGCAAGGAAATAGGAATACTGAAAGCGATAAGTAAACCTATGCTCAGAATAATCAGTTTTTGTTCGTGTCGCTTTTTCATGAATATTGAATAATCAACGATAAAAGATAATTGATGAACAAAATCATTCATCAATTATCATCTATCGTTTATAATTTAAACTTTATCATCCGAGTATTCTCCGGTTAAAGAATAATATCCGAAAATTGCCATTCCTCCTGAAACAATTGGTACCAATACGAAAAGTATAATGATGCCGAATACCAGATCTTCCTGCTTCCCTGATGTAATTTTAGGGATGCCCATTACCGTTATTCCGAAGTAGGCAACGGTCAAGGCAGCTAAAATCCATACAATGCCTAATATTTTTTTTAATCCGTTCATTTTAGTAGATTTAAAATTAATAAATTTTTAAGTGATTATTTCTATTAATCGTGGATATTGTTATTCTTATTTTTTAGATAAATCAATCCTATGACTAAACAGACTGCAGCAACGCCTATCGGATACCAAAGACCTTCAAGATACCACGTTGCATGTCCTGCATCTTTTCCGGAAGTTACGAGATAAGTGGCTACTGCAGGAAGCAAGCCTCCAAAAACCCCATTACCAATATGATATGGCAACGACATCGACGTGTAGCGGATTCTCACTGGGAACATTTCAACTAAAAATGCTGCAATCGGACCGTAAACCATCGTCACAAAAATCACCTGAATAAATACGAGGAAAACCAAATACCATCTTGTGTCGTCATTCAAAGTAATCGATGTCGAAACTTTTGGTTCTTCCGCTTTTCCGTCTTTCATCACGGAACCGGCGGCTGACCAATGAACGATACTGTCTTTTTTAATTAAAGTTCCGTCTGTAAAAGTGGTTTCTTTATGAAAAGTAATTAAGCTGTCTGTTGCGATATCTTTATGAATTGCTGCAGTTCTGGTTTCTTGGATTCCTTCACTTTCACCCGTTTTCGCTTCAATGTTGACGCTTTTGTACATTGCATCATAAATCGGTCTGTAGGCTAAAATCGCTATTAACATTCCTGTCATCATAATGGCTTTTCGCCCGATTTTATCTGAAAGCCAGCCAAAAAACACAAAGAAAGGTGTTCCCATCAATAAAGCTGTTGCCATTAAATAATCGACCTGCATAGAATTGATATTCATTACTTTTTGGAGAAAACTCATTGCGTAAAACTGCCCTGTGTACCAGATCACACCTTGTCCCATTGCAGCACCGAATAGTGCCAGTAAGACAAATTTAAAATTGAATTTATTTCCGAAACTTTCTTTCAAAGGATTTTTTGAAGTTTTCCCTTCACTTTTAGCCTTCGCAAAAAGCGGAGACTCCTTCATGTTTTTTCTGATGAAATAAGAAACTCCAACCATTAAGATTGAAATCCAGAACGGAACCCTCCATCCCCACGAATCAAAATCTTCGGCAGAAAGCGTATTTTTTGTAATTAAAATTACAATTAATGAAATGAAAAGTCCTGCTGTAGCGGTAGTTTGAATCCACGAAGTCCAGTAACCTCTTCTGTGTGGCTGTGAATATTCTGCAACATAAGTCGCTGCTCCTCCATATTCTCCACCTAAAGCTAAACCCTGTAAAAGTCTTAATATTAAAACTAAAACCGGTGCCATAAATCCGATGGTTTCATATCCTGGAATACATCCGATCAGGAATGTCGAGAATCCCATGATCAATAAAGTAACTAAGAAAGTGTATTTTCTTCCGATAATATCTCCCAGTCTTCCGAAAAACAAGGCTCCGAAAGGCCTGACTACAAATCCTGCTGCAAAAGTCGCCAATGTAGATAAAAATGCTGCGGTAGGATTATCTGCCGGAAAGAATTTGGTCGCCAAAACCACAGCCAGACTTCCGAAAATATAGAAATCATACCATTCTATCAAAGTTCCGAGGGATGATGCGGTGATCACGCTCCAAATGGTGCGGTTTTTCTGCTTATCCGTCATATTCTCGTAAGCATCATGATGTTGTTCGCTCATATCACTAGATTTTTTTGTTTAAATTATTATAATGGAAATTGTTTTTTATAGATAGATCTGAAGTTGTACAATAAATTCTCCTTTAGATTTTGGGTTTTCAGTCGAACTTGTGTAAACCGGTCTTGTTGAATATTGTGTTGTAATTTTTGCGTGATGACCGTCTAAAAACCAGTTCGCTCCCACATCAAATTGTGAAGAAGACTTATCAAACGCTTCAAAATCTTTATACGTGTAAGCCGCAAAAGGCTGAATTCTGATTTTAGGTTTTTCAGCTTGGCTTGGTAATAACAAACCTGCCTGAGCATAGACCACATTTCCGGTTCCGATCATTGGTTGAAGATTTCCGGGACCAGCCAAAGCTCTTTGTCCAACAAAATTTGGGTCGTTGGCTGCAATATTCATTGTTCCTAAATTTCTAACGTAATTGGGTCCGAAATTATAGTTGAAATATCCTGCATACGCCGAAACTGCCATTTTATTTTTTGCTTCACCTAAAGGAATATCGGCAAAAGCATCTACAGAAAGTAGGGTGATGTCGTGTTTTTCAATATTTGAGTTGACTGAAGTTCTTGTTCCTTTGGCTTGATGATAAAAACCTGCACCGACGTTGAAAACTTTTTTGGTTCCTAAATAAGATCCCACTTTGAAAGGAAGAAGATTAGATTCTGTATCTAAAAATTGGTATTCAAAATAACCGGCTTTAGACCAATTTGGGTTTCCGTTGTTGTCAACTGCAACTTCATTTCCGGGAACCAAAGTATTTGGAGGAGTTAAATCTGTTGCGAATGGTTTGTTTAAACTCATTCGGTATTCAAACTTTCCATATTTACCTTTTGCGAAAACTCCCATCTGTCTTGCAAACTGGTCGGAATTATCAATCAAAGGCCAGCTGAAAATAGGTGAGTCTACTGTAAGAAAGTTTAATGTTGAAGCCATTGTCATACGGGAAAGTCCCATGTAATAATGAAGTCCGCCTCCTAAAGTTAAGCTGAATTTTCCTGCTTCACCCGGCATAATTACGGCATATTCATTCCATGCATCATGAAAGAAAAGTTGTGTTTTTTTGCCGTTTCCGTAGCCTCCAGTTCCGGTTGTTCCGGTTGCACCACCATTAATGAATGTCTGATTATTCATTCCGAAATGCGCTAAAATCATATAGCGCTTGGTTACTTGTGCGTAAGCCAAAATACGGGCTCTTCGGTTTCCTAAATTCCAGGTATTGTCAGTAGGCTCACCTCCAACCATACTTCCGGGATTCATTTCTGTGTTCCTGATCCAGAACTGATCCCATAAAATAAATCTAACATATTTATCTCCTTCAGGATTTAAATTTATTTTTAAACCATTTCCATAATCAGGAGAACCTTGACCGTATACAGAACTGCTAATTAAAGCTAATCCAATAAAACTTAATATTTTCTTCATAAATTATTAATTTTTTGGCTGTTATTTTATGAAAGCCAAATTGTAATTAATAATTTAGTTATAAAAATTTAATATATATTTATGCTGTGTATATAGTTACAAATTATAAATGATGAATTATGAGTTTGAAAATTTTTCTTTTTTTTAAATTAAATTATTGATAATCATTAAATTGATTTTTTTTTTAAAACTCATAACTTATAATTCATAACTCACCATTCAGGAAATTATTTCTTAAAACGTTCCCATTTAATCAACATATATTTATCTGCAAACTGCGTAATAATTAAACCGGAATCTTTAATGTTTTCTTCTTTGGCAATATATTCAATCAGCTCATTTTGTTTTAAGATTTTATAAACCGGATGAAAGCCAGAATGAGGTGGTCGTATGATATTATATTTCTTGATCCATGAACTTATCGTAACATGAGAAACGCCTATAATTCGCTCTATTTCACGGAAACTCAAGCCTTCAAGATATAGTTGTAAAGCTTTTGTTACGTAATAATCATCAATCTGTTTTCCAAGCTTTTTTACGGTAAAATAATAGTTGCAGTCTTTGCAGTGGAAACGTTGTTTTTCGTTAACGATTCCACTTTTTACGATTTTATTGCTGGTGCATTTTGGACAGTTATTTTCCATAACTATATATTTTTAGCAAATGTATAATAATTTAGCAAAATATTAATTCAATTTAAAGATAAAATTACCTGTTTATTAATTTAATTCAATAAAAATATCTTTTTAATTTGGTTTTTAAAGTTATTATACTTTAAATTTGCCAAAAAATTCAGATAAATAAATGGAAATACAAATTTCCTCATGCGAACATTTAATGTATGTGAGTGAAATACAGCAGGAAATGTATGATTCTGCACAGCGAAGAGGAACGGGGATCGCAAAACGTTCCATAGAATATTTAAGCAAAAAGATTTCAGAAGGCAATGCTGTTGTCGCCACTGAAAACGGGGAATGGGTGGGTTTCTGTTATATAGAAATGTGGTCCCACGGACAGTTTGTAGCCAACTCAGGATTGATTGTTTCTCCAAAATTCAGGAATGGAGGTATTGCGACTATGATCAAAGACAGAGTGTTTGCATTGTCGAGAGAGAAATTCCCAAATGCAAAAATATTCGGTCTGACGACGGGACTTGCTGTAATGAAAATTAACAGTGACTTAGGTTATAAGCCAGTAATTTATTCTGAATTAACTCAGGATGATGAGTTTTGGAATGGTTGCAAAAGTTGTGTGAACTATGAAATTTTGATGAAAAAAGAACGTAAAAACTGTCTTTGTACAGCAATGCTTTTCGTTCCTGAAAATAATAAAGTAAATGAGGTTGTAAACAATCAACCCGAAAATCAATATAATAATGAACAAGAAAGTAGTCTTAGCGTTTAGCGGAGGTTTAGATACCTCTTACTGTGCCAAATATTTGAGTGAAACACTTGGGTATGAAGTGTATGCAGTGACTGTAAATACCGGAGGTTTTTCTAAAGAAGAGGAAAAAGAACTGGAAAAAAAAGCCTTCAATCTTGGGGTGAAAGAATACAGGTGCGTAGATGCTCAGGAAGATTATTATAATTCTTGCGTAAAGTATTTGATTTTTGGGAATGTCTTGAAAAACAATACATATCCATTATCTGTAAGTGCTGAACGTACGATTCAGGCGCAGGAAATTGCAAAATTTGCGATTGAAATCGGTGCTGATGCTATTGCTCACGGAAGTACAGGTGCTGGAAATGACCAGGTTCGTTTCGATTTAATTTTTCAGGTGATGTGCTCGAATGTAGAAATTATTACGCCGATTCGTGATATGGCTTTATCTCGTGAAGAGGAAATTGAGTTTTTGAAAAGTCATGGCTACGAAATGGAATTCCAAAAAACACAATATTCTGTGAATAAAGGACTTTGGGGAACTTCAGTTGGTGGAAAAGAAACTTTAACATCAAGAAATTATCTTCCTGAAGAAGCTTTTCCTTCGCAAATTAAAGAAACTCAGCCTTCAGAATTGGAAATTGAATTTAAAAATGGAGAAGTTGTAGCGGTAAACGGTGAAAATTTTGAACACTCGGTTTATGCCATTCAAAAAATTGAAGAATTAGCTTCGGCTTACGGAATTGGTCGTGACATCCACGTTGGAGATACGATTGTTGGAATCAAAGGAAGAGTTGGTTTCGAAGCGGCAGCGGCCTCTGTGATTATCAAAGCGCACCATTTATTGGAAAAACATACGCTCTCAAAATATCAGCAGATGATGAAATCTCAATTGTCTGACTGGTATGGAAACTGGCTTCACGAAGCGCTTTTCCTAGATCCTGTGATGAGGAATATCGAATCTTTCTTAGATGATTCTCAAAAAACAGTTAGCGGAAAAGTATTTGTAACGCTTCATCCCTACCGGTTTATTTTAAATGGAATTGAATCTAAACATGATCTAATGTCCGATAAATTCGGTAGTTATGGCGAAGCAAACAGAGCATGGACGGGAGAAGATGTGAAAGGCTACACAAAAATTGTAAGCAATTCCTTAAATATCTATCATCAGATAAATAAATAATATTTGGGCAGCTTTATCCGTCTTCCGCTCCCAATCTTTTGTTCGTCGTTCCTCCTCACAAAAGGATTTCCGCTCAAGTCGGGCTGCGTGCAATTCAATGTCTAAAAATGAACCCAAAGGGTTCAATAATAATAGCCACAGGTGCAACCTGTGGAAATAATAAAAATGAAAAAAAATATAGGAATTATCGGTGCCAACGGCTACACAGGAAGCGAGTTAGTTCGTCTGTTGGCTTTTCATCCCAATGTGACTTTGAGTTTTTTATATAGTCGTTCAAATTCGGGGACAAAGATTTCAGATTTGTACCCGGATTTAGCGACGGTTTGTGAGATGGTTTTAACAGATCAATCAGAAAATGTAGATATTTTGTTTTTATGTCTTCCTCACAAAGAAAGTCAAAATTGGCTGACTCAAAATGCTGTAAAAGATGAAACATTAGTAATCGATTTAGGAAATGATTTTCGTTTAGAAGGAAATTTTGGAAACAGAAATTTTATCTACGGTTTGCCTGAAATCAACAAAAAACAACTTTCAGGAGCAAAAAGTATTGCGAATCCGGGATGTTTTGCAACAGCGATTCAACTGGCTTTACTTCCATTAGCTCAAAAAGGTTTGTTGAATGAAGTTTACACAACGGGAATTACAGGTTCAACAGGTGCGGGTCAGTCTTTACAGGCAACGACGCACTTCACTTGGAGAAACGATAATATTTCAGCATATAAAACCTTAACGCATCAACATGTGGATGAGATTTTACAGCAGTTAATTTCTTTTAATACGAATGAAATCAGTCTAAATTTTGTTCCCTGGAGAGGCGATTTTGCGAGAGGTATTTTTACGAGTTCTACGGTGAAAACAGATGTAGAACTTTCAGATATTTATCAGTTGTTTAAGGATTTTTATGCAGATGAGCCTTTTGTGAAGGTAAGTGAAAGAGCAATTGATTTAAAGCAGGTTGTCAATACCAATCGCTGTGTGATTCATATAGAAAAGAGTGGAAATGTTGCGGTTATTCACTCAGCGATTGACAATTTGTTAAAAGGAGCTTCTGGGCAGGCTGTTCAAAACATGAATCTTGCAATGGACTGGGAAGAAAATTTAGGATTGAATTTAAAACCGATTGCGTTTTAAATGTGAATGGTCAATAAGTCAATCGTGAATTTTAAAAACTCGAATCAAAACCGACCTAGGAAAATGGAGCGTTAAGAAAAATAATTTTGTGAACGTTAAGAAAATTCTACTGTTCGAAGCGCGAGACAAATGTCGAACCGAAGAACAAATGTCAAATTCGCGCAAGTTTTAGAATTTTTAGAGAACAAAAATATTTTTTAGCGGAAGTTTCCAAGTCTTGAACTTTTGTTTCTTTTGCTTCAAGGCAAAAGAAAAATATAAAAAACAAAAAAATGAATTTATTCAACGTATATCCATTATTTAACATAAATCCAGTAAAAGCTCAGGGATCATTTCTTTGGGACGATAAAGGAGAAAAATATCTTGATTTTTACGGAGGTCATGCGGTAATTTCAATCGGTCACAACCATCCGCATTATCAAACTCAATTAAAAAACCAATTAGATAAAATATCTTTCTATTCAAACTCGGTTCAGAACGAATTACAGACTGAACTAGCTGATAAATTAGGAAAACTTTCAGGCTTGGAAGATTATAATTTATTTCTGTGTAATTCAGGAGCTGAAGCGAACGAAAATGCTTTAAAACTAGCCTCTTTCCACAACGGAAAAAGTAAAGTGCTGTATTTCTCAGGCTCGTTTCACGGAAGAACTTCGGCGGCAGTTTCGGTGACAGACAATCCTAAAATCGTAGCTCCGGTAAACTATAACGAAAGATTTATTAAATCTGAATGGAACAATATCGAACAGCTTGAAGCCGTTTTTGAAAATCAGGGAAGTGAAATTTCATCTGTAATTATTGAAGGAATTCAGGGAGTTGGAGGAATTATGATTCCAACGGTTGAATTTTTAACTAAAATCAAAGAGCTGTGTGGAAAATATGATGCGGTTTTGATTTTAGATGAAGTTCAGTCCGGTTATGGAAGAAGCGGATATTTCTTTGCGCATCAGGAATTTGGAATTGAAGCAGATATCATCACAACGGCAAAAGGAATGGGCAATGGCTTTCCAATTGGCGGAGTATTGATTCATCCGAAATTTCAGGCAAGCAATGGTTTATTGGGTACAACTTTTGGCGGAAATCACTTAGCTTGTGTCGCTGCAATTGCGGTTTTGGATGTGATGAAAGATGAAAATCTCATCCAAAATGCTCAGGAAATGGGCGAATATATTGAAAATGAAATTAAAGATTTTCCACATATTAAAACGATCCGAAGGAAAGGCTTGATGATTGGAATAGAACTCGACAGGGATTGCTCAGAAGTGAGGAACAGCCTGTTGTACAATCATCATATTTTCACCGGAAATTCTAATGATAAGGCTGTGTTGAGGATTCTTCCGGCGCTTAACATTAAAAAAGAAGAAACTGATTTATTCATCAGTGCTTTGAAAACTGTTTTAGAAAATCTTTAAATTTTAATTAACCACAAAATTTTAAACACTTTAGTTTAATTAAGTTAAAAAATAAAGTTGAAGAAGTTTACTTAAGATTTTGAAAATCTTTGATTTTCAACTCATGTGTTCTAAATATTTCAATATTATAAAACTTCTAAAGTGTACTAATGTGTTAAAAATTTTTGGTTTAAAATCAATTCAAAATGAAAAAATTTACCTCTGTAAGTGATGTTGAAAACTTACAGGAAATCATAAAAAAAGCTTTACAAATTAAAGAAAATCCTCTTTCGGAAACCGAAAAAGGAAAAGGAAAAACAATCGGACTTGTATTTTTAAATTCAAGTTTGAGAACTCGTTTAAGCAGCCAGATTGCGGCACAAAATTTAGGCTTAAATGTATTAACGTTAAACGCAGCTCAAGAAGCCTGGAATCTGGAATTCGCAGACGGAGCTGTCATGAATGGCAATACTGTTGAACATATCAAAGATGCCATTGAAGTATTAAATCAATATTGTGACATCATCGCCGTTCGTTGTTTTGCAGGAATGAAATGTAAGGAAGATGATGTTAACGAAAGCATTTTAAGCCAGTTCGAGCAACATGCAAAAGTTCCCATTATTTCATTGGAGTCGGCTACACGTCACCCTTTGCAAAGTTTGGCCGATTGCATCACAATTACAGAAAACTGGAAAGAAGAACGTAAACCAAAGGTTGTTTTAACTTGGGCACCTCATATTAAACCGATTGCTCATGCTGTAGGGAATTCGTTCGCAGAATGGATGCAGGAAATGGATGTTGAGCTAGTTATCACTAATCCTGAAGGTTATGATTTGGATAAAAACTTCACGAAAGATGTAAAAGTAGTCCATAATCAGGATGAAGCGTTGAAAGATGCGGATTTTATTTATGTGAAAAACTGGTCGTCTTTTGATGATTATGCTGCAATGCCTGAAGTGAAAGAAAACTGGATGCTGACGAATGAAAAATTAGCTAATACCAATCAAGGAAAAGTGATGCACTGTCTTCCGGTTCGTCGTAATGTAGAATTGAGTGATGAGGTGATGGACGGTAAAAATTCGATTATTTACCAACAGGCAAAAAACCGAATTTTTTCCGCTCAGGCGGTATTTTCTGAAATTTTGAATGAAATCAATTCTAAATAAATCAACAGGAGTCCTGAAGGGACGACTTAAATCAGGGTAGGATGTAATCCTATCTAAAATGTATAAAAATGAAAGAAAAATTATACATCATAAAAATCGGCGGAGCATTAATCGATGATGAGGAACTATTGAATGAATTTCTGGAACAGTTTTCTGAAATTAAAGAAAAGAAAATTTTAGTTCACGGCGGTGGAAAATTAGCAACTACATTGGCTGATAAACTAGGCGTTGAGCAAAAAATGGTCAATGGACGAAGAATCACAGATAAAGATACCTTGGATATTGTAGCGATGGTGTATGCGGGAGGAATCAACAAAAATATTGTGGCAAAACTTCAGCAGAAAAAATGCAAAGCAATCGGATTTTCGGGAGCTGATGCAAATTTAATTAAAGCTAAAAAGAGAGAACATGCAGAAATAGATTTCGGGTTTGTGGGTGATATCGAGAAGAAAAGCGTGAACAAGAAATTGATTTCAAAATTAATTAAACTTCATCTCGTTCCGGTGTTTTCAGCAATCACTCATGACAAAAAAGGAAATCTTTTCAATACCAATGCTGATACAATTGCTTCGGTAATCGCTCAGGCGCTGTCTTCAAAATATGATGTTGAATTATTGTATTGTTTCGATAAGGAAGGTGTTTTGGAAGATGTCGAAAACCCTGAATCTGTCATCAAAAATATTTCCGAAGAAGAGTTTTCTGTTTTAAAAAATGAAGGAAAGCTTCATAAAGGAATCCTTCCAAAACTGGAAAACGCTCTTGGAGCAGTAAAAAATAATGTAAATAAGGTATTCTTAATTAAAGAAACTGAACTAAAAAATCATATAGAAAACCATTATGCAGGAACTGAAATCTGTTTATAGTAAAGAAGAATTACTGAATAACGCAGTGGATTTGTTGAAAAAACTGATTGAAATTCCGTCATTCAGCAAAGATGAATTTAATACTTCTGTAGAGATTGAAAATTTTTTCAAAAAACATCAGATTCCTACAAAACGTTTTAAAAATAACATCTGGGCAGTAAATAAAAACTTTGATGTTTTTAAACCATCGATTTTGCTGAATACGCATCACGACACGGTAAAACCTAATAAAGCTTACACTCTAGACCCGTTTTTGTCGATTGAGAAAGACGGAAAATTGTTCGGATTGGGAAGTAATGATGCGGGAGCTTCTCTGGTCTCGATGGCGCAGGTTTTTTTATATTTTTATGAGAAAGAAGATTTACAATATAATTTAGTGATTGCTTTGACGGCAGAGGAGGAGATTTCAGGTTTTGACGGAATTGAAGCTTTATTTCCCCAGCTGCCAAATATCGAGCTTGCTATTGTAGGAGAACCAACGCAGATGAATTTAGCAATTGCAGAAAAAGGATTGTTGGTCATTGACGGGGAAATGAAAGGTACTCCTTCTCACGCCGCTCATCCGAACAATGATAATTCGATTGTGAAATGTATGGAAGATTTGCAGCAAATTTTAAATTTCAAATTTCCAAAAGTTTCGGATTATTTGGGTGAAGTTAAAGTTACGCTTTCGGGAATTCATGCCGGAGTTCAACATAATGTAGTTCCCGAATCATGCACTTTTACTTTGGATGTTAGGGTTACGGATGAATATTCTAATGAAGAAGCGTTTGAAATCATCCAGTCGCAGATGAAATCAAGTTTAACAGCGAGGTCTTTCAGGTTAAATTCTTCAAAAATTGAAATGGAACATCCGTTTGTAAAGGCAGGTCTGGAAATCGGGAGGACAACTTACGGTTCGCCAACTTCATCCGATCAGGCGATTATTCCCTGTACATCGGTAAAGCTCGGTCCCGGTGACAGCACACGCTCTCACACCGCTGATGAATACATCTATATAAAGGAAATAGAAGAGGGGATTGCTATTTACATCCAGATCCTTGAGAAGGTTCTATAAATCGACCTAGGAAACGGAGGCGTTAAGAAAATTGAAATTTAATCCGTTAAAAAATTCCCACTGTTTGAAGCGCGACAATAATTTTGAACTAAAGAACAAATATTGAATTCGCGCAAGTTTTGGGGATTTTAGGATTTAATTTAAATTTTTAGCCGGAGTTTCCAGTCTTGAATTTTTGTTTCTTTTGTTTGACTATGTCGAATCTTCGATTTCAAGACAAAAGAAATTTTAAATATTTTAAAGAAAAAAATATGAAAAAAATATGGCAAAAAGACGATAATGCCACCAATATATTAGTCAATAAATTCACAGTCGGGAAAGATCTTGATTTTGATGAGCGTTTAGCAAAATACGATGTTAAAGGCTCAATGGCGCACTGTAAAATGTTGGCAGAAGTGGGAATTATTTCCAATGAAGAATCAGAGCAGATGTTGTCTGTTTTGGAAGAAATTTTGAAAGATATCGAAAACGGAACTTTTGAAATTGATAAAACTGCGGAAGATATTCATTCGCAGGTTGAATCTATTTTAATTGAAAAATTGGGCGATACAGGAAAGAAAATTCATACGGCTCGTTCAAGAAATGATCAGGTTTTATTGGATATTAAACTGTATTTACTGGATGAAATCCGTGAGATCACAATTTTGACGGATGAATTTTTTCAAATATTAATCAAACTGGCAGATCAGCATAAAAATGTTCTTCTTCCTGGCTATACACATTTACAAATTGCAATGCCTTCATCGTTTGGATTATGGTTTGGAGCTTATGCCGAATCGTTGTTGGATGATGTTGAAATGCTTTTCTCGGTTAAAAATATCATTAATAAAAATCCATTGGGCTCAGCGGCAGGTTATGGTTCGTCTTTCCCGATTGACCGTGAGAGTACAACGTATAATTTAGGTTTTCAATCGATGAATTATAATTCAGTTTATGCGCAAATGACACGTGGGAAATCAGAGAAAATGTTGTCGATGGCAATGGCAACTTTGGCGGGGACATTAGGAAAATTTGCATACGATGTTTGCTTATATTTAAGTCAAAATTTTGATTTTATAAGCTTTCCAAAGGAATTTACAACGGGAAGCAGCATTATGCCTCACAAGAAAAATCCTGATATTTTTGAATTGGTTCGTGCAAGATGTAGCAGAATTCAGTCGCTGCCGAATGAGTTTATCCTGTTGACCAATAATCTTCCGTCAGGCTACCACAGAGATATGCAGTTGACGAAGGAAATTCTTTTCCCGGCAATTGATTCTTTGAAAGAATGTCTTGAAATTTTAAGCTATACTTTACCCAATATCCAGGTGAAAGAAGGGATTTTGGAAGACGAAAAATATAAATATCTTTTCAGTGTAGAAAAAATTAATGAAGAAGTGAAAAACGGAAGTTCATTCCGTGATGCGTATGTGAAAATAGGGCAGGAGATTGAAAATAACGAGTTTGATTTTGAAATTAAAAATTTAAATCATACTCATCAGGGAAGCATTGGAAATTTGTGTTTTGATAAGATTGAATATCAGTTTAATAAATTGAAAAACAAATTGTTGGGTTGATAATTTGAAACTTTCCCTTAGATGCTTCGACAAGCTCAGCATGACATCTCTAATACCATCTGTTTTATTAGCGATTTACTTGTAGCGGTGTCATACTGAGTGGCATCGAAGCATCTTTTATTTATTAAGCTAAATGTTTTGATTCAAATAAAAAATTAAGCTAAATCAATCTTAAATTTAGTCGATTTTTTAACCTCATGAAGCACAATAGAACTATGATATTGCCCAATATTAGGAATATTTGAAATCACATTTACCGTAAAATCATTATAAGAATTAATGTCTTTTGCAATGATTTTCAGCATGTAATCATATTCGCCGGAAAGACTAATAATTTCTTGAACTTCATCGTGTTGCATTATGTTTTTCTCGAAAGTTTCCAAAACTTTTTTGGATTGTTCTTTAAGACGAACATTGCAGTAGACAACAATATTTAAACCTAGTTTTTCACGGTTCAAAAGACCTACATATTTCTCAATAATTCCCTGTTTTTCCAGCTGTTTGATGCGTTCATAGGTTGGAGTAAACGTAAGACCTATCTTTTCTGAAATTTCTTTCACAGAATAGGTAGAGTCTTCCTGAATGATACTGAGAATCATTTTGTCTTTTAAATCCATAGAATATAGAATAAGGTTGAATTTTAACAAAAATAGTATTTAAAAATGAAAATAAAGAGAGATTAAGATTTTTTAATTTAATCAAGATTTTGGTTTTGTCAGTTCGCAGAAATGTTATATCTTTGCACCTAATGAATAACACAGTATTTATATCATTAGAATTACCGGGCGTAGACGCCCTTTACGATATTTATTTATTTTAAGCGAAGATATTTTCTTCGCTTTTTTTTTGTGAAAAATTAAGATATTATGTTTACGATTACAGAACTAAGCACCGAGAGAATCAACAGTATAGTAACAGAAGCACTGGCTTTTGCGAATGGAAAGACTGCCAAAATTGAAGGAGAAGTTTTTTGCTCAAATCTTTTCTTTGAAGACAGTACGAGAACAAAAACAAGTTTTGATATTGCTGAAAGAAAATTGGGATTGCAGATCGTTCCTTTTGACGCAGCAAACAGTTCTGTGAACAAAGGTGAAAGTTTATATGATACTGTAAAAACAATTGAAAGTTTAGGTGTAAATCTTGTCGTGATCAGAGATAAGAAAGACCGATATTTTGATGAATTAAAAAATATTAAAATTCCGGTGATCAACGGAGGAGACGGAACGGGAAATCACCCTTCACAATGTATGCTGGATTTAATGACGATCTATCAGGAATTCGGAAAATTTGAAGGGTTAAAAGTGGGAATTGTAGGAGATGTAAAACACAGTCGTGTTGCCAATTCAAACGCAGAAGCATTAAGGAGATTAGGTGCAAAAGTATATTTTTCAGGTCCGGAACAATGGTTTGATGAAGGTGCCTTAATCAACGGAATCTACTTGTCTGTAGATGAAATGATTAAAGATGTTGATGTATTGATGTTATTAAGAATTCAACATGAAAGACACGATTCAAAAATGAGTTTCTCAGCTTCGGAGTACCACAGAAAATACGGTTTGACGAAGGAAAGAGAAAAAGCAATGAAAAAAGAAGCTATTATCATGCATCCTGCCCCAATCAACAGAGGAGTGGAAATTGATACAGACTTGGTAGAATGTGAACGTTCAAGAGTTTTCAAACAAATGCAGAACGGCGTTTTCGCAAGAATGGCAATACTTAAAGAAGCTTTGGAAAAAGAAGGACATACTTTTAAGTAAAAAATAGCCAAGATAAAAGTAAAAGGTGGAGAGCCCTGAAAGGGCGACCTGTTAATAGCCATGGATGAAATCTATGGAAATAAATAGAAAGAGTAAGAATAAAATAACAGAATGCAGAAGTCTAACTTCTAATTTCTAAATCTAATATCTAATTTAAAAAATGAAGAAAAAGTTAATACTGGAGTCCGGTGAAGTGTTTCATGGAGAAGGTTTCGGAACAGAATTGGAGACTGCAGGAGAGGTGGTTTTCAATACCGGAATGACGGGTTATCAAGAATTGATTTCTGATCCGTCTTATTGCGGTCAGATTGTTTGTATGACTTATCCGCTAATCGGAAACTATGGGATTAATAGAGATGATTATGAGAGTATCGAGCCGGCTATCAAAGGTCTTATCGTAAAAGAAATTTGTGATTTACCATCCAATTTCCGTACTCAGATTACTTTAGATGAATTATTTAAAAAGAAAAACCTTTCAGGAATTTCAGGAATCGATACCAGAAGACTGACAAGAATTCTTCGTAACTCCGGAGTGGTGAAAGGAAAAATCGTAAATGCTGATACGGATAATGATTCAGTAGTTTCAGAATTAAAATCAACAACTTTCCCAACCAATCAGGTAGAGCAGGTTTCTACAAAAACGCCTTATGCAAATCCTGGAAGAGGATTCAAGGTTGTGTTGGTAGATTTTGGGTCTAAATTAGGAATTATCAGGGAGTTGTCTCAAAGAAGTTGCGACATCATCGTAGTTTCTCAGGACACAACGGCAGAAGAAATTTTATTGATGGATCCGGACGGAATTATGTTGTCAAACGGTCCTGGAGATCCGGAAGACAACCAACATGCGTTGGAAATGATCCGCGGATTATTAGGAAAAGTTCCAATCTTCGGAATCTGTTTGGGACACCAGTTAATCGGATTGGCCTGTGGAGCAAAAACTTTCAAGTTAAAATTCGGTCACAGAGGAGGAAATCACCCTGTTTTGGATCTAGAGAAAAATAAAGTGGCAATCACTTCTCAAAATCATGGTTACGCCGTTGATCAGGAAAGTTTGAAAGGAACAGATTTAATTGAAACGCACATCGCATTGAACGACAGAACAAACGAAGGTCTGAAACATAAAATTCACCCTTGTTTCTCAGTTCAGTATCACCCGGAAGCTAGTCCAGGCCCTGAAGATGCGAACTACTTATTTGATGATTTCATCCACTTAATGGAAGATTTTAAGAATAAGAAGAATCAGTAAGACGGTTAGTTGTCATTCAGAACGAAGCGAAAGCGCAGTGAAGAATCTCTACAAAGAAAGTTTAGATTCCTACGGAATGACAAAAAACCGAAATAAATAAGATAAAAAGTAAAAAATACAAAGTTTAGAATCTCGGCTCTTCTCTTGATTCTTTAATCTAAAATATAAAATGGCAAAACGTACAGATATAAAAACAATTTTAGTAATCGGTTCAGGACCTATCATCATTGGTCAGGCGGCGGAATTTGATTACGCAGGAACGCAGGCTTGTTTGTCTTTGAGAGAAGAAGGCTACAAGGTAATTTTGATCAATTCAAACCCTGCAACGATTATGACGGATGTTGAAATCGCTGATAAAGTATATATCGAGCCGATTTCGCTTCAATTTGTAAGTCACATCATCAGAAAAGAGCGTCCGGATGCTCTTTTACCGACTCTTGGTGGACAAACAGGTTTGAACATGGCGGTAGAATTGGAAAAATCAGGAATTCTTGAAGAATGTAAAGTTGAGGTTCTTGGAACGACGCTTTCTGCAATCAACAGAGCGGAAGACAGAGATCTTTTCCGTGAATTGATGAGAGAATTGAACGAACCGGTTCCTGAATCTGATATCGTAACAACAGTAGAAGGAGCAATTGATTTTGCAAATGAAATCGGTTATCCGGTAATCGTTCGTCCTGCCTTCACGATGGGTGGAACAGGAGGTGGAATCGCTGCGACGGAAGCTGAATTGAAAGAAATTGCAGAATTAGGTCTGAAATATAGTCCGGTTACTCAATGTCTTATCGAAAAATCAATCGCAGGTTTCAAAGAAATTGAATACGAAGTAATGCGTGATGCAAACGACAACGCGATTGTGGTTTGTAACATGGAAAATATAGACCCGGTTGGAGTTCACACAGGTGATTCGATTGTTGTGGCACCTTCTCAGACGCTTTCTGACAGAGAATATCAGATGCTGAGAAATGCTTCTTTAAAGATCATCAGAGCTTTAGGAATTGAAGGAGGATGCAACGTACAATTGGCTCTTGATCCACATTCATTCGAATATTACATCATCGAAGTTAACCCGAGAGTTTCTCGTTCATCGGCTTTGGCAAGTAAGGCAACTGGATATCCGATCGCTAAAATTGCTGCAAAAATCGCGGTAGGATTAACTTTAGATGAAATCATGAATCCGGTTACAGGTAAAACATACGCTTGTTTCGAGCCGGCTTTGGATTATGTGGTGACTAAATTCCCAAGATTCCCATTCGATAAATTCGAAACGGCAGACAGAAGATTATCAACTCAGATGAAAGCAACGGGAGAAGTAATGGCAATCGGAAGAAATTTCGAAGAATCTTTACAAAAAGCCATCCGTTCTCTTGAAACAGGAATTAAACATATCGGTTTAAAAACAAAACAGGCAGAAGCACTTACAGCAGAAGAAATCGAAAGAAGAATCAGAGTTTGTGATGACGAAAGATTATTCATTATTGGAGATGCTTTAAGAAGAGGGTACGACTGGGAACAGATCGTAGAATGGAGTAAAATCGATAAATTCTTCATTTGGAAAATCAAAAAATTAATTGATTTCGAAAAAGTTATCGCTGATAATAAATTTGACTTGGAAACTTTAATTCAGGCTAAAAAATTAGGTTTCGCAGATGTAAATATCGCGGTTCTTTGGGATGTAAAAGAACGTGAGATTTACAATTTCAGAAAAGAAAACGGAGTAATGCCGGTTTACAAAATGGTAGACACTTGCGCCGCAGAATTTGAAAGTGAAACCCCATATTTCTACGGAACTTACGAAGAAGAAAACGAAAGTGTAGTTTCTGATAAACAAAAAGTGATCGTTTTGGGTTCAGGACCAATCAGAATCGGGCAGGGAGTTGAGTTTGACTACGCGACAGTTCACTCGGTTTGGGCGATCAAAGAGATGGGTTACGAAGCAATCATCATCAACAACAACCCTGAAACGGTTTCTACAGACTTCTCGATTTCAGATAAATTATACTTCGAGCCTTTAACGGAAGAAGATGTAATGAACATTATCGATCTTGAAAAACCAATGGGAGTTGTAGTTCAGTTCGGAGGTCAGACAGCAATCAATTTAGCAGATAAATTGGCTGCTCACGGAGTTCAGATCTTAGGAACTTCTCTGGAAGATCTTGACAGAGCTGAAAACAGAGATAAATTTGAAAAAGCACTTCAGGAACTTGGGATTCCTCAACCTTTGGGAAAAACTTCAACGTCAAAAGAAGAAGCGATAAAAATTGCCAACGAAATCGGTTATCCGGTGTTGGTTCGTCCAAGCTACGTTTTGGGAGGTAGAGCAATGGAGATTGTTTACACAGAAGCTGAACTTGCTCACTACATGGAGTTTGCAGTAGATGCAAGTCCTGATCAGCCGGTTTTGGTTGACCGTTACATCACCGGAAAAGAGGTTGAAGTAGATGCGATCTGCGATGGTGAAACGGTAATCATTCCTGGAATAATGGAACACATCGAAAGAGCCGGAGTTCACTCAGGAGATTCAATCGCAGTGTATCCACCACAGAATGTTTCTCAGGCAGAAATCGACACTTTGGTAGATTATACTGAAAGATTGGCTAAAGGACTGAATGTGATCGGATTAATGAATATTCAATACGTTCTTTTTGAAGGAAATGTGTTTGTGATCGAGGTAAATCCACGTTCATCGAGAACGGTTCCTTTCTTATCTAAAATCACGGAAGTTCCGATGGCAAACTTGGCAACGAAAGCTATTTTAGGTCAAAAACTGAAAGATTTAGGCTACAAAAACGGATTGGTTCCTAAAAAAGAAGGAGTCTTTGTAAAAGTTCCTGTCTTTTCATTCTCAAAACTAACGAAAGTTGATATCTCTTTGGGACCAGAAATGAAATCTACAGGAGAGGTTATGGGGAAAGACACAACACTTGAAAAAGCTCTTTACAAAGGATTGATAGCAGCGGGAAGAAAAGTTCCGATGCACGGCTCGATCTTGTTCACGGTAGCTGATAAACACAAGCAGGAAGCGGCAGATTTGGCTGCAAGATTCCATGAGGTTGGTTTCAGAATCTGGGCAACGGAAGGAACGGCAAAATTCTTCGGGGAACAGGGGATTCCTTGCAAAATCGGATACAAAATCGGAGAGGAAAGCGTAAACCTAATCGATTTGATTCAAAAAGGAAAAGTGCAATATGTTGTCAACACCATGACGAAAGGAAAACAGTCTGAAAGAGATGGTTTCCAGATCAGAAGAATGAGCGTTGAAAACGGTGTACCTTGTTTAACATCAATGGATACGGTTGAAGCAATCCTTAAAGTGATTGAAAGTATGAGTTTCAAAATGGAGACAATGTAATTTTCGAATTTAAAATATTTTTTAAAACGCATCTTTTTAAGGTGCGTTTTTTAGTGATAATTTAATTAAAGTTTCTAAATTAGAAAAATAACAAAATAGTTATTTTAGGCTTTGTTCTTTTTAATTTAATATTACAAAATTGGAAGCAATCTCAAATTATTTAAATAAAATTTTAGTGTATGATTGGAATAATTTCAATCGAATAAGTGATATGCTTAAACAACTTAATAAATGGAATAAACTTTTTGATGAATTTGATGAAACTCTCATTGCGAATAAAGATTTTGTATTAGCAAATTTTGACGAAGTACAAAGGGAGATAATTTCGCGTCAATCTCAATTTTCATCACTTAATATAAAAGGTAAAATACATGGAACTGTGAATTCATTTTTCATTAAAGGAAATCTTATACAAAAAACTAATAATTTTAAATTTAAGAATATTGCGAAAGCAGATTCTTGCAATTGTTTAATAAGGAAAGAACTTCAACAAAATCCGGATTACAATAAATTAAATTTCATTGTTAAAGAATACGATGGTTATTACTATAGTGACATTTATAAATGTTGTGAATGTAATGAAAAGTGGGTTTTGGAATTTTTAGATGATGGATCATCAAGATGGGAAAGATAATGTTTAATTCGATTATTTTTGGATAAATAAAATTGAATATAATATGTCAACACAAAATTTTTCATACACCTTCACAACTTCAAAATCTCCCGAAGAAGTTTTCAATATTTTAATTGATCCTAAAAAATGGCGGGTCGGTTTTCATAACAAAACTATAACCGGAAATTCTGAAAAATGTACGTTGAAATATTGGAAAAAAGTTATTGATATAATTTTGTCAAAAGGAGAATATCAATCTTATAAAAAAAAATCAAAATAAAGCAATTCAAAAATTTAATTTAGTAAATAAATTATAGCTAATAATTTAAATTAATCAACATCTCAAAAAAGTACACCAATGTAATATCAGGCTATTGCAGAAAAATACACCAATTTTAAAGTAACACAAAACGGGAAGCAAATTGGGGAGTTGAATTATAAAAGCTGGTTTAAATTCAATGCTGAAATTGAAATTTTAAATTCTAAATATCAGGTTGAGCCGAAAGGTTTTTGGGGAACAACAGTTGAAGTTTTTGATGGGAAAAAGTTCTTCTCAAATTTACTATGAACTGGGATGGAAATATCGTAATGAAAACCTATTTCAATGATATTCAGTGGTAAAGTTTGAATTATGAATATCAAATAAACACAGCAGAAATTTTAGAAACATTTGAGGAAAAAAATATTCTCCTGCTTACATCGTTACACTGCACCAATTACTATATGTCGATGATGGCGGGAACGGGTTAATTTATTTTATAATAAGGTTCATTAAAATATTTACTCGGTTTTATATAAACAATCTTTCTGTCCTTGTCAAAAATCCAGTTGAATCTGCGCATCACATCGGCTGCAAAATAATTAGCGTGTTGAGTTTTGAGGTCTCCTGTAAAAAATCCTGCACTGGGGTTTTTTAAAACGATATTTCCGAGCTTTAGAAAAGGTAAAACACCCTGCTTTGTTGTAATGATTTGTCCGGCAGAATTTTTCATTGATTTTTCGCCTGTAATTTTTAGCTTTTCATTCAAATTATTGGCTTCTGCAAACTCGTTACTGTACAGCAAACCTCCCGAGTAACCCGACTGCAAAAGAAAATAAGCTTCCTGTTGTTTATCTTCAATCACGTTGTCTGCGACGATGTAGAACTGCCCGTTTTTTACATACAAATTCATAGGTTGATAATCCTTTAAGTCTGGCTCTTTATCATAAGAAACGAACTGACTGTGATCGTAATCAATTTTAAAATATTTGTCTTTAAAAATTCCGGTTCCTATTTTTCCATCGGCTTCGTGACCGGTAAGTTCATTATCGAAAAATCTGATGTTCTCGTATTTTTTATTGCCGATTTTTACCGTATTTCCGTCACTTATTTCATCTTTAAACGTGATATGGTCAGCTTTTCTTATTCTATCTGGTGAAATTGAAGCATCTTCCATAGCAATCTGAAACATCAGATGAAGCGAATCTTTATCATTAACCAAAGTTTTCACAATAATATTATTGTGTTTCGTTAATCTGAATGGAATCTTTTCCTGAGCTTTTAAAAGATTTAAACTCAATAAAACGATGGCTAAACAGCTAAACTTCTTAAACATTTTTCTACTCTTAAAAAATATCCCCAAATATAGAATAATTTTTTCTCACCATTAAGATATAAATTGTCTTAAAAATATTTATCTTCGGTTAACTTAAATAAACCAAATGACGAAACATCAGCAAAGAGTCGCCGAAGTCTATCATTTTTTTGATAATAAAGATACCGTTTTGGGGTTCAGAAAACTGTTAGATTGCGCTATTGACACTCAGGATATGTCGATTTATAAAGAAGCGATTGAATTAACCGACTGGAAAGAAACTCACAATCATGCCATCGACGAATTAATCGAAAAATCAAAAACTCTTCTCGGCAAAATTGAAAAAGTTCAGGTAAAAGAACATATTTCTGAACAGTCTGTTTTGAAAGCAAAAGATATTGTAAAGTCTTACGGAAGCAACCGTTTTTCGCTTGGTCCGGTTTCTGTGGAAATCAATAAAGGGCAGGTTTACGGTTTGGTAGGGGAAAACGGAAATGGTAAAACGACGTTGCTGAGGATTTTGGCAAATGAAATTTCATTTAATGATGGAAGTTTAAATTATTCTTTCAACGAAAAATCAAAAAATGAATATGACCTGAGAACGAAGTTAGTTTACATTCCGCAACGAACTGAAAAATGGTATGGAAGTCTAAAAGATAATCTGAAATTCGTTCTTTCAAATCATGGTGTTTTGCCTGAAGAAAACGAAACCAGAACATTAATGATGATTGCCCGCCTCGGATTGTGGAATTATAAACACCTGAAATGGAGTGAGCTTTCATCCGGTTACAAAATGCGTTTTGAACTGGCGAGAATTCTTTTAAGAAAACCTGAAATTCTTTTATTGGATGAGCCTTTGGCAAACCTTGATGTTTTGGCGCAACAGGTCATTTTGGAAGATTTAAAATCGATTGCCAATTCGGTGAATCATCCGATTGCTTTGATTTTAAGTTCGCAGCAATTGTACGAAGTAGAAAAAATTTCAGACAAAGTAATTTTTCTGAAAAACGGAAAATACAAAGACAATTCTGAGACAAATGGTGATAACGAAAACCAATTAATTATAGAAATTGATACTGCGGAAAGTCGCGATAAACTTCTTGAAGTTTTTAAAGATTTCGATCTGGAAAAACTCAACTTCAATGGTGGAGTTTATGTTGCGTATTTCTCATCGGAAACTCAGTTTTATGAGGTGATTTCAGCTTTAGGAAATGCAAAAGCAGAAATTATTTACATCAGAAATATCTCGTCTTCTACGAGAAGGTTTTTCGTTAATTAATCTTTTTTAATTCAAATTAAAATGCAAAAACTCAATAAATTTAACCAATATTTGCTCGAAAGATATCCTACAGTCTGGAATACTAAAATTGTATGGATGCTTTTGGCGGCTCTCGTTTTTCATATTGTCTTTTTTATCATCGGTTATGTTTCGCATATCGATCCTGTTTCGCTTCAGAAATATTCCGTAAAGGATGATTATTTCAGAAACGGTGTTATTTTCGTTCATCTTATTATCTCTATTTTACTTATTGTAGGATGGCTTTTGATGATGCTTAAAAACAATGCGTTTAAGAATTTTTATCCTACTTCTAAAGGAAAACTGTTTGGTCAGTTTGTACAGTATTTTATCATTATCTTTTCGTGTACCACGTTTTATTTCTCTTACATGACGGGTTTCAGAATGTTTATCAATAATAAATATCCTGATCAGGAAATGGCAAAAAACGTTGATATTATCAACCGAACTGCTCCTTTCCTTTCTCAAAATATAGAGTCTTATACTTTAGAAAACAGATTGTTTCCAAAACCTTTTTATGATCTGTATTGTGAAAATAATATTGAAAAAATAGACCAAAACAAAAAGTTTTTTGTGTATTACAACAGAGTTTATCAGTATTATTCTTTGTATTCTAAAAAATCTTACCAGAAAGATAAACGAGGAAATTTTATTCCTCCAAATCCGGAATATTCTCAAAAAATACAACCTGCTTATTCAGACGATGAAGAAAAATTTGAAACATTTTATTACAAAAAAGATGTCGTAGATCTTTCATCACAGATTCAAACGACTCAACCAAGTTTCTATAATTTTTCCGAAGTTTTTTATGATTATGATTTTAAAGGTTATGATGACGGAGTAGGAGCTATAGAAGTTGTTTACTACGATAAAGATTCGCCTGATTATATTCTTAAAAATAAAAAAGCCATTATTAATCAAAAAACTACAGCACTTTTAAATTCAAAAAATCCGGCAGAACTTGAGAAACTTTTTGAAGATTTTCTTTCTATCTCTAAAACGTATAGAGTTAGGAATAATTTAAATGCTAAAAAATGGGTTTCTATGGTTTATTCAAAAGATAACCCAAATTTTGAAATCCGTTATTTTATTAAAGATTATGATGGAAAAACAAGAACGGATGAAGATGCGTATTATGAAGAAACAGTAGCAATAGACTCAGCTGCAACGGCGGTAAGTGCTGCTTATGCTAGTGAAAATTATTCTAGAGACAGCATAAAAATAAGAGAATTTAATCCGGAAATTAATCAACAGCTTGCTCCGGATAAATATATGAAAAACAACATGACAGAGTATTTTTATCTGTCTGAAAACATGAAAGATTTGCTTAAAAATGTAGATTCTGTGAAGAAAGATGATTTCTTTTCAGATAACGTTCATATTTACATCTGGATTTCGTTTTTCCTTTCCACTTTTATTTTCGGTTTCAGAATTACCGGACTTCGTTCATTGCTTTTCAGTGTGATTAGCGCAGGAGTTTTAACCTTATCTATTACGTTGATCACTGTGTTTTACGGACTCACTTTCAGAGGCCAGGAAGAATTTTTTGTTGCATATTTTGTTTTGTTTATCGGTCTCGTTATTCTATTGATTCCGTTCCTGAAAATGAATATGACCAATAAAATGGTTTCTTCTATTTTGATTAATATTTCCATGAATGGTTTTGTACTGTTGCTACTTTTAATTTTTGCAATTATCAGCATTCATCAAAAAGCGGCTTGTTCAGGTGTTGTAATGAATATTGAAGAGAGTTATCCTTATCATGACTGCAACAATATTTTTGAAGATTTAGGTTTTATGCTAAGTTACATTATTCTTCTTGCAGGCTTTATTTTTATGTATTTTTATACCGCTATTTTGCAGAAATGGAAAGCAATGCCGGAATAAATTTTTCTAATATATTTTAAAACCTCATATTTTTATGAGGTTTTTGTTTCATTAAAATCTAAGAATGTGAATATTATTCAGACATTACTCGATGCAGATTTATTTCAAAAAAAGAAAGTGATTGACAGACATTATTTTCTGACTTTAGAAGGAGATATCGACAGCAATATTTATTATATCGAAAAAGGAAGTTTACGCATTTTCATAAGAGATGAAGATCAGGAAAGGATTATTCGTTTTGGATATAAAGAAAATATTATTGTGTCTCTCGATTCATTTTTATCAGAAAAACCCACCGATTTTTATATTCAGGCGATTAAGAAAACCGAACTTAAGATTGCCTCCAAAAAAGATTTTTATGAATTTATAAAGTCTTCGGATGAGAATCTGAAATTGTGGACAGTGATTTTGGAAGATTTAGTTCTGCAGCAGATCGAAAGAGAAAAAAATTTGTTAATCAATTCTCCTAAAGAACGTTATGAAAGGGTTTTAAAAAGAAGCCCACAACTTTTTCAGGAAATTCCTAATAAACATATTGCCAATTATCTCCGGATGAGCCCTGAAACATTATCAAGGCTCAAAAAATCTTGATTGTAGTCAAGATTTATTATTTGTCAAAACTGGAAATTTGCAATAAAAATGGTTATGAAAATTCCTTCGAAACAACTGCTTTATGATTTAAAAATAATTACAGAGCAAAATTTGCAATTTGTTGAAAATCTTCTAAACGAAACGGATAAAAGACTTAATATCAGACTTTCAGAAAATAGCTGGAGCATTTTAGAATGTCTTGAGCATCTTAATCGCTATGGAAAGTTTTATATCCCTGAAATCAGCAAAAGAATAGAAAATTCAGATACAAAATCAACAGAGATGTTTAATTCAGGGATTCTAGGGAATTATTTTGCTAAATCGATGCTTCCGAAAGAAAAATTGAATACAATGAAGACTTTTAAATCCATGAATCCAATTCACGGTAAACTTGATAAAAGTGTTCTGAATGAATTTATTGATCAGCAAAAACAAGCGATTACTCTTTTAAATGAAGCTGAAAAATTAGATTTAAATAAAGTAAAAACCAGCATCAGTATTTCAAATTTAATTAAATTAAAACTCGGTGATACTTTTCGTTTTGTAATCTACCATAATTTAAGACATATTGAACAAGCAAGGAGAGTTTTGAATAATATTTAATAAAACTTAAAATTGTTAAAGGTTAATTTTTTTGAGGAAGGAAATTAAATATTCTCTCACTTTGAAAATACTTGTCCATTTTTCGGTTGTACGAGATAGCTTACAGTTATTAGTTTTGTCAAAAAAGAAATATGACAAACACTTTGTTTTTTTTAAACTTCACACAGACTTTAGTGTTAGGAAATATAAATCGATGAGATTTTTGTACTTTGTATTTGCTGAAAACAATATTAAGATCATCGTAAAGGCAATAAAATTTCTGTAAATGTAATGGCTATACCGGAGCTTCCTGATTTTAACGCTTTATAAATTAGGTGTGAAAAGAATTTCTTCGGGTAATTTTGCTAACGATATATTTATAAGAAATTAGACGAGAAATTATCAATGTAAAAGTTTTCACCCATTTTTGTATCATAATGAAATTAACAGAAGAGAGAATGTATCGGGCATCTTTGGATAAAGATTCTTCATTTGAAGGCATTTATTGGATGGCTGTAAAAACGACAGGAATTTTTTGCCGGCCGACCTGCACTGCAAGAAAACCTAAAAGAGAAAATGTAGAATTTTTTTTAAGTACCGAAGAAGCCACTAAAAACGGATATCGGGCATGTAAAGTGTGCAGACCTTTGGAAAAATTAAATGAAACACCTAAATATATTCAGGAGTTATTGGCTGAATTGGCACAAAATGTATCATTAAAAATAAAAGATTCAGACCTTTCCAAACGAAATATAGAGCCCGTGACACTCCGCCGCTGGTTTTTTAAAAATTACGGAATGACCTTTCAGGCTTTCCAAAGAGAATTTCGTATGAATATGGCTTTTAAGAAAATAAAAAATGGAGAAAGCATTATAGGAACAGCTTTAGACTCGGGCTATGAAAGTTTAAGCGGTTTTAATGAAAGTTTTAAAAATGTTCTCGGAACTTCACCAAAAAATAGTAAGAATCGGATGGTTATTGATCTTAAAAGAATTGAAACTCCCCTTGGAACAATGTATGCTTGTGCCATTGATGAAGGTATTTGTCTATTGGAGTTTACAGATCGTAAAAATATTGAAAAACAATTCACCTCATTATCCAAAGCGTTAAATGCCGAAATTGTGCAGGGTGATAATAAACATTTTCCTCAGCTTGAACAGGAATTAAAAGAATATTTTGAGGGAAAAAGAAAAACGTTTGATATCCCTTTATATATTATAGGAACTGAATTTCAACAAAAAGTCTGGCAGTTATTGCAGGAAATTCCGATGGGTGAGATAAGAACCTATAAGCAGCAATCGGAATTATTAGGGAATTTAAAAGCAATCCGGGCGGTAGGAACGGCAAACGGAATTAATAAAATAGCTATTTTAATTCCTTGTCATAGAGTAATTGGTTCAAATGGAGATTTAATCGGCTATGCAGGTGGAATCTGGAGAAAACAAAAATTATTGGAATTGGAGAAGGCTATTTTGTTTTGATTTTGTAATTTTAGACAAAATTTTAAAAGTGAAAAAATTATTATTTGCAGTTTGTATTTCGGCTTCGGCTTTAAGCTTCGCACAAGATTATTCGGTACCTGCAGCAAGTCCGCGTCAGAAAGTAGAACAGCAGTTTTCAATGTCAAAAGTTTCTGTAGATTACGGAAGACCGGGAGTCAAAGGAAGAAAAATCTTCGGAGAATTGGTTCCTTACGGACAAGTTTGGAGAGCGGGAGCAAACTCTTCTACAAAAATTACATTCGGACAGTCTGTTAATTTTGGTGGAAAAACAGTTCCAGCCGGAACTTATGGTTTATTCATTGTACCAACAGAAAAAGAATGGAAAGTTATTTTAAATAAAGATTTCCAACAATGGGGAGCCTATACTTACGACCCGAAACAAGATGTTGTAGACGTAACTGTTCCGGTGAATAAATTAACTGATAAACAAGAGTGGTTTGAAATTACTTTAAATCCAACGGATGAAAATTCAGGAAATCTTGTTATCAAATGGGATATGGCTCAAGCTGAAGTAGCTTTAAAGCCTGCAAAACCTGAAGCAGTAACAAAAATTGCAGAGAAATTAAGAGAAATCAAAAAAATAGAATCTGACGCTGCAAAAGCAAAAGGCTAAGATTTAAATTTAAAAAAGATGAATTTTTCTATTCAACCTGTTTTAGAAAACGAAGAATATCAATTAATCCCCTTGCAACAAGGGGATTTTGAGTTGTTGTATGAAGTAGCTTCAGATCCTAAAGTTTGGGAACAGCACCCTAATAAAGACCGTTACAAAAGAGAAGTTTTTGAAAACTTTTTTAAAGGAGCGATGGAAAGCCAGGGCGCTTTTAAAATTGTGGAAAAATCTACTAGCGAGTTTTTGGGAAGTACCCGTTTTTATAATTTTGATGAATCTGAAAACAGTATTTTTGTAGGCTACACTTTTTACGGAACAAAATCTTGGGGAAGAGGGATTAATCCGCAAATTAAAAAACTGATGTTGGATTATATTTTCAAATTTGTAGACAAAGTTCATTTTCACATCGGGAAGGAAAATTTCCGTTCACAAATTGCATTAGAAAGATTGGGCGGAAAGAAGATTGCGGAAGAAGAAGTGGCTTATTTCGGAGAGCCAACAAGAACTAATTTTGTTTACGAAATCACAAGAGGAAATCATTTAAAGTTGATTAAACTTAAATGAATTTTCTCGCAGATAGTGCTGATTGAGCAGATTTAAATTGCTAAAATTTATCAGCGTAATCAATAAAATCTGCGAGAGGTTAAATTGTAGTTTGCCCACAATTTGTTTTATATAAAAAAACTTTGTGAGCTTTTATAAGTGAAACGGCTTTGGGTAACTTAAAATAGTGAGTAATTAAAAATCTTTGCGGACTTTGTGTTAAAATATCCATTATGAATAATCAAAAAATATGATTATAAAAAAGTATAAAATTCAGAAATCTCCATTTGTAGTTCCTACAACAGACGGGAAATTAATTGAAGAACATTGGGGGAATTCAACCCAAAATCCAAATATCTCTATTGCATGCATGGTTGCACCTCCAGGTTGGAGCGAACCTCATCAAACTCCTGAATTTGATGAATTTACCATCATTATTTCAGGTAAAAAGCAATTTGAAATTGACGGAGAAAATATAATCTTAGAAAAAGGACAAAGTATTTTAATTGAAAAAGGGGCAAGAATCCGTTACAGCAATCCGTTTTCAGAACCTTGCGAATATATTGCGATTTGTCTTCCGGCTTTTTCAATGGATCTGGTGAATAGAGAAGAAGAAATAATTTAAATATGGCGTTACAAATTTGCCCAAAGTGTAAAGAAAATTCTTTCACTTGGTTTATTAATGGAAAGACTCATTTAACAAGTTGGAGTTGTTTTAATTGCGATTACGAAGCGAAAGAAAACGAAAGTGATGAATGTGTCTGTGAAAATTGTGAGAAGAAAACAAAAATTAAGCTGAAAGATAAAGAAACAGAATATTGGTGGTGTTCTAATTGTAATACTATCAGTGATTTATAAATAGAAACAACCTCAGAGATTGAGGTTGTTCTTAATTTATTGTAGTTCTGTTACTTCAAAATTTCTTTCAAAAACATCAGCGTATGATTCCAGGCTCGTTTTGCCATAACCGGATTGTAATCGACTGATTTTGGATCAGTGAAAGTATGTTTTGAATTGGCGTATGTAATGATTTGCCAATCTGCTTTGCCATCATTCATTTCTTTAATCAGATTATTATAATCTTCCGGGGTTACACTTTTATCTTCTGCCGGATTTTCTACTAAAATTTTAGTTGAAATAGCTTCATTTGGTCTGGACTGATCTTTTCCGATACTTCCGTGAATGGAAACAACCCCTGCTACAGGTAATTTTCCTCTCGCAGATTCTAAAGCACCGGTTCCGCCAAAGCAATAGCCAATTATTGCAATTTATCTGATATCGCTCCATTTTTCTTCAATTGTTCTAAAGCCAGAGAGATTCTTTTCTGATAAGCGGCATAATCTTTTTTGTAAAATCCTGCTGTTTTTGCAGCTGAAGCATTGTCTGTAGGGATATTTCCTTCCCCATAAATATCTGCTATAAATGCAATATAACCTTGTTTTTCTAAATCTGCTGCTGCCGTTTTTGCCTCTTCATCAATTCCCTTCCAAGCTGGAAGAATCAATACTCCCGGAAGTTTTTTTCCTGCATTGGAGGTTACCAAACCATTTAGTTTTTGCGAACCATCCTGATAATAAACGGCTTTTAAATTCTGACTGAACATAGTTCCTGAAGCCATAAGAAATGTTGATAATAATATTGAACGTATCATATTTTGTAATTTTTTGTGGTGTTTGTCATTGCGAGGAATGAAATGATGAAGCAATCTCATTTAACCAAAACTTCGATAAAATTTTAATGATTGTTAAAAATATTAAAAGATTGCTTCGGTACTACGCTTCTCGCAATAATATGGGAAATCCTTATCTAAATTAATGAAAATAACTTAAAATTAAGATTAACAGAATGTTATAAAACTTTAATTAATCTAATTTTACACCTAAATTATTCAGTTCAGTTTCTAGATCTGTTTCCGGTAGAATATGAATGGTCTTGAAACCTAAAGTTTTTGCCATCTCAATATTCTTGAAATTATCATCAATAAAAACCGATTCGTTTGCTTCTAACTGGTATCTCTCTAACAAAATATGCCAGATTTTCGGATCGGGTTTTATTAATTTTTCTGTTCCTGAAACCACAATTTTTCCATCAAATAACTGAAAGAAATCATAGTTTTCTAAAGCATAAGGAAAGGTTTCTTCAGACCAATTGGTTAATCCGTATAATTGATAGGAGGTATTTCCCAGTTTTCTCAGAATTTCCACATTTTGAGGGATATCACTTTTCAGCATTACTGTCCAGTTATCATAATAAGCTCTGAGTTCTTTTTCCCATTCCGGAAATTTTTTAATCTGAATTTCAGTTCCTTCTGCCAAAGCTCTACCTCTGTCTTGTTCTATATTCCATTCATCCTGGGCAATATTTTCAAGGAAATACTCCATTTTCTCATCGTCATTAAAATAGGTTTTGAAAAAATATCTTGGATTCCAGTCCATCAAAACTCCTCCAAAATCGAATATTATATTTTTAATTTCCATACTGATATTTAAATTTAGCATACAAAAACCACAAAAGTTTTTTACTTAAACACCCTAAAACAGTTAAGTTTAGACAAGTTTAACATTCAGAAAATACATAATTATTAAGTTTAAATTATTCAGGCTTGTAAAACTGATATTGCTCGTTTTCGTAATAAGCATTAATATGCTGCAGACCATTCGTTAAAATGATTTCAGAAGCACCAATGACAGAATTGTATCTTGCAGTCTGCTCAAATGTTTTTTCGGTTAATTTGATTTGTGGTGCCTTGCATTCAATCAAAATTTTTGGTTGAGCTTTTTCTGTGATTAAAAGATCAATACGCTTCGTTAAACCATTCACAACAATCTTTTTTTCGGTAATTAAAGCCGATGCAGAGTAGGCCTTTACGGTAAGATAATAGTGAACCCAATGCTGACGAACCCACTCTTCGGGAGTAAGCAAAAGGTAAGTTTTACGAACCAAGTCATAAATAAAAAACTTATCTTTGTCTTTCTTGAATTTAAAATCAAAAGTTTCCTGAAAGTTCAGTTTTGGAAGTTCCATTTATATGATGAAAGAATTAGATTTAATCCTCAAAAATATTAAAAATAAAGAAGTCTTACCGATTTATTTTTTCCACGGAGAAGAACCTTACTTTATTGATGTTGCTGTAAAAGCCTTTGAACACGACTTTCTGGAGGAAGACGAAAAAGCTTTTAATCAGACCGTCACTTACGGAAAAGATACAACGTATCAGGAAATTCTTTCTTTGGCGCGACAGTTTCCGATGATGGGGGATAAGCAAGTGATTATCGTAAAAGAAGCGCAGGATTTAAAATTTAATGAAGAAGAAAGTAAAGCGTTAGATGCTTATGCCGAAAATCCGGTTCCGTCAACAGTTTTGGTTTTTGCTCATAAACATAAGAAGTTAGACAGCCGGAAAAAGGTTACCAAAACTTTAACAAAATTAAATGCTCTTTTTCTGAGCGAATCTTTAAAAGATCACACGCTTCCAAAATGGATTGCTGATGAATGCCTCAGACTAAAGATAAAAACAGCCCCGAATATTTCTCACCTTTTGGCAGAGTATCTTGGAAATGACCTTTCCCGAATTTCAAATGAGTTGGGAAAACTTAAAATCATTTTAAAAGATGATCAGGTTTTAGATGGTACCATCGTTGAAAACCATATCGGAATCAGTAAAGAGTTCAATGTTTTTGAGCTTCAGAAAGCTTTAGGAGCAAAAAATGCAAATGCTGCATTCAAAATTGCCTATTTCATGGGTAAAAATCCTAAGAATAATCCTTTTGTAATGCTGCTTTCCAGTCTGTACAATTATTTTTCTAATGTAATTATCTATAATACGATGATTGGGCAGTCTCCGCAAGTAGTTGCTTCACAAATGGGTGTAAATCCTTATTTTATTAAAGATTATGCAGAAGCAGCGAGATTATATCCGTTGAAACATTCCACTCGTGTTATTTCCATTTTGAGGGAATTTGATATGAAAGGAAAAGGTTTGGGAGCCGTGAATATGGATGATGCAGAACTGATTAAAGAACTGGTTTACAAAATCATTAATGTCGATAAGATTAAAATGAAGGTGTAAAAGTGAATAACTAATTTGCTCTGCACGTGAATTTTTATTTTTTGGCGACAATTTCCGCCCTCCCTTCCCGCTTTTTTGTTCCGCTTTGCTGCATAAAAAGAGCTCCACTCAGGTCGGGTCGCAAATTAGAGATAAAACAAAAGTATAATTGAAAACCAACATAACCAATATTGACAAGTATCATTAAATTTCCTTTAATAAAACATTAAAATTTACGAAATTAGCATCCTTGAAATTGATAATTAAATTATGGAACAAAATATTTTAGATTGTGTGATCGTTGGATCTGGACCTTCTGGTTTTACAGCGGCAATATATGCAGCAAGAGCAGACCTAAAACCTGAATTATACACAGGTTTAGAACCAGGTGGACAATTAACTACAACAACAGAAGTTGATAATTTTCCGGGTTATCCTGCAGGAATTACAGGTCCTGAAATGATGATGGATCTACAAAAGCAGGCTGAAAGATTTGATACCAAAGTACATTACGAAATGATTACTAAAGCTGAGTTCTCAAAAGAAGAAGGCGGTGTTCACAAATTATATGCAGGAAAGAAAGAGATTTTAGCTAAATCTGTTATTATCTCTACAGGAGCTACAGCAAAATATTTGGGACTTGATGATGAGAAAAAATATAATGGAGGAGGAGTTTCTGCATGTGCAACCTGTGACGGATTTTTCTACAGAGGAAAGGATGTAGTGGTTGTAGGAGCAGGAGATACTGCAGCTGAAGAAGCGACTTATCTTGCAAAATTGGTGAATAAAGTAACGATGTTGGTAAGAAAAGGGGAGTTCAGAGCTTCAAAAGCAATGATTCACAGAGTAGAAAATACACCGAATATTGAAGTGAAATTTTACCATGAATTAATTGGTATTGAAGGCGAAAATAATCTTGTAGAAAGAGCAGTTGTTATTAATAACCAGACTCAGGAAAAATCTACAGTAGATGTTCATGGAATTTTCATCGCCATTGGTCACAAACCAAACACTGATATTTTCGCTGGTCAAATAGATTTAGATGAAAATGGATATATTGTCACTGAAAAAGGTTCTTCAAGAACAAATCTTCCGGGAGTTTTTGCGGCAGGAGATGTTCAGGATCATATCTACAGGCAAGCGATTACAGCTGCAGGAAGTGGTTGTATGGCAGCAATGGATGCAGAAAAATATCTTGCTGAATTACATTAATAATATTTTTTTAGATACAAAGCATCTCGGAAGAGGTGCTTTTTTTGTTACCATAACGTCTGATTCTAGCTTTTAAATTAATAACCAACTAAAAATAATTTCATTGATTTTTAGTTGGTTATTAATTTTTGTTATAATTTATTTTCAAAATATTTTGTCATAATTTAAAAACGTTTTATATTTGCACCACTGAAAACAACGATAGTATCGGAGTTTTTGGAGAGATGGCAGAGTGGTCGATTGCGATAGTCTTGAAAACTATTGACTGTAACAGGTCCGGGGGTTCGAATCCCTCTCTCTCCGCCAGTTGGGAAACCAAAATATGCTAAAACGCTGTAAACATCAATGTTTACAGCGTTTTTTGTTTTAGTTCTGGTATCAAAAAAAATCAAAATAGGTCACGATTTTTATGACCTTTTTGTGACCTATTTTAAAAATGTGAAAATAGGTCACGAAAAATTCAAAAAAACCTGACCAATAGCCAGTCCAATGGTTATACATCTTGCAAAAAGTGGTAACAAAAAGTAAATTATTAAACAATTAAAGTTATCACATAATGAACAAAACATTCAATCTTTTATTCATAATAAAAAAGAATAAAATCAGAACAAATGGAACTGCTCCGATATATTTAAGAATCACAATAGATGGCAAAGTATCGGATATTGCTGCTAAAAGATATATAGAGCCACACAAATGGGATAGCAAAGCGCGCAAAGCAATAGGTAATTCGCAAGAGGCTAAAACACTCAATATTTATCTTAAGACTTTAGAACAAGAAGTTTACGATTCACACTACCTGATGTTAAAAGAGGAAAACGATGTAACAGCAGTTAGTTTAAAATCTAAACTGCTTGGAACCGACATTGAAAAAAGAATGTTAATTCCCATATTTCAAGAGCATAATGATAAAGTTGAAGCATTGGTTGGCCAAGATTTCGCACCAGGAACGTTGGAAAGATATAAAACATCATTAAAACATACCCAGGAATTCATCAAGTGGAAATATAAGATCTCCGATATTGACATTATAAAAATTGACCACGCTTTCATAATGGATTATGATTTTTGGCTTCGCAGTGTACGCAAGTGTGCTAACAATACTGCGGTAAAATATATCAAGAATTTTAAAAAGATTATTCGGTTATGTATTGCGAATGGGTGGCTTGTAAAAGATCCTTTTCTAGGCTACAAAGCAAAGCTTAAGGTGGTAGAACGTCCTTATCTAACAAAGGAAGAAATTCAATTGATTTATCAAAAGGAGTTTGTGTTGGACAGATTGCGTCAGGTTCGGGATATTTTTCTTTTCTGTTGTTATACTGGTTTTGCATATGTTGACGTAAAAAATTTGACGAAAAATAATGTTAATATCGGTGTCGATGGTGAACAATGGATATATACACGTCGTCAAAAAACCGATATGTCAGTGAGAGTTCCTTTATTACCATTAGCAAAAGAGTTAATTTTAAAATATGAGAATCATCCGCGTTGTGTAAATTCAGGTTTTTTATTTCCTGTCATTAGCAATCAGACTATGAATTCCTATCTCAAAGAAATTGCAGATTTATGTGAAATTAATAAAGAATTAACCTTTCATATCGCAAGACATACTTTTGCTACTACAGTTACATTGTCTAATGGAGTACCGATTGAAAGCGTAAGCAAAATGCTTGGTCATACCAATATAAAAACTACACAACAATATGCTAAAATTTTAGATCAAAAAGTGAGCAATGATATGTTGAGCCTAAAGAGTAAACTTCAGGAAGAAAACAAATAAATGTCTTCATGCTGACTTAAATAATGTTGAATAGTTAGAATACAAAGAGCCTAGGAATAATCCTGTCAAGGGACCTTGACGAGTGTATCTTCAAACACTTTTATAGATGATTTGGTAAGATTAAGTCAAATTAAAAATGAATTATATCTACCATTTTTATCAAACAAATTTTAATAGTTTTTTGTTTAATGCAATTTAATTTTCAAAATTTTTAACAATCAGTATTGGAATAGTAAGTCTTTCATTGGCTGTTTAAGTCTTTTACCTAAGATCGAAGAAATGTCGAACCACTTAATGAAAGTTTGGGATAAAGTTGCTGACATATAGAAAATCTAAGATAAAGATGGCTTCATCTTCATTAACATGAATTCCATTTTTCTCAGTATTTTTATAGCCTGACTATTAGAAATGATTCGTCCAGAAAATATTTTGTACTTCCGTTTATATTTTTCTAGATAGTTTTTAAAATTTTTTCAGTTCTAGTATTCGCTTATTACAGTAATCCCAGATAAGTTGTTCGTTTTGCTTACTATAATATTTTTGAGAAGCAGTTTTTATTTATTTCTCTTCAAAGTATTTTCCGCTGATTGTATTCACATCTTCAGATGTTGCCAAGTATAAAAGGGTTTCAGCTCCTTGTTCCGGTGTTTTAAAAAAGGGTCTTGCCAATTTTCCTAAGAAATTTAATAAACCTCCTAGGTTGCTGTTTACACCAAAATTGGTTGCAACAGCACCAGGATGCAAACTGTTCACTGTAATATTTTTGAAATTATTTTCAATAAGTTTCTCGGAAAGATGCTGGCTTATCCATATTAAAAAAAGTTTTGCATTACCATAGGCCACAAGTGGATTGTAATTTTTCTTTAGTTCCAAATCATTAAAATTGGGATTTGCATTGAGGGTATGTGAATTGGAAGATACATTAATAACTCTACCTTTATCACTCTTTTTTAGTGAACTTAACAGCAACTTTGTAAGTAAAAATGGAGCAAATAAATTTACAGCCATGGTTGTTTCCACCCCTTCATCCGTTTCTTGCCGCTCTTTGCTCATAATTCCCCCGGCATTGTTGATTAAAATATCTAGACGATCATATCGTTCGATAAACGTTTCGGCAACTTTCTTTACTTCGCGCATTAAAAATAAATCCCCTGTTATAAAGTCAATGTGCTCATTACCGGATAAGTTTTTAATCTCTTCACATATCACTTTGGTTTTTATCTTATCTCTTCCGTGTATTACAACGCAATAATTTTGTTTTGCAAGAGCAAGTGCGGTAGCTTTTCCAATTCCACTGGTTGACCCAGTTATCAATGCTGTTTTTAGTTGTTTCATTTCTCTTTTTTATTAATCAGGTTACAAAATTATGTATATTTGCTAACCATTGGTAAGTACTATCACCGAGGTTAGTTCTTTCATTGAGGTTAGTAAAATGATATATATGTCAAAAAATAAAGAACATTTACTTTGTGATGTGAGTACACTTCGGGCGATCAGAGATTCAATGGAAACTCTGAACGGAAGTTGGAAATTGTCCATATTATTAGCATTGAAAAGCGGAGCTAAACGTTTCCGGCAAATTGCCAAAGCAGTAGATGGTATTAGTGATAAGATGTTATCGAAAGAGCTGAAGAATCTGGAAACTAACTTATTGGTTAAACGAACAGTATATAATACCTTTCCACCTACAGTTGAATATGAAATTACCGAGCACGCTGACACTTTACAAGAAGTGATGTTTGCCTTAACCAAATGGGGAAAACTACATCGAAAAAAAATTACAGGAGGATAGCCTGTGAATTTTTATAATTTAGTTTTTACAAAGACTTATGGAGTAGCAATAGGCAGGCATTTTGATCATATCTTCTACAATGTAAATGGCTATTGGTAGCTGTTCAAATGTTGAGATTATAAACTCGCTGAAGAAAAGTTATATATTGAAAATAAAAAAATAGATGCATAGTAATGCGTCTATTTTTTATTTTTGTGGGCTAGAACCGTAAAATAAAAGCTTTTAAATATACTTTCTAAAACCTGACGTTTCAGATATGGAGCTATAAAATAATCTGAACCATATGGATAAACTCAAAGCAGGTACATGTATTCTAATTACAGCATGGCACTAAGTTATTATTCAACTAAATTAGAATCGTCCTGAAAATTACCAGGTTCTTCATCATATTCAGAATTGACTTGCTCATCATCTATGGAAAAATCATCAATTCCTTCATCTCCTTCGGCTGAGTCCTCAGTATGCTTTGTTTGTGGTGAATTATTGCTCATAAAGAACAAATTATTGATTTTTGAAAAAAATGTTGTCATAATATTAAGTTTTTAAGTTATAATGGATTTAGGTAATAGGGTAGTTTTTATAGAATAATTACATTAAAAATTGCTAGATTAGGCTTTCGCAGATTTGTATATGATAGGATCTGCATGTTTTCTTTCAATTTCATTTTCTCGATCTTCAGATCTGAAAATCATTCGCAGCGCTTGATCCCTGGTTAAATAAGCAATGAGCCAATTGTATAAAGTTTTAATAATATTGTTATAATTTACAAGTGAAATCACATGAATAAAGAGCCAGGCCAATAAACCAGCTAAGCCGCCAATATGAAGCTTATGCTTAAAAAGATCGGCTACAGCAAATTTTCTTCCAATAATTGCCATATCACCCCGATCAAAATAGATAAAATCCTGCATTGGCTTTCCTTTTGCTAAATTCAGAAAGTTTCTTGCCAGCATCTTTCCTTGTTGTATCGCCGGTTGGGCTAATTGCGGGTGACCGTTGGGATAATTGGGATCGCTAGTTTGTAGGCTTATATCACCAATTGCGTAAATGTTTTTAAATCCTTTGACCAAATTGTGTGAGTCTGTCAACATTCTTTTTCCTTTGCCAAGACTTTCTGTTGGAATACCTCTAAATGTATTTGCTGTGACTCCTGCTGCCCAAATAAGTGTTTTTGCTTCTATTATTTCACCATTCGACAATAGGATTTCGTCATTCTCATAATTCACGACAAGTGTATTCAGTTTTACTTTTATTTTTAATCGCTCAAGTTCCTTGCATGCAGCGATATGTGTTTTTTCACTCATAGGCTCAAGTAGGTTTCCAGTTCCGTCGATAACGTATATTTCGGCAGATGCGAAGTCCAAGTAAGGATATTCTTTACCAATGATGAACTGTTTCATTTCAGCAAGCATTCCGGCAACTTCAACTCCTGTGGGACCACCTCCAGCAATGACAATCGTTAAAAGTTTGTTTCTTTTAGAAGGATCGCTTTCAATAGAGGCTTTTTCCAGCGTTTTTATGAGTTCATTTCTCATATATAAGGCATCATCTATGCCTTTTAACGAATAAGATTTTTTCTGAATCGATTCATTTCCAAAGAAATTTGTTTTAGATCCGGCGGCAAAAACGAGATAATCATAAGATAATCTCCCACCATCATCTAGGTATAGTTCATTATTATGTGTATCAATAAAATCAACACCTGACATCCTAAAATCTATTTTTTTACCTCTAAATAGTTTTCGAAAAGGATAGCTTATGTTTCCAGGTTCCAGAAAACCTGTAGCAACCTGATATAAAAGAGGTGTAAAATAATTGTAATTATTTTTATCAACAATGGTGACATTGTAAAACTTATTGTTGAACAGCTTTCTTGCAAAGTTTAAACCTGCAAAACCTCCCCCAATAACTATGATATTTTTTTTTGTAATATTCATCTTAATATTAGTTTATAATGAAATAAGATATATTGTAAACCACAATTATTCTTGTATTTAAAATTCCCCAGAAGTGTGGCTAAAAGGAAATAATTTCCATCAGAATTTTCATTCTGTTGTATCTTTTTTTGAACTGACTGTAAACCAAAAACAACTTTATTTGAAATTGTTTTACTATGACTGATTTTGAGGTTAAATGTGTTCCGTAATTACTTTAATTTTAGGAGTATTTTAAAGTGATTTTATGAAACAATATCATGTTCAGATTTTAACTTTGGCGGAAGATTTTTTTCACCTATCATTTCACGCAAATCGATTTCTATTAGACGCGATATATGTGAAATAGGGACATCATTGGCACTTCCTTCAAAAGGATTTTCAGTGCTTTCGCCTACTTGTCCTAAAGATTTATAGATCCATGCAATCAAAATGCTGAACGGAATGAGCAGCCAGACCATATTACCTTTCATTATTCCTTCTACATTTTCGTTGAGTTTGTCAAATTCTTTAAGCATTCCAAAAGGAAGCAGGGTACAGAAAAGGTTTACCAACAAAGAGTTGATAATTGCGTATTGTCTTGGATACGGATAATTTTTAATCTGCTCGCTTTTTCCCTGCAAAACAAAAAGTTCTTTCATATTGCGTTCCATATCTACAAATTGTGCAATTGCGATTTGCTGATTTTTATAAAGTTCTGAGATGGTATCACCTTGTAAAGACATCATTTGTGAGGGTTTATTTTGAACAGACATAATGTACTGAAGTTCTTCATCACTCAAATACTTTGATAATTCCTTTTCCAACGGTGTATTCCTTTCAGGAATACTATAAAATTTCTGATATTCTTTATTGGGACGTTTATTTGATGATTCCCATATCTGAAATTCCCTCATTCCGTAGCGCAAGGCTGTAATCCAAGCTAAATGCCTATAAATTAAAATTTTAAGAATTTCCTTATCTTCGATAAAGTCTTTGCATGTGCTGCCCCAGGATCTGCTTGCACTTAGAATAGATGTCCAAATCTGGTGCGCTTCCAGCGTTCTATTGTAAGTCTGAGTATTTTTAAACCCGACAATAAATGCTGCGGCTGTACCTAAAAGGCTAACAATCGTCCAGGAAATTGCAATCCATTTAACCTCGAATATTTCATAAAGAATTACCGGAAGAATATTGATAATTAATAATAAATAAATATTTTTTCTGGTCCAAATTATAAATTCTAACAGTTTGTAAGATTTTCCGACGTACATGATTTATTTTTTCAACAATTAAAATTCAGGTTCCATTTTAGTCCAACACCAACTTTATTGCATGCATTAATTACCGTTACTGCCATAATAATCCGGACAATAAGTGATTCTCCAAACATTACAATACTTTTTTCAAATAATTTATTTGGAAGCCTGGATTTATCAATTTTGGTCATTTGATCAGTAATTTTAAAAATTAGCCGCTCTTCTTGTGAAAAATGGCTTATTGTTTCTTTTCCAGGTATTTATCAAAGCTATTTTTCTTGGTTCAATACCCATAGAATGTATCATCTAAGCCATCCGAAATAAATAGAAATAGGCATCATAACCAAAACTAAGGGTACAGTTATGGAAAAACTATTACATAAAAATGATAGAGTAGTGTTCCATCTTGAATGATAAATACCTAACGATACTAGGGCACTTTTAAACCCATGGTACAAATGCCAAAATAATGTAATGCATCCAAAAGTATAGATAATCACTTCTATTGGATTTTGGAACTTTTCGATCATCATTTGATAGAGAGGTAATTCTTCACCGGTCTGAAACTGATTGATTCTATTCGGAATCCAAAAATTTGAAGTGTGTATTACCAAAAATAATAAGAGAAGTGTTCCCAAAAGTGCCATACTGCGGCTATACCACGTCACATTTGGGGTTTTGGTTTGATATTTATATTGTATAGGTCTTGAGTTCCGGTTTTTTTTCCATAAGATCAATCCTTGAATAATGTGTAATAGAAAACCTAAAATCAGTACAATTTCTATAGTTCTAATTACAGGATTTGTTGCCATAAAATGCGCGCCAATAGTAAATATTTTCCCACCATCATTAACGAAGATTAGTGCGTTAATAGTCATGTGTACCAACAAAAAACTGATAAGAAATAACCCTGTTAGAGACATTGTTATTTTTTTGCCTATAGAGCTTGTGAATAGATTAATGAACCATTTCATAATAATATAGATTAAGTTTATGTTGTGTCTTTTAAGTAAAGAGATAAAAGTATGCTTTCGTTTCATAGAATTGAAAGCATACTTATAGAATTTAATTACGCTACCGGTATCGCCATACGAACCTCTACAGTTGCACCATATTTGATGATAGGACAACCTTGAGCTAAAGCCACTGCTTCGTCATAATTTTCTGATTTAATAAGGAATAATCCTCCCATAGAATCTGTACCCTTTCCGAAGGGCTCATCTTTAACCTCTGTACTGGTGATCACTCTACCGTCTACATCCCAACGTTTTGGTGTACCTACCAGCTTGTCCTGCGCAGCGATTCCTGCTATCCATTCTTGGTATGGTTTCATTGCCTCTTTCATCTGATCGGCTGTTGGAGTTGGGTTTGCACTTGTAATATCTCTACGGATAATTAATACGAATTCTTGCATAATAATTGTTTTTAAAAAATTGATAATAATTGAATTTGTTGATGTTTAATGAGATGTTTTTTAGTCTGATTTTAATACAATATCTATCCTGGCGAGTCAACAAAGATCACTATGATAATCACTGTAAGTGAATATTGTAAGGATGAATTTTTTAGATCATTTTAAACCTTCTTAAAAAAAAGGTATTATTTTGATGCGCGTGTATTTAACATCTTGAGTCTTTTTTATACGGGTTTCACTACGGTGCGGGTTTCACCTTCCATTCGTATAAAACCCATTTTTCCTGAATTGTAATTGTCTAAAGCAGCGGTAAGTGATTCATTACTTTCCATCGCTATTGCACCTTTTGTGAAAACTTCCTCATGAAGTGGCTGTCCCGAAATAAATAGCAATTGGCTGCTATTACCTATTCCTTTCAAAATAATGGATTCAGCGTGTTCTGATTGCGCCATTGCAAGAGCGTTGCCTTCTTCCAACTCAGTGGTTTGTTCATCAGTTATTACCTCAAAATGACCTTCCACGGCAAAAACTGTCCCTGACCATCCAACTGGGATTGTATGAGTAAATTCTTTCTCTGCTTCAATAAAAATATGTAGTAAAGTAAGAGGTTCAGGTGTTGCTATCGGATTTGTAGCACCTTCTGTTTCGCCAATAACAACTCTTACCAGTACGCCTTCTTTTTTAATTTCAGGCATTTGAGACTGGTCTATGAATATACTTTGTGGTTTAAGATGTTTTTTGGCGGCAGGAATATTTACAAATAATTGTAGTCCTTCCACAGTTGCACCTTCCGGCATGGGATATTCAGAATGAACAATCCCACTACCTGCCCATGTCCACAAGAGACTTCCAGGTGTAACGGTTATATTATTCCCAAGAGAATCTATACTTTGATATGGCGCAGAATCTTGAAAAACATAGCTTAATGCTGCCATTCCCGCATGTGGATGAGGTCCGAATACATCTTTCGTGAGTTCAAAATGATCAAACCCTATGATAGGATCCATTAAACCATGAAAATCTTTTGCTCTTACTTTTCTTGCGAAAAATTCCTCATTACCCTGTATAGGAGGTGTTATAACATCTGATAATTGTAAATTTTTCATAGTAATTAATTTTAAATATTATTTGACTTCAGGAAAAATAATTATGCTTTTGGCTGAGGACGGTTGGGAAACCATTTTTCGAAGGTTAATGTTCCTAGTCTTGCATTATCTTGAGGTATTAGTGTCAGATCTTCAAGTGGTGATCCAAAATAAGGTGCCTGATTGTCTTCAATTACTGTAAGTGTATCTTTTGTTTTAGTAAGATAATTTTCTACAAGACCAGATAAGCTGAATCGTTCCGGTCCGCCAATTTCTATAATAGAATTGATGGGCGCTGCAAGGCCGATCTCTGCAACGATAGAAGCGACATCTTCTGCTGCAATAGGTTGAATTTTTGCACTAGATAACTTAACACTTCCTTCTGCGCGAGCTGAAGCTACAATACCACCAAGAAATTCCATAAATTGGGTGGAATGAATAATCGTGTAAGGAACACCGGATTTTTTTATCAAATCTTCCTGAACCTGTTTAGCTCTGAAATAGCCACTTTTTTGTAAACGATCTGTACCTACTACGGATAATGCGATATGATGTTTAACACCTGCGTTAATTTCGGCTGCCAAAAGATTACGTCCTGAGGTTTCAAAAAATTCCATTACATCATTATCAGCGAATGAAGGCGAGTTTGCAAGATCTATAACTACATCACATCCAGATACTGCTTCCGCAAGTCCTTCACCGGTTATTGTATTAATTCCTGTACTTGGTGAAGCTGAAATAACATTATGTCCAAGTTGACGCAGTTTGTTAACAGTTTTTGTTCCGATCAATCCTGATCCTCCGATTACTAAAATTTTCATATTCTAAAGTTTTGTATTATACTGAAACGATATTGTTTCTTTCCAGGGTAACGTCAATTGGCTTGCCAAATGATTAATTTATTGATATATAGTGTTTTACATCATTTTTATTTAATTGAAATTCACTATATATAGTGAAATCATTATAATGTTCATTTTATTAAGTGAAAATTTATCTGAAAAATGAATTTGTTATTTTAAATAAAGATGATTACCAAATAAAAATCCCACCGTTTTTTACAGTGGGATTTAAGTAATTTTTAAATAATGATTAGCCAAAATAATCAGCTTTAGTAATATCAAGTTTCTTCATTTTGGAGTGCAATGTATTACCTGGAATGTCTAATATCTCCGCAGCACCGCCAAGTCCGGAGATCTTTCCTCTACATCGCTTTAGAGCACTGATAATAAAACTTCGTTCCATTTCTTCCAGCGATTGATTAAATATATTTTCATTAACACTGGAAACCGCGTCTGTCTTTTTGGGAAGATATACTTCGCGTAAGAGATTTCCTGTTGTCATTAATACGCTTCGCTCTATAAGATGTTCCAGCTCGCGGATATTTCCGGGCCATAAGTAACTTTGCAGTTGCTGCATTGCCTTTGGAGAGATACGTGTAATATTTTTCCCTGTATTTTTATTATATTTTGATACAAAAAAATTAGTAAGTGCCTCGAGATCTTCCATTCTTTCTCTAAGTGGAGGCAAGATAATTGGGAAAACATTTAATCTGTAAAAAAGATCTGAGCGAAATCGTCCTGCATTCACTTCTTCTTCCAAATCTCGGTTGGTGGCTGTTATTATACGAACATTGACTTTGATCGTTTCTTTACCTCCAATACGTTCCAGCTCACGTTCTTGCAAAACACGTAATAATTTGACTTGTGCTTCAAGTGGCATTTCGCCAATTTCATCTAAAAATAAGGTACTGTTATTGGCTAATTCAAATTTACCGATACGCCTTTCTGTAGCACCGGTAAAAGCGCCTTTTTCATGGCCGAAAAGTTCACTTTCTATAAGGTTTGCAGGCATTGCGGCGCAGTTCACCTTAATCATTAGTTTATCCTTTCTGGACGAAGCATTGTGAAGCGCACGGGCGATAAGTTCCTTACCGGTTCCTGTCTCACCTAAAATCAATACAGTAGAGTTTGATTCCGCAACTAATGACATAAGCTGATATACTTTCTGCATTTGAGAACCATTGCCTATAATTTCTGTAAAATTGTAAATATTTGTTATCTGCTCTTTCAGATAAGTGTTTTCCTGTTCAAGTTGCTGCTTGTATAGCAATAATTTTTCGTTAGCCAGAATATTTGCAATTGCTACTGAAATTTGAGAACATATACTTTTAACAATAGCAGGATTTAATGAATCCGCTAATAGCCATAGTGTTCCTAGCCTTATGTTTCCTACTTTCAATAAAGCTGCATATGTGTTTTGAAAACCAACTTTTTTCCATAACTGAGCAAATAACGAATTATTGGTTCTTAATTCTTCTTCAACATTAAATACAACAGGTTCATCACTGTTAATAACCGCTGCTGTGTAAGGTTCTTCAATCGTTCGTTTTACTGAAATGCGTTCATCATGATTGGGCATGGCATTTTTAAAAAGACTTGTATCAGACATGTAAGGTGTCAAACCAAATCCGTCGTCGTCAAAAAGATGTATCATTGCCAATTTAGTATTCAATGCATCTCTTAATACATTGATAATAGCTTTTTCCAAATCATCTTTAGTTCTGATTCCCGCTATTTCGTTACTAAACTGAAGGAGAACTGACTGCTCGTGATTACTTTTTTCCAAAGCCTCATTGGTCATAATATTTGCCATCGCAGTAGATATCTGTGCACAAATACCCTGTAGTAGATTAATATTTATTTCTTCGATACCTAACCATAAAATACCGAGATTCGTTTTTCCATTTCGTAATGCAATCCCAGCCATTATTTTATAGCCGATTCTTTTCCAAAAGTGCAGATAAGCAGATGTAATTCCCCTTTCTATCTCAATATCAACACTGAATAATAAAGGAATATCACTATCCAAGACCCTGTTTTGCAATCCGTCATTTATAGGGTAAATCTCATAGTATAGATCTTTAAGGATCGGATCATCTTCAGGAATTATACTTTCATCATGAATGTAGGTACTCATCGTTGTACCGTCATTATTGATCTTTCTTATACTATAACCTTTAATATTATTTATCTTTTTAAGGGCTTTATAGACTGCATTTGCCAGATCATCCTTACTTCTGACAGCTGCTATGTCATAACCAAAGTCTAAAAGAAGAGTTTTTTCGGCTTCCTTTTTTTGCAGCTTTTCATATATAATGATATTTGAAACTGCGATAGAAAGCTGGGGCGTAATTCCCTGTATAATTTCTCTAAACTGTGGGATAAAGCCATCTTTTTTATCAGAATAGATGTGTAGAAATCCTATAGGTTTTTCAGCATTCCATAGGGGAGTTATGAGGATTTCCTTTATACCAACTTCATAATTAAATTTTAAAAAGCTTGGACTATCGGGCAAATCCATTACATCTTTTAAATTGAAAAGTTTTGGACCATCATTAGCAATAACACTTTCAATAAAAGGTTCACTTAATTTGAATTTAGACTTTACCAATTGATCATAAAAAGAATGCTCTCTTATTGGAGATTCATGTGTGTCTAGTAGAAATGTCCAATAAGTATCATCTTTTTCATCAACAAGTGTGATGATGGTATGGGTAAAGTAAAATAAACCTTTTATTCTTTTAGAAAATAGTGTCATAAGGTCATTTTTCTCTTTGACCTTAGTAAGGTCTTTGCCTAGTTCCAACAGGATCTGTCTCTCGTTTTTTAAAAAATCATAGCTGATTTCTTCCTTGATAGGAATTGATTTTTCAATTTTAGAAACTGTATTTTTTAATTTTTTCATTCTTTTGAATTTACAAAATAAAGCTTCAGTAGAAATTGTTTTATTTGAGAAATTGTTTATTCAGCGAAAGTGATGTATCAGTTTCGATACAAATACTTAATGCTAATTTTCAATATGTTGACGGCTTGGCTTTCGATAAGTCCTGTACCTTCAATGATTACAATTTTTATTCTGATTTTTATTTATAGTTGTTAACAAAACAAAATTGAAAATAAAAAAAATAGTAAAACTTAAACTGGTTTAAGTTTTTATAAAATAACTATATCCACCTTTGTACCCTATTAGTCATTGAGACTATTTGAATCATTTTCTAAAATTTTAAAGATGGATAGCAAAAAATTAATTGAACTGACAAAAGAACTTATTTATGAAGCAACGCATTTTAATGTTTCTTATGTAAAGCAAATTTATGCGGAAAACTTACTTATTGTTAAAGTTGATAAAAGTGGAACCGTTGATACTATGAACAAAGAGCAACTTGTTAGTTTTGTTCAAGGAAACCACGATGCCAAAGCTAAACCGTTTTCCACTAAAGCTGAGTTTCATTACGCTGTTTGTGATGAAAATATGGGAATGGTGGTAATGACTCGCGATTTGGAATTAAACGGAAAGTCAGATCCTAAATTCTTTACACTGATCTGGAAATACTCATCCGGAAAATGGCAAGTGGCCAAAGAATCTTGTGTTACACTTAATTAGAGGATGCTTTTCAAGATCCTGTTCTTAAGCCAGTATAATATTATACTGGTTTAAGAACATTTTCCGTTAGCTGGTGTGGCTAACTTTCTTAGGACACAATTCTTATACTCTTTAACTTTAAGAGTATGAAAAAGATCAGAAAAAATTACAGTTTAGAGTTTAATGATAGAGGCAGTATCTTTAAGTAAACAGTGGGGCAATGTATTCTTAGTGGCTCAAGAATTGGGTGTCTGAAAAGAATGCCTAGTCAACTGGAGAAAACTTCACAAAGTAGGTAAGCTTACAAAGGAATTTGTTTTTCTGGAGTTGCCAACTTCCTAAGACACAATTCTTATACTCTTATATTTAAACAAATGAAGAATTCAAATCTAGAATAGGCGATTCAAGTATTTTAAATGAGGATTGAGATAATTTAAAATTTGATATTTCAAGAACTAAAGGAATCTTAAAAAAATAACGCCAACTGTCTTCAGTTGGCGCCATTTGGCTGTTAGTGAACATCACAGGACTATATTCAAACCAATTAATATTAGATATTGATAATATTTTGAATGTATTAAATGTTGTTTAATTTACATTCATTAAAAATTGAAGCTAAAAAATATCTGTTTTTTAGCTGGGCAAATTCGGTTTGGTACTTTATCTATAAAGCAATAAAAAAAACATTGCATGGGATTATAAGGGATTAAAGTTTTAGCACCACGATTATACTTTTTCGTTGATGATTTGACCAATGAAAATGCTAAATGGAGAATCTCAATATATTTATTTCATAGCCTTTGAGCATAATTTTTTTAAACAAAATTGATAGTTTCGTAAAGCTTTGATACAATCAGGATTGAAATAGTAGTAAATTTCAGTTATTTCAAAGTCCATTTCAGTAGCCAATTATTCCGTTTCGGTAAAGATAAAAGTCAGATGTCGGCTTCTCGTTCATTTCTTTGTATTAATAAATATAAATAATTGAACCAGAATATTATGAAAAAATATTTTTTTCCAGCTGATTCCAAAAAACGAAAAACCGGAATCAGATTAGCGGGTATTGCCCTTACTGCATTGCTGCTAGTTTCAGCCTTTGCGTGGTCTGCAGGTCTTATTGGGCAACGTAATACGACCAGAACATTTTTAGAGAATACACCGGATTCATTTCCGGCAGGATACCGTCGGGCTCACGGCAAAGGTATTTGCTTTGAAGGCACTTTTCACGCTTCTGGAAATGCTGTGCCATTATCTATAGCACAGGTATTTGGACAGAAAGATGTTCCTGCAGTGGGTCGATTTTCTTTAGGTACCGGCAATCCGCACGCGCCGGATAATTCCAGCCGTACAGTAAGTATGGCTTTGATGCTGACATCTGCTGATGGCGAACAGTGGCGAATGAAATTGAATAATAAACCTTTTTTTGGCACTCGGGATGCCGTAGGATTTCTAAAACAAATTGAAGCTTTTAAGCCCGATCCTACAACAGGAAAACCTAATCCTGAAAAGGTTGCAGCTTTTCTTAAAGAATACCCTGAAGCAAAAAAGTCTATGGAATATGATGCCAAGGCACCCTGGACTAAAAGTTTTGCAGGCTCGGAATATTATGTTATCAATGCATTTCTTTTAATAGATTCCAACGGAAAAGAACATCCTGTTCGTTGGTCAATGCGTCCGCAAGCTCCCTTTGTTTCGATGAGCGCAGAAGAACGAAAAAAGGCTGGCCCAAACTATTTATTTGATGAATTGAAAAAGCGACTGGAAAAAGCTCCTCTTTATTGGGATCTGGTATTGACTATCGCTGAACCCGGAGACCCTGTCAACGACCCCTCCCAACAATGGCCTGCAAACCGTAAACAAATCATTGCAGGGACTTTGGAAGTTAACCGTGTTTTTGATCAGGCAGAAGGTGGGTGCAGGGATATCAACTTTGATCCAACGCTTGTGCCGAAGGGAATTGCGTTGTCTGATGATCCTGTTTTAGCAGCAAGGGCAGGTATATATTCTCATTCGTACAATGACAGGGTAAGAGAAATCGGTTATGGCAAAGCGACCGATGCTGTAGGAAAACCTAAAAAAGACAACTCTCAAAACAAATAACGATGAATAATAAAAAGCTGACTCAGATGCCTCCTTCATCTTTTAATATTACGGCGCGAATCCTACATTGGCTGATGGCCGCAATGATATTAACAATGTTATTCGTGGGAGTAGGAATGATGACATCATTAACATTAAGGCCTTGGCTGCTGGATTTGCATATACCGTTGGGAGTAGCTGTACTGCTGCTGGTAATTGTCCGTTTGATCAACCGCCTGACCAGACCCGTTCCAAAGCTTCCCGGTGAAATGCCGGGCTGGCAGAAATATATGGCTACGATACTGCATTGGGTATTTTATGCGCTGATGTTTGCACTGCCTCTTTCCGGCTGGGCACAGCTGTCAGCCGGTGGCTTCCCGGTGAGGCTTTACCCGGGTTTCCATCTTCCCGCGATATTAGAACAAAACCCAACTTCTTATGCCTTGTTGCACGATTCACACCGGATAATGGCTTGGGCGTTTTTCTTTATGATAGTCGGGCATCTTTCTGCGGCCTTGATTCACGGGTTTATTTACAGAGACAACATTCTGCAATCAATGATAGGGCAAAAAAAGCTAACTGATAAATCTGAGGAAATCTGTTCTGACCAATAAACTTAAGAAGGGCAAAATGCTATCGGTGTAAAAGTCTTTGTATATTTAAATTCTCATTTTTTAATTTATAATGAATTTTAATAATATAATTCGACTTAACAATTGAGATCTATTTTATGAAGAAAGAACAAAATGCATTTTTGAATAACCGCTGGAAACGAATATTGATTGTTTGTTTTGCCTTTTTAATGATGTACCTCATTTCATTCATCATCGATCCGTTCTCTCCTTACTGGGGCAATTTTTTTAAAAGGGATTGGACGAAAGTAAGCCGGGATCTTGCAACCTCTTTTATTTTTTGCTTTATTGTATCAGAAGTGAGCATTCTCATCAGCAACAGGTTTAACCAAAGTGTTCCCTGGACCAATTATCCTGGAAAGCGTTTTACGATTGAAATATTTCTGAATCTTTTTGTAATCCTGGCAGTACAGCTGATTATTAACTTTTTCAAATCGAGGATGAATGGAAAACCTCTGACTTTTGGATTTGGTCCGGGAGGATCCGTAGAAGAGGCAAGAGGGATGATCCAGTGGCTTGTCGTTAGTACTATTATTGCACTATTTATCGTAGGAATTCATATTGGCAATTACCTGATATCAAATTGGAAAAACGAGGCATTAAAGGCTTCAGAGCTTAAGCAGGTAGCATTGGATGCTGAGTTACAGTCATTAAAACTTCAGATAGATTCACATTTTGTATTCAATAATCTGAGTGTATTGTCTGAGACCATCCTCAAAGATCAGATGCTGGGATATGCATATGCTGAAAACTTTTCCCGTATATACCGTTACCTTCTTCTAAATGCTAAAAAAGATATTATTACGCTGGAACAGGAGCTTAAATTTTTAGAGTCTTACCGATTTCTTATTGAACACCGGTTCTCTAATGGGGTACAGTTTCATATCTCTGCAGATGAGTCATCAAAAAATCTTTATATGCCGCCTCTTACCTTGCAGCTTCTTGTCGAAAATGCGTTAAAGCACAATAAAACGAACCGAAAAGAACCACTGATCGTACGCATCAGTACTGATAATGCGCAAACATTGACAGTTGAAAATAATATGCTGCCAATTGCAAAGGTTCAAGATTCTTTTGGTATAGGATTAACCAATATAAAACGTAGGTATCAATTGCTGTCAAAACGGCCGGTTGAGATCAGTAAAGCCAATAATTGTTTCAAAGTAACCATACCACTTCTTAAACTATGATGACAAGCAGGATTTTAATTATTGAAGACGAGATTCCCAATGCAGAAAGACTTGTTCGTCTGCTTGGTAAAGTACGACCAAATGCAGAGATAGTAGCTGTTATTGAAAGCGTTGCGGAAAGTGTGGAGTGGTTTAATGAAAATGAGCAGCCCGATGTTGTGATGATGGATATCAGGCTGTCTGATGGATTAAGTTTTGAAATTTTTGAAAAAGCGGAAGTCCTTTGCCCCGTTATCTTTACCACTGCATATGACGAATATGCAGTCAAGGCGTTCAGGTATAACAGTGTTTTTTATCTTTTGAAGCCTATTGAGCAGGATGAACTGAATATGGCTATAGAAAAACTCGAAGCAAAGACGATTGTAAAAATTGATCGTACATTAATGGAAACTCTTTTAACTTCTCTGAAGCCACAAGGTTACAGGAATCGTTTTCTGATATCATATAGAGATAGTTATAAGACTGTACTCGTTGATGATATAATGTACTTTTATTCAGAATTTAAAATGACGAAAGCCAGGCTGGCTAATGGTGAGGAGGAAATAATTCCGGAAACGTTGGAAGAACTGGAACAGCAACTTGATCCCAAATTATTTTTCAGAGCCAACAGGCAGTATATTATAAACATTAATTCTATTTTACAGATCAGCAATTATTTTAAGGGTAAGCTTAAAGTAAAACTAAAAAAAAGCGATGAAGCAATTATCATAAGTCGAGAAAAATCTGCACAATTTAAATCTTGGATCGGTTACTAATCAAGAGGTTGTCATTACGAAAATAATATTATAGCAATTGAGATTTTAGCTTAATAATATATTCTAATTTATTGTAAATTAAATGTTAAAATAAAGTATGGTATATAAAATATTTCCTCGTCACGTAGTCATTTAGAATTAAAATACATTGAAATTATATTGTAAAATTCTGGTAGCCACAAATTTCAATGTAGAAAAATCGAGATATAAAAAAACTTTCATACAACTGAGTTTGCGTAAGTGCACAATAACAAAATCGGTTCTTTAAATGTTCAAGCAAGTACAGTTAATTGAGTAAATTTTAAATAGACTGTTTTTTAATGATTGTCAATAGTTTCATCGCAGCCGTTTTTCCCATTTCATAGCCGTCGTTAATGATACATTCATAGGAATCGTCCAGATATTTTGGAAGAATTCCCTCCGTTATGGCAACGACTTTAGCTTTTGGGGAAGCCGTTTTTTTATTGACAAGGGAACTGTGCAGTCCGGCAAGAGTCTCATCACTCATTACAAAGTAACCGTCGAAGTCTTCATAATCAAAGATGATACTCATTTTCTCCTTTACCATATCGGCGGAATTGCAGTAGATGATCTTGCACTTTACATCTTTGTGCTTATCGATAACCTCTGAAAAATGATTTTTACGGGTTTGTGATATTTCCAGGTTTTCATCCCCGAAAATAGCAACAATATTTTTACAGCCAGCTTCTATGAGCTTTTGGGCGGCAGTTTGCGCATAAAGCCTGTTGTCAAATATCACCTCTTCAAAGACATTTTGTGGAATGGTCTTGTCGAAAATGACCAAAGGAAGTTCCAGCTCCTTAATTTTATTGAAATGGGTGAGGTCCTTGTCTGTCTGCTGAGAGAAATCAGGATGCCATCCACCCTTGAGTTGATACAGGTAAGCAGATTTTCCTCTTCCATTCCCAGAGATTCTTCCGAAGAAAGCACAAAAAAGTTATAGCCTTCCGAATGTAGCACGGAGGAAATCCCTTTGAATCTGAGTTATTTCGGAAGATTGTTTGAGCAACATTTTGGCATGAAACCCAAAAGATGGAGCACGCAGCATCGATTGAAAGACAAGTGAGCTTCTATATGATCGTATATAGAGCAGTGCCATTGTACCGAAAATGCAAAGTTGATGTCTACTTCAAGTAGTTTTCTCTGGCCTCGTTCAGCTCATTGCTGTTAAGGGCGATCCATAACCAGAGTGGAGTGACCTGCACCAATAAGCCACGGCCTAAAGTTGTCAATTCATATTCGACCTTTGGCGGGACTTCCGGATGGACGGTTCGTAAAACGAGTCCGTCTCTCTCCAGTTCCCGCAGGCATTTGGTCAACATCCGTTGACTGATACCCCTAATGTGGTTCTCCAGGTTTGTAAAACGCATTTTACCATCTATTCCCAATGCGTGAATGACAAAGAGGGACCATTTGTTACCGACATGATTTAGTATATCATGTTTGAGCTGATCCTGATCTTTGTTGAGCACCTTGCAAATGTCGTCCCATGCATTTACGATTTCTTCATCCGTCATCGGTCTTTCCATAGAGTATATTTAACGCTAATAAAGATAGATTTTTCTGATGATAAAACTGTTGCTAAAATAAACTTTCTAATAAATATACTAGTAGGAAATAAATTTTAGCCTCCATGTGAAATTAATATGACTAAAATTCAAAAAACTAACATCGGTGTAAGTAGCTCACAATGAGGTATCTTATTGTTTTAGGGATTTGGACATCGTAATTTTGCAAAGGAAATGGATTCATAGGAAAACGGATCCGAATTTTAATTATTGGAAAATGGAAAATACATCAATTTTAATTTTGGGCGCAGGCGAGTTAGGGATGCCTGTCATCAGAAATATGGCAAAAAAGGCTAAAAACTATAATAACGTTAAAGTGACTCTCTTGCTGAGAGAAGCGACGATTAATTCTGAAGATCCGGATAAGAAAAAAAATGTTACAGAGATTCGGGAATTAGGGGTGGAATTGCTTGCAGGAGATCTGTCCGCTTCCTCTTCTGAGCTTATCGATATTTTCAGAAATTACGATTCTGTTGTTTCATGTACAGGTTATGGAACAGGCGCAGGAGGTTTTCAATTGAAATTGGCCAATGCCGTTCTTGATGCCGGTGTCAAAAGATACTTTCCCTGGCAGTTCGGAGTAGACTTTGAGGAAATAGGACGGGGAAGTGCGCAGGATCTTTTTGATGAGCAGCTTGATGTTAGAGAACTTTTGAGATCACAAAGTGCTACAAGATGGGTCATCATCTCCACAGGCATGTTTACCAGTTATCTTTTTGAACCTTTCTTCGGTATTTTAGATCTGGAAAATAAGTCGATCAATGCCATTGGCGGATGGGATACGGCAGTTACATTGACCACGCCGGATGATATTGGCCGTCTTACCGCTGAGATCTTCTTTACAGAACCGCAGATCGAAAATGAGATCGTCTATATTGCCGGTGATACCATCACCTACGGAGATCTGGCTGATATTGCAGAATCATTATCGGGACAGAAGTATGAGCGTACACTTTCCGATATGGGAGAGATCACAGATGACCTTAAAAACGATCCCACCAATTTCGTTAAAAAGTACCGTTCGATATTCGGAGCAGGAAAAGGTGTTTCCTGGCCATTAGAGAATACCTTCAATGGGAAGAACGGAATCCCGACAACCTCTGCCAAACAATGGGCAAAAGATAATATTGACTGGAAATCTTACAATAAGTATTAAGAACACTATAATGAGATTCAACAAATTATAATTGTTATCCGTTAAATTGAATTACAAAGTTTGTTGCAGATCACAGTTATAAAAATGTCATTTTTTAATCCCGGGATTATATATCACGAGTTACATCATCCCCAGACAATCAATATGAGGTATAGGACAAAGCCTATAACTCATATTGATCTGATGGATGTTTACTTCTTTACAACCCGTCGAAATAGATCTTTTTGATCTCTTTGACAGAAGCTTCCGCTCCAATTTGCTGACGTCTATCGTAAATAGCCTGTGCCTTTGTTCCTGCAAAATAACGCAACTTGTCTTTTTGGTCGGTTGCTGCTACAAAGATCACTTCCGCAATCTCATCAGGTGAAGAATCGGGTTTGATCATACTAAGCATTTTTTCTTCCGCTGAATCATAATACGGTAGTGCAGTGACATCTGAATTATGGTTAAACAGCTCCGTTTTCGTGGCGCTCGGAGCAACGGTCTTAACACCGACACCAAACATCGATAGCTCTATTGAAAGACATTCGCTCCAGCCTTCAACCGCCCATTTCGTACCATTGTAAATACTGGTGAACGGGAAGCTGGTATGTCCGCCGATGGATGTTATATTGATGAACAGTCCATTTTTATTTTCTCTGAAGTGAGGTGTAAAAGCTTGTGTTACCCGAACTGTTCCCAGAAAATTCGTTTCCACCTGTTTCACGATGTTCTCATCGGAAAAGGATTCCAACGCACCCATCAGCCCATATCCCGCATTGTTCACGACCACGTCGATCGGTCCTAGCGATAAAGCTTTTTCTACGGTCGACCTGATCTGTTCCAGGTCAGTAACATCCAAAGGTAAAAGAATAACATGGTCCAATTGATCAAGTTCCGTTTCCTTTTCAGGATCGCGCATTGTAGCGATGACCTTCCAGCCTCTTTGTTGAAATAATTTAACGGTTGACTTGCCTATTCCTGATGAGGTTCCGGTGATGAATATTGTCTTCATTTTATAAAATTTTAAATGTTCTTTTACAAAATTACTGGCAAAAAGATATACATTTGATACCTGTATACAAAAGTATACTTAAATTATTATGACGGAAAGAGAAAAGTATTTCCAGGAAAAGATCAACGCCATCCAGGATACCATGTTTGTCATCGGCGGCAAATGGAAGATGCCGATTATCCTATCTATTTATCAAGGCAATACAAGATTCAACGAAATTCTAAATTCAATACCGAAGATAACCAACCGGGTTTTGTCTAAGGAATTAAAACATCTGGAAGAAAATCTATTGATCGACAGAAATGTCACAGACGATTATCCGGTCAAGGTAGAATACACTATGACCGAATATGGATTAAGCTTACAGGAAATTGCAATGCCGCTGGAAAAATGGGGAAGAGATCACAAGAGGAAGATCAGGGAAAAATAATCATATAGAATATAGGTGATCAAAGGTGTTTTGATCAACAACTGAAATTCACCACAATACTCTTTGTTATATTTCTATAGGCGATCATCTGTTAGAGGTGAATAAATAGTCTATCTTAAAAATCCGGGACTTTTCTGAATTGATCATTTGAAAATTTCTGCGGCGTAGGATATACGTAAAAATGACAATCAAACAGGCTGTCTAAACTTGTTTGATTTTCGTAATCTATTGTTTCGATTTTGTTACAACAGACTTTGGCAGTCATTCTAATTTTGTATCATAATAAGATCAAGATATGGAAACAGACAAAGTATGGTTAGTAACGGGAGCATCCAAAGGAATGGGGCTTTCACTGGTGAGAAAACTTATCGAAAGCGGTTATAGGGTCGCTGCAACAAGCAGAAAAGCGCAGGGTTTAATGGAGGCTGTCGGAGAATTTGACAAACAGCAGTTCTTACCGCTGGAAGTAGATCTGACAAGCGGAGAATCTGTCAGCAAGGCATTTGAAAAGACTGTCGGACACTTCGGGAAAATAGACGTTTTGGTCAATAATGCGGGCTATGGCATCGGTGGTGCTGTGGAAGAATTGAACCAAAAAGAGATCAGGGACAGTTTTGACATTAACGTTATGGCTGTGATTAAGACAATGCAGTCGGTCATGCCTTACTTCAGGCAACAGAAGTCAGGAAACATCATCAATATTTCTTCAATTGCAGGATTTGCGCCGGGAATCGGCTGGGCCATTTACGCCGCAACAAAATATGCGGTAACGGGACTGTCCGAGGTCATGGCAGAAGATGTGAAAGAGTTCGGTGTTAAAGTAACGGTAGTGGCGCCGGGCGCTTTCCGGACGGAGTTCCTGGAAGAAGGCTCTCTCGTTTTCGCTGAGAATAAAGTTGAAGGATACAATGCGATTAGAGCTTCACACCAAAAATACGCTGCCATGAACGGAACGCAGGCTGGAGATCCCGACAAGCTGGCCTGTGTCCTGATCGATCTTGCTGAAAATCCGAATCCGCCGGTACGCTTGTATTTGGGAAGCGATGCCTACAACCGTGCAAAGTACAAGATAGGCTTGTTATCAGAGGAACTGGATATCAATAAGGATATTTCATTTTCTACCGATTTTTAAATGACCATCTGAATCTAAATTAATAACGCTGCCATTCGAAAGTGGCAGTGTTTTTTTTGTTTGATTTTTGTATATTTATTACATGGAGAAAATGCAGTCACTGGAAGAATTTTACCAGTCGAAATTTGACCGGGTACCTGAAAATATCCGTAACGGGGTAGGGCACTTCAATGTCTTTACCATCGATGAGTATATCGGTAAAAATGCTAAACCATTGGTCTACAGCCGGAAAGATTATTTTAAGATCACCCTGATCGTCGGCCGAAACCGGATCCATTATGCTGACAAGGTCATTGATATTCAAAAGCAGGCAATTTTTTTCACCAATCCGCAGATCCCTTACAAATTTGAATGGATCGATGGTCAGAAGGCAGGATTCTTCTGTGTGTTTACACCTTCTTTTTTTCATCATTTCGGAAACCTGAATGATTATGAAGTTTTTAAACCTGACGTGACACCTGTCTTCGAGCTGACCGATGAGCAATTGGAAGATGTAAGGCAGATTTACAAAAAAATGCAAACTGAATTGGCCTCGGATTATGCCCATAAATATGATCTGTTGAGAAACCTGGTGTTTGAATTACTTCATTATGCACTTAAAATGAAACCGACTTCAAAAGCTGAAAAACAACAGGCTAATGCTTCTCAGCGGATCACCCATCTGTTCCTTGAGCTGTTGGAGCGTCAGTTTCCTATCGAAGATGCGAGACAGCGGATCAACTTCCGTTCGCCTTCTGAATTCGCCGGTCAGCTTTCCGTTCATGTCAATCACCTCAACCGGGCCGTTAAAGAGATCACTGAAAAAACGACTTCGGAGGTCATTGTGGAGCGTTTGTTACAGGAGGCAAAGATATTACTGAGACATACCGAATGGAATGTTGCCGAAATTGCCTATTCACTGGGGTTCAAAGAGGCTACGCACTTTAATAATTTCTTCAAAAAGAATATGCAGATGACACCGATGCGGTTTCGTGCGATGGATTAAATAAAGGAGTAAGAATAGCGAGTAATTTGATATACTGAGTTTGTCGGATAATAAATGTTTACAGTCAATATCATTTACTTACTTTTATTTTCAGATCAATTTTTTTCTAGGCAACCCAATCTCAAATTCTTGCGGATAAGGAGCGCGAAAAGTCAAGCTCACATCTTCCCGCAGACCATTTTCAACTTCCTTCGCTTTTTCCTCATCCATTGAATATCTGGGATCAGCAATAAGTGGCATTTTTGCCATTTTTGTTATGGTAATAGTCGGGAAATGATAATCCACTTCAACGGTTCCTAATAGAAGATAAATTCCACCCTCTTTAAAAGGAAACTTCGAAAGGCTGTCCGGAAAATGAGCTGTATCAAAATAGTCGCCATTGGCATCAATCCAGGTTCCGAAATACATATCGTCTCTATTTCCATATTTATTTTTGATAGGAACGTGTTTTCTGGAAATCAGATAAGCTAACATTCTCACCTGCTTCTTATGGTACTTCAAAAGATCTTTAACCATTACATCGCCTCTGTATTTGATCTTCAATAAATCGAAAATAGAATAAGACACAGGAAAGCCCAATATTTCAATTTCGTCGAACGCATCTTCAAAAGGATCTCTTTCTATAAGAGGTAGCTGATAATCTTTTTGAGGTTCTTCAAATAAAGAAATGATCTTCGTTTTGTATTGATTTTTTGACAAAAGAAACCTTGCTTCGATCAATAGCTCGTGTTTCTGTTTGCCTGTGAATCTGAAAGCCCCGACAAAAATAAGTGTCTGTAAAGTTTCAATACCGATGTTGACTCTTTTGACAAAATCTTCTAACGATTTGTAATCACCATGTTCTTTTCGTTCCTGAAGAATAAATAGTTTAACGGCAGCTTCCAACTTCTCAATATGCATCAACCCTAAGTACACATCTGTTCCATATACCGTAGTTTGAAATTCGCTGAGGTTTACACAAGGATTATGAATTTTAGCACCAGCCATTTTGGCTTCATGGACATAGACTTCTGTTCTATAAAAGCCACCGCCATTATTAATCGCAGAGACCATAAACTCAATAGGGTAGTACGCTTTTAAATAAAGACTCTGATAGCTTTCCACCGCGTAGGAAGCTGAATGGGCTTTACAAAAAGAATACCCCGCAAAAGATTCGATCTGTCGATAGACCTCCTGAGAGAGCTGCTCAGGGTGACCTTTTTTCTTACAGGATTCGAAAAAATCATCTTTTAATTGTTGCAAAGCTGACAGTGATCTTCCTTTTCCGCTCATCGCCCTACGCAGAACATCACCATTCTCTGCGGAAACTCCGCCGTAATGAAGGGCAATTTTGATCACATCTTCCTGATATACCATAATGCCATAAGTCTCGCCCAGTTCCTTTTCAAACACTTCATGAAAATATTCAAATTGACCGGGATGATTATGGCGAAAAATATATTCACGCATCATACCGCTTTGTGCTACACCCGGACGAATGATGGAGGAGGCAGCAACCAATACTTTGTAATTGTCACATTTAAGCCTTCGTAATAATCCGCGCATTGCGGGTGATTCGATATAAAAACAACCGATGGTTTTTCCAATACTCAAAAGCTCATTACATTTTTCTTCATTCTTTGAAATCGTTGTATCTTCAATATCGACCGTAATCCCTCTCTTTTCTTCAATCAGGTTAACAGCATCTTTAATGGTGCCTAAACCCCTTTGCGAAAGGATGTCAAATTTTTCCAAGCCAATTTCTTCTGCTGTATGCATGTCGAACTGTACGATAGGAAATTCCTTTGGCGGAAATTCCAAGGCAGAATAATGGGTAATAGGTTCTTCAGAAATTAAAATCCCGCAGGAATGCATGCTCCTTTGATTAGGAAAACCGATCATCATCTGTTCATATTTATAGATTTCCTGAACAACAGCATTCTGATCATGTAATTCTTTAGGCATTTTAGAGAGTTGATCCAGTTCATCTTTAGGCAGCCCGAATACTTTTCCCAGCTCCCTGAACCTTGATTTTCTTTTAAATTCAACATTGGTTCCGCAAAATGCCACGTGATCTTTGCCGTATTTATCAAAAATGTATTCCAAAATAGCATCGCGGTTCTTCCAACTCCAGTCGATATCAAAGTCAGGAGGTGTTTTCCTGTTGAGGTTCAAAAAGCGCTCAAAGTACAAATCCAGTTCCAAAGGGCAGATATCAGAAATACCTAAACAATAGGCAATAATACTGTTGGCTCCGCTTCCTCTTCCAACGTGCATAAACCCCATACGGTTGCTGTATTGGATAATATCCCAGGTAATCAAAAAATAACCACAGAAATTCAACTGGTCAATTACGGTCAGTTCTTTTTTGACCCTTTTAACAGCCTGTCTGTTTTGATCAGGATATCTTCGGGCCAATCCTTCATAAGCCAGTTTTGACAGTAATTCAAAATCACTTTCCTTGCTCTCTGTATAATGCTTTTTATTCTTAGGCGTTTTAAAATCAAAATCAAAGCTGCATTGATCAACAATAAATTTGGTGTTCTCAATGATTTCAGGGTATTCTGTAAATTGATTCAAAAGCTTTTTCTTATCGACAAAAGATTCATTGTTTCTGCAATAATCCGTTTCAGCCAGTTTTGTAAAGAGTGTATTGCCATCGATTGCACGCAGCACTTTATGAAGTTCAAATTCATCATCCGTCTTAAAAGTTACCGGATGCAGGATAACCATTTTGTGGATCAAAGATCTGAGTTCCGGCTTGACCAATAAATTCAATTCATCCTGCCTGATACCTATAAATTCGTGTTCCGATAATACTTCAGGGATATTCTGCAAAGAATAGATGACGAAACAGTTTTCCAATAAAGGATTAACTTTAGGAACCTCGATCCCGTCACAATTATAATCAGTCAAAAGCTTGTTGACCTCTGCTATCCCTTTAGGATTCTTCGCTAAGCAGATATAATTCGGTTCATTTTCAACCCTGACATCAACACCGACAATCGGCTTAATACCTTTATCCTGACACAGTTTATAAAACTGGTAAATTCCGGTTACCGTATTGATATCCGTTAATGCCAAAACTTTCAGCTTATATTCCAAAGCCATTTCGACCAGATCTTCAACAGAAATAGTCCCATAACGAAGGCTATGATATGTGTGACAGTTGAGAAACATAATGTATCTATTCTATTGAGTTAAAAAGCCCGAAGCTCTTCCTAGGCTTTTAGCACCAAAACGGTCTTTCATTTTGTCCATTGCCTGATATAATGAGATAAGTTCTTCGGTGTCTTCAAAAAGATCCATCTGATGGCTTCCGTGTACCAGCCCTGTAAACCTGACTCCGACAAGACGAATCCTCATCCTTCTCGTATATACTTTCTTAAAAAGCTCAAGGACATATTTCAGCAAGGTATGGTCTGCTGAGGTATACGGAACTTTGCATTGCTTGGTTTCCGTATCAAAGTTGGCGTAGCGTATCCGGACAGAAACCGTTGAGGTAAGCCATTTCTCGTGTCTCAGCTGGTAACAAAGCTGTTCCACCATTCCGGAAAGAATGCTTCTGATATTTTGAACATCGATGGTATCTTCAGCAAAAGTAGTTTCAGTAGATATAGACTTTCGTTCAGAATATTGAATCACAGGATTTAAATCAATGCCATTCGCTTTCTTCCAGAGCTCAGTGCCATTCTTGCCAATCAATTCCTGTAGCACATCAACAGGCATCTTGGATAAAGTCTCAATCTTTCTTACGCCCAACCTTGAGAGCAGTTCAAAAGTCACATCGCCGACCATTGGAATTTTTCTGACAGATAATGGATTTAAAAAAGGCTGGATTGCTATAGGTTTCAATTCTAATTTTCCGCTAGGCTTGGCTTCCCCGGTTCCGATCTTTGAAACGGTTTTATTGGTTGACAATGCAAAACTGATGGGAAGGCCTGTGTTTTTCTTCACAGCTTGTGCAATTTCCGTTGTCCACTGATAGCATCCGAAAAATTGATCCATTCCTGAAAGATCCAGGTAAAATTCATCGACGCTGGCTTTCTCCATAACCGGAACTTTTTCCTGGATAATTTCAGTCACCTGGTGGGACATTTTGGAATAGAATTCCATATCTCCCTTGATGACCTTGGCTTCCGGGCATAAACGAAGAGCCATTCTCAGAGGCATCGCAGAACGGACACCGAATTTTCTCGCTTCATAAGAGCAGGATGCCACCACGCCACGATCCCCGCCGCCTATGATGACAGGCTGATTCTCTAATACAGAGTCTCTCAGCCGTTCACAGGAGACAAAGAAAGTGTCCAGATCCATATGTGCAATTGCTCTTTCCATTTGACAAAATTATTACGATTTGTAGCAAAAAATTGTATATTTGTTGCTATAAATTATAGCAATGTCAATTTTATCAGAAAACATGCGGTATTTAAGAGGTAAGCTCAATCTTTCACAACAGAAGGTTGCTGATGATCTCTTAATCACCAGAGGCAGATACGGTAAATATGAAGATGATGCCGCATCGCCTCCCAATGAGATTTTAATCAAAATCTCAAAATATTATAATGTCAGTATCGATTTACTTCTGACCATCAATCTCAGCAAATATTCTATCGATGAGATTATGGAGTTGCCGGACAACAGGATTGTGCTGCCCATCAGGGTCGATCATAATGGAAACGACCAGATCGAGATCATTCCACACAAAGCTTCTATGGGATATCTGAACGGTTACGGCGATCCGGAATATATTGAAGGTCTTGATACGATCTCCTTACCCTTCCTAAAAGGCGGAAAGTTCAGGGCGTTTCCTGCGGACGGCGATTCAATGCCGCCCTATAAGAACGGTACCTACATCGTAGGGAAATACGTTGAAAATCTTTCGGATCTGAAAACAGACAGAACGTACGTTTTCATCACTACCAATGATGGGATCAGTTATAAGAGATTCCAGTTTCACGAAGCAGATGGAATTTGGGTGAAAGCAGACAATAGTTTCTACGAGCCTTATAAAATTCCATTACCTGACATTAAAGAGATCTGGGAATTTGCCTGTAGTATCAATACTATAGAATATGGAGCTGATGAATTTGCAGAACGCAATATTCATAATTTCATCACAGAAATCAAGACCGATATCAAACAGATCAAAGAAACAATGAGGGATAAGAATTGAATTCATTTGAATAAAGTTTCTTAAAATTACTTCATAAAAAACTTCCCCGAAGGGAAGCAAAAACACAAATGATGAAAAAAATCCTGTATAAACAGGACAGATCAAATATAAATATTTTAACAGAAAACTACAATGAGTCAGCTGAGTTTATTTGATACGGAAGAATTTTATGAATTTCCAAAAGACCTTTTGGAATACAAGGAAAATTTCCTTGGCAGGGAGGAAGCTGATGAACTTAAAGATATATTGCTGAAAACAGCACCTTGGGAACAGCGAACTCAGAAGATGTATGATAAAACAGTTGTAACACCACGTCTTACAGCTTGGTATGGCGATACAAAATCTTATGAACCGGCAGATGGCAACACAAAAAATAAAAATCCCTGGACTCCCGAACTTTATGCTTTAAAAGAAAGGATAGAAAAAGAATTTGGTTATCAGTTCAATGGTGTATTATTAAACCTGTATCGTGATAATAACGATTCGGTGGCATGGCATAGAGATAAAGAAAGCCGTTATGGAAAACGACCAGTGATTGCATCTATAAGTCTTGGACAGACCCGAAACTTTGATTTCAGAAAGAAAGATCATCATCAAAGCAAATACAGCTTACCGCTTCCTCACGGCTCACTCCTCATCATGAAGGGTGATTTACAGGAAAACTGGGAACATCGAATTGCTAAGTCTAATATTCCGATGAAAGAGCGCATTAACCTGACATTTAGGTTAATTAATGAGTTATGATATAGAATTGGATTTTTTTCATACACTTAAAGATAAAGAGTAAAAGAATTGTGTACTAATAAAGCTAGCAATTCCCAGCAAATATTAATATAAAGAATGCAATTATAAATTTGATTAGTACATTTCAAATATATAATTGCATTCTTTTAATTTTCGAAGGATTATAACATTTAAAATCCGAAAATTTTAAATATAAGTAAGTAATTAGAACTATTTTTCCTTTTCAAGATTATTTTATTTTAATTGAAAATTGATTAATTGGTAAGCGAACTTTTTTTGCCGATGATAGATAATCATTTGCAGCATCCCTGTAGCCCAGAGAAACGATAACCGATGCATGAAGGTTCTTTTCCGATAATCCTAAAACTTCGTCAAATAATTTTGGATCAAAGCCTTCCATCGGTGTTGCATCCACTTTGAGTTCTGCGGCAGCTATCAATGCTGTGCCTACACCGATATAAGCCTGTTTACTAGACCAGATGGCGTTTTGTTCCTGAGTTTGGGTGGAGAAATGGCTTATAACAGCTTCTTTCAATATATTAAGTTCTCCTTTTTCCAATCCGCGCTCTCGCTCCATCATTTCAATATATTCTGTAATATAGTCGTTTGTAATATCATTAAATGCAGCAAATACTAATAGATGAGAGGAAGCATGGATCTGTTCATTGAATGAGCCTTCAGACAATCTTTGTCTCACTTCAGGATTGGTTATAACAAACAAACGATAAGGCTGGATCCCACAGGAAGATGCACTGAGATTGATGGCTTCAATAATCTTGTCAATTTTGTCTTCGCTGATTATTTCCTCTGAATATTTTTTGGTAGCATAACGCCATTTTAAATTGTTGATCAGTTCCATTTTGATATTATATATTTAGATGGACAAAGTTATAATTTCATTGTGTACCTTTGTAACCAAGTGACAAAAAGTTATAGTGACAGCCGAGTAACCAAGTGAATGGTATGAAACAAGAATTTGATTTAATAAAAGATTGCAGCCAAAAAATATTGGCGATTAATGATACAATGGAAATTTTAAATGGAAGGTGGAAAATGTCCATTATTGCTTGTCTATGCTACAAACCAATGCGGTATTCCGAACTTCTGAAAGAGGTTAAAGGAATTTCTGGCAAGATGCTCAGTCGTGAGCTGAAGGATTTGGAAATTAATGAATTAATTGAACGCCATGTGTTATCTACAACACCTGTAGCTGTAGAATATGAAATTACCGAATATGGCAAATCACTTAAAGAATTGACCAGTGTAATAGCAGACTGGGGTCTTAATCACAGACAGCGTATTATTTCCGGAATAAAGAAATTAGGTTAAACTTTAAGAATTATTTATTGCCTTACTCCCCCCAATCAAAAAGAAGGCTTACAGGCCTTCTTTGAAAATTTAAATTTAAAATATATAAAAAGTATTTCAGTGACAAATTGGGATTTTATCATTTCATAAATCATTCATTTAGCGGCAGGAAATAATTTTCACATGAAAAATAGAAAATATAGCCAGAATCAGCTCGCTATTTCATCCTGTTCCTCTGCATCAGGCTTCTCCAATTGGTCTGCAAATAAAGATGATACAATTCTTTCAGCTGCTGTATCACAGAAATCGAGGCCTGAATAATCAGGATTTAGACCGCCGATCAGAGGCACTGCCATAATGTAGAGTCCGCTGATAATTTCACCGTATGAATTCATAGCCTGGAAATAATCATTGATTTCCAATCCTGGGATCCGTAAATAGTAATTATCGTTGTAACCTTTGTAAACTTGTCGGTTTCCCTCCGATAACAATGCAGCTGCATTTTCATTATCCTTAAAGCTTAAATAGGCTTGACTTAATAAGTTATCTTTTTTGATGCCTTCAAAAGGAAAATCTTCATAGTTAATAGGTTGCTGTCCGATGGCATCAATAAAGATGGAATAATGTTTTTCTAATATTTGCTGATTTTCGGAGGTATAATGATAAACTGCTCCGGATTCTTCATGCGGAACAACTTTGCTGTCTTTATCCACCTGGATCAGATCAATCAATCCTGCTTCGTATAGTGATATAATCTCTCTGTACGAAGATTGAGGAAGTGATGCAATGATTACGGAGATCAACGGCATCATGCTTTTTCTCAACCGCAGCATATCTTCGGCAGAAAAGTGTTTGGCAGGATAATTCATCGCATAGCTGAAGTCGGCAAGCATTTCTTTCCAGCTTATCGGCTGCTGGCGGTCAATGGATTTTTCTGCCTCCCTGTATTCTGCTTTAAAAAGATCGAAGCTGTCAACTTCTTTTCTTAACTCCAGCATGTGTTCTGCAAAATCTTCGATGTTGAGATTCTTTATCTTCTCATAGAAGTCAGGATCTTTTTCTTTCAAAGGTTGCTTAAAATTGAGATCAAATACATAGTCAAGATCAACAAAACCACCGTGGCAGCTTTTATAATCATAAATATCTTTCATGGACATCAGCCAGGAACTCGAGTAGGCTTCTCCATCCGAGTGAAACCGCAGTGCGGGCAGAAAACCTCCTGTTGAAAATAAGGTGATCTTAAAGTTTTCAGATCCCTCATGAAGTTCATAGGTGAGTTTCCCGTCTTCATGGCTTACATAAGTTCCGTTAAGCCTTGCCAGTGTTTTCACGGCATCGACTGCAGTAAGTGAGGTGCCCCTGATTGCAACATGACCATTGAGTTCCGCTGTAAATTTGGATGGAGGATAGGGGGAATCGAACCATCCCTTCACCTGTTCTTCATATTTCTTCGGCCATGAATGCCCTGTGCAGAGAATAACGATGTCTACGTAAAAAAGATCTTCAGAATTTGTTGATATTGTATATTGATTATCATTATTAAACGCTATATCATCCACCGTACAATTTGTCTTTATAACTACAGTACAGCCTTCTTTTCGGACAGTTTTGATATACCAATGAAATAAAAATTCAAGATAGTTGCCCAAGACCAACCTTGGAATCACTTGATTAACGTTAAAGACGCCGTTGGAATAAAAATCCGGAAATTCATGGGGCGGATGCTTGGTGATATAGTCTTCAAAGTTGATTTCAAAATCAGGAAGTTCTGAGGCAGAAATATTCGCCACATGTTCTTTATTAGAGCCATTCTTTCCGTAAGGCATCCCAACGCCCAGCCTGTCATTTTTTTCGAAAATGGTGATAGTATTCGGATACTGTTTATTTTCAACGATATGTTTCAGTATCATCAATGCTGCGGGTCCGCCTCCGATCAATGCGATAGATTGAGAGTATATATGTTGCATTCAGTTCAATTTACCTTTATAAATTCAAAATATATTCCAGAAAGTCAAGAGTATGATGCTTCAGAAGAATTTTAAAGTTATGGTGAAATCATACAAGGTTTTGAGAGTCTGGATTTACCTATTCTCTCCTCACTATATTAGGCATAATTTATGCAAGACCAGTAATAACATCAAAAAATAAAACTTATGAAAAATTTACTTTGGTTAGTCGCTGTTATATGTATAATAGCTTGGGTATTAGGAATGGCTGGTGTGATTCCAGGAATGGATACAGGGGGATTAATCCATACGCTTTTGGTTATTGCCATCATCGTTGTACTGTATAATATTATTTCGGGCAGAAAACCACTCGATTAGATTGATCTAAGAGATTAACTAAACATTTGTAATGTTATTAGAGTCATAATTACTGTCTGACTTTTATGAAATAAAAATATCAAAAGCGGAAACTCCTGCTTTTGATATTTTGTTTAAAGAGATTAATTAATCACTGTAAAATAAATTTTATTAAAACAGCCGGGTATTAATTCTTTTGGTAAAGAATTTGATTTTGCTGAACCATAAAAATTATAATTATGAGCTTTGATATTTCCTTTTTTGATTTTAAAAATCTCTCATTACAAGATCAATATTCCATAGTTGATTCTTATGGTCTCATTACTAACAAAAGAGAAATAAAGGATTTAACTTTTGTCTCCTACCAGTTCCATTATTTTTCGGTAGAAATTACTTACACGTCGCATGATGAAAAAATTGCGGGGTTGAATGCCTACCAGCATAGATTTGAAAGAGCCATGTTTATATAGTTACGTAAACACATCTTTTTATAATATCATCAACTTTTATATAAGTCGCTAATATAAAAGACCAAAGTATTGCTTTGTCAGCAGAAGCAGTACCTAATAACTTCTCACAGTAAAATTAAAGCGCTACGCGATCATGCTAAAGCTTAATTTAATTATTAAACCAAAACCTTAAAACCTTCTTTTTATAAGAAGGTTTACATACGCCCGAGCTGTTTGTTTTTATACGGATCAATTTGGCCTATACTGATATCATCAAAAGCTGTTTTTATTAAAATGGCTGTTACTTAATGTCTATATGATGCACCAACAAAGAACTGTCTTTCCGCAGAATGTTGTAAGCCGTAATTGATTCCTGCATCAAATTTCAGGTCTTTCGCAGCTTCCACCTGAATAGCAGCATTAATATAATTAGAGAATTGGTGGGCTTTAAAGTCATAGGTATAATAGGTTTCAGCAATGCCATCAATATTTTTAGTCAAAGAATGGCTGAGGGTTAAGGTCTGTAAAAATTCAGTATGCATAGACGGCTGATCCTTATCTTTCAATCGGTCTGCTTCTACCTGAAATCCCAGATTCCATTCACCCGGCAGCTTGTAAAGCATTGGTACAATCAAACCTCCTTCCAATTTACTTTCGGTATCATAATGAGAAGTCGGAAATTTAATATACGGCAGGACTGCCATTACAAAGTTTCCATCATCATTACCAATGATATTCTGTTTGACTCTTAGATTAATATCTCCAAATCCATTTGATTTAGAAATCTCTCCTGAAGTATGATCAGTCTGTTTTTGCATTCCATAAGTATGGAATCCTACCTGAAGAGCGGTAGAGCCGGTTAATCCCAGCTTAATATTCCCCTGATTGATCAGGAGAGTATGTGTTTTTTGTGATTCAGATGTTTCCCGAATCCAGCGTACTAAATCAGTCTCATACTGAAAATGTCCCGCATCTACAGTGTAAGGAGATTCGGTCACATCAGGACGATCCGTTTCCATTTCCCGCATTTCAGATCTTGGAACAGGATTAAATAAAGAGAATTTTTTTTGAGATTCCTGCTGCCCGTAACATATCCCTGAAACAAAAAAAGTGGAGAATAGCCACAGAGAAAAGTGATAGTATTTGTTCATAGTTTCTTTTTTATGAAAGCAATACAAAATGTGTACAAATAATATCCCTATTTAAAAAATGGTATTTAATTTAAATCATCAGAATCTAAAAAATAGGACTTAAAAACATAAAATCTTTTCGGTACTACGAAAAAGTAGTGATTCTATCTCAAATCCATTATTCAACTTTACACCAACAGAGCTGATCAGCTGTTCACTTCATTTTAATATTTAAAATCACAGTTATGAATATCGAGAGAACAGAATTTATGGCATGGATGGAAAGAATCATGGAACGATTCGACATCCTCAAGGAACACATCGTAACAAAACAGTCCAGATTTATAGAAATCGACGGCGAGCAGCTGCTTGACAGCCAGGATGTATTGCAGCTCCTGAAAATCAGTTCAAGATCGCTTCAGCGATACCGCACGGATAAAAAGCTTCCGTATTACACCATCAGTGGCAAACTTTACTACAAGCTATCCGATGTCCATCAACTCATCAGGAACAGCCTGAATTCAAAGAATGCATAAAGACAATCACAGCCAAATCATTCGGAATGATTCCCAATTTAATATGCCAGGTCGGTGTCCTCCTATTTTTCCACCATAAAATTTTAAAATGTGAAACGATGGAAGATAACCAATCCAATAGCACCAATGAAATCAAACCAGCAGCAGATACGCTTTTGGTTTTGAACATCCATAACAATAGGATTGAGATGGTCAAGGGAATCGATAAAGAAGGCAACCTGCAAAAAGTTCCTCCGGAAAACAAGAAAGAAAATGAGCAGCTCATCAGGGTCGATAAGCACGGGGATGTATTCTCCAATTTCTTTTCCAATTTTTACCGGCAGCTTAAAAACCCGACGCATTTCAACTTCTTTAAAGTTTCGGAATATGATGCCGTTGATACTGCTAAAGATTTACAGCAGTATGTCAATCAGGCATCGCCTGAAGAAAAAGAACAACTCAAGGAATATGAAATTTTACCTAAAAATACCAACCCATTAAAAAATCAGAAAACAATGGAAAACAACACAGAACATCAGGAATACCGTTTCCAGCCGGAGCAGATCGACTGGAAAACAATGGAAAAATTCGGGCTTACGCAGGAAAAGCTTGAAAAGATGAATGCTATGGATCCTCTGCTCAGAGGCTATAAGACCAATACTTTGATTCCCATCACCATTAACCTCGGCGCTGCCGTCAGCAAAATGGATGTGAGGCTGTCTTTGCAGGAGGGCGATACAGGAGATATCGGTATTAAGCTGCACGGCATTCGCAGGGAACCTAATCTCAACCTCAAATTCTTAGGTCACGAGTTCAGTGAAGAAGACAAGAAGAACCTGATGGAGAGTGGCAATATGGGAAGAGTGGTAGATCTGGTCAATCCCAAGACCGATGAGATCATTCCTTCGATTATCAGCCGCGACCGACTAACGAATGAACTCGTGGCTTACAGGGCAGAGTATATGAAGATCCCTGACGAGATCAAAGGAATCAAGCTGGATGAGCATCAGAAACAAACCCTGTTGGAAGGCAAGCCTCTCTATCTTGAAGGAATGACTTCTACCAAAGGAACTTCCTTCGATGCTACCGTGCAGTACAATGCCGATAAGCGTTATGTCGAATTTATATTTGATAACAACCAAAACCAAAAGCAACAGCAAAGCCAGTCTCAAAAAGAGAGTAATCAACAAAACCAAAATCAAGATCAAAACAAAAATAAAAACAGCGAAGCTCCAAGAATTTTCAGGGACAAGGAACTGGATGACAAGCAGTATGAGAAATTCAAGGCAGGGGAGACCGTCTATGTCAGCGGTCTTGTTGACAGTAAAGGCAAAGAATATCAGGGCTATATTACCTTTAACAAAGAGACATCCAAGACCGACTTCTCATTTACCAATCCCAACAAGCTCCGTGAAAAGGCGCAGGCATCCGAAGCCCATAAAACCCAAACAGCCGTCAATACCGAGGGTAAAACCAATGAAGCGACTAAAAACATCAAAGAACCGCTTCAATCCAAACAGCAGGAACCTGCCAATAAGCAGCAACAGGAGCAACAGAAAAAACCTGCCAGATCAAGAGGAAGAAAAATGTAACAGAAAACCCATTCAATTCAGAATCTTCAATCTATCAAGCATAAATCTTCATTAACAACAACCATCAAATCCAAAATCTATGAAAGCCATCATTGCAGAAAAACCGAGTGTTGCCAGAGAAATTGCCCAAATACTCAATGCCAATAACAGAAAAGACGGCTACTATGAAGGAAACGGCTACTGTGTGACCTGGGCATTGGGTCACTTAGTATCATTGGGAATGCCGGAAGATTATGGCATAAGAGGCTTTGACAAAGCCTCTCTGCCTATCTTTCCCGATCCTTTCATTCTCACTCCAAGAAAGACAAAACCAGCCAACTCAAAAAACTATCAGCCAGATCCCTCTGCCTTAAAGCAGCTTAAGATCATTAAAAAAGTCTTCAGTCAATGCATAGGTATTATCGCTGCGACCGATGCAGGAAGAGAGGGCGAGCTGATCTTCCGCTATATTTATGATTATTTACAATGTAATAAACCATTTGAAAGATTATGGATCAGCTCACTCACAGAAAAAGCCATACAGGAAGGATTTAACAACCTTAAACCCGGATCGGATTTCGATGGGCTTTATGATGCTGCAAAAGCCAGAAGCGAATCCGACTGGCTGATAGGCATCAATGCTACCCAGGCATTAAGCATAGCAGCGAACAACGATGTCTATAGCCTGGGAAGAGTACAGACTCCAACTTTATCCCTGATCTGCAAAAGATTTCAGGAGAACAGAGATTTTAAACAAAAGAAATACTGGCAGATCCAATTACAGCATCGCAAGGATTATTTAAATTTCACCAGTCTTTCCAACCAGCAGTGGGAAGACAAAAAACAGGCAGAGCAGATCTTAAAAGCCATAGAGCGGGAGGGGAGAGCCACCGTAGAAGATGTCACCATCAATACCGTAAAAGAACAGTCTCCACTTCTTTATGACTTGACAGAACTTCAAAAAGAAGCCAACCGAAAGCTGGGATTATCAGCAGATGAAGTTTTACAAACTGCACAAAGTCTATATGAAAAAAAGTTCATCACCTATCCAAGAACCGGAAGTAAATATATTCCCCAAGACCTCTGGTCAGAAATCCCCGAACTCGTGAGAATACTGAATCAAACCGATTCTTTCAAACCCGCCATATCAACACTAAAATTCGGCAACTTTAACAAGCGTATTGTCAATGATCTCAAGGTCACAGACCATCACGGATTATTGCCCACCACCAAAATTCCATCCGCCTTAGTCGCCAGTGAAAAAGCTATCTATGATATGATTGTTTACCGCCTGTTTGAAGCCTTATCAGAACACTGCTCCAAAGAAGTCAGCCATATCACCATCAAAGCTCATCATTATGAGTTCATCATCAAAGGTTCTAAAATACTCCACAAAGGATGGCGAGCCATCAAAGGCCTATTGTCTGATGAAACCAATACAAACCAAGATGACCACGGTAATCAAAGCAGCAATAATAATCAGGCACAAGAAGCCAATATCATTGAGTTTCCTGAATTCAAAAAAGGCGATGAACTTAAAATCTCAACAGCCGAACTCCAGGAAAAACTGACCAGCCCTCCAAAACTCTATACAGAAGCTGACCTGTTATCAGCTATGGAAAATGCAGGCAGACATATTGACGATAAGGATCAGCAGAAAGCTTTGGCCAACATCGGTATCGGTACACCAGCTATCAGAGCATCCATTATCGAAACCTTAATCACAAGAAATTATATCACCAGAAAAAGCAAAACATTATTACCAACTGACAAAGGCCAAAAAGTCTATGATCTCATCAAAGACCAAAAGATCGCCAATGTCCAAATGACCGCAGAGTGGGAGATGGCACTCCATCAGATTGAAACAAAAGAAATCAATTCAAAACAATTTATCACAGACATCAAAAACTACACTAATGAAATCACTCAAGAACTTATGTCACTCAGTATTCCTCAAGAAAACATTCCAGAACTCAAATGTCCCAAATGCCAGCAGCACAATCTCATTATTAAAGATAAAATCGTCAAATGCCCCGATGAGCACTGTCAATGGAGTTTATTCCGAATGATATGTGGCGTACAGCTCAGTATTGATCATATTACTTCCCTCATAACAAAAGGGAAAACACCAATTATTAAAAATATGAAGAGCAAAAACGGTAATAAGTTTGATGCCTTTTTGGTTCTCACAGATCAATGCGAAACAATCTTTGAATTTCCGCAAAATAAGTAAAATTAAATACTATAAAATCTCAGTATAAGCTCTATCATTAAAAAAGTCCGAAGAATAAATGATTCTTCGGACTTTTTTTAATCAGTTTTTACCAAACCCTCGGTTGGCGCATTCCCAAATTTTTTCTTAAAAGAATAAGAAAAATGAGACAGGCTTTCAAATCCAAGGTCGAGGTAGAAAGAAGAAGGTTTTCTATTTTTACTTTCAATAAGATGCTTTGCCTCAATCAGTCTTTTATCTTGAAGCCATTTTCGTGGTGGCATTCCGAATGTCTTCTGAAAATCCCTTTTAAATCCTGAAAGGCTTCTTCCTGTCAATTGAGCCAGCTTCTCAACCGGTACATTAAATTGAAAATTACTCAACATAAATCTCTCAAGATCAATCTTATGATGTTCTGAAAAATCAAACAAAAAATTTCGCAGCTCAGGAACGGCAAGCAATATTAACTTGATGCCTTCCTTTACTTTCAACAATCCCAATTCGTCGGTCATTTCAGCACCTGAGCTTCTGGCATACGGAACAATCGACTGAAAATAACCTTGAAGAAAATCATTATTCGGAAGGCAAAGATTCGGCATTCCGGTATATTTACCATTAGCTTCAAGTTTTTCTTCCAATGCGATCTGGCGCATCAGATCCTCTTGGAGGGAGATGACGATGGTTTCATAATGTCCATTTGGTCCTGGTGTTTTGGTTAATGTTCCAAGCTGGTTCTTATGGATCAACAATATATTGCCCGCAGAGATGTTGATATTCTGCTCCGAAGTCTCCAGAATCATCTGTCCCGAGACCTGCAATACCAGTGTGTGGTGATTCCAGACACAGGCCTTTTCCTTTCGTTCTGAAGAAAGGTAAGAATAGAAAATAACACCCGGAAGAATTTCTGCTGGACTTTCCATTTATCTTTGTAGGTAAGTACCGCCTTTCATGGCACCTATTGCAAATGTACTGTTTAATAAGTTCATTTCTTCAGGTGAAAATACAATTTCCATCGCGGCAATGTTTTCAGGCAGTCTAGACCTTCGGCTCATACTTACCAACGGCATAATATGGTCGCCTTGCTCTTTGACCCAGGCAATGGCAAGCTGTGTTGGAGTGATATTTTTAACTCTAGCCATTTCTTTTAGCACTTCAACTTTTTCAAGATTGTGGACCAGATTTTCACCTTGAAAACGGGGAAAATGATTTCGGTGGTCATCCACAGCAATAGGTGCTTTTAGATCACCCGTCAAAAGACCTTCCGCCGTATTTGCAAATGCTACGACACCAATACCCAATTCTTTGGCAGTAGGCAACAGCTCATTTTCGATCTGACGGTCCGCCAGAGAGTAACCGATCTCCAGTGCGCTGATTGGGTAAACGCTATTGGCTTTTCGAAGCTGATCAACAGTAATTTCCGATACACCAATATGGCGTACTTTTCCTTCCTCTACCAAGCCTGCGATCGTTCCGATAATGTCTTCTATCGGCACACTGTCATCCATTCTACAGGGCTGGTATAGGTCGATGGTTTCGATGCACAGACGGGTCAGCGAGTAATTAATAAAATTCTTGATCGCTACAGGACGGAGATCCAGTCCGATCAATTGACCGTTGTGGAAGATTGCTCCGAACTTCACACTGATATAGGCATCATCCCGTCTTCCTTTGATCGCTTTTCCAATTAGCATTTCATTATGACCTGCACCATAAAAATCGCCTGTATTGAGGAAGTTTATTCCGTTATCCAAAGCCTGATGAATGGTTGCAATGCTTTCTGTTTCATCCGGTGTCGGTCCGCCCCAAATCGAAGACATCCGCATACATCCAAGACCCAGCTTAGATACCAAAGGTCCATTATGACCCAATTGAATTTTTGTAATTTCTGACATGTGATTGATTTAATATAACAAAACAAAGATCCTCATTAATTACCCAAATAGCTTTCGTGTACGGTTCAATTTATTTACCTGTACGGTTCAAAGTAAAAATAGAGAAAAAGACTTTTTATGATAATTCTTCTGAAACCTTCTTTTAATTCGTAAGTTTCACTTCTTAGCAAGAATATATTATTGTGGGCTATCTTGGTTTAATATATATTTCCTTTCAAGTTAAGTATATATTTTTGGAATGTCATAAAAAAAGCAGTTCTAAAGCTGCTAGTTCCATCCATCCTATTTAATCACCTTTCTCATGTTCATGAGGTTTTAATTTTGGATGTTTAGGTTGATTGGGAGGATTGACTCTCCTCCTTCTGTCGGGCTCACCATCTGGTTTTTTCGGTTTAGGTCCCGGCTTGATTGCTTCGATTGTGCTCATGGCAAAAAGATTTGGTTAATACTATTTCTGATATCAAAACAGATTAATATCAACTTCAAAAGTAAAGCGCCATATTATAAATTCATTACGGAAAACCGTATTGACATTTGTTATACGTAAAATAAGAAATGTTCTGCAATCAACAATTTATAATAAACATTATCTTCTTCTAGGAGCACTTCTGGTATGTGGTCTAACATAAGTACCATCCTTTCGGGTATATCCCTTAACACTTACAGATCCTCCGGAACTTGATCCTGAATTATAGCTGGAACCTGAGCTAACTGTAGGAGAAGTATATGATGATGTCCTGGTATAGTTGCTGTATGTTGAATGCTGAGGGTTGTTTGCCCAACCGTAATAATTTCCCCATTTGATCTTTCTGTAATTTTTCTTGTTGGGTTTTGATGATAAATAAACCTGTGTACCTTTAGGAATAACTGTTGTAGAAGTTTCACTATTACTGTTTGAATAGAGTGGTGTATCTTCCTGTAGCAGGACAGTGTAATAATTTGTACAGGAAATTACGGAGAGTAGTAATACAAGATAAAGTAATGATTTTTTCATTGTAGTTAATTTTATTTTTACAAATCTAAACCTACTTTATCCCGAGTCATTACGGTTTTCCGTAGTCTCAAAAACTTTATAATTATAATGCTCTTAAAGCCTTGATTAATTTCTCTTTCTCTCCACTTCCCGTAGTCGAAAACCTCATCAACGGAACTCCATACTTCTCCAATATCTCATTTTTCATACGATCTCGTTCAGCTTGTCGGCTTTCCAATTTATGGTATTCATAACCATCAACTTCAATGGCTAAAACAGGATTTTTCCCCAGCTTATTATAGATCAAAAAATCAAGATGCGTGGCGTGATGTCTTGCATATTTTTCTTCTTCAGCACTTAATCGGGAAAAATCTGATAATAGATTTCTCAATGGATGATGTAGAATAACGCCATATTTTAAAAACTGATCATCTGATAAAACCTCCTTAACTAACTGATACATGAGATTCTCACTGTCGAAAACAGATTTCTTTTTTTGATCCGATAAAAGTGCTTTTCTTTTTTCTTCATACCCTTTGTATAGATAATCAAAGATAGAATGTACCTCACTTTTGATCGTGCTGAAATTATTGTAATCAATATAGCGGATGAGATCTGAGATGTTCGTATCATTATCACTTTCATTTCCATTCACCAATAGAATCAGCTGATCTTTAGCTCTCGAGATCGCTACATTCAAGCGGTTTGGGTTGTCTGTAAAATCGGAGATTTCATTGTCTACCGTGGAGAGAATGATCACATCATTTTCTCTCCCCTGAAACTTATCCACCGTATCGGCTTTGATATCTGTTCCCTGAAATGTTCTTTGTAGAGCTAAGGTCTGATTGCGATAAGGGGTTACAATTCCCAGATTCACACCCTCCAGCTTTTGCTGTGGAATGATTTCCTGAATAATCACATCAATCTGTCGCTGATTCTCTCTTTGTCTGGCATGGTTACCTTCAGTTGTTTTATAGATTAATAAAGGTTCTCTTTCTGTCTGTCCTTCTGAAAGGATGATCAACTGATCATTATAAAATTTACGGTTACAAAAATCAATGATTTTAGGATGGCAGCGATAATGTTCTTTTAAGAGTGTTTTAGGCACATTCGGAAATAATTCTCTTACAGACGAAAGCAGGCTATGATTAGAATAGCGATAAGCTTCCGGAATATCATAGGTCTTAAAGATCTGATCCGTATTTTCTGCTGTTTCAGAATCCACCACATTGGGAAGCTGCTTTAAATCTCCTACGATAACCGCCTGCTTCGCGCAGGATAATGCGAGTACACCTGTAGCCAAATCAACCTGTGAAGATTCATCAACAATCACATAATCGTAGACTACATTTTCGGCAAGACTTCTTCTTAATGAGTAGGTCGTACTCATGATGACAGGATAATCTTTAATAAATTCTTCTGATTTAAAACGAAGATCCCATTCGGTATATTCTGAACGTTTTTCTCCTTTATATTTTTGGTATAGTTTGTTTTTAAACAGCTGCATTGATCCTTCCGTATATTCTTTCATTTTATCATGGAAGGAAAAATGCTGTAACGTATTTTGCAGCTCCTGCTTTCTGAGGGTAAGTTCTGAAATTTTTGCCACATAGTATTTTGACTGAACAATTCTGATCATGTCTTCATACGATAAGGTATAAAAAATCTTATCTCTTACCCCATACAGAAAAGGAAATATCAGTTTGCGCCACCAGTAAAATTTCTTATCCGCCTCCTCATAGTCTTCCAACGTTACCCATAAAGAAAGCAGCTGATCAGAGCTGACATTCTTTTTAAAACGTATTTCGGTTGCCAATGCGACATCATCCGTAAAATGCTGATGCTCTGTTTTGATCTTATCGATTTCCAGTTTGAGTAAAGCTAGTTCATTCTTTACTTCCAACTTTTCAGCAAGCTCAGCAAAAAGAAGGGGAGTAGATTGCATAAGGGAATGTTTCTGTTCTTCCTCTAATCTGAAACCTGACAGCTCAGGGATTTCAGTCTGAGCATCGATAAATTCTTTTTTGTTCTGGCTGCTTCCCAACAATGCCGCCATAAATGAAACCCCATTGCTTTCCAGTTTCTCAAATACATTTTTTGTCGCCGAATTATTACTCGAAACAACAGCCACACTCTGATTATTCATTACCGCATTGGCAATAATATTAAGAATGGTCTGGGTCTTTCCTGTTCCGGGAGGACCTTCTATAACACTTAAAGGATTTGAAAACGCATGATCAACTCCTGTTCTCTGACTCAGATTAAAACCAAAAGGAAAGATTTCAATAGGAGAGGCGTGGTAATTCTTCTCTGGTTCTTTTCCATTAAGATAATTGTACAGAATAGAAGTCTCAGGAATAAAACGGATACTCCCATAGCTATTGGCCAAAATATTATTGCCTTCCTCGGTCTTCAAGCCAACACGTGCTGCAATCGCCTTTAGATAAGAAAAAATATTTCCTGCTATCTCACTTTGAAGAGCAGATCTCACCATCTTAATTCTATGTTGAGGATAAGAATAGGCTTTACCGCTACTTTTATACACCACTACACACTTATTGCCCTCAAAAGAATAAGATTCTATCTCACCGGTCTTGTCTTTACCATCAATGTAGATTGCTTCTTTTCTAAAGGTATGTGACATAGAATTTTGCATGCTAATAATTACTTACAAATATAGGGAGATGAGGGGAAATACTGAATTATCATTCATAAACAATAGTGCACCATAAAGTTTTTTAGATCTTTTAACTCATCGAAATTTAGTCTAAAATATTCACCTCGAATTCTATTTTTTTTAAATTTTCTATGAAGTTCGGTTTCAACATTTTTATTTGCATTCCAGCAAGCAATCAAATAAACTTGAGGTTCCTGTGATTGTAATGTTTTTTCCCTAAATGTTGGATTTTTGCTGTACCCGATCTTTATTAACGAAGTTTCCGCATTAATCATTAGATACACGTAATTATTATGACTTTCAGAAACTTTTTTATAACTATCATTGAAAATTTCTCTATAAAAATCTACAATAGGTATTACATCAATTTGCTTAATAGCTTTATGATGTAAGTTGATTAATGCTCCATTTGGGCCAATTTTTCTAAGCTCTTCAATATCTATATTCGTGATGGTAAAATAGCCATCTTTTTCCAAAATGGTTCGAAGCTGTTTTTGAAAAGTGTTAAATGCGTGGATTTCATTTATTTCAGAATAATATAATGCTAATAATGCACAAAATCGTAACAATAAAAATTGGTAATTAGGGTTATTTAACTCTATTCGTATTAAATTTCCCTTAAGTTTCGTATTATTATTTACGTAATAAATCTCAATTAATATAGGTTCTTCTTTATCTTCGAAAAGACGAAGACCAAAGCATTCTTTATTTAGTCCAATAATAACATTATTGAGCTGCCCCGTCTGGTCATCTTTATTTAAAAGATGTATTAACTCTTCGTCTAATATAAAATAAGAATTTTCAAATTGGTTTTGAATTTCTATGGCATTAATCATAAAGTAATTTTCAGAAATTGTATTTTAAAACTCAGTTATAAATTGATGGTAGATACTTCATATTTTGAAGTATGATTAATTTTTGTATAAATGAATATTAAATTCATTTATGCAAAGTTTTAATAATTGGATATATTTAATCTTATTGAATTTTACTCTACTTTGACAATAAGAATAGGCTTTATTACTACTTTTATATACTAACACACACTTATTACCCTCAAAAGAATAAGATACTATCTCATAAGTTCTTTCTTTATCATCAATATAAATAGTTTGAGACCTTAGATCTTTCATCGTTCTTTTTATGGTTTTAAAATAAAAAAAAATAATATATTGTTTATAAATACTATGGAAATCTATTCGTTAGAAATGCGTTTCAGAACTTCATCAAGTGAAAAATCGGGAGGTAAAGGCTTAAACTCTTTACTTGAATTTATTGATGATCTAATTCTTTGGAAATTTCTGAGTTTATTAATTTCAATCTGCCCAACTAAAATAGTATCGTTAAGGCCCCCTTTTAATTTAAGTAAATCCTTAGTAGCCGTATCTTTGGGCTGTGTCAATCTTGTATCACCATATTTACTGGTGTTAACTTGTGCTACAAAACAATGTAAATCTCTAGAGGTTGCATCCACAATATTTGAAAAGTATGGTGTATCCTTATTCCATTCAACACCAACAAGTAGGTCAATCTTAGCTTTTAATTTTTCTCTGTGACTAATATTAGCTAATTCAAAACAATAACATACAGAAAAGTAGATATTTCTAAAGTTGATAATGTCATAACGAGAGGGTTTAGGTTTTGGTATTGCAAAGTGATGACTATTGATTAAGTGTTCCTCTCCAGGCGAATAATTATTTTTCAATCTAAAAATTACGGTAGCATCGTTAATGCCATTGACTTTTTGTGGGAGAAATGATGTAACAAAATTAAATGATGTTTTATTGATGGTAAGGTGCTCAACACCAGATACAGTCATAAGTTGATTATCGGTAGAAAATCTCCCTAGTGCGGAGATTAATCTCATGGGTATAAAGTTTTCTGGAAAAATCAAGAGTTCAGCTTCCGATTTTCTAGCGTTAGATAATATTTTAGATAATTTATTTATGCGTTCATTAGATAATATAGGTGTATCTATAATGCTAGCTACGATATTTTCCTCTAATACGTCTGTATTTGCAAATGCAATTTTTGGATTTTGTAATTTATTCTCTTTATTTACAGTAAATTTGTTTAATAAAAAGTCATCCTCCGACCCTCCTAGATTTTGCAATTTATAAAATTGATCTTTAAGATTTTGATTTAACTCATGACTTGGTTTATGGTTCAAATTCCCTGTACAGTATAATTCAAAAGCAACATCTAAATAGTCTTTTTTTCTATAAGCAATACTTGATATCATCTCATCTCGCTCTTCATCATGTACTTCTTTATTGTATTCTTCTATAATATCGTATAGAATATTGGTATCATATATTTCCGACTTTCTTATAGTACTATTACTAAATTTTTGAAATTCTTCGAATGCCGATGCTATACAGCATTCCCAAAATTTTATTGGTCTTGGTGAGTTTTTTAATAAATCGATATTTAGTTTATATTTTTTTATATGAAGATTTTTATCAATAAGATTTAGATTACCATTTTTTCCTTCTTCTGTGTAGTTTAAAAGTGGTATCGAAACATAATGATGTCTAATCATATTGGATTTTCTAATTCGAAAACCTATTCTCCTTTTTCTTCCATTGAGATCATATGGATTTGTAAAAGAAAATTCAGCAAAAAGTAATGCAAAATTTTTCCGACTAATTCTGTTAGATTGAAATTCAAAATCTTTATTTACATCATAATTTTTTAGAAATTTTAAATTTAGAGATATACTCATTTCGAAAGCGAAAAATAAATATTGAGTTAAGGTGTCATGCACTTGCATTGCAACTCCTTTTGAAAGAAAATTTTCATTGTTTTTTTCCGGAACATTAATATTATCAATTTGTTCTAAACAATGAAATAAAAATTCAGTGAATGCATTAGGGTCATCATTAACGACAAATAGTGTCAATATTTTTTCCCACAATTTATAGAAGGTTAAACAGTTTTCACCTTTAAAGAATTTTAAGATTTTATCTTTTTCATGGTCTAATATTCTCTCTCTTTTTCTTAATCCTAAATTTATTTTATGAGATAGATAAACTGAAAGTCCAAATCTATCTTCTTTATAGTCCTTTAATGTTCTTATTTTATCTTCAGTTCCATCATATGATAAATGATAAGCATTTTCTTCAAACTCTATTAAATTATCTTCATCGTTTGGCATGTCTCTAAACTCGCTAGATTTTTCTTCAATTTCTTTCTTAAGTTTATCAATAACCACACTTGATTCATCCTTGTCAAAATAATAAATTAGTGTTTTATCACTTTGGCAAAATAAAGATGAATAACCATTTATTTTGAAAATTCTATTTTCAGCATTACGAAAGTTTTTTTCTCTGGAAAATGGTGAATCGACAACTTTTATTAAAGGATAAAAATTCTTTAAGATGTAAAGTTCGATTTCGTTTAAATCTTCTAACTTAAAATTAACGCCTTTATTAATTTCGTACTCTTTATAATCTTTGAAAGAAGTGTAGTACTCATCAGATGCACTACTGCCATCATCAATTGTGTTAGGCTCCGATAAAACAATTAATATATCATCTACATATCTACCATAATATGCAGGCTTATATCTATCTAATATGATTTTGTCAAAATACTTCAAATATTCATTTGCGATCACTAAGGATGATTGAAGACCAATTGGTATAATGAAGGTATTAATCCTACCGTTCTTCATAACTTCATTTGTAAAATCAAAAGGAATTTTTAATTGCAGAACTTTTTCTGTAAATATTCGATGTAAGTTCTCCATTATCAAGTTTAGGTTATCAGCTATTTCCTTTTTACTAATATTATAGCGAAAATAATTTTCAGGTATTCTTGCCGAATAATAATAGTCTTTAATATCTAAATTTAAAAAGAGTGTATTTTTTCTATTTTTTAGTATTTGTTGTGCAGTGCTAACTGCATCGTCTCGCCATTTTTGATATTGAGAAAAGTACGGTTTATATAAAGCTGACCCAGAAACAACTTTAGATTTATCCTTCGTTAATAACAATCTGTTACCTACGCATTCTTCAACTAATTCTGCATCCTTTATTACACCATCATTAATTGTCCATAGAACAGCAATTAAATGAAGTTCAATTGGTGCATTGATAAATGCGGTAACTTTATCTAATAAATATTTTTTTTTAATTCTTTTATTAGAAATAATTGTATTTGTAGAATTAATTTGGATAAATTTCTTAGGATAAACTGTTACAGTTATCTCATTTAGAAGCTCATCAAAGAAATTTGAATCTTTATGATAATTATTTAATGTTGTAGTTATTATTTTAAACTTATCTTCTAAAGTTATTTTCCTTGCATAATAAGGTTTACGCAAATCACCATCATCAGTTTTTAATTTAGCGTATCGACTTGTAAATTTAAAATCTGAAAAAATCAGATCATCTTTTGAAGAATTAGTTTCAAATTCAACCAATTTCTCTCTTAGCAATAAATCACCTGAATCGTAAAAAATCGTCGTTTTTAATTTATTATACGCATTTTTAATATCGTCAACCGTAAATTTTCTCATATTTCTATGAAGCATAGTATTTAGTTTTTATAGTTCACAATTTATGAAAAAAGTTAGATATGTATAAGTTCAAGTTAAGAATTTAATAACAGTTAAACATGTTTTTATTAAAAATAAAGGATAAGATTTTATTCAGTTTTAACATTCAATATATACTCTTTTCTAATAAATAAAGAGGGCTGAAAGTTATCTTTCAGCCCGCATTTTATAAATAAATATTCAAATAGTTACCTGCTCTTCAATAAATTTACAAAACGTGTTATAATTTAGCAAGCTATCGTGTGTGATCTAACTTTAGATTACTCTAAAACTCAATCTTCAATTCATAGTTTTTTGTTTTCTTACGCGTTGAAAACTCAAACTATAATTGTGTTATTATACTTTATTGTAGTAAACATAAATAAAGTAAATTCGCCCTTGTTCAATTATAACCAGAAAAAATTTCTAATAACTAGAAGTCCATTCCTTTTTCTTTAAAATTCTTTCTAAGTCAATATCCTGTTCCCAATTCATAAACCATTTTTTTTGTAATTCAATTTTATCGATTTCCAATTTAATTTCAGCATTACTAGCTTGCAAAATCACATAATTGGAATTTTTCATTATTACTCGCTTATCTTTTTCCTCAATAAATGGACAATTAATTATGTCAAAAAAAAGTAATAAATATTCAGATTTTAAAAATATGTTTTCTTGTTTAAATCTTTCAATAATTTCTGCAACTATTTTTTCTTTTATGTCTCCATAAATAGATTCGTTACCAAAATAATAAATTAAAGTTATAAAATGAAAATAATTTAAATTACATAACTTGCTATCTTCTAAGTTAAAGTAATCTGTAATTTTTTCAGGACTAAACTGATAATCGATTCCTAATTTTTTTAGTGCAAGCAGTAAATTAATAGTTTCAATACTTGTTTCATTCTTTACTTGTTTTCGATGGAAATTAGTTAAAATAAACTCACTATCTCTATAAATCTTTGAATAAATTGAATGTTTTATATCTGGTTTATTTTTGCTTTCAAAGTACTTCACTAATAAAACAATTATTTGAGCTATTCTGAAAGTTGTATTGGTATTAATATTTACAGAATAGCAGTATAATACTATATCCAACAGCATTAAAATAAAGTTTTCGCTGCGTTCAATGTTGTAAAGCTTAACATCATTTTTTAAAATATCAACCAATTTTGATTTAAAAAACCTTACAACGTCTTTACTTAAAGCATCATAGGTTAAGTCATTTCTTTTTACAATAGTCTGAAACTTTTTAATAAAGTTTTGTGATACAACATAAGGTTTATTTATTTGCTTTATTTGTTTTACAATATCATTATCTATAGTGTTTTCTTCAAATAGACTCTCGTAAAATTCGATTAAAAACTCTTTTATTTCTAACTTCCCAACTGTAATATTTGATAAAAATGGTGAAATTTTTATATCTCCCTTGTTTGGATTTAGATAAAGTTTATAAAATTGTAATTCCTTTTGAAAAGTTTTTTTGACAAGTTGCAGTGTTTCTGAATTGTTTGAGAATACAAAATAATCATCAACATATCTTCTTACGTCAAAATCAATTCCAAATTTTAAATTTTGATCGTTCAATTTTGTTAAAACGTTTAAATCTATTTGCTGTAATATTATTTCTGCAAAAATTCTAGAAATTTCGGGACCAACTACAATTCCGTTCGTTTCATTATAGTTTGAGTGTTGCATGAGTTTATCAAAGATATTCTCAAAAGTAGATTTATTACTGTGAATTTTAGCAGATTCTTTGTCTTTCACTGCCCAAGTAAGAGAATGTGTATATATATGATAAAAGCATTTACTGATGTCAAATTCCATTAGGAAATTATATCGCTGTTCTAATCTTTGAAATTCAGTTCTTTCATAAAATTTATATATTAAATCAATTGGTTTATAAGTGTAATATGATTTGATATATTGAGATTCCGCATCTAAAATATCAGGCTCAACTTCTTTGTCAGGATTCATTAAATTCTCTTCATCAAAAACAAAATTAGGAGAAAAATAAAATTTAGCGATTTTATTTATTTTTCTCAACGAAAATGGACTCTTAGAACAAAGATGTAACATTAAAGAGTCATAGTTTTCAAATAAATTAATATATCTTTTTTGAGTAAAAGGATGAATAACACTCAATGTTCGAGTATCACCAATAATATTTTTCTTTATATCATAATTGAAAGGTAATGTAAATTGTTCATTCCAATCTTTATATTTAGAGCCTTTTACTTTGTCTTCAAAATAGGTTAATTCTCCATTTTTTATAATGTTATATAAACCCTCATTGGAAAACAACATAGGAACTTCATAAGGAAGTAGTTCGGTTAGAATAACTCTCGATTTATCCTCTTTATTTATTTTTATTCTTCCCATTTTACCAACTTTTAATTATTTGTCCCATTTCCACAAAAGTAAAAGAGTTGAATGTTTTATTTCTAAACCCAGCAATAAAACAATGTTTATTCAAAATATCTCTTTGAGTATTTGATAATCGTGCATTTAGTTTAATGCCAAGATTTCCTTTTCGGCTATAAATAATTTTTTTATGGAATATATTTAATTCTTTTAAAATTCCTAAGTTATTAATGTGAGTATAATTAAAGTATATTCCTGCTTTCAATATACTTCCATCGTTACTTTTGCTTATTCCATAATTTCCTGTTAAAAATTTTATTCGTTTTTTTAGTAGTTCAAAATCATTAGTTTTTGTATAATCTATGTATGATCTTATTATTCTTGATTTTATTTTTTTTATTTTCTTATCCGCAATACTTACTTGTAATTTATTCTCTCGTTTGCTTTCCGTTTCATTTAAGTTAAATTTATAACCCAAGTACTCAATATTGTTATGGATAGGTTTTTTATTGTATCCTTTTTTTAATATTTTAAAATTTATTCCGTCTATCAATTCTGTTTTATCTTCATTGATCTGTAAATCAAGTTTTTCGTTCGAAATAATAGAATTTAAATTTTGAAATAATTCGAATGCTCTTTCTTTATTATTTAGGAATATAATTATGTCATCAACAAATCTTGCGTAGTAGTAAACATCTTTGTGTCTTTGAATTGCTTTATCAAAATTTCGCATATAAATTTCTGATAATGAAGAACTAATATTTAATCCTCTTGGGAGTCCAGAGAAAGAAATTATGTTTGGATTTTCAAAAATTTTTTTGAGCAGAAAGATTGAATAATAAGAAAGCATTGCATCATTTTTTAATTTTCTAAAAATTCTATCTCTATTTACACTTTCATAAAATGCTGTAATGTCTGTTTTTATTATCCAAAACGGAGCGGTTTCTTTAAGTAAAGTTTTAATTTGATGAATAATAAATTTTCTATTTGCTTGTTCATCTTTATAAATTCTTTTAATATTATCATTAAGCTTTCTCAAAAGTAATTTTTGAGATATATTTTCTACAAAGTAATATCCATCATTGAATTTAATATCAAACTCAAAGCTCTCGTCTAAAATTTGTTCTTCAAGAGTAGTAATTTCAGATTCAACATCTTCTATCTCCAACCCATTACGAATTAGTTCACCCTTTTTTAAATATTTTATAAGTTCTTTAGAGTTGAAGTTCTGTTTCATCTATTGATCTTGACCAAATTTATCTTGTAATTTTCGCGTGCTAAAATACATTTAGCTTTTTAATTTTGATTACGGATTTCCGTAAAAAGCAAAAATAAAAAACAGCATAAAGTTTTGAATCCGTATTTTCACGGAATTTATTAAAGATTTGAAAATTTTACCACAAGAAAGTCCCAACTTTCGTCACGATTATCGGTAATTATTAAATTTTGAATATTATGGTATTTTTCGCCAATACTATCCAGAGAAAAATTATTTAAGATTTAGCCACATTAATATTTGCAATGGTATGACCATCATTGTCAACTACTAATACAGTTTTGTATGTCTCAGTAGAGTAAGTAGCTTCGTTATAATGAACAGTGAAAAATACCGTGCCTTCTTCTGTTGCTAAACTTCCGAATTCTAACGTGAGTAATAATTCAGTAGGGTTTATGCCTTGCGGGTCATTTTTTGTTAAGCGATATCCAGGTTTTTGTCCATCAGTAGGGAATCTACCATCTACATTGATTTGAGTAGTTTTACCTTCATTTTTGACAATAGCTGTCCATTCTCCGATGTTGTTTTTTGTTTCCATTTTAATTGTTATTAGTTTGTTGTTCGAATATACAAAATTATTATAAATTAGATGGATTGTAATATTTTTTACATTTAAATAAAAACACATCTATGAAATTACTAAAAATCTACAGTATTTTTTCAACTATTGCTATTGTTGTTTTACCAATTGGTCTCTATCAAACCAAGAAAGGCTACATCGAAACCAAAAAAGAATTTAAAGAAACAGAACAAGTTCTCCAACAATGTTCGGAGCGTTATTGCAAAGCAATTTGTAAATAAAAGAAAATCCTGACTATCAGTCAGGATTTTATCTATTTATATTGCCAAAAAAATGTTCTAAAGTCATTTGCTTTTTTTGACAAATTTTAATCAAAGTTTTTATAGACATATTGTAATCAGTCTTCGATGTTCCTAATGCAATATTTTTAATTCTTCTTACTGTACTTTCCTCGACACCACATTTTGAAGCAAAATCTCTCTGTGATTCCGCTTTTGAAATCCAGTTAAGATAAATGTATTTGCAGATATCAACAATTATGTCTTTCTCATCCTCCATTACAACAAATTAAATGAAAGAACAAAAAAATATTGCGGTTTTCTGTGCGCAATAGGAAATTATTACTATATTTGTAAAAAAGGTTACACAAATTGTAACTTTGCGATACTTCAAAGAATAATAGAAGCTATTGCTTAGAATCTCGATTCGAAAACTGGTAATTTTTAACACACGAGATGATAAGTAATGAAGCTCACGACCTAGGCGTGGGCTCTCTTATCTGTGTGTAAGGTATACCAGTACCCCGAATTGGATAATGTAGAGTCTCACGCCGTTTTTTCCAATGAAGTCGCTCTTTTCTACATCATAAATCTAAGCCCGCTTTCAAAATAGTATCAGACTACACGATACAATAGGAGGGTACAACCTATTGCGGCTTTAAAAAGCTTACACGGGAACACAGATTTCATTCATATTAAATTCTTTCCGGTGCCTTACGGTCACTGCTTACAGAACCTCACCAGTCCTTTTTCATACCAAAGGGCATCAGGAAAGTCTTTATCTAAAAAATGGATTAAAAAACTACTCAACTTAAAATCAGAAGAAAAAAGAAAGCCCTTTCCCGTAAGTCGACTAAAACACCAGGAAAGAGCAGAAATCAGTAATTAATCTTTAAAAATTAAAAACCTTTACAAATCTATGAAAAATTCCTATTACAATATGGGAGGCATTTTCTTTGGGCTCATGTTTACCGCTGTAAGCATTGATACAAAAGCCCAAACACGTACCATTTCCGGTATCGTCACCTCATCCAATATACCATTGTCGGGAGTCATTATCTCCCAAGAAGGCAGTGATCAGGTAACCATGACCGCTAATAACGGAACCTACACGATAAAGGTTTCAGCAGAAAATCCCATCCTATTGTTCAGACATCCTGATTATGCAGAAGAAAAAGTCACACTAACTAATCAGACCGTCGTTAATATCAGCTTAGAACAGAAAGTAAAGGGAATCGAAGAAGTTATTCTCAACGCAGGCTACTACAAGGTGAAAGACAAAGAAAGAACCGGTAGTATCGCTAAAGTTTCAGCAAAAGACATAGAAAACCAACCTGTCAACAATGTCCTCTCTGCATTACAGGGAAGGATGGCTGGCGTCAACATTACAAGCTCAAGTGGTAATAATTCGGGAGGCTTTGATGTTCAGATCAGGGGACGAAACAGTTTAAGAACGGTTACCAATAGCTTGATCAACGGTAATGAACCATTATATGTGATTGACGGTGTTGCTGTTGGCGGCGATCTCACGACCACCTACGCAACAAGCATTGAACCGATGCGGAACATCAATCCTCTTAATGCAATTAACCCTAATGACATCGAAAGCATAGAAGTTCTTAAAGATGCCGATGCTACGGCGATCTATGGTTCAAGAGGCGGTAATGGGGTTATTCTCATTACAACCAAAAAGGGAAGTGGCAAAGATGTAAAGTTCAGCCTTAACACCAGCTACAGTTTAAGCAAAGTTGCGAACAGACTGGAAATGATGAGCACCGAACAGTACCTAAGAATGAGAGAGCAGGCATTTGCCAACGATGGTATTGCAACACTTCCTGCATCGGCTTACGACCTTAACGGAAAATGGGACAAATCGAGATATACTAACTGGCAGAAAGTATTAATAGGTAATACCGCAGAAAATTTTCAGACCCAAATGTCCATCAGCGGAGGAGGAGATCGCTCTTCTTTTCTGATCAGCGCTTCCCATCAGGAACAGGGAACGGTTTATCCCGGCAGTTCAGGCTATAAAACGAATGCACTGAACAGCAATTACAGTTACAACAGCAGTGACCGACGCTTTTCACTAACCGCTTCCAACTATCTGACGTTCCAATCCAACAATGTAATGAACGGTGATTTCACAAGACAGTCATTATCGCTGGCACCCAATGCTCCTGCTTTATATGATACCAATGGCAATATCAATTGGCAGGAAAACACATTCAGCAATCCATTGGCAGCACTTAACGGAACGTATGAAGCCAAGACTTTACGACTGAACCAAGATATTAGTGTAGCCTACGCTTTGTCAGAAGATTTTAGACTAAAACTTAACGGTGGAATTAATTATTGGAATTTACAGGAAAACACATTGTCACCAAATACGATGTACAATCCTGCATTTCCTGCCGGAGCAAGTTCAGCTAACTCCACCTCAGCAGTTAATAATGCGCATTTCTTTTCATATCTCTTGGAGCCCCAGCTATCATGGACTAAAAATATTAGAAAGTCAAAAGTTGAAGTTTTAGCAGGAGCTTCATATCAGGAAACCATTTCAAAATCATTAGCAGTCAGGGGAACAGGATATTCAAGTAACGCCTTGCTTTACAATGTTGCTGCGGCTTCTGTGGTTAACATCGAAGGTCTCAATGAAACTGAATACCGTTATGCTGCTGTGTTCGGAAGAGTAAACTGGAATTATGACAAAAAATACATATTAAATATTACGGGTCGTCGGGACGGTTCGAGTAGGTTCGGTCCCAATAAACGATTTGCCAACTTTGGTGCAGTAGGAGCCGCCTGGATTATGTCCGAAGAATCTTTTCTTAAAAATGTGAGTTGGCTGAGCTTTGCCAAACTGCGCGGAAGCTATGGGATTACCGGAAGTGATAGAATAGGGGATTACCAATATTTGAACAGCTATTCAGTAACGACTTCACCATACAATTCCATTCCCGGTTTTGCTCCCTCACGACTTTTTAACCCGGATTTTTCATGGGAGAAGACTAAGAAGCTGGAAACAGCAATGGAGGCTTCATTCCTTAAGAACCGTATCAACCTTACGGCATCCTGGTACAGGAACCGATCTTCCAATCAGCTGGTTGGGTTTCAATTGCCTTTGGTTACAGGATTCTCATCTGTGCAGGCTAACCTCAATGCGACTATTGAAAACAGCGGTTGGGAGTTTGAACTTAGTTCTCATATTATAAAAGGCTCAGACTGGAATTGGAATACAGGATTTAACATCTCCTTTCCAAAAAATAAGCTGATCTCGTTTCCGGGTTTGGAAGGTTCACCGTATGCCACGATGTATAGTGTAGGACAACCGACAACTATACTCAAACTTTTGGAATATCAGGGCATAGATCCTGTAACAGGACAGTATCGATTTAAAGATGCCAATAATGACGGTAAAATATCGATTCTTGATGATGCACAGACTGTGGAAAACATAGGAGTGAAATTTTTCGGAGGCTGGCAGCACGAAGTCAAATATAAAAACCTTTCATTTTCATTCCTATTGCAATTTGTCAAGCAGAGACAAACCAATTACTACCGAGATATGAATATTCCGGGAACACTGTCCAATCAGCCTGCAATATTCTCGAATGTATGGTCACCAGCAAATCCCGACGGTATTATTATGCCCTACTCATCGGGAAGTAATGCTACAGTATCTACAATGACCACGTATCTAAAACTCAGTACAGCCGCAGTCAGCGATGCATCCTATATAAGGCTGAAGAATATCCAGCTGAATTACAGAATTCCATTACAGGGCAAACTTTTGTCAGAAGCTAAGATTTTTCTGCAAGGACAGAATCTCCTGACGTGGACTAATTATTTCGGAATCGATCCTGAATTTCTGCTGACGGGCTACACACCGCCATTTAAAACCTACTCGATGGGTGTTCAAATTACCTTTTAAAACAAAGATTATGAAGAATATAACAATAAAGAATACAATTTTAATATTAGTATTATTTCTGTCGATTACTTCTTGTGAAAAGATGGTGGAAGTAGACCTGCCAATCAACCAGCTTACAGCTGATCAGGTCTTTGAATCCACCAGTACGGCAGAAGGTGCACTTTCAGCATTATATGCAGAAATGCAATCCTTTTCAATCATTGCAGGCGGAGCCACTGGCTCCGGTGGATTATTGGGAAGTTACACGGATGATCTTGATGGATACGATATCTATTCAAACAATGCCTCAATGGATTTGTTTAACAATATTCAAAATCCCTCGAATACGACGGTTAAATTAGTGTGGGGCAATTCCTACAGGCAAATTTATATGGCGAACGCCATCATTGAAGGACTTGATAAATCAACTGCTATCAGTGAGAAAGATAAAAACAGGATTAAAGGAGAAGCTATTTTTATCCGTTCGCTGATCTATTACTATCTCACGGAAATTTTCGGGGACATTCCCTACATTACTTCTACAGATTATAATGTTAACCAATCCATCTCGAAAGTAAACCAGAATGAGATTTTGCAGAGAGTGTCACAAGACCTTTCAACAGCTACACCTCTCGTAGATATTGATTACCGCAATGCCGAAAGAATTTATGTCAACAGGAAAACTTTGGATTTGTTATCATCTCTTGTTTATATGCGGTTAAAACAGTGGAATCAGGCAGAAGGATTATTGAATGGGATTATTAATTCACCATTATACAGTTTCCCACAAGATCTTTCCGAAACATTTAAAAAAGAGGGTAAACACATTTTGTGGCAGTTAAAGCCAATTTTTGCCAATGCTGCAACACCTGAAGCATCCCTATATAATTTTTCTTCTGGCGTACCCCGTTACTACGCAGCTTCTGATAACCTGATGTCCAGTTTTTCAGCGAGTGACCTGAGAAAAACAAACTGGCTTTCTCCAATAACAACTGGTCAGAAAACCTATTATAAAATCAATAAGTACAAAACCATTACCAGCAATACGGATGAATACTCCATTGTTTTCAGGTTGCAGGAAGCTTACTTATTAATGGCGGAAGTAATGGCTCAACAAAACAGAATCGCAGAAGGTGTCAACTATCTCAATGCAGTCCGTCATTTAGCCGGATTGGTCGATGTTTCCAGTACCATTACAAAAGACGTTTTACTGGCAGAAATCCTATCGGAAAGCAGAAGGGAATTCTTTTCTGAAAGAGGCATTCGCTTCCTTAATCTTAAAAGAAATGAAAAGCTTAATATTTTAAGTACAGTCAAACCGAACTGGAAGAGCTTTCATGTCCTATGGCCCATTCCGCTTTCAGAATTGGCACTTAACCCATCATTAAATCCTCAGAACAATGGTTATTAATATACTGATCAAAATACTTCTATTTCTGCTGCTGTCACCTGTCACTTTTATGGCGCAGGGAAACCCTGAAAATTATACCATTCCTGAAAATTTAAGAAACCATTATTTTGGCATTTTGTCACCGCAATTATCGCCGGACGGAAGATTTGTGATTTTCAAAAAATCCTACGAGCAGAATAAGGATACACTTTCGGTAGTTGATACCAGAAATCAGGATGCGATAATGCTTCAGATTCCAAACAGCCATTCTGAACGTTTTACAAAATCCGGTCAGCTATTCTTCTGTACTGGTTCAGATGCAGAAGTTATCGACTTGCGATCTAAAAAAAAGAAAAAGTGGAAAGGTGTAACTTCTGCACAGTATATAAGAAGCCAAAATCAGGTAGTCATCGCAAGAAATGATTCATTACTAATAAATGATGAGTACGGAAAAATACTCCGTGTCGTCCCAGACATTGTAAATACGTCATTGAGAGATCAAGACTTTTTTTATGTATCGAAAGAAAAGAATCGATATCAGCTATGGTTATTGAAGAAAGAACGGTCTGAATTACTGCATAGTTCGAGCCAGCCTGGTCTGATTGCGAGGAGGATCTCTGAAAATTCATTTATTGTTTATGAGAAACATGATAAAGAATTTAAGATTTTTTATCATAATTCGACTAATAACTTTACGAAAGAGTTTAAGTACGATGGAGCAAAACCCATAAAATCGGCTGTTATGACACCAATTGAAATTGATCAGGATAATATATTCCTTAATCTCAATTTCTTTTCAGATTCTAAAGATAAAAATGAAGTGGAATTATGGTATGGAAATGATAATAAAATTGATCAGCGGTTTTTTGATAATAGCGAAAACAAAATATTGATTTGGAATCTCAAATCCGGTGATGTTACATCGTTGCAGGATAAAGATCACAGTCACGCTTTTTATGTAGGTAACCCCAATTTTTTGCTATCCTATGATCTCTACCAGCATAAGGACTTTACAAAGAAATCCTTTCCTTACAGCATCTATAGGTACAATATTGCTTCAAAGAAACATGAGTTTTTAATTGAGTCCGGTGATGTTATTTACACTGATACACAAGGGAAGTATATGATAACGCTTAAAGACGGACAGTGGGTTTTGGTTGATATTAATAATGGAGAAAGGAAAATAATTCCTGTAAATTCTTCAAGAAAATTTTATTTTTCTCAAGATTCACAAACCTTGTTGTTTGAAAACGAAGAAAGGCTTGATGTTTACAATATAACATCACAAAGACATCAGGTTTTAAAACTTCCAAGTGGCTTTAGAAGTAAACTGGTAAATGGAGAGCAGACGCCTATTAGTTTCGGTTCACCGATTTACAAAACATCGTATCCTGCCGATAAAAATGTCTTAATACATCTTTGGAAAAAAGAAGATAATACCAATGCGATTGCTTCTTTTAATGGTCAATCACTCACAATGCTTATTCCGCCAACCCAGGACTACATTTCAGAAATGTTCGACTATTCCTCAAGATCGCAGCTTTTATTTGTACGAAGCAATATGAATAAGCCGCCGCAAATCTGGCTAAAGGGGAAAATTGAAAAAGATCTTTATGATAGTGCGTTGCAGGATAAAGGAGCAACGAAGATTAAATCCGAATGGATATCAGCCAGGAATTCAAAAGGAGCTGAACTAAAAGGTACGCTTATTTATCCATTGAATTTTGATAAAAATAAAAAATATCCAATGGTTGTATCCATTTATGAAAGCCAGAGATTTGAAAGCAATCAATATCTTATCGATGGAATGTTCGGAAGTACAGAAGGAATCAACAGCAGAAGGTTTATCGAAAACGGTTATTTTGTTTTTCTGCCCGAAATTGTATTTGATGAGAGGGGGACTGGACGTTCTGCATTAGATTGTGTAGAAAGTTCAATGAACGCTTTAAGCAATAATCCATCAATTGATTTTTCAAGAGTAGGACTGATAGGACATTCTCATGGAGGTTATGAAACTAACTTTATTGCTACACAATCTGGTAAGTTTGCTGCCTATGTGGCAGGTGCTGGCAACAGTGATCTCGTTAGATCATACCATTCATACAATTACTTGTGGAATGGACCTTTTTATTGGCAGTTTGAAAACGGACAGTACAGAATGCCGGGTGATTTTACACGCTATAAAGAGCTATACATAGACAACAGCCCTGTTTATCACGCTGAAAATGTTAAGGCTCCTATACTTTTATGGACAGGTAAAAAAGACGAAAATATCGATTGGCAGCAATCCATGGAATTTTACTTAGCCCTTAAAAGAAATCATAAGCCCGTCATTGCACTTTTTTATCCTGATGATGACCACAGCTTGCAGAAAATTGAAAATAGAGTAGATCTGTATAGCAGAATATCTCAATGGTTTGATTTTCATCTTAAGGACGTTAAAAGTCCAGAATGGATTTTAAAAATGAACTAAAAAAGGATGCCTCTCGGCATCCTTCTTCTTTAATTAGCAACACTGTGCTTAAGAATGTTTGGGCAACTTGTGCCGTTAAAAATTCTCAAAGCTTCTGTGCCAGGTCCTGAAACAGTACAATCGAATGCTCCATTGTTGTCACAGAACTTTGACATCGGCTGACATTGTTCCACTTCATTTGGTCGGAACAGATAACCTTGAATATCAACAGAGTTGGTATTCTTTTTTGTTGTAGTTGCAAATGCACTTCCTACACCTACTGTTGCAATTACCAATGGTAAAATTGCTGATCTTAGCTTTTTCATAATAATTGATGTTTAAAAATTTTACCTACTCTTTTTTATGGTTTTTCGGCATAACCCCATTCATCCCATCTGTGATTGGCTGTCTAAGTTTGTAACGGATGAGATCATTTCCGACCAGAGCAAACAAGTAATGGTCGGTGACAAGCATATGAGACAATGATTTACCGCCGCGGTGCTGTACATAAAAACTGCCCCAATATTGAGAAGAATTGACTTTATAAATGTCAATAATTGACGATGATTTCCAGCTTTCTTTGGGTTCATATTTCCCCATTAAACCTGATTTATTGAATATGAGCCCCCGATGTAAATTCGTTGACAGATTATTAACTTGAGGTGGTCTGCTCATTTTAATAGTTCCATCTTTAAGCTTTATTGTTTCTATTTTGGATACTGACGTGGTGTCAATCGTTTTCATAGTACCAATCAAATTGAGACTGTTACTTATTTTCAAAATTTGATTTCGATAAAAAAATATGTAATACAATTCCTTGTTACTTTTATCAAAGAGAAGCTTGCCGTCAGTATCAAAAATATTCTGATCTTTCGCTGAAAGAATACTTTTGTTAAGCCTTACTTCTGGCTTATGACTAAGATTCAGTAACCCCAAAACATTATCAGTATTGTATTCTGTCTTTGTTCTCAGGGCGAAATTGCATGAATCTAAAGCGACTATTTGGCTAAAGAAGGCATCATTTAGGCTAATTGTCTTAAGTTTGATTTCAGAATCTGTAATAGGAGCTTTATAAATAATTGGAATACTACCGTCGAAAGCAAATAACTCTTGCCCTAATACTTCGTATGATAATGATTTAAATCTGTAATTACCTTCCGGAACGAGGTTTATTAGCTTGGAAGATGTGAGTTGTAGGTCTATTTTCAGAATTTGAAAGGGTGAAGTTTTATTAGCTAAATAAATGAAATTGCCGCTGACGCCTGCAAAGTAATAGGAGTCAATTCCTAATTCCATAAAATTCTCCTGAAGAATAGGATGATTTAGAAATCTTCTTGTAAAATTGTTTTCCTTTTTAATGATATATTCAGATGAATAGAAAAGAAAAATTACGATGGCAGCGCCAAAAAGAGAAGTAACTACCATAGATAATATACGTGAAGATAAAGTTCTAATTATTTGAGATTTATTTTCAGAACTGGTGCTCAAGATTATTGCCAATGCTGCTAAAATAACTGTTATGATATTAAAAATTAAATGTGTTGCCCAACCCATATTTTCTAATATGCCGCCACAAGAACAGGGAACGAATTCGCTATGATACAAAATAAGATAAATATATACCGTGAAAGCGATCATAAGTCCGAAAGATGCCAATAAACCTAAAAGTCTGGTTTTGCTTAAACTCAGTAACAAAGCAATAAGTAACTCAATAATAATTACGGAATATGATATACTTCCAGCATAAGCACTCAATAATGGTGACTGCGCTAACTGTACCTGGAAATTCTCAAAGTCCAACAGTTTACTCACACTCGCATAAATAAACAAGAGGATAAAAAAGTAGGAAACACCTTTGACAAAAATCGTCTTAAAAGATTTCATGGCTTTGTTTTTAATATGTTTAGCAGACCTGAATCAGTCTCCATTTGATCTTCATTCCGCAATAGTCAGGCATCGGTTCACCTTTAAATAATGTTACAGTTGTTCTGAAATTCCCCATACTCTCCCAGATGCCACTTTCCGGACATGGTAAGCCTGTGGCAGCTGATATGGAGGTATGAGGAATCATAGTTCATGAATTGATTAATCTTTATGCTCTGTCCTCCAGTTATCACCATCTCTTACCGGCGGGTCGGGATCTATAATTTCTTCTGAGGATTTTGCAGAATCTTTTTTCATGATGGACATTTTAACTTCATCAAATGAGTTGTCGTCTTGTATTAAATCTTCATCTCGGTTCGAACAGTTTTGTAAACTCATTGCAGCTATTGCTATACTAAAAATTGGGATTAACTTTTTCATTGTAATTTCTTTTGATTTGGTTATCCCGACGTCGGATTGAATTAGAATTCTGAAGCCAAAGTTATTAGCGCTGAGGCCGGAAAAAAACTGTCCTGTGGGGCAATTTTAAAATAGATACGTCTCAATTTTAAAATTGTACCATCACAAAAATGTCCGTAAAGGCTTATTTATCGGTGGTGACAGAATATCATACATTGAATGGTCTTCGCTGGCTGCTAAAGGCATTATTTAAAATCAAAATCCGTATTTTTGAGATGGTGAGGTTCTAATAATCAGTATATGAAAAAGTTAAATTACTTTCTCGTCCTGCTTTCTGCCTATTCACAATTATTATTTTCACAGCAAAAAGAGCTCAGGACTTTCAGAGAAATCAGAGACCATTACGAAAAAATGACCATCGATGATGTTCGTGCCATGCCTTTCGTGAAAGCATACATTCAAAAAGCAAAATCGGAAAACAATATCCCGAAATTAATTCAGGGGTACAGGGATGGTAGGCAGTTCGATTACCATAACAAGATGAGTTATGCAGACAGTGCTTTGACGGTCAGTATAAAACAGGGGACTAAAGACGATATCAGCAAAGACTATTTAAGCAAAGGCATTATATATTATTTCTACCAGAAGAAATACAAACTTGCTTTAAACCAATATATGAAAGCTTATGACTATTCAAAAGGCTCAAAGGATAAATACCAGCATTACAAAGTAATTTACCATTTAGGTATCGTCAAGGAACATCTGGGATATTATGATGAAGCCCTTGAGCATTTTCAGGAATGTTCTCAATTTTATGAAAGGGCCATGAATCAAAAAGGTCTGCATGAAAACCTACAATTCAACAACAAGAAAGCCTATCTCAATTCACTTCATCAAATGACCGTTGTCAATCGGTACTTAAAAAATGTCTCCACAAGTGACAGTCTGAGCAAATTGGGATATAAACTGACTGAGGGTGACCGTGACTTTCTATTGGAGAACAGCTATTTTCTAAAATGTATAGGGATCTCCAAATTTTTGAAGAAAGATTATGATGGTGCGGCGTCGGATCTAAACAGGGCATTACCTGCGATCTTGAAAAGAAATGACTTTGCATGGGTATCCGTCATTTACTATTACCTTGGAAAGATCTCAGAGGCTAAGAATTTGGATGATTTTGTGATCGGCTATTACAGTAAAATCGATTCCATCTTTGTCAAAGAAGGATTTATCCTACCGGAGGTTTATAAAAGTTACAATTATCTCATCAGCTATTATAAAAACAAAGACCTCGACAAACAATTGTATTATACTGATCAGCTTCTGAAGGCGGACAGTATGATCAGCAAGGATTATCCATACTTATCAGGAAAACTTCATAAGGAGTACGACCGCAGGTCACTCATTGAGCAAAGAGAAGACATTGAGAAGGCAGGCAGGAAAAAAATGCGGATCGCCCAATTCCTGATCTTGTCGAGTACGATTACTATTATATTTTTTGTCATCCGATACCGGAAGGACCGCAGAATAAAAAAACAATATGACCTACTGCAAAAGAGAATTGAAGAAGGCTCTTATGGCATTGCCAATACTGTTGAAGAGCAATCTCAGGAATACTCCTTAAGAAAAACTTTCCTGACGCCTGAAGTAACATCTGACATTGGTGAAAGGCTGGAAAAATTCGAGAGAGAACTGCAATTTACAAAGAAAGGCATTACTCAAAATAGTATTGCTGCCAAACTTAATACCAACGCAAATTATCTATCCATCTATATCAATGAGAATAAAGGGATGAATTTCACAAGGTATATTGCAGAACTCAGGATCAATTATATAACAAACCTCTTAAACACCAATACTAAATACCTCAACTACACCATAGAAGCCTTGGCAGAAGAGTGTGGGATTGCAGCCCGTCAGAATTTTTCAAATCTTTTCTACGATATCAATGGCATCCGACCAACAGATTACATCAAAAAGCGGAAAAAAGAATTGAGAATCAGCTGAATGAGCCGTCGCTAAACGTTTTTTTGTAAATTTCTAAAAAAAGGACATGGTAACAAAAACTATTTTTAGAAAAATTGCAAAACTGCATGAAGATTTAGAGCTTAAGATCAATGAAATGTATGATGAAAATGATATGTTGAAAGTTGCAGAAAAATCTTTAATCTTAATCGATAATTCTATCAGACAATTAAAGTCTTTAGTGTCTGCTCATCATTTTGAGAATTTGGGCGAAGAAATTCATTTCTTCAAAAAGCTGAAACCAAAATTCATTTCCAAGTTCATTTATTATTCAACGGTTTTAGATGTAGAATCTCATAAGCCCAATGTCGGAAATAAAGCCTTGAAGAAATACTATGAGGCAGAGCAGAGAAAGCTCGAAAAATTTTATGCAGAACAATCTGATTTTTACAGTTATTATAGGAGGGAAGCGACTTATCTGGATCATAAAGTATTTGTCAGGGATTCCTATGATCTTAAAATGAAACTCTCATTGGGGTTCTACAATTTCGATACCAGCTTCACGACCTCTCATGATCAGCTTATTGCCAAATTTATGGCGAACGAAAAATTTGACCAGTATTTAAAAAAGCAGATTGACGGTTTATCAGATAGAGATAGCAGCAAATCTACATCGCCATTAGTCTGGTCAGCATCCAAGGTTGGACTTATTGAGCTGGTCTATGCCTTATACCATATGCGGTGCTTTAACGGCGGAAATGTTGAACTTAGCGAAGTGATCAAGTCTGTTGAAAAATCATTGGATACAGACCTTGGAAACTTCCATAAGACCATCTTTGAGATCCGAAACAGGAAGCAGGGACCGACTAAGTTTTTAAATATCGTCAGCGATAATCTTTCTCAGCATTTTCAAAATATTGAGGGGGAGTGACCTATGCTTGATAAACCAGAATTGCTTTTAAGTTTCTGGTTTATCAAGCATTATTAAATTAGGTGATTGCAAATCAGGTTACCACTCATTATTTTTTATCTATGGCATCTACTTTAATTAGTCTCATTTTAAAAATCTAATCATAAAAAAGTTTTAATAAGGAATATTACCTTTCCCTAATCGTAAAACAACTTGTCGAATCTGTGGTAAAAAGAACAAAATAACAATTACGAAAATCACACCTGTCAGCATCCAATCATAATAATCTCTTGTAGCACGAGCCAATATCTGATGACCTATCATTTGATTAATATAGGCTGAGGATAATGTTTTTGAAGTATAAATATCGCTGCCTGCGTTCATATATTGATTTTGAATATCCAGTAAGGTAGCTGGTAATTCAGGGTTGGTTTCCGTAACTGCTTCCCGAATCTTTTCACGAACTCCTGATTTTGCAAATAATTGAAGCTCGTTATTCAGTGCCAGACTAGCTGTAAACCCTGTAAACCTAGCCAATATACCAACAAGCGATGCATTGATAGCAATTGCTGGCGGTGCTGATGAAGCGGTAAACGAAACAATAGGAACAAATAAGACTCCTGTTGCCACACCATAAATAAACATCGGTAAAATGAAATCAATTGTTTCGCCTTGTACAGAAACAAATAGTATCATATAAGCGTAATAAATCGCCATGAGTCCAAAGCCAGCAATAATCATTCTTATCAGATTGTAGCCCATCAAGACAAATCTGGAGGTAATGAACATACTCACTGTAGTTCCAAAAATTACAGACGTCCATATCGGAATGGTGCTCAGTGGGTCATTTCCTAAAATTACCTCAAGATAGCCGTAAGCAAGTCCTGTACTTCCCTTAAAAATATAAAATGCAAAAAGTAATAATAGCCCAATGACAAAATTCTTTGTCTTGAAAATCTGCAAGTTGATTAATGGTCTTTTAAGTTTCAATTCTCTACTGATGAAAAGTGAAAGAATCATTAGATTAACGACACTAAGCGAAGTTATTAATGGACTACCGAACCATCCCAATTGTCGTCCGTAAACTAGAATATATCCTAAGATTAATATAAAAGACACGTAAAACAGATAACCTATCCAATCCACCTGATAAAGTGGAATCTTTTTGGTAAATCGAGCTTTACTGTTCATTGTTAGCAATAAAATAATTGTCAAAATGATGAGTATGACAATAAATCCGTAGAATAGCCAGTTAAAATCAAAGAAATGAATAACCACGCTGGTAAAAATAGAATAAAAAGGAACGTCAATCTGTATGCTGCCATATAGTATGCTAAAAGCAATCACACGTGCACGTACGGACTGTAATCTTGGGAAAATAAGTTGTAAGACGATGCTTGACATCAATGCACAGGTAATTCCTTGAAAAAACTGGCAAATAACAAATAATGTCCAATCTTTGAAATGAAAACAGATCACAGAACATATTGCATTTACAGCAATAGCAATCAGTAAATATTTCCTTGGTGCAAAATATTTTACGATCCGAAAATCAAGTGCCAGGAAAGCTACGGTAGAGCCATAGATAACGACCATACCATATTGTACATCTGTAGGCTTTATCCCATAGAAACCCATTGCTGCAACCGGACTACCATAAAAAGCGAAACTAAACAGACAGGTCATCAGGATAGCAAATATGACGGATCTCGCCACCCATTCAGATACCCAGGATTTGAAAATAGGAATTTTATGTGCTTGCATCATTAATCTTTTAAAACATAAACGTTAGCATTCATCCCGGCAGAGAGTTTCCCTAATTTTTCAGGCGTATCGGTCAGTTTAATTCTTACAGGAATCCGTTGGATGATTTTGACAAAATTACCTGTTGCATTATCCGGTGGAAGTAGCGAATAACGTGAACCTGTGGTGGGCGAAAGTGATTCGATAGTACCTTTGAATTTTTCATTCGGGAAAGCATCAACTTCTATAAACACTGCTTGTCCAATCTTAAAGTTGCCAATCTGTGTTTCTTTAAAATTTGCAATCACCCATTTTTCCTCGGCTTTGTTCAACAAAAAAGCCAAAGTTTGCCCAGCTTGTATCAATTGACCTTCCTGAATGGTCTTTTTACCAATTTGCCCATCAAAAGGTGCAGTGATAACCGTATATCGAATGTCCAATTCCTGTCTTTGAACAAGTGTTTCTTTAATTTTTATCTCTGCCTGTATAGCATTATGTTGAGCTCTGAAATCATTAAGTTTAGATTCTGCTACTTCTAAAGAAGCTTTAGCCTGATCATAATCTGACTGTGCAATGGATAAAGAAGCACTGATGTTGTCGAATTTTTGTTGTGTGGTAGATTCATCCGCCAGTAGATTTTTATAACGGTCAAATTCTTTTTGCTGTTGGTTCAATCTCGCTTTTGCTCCTGCTAATTGTGCTTTTATAACCTCAATACTTTTAAGTTGCGTTTCTTCGCTCGCCGTCAAAATCGGTAATTTAGCGTGTGAACTCATGAGTTCTGCTGATGCAGCATCTTTTTTCAGTCCATACTCGTCCAACTCAATGACAACAAGTGTATCACCTTTTTTAACAAGCTGATTGTCCTTGTAATATATTTTACTGATATAGCCACCCACTTTTGCGTTTATGGGCGACAAGTAAGCATCTACCTGAGCGTCGTTGGTCTGTTCATAGCGATATCCTTTAAAGAAATAGATAGCTCCCCAAATAATGATCCCTATGAATAATGCAATACCAAACCATTTGGTCAGGCCTACAACAATTTTATCTGTTTTATTTTTGTTCATAATAGTTGTATTAAAGAATTCCTACAATTGTCAATAGTCTGATATGGCTTACTTTTACGTTTGTCTGTGCTGTTATCAGATTGAATTTTGCTTCCAGTAAAGCATTTTCTGCCTCCAAAAGATCGGTCAGTAGCGATTCCTGGTTTAAGTAGCTACTTCTGATGACACGAACGGTCTCGGTGCTTTTGATGATATTTTGTTCAGCCGTTTCCACGCTCTCCAAAGCCTGTTGCTGCTGTAAATAAGCTTCTTTTACTTGAAGAGAGATTTCGTCCTTCTTCATCTCTGCTTTTTCTATAGCTTGATTGTTAACAACTTGGGCACGAGCAATGGTGTGTTTACTTTTGTACAAATTATCAATAGAATATTGTACTTTAATTCCTGTCTGACCAAATCCCCACAAGTCGTTGGAATACGGATAAAAGGAAATCTGTGGATAGTTGTAATTATAGTTAGCGTACAAAGAAACTTTGGGTAATTGCATAGCCTTTACCTGTTTAATGTTCAATTCACTCACCTTAATATCGCTTGTCACCATTTTGAACTCGGGTGATTCATTAAAAGCAATGTTTACATAATCATTGTAGTCACCGTGTGTGATAGCGTTTAATTCAATTGTATCTTCGTATTTGATTGCTAGCCCCATATCATTTTCACGTCCCATCAGAATATTGAGCCGTTGTTTGGTGATTTCAATCTTTTTTGTAACATCAGAAAGATTAAGTTCCAGTTGAGACAATTTCACGGAGGTTCTCAGTACATCACTCTTTAGTACGGTACCGTTTTTATGCAAACTTTCTATCAATCTCAATTGTTTTTTTTCTGCTTCAATCTCTGCATGAAGAAAATCATAGAAATGCAAAAACTTATACAAATCAAAATAAGCAACTGCGACATTATATTTTACACTATGCTTTTGCAGATCCACTTCATATTGTTTTCGTGTATCCTCTTCCTTTTTCATGGCAATGTTTCTTTTGTCTTTACCACCATTGTACAGATTAAAGTTCAAATTGTAGCCTACTCCGTATCCATAGCCTTTTACAGGCACATCCTGTGGAGAAGAGAATAATCCATTGTTATAAATCAGAAATTTGGAGTTGAGTTTTACGTCTCCACCTACCGAAAGTTCCGGTAATAAACGATCTTTGGCTTCCAATATTTCTATTTTACTCTGCTGAAGATTTAGGTCGGATAGTTTTAGTTGTCGATTATTCGTTTCAGCAACTTTCCATATTTCTTCCAAACTTAATAATTGTTCATTTTCTGTATGCTGAGCGTAAATATTGGGTGCAAATAACAGTAACAGTATGCCCAAAATCGGAACTGTATTATATTTTTCATTAGTTTTGTTTTCATAAATGATTGGCTTCTTTCTCTTTTCTAACCATTGTTTTAACATCTTTTTCAATTCATAAAAAGCAAAGCTTAATTCGACCATTGGCATCAAAGGACTCGAATAAGCACAAGCCAACCAGTAGATATAAGCTTTATCAATAATTTCTTCATCTGCACTAGATAATTTATATTCAGATTTTTCGGCTTGTTTTTCAAGTTCAAAATCCTTGTCAGGTTTTATAATTTTATGTTTCATAATGATTCTGCTATTATTAACAAAGCAAAATTATTCAACACACCTAACCTTTATTTTATATAATTAGCCTAAAGTTTGCTATATTTGGCCATATGGAGATTCTTAGCCAATTAATAACTATTGTGGATCAAAATCCTGACTCCATCCTCGTGATGCGACAGCAAACTGAACAGCGTTTGCCTGCTCATCAGCACGATAAGGCTCAGTTATTATTGGTTTATGGAGGAATTGCTTATTTACAAACAGACGCAAAAGATTTCTATATTCCGTCTAATCATTATATATGGATACCTAAAAACTACCCTCACAATTTGATGTTTAATACACAGGATTTATACATTATCAACATCTATTTTCCAGATGAAAAAGCAGATAGTTTTTATGATGAACTGGGTATTTATCCTGTTAGTAAGCTTCTGGCAGAAATGCTCTCATTTAGCGAGAAATGGCAAGGTGATTATTACAAAGGATCATGGGAATTTGAATTTCTATCCACGCTTAAGAATGTATTATCAAAGGAAAATCTCAAAAAATTCTCCATTCAACTTCCCACAACGGACGATCAGCGGCTCAATGCCATAATCGACAGTTTTAGAAACCGATTAAATGAAAATCTAAGCTTAAATAGTATTGCTCAGCAATCGGGAATGAGTGTGAGAAGTCTGACCAGATTATTCCAAACGAAATTGCATATCACTTTTGTTCAATACTTAAAGATGCTGCGTATTATCAGAGCGATGGAATTAATAAAAGATACAGATCTGAACATGACGGAGATAGCCTATGAAGTCGGTTATTCGAACATATCTGCTTTTAGTAATAATTTTCAGCAACTGACCAACATGAGACCTACTGAATTTAAGACCAAATAAGAAGTACGGCTATAGATTTATTAGCTATAATTTTCCCCTAAAAAGTTAATAGATCACTTAATTTAAATGATCTATTGGTGGTTGGCAAGCTATGCAATATTATCCTTAAATGGACTAACACTTATTTCTATCAACAACTTTTCAAAAAAGAAATAGAAACCAAACGTATTCCTAATTTTCTTAGGTTCATTTTCAAATTGTAAGTCAGCTTCAGGTTTTAACTTTTCATAAATATCCCAAACTTCTTGTTCATCCTTTTGATAAAATCCGATGTGGAAATTTTCCGGATATTCAGGCGTATTTTCTTTGTGGTTCAGTTCCTGTCCCCAAATAACTAAGGCGAAATTATTGCCGTTTTCCAGAACTGCCATTTTGCTGTTTCTATTCACAATTAAACTAAAACCCAGGTGTTTTGTAAATAAATTTACAGCTTTATCTACGTCTTGCACAACGATGTTAATGTGATTTAAATTCATTTTATTCTTATTTTGATTACAGAACAAAATTACTTTTCCGGCATCAGGCTAAATTGGATAAATCGGTCGTTTTCATTTTTATTTAAAATAATTGGTTTTACTCCTGCAAATTTTTTCACTTCCCTTATAAAATGTGATTGGTCTGCATAATCGAGTTGGGGGTAGAAATCTCCATTTTTTAGTTGTTTTAATGAGTTGGAGAAACGGATTATATTTAGATAGGATTTAAGCGTTACGCCCAACCATTTGTGGAAATAACGATTCATTTGTCTGCTACTCCAAAAAATATTTTCTTCGAGTTCTTTTACCGTAATTTCTCCTTTAGAAGCATGAATGCGTTTAAATAACTTCTTTTTTCGGTCGTCTATTTCTTTGGATAATAACGAAGAAATAACCTTTGTAGTTTTATGGTAAAATTGATTAAAATCATTCAGATCATCTCTTGAAAATCCCCAGTACCCTGTCTGAAGTGTTTTCTTGATGTTATTTAAATCTGCAAAAGATTGGTTGAAAATATATTCGGCAGCAATGGGATAAAAGCTTATTGCAAACATTGTAGATTTGGGAAATGGAGGTTTGGTGATTGGAGCAGAACATATTCCGGAAATGAAAATTTCAAAATTTCCATTTTCATCAGCTAGCAGAAATAAATCTATTTTTCCATCCGGAACTATAATGCCTTCTTTTTCTTCATCAGAGTTGTTTTTTACCATCCAAATGCTTTCCACTATATCTATTAGTGGTTCATCGGGTTTGAGACAGATATATTCTAATTTATTTCTTCGCAAATTCATCTATAATTGTTTGAGTACAAAACTATGAATTTATAGACCTACCTTATATCAGTTAAGATGAAATGCCAATAAGGCGAAGAATATCAAAAAACTATCATTATAACCTGATATTTATTACGTAGTATCTAAATGTTATCAATATTATTTTTTAAGAGAACCTTTTTTAAACAAATTTCTTAATACTCATTATGTATCCCAAATGCAGATCCTAGTGATAATTTTTGTACGCAAAAGCATCTTGTATAGAAATTTGATGAAAGCTAATACCAGTGATGCTTTTGTTGTAGCGGATAAAGATGCCGTTTTCGAAATCATTAATTGTGCGCTCAATTTTTGAAGTCAAAAATGATTTAAGTTCATCTGCTTCTTGTCGAGAAACTGATTCTGTTGGTTTTGTTCTCGATTGGTATTTTTTAAACAACTCATCTGAAATATATCCTTGTAGGGGAGAACCTATGTAAATAAGTTTTTGTTGTGTTACAATGATGTGTCCGATGTTCCAAATAATGTTGTTGTTAAAACCGACTGGAATCCTATTGAGTTGGTATAATGAATATTTGTAAAAAAAATCTAGATATAACTTTCGGCTTGTTTTTCACGTTTAAAACAGGGTTTTCATTTTTCTTTTTTGAATTTGCAAATATTCTCTTTAGCATCAAGAATAGATATGCTTGTAAAAGTCCTAACAAAAGTAAAAATTATGATTAAAGCTATAGTTTTGACAATTGGACTGTAAACAATAATTATCATTATGACACAGAAACGATGAATCTATCTTTCATGATGTGAGACCAACTTAATTTAGATAAATGTCAGGGCTTCGCTATTGAGTTAATTTACAAATTACTGCACCAAATGCTGGAAATCGGAGTCATTAGAAATTCTTTCTATTTCACTTTTTATGATCTGAAGAATATCAGTTTTAATACTTCTGTAATTTTTTTCAATTTCATGTCTCATACCGTCATTGCCGTCCTCGTCTGCAAAAGAACGAATTTCCGGTATCTTTTGATAATGCTTTTCCTCCGCTGAAAGTTTTGCAGTATCAACGACAATTTCCGAATGAAAAATCTTTTGTTCTATTCTTTCATCAAAATTATCCGAAACAGCACCTACAAAAAATCCCTGAGTCAAGGTTGAAATCTTAGATGCAGGAATCAGACTGTCTAGTTGCGTGGAGATAGATGTCGAGGTATCATTCCTGTTAATGGATATACTTTGTCTCTTCTGTAGAACCTTACCAAATCTTTCGGATAAAGCCTTTGCTGTTTCACCAACCACCTGTCCGCTGAAAATGTTTCCGACTGTGTTCTGAATGACCTTACTTTCTTTATCACCATAGTCCCGGGTAAGCTGGGAAAAATCCTGAAATCCCAAGCAAACAGAAACCTTATTGCTTCGTGCTGTTGCAATAAGGTTATCAAGACCTCTAAAATAAATGGTAGGTAACTCATCAATAATGACTGAGCTTTTCAGTTGCCCTTTTTTATTGATCAGTTTTACAATTCTTGAGTTGTAAAGCCCCAGTGCCGCAGAATAGATATTCTGACGGTCAGGGTTATTACCGACACACAATATTTTTGGTTCTTTCGGATTATTAATATCCAAAGAAAAATCGTCTCCCGTCATTACCCAATACAGTTGCGGCGATATCATCCTTGATAAGGGAATCTTTGCTGAGGCGATCTGTCCCTGCAATTGATCCTGTGCACCTCCCTGCCAGGCATCCATAAAAGGGGAGAGGTAGTTTTCCAATTCAGAATAGGATGTCAGAATGGTAAATACATCTTCATATTTTTTGTTCAGCAGCTCAATAGCGTGTGGAAAAGTACAGTACTTACCATCATCATAGATTTTCAAAAACCAGATAATAGCGGCCAGAAGAATAATTGGGGATTCCACAAAAAAGTCACCCTGCTTCTGTATCCAGCTTCTGTTAAGATTTAACATTATCGTGTATGCTGCTTCATAGGCATCCGAAATATCCGTCATAAAATCAGGATTTAATGGATTACAGCGGTGGCTTTTTCGAGGATTATCAAAGTTGATGATATAAAATTTTGGCTTTATGGTATAAGAATCGGAATGATGTAGAAGATGATTATAAGCGATTGTTGAAAGGTCATCAAATTTAAAATCATAGATATACATTGAAAAGCCCTTTTCGATATGTTGCCTAATGTAATTGTTGACTACAGCATAAGATTTTCCTGAACCGGGTGTCCCTAAAACAATGGTTGCACGAAATGGATTGACGACATTGATCCATCCTTGATGCCAGTGTCCTCGATAGTAGAATTTAGTAGGTAGATTGACTGAGTAGTCATTGTAAAGCAATCTAGTCTCCTGCTGAAAACTTTCATTTTCACTGTTGAAGACATCATCCATCAAATTGTTTTTCAATATACGGCTCATCCATATACCAGCCTGCATTAACAAAATATATCCTAGTCCGGTAGAAAGCAAATAGAGATATACAATAATGTCGTCGTGAAATTTTAGCAACCAGCCGTTCAAGAAAAATAATAGAAACCCAATTATGAGAGTTCGTATGATTTTGTTCCAGGTTATCTGCTCACTTTTTACGCCCTTTGTTCCAAGGCAGCTCAGACCTAAAAGTATGACTGCAAATAATTTGGTATATAAGGGATGTGAGAATAGACCTGAAGTCCGGTTAAAATTATGCAGCATCTTTGCAATGATGCCGATTGTCCACTGATGCTTATCAAAAAATCCATAGCAAAACCAGTAAAGATGCATCATCACAACGATAATGCTTACCGCTCTCATGAATCCCATAATTTTAGCTAATCCCCTTACGTCATCTTCTCCTTGCATTTTCTTTACATTAAATGTTAGGACTGGAAATTATTTACTAAGTAGATACTATGGTATATCTGGGAATATTTGTAAATAAATGGCGCTATTTGGCAGTCCAAACTCAAACAAAGTTGGTAGGAAGCGGTAGAAATTTATAAAGATGAAACTGATCTATATTGAACTTGGCTATGAGACTTGTATCGTTCCAAAAATACTATTGAAAAACGTTGTCAGTTTATATTAGACCTTATCTAGTTATTTCTTTTTTCTCATTTTTCTTTTCTTCATTCTGCTGGCAAATTCAATTTCTTCATAATCATTTTCATTACTTACAGGCGGAAGAATTCCACCAAAGGATTCGAAAAAAGAATCTCCGCTACTTTCAACTGCATTGAAAAGATGATGACTGTCTTGAGTAGGTTTTAGATGAAAAATATGTTGATCATTCATTTCCTTATCTCCCGTCTCACTTGGCTTATTCCATTGATCATTAAAAACATTCGCTGAACATTCCTTTCCCAAACGTGATCCATTCCAAACTGTTTTAGATGGATGGTCAATAAATGTCATTCCATAAATTCTTCCTTCATTATTTTTACGGATCACTGTATCAACTCCTTCTTTCTGTAATTTTTTTGTGAATGATTTTTCATCGTTTGAAGATTGTACTGTCAATACGATTTTTTCTTTTAGCTTTTCCCTCACAGGAAGACTTTTCATTCTTTTTATGGAAGACTCAAAGTGCCTTTCCAAAGAATCAAGACCAGCCTTTTTTCCAAACAGCGATGCTTTAAAAGGATGGCCTGTCTTTTTGCCATTCCGGTCTGTTGGAAAGTACAGTAAACCTTTTTGCAAATGACCGTGCAGTTCTCCTTCCACTTTTTCCGCAGTAATATTGAAAAGAGTGAGCAGGGCATTGTATTCCCCCAACGACTGAAATTGATATTGAGAACTAATATGTCTTACCACTGAGGCAATCTGACTTTTAATATCGCCTCTGTTATAATCGACCGCCTTAAAAATCGGGCTGTTCAACTTATTTTCTTTTTCCAGGGCAGATATTAATCCGAATTTCTCTTCCAGTTCACGGCATACTTTCATTGACCGAACCTTTTCGAATTTATCAGAGATTTTTTTACCATCCTCATCGACGCAAACAGAAACGATGTGGATATGACTTCTGTCTATATCCGTATGTTTAAATACTACGAAAGGCTGTTCGCCATAGCCCATTTCCTGCATATATTTCTGGGCGATTTCCGTATACTGCTGATCAGATACGTGATCTTTAGGATCAGGATTTAAAGAAATATGCAGCGTATGTTTTTCTGTATTTCGATTGGCTAATAAATAAGGCTCAAAAGATTTTGCGAGCTGACTTACCGTGTACTTTCCATCTGCCGTTTCAATAATTTTGTTAGTCAGCAGAATTTTCCCTTTCTCCTTCTCTATTTTCAAATTATTGTAGGACAATGTACCGAACAAATTGCTGCTTCTACCAATTTTCGCAATCATATTATTCGTCTTTCTTAAGATGTTTTTGATTAAATTCTTCAGTCAGTTGAACTACTTTTTTGAATATTTGCACCATTTCTATAGTCTGCTTTTCCAATTTAAAAAGTAAAGCCGCCGCTTTTTTCTCAGAAAAATGAGTGTATAGCAGTTTAACAATCTGATTGTAATTAATACCGACCGCACGGAACTGGCTGTGAAATGAGGTAAGCCTCATATAAAAATCAATCGTTCCTTTATCCAATTTCACAGTTTTTATCGTCTTTTCAAAGATGCAGGATGTTATAAAATGAGCTTTGACGGTCATTCCTGATCGGTCAAAAAGTTCAAGAAACCGGGAGTGTTCGACCTCATTAAAAGAGATCGTATATCTAATTTTAGCAGGATCAGCTTTTGGGCGACGACCTGTCTTTTTTGGGGCTTTTCCATTTTCATTCATAATGATCTAATTTAATTTTATAAAACAACGACTTCGGAGATTGTTTCTAGGCTCCCTGCAAGGGCAAGTTGTTTTCAGCAGCCGAAAAGGTTTCGAGATGCTGAAAACACAACTTGCCCCTTTCGGGTGAAAGGAAATTACCTTTCAGTACAAAGAATGTTGTTCACAAAAACTCCTTAGCAAAGTAAGTCACAGATCATTAAAAAGTCTTTATCGTAACCAGTGCCAAAAAGAGACATATACAGTCAAATCCAACCACAGATAATCAGACATCAAACAGAATATCTTCATTTGTACCGGACGGTCAGCAAGTAAGAAATGCAGCCAGATGGTTATAAATCTTCAATGCTTGAATGCTTGCATTCTTGCTTTCGAGAATGCCGGAAAGCCTACATTCTGTAAAAGCATCTGTCACGAGTATCGTCAGTAATGAGCCTCAGCAGTCCCTCAAAGGCAAATGATAGATAGTCACAATTAAGGGTGGAGTGCCATCCAGATAGCTTGAATTCAGGTAGGCTCGCCATACTTAATCCTTTCAATGCAGGATGAAGTACGGCATTAATGCTGGCCATATATAAATCATCAAAAAAGTTTAACAATAAAATCAAAACAATGGAAACAGGAAAAAAACCAACAATTATTGCATTTTCAACTCAAAAAGGAGGCGTAGGAAAAAGTACATTTACATCATTAGCGGCGAGCATACTTCATTACCGTTTAGGATATCAGGTTGCTGTATTTGACTGCGATTTTCCGCAGTATAGTTTGATACAGATGCGGGAAAGGGATTTAAAAACAGTGATGCAGAATCCAGTTTTAAAAAGGATGGCGCATCAGCAGTTTACCACCATCGGAAAAAAAGCATATCCCATTTTCCAAAGCAGGGCTGACACTGTACTGGAAGAAATAGAAAATTTTATAAATGGTTCAAAAACAATACCCGACATTATATTTTTAGACCTTCCCGGTACCGTGAACACAGCAGGAATTTTAAGAACCCTTGCCCATGTTCATTATATTTTTTCTCCTATTACGGCAGACCGACTTATCCTTGAAAGCACATTAAGCTTTACGGATGTACTGACCAATATCCTGATGAAAGAAAAGCAGACTGCAATAAAATCGATTCATCTTTTTTGGAACCAGGTCGATGGCAGGGAGAGGACACACCTTTACGAAAACTACAGTAAGGTTATCAGAGAGTTGGGACTGCATTTGATGGAAGCATCTATCGCAGACAGCAAGAGATTCAGGAAAGAAGGAGAGACCACTGCCAAAACAGTTTTCCGTTCAACCTTGTTACCGGCAGACCCGAAGATGACGACGCAATGCCGGCTGGATCAATTTATGGAAGAATTTATAAAAATTACCAAGATATAAATGATGGAAAACGATAAAAAGAACGTAGAAGAAAACAGCATTGATGAAGACTACCTGATGTCCATTATGGCTGGTTCCACCAAGAAAGAATCTGCTAATACAAAACCAGTAACATCAGACGAAACTCAACTTCCAAAATCAAAGATTAAAGCTAAGAAAACTAATGACATTAAATATGTGGAGCAGTTTCTGACTCATCATACAATGAATAAACGTGGCGATAAAAGCATATACATCCGTCCTGAATACCATGAGCGACTGTCCCGTATAATTCAGATCGTAGCAGATGAGCAGATTCCTCTATATGCGTATTTGGATAACATCCTTGCTCATCATTTTGAAATGTTTGAAAAAGAAATCACTGAAGATTTCAACAATAAATACCGTCCCATCTTTTAAAACGCCTACTTATGGAACTAATTATAACGGGTCTTTTAATTATTATCATCCTACTATTACTGGATAAAAGATCTTTGAGAAGTCCTACAACTGAAACAAAAAGCGAAACAAAATCAAAGCCATCAACAATTATTGGAAAAATCAAGCAAGAAGAAAGACAAACGTTGCCATCTTATGCAGATCAGCGCCAATTTGTTACTGCAGAAGTAAGAACAGATAATTTTGATTCAGAAACCAAAGAGCAGAAGATTGATCAGCCTAGTGAAAAAAAATCATTGGAAGACATACTGGTCAAAAATGACGATTGGGAAGAAGAGGAGGAAGACTGGCGATATGGAGAATTTTCTGATATTGAAAGCGGTTTTGCCACAGGGGTTACCTTTCAGGAATTGAGTACTGCGGGGCAGCTGTTACAGGAAGAATTCCTGGAGCCGGCCTTAGAGCAACAAGCAGTCGATATTATTCAAAAAATTCAGGGGACCGAGCTTTTCAGTCTATTAGAAAATTCGTTGGAGGATGCTACTCAGCGTATTGCCGATTTATTAAGCCAGAGCACTTCGAATGTAGATGTTAACAGGTCACCCAATCGTAACAATGAAGCAGAAGGTTTCGACATTGAGGAGTTCATCTAATGAACTTCCCATTTTACTCAAAAAAATCCCCTTACTTATTAAAGTAGGGGGATTTAATTTTCATATAATATAAAGTGTGATTGGTATCATTCGTTATTCAAATGCTGTGCCGCCCAGGCTTAACATTTGAATTTATTTTATCCGATCATAAATCAGCTTGGTTACCAGCGCTCCGAATAGATAGTAACCGATGGTCATCATTTTCTTTTGGTTATTTTCTGCAACAGGGGCATCATCTAATCCAATCTTTCCGGGTAATAGGACTGTTCCGACGCCCATTGCCAATCCGGATAATAAACCGGCTTTATTTGTCGCGGTTCCAGCATAATAAATACTGTTACCTATGACATCACCAACTAATGTGGCGGCGTAAAGCTTATCCGGACTATCGATGCTTGCATCAAATTGGTTCAAAGACTTCTCCAATGCTTCTTCTCCTACCTTATTGATTTCAGGTGCATTTTTACAATTTTTTCTAAAGGTCTCGTGTAATATATTTAAGGCAATTGCGCCGCCTAAACCTGCGATGAATCTTTTGTACATAACAATATTTTTTGGTGTGTCATAATCTGTACAGAAATTAAGCCAATTTAAAAACTACTGATCTAAAGCAACTGACAGCCAATGAATTCTCAGAAATGCCATTCTCCAAATCAAGGTCTTAGTACCCGATAGATTTGTTCATCATCCTGCAAAGCGCAGGAGATCAGAACAAATTAAATATTGATTATGAAAAGAAAAACATTTCAAGTCTGGATGTCGGCGGTTGCTTTGATGGTTGCTGTTAATCTTTCAGCTCAGGGAAACGGCACTGCCGGAATCAACGAGGCCACTCAAATGGTTACCTCTTATTTTGAACCCGCTACGCAACTTATTTACGCCATCGGTGCAGTCGTTGGATTGATTGGTGGAGTCAAAGTCTACAACAAATTCAGCAGTGGAGATCCCGACACCAGTAAGACTGCTGCCAGCTGGTTTGGCGCTTGTATCTTCCTGATTGTTGCAGCAACCATTCTTCGCTCATTCTTCCTTTAAAATAATGAGTATGAATACCTATCATATCAATAAAGGAATAGGAAGGACAGTAGAGTTCAAGGGACTAAAAGCACAATACCTGTTCATATTCGCAGGAGGTCTCTTAGGGTTACTAATCTGTGTCATGATTATGTATATGGCTGGAGTCAATACCTATCTATGTCTTATCCTTGGAGTAGCCAGCAGTGGTTTGCTTATCTGGCAGACTTTCGCACTGAATGAAAAATACGGAGAACACGGTTTAATGAAAAGGGGCGCTCGTAAGAAGCACCCTAGGTATATCATCAGCCGCAAGAGTATCTACCGCTATCTGAAAACTAACCGTAAAAAAGCCAACGTATGAGAAACTCTTCCAAAGCAGCAACCTTGGAAAGTAAATTTCCATTGCTGGCTATTGAAAATGATTGTATCATTTCAAAGGACGCTGATGTTACGGTTTGCTTTAAGGTTAGACTCCCTGAGCTGTTTACCGTTGCTTCCGCTGAATATGAAGCCGTGCATTCAGCTTGGTTCAAAGCTATTAAAACACTTCCTGACTTTACAGTAGTTCATAAGCAGGACTGGTTTATCAAGGAAAACTACAATCCTGACCTATCAAGAGAAGACCAGAGCTTTCTTTCAAAAGCATTTGAAAGACATTTCAATGAAAGACCTTTTCTAAATCATTACTGCTACCTGTTCATTACAAAAACCAGTAAAGAGAGAATGCGAATGCAGAGTAGCTTTTCATCTCTATGTAAAGGTAAACTCATTCCAAAAGAGATCAAGGATAAAGAAGTCATCAGTCGCTATCTCGAAGCGGTAGATCAATTCGAAAGAATTATGAATGACAGTGGCTATATCCATCTTGAAAGGATGACTGAAGATGAAATCTCAGGAACTGCTGAACAGTCAGGATTACTGGAGCAGTATCTCACTTTATCCCGAGAAACCAATCCGTCATTACAGGATATTAAGCTGGGATCTGAAGAAATGCGGATCGGCAACAACCGGATCAGTATGCATACGTTATCAGATACTGACGATCTGCCGGGTACCGTTTCATCTCACAGTCGTTATGAGAAGCTAAGCACCGACCGAAGCGATTGTCTTCTGTCATTTGCTTCTCCTGTAGGTTTACTGCTGAGCTGCAATCATATTTACAACCAGTATCTGTTTATCGACAATAGTGATGACAACCTCAGACAGTTTGAAAAATCTGCAAGGAATATGCATTCATTGGCGAGATACAGCAGAGCCAATCAAATCAACAAGGAATGGATCGAGAAATATCTGAATGAAGCACATTCTTACGGTATGCAATCCATACGTGCGCATTTCAATGTGATGTCCTGGTCTGATAATCCTGGTGAATTAAAGCAGTTGAAGAATGATACAGGAAGCGCCTTAGCACTGATGGAATGTAAGCCACGTCATAATACCACGGATACAGCCACGCTATACTGGGCAGGAATCCCGGGCAACTCCGGGGATTTTCCAAGTGAAGAAAGCTTCTACACATTCATAGAACCGGCATTGTGTTTTTTCACTGAAGAAACGAACTATCAGGATTCACCGTCACCATTCGGAATCAAGATGGCTGACCGTCTGACCGGAAAACCGATTCATCTGGATATTTCAGATCTGCCGATGAAACAGGGGATTATTACGAACAGAAATAAGTTCATCCTTGGACCTTCAGGAAGCGGAAAATCTTTCTTCACCAATCATATGGTACGACAGTATTATGAGCAGGGCGCTCACGTACTTTTGGTTGATACCGGAAATTCCTATCAGGGATTGTGTGAACTGATTAAAGGAAAGACGAAAGGTGAGGATGGAGTTTATTTTACCTATACCGAAGATAATCCCATAGCTTTCAATCCATTTTACACCGATGACGGTGTCTTTGATATTGAAAAAAGGGAGAGTATCAAAACCTTGATTCTAACCCTTTGGAAAAGAGATGATGAACCACCAACCCGTTCGGAGGAAGTGGCGTTATCCAATGCGGTTAGCGGATACATTGAAAAGATTAAATCCAATGACGAGCATCCTTCTTTCAATGGTTTCTATGATTATGTCAAAGAGGATTATCAGAAAGTATTGGAACAAAAGAAAGTCAGAGAAAAAGACTTTGATATTGCCAACTTTCTTAATGTGCTGGAACCTTATTACAGAGGAGGTGAATATGACTATCTGCTCAATTCAGAAAAGCAGCTGGACTTATTATCCAAGCGTTTCATCGTTTTTGAAATCGATGCCATTAAAGATCATAAGATTCTGTTCCCTATTGTGACCATCATCATTATGGAAGTCTTCATCAATAAGATGCGAAGGCTCAAAGGAATCAGAAAGCTCATCCTCATTGAAGAAGCCTGGAAAGCCATCGCCAAAGAGGGGATGGCAGAGTATATCAAATACCTGTTCAAGACAGTAAGAAAATTCTTTGGTGAAGCCATTGTGGTGACTCAGGAAGTCGATGATATTATCCAGTCACCCATTGTAAAGGAAAGTATCATCAACAATTCAGACTGCAAGATTCTTCTCGACCAGCGAAAATATATGAACAAGTTCGATGACATTCAGGCGATGCTCGGATTGACTGACAAAGAAAAGTCTCAGGTTTTGTCCATCAATATGAATAACGATCCGAGAAGACTGTATAAAGAAGTTTGGATTGGACTGGGTGGAACACACTCTGCAGTCTATGCGACCGAGGTATCTACCGAAGAATATCTGGCTTATACCACTGAAGAAACAGAAAAGATCGAAGTGATGAATCTGGCATCAGAACTTGATGGCAATGTCGAACATGCCATCAAGCGGATTTCTCTTAAGAGAATCAAATCGAATACAAAAGACAACTAAATCATTTAAAATCTTAAAACAATGGAAAAATTAATCATAAAAACATTGATGGTAGCATTATTAGCTTCTATAACATTTACAAAAGCACAATTTGTCGTAACAGACCCTGCTAATCTGGCATCAGGAATACTAAACTCTGCCAATGAAATTGTACAGACCTCATCGACGGTATCTAACGTTGTTAAGAACTTCAATGAAGTTAAGAAAGTCTATGAGCAGGGGAAGGAATATTATGACCAGCTGAAGGCTATTAATAATTTGGTGAAAGATGCCAGAAAGGTTCAGCAGACTGTTCTTTTGGTAGGCGATGTTTCTGAAATGTATGTCAACAATTTCGGAAAGATGCTGAATGACCCCAACTTCAATGCTCAGGAATTAGCTTCTATTGCCAATGGTTATTCTGCACTTCTTACCGAGAGTACAGAACTCTTGAAAGAGCTGAAAGAGATCATCACATCTAACGGTCTTTCTCTGAATGATAAAGAAAGGATGGATGTTGTTGACCGGGTGTATAAGGAGGTTAAAGCTTATCATAATTTGGTAAGATACTATACCAATAAAAATATTTCGGTTAGCTATCTGAGAGCTAAAAAGCAGAACAACACCCAAAGAGTACTGAATCTTTACGGAACCTCCAATCAAAAATACTGGTAAGATGGAACCGAACAACTTACACGAAGTCCTGCGTTCCGTTTACGAAGAAATGATGCCGATGTGCGCAGATATGGCGGCAGTAGCCAAAGGCGCTGCCGGTTTGGGCGCCCTGTTCTATGTGGCATTAAAAGTCTGGCAGTCGTTGAGTCGAGCAGAACCTATTGATTTGTTTCCTATGCTTCGACCCTTTGCTATTGGCATCTGTATTATGTTTTTCTCAACATTGGTGTTGGGAAGTCTAAACGGTGTAATGAGTCCGATTGTTCAGGGAAGTCATTCCATGTTGGAGAATCAGGTCTTGGATATGAACGAGCTGCAGCAGAAAAAGGATCTTTTGGAACGAGAAGCCATGCTTAGAAATCCTGAGATGGCTTATCTCATCTCAAATGAAGAATTTGACAAAAAGCTGGAAGAGCTAGGTTGGTCACCATCTGATTTGGTCACGATGTCCGGAATGTATATCGAGAGAGAGATGTTCGCCATTAAAAAAGATATCAGGGATGGTTTTCGTGAATTTCTTGAAATCCTCTTTCAGTCGGCAGCTTTGGTCATTGATACCATCAGAACCTTCTTTCTAATCGTACTTTCAATCTTAGGACCGATTGCTTTTGCAATTTCAGTTTGGGATGGATTTCAGACCACTTTGAGCCAATGGCTGACAAGATATATCAGTGTTTATCTGTGGCTTCCTGTTGCTGACATTTTCAGTGCCATCCTTGCCAAAATACAGACTCTGATCTTGGAACGGGATATCGAGATGCTCGCTGATCCCACTTTCGTTCCTGATACTTCTAATACGGTTTATATTATTTACATGGTCATTGGAATCATAGGCTACTTTACGGTACCGACCGTGACAGGCTGGGTGATACAGGCAGGAGGTGCGGGGAATTTCATGCGCAATGTGAACCAAACGGCTACGAAGTCGGGCAATATCGCAGGGGCTGCGGTTGGTTCGGCAACAGGAAATATTTCGGGAAGATTACTAAAATAAAAAATACAGTTCTATGGAATTTAAAACTTTAAGAAATATTGAGAGCAGCTTTAAACGGACCCGACTGTTTACGTTTGTTTTTGCGGTGTTGTGTTTTGGGGTCGTTGGGGTCGTCGTATTCAAATCCTATCAGTTCGCTGAAGAACAACGTCAGAAAATATATGTCTTGGATAATGGCAAATCTTTAATGGTGGCGCTATCGCAGGATATGTCAATCAACAGACCCGTTGAAGCAAGAGAGCATGTGAGACGATTTCACGAATTGTTTTTCACGATAGCACCTGATAAGAATGCGATTGAAAGCAATGTGAAAAGAGCCTTTAATCTCGCAGACCAATCTGCATTCAATTACTACAAAGACCTTCAGGAGAAAGGGTATTACAACAGAATCATCTCCGGTAATATTCAGCAGAGGATTGAGGTAGATAGTGTCGTTGCCAATTTCAACAGCTATCCCTATGGCGTGAAGACTTATGCCAGACAATTTATTATCCGGTCCAGTAATTTGACCATCAGGAATTTAGTGACAGACTGCTCCTTGGTTAATTCTGTACGGTCTGACAGTAATCCGCAGGGATTTACGATTGAAAAATTCAATGTCATTGAAAATAGAGATATCGAAACTGTTGAACGCTAAAATGATCACAATGAAAAAGCTAAGAGATAAAATCGAAAATTTTGTTTTGAAGACAGAAGACCGTTGGAAAATTCTTCCGATAGATAGGCAGCGACTGTTGACCAAGATTTTCTTTGGGGGATATTGTTTGCTGACTGTCATCATCCTGATCCATATTATTGTTTCAACGGGGCAAAAAAGCAACACCATATCTATCGATCACATTGACGGCATTACTAAGAAACTGGTAGAAAAAGATGCAGGACAGATTGATACAACCGAAATACCTATTAAAGAATAGAATATGAAAGATTCAGAGAAAATTAAATTAACAGAAAATGATCTCCCTCAAGATTCTAATGATTTTAGTAATGATCAGCGGGCTAAATGGGAGAAACTAAAAAAGCCAGTGATCTATTTTTTGATGGCTGCAGTTTGTTTAGGTTGCTTATACCTCATCTTTAAACCCAAATCCGATAATAAAATTTTTGAAGAAGCGGGATTTAATGCTGCTATTCCACAGGCAAAAGACGGTCAGCTGCAATCAGATAAACAAAAGGCTTATGAGCAGCAGCTGTTGGAGCAAAAGAACGAAGAGAAAAGGAATGCAATGACCACTTTGTCCGACTATTGGAATGACCAAAACGGATTAAATAATGAAAATAGTCAATCACTTTCTACCCATAGTAAAAATGCTCTTCAACAATCAGATCAGAATGCGGTCAACAGTTATCGTAATGCACAGCAGACCTTGAGTTCATTTTATAGTCGGGATGATCAGGAAGTCAATAATCTTAGGAAAGAAATTTCAAGATTAAAAAATGAAGCGATGCAGAATAACGCTGCTCCGGCAGGTCTTGGAATGAACGACCAGTTAGAGCTGATGGAAAAATCATATCAGATGGCAGCCAAGTACCTTCCAACGAATACAAAACAGGAAGAGCCAGCAGGAAAAGAAGAGCAGGAAAAACCTACCGAAAAGAAAGTGCAGCTGACACCCGCAAAACCAGCATTTAACAGAATTGTTTCGACATTATACAGAGAGCCCTCTGACAGTGCTTTTATTGCAGGTTTGAATCAGAACAGATTTTATGAGACACAAAATGATTCAAATCATTCAGTTCAATCTAAAAATGCAATAATGGGTGTGGTTTATGAGACCAAAACCGTAATTAATGAAAGTACATTATCCATCAGACTTTCAGAAGGAATGAAGCTGGGGCGTATAGAAATTCCTTCGGGAAGTTTACTGACTGCTATATGTAAATTTCAGGGAGGGAGGCTTCAGTTAAAGATTTCTTCCATTCAATACAGAGGAAATGTCTATCCTGTAGAAATTAATGTTCACGACAATGACGGTCAATCCGGTTTATATGTTCCGTACTCACCAGAACAAACTGCCATAAGCGATATTGTAGCTAATATGGGTCAGACTTCGGGAACCAATATTATGATGACCCAGTCTGCAGGACAGCAGGTTGCCGCAGATTTAAGCAGAGGAGTCGTGCAGGGGTTGTCAGGCTATTTTCAAAAGAGGGTAAGACAATTGAAAGTTACAGTGAAGGCAGGGCAACAGGTCTTACTGGTACCTAAAAATAATTAATTAAAATTTTAAAAAATGAATGTATATAAGATTTACAGCAATATAATAATTCTACTCCTGCTCTTTACAGGAAGGGCTTTTGCTCAGGATTATGATTCCATTAAAACCTATGTTTCCTTGGAAGAAGCCAAGCTGAGTCCTTTCAGGATGCAAGTCACTTACAGCAAAACCAGTCATTTGATATTTCCTTCACCAATACGTTATGTAGATCTGGGAAGTGAATTGTTGGTTGCTAACAAAGCAGAGCCTGTAGGAAATGTTTTAAGAGTTAAATCTGCAGTCAGAGATTTCGAGGAAGAAACCAATTTTTCTGTGATTACGGAAGATGGTAAGTTTTACAGTTTTGATGTCTTTTACAGTGTTTATCCTGATGTTCTCAGCTATGATCTTTTAAAGATGCAAAGAAGCAATGAACGGCAATACTCAACCGATGTACTTTTTGAAGATCTCAAAGGAAGTTCTTCATCTCTGACAGAATTGATTATGGAAAATCTGTACAAAAGCCGAAAAACCATTAAGCATATCGCCTCGAAAAGTTTTGGGATTCAGTTTTCAGTCAGAGCATTACACGTCAATGACAGTAAATTCTATTTTACCATCGAAGTTAATAACAGCAGCAATGTCGCTTATGACATTGAATTGATCAACTTTAAAATTGTAGATAAGAAGAACTTAAAAAGAAAAGTGGTTCAGGATAAGCAGTTAGAGCCGATTAGAGTTAATTTTCCGGTGATGACCGCAAAGCACCATTCTAATATAAAGGGTGTTTACTTATTGGAGCAATTTACCTTATTAAAGGATCAGGTCTTAGAAATCGAGCTTCTGGAAAGAAATGGCGGACGCCACCAAAAGATCCAGCTGGAGAATTCCGAGCTGATTAATGCAAAACTGATCAATAGTTTAAATTTCAAAACCGACTAAGATGAACAGATTATTGATAACAATGCTTTTCATTTTAACAATGAATGTACAATCATTTGCACAGCAGATGATTCCTAAGCAAAAAGGATTTGAAATATCCTATTCAGTATTTCCTAATTCTCCAGAAAAGCAGAATTTATGTATTAGCAGCTGGTCTTATTTCTTATGTTAAGAACGGTAGATATGTTTTTGGAAGGGTTGAATACAGCAGGAAATATTATGAGTACAGAAATTATGACATACCAATTGATACCTTTCTATTGAATGCTGGTTACAGTTTCTATTTGATAGGTGATTCAATGCGAAATGTAAATTTGAATTTTGGACTCGGTGCTCTTGCTGGCTATGAAGTGGTTAACAGAAATAAACCACTAAGTTACGACGGTTCCTTATTGAACATTACAGAAAGCTTTGTATATGGAGTTTCAGGTAAGTTATCTTTAGAAAGTTATCTGACTGAACACATAGTTTCTATCGTTGATGGCCAGTTATGGTTTTTACAAAACAGTCAGCTTGGAACTTTACATTCTTTAATTGGATTAGGATTACGGTATAATTTTTAAAATATCTAATATGAAAAACGCAATTAATTATAAAATACTAAATCTTTTAAAGTACTCATTTATCTTGGTTTTAATGGGTATAGTTTTTAATTCATGTCAGGACAATGATTTGGAAATGAAGCAGAACTTTCCGTTCGATGTTAAGGTGATGCCTGTTCCAAGCAAGATCAAAGAAGGTGAAACCGTTGAGATTAGAATAATATTGGAAACGGTAGGTAATTTTAGCGACACAAAATATAGCATACGCTATTTTCAATTTGAGGGAAATGGAAAACTTCAACGTTATAGTGATGAACCATATCTTCCTAATGATGAATATATATTGCCCGAGAAACAATTCAGGCTATATTACACTTCTCAGTCATCAGAATCTCACCAATTCAGTATTTGGATTAAGGATAGTTTTAGCAATGAGAAACGAATAGATTTTGAATTCGATAACACTCAATAACTTTTAATCGATCAACTGCTTTGAAATGGGAAGGGTTAAGCAAGGCACTTCAAATGAGTTGATTTCCAGTTAGACAGCGAAAAGACGTTTCCGACCATCGGAAGGAATTGCCTTTTCGCCCAAATTTTAAAAAACGGCAAATTTAATTGCCGTTTTTTTTAAAAAAAGAATTTAATTGGATAAATAACCCTCATCTGCAAATGAGCAGTGGTGACTTGCTGTTAAGATACAGTGATCCAATAATCTGATGTTGAGAAATTCTGATGCTTTCTTTATATTTTGTGTTATCTTGAGGTCTTCTCCTGAAGGTTTCAGGTTTCCGGATGGGTGGTTGTGTGCTATAATGATTCCGGTAGCATTGCATAGAAGGGCAGCCTGCATAATAATTCTTACATCAACCATTGTTGAGGAAATGCCGCATTCAGAAATTTTCTTTATTCCCAAAACGTTGTTTGCCTGATTCAGGTAAAGGGCATAGAAAGATTCTCTGTAATCGATTTCGTCACTGTCAAAATGCTGACGGAAAACACTTACCGCATCGTTTGAGTTGGTAATCTTCTTTTCACTGTTGCCTTTTCGGGTGTATGTTATTTTTATTTCGTTCACAATACTGTAATTCATATTAGTGCTCCTGCACGGTGGAGACTTGGATTTCCCGTGCGTAGAAAATTAATATAATCAGTTCATCAGTAGAGAATCTGCGCCAGATTTGGCAAATATCTCACATAATTCAAATGCTTTTTGCGATTTTATCTGTGCAGTTCCACCCATAACAATAGATTGTAGTTTGGCTTCATCATCTTTGTAGGTCTTGACATTTTGATAAAAACCTGTTACAGCATTGTAAGCACCGAACAAAGTCCCTTTGGTAGTTTCCATCTGCTGGGTATCGCTTATCATAGCGTAAGCAAAAGCATCATCGACGGTATTTTTAAAGACAGTTGACAATTCGTTAAAATTTCCCTTTTGCAGATGATTTAAAGTTTCTTTGTTTGGGCAGAGTGCCAATTGAATGAGCTTTTTCATTTCATCGTCTCCGACTGTTATTTTTGACCAATGATTAAAGGTGTTTTCCAATTCATTGCTCAATTTATTTGCTAATCCCATAACCTTATGAGCATCCTCTAAACGTTGTTTTGCTCCTGCGGTATGTCTGATGCGTACAACGTTGCTCATGTTTTTGAGAGATGCGTTTAAAGTATTTTGGCAAACGATACGGATGGGTGTAAATGCAGCGGTAATGCTTCCGCTTCCGTCATGTGAGGTGGTGAGAAAAATATACTTTTCTGTAATATCATCACCGTTTCCAACACGGATATAATCGGGAAGTTTAGCCGTAATAAAAATTCTTTCTCCATTTCCTAAAGCTCCTGCGGTCTCGTATAAAATACCGTTTCCACCGCCTACAATAGAATCAAAAAAAGAAAAGACTTCACGGTTTTGTACAATATGATAATCTTTTCCCACTACCCCTAACACGGTATTGTTATCAGTACGGATATTGGCGAAGTAATTTGGAACTTCCAATTCTGAATCGATCACTTCAATTCCGTTGCCATTGTCAATAATTCCTGAACCTTTGGTAAATAGGGGAGATTTCTCTACATCATAGTCAAGTCCTGCAAACTTAATTGCTTCCTCACTCGTTGGGTGTTCCTGCACAAGCTGTCCTAAGTTGTGCCATGCTTTTTCTTTAACAGTAAAAAATGAGTATTTGCCTGTTCTGTTGTTGAAATTTAATTGATGTGCCATGATAATAAATTTTAAATGTTAATAATTGTGATTGATTTTAGAATGGTAAATCATCGTCTTTGTCGTTTTCTGCCGATTTTGATTTTGAATTTTCTTCTTTGTTTTTAGGTGTTCTACTATTACTATCCTTTTTACTACTGCTGTGCAGTTTAATCTGTGATGTAAGGAAATTCAGTCCTGCGTGAGCTTCTCCATCTTTGCCTATCCATGCAGAAGTGTATGCTCTGCCGTTTAATTCTACTAAAGCTACTTTGGTAAGTATTTCAGCCACTTTCGGAGAAATCCAATAAGAACAGTCGAAATAGGTAGTCTGTTCGATTCTTTCGCCTTGTTTGTTGCGATAATTGTCATTGGTAGCAATTGAGAAATTGACTACTTGTTTTTCATTAGACAGTTTGCGTACTTCCGCATCTTTTGTCAGTCTTCCGATAATGTTCATAACTGTTTGTTTTAAGATTGTACATTTTGATTTCTTTTAAATCTTTTCTCCGTCCACTCTTACAAAGCCTTGTCGGCTTCGCTGAATATTTTTCAAAAGAAAAACCGGAAAAAAGAAAGCAGATATGAAGTGTTGGCAATGAGAAAAAGCCAAAAGGAAACGGAATAATTGGAGGGTACCTTTAGGGAGGAAACCGTTTATGCCGTAGTCTTTTGGTGGGATAAGCTGACGGCTGACAACAATACCTTAGCTGCCTTTTTACCGGTTTATTATGGAAAATTTCCTAATTCACATTCTATGATGTCAAGTAGAAAATTCTCAAATTATTTGCTACAGACTGGAAATGCCAAATTGTTCGGTTTGCTACCGATTATTAGATGGCAACGTACTAAAATATACTTTTAATAAGCGCTATTGAGACAGCATAAATTATTTCAAAATTGAAATATGATACTTGGTCAAAATAGACGTATGTATAACAAAGAAAAAAGTATAAATTATGAAAATAAACTTAATCACAAAAGAAGACCTCCAGGAATTTAAAACAGAGTTGCTGGAAGACATTAAGAATTTATTCAATAGTAAAGTTTCTGAACAGAAATTATGGTTACGTTCATCAGAGGTTAAAGAACTTTTGAAAATCTCTTCCGGAACATTGCAGAATCTTCGTATCAATGGAACTCTTTCTTATACTCGTGTTGGAGGAACTTTATACTACAATTACAAAGACATCGAAAAAATGTTAAATGGAAAAGGATAATTTATTAGCTCAGAAACAACCGAAAATGAATTATATAAAACATCTCACAGGTTTCTATGAAAAGGTGGCTCAGGACAATACTCTTAATCCTACACACATCAGCCTATACTTAGCATTATTCCAATTCTGGAATTTCAGCCGTTTCCGAAATCCGGTCAGTATTTCCCGCGATGAGGTGATGCGTATTAGTAAAATCCGTTCAAAGGCCACCTACCATAAATGCCTGAAAAATCTGCATTCTTCGGGCTATATTGATTATCAGCCGTCTTATAATCCGTTTCAGGGAAGTCAGGTGGTGATGTTGGATTTTGCTGGGGAGTTGAAGGTTGGTCAGCAGCGAAGAAATAAATAATCTTTATTACTTTCAAATATTGATTTAATATTTATAGCTATTTTTAGGGTTTATACATTTAACATTTTTTATCTTTGGGAATTAACCTTAAGGATTATTAAATGTCAGAAGAACAGAAACGTCAGTTGCAGCAGCAACTTTGGAATATAGCGAATACTTTAAGAGGTAAAATGGATGCAGATGAATTCCGTGATTATATTTTAGGATTTATTTTCTATAAATATCTTTCTGAGAAAATACATTTTACGGCTAACAAAATTTTATTAGATTCAGGAGAAGATGTTGATTACAATGATGTTGATGAAAATACTGAAGAAGGGAAAGAAATTGTAGAAGCCATTTATGAAGAAGTCGTTGAAGATTTGGGATATTTCCTGAAACCTTCGGAACTTTTCAGTAATATTGCCAAAAAGGGACATCAGAAACAGGAAGGGAAATCTAATTTTATCTTAGCTGAACTTTCTAAAATCCTCAATAATATTGAGCAATCCACATTAGGGACAAACAGTGAAGATGATTTTGAAGGACTTTTCGATGATTTAGATTTAACTTCTGCAAAACTAGGACGGACTGAAGACGAAAAAAATACATTAATCTCCAAAGTTCTGTATCATTTGGATGATATTGACTTCAATTTATCGGATACCAATGCCGATGTCTTAGGAGATGCTTACGAATATTTGATTGCACAGTTTGCAAGTGGAGCTGGTAAAAAAGCAGGAGAATTCTATACGCCTCAACAGGTTTCTACTATTTTGGCAAGAATTGTAACCAGTAGAAAATCACAATTAAAATCTGTATATGACCCCACTTGCGGAAGTGGTTCTTTACTATTACGCGTTGCTCGTGAAGCGAAAGTAAGCGATTTCTACGGTCAGGAAATGAACCGTACGACTTACAACTTAGCAAGGATGAATATGATTCTTCACGGTGTCAATTACAGCAACTTTGATATCCGTCAGGAAGATACCCTTGAAAAACCTCAACATTTAGATAAAACTTTTGATGCGATTGTAGCCAATCCTCCATTTTCTGCAAAATGGAGTGCGAATGAACTGCATCTTTTGGATGAAAGGTTTTCACAATACGGAAAGTTAGCACCATCTTCAAAAGCGGACTTTGCTTTTATTCAGCATATGATTCATCACTTGGATGAAAACGGGATTATGGCTGTCGTAATGCCTCACGGTGTTCTGTTCCGTGGTGCAGCCGAATTGGTTATCCGAAAATATCTGATTAAAGAGAAAAATTATTTAGATGCTGTGATTGGTTTGCCTGCCAATATTTTCTTTGGAACTAGTATTCCTACCTGTATTTTAGTCTTTAAGAAATGTCGTGAAGCCGATGAAGATATTTTGTTTGTCGATGCCAGCAAAGAGTTTGAAAAACAGAAAAATCAAAATGTTTTGCTCAACGCTCATATCAATAAAATTGTTGATACTTACCAAAATCGTACGGTAACTGAAAAGTTCAGTCATAAAGCGACATTGCAGGAAGTTGCAGATAATGATTACAATCTAAATATTCCTCGTTATGTAGATACTTTCGAGGAAGAAGAAGAAATTGACATTCAGGCGGTAATGGCAGAAATTAAGGAGCTTGAAGCAAAGCGTTCTCAACTGGATTCTGAAATTGAAGTTTATTTGAAAGAATTGGGATTAGTAAGCTAATTTTTTTTGCTTAGCAAAATCCTCAAGGCTTAGAATTTTAACAAATAAATTATCAAGATGACAGAAGAAAATAAAAGTGTGAAGAAGTTTCCTAATTTACGATTCAGCGATAAAAATGGTAATGATTTTCCAGACTGGAAATTTAAATATGGTAATCAAATATTTTCAAATATTTCAAACAAAAAACATAACTCTGATTTGCCGATTCTTGCAATAACCCAAGATTATGGTGCAATCCCTAGAGATTTGATTGATTTTAAAATAACTGTTACTGATAAAAGTGTTGAAAGTTATAAAGTTGTAGAAGTTGGAGATTTTATAATTAGTCTTAGAAGTTTTCAAGGAGGTATTGAATATTCTGAATACAGAGGTATATGCAGCCCAGCATATATTATACTAAGACCTAATATATCAATAGATAGAATTTTCTTCAAATATTATCTTAAAACTCCAAAATATATAATACATCTTAATAGAAAATTAGAGGGAATAAGAGATGGTAAAATGATTAGTTACTCATATTTCTCTGATATTATTCTTCCACTTCCTTCTATTGATGAACAAAATAAAGTATCAGCATTTTTATCACTTATTGAAAGCCGAATTGCAACCCAAAAGAAAATAATTGAACAATTAGAAACCTTAATGAGAGCTAATCGTGAAAAGTTATTTTCTCAGAAATTAAGATTTAAAGATGATGGAGGAAATTATTTTTCTGATTGGAGTTTAACTGAACTGAAAAATGTTTGTTCTATAATCGGAGGTGGAACGCCAGACACCCAAAAATCTGAATTTTGGAATGGTAATATTCAGTGGTTTACTCCAACAGAAATAAAATCAAATTTTGTTTTTAAAAGCGAGAGAACCATCTCCGAATTGGGTTTGAAAAATTCATCGGCTAAAATTCTTCCAAAAGGTTCGATTTTATTAACAACTAGGGCGACTATCGGCGAAGTTGCAATTGCGCAAGAAGAGTGTACGACTAATCAAGGGTTTCAATCTTTAATAGTAAAAGAAAATTGTAATAATGTTTTTTTATTCCATTGGATAAAGGAAAACAAACTTGAATTAATAAAACGTGCGAATGGCTCAACATTTCCAGAGATAAGTAAATCAGAAATTGAAGTAATTAAAATTCTGTTGCCTTCAATAAATGAACAAACCAAAATCGCCAACTGTTTATCTTCAATTCAAGAAAAAATTGATACGGAAAGACATATTTTAGAAAAGTTAGATCTTCAGAAAAAGTTTCTTTTGGCTAATTTGTTTCTTTGACTAAAAACTTTTTCAATGTTTTGAACATTGAAAAAGTTCTCTCAAAATCATAATCTCTCAAACAAACAGATTATGTAATAAATACTTTTTCTGATTTTCGTATAGGGCTAATAAGTCGCTTTCCAGGTTAATCTTTTCATCAAACTTTGACAAAAAATGGGCTATTTTAATTTGTTCTTTCAAATCTGGGAGATTAATTTTTATTCTGGAAAAGCTTTCATAGAATAAATAATCTCTAACACCTCCTTCCACATTTCTTAAAACTTCTTTTCTAAAAATATCAGTTCTTAGATAATGAAATAAAAATTTATCATCGACTACATCTACTGTTTTAAAACAGACATACAAGGAACTAATTATAATATTTTCCAAATTTCCACTATAGCCTATTGAACCAACATTGATTCTTGCTGGATTATAAGCAAAGGTTTCTTTCTCTATTATTTTATATAACGAAATATCATAACCTCTCTCATCACTATCAATTCCTTCAAATTGCTCAGACTGACTTATAAAACCTTTTTTATTGTTGATTGAATAGACTGGTAGTTTAAGGTTTTCTTTATTTTTTTTATTGACAATATAGGTTAGATCTCCTAATTTTTGGAAATTTTCTTTTCTTAATTCTGAGGAGTTAAATCCTCCCTTAAAAAGCTTAAAAGATATTTCTTTTTTTGTTATTTGTAAATCCTCAATTATTTTCTTTTGGGTTTGGATTCTTTCATCAATAGAAGTAAGCAAAGATGAAATTTTGTTTTGTTCAGATAATGATGGATGATGAAATGAAAAATCATTCATCTGTTGCAAATTTAAATTTGGTTGAGCTCCAACAGAAATGGAATCTTTAATATATTTTTGCATTATATCAGATTTTAAAATCTGATATATAAAATTTATATTTTCATTTGTATTTAATCTTATAATTGCGAGTGCTTGATTCGTATTAGCAGGTAAAATTTCCTTTGTTACAATATTAGTTTTTCCAATGGTTGCTCCTGCAATTGCGAAAAGTAAATCATTTTCCTCTAATATAGAACGTCTTAATTCTTTATGATGTACTTTCTCATCTATATATAAACATCTTTCTGAATTAATTATATTACCTTCAAAACATTCAATTTTTATAAATTTTACGCCCTCGCTTACAAATTTTTTAGGTGTAGTGCCTTTTGTTATTAATTTGGTTAATTCACCTAATCTAATCATTTCCCATTCCCCTTCAAACCCCGGAAATCGCAAATTAGGAAACTGTGTTACAGTCTAAGGATTGATAATCCTTAATCTTTAATTCATAACTTTTGAGATTAGTTAGAAAATCATTTAAAAATCAAAAAAATTATGACAAGAAAGAAGACATTAGCAGAAATCGCTGAACTGTGGAAGGATGACAAAAAGTTGTATGTGAAAAAATCAACCTTTTCGGCTTATGTGCTGTTGCTGGAAAATCATTTATTGCCTGTATTCAAAGACTATTCTGAGATTGAGGATGATGAGGTGCAGAAGTTTGTATTTCAAAAATTGGAGCAGGGATTAAGTCAGAAAAGTATCAAAGATATTCTCATTGTTTTAAAAATGGTGCTGAAGTTTGGTGCAAAGAATAAATGGATTGAGTTTATCAATTTTGATGTTCAATATCCCACAGTGAGGGAAACTCATACGATTGAGGTATTGAGCAGAACGCATCAGAAAAAAGTGATGAGCTACATTCAGGAGCATTTTACCTTTAGAAATCTGGGTGTTTACATATGTCTTTGTTCTGGAATGCGGATTGGTGAGATTTGCGCGTTGACTTGGGAAGATATTGATACCGATAACGGAATTATTAATATCCGCAAAACTATTCAGAGAATCTACGTCATTGAAGATGGAGAAAGAAAAACAGAATTGTTGATTGATACGCCTAAAACTAAAAATTCAATCCGTGAAATCCCGATGAGCAGAGACTTGTTGAGAATGCTTAAGCCTTTTAAGAAAATTGTAAATCCTGCGTTCTATGTTTTAACCAACGATTCTAAACCTACAGAACCAAGAACTTACCGAAGTTACTATAAAAACCTGATGAAGTTTTTAGAAATTCCCGACATCAAATTTCACGGTCTGAGACACAGTTTTGCCACTAGATGTATCGAAAGTAAGTGTGACTATAAAACAGTGAGTGTTTTGCTCGGTCATTCCAATATCAGTACAACTTTGAACTTATATGTTCATCCCAATCTGGAACAGAAGAAAAAAGCAATTGACCAGATGTTTAAAGCGTTAAAATAGTTGTAGTTATCATTGATTATTTCTTACATTTGGGAAAACTGAAACAACTTTGTCAGAACTCATACTTCTGACAAAGTTTTTAACCAAAACTCAAAACCGAATGTCAAGTCAGCCGGAATATATTTTAGAGCAGAAATTAGTAGAACAATTACAACAATTAGGTCACAAAAAAGTTACGATATGTAATGAGGCAGATCTTATTAAAAATCTAAAGACTCAGCTCGAAATTCACAATAAAAAAACATTCTCAGATACTGAGTTTGAAAAAATCCTCAATCATCTTTCCAAAGGAAATGTTTTTGAAAAAGCTAAAACATTACGTGACCGATTTCATTTTTTTAAAGATAATGGTACTTCCGAATGGATTGAATTCATCAGCCAGGACCACTGGTGCCAGAATCAGTTTCAGGTAACCAATCAAATTGCTCAGGAGGGAAATTTTAAAAACAGATATGATGTAACCATTCTCATCAACGGATTACCTTTGGTACAGATTGAGCTGAAACGTCGCGGTCTTGAAATGAAAGAAGCCTTTAATCAGATCAACCGTTATCATCATCAGTCTTTCAATTCGGGAAGTGGCTTGTTTAATTATGTTCAGTTGTTTATCATCAGTAACGGAGTTAATACAAAATATTATTCCAACAACGCAAAGCAGACTTTTAAGCAAACCTTCTTTTGGTCTGATGAGCATAACAATAACCTCACTCAACTCGACCATTTTGCTCCTGCATTTTTAGAACCTTGTCACATTGCTAAAATGATTACAAAGTATATCGTTTTGAATGAAACGAACAAAATACTAATGGTTCTAAGACCTTATCAATATTATGCTGTTGAAAAAATTGTTGACAGAGTAAGAAATACGGATAAGAATGGTTTTATCTGGCATACAACAGGTTCAGGGAAAACATTGACTTCATTTAAAGCCAGTCAGATTCTGAAAGAGATTCCGAAAGTTGAGAAGGTTGTTTTTGTTGTAGACCGAAAAGATTTGGATTATCAGACTCAAAAAGAATTTGATGCCTTTGAAAAAGGGAGTGTTGATGCCACTGAAAATACGGCACATTTGGTTAAGCAACTTTCTGATAATACAAAACTCATTGTTACGACTTTACAGAAGTTAAATACTGCAATTACCAAAGAAAAGCACGGTAATAAAATTGACAAACTGAAAGATAAGAAAGTGGTTTTTATTTTCGATGAATGTCATAGAAGTCAGTTTGGAGATACACATCAGAATATTAAAAAATACTTTAAGAACGCTCAAATGATTGGCTTTACAGGAACTCCGATTTCTGAAGTTAATTCTATTGGGAAAATAGACGGAGCACCTGCGACTACCAACAGACTCTTTGAAGATTGTCTACACAAATATGTGATTACAGATGCCATTCGGGATGATAATGTTTTGAAGTTTTCTGTCGAGTATGTGGGGCGATACAAAGAAAAAGAAGGAAGCAATACTTATATTGATACTGATGTTGAAGCAATTGACACACAGGAACTTCTTGAAAGTCCAAAACGCCTTGAAAAAATTGCAGATTATCTCATCGCAGAATACGGGAGAAAAACGCACGGCGGTACTTTTAATGCAATGTTTTGCGTAAGCAGTATTGATGTTTTGCAGAAATATTATGACCTTTTCCAGAAGAAAAAAGAAGAAGGTCAACACAACTTAAAAATTGCGACTATTTTCAGCTATGGAACTAATGAGGAGTCTAAGGATGCCAATGGAATCTATGATGAACCCGAATTTGGAATGGTTGCAGAACCGCAGGCACAATACGGCGATTCTCATAGCAGAAATGTATTAGAAAGATATATTGGTCATTACAATGAAATGTTTGGAGCAAATTATTCAACAAAAGACAGCCAAGATTTTTATCGATATTATAATGATGTCGCAAAAAGAGTACGCAATAAAGAAGTTGATCTAATCATTGTAGTCAATATGTTTCTGACAGGATTTGACAGTCCGCAATTGAACACTTTATTTGTTGATAAAAATCTGAAATATCACGGATTGATTCAGGCATTTTCCCGTACTAATAGGCTTTTAGGCGAAAAGAAATCGCAAGGAAATATTGTTTGTTTTAGAAATCTAAAATCTGCAACTGACGATGCTGTAACCTTATTTTCCAATAAAGAAGCTATTCAGGAAATTATCATTCTTCCGATTGAAGATTATATTGAGCTTTTCAATGCAGCGCTGGATAAATTAAAAGCAATTGCGCCTGAAATTGACAGTGTTAACAGTTATCAAACCGAACAGGAAAAGTTTGAATTCATTACTGCTTTCCGTGAAGTGATGCGTGTTCTGAATGTTTTAAAATCATTTGCCGATTTTGATTTTGATAAATTGGAAATGACCGAATATGAATTTGATGGTTATAAAAGCAAGTATTTAGATTTATGGACAGAAAGAGATAAATCTCCTGAAAAAGGTAAAGAAAGTATTTTGGATGATGTTGACTTTGAACTTGAGCTGATTCATCGTGATGAAATTAATGTTAGCTATATTCTATCACTTTTAGCCAACCTTACTGATTCAAATCTGAAAGGTGATAAGTTAGAAAAAAAGAAAAAAGAAATCAGGGATATTCTTTCCGGCGATGCCAAGCTTCGAAGTAAAAAAGAACTTATAGAGAAATTTATAGAAGAAAATCTACCACATATTTCTGACGGAGATAATGTTAATGAAGAATTTGAGAAATACTGGAATAAAGAAAAAAACTCTGCTTTTGAGAAAATTGCTAACGAAGAATCTTTGAATAAAGACAGATTCCGAGATGCTATTGACGATTTTCTTTTTACTTCCAAAATTCCTAAAATAAGTGACACCTTAAAGCTACTTGAAATAAAACCAAAGCTTACTGAACGTAATAATATCGGAAGAAGAATTATTCAGAAGGTACAGGATTTCGTGGATGTGTTTATTGATGGGGTGGCTTCGTAGAAATTAAAAATAAAAATTTGTGTTTACGGATTCCCGTAAATTTTTGTCTATAGTATTTGATATTTTTGAAATTTAAATATTTTTCAATCTTTGTAAATGCAGAATTAAACTAAAAATAAACAAAATTTATAAAATTACCCAATAAAAATATTTAAGGTCTTTTGTTTTAAAATATTAGAAATAGATAATTTTTTAAAGTGATTGGAATTTTTCAAAAAATATTAAAATAGAATAAACAAAGCATGTGATTGAAAAAGTTAAATTATGGACAAATACCTAACTAATACTGAAAAATTGATAAATCATATCTATTGGTTTTATGAAGATTTGGAAACGCTACCAAAGAAAGACCATTATGGATTATCTATAAATTATACAGATTTGAAAGAAAGAAAAGACGATTTCCTTTCGGAATTAACAAACACAGTTGTTAGTTGGGTTTACAACAATAGTAAATCTAAAGATTTATTTGATAAGAGATTTGCTGAAACTAGTGACTACGGAAATGCGGCGAATTTTTTAACCAATCAAGCTTATAAAAAATTTAGGAAAGGATATCCTCAAGGGCAATTTGGAGAACTATTATTGTTCAATTTGATACAGCATTATTATAAAGCTGTTCCTATTTTAAGAAAACAGAGAATAACAACTTCTGTTGGTCACGAAAGGTTTGGAGCTGATGCTATCCACTACAAAAAACAAGGAGATGATAATGTTTTTATTTTAGGAGAATCTAAATGTTATGAGAGCAAATATTCTTTCAGCTCAGCATTTGAAACATCATTAAACAGTGTTATAACTACTTTTGATTTGTTAGATAAAGAAATCGACTTGTATCTCTATGATGATTTTTTAGAGCCTGAATTAGAAGATGTTGTTAAGGCATACAAAGCAGGAAAATTACCAGATGTGAAATTTGAATTGGTTTGTATGGTTGCTTACAATGAAACTACTAAAATCACAGGAGATAATGAAGCAAGTATTAAAGATGCCATAAAAAAAATTATCAAAGATCGATGCAAAAATTTTGATCAGGAAAAATTTAAAATTATAAATGAAGCTTTGTTAACTCGGATAAATTACATTGTTTTCCCGATTTGGCAATTGGATACATTATTAGATACATTTCAATCTAAAGTTGGTTCATAATGTTACTTTTACTAAACAAAACTGATAAGCACAATGACTTAATCTGCTATTTGCTGAATTTTGAACACCAAGCAATAGCAATGAAATTGGGTTTAATTGAAGAATCTGATATAGCAATTACGGAAGATAGGTTGTATCAAGCCATTGGTGTAATAGATTATTATTCGAGAAATTCTGACGAAGAATCAAAACAAATTGTGATTGTTCTATCATCAATTCTCTATACTTATAAACAGAATCATTGGACAGGGCTAAATCAGTTTTTAGTAATTGTTTTGTCAAGAATCGGATTTGCTCCATCGGCTATTATGGTTGATGATGAATATAGTAATGAAAGTAAGACATTTAGTGCTTTAAGTAGCTTTATAAGTCAAATTAGCACAACTTTGAATCAGTTAAAAAATGAGATTTTCATAGCTAAACAATTATATCTTCTAACTGATTTTCAAAAAAGAATTTGGGAAATGAGTGGAGAGTCTAAGTTTTTAGGAATATCTGCCCCCACCTCTGCCGGAAAATCATTTGTTATCCTTTTAAAATGCATAGATAATATTATCAAAAAAGGAGGAAATATTGTTTATGTTGTGCCAACTTTAAGTTTGATTAATCAAGTTGTAAATGACTTTCACGATAAACTAAAAGAGTTTTCTTTAGATCATTATGAAATACTGACGACATACAATGAAAACAGAAATAGTAATATTATTTATGTTCTAACTCCAGAAAGAGCCATTTCTGCATACAGCGAAAATGATAAACCTTTTGGTGATGTTAATTCGTTTATTGTTGACGAGATACAAAATATTGAACGGCTAGAAAATGAAAAAGATGAGAGATCAAAAATATTATTTGATAGTTTAATTGAACTAAGTTTTAGCTATAGTCCTGATTTAATTATTTTCAGTGGCCCACGAGTAACAGGGCTAAAAAGTTTAGGATTTGATATTTTTCAAGAGGTAAACTCAAATGAGCTGAGTGCAATATCATCTCCTGTGACAAATTTCACATATAGTATTCTAAAAAAAGGAAACAAATACTTTTTTAAACAATACTCCCAGATTAACAACGATTGTTCTTTAATTGAAATTCAAAATACTGATTATCTTAAGATTGGCGGTAAACAGTATGATGATAAGTATTTGTCATACCTAAGCATCATCATCAACAAATTAGGAGTTGATAATACAAATATCATTTTCTCCCCAACTTCAGGAACTGCGCGAAAAATAGCTATAGATTTAGCAAATAAAAATGAAATCAAGAATTCTAATCTGTTATTAAATGTTTTAATAAAGTACGTTTCTAATACAGTTCATCCTAATTATGATTTATGTAAAACTTTAGATAATGGTATTGCATACCATCATGGTAAAGTACCTTCACACATAAGAAATGTTTTAGAATTTGCTATCAAAAAGAAAATGATTGACACGATTGTGTGTACAACTACATTGATGCAAGGTGTAAATTTACCGGCTCAAAATGTTATTATGCGGAATGGATATCTCTCGACAAGAAATATTCAGGGTGAAATGCCGAAACTAACGAATTATGAGATTTCTAATTTAAGAGGACGTGCTGGAAGACTTTTAAAAGATTTTGTAGGTAGAACTTTTGTTTTGGACGAAAATGCTTTTGATAATCAAACAGAAAAACAAGGTGATTTGTTTAAAGATGAAAATAAAGATCTGCAGAGTGGATATGGTAAAATATTTACGAGTAATAAATCAAATATAACTGATGCAGTATTCAATAATAAGAGTAATGAAAACTTGCCAAGTGAACTTGGAAAGGATAGTAAATTTCTAATAACTTATATCAGATATAATATTTTGAAGCACGGTATGAATTGTGTGAAAAGGTTAAATTCTGTTGGTATTGATTTAACAATCGAGGATATAAAATTTATAAAAGATGAACTTGAGAAAGAACTCGAAGTCCCTACAACAATCTGTTTAAAAAACAGATATATTGACCCCTTAGTAATAAATGATATTTATTTAAATATAAATTCTTTTATTATTCCAACAAATATTAATGAAAACAATTTATCTCATCATTTTTTTAAGCTTGTTGGTCAAATAAAATCTAAGTATCCTAATTATTACAGCAATTATTTTGACGGTGATTTGTCGGAGTCTTTTTTCTATACAGTTAGTCACTGGATGAAAGAAAAACCACTTAATAAAATACTTTCAGGTGATTATTTTAATGACTCTAATAATATAGATTCAAAAATTGATACAATACAAAAGAAAATATGTTTTGATTTAACATCAATGCTCAAGCCCTTTTACTCCATTAAAAATTCAGAGTCAAATATTTTAAGTTGTATAGAAATGGGAGGATATAAATCCTTAACGTTACAGTTAATTAGCTTAAATATTCCGAGAGAAGTTGCATTAATCCTCAATGATACGATTTTTTCTAAATTAAATATTAATATTCAAAGTCTAGACGATGCTTTTGTAAAGGCATATATAAAATCTAATATTAATAATATAGATTTTTGGAATAGAATTCAATTGCAACATCTGCTGTAGTCATAATTATTATATACAATTCTTAATAAATTATTTAAAAGTAATACCATAAAATATCAATGGATTCTTCTATAAAAAACACAATAAATAACATTTTAAATTCTGAAAGTATTTCTTCTCTAAAAAAATATGAGGGCTTTTATTTTCAAAAAGCTAAAGATGCGTTAAATCATTTCTTGCAGTTAAAAGTGAATGATGAGACTAAAACGTTCCTTCTTGAAAATCGGAAAAATTATGATAACCTGAAACAACTCTTCGAAGACGACGAGGAATTTTCGGTTTTTGGTAGAGCCATTTTGTCAGTAATATCCTATTGTGATTCTAAAGCATTAAAAAAGAATATACTTAATCAATATGATGATAAACGCGTCTTGGCTTTAGCATTTGTAAGAATGAATAATTGGATTGAACAATTAATCACTTATAAATTTGAAGATAGATTAGAAACTGGCTCAATTAAAAATGCAGTTGAATATCTAATAAATCCAGAAGATAATTTTACAATGTTGAGTGAGAATCACCGAAATCAATTATGTGAAAATCTTTTTAAAAAGAAGTATGATAAAGATACTTTTAAAGATGATTTTATTAGCTTTTTTAATGAGTTTTCTATAAAAGTTAAAAATTCTTCCAACTTAACCCATCTGCTTACAAGAATTTGTTATGAAATCAATTCACAATGGAAAGAAATTATCATTGGCTTAATGAGTCCTGATTCGACAGGGTGGCAAAAAGGATCTATTGGTGATTTTAGTAATGCTGATGCTATTACTTTATGGCATCACAAGAAACCAAATGGAACAAATAATACGATTAAATTATTAAGGCAATGTATAGCAGATAATGGATTTTTCAATATTTTTTACTCTGAAAATAATCACATAAAATATGTTGCAGAAATAGTTGATTTTGTGATAAATCAAGATGAATTAGATCAAGTTGAATGGCATAATCATTATTTCAATATTGCTTGGTTTAATGATAAATTAGAAAAATATGATGATGGAAGTAGAACTGCAAGTATTGTTTATTTAGCTAATGATTTTTATGAGATAGAACCAATACATAAGGAGCTATTTAAATATTTTGGAAAATTTGGTTATCCTAGTGTAGGTTGTCAAGGTCCAGTAATAAGCTCTGAAGTTAATATTGAAAAAAAAATAAATACCCAAATGAAAGAATATAAAAAACTCCTAGACTATAAAAAACAAATAATCTTGCAAGGTCCACCTGGAACAGGTAAAACTAAATCAGCTAAAGAAATAGCTCAGATTCTAATTTCTTCAAATATTAAGCTAAAACAAAATATAGAAACTGAAGATGTAATTGTCGTGAATAAACATTTTGTGAAAAATATTTTAGCTACTGGTCAACAAATAAAAGGTCGGAATGATTTGTATGAGGTTGTTTCAATTGATGATAAAGGTGTTTTTTTAAAGACATATAAAACTAGAGAAGCAGGTTGGAAAGCTAGCTTTAAAATGATTATTGATTCTTATAATAAAAAATTGTTTGAAAATGAAAGTAGAACCGGAAGAGGATCTTATGAAGATGCTGTAGCACTTTTAATTAATGAAAAATTTAAAAATAAGGAAGCTAAAATAAGATATAAATACGAAGATTTTCAAAAAATTATTCAATTTCATCCAAGTTACACATACGAAGATTTTGTAAGAGGTGTTGTTGCAAAGCCAAATGAAAAAGGAGAAGGCATTGTTTATGATGCAGAAAACAAGACATTAGCTAAGTTTGCTGAGGATGCTACAAATGATGCTGATAATAATTACGTTCTAATTATTGATGAAATCAACCGAGCTAATCTCTCCTCAGTTTTAGGAGAACTGATTTACGCACTGGAATACCGTGGTGAAGAAGTTGAAAGTATGTATGAAGTAGATGGCTCTCAGAAATTAATTCTTCCACCAAATCTTTACATTATCGGTACGATGAATACTGCTGACAGAAGTGTTGGACATATTGATTATGCTATTAGAAGAAGGTTTGCATTTGTTGAGGTTTTGCCGAAAGAATTGAAAGATGATAAAATTATATTTCATCAAGATTGGTTTAGAAAAGTTAGTGAGCTTTTTATTGAAAATTATGATGAGTATGTAGCTAACGACAAAGTTGCTCTTAAACGAGCTAAAACGCTTTCAGGAGAATTCAGACCTGAAGATGTTTGGATTGGTCATTCGTATTTTATCCAAAAGAAGTTGGAAAATGGTAGCTTGGAACCAGATGATTTTAGGATTCGAGTTGATTATGAAATTAAACCTATTCTTTTAGAATATGTAAAAGATGGAGTTCTTACTGGGAAAGTTGGTGCATTAACTATAGAAGATTATATAAAATCTCTGTAATGGGTATTGTGCTAAAGGAACATATTGTTTCCACACTTTTGCTGACAAATGATGCCACTCTCATTAAATCTGAACAAGCAAAATACCTCTTTCTTGACTTAGGAGAAAAACTTGAAATTAGTCCCCGCAAATTTAAAACTGAAAGGGGTAGAAACTACCATTGTTTTTCCTGCATAGCTTCTGAAAAAGAAGTAACGCTAAACTCAGATTATTTTGTAGGTTTAGATTGGCTGACAAAAGATAGGTTCATTCAGGTGGAGCCTAAACTGAATTTTGCAGTTTTAAAAAGCTTCGAAAAGATAAGTTCCAAAATTGATGATGATATTTCGGAGGAAGAAATTCAAAAGTTAGATGAAGAGACTGAAAAAGAAATAATTTCTGCATTTGTTAATGATGATGGCAAAGATGAATCAGTTAAAGAAGTCAATGTCATTGCAATGTTGATGAATGTTATGTCACATAGTGAAGTTGCAAAAGAAACCGATTCTTTATTACTGATAGATTGGGAATCTCCTGAAATTGAAATCGAGCAAAAACAAGATTTACTTACGCCTTTTTTGGTGGTTAAGTTTTTAAAACTTCTTCAGGATATTGCCAGAAAGGGACTTAAAAAATCATATTACAAAGTTCAGGAAAACCTTAGAAACAGATTGAAAGGTAAAATCCTGGTTGGAAAACAGATTAAACAGAATATTTTTAAAAACCGCTTTACCAATACAGTATGCGAATATCAAGTTTTTGGAGAAGATTCTCTTGAAAACCGCTTTTTGAAGAAGGTATTTTTATTCTGCACGCAGTATGTTGAAAATAACGAGTATTATTTTAAAAATAAAAATGATATTTCGTGGATTGTTAATTTTATTCGTCCGGCTTTTGAGCAAGTAGATTCGGATGTTGATGTGCAGGATATTAAACATTTAAAATACAATCCTTTTTTCAAAGAATATAAAGATGCCATCAAAATTGGACAGCAGATTTTGAAACGATTCTCATACAACATCACTACAACGACTGCTGAGAAAATTTCTACACCCCCATTTTGGATTGATATGCCTAAAATGTTTGAATTGTACGTGTATGCAAAACTGTTGAAAGATAATGGTAACCTAAATAGCAAAAATCTAAATTATCAGTTTTCTACGCATGGTAATTCTCTTGATTTTTTGATTTCTACAGCAGATAAAAAAATTGTGGTAGATACTAAATATAAGTTAAAATATAACTATGGAGAGATTCATGAAGATATTAGACAGGTTGCTGGATATGCGAGATTGAATAAAGTTAGAAAGGAAGTTGGTTTAGAAAACAGTAATGAAGAAATACCTTGTTTAATAATCTATCCAAAACAATTTCATAAAAACGATGATAACAATGAATCTTTAAATCTCAAAAAATTATTAAAAACAGAGATTAATGCTTATCATAATGTATATAAGATTGGAGTTTCTTTGCCTATAATTTAAATTATAGCGAGACGACAAAAATAAAAACAGAAACCAAAGATAATTCGCTTCCCAGTCCAACAGCAAAATTCTGTCAAGGTAAAGTCCTCCGGATTTTCAGAAAAACTTTTTCCGTATAAAATCTACGCAAAAACTTTTTCCAAAAAACCTTGACAGAATACCACGCTCATTTTCAAAAAGGCTTTCTTTTTTTCTTTTTTTTAATTTTTTTTTCTTCGTTTTCTTTTAGAAATATTTCAACTGAGAAATTTCAGGCCAGAGAGAAGGATAGATTCTTGGTTTGAATTCTAAAAAACCTGTTCAAATTTTGGACTTTTTACTTGCAGATTTGAGCAGAAATTTTTAGCTTTACTACGTAAAATTTAAATTAGGATTTTACCACTTTTTTGCCAATGTCCTATTTAGGGCCACTCACAGAGATGCTACAGCAAATGCTTATCAATAAAGCGATGAAGAAAGGTTACAAAATCCCTCACTCTCCGCGAAATTTAAACATAAGCCTACTAATAACCAGTAGGTTTTTTAGTTAAAGTTTCTTCTACTGCATTTCCTCCACATTTTTTATTTTAAAAAGTTATTAAGCTTTAGAGCCATAGTTAAAACTAACTTATATCTTTTGAAAAATCCCCAAACTAAAATATTTTTTTTCATATAAATATAAATAAGCTTGATTTCAAAAAGAGAGGCATTACTAAAACTCAAACAACGGGACGGCTTTGTTATTCATATAGGTAGTTAAACCGTATATGAAAAATTGATTCAACTATTAAAATAATGGTTTTCATATTCCGGTTAAAATCAAAATTCTCATACTATCATTTTAAAAATATTAATAATTTAATAGTAAGCAACTTAAAAAAATGAATCGTAGTTTTACTACACTTTCAAAAATTTATTAAAAGTCTTGCATTTGAAATATTTTTTTATATACCTTTATTAGTATAATACCACCAAAAACACAAAAATTATACAATGAAGAAAAATATCTCTAATTCTGAGAAGATTTCGGAAAATCATATTTCGGGTATTAACCGTGTGGTTAAGCTTGATATTGTGGTTAATGGAAAATCTATCAGACGCTTTAAACACTTTCGTTTACAGCAAAGTGCAAAAACACATCATAGTTTCGAGCTTATTCTTGCACATGATTCATTGGGAGAAATCCAAAACCACAATCTTGAACAAGCACAACAATTTTTAGGAAAACGAATTACTATTGTTTTCAAATATAAAGACCTTGAAAATGAAAGTCCTGAAAGAACTTTTGTAGGAGTAATAACCAAAGTTGCATTTAGTCAGGAAAAGATGAGTTTAGGGAATATTGTACTCAAAGGACAAAGCCCAACCATTCTGATGGATTCTGCACCACATACCCAAAGTTTTGGAGGCAATCAGTCTGTTAATACATCTATTATTGCAGATAGCATTATTAAAGAAACGTTAGGGACTGATAATTTTGATTTCAGAATTGAAACCCAAAATAAAGGTTACATCAATTACAGTGCACAATATTGTGAAACACATTATAATTACCTGACAAGACTTGCTGAAGCCTACGGAGAGCAGTTTTACTATGACGGAGAGATATTGCACTTCGGGAAACTTCCTTCAAGTGAAAAGCCTGTAAGGCTGGTTTATGGAAGCAATGTTACTGATATACAAGTAGAGTTAAAAGCAGTACATACAAAACCTGAATATTTTGGATATAGTAGTAGTAATCATGCTAAAATGCTGGGTTCAGACAACCCTATAAAGCATTTGGGAGATTTATCCTCAAAAGCCTATGAATTGAATGATACCATCTTCAAAACACGTTCACTTACTCCAACCCCTGTCAATGCAAATATGTTCCTTGATGTGGATGATTCCCAAAAAAGTGCAAGAGGAAGTAAAGCAGTAGAAGTTTTTACTGCTTCTGGAAATACAACTGTTCCTTTCCTATATATTGGTTGTGTAGCAGATTTAGACATGAGGAAACAAGATAGTAACCAGACTTCACACTTTACAACTTTGATGATGACGGAGGTAAATCACGAGGTTGATGCAAGAGGATATTATACAGGAAGCTTTGAAGCTATAGCCGAGGGAACAGGCTTTATGCCTAAACCTGATTTTGTGATGCCTAAAGCTGAACCACAGGTAGCCACTGTAGTTTCCAATATCGACCCTTTAAATCAAGGAAGAATACAGGTGCAATTTGATTGGCAGTTAAATGATACCACTCATTTTATCAGAATGATGAGTCCAGATGCAGGGGGAACAGATGCCATAAGCCAGAATAGAGGATTTGTAGCTGTCCCAGAAATTGGAGACCAAGTTATGGTAGGTTTTGAATATCACAATCCTGATTTTCCATTTGCAATGGGAGGAATGTTCCACGGCGGTGTAGGATTGGGAGGTGGTATAGATAACCGTGTGAAATCTTTACAGACAAGAAGTGGACATAGATTGGTCTTTACAGAAGATGAAAGCATTTTGTTGACAGATAAAAGTGGTAATGAATTAAAGTTTGATACAGAGGGCAGTAACATCAATATTACCGCCCCTGAAACTATTACCATAAAATCCAAAAACCTGAAATTTGATATTGAAGAAAATATCGAAACCAAAGCAGGAAAGAATATGGATACCAATGTTGGAGAGAATATCAAGATTATAGCTAAACAGGAGATTAGCCAAGATAGTGGGAAGAAAACTATTATCAATGCTGGAACCAATACTGAAATATCAGCAAAAGCTCATTTAGACCTGTATGGTAAAGAAAAGTTTATTGGTTATACCGATGGGCAAACAGAATTCGGAGCAAAAGACAGAATGCATGTCTATGGAGCTAACTCATTATTGACTGCTAAAGATAAGATAGAATATAAAGCCCCGCAGATGAATAAACTTCCAGAGAATGGAGAATTTGAATATACCAGAGAAAAGCATATAGCATCAATGTATTGGGCTTACGAAGAAGAAAACACCTCTTTGATGGAGGATTCTAAGTTTTTTGTAGACATGAATCTTATTGTTCAAACGAGAAACTATGAAGAGGGAGAAAGTATTGATGTTACAATAAAGTCCGATGATAGAGAACCTTTAGCAGAAGGACTTGATGAGCTGACTTTGTCGGGGACAGTTGATAGAGATGGAATGGTAATCTTTATAGAACCTTTAAAGTCTTATACTCTTGAGCTTATGAAAGAAGATGAAATAGAAGTAAAAAATAGATAAACACATTATCATGAATATGAATAATTTTATACCAACACTACTGGAGCAACGAAGAGGTGTTGTTGCCACAAGTGGAAACCAACAAACAAGACCTGTACAGGTTTTAAGACCAAGTTGGAGAGATATGATTAAAAATTATCCTAATACTTCTATTAAATCCAAAGATTTGTATAGTGATATTGGAGGAACATTTCCAAAATTTAAAACTGATGAGGAATTATTAAGTTCTTACTTAGCTAATTCATGTGCTATAAGAATGAGTAGGGGGCTAAATTTAAGTGGATTTAAATTGCCCAAAAGCAATAAAGAATATGGTACAAAAGGTGGTGTGATGAGTGGTGATAAAAATCTTTCTTATTGGCTTAGAGTTAGGGAGCTAAGCCCATATCTTGCAGCCCATTTAGGAAAACCTGAAATAGATTATACTTTAACTAATTTAGCTATGCCAGAACAGTATAAGAAAAGAACTTCTTTAACACCTACTGAATGGCAACAATTAAAAGCTAAAAAACAGAAGTTAACAACTGACCAATGGAATAAAATTAAGAGTACAAAAGGTATTATTGTTTTTGATGTTTCTGGATGGGGAGATGCTACAGGACATTTTACTTTATGGGATAAAACTCACTTAATTTACCCAGGAGGAATTGAACATGACACTCCTGGTAATGAGAAGTATTATTTTAGTATGCTGTACTATGGATGGAATGATAGAAAAAAAGAATTAACATTAGTGCAAACAAATAGAATAAGAATATGGGAATTAAAATAATTAGTGTAGCTTTATGTATATTTTTTAGTACAATAATATCAGCACAAACAGCACAAACAGTTCTGAAAAAATATGCCTTACATAAATGTTTGTCAAATAATTACAAAAATGCTGATTCTTCATTTATCAGCCATGATTATTCAGCTTCATACATGTTTCAAATTAAAGCTGCTGATTATAATAAGCTCAATTTATTAGATAAGCATATAGAGAAAGCCACCTCTGATTACTATAAAATGGGAATTATAGAAAATCTAGAGGATAGTAGAGCTAATTATGTTTTTTGGTATTGTATGGATTTTTATGAATCTAAAGAGCTAAATAGTTATATCAAAAAACTTATTGAAGTAACAACCAAAAAGAAAAATTCAAAAAAGTGAAAACATGCCCCAACATATTATAGATACCACCCTTCTAAAATGTGATAAAGGAACAATTCCAACACTTATCACAGTAACCAGTCAATCCTTTATGAGTATTGAGGGGAAATTACAGGCTACGGAAGAAGATAAACAACCCAACAGCAATATCAAACCTTTTGGACAATGTAAATTAAAACCAACATCAGGAGGCTTTTTACCTTGCGTTCCTGCTCCTATACAATGGCAGGATACTTCAGTTTTTGAAATTGATAGCAAAAAGGAATTGTTAGATAGTTCTACTTGCCAATGTTCTGTTGGTGGAAAAATATCAGTTGTAAAGTCAGCACAAAATTTTGTTGAAGAATAATATCTAAATGGAAAACGAAAGATTAACTTAGCTTAAATATGTTTTAACATATTGATTATTAATTAAATATGTTTGTAAGAGAAAAGCTGAAAAACTTCTCTTTTGATTTTTCGGTAGCTCAAGAATTGGGGATTTGAAGAAAGTCTAGTCAATTGGAGAAAACTTTATAAATAAGGTAAACTTAGTAAGGAAAAAGCAAATTCAGAGCTTTTGAGGCTTCGTAAGGAACTCGAAGAAACAAAATCTTGAACGTGAAATTTTAAAAAAGGCGGTAGACATTTTCTCCAAGAGATACTCACAGGCATTCGGCTTTAGGAAATTTAACCATAAAAGAGTATCAAAACTTAATGCCTAATCAATCTAAAAATGTAGCATAAAGAGTATATAAATTTTGCCTCAAAATAGTTGCAAATTAAAAGACCAAGCTATCTCTATAGTTGGTCTTTGCTATTTTATTTTACCTCTAGTGTAAACTTAAGTTTACTTACCAAAACATTAACTCAGTTTTATTTTCTGAATTTAAAATAAGATTCTCTTTATGGAAGGATCGGTGTCGGTGCACTTCCATTACCTGTAGATACAGCATTCATATCAAAAGTAATTGTCTGATTTACTGTAGTAAGCATATCCTTTCGATATACACTTACACTCAGTCTAATCTCCGGATTTTGATGAAATACTCTGTTGTTATTAGGTACAAATTGTATACGCCATGTTCCGTTACGTTCAAAAGATCGAGCAGAATATTGTGGAATATATTTACTCGTTGCGGGATCATCATTAGTAATTCTGATATTTGAATTGTTATCTATCCCTCTTACAATAAACCCACCTATGATCAAGTAATATTTATTTGTAGGGATTTTAGTGTCAAAATCTGCAAGTCCACCGGGAGTAATATTGGTAATATGATACACAGTACTATTAATAGCACTGTAATCTGATGTAGCCGGTACATATCTTTTAAGGGCTTTATCGCTGTTATCTCTTACAACTAAATACGAATTGGTAGAAGCCCCTGTATAGGTTCCTGGATTTTCAAAATACAAATCTCCGCTTAATTTTGTGTTTCCTGTTACATCCAGAGTTTGGGTGGGGTTGGTATTTCCTATTCCTACACCTTGTGCTTTATAGATTGCTGTACTTGTTAACAGTACAGCTAAAAATGATATTTTTTTCATAGCTTTTATATTCCTATAGGAGCTGTACCAGCACTTCCTGAGTTACTTCCATTCAAATTATACGTTACTTCACCTAGATTTTTAAAGAATCTCTTAGAATATAAGATAACATCAAATTTATAGGTGTATCTATCATTCGTACTTTGTGTATTTAACGAAGGGTATCCTATTTTTACATGCCAAGTTGTCCCAGATTGGAAAGCATCAAATACAAAGTGTCCCTTATTACCGTCACTTGTATAAATACCCTTATTTCCGGGACCTGGAGTTGCTTCGAAATTGGCAATAGTAATAAAATATTTGTCTGTTGGTATATTAAGATTCAGATCGTTAATATCATCTCGATATACATTATCTATTTTGTAAGGCTGTATGGTAATAGGAGTATAAAGAGTTTCTACAGCCACGACTTTTCCGTTTACAGTCGCAGACTGTGGATCTGTACCCACAATGGTAAAGCCTGAAGGATTGTTGACGTAATTTATTGGATCTATTATGACAGATGTACCAATTGCAACTGATCCTACGATCTCTAATTTTTCTGTGGGAGCAGTTGTTCCTATCCCAACTTGAGCGTTTGCTTGCGTTGCAAAAGAAAAAATGCCTATTAATAATAATTTTTTCATCATGTTTTTATTGGAGTATTGGATTGTTATCACTACCCGAAGAAGTAGAATTTACATTAAAAGGTCCACGTTCAGGAAAAATTTTAACGTAGGTTTTAGGATAAATAGCACACACTAGTGTCCATGTCCCGTTGCTTGCTGCAGCTATTTCAGAATAATCTGCATACAATATCCATTCGTTATTTTCACTTTTTACACCGTAAGAAGGTATCGCAGTTGCAGCGCCATTTACATCTCTGTCAAAATAGGCAGAAAGTACCATTACAGAATAATCCTGAGAATTAATCTTCGTATTAAAACTTTCAACCCAATCCAATTCTACATTAGATAGCTTGTAGGTTATAATACTCGCAAGACCTGGTGAAGAGGGTTGTGATGGATCAATTTTTCTTATATGGTTATCCACAGTACTTTGATTAAGCAATAGGTAACGGTCTTTTTCGGTGGTAGACATTGATGGTACAGTTCCGGTTATCAGTTTAGATGATTTATACGAACCGTTTACATCCAATTTAACTCGTGGTGTAGTGGTGTTAATCCCTACCTTGCCTTCTTGGGCAAATAAAAGATTACTCAGCATTATGCCGGAGTAAATAAATAGTTTTTTCATTCTTTTTCACTTTTCAGCAATAATAGAAATACTGCTTTAGAAGGTACAAAATTAGATAATTTTAGAAAAGTATACACCCTATAATGATATATATCATTGTTAAACTTTAGCTTAATATGTTAAAAAATATTAATTGTTTTTCTGATGATTTTAACGTTTTCTTTATTATCATTCTGTTTTATAGGTAGTTAGGTAGGGGTAGATTCTGTTTAAAAAAAAAGAATATATAAATTCTTCTGTGTTCACATTAATGTGATTTTATTTCATCTGAAATGCTAATTAATAGCAATATTTGATTTGCTTTCTTCTGACAAAATTATTTTGAAGCTAAATAATTGTTAATTAAATGTATTTTAATAGAAAATACAGGACATTAGCATAATTTTATCAAGAATAATCTTTCAATAGCTGTCTGTAACTTGTGAGTATAGCAGATTTTGAAATAAAACCGATAAATTTATTTTCATCATCAATAACAGGAAGATGCCATGTATCGGTATCGTCAAACATCTGAATAATGTTTACAGGTTTATCGTTTATATGTACAAACGCTTCAGGAACTTTAATTAATTTAGAAATATTCAGTTCTTCATTTACATTAAATAAATAAGGACGAATATCATCTAAGCTAAGAATTCCTTTGAGTTTATTTTCATTATCTACGACAGCAAAATTATTCTTTTTTCCATTGCTGATGAGGTTATATAAATTTGATAATGATGAATTTTCATTAATGATCTGTGAATTGAAATCGATAAAGTCTTTAGTTTGCAACGAAGACAAAAGATTGTTATCATGTTTATGCGTAAATATTTTCCCTTGTTCTGCCAGATTTTTTAATTCAGGAGAAATAGGAGCAAACCATTTAGCAATGAGATAAGACATCACTGCAACAATCATCAGTGGAATAAACAGATCGTACCCAAAACTAGATTCTGCAATCAGGAAAATAGCTGTAAGAGGAGCGTACAATACACCGCTCATTGCACCTGCCATTCCTACCAAAATAAGATTGGTAACGGGAACATTAGAAAATCCTAAGTTCTGACAGATAACAGCAAATAAAAATCCTACAGATCCTCCGGCAAATAGGGAAGGAGCAAAGTTTCCACCATTTCCACCACTAAAAATAGTAAATGAAGTTGCAAAAGCTTTTAAAAGACAAACTAAAACAAGAAATACAATAACCGTCCATTCTTTTATTTCAAAATATCTGAAAAGACTGTTATTGATGACCGAATTGATATTACCATTTGTAAAATCTTTTACCGTATCGTAACCTTCACCAAACAATGGTGGGAAAAGTACGCACAGTAAAGAAAGTACGACACCACCAAACATTGCTTTTCGAAGTCTTGAAAGCTGTAAGCCATTGATGAAATGTTCAACCTTTTGAGATACAACGACGAAATATCTTGCATAAAGACCTGTTAGAAGTCCAAGAATTAAATAGTACGGAACATTATAATAATTAAAAGGTTCTCGGGTATAAAATCTGAATAAAACATCTTCCTGAAGTAATATTCTCGATAATAAACTCCCGCAAACTGCTGCTACAACCAATGGAATAAAATCTGTAAATACAACTCCTGTAAGTAAAATTTCGAATGCAAACATAATTCCTGCAATCGGAGCATTGAATGCTGAAGCAATTCCCGCAGTTGCACCTGCAGCCAAAAGAAGTGTCCGTTCTTTATAACTTAATCTGTAAGTACGTGCATAATTGGAACCAATAGCGGCACCTGTAACAGCAATAGGACTTTCGATTCCGGCAGAACCACCAAGCCCAACAGTAACTGCACTTTGTATTACCTGTGAATACATTTTTACATTAGACACAATACTTGAGTTTTGTGCGATTTCGTACAAAATAGCTCCAATTCCTTTTTTGTCTTGTCCTTTAAATAAAGCAATGACAATAGCTGCCGTTAAGACAATCCCAAGAAACGGAAAAACAATATAGAAAATAATCTGATATTCAAAATGTACCTCATGCGTAATGAAATGATGAATATTGTGTACAAAAGTTTTTAGAATAACTCCTGCCAAACCTGCTGTACATCCTACCAGAATACCTGAAAGGATGAGAAACTGATTTCTGCTTAAATGTTTCTTAAGCCAATGAAGAATAATCTCATAGCTGCGCGCTTTTTTGAGACCATATTGCTGAAAGTCTCGCCTAAACTTAAGAAAACTTACGAATTTTTTTTTGTTGTGGAAATTCACCTTGAAATAAAATGAAGTAATTATTAATATACTTACCTACAAAGGTATTAAAATGAATCGACAACTCTTAAGTGATATAAATCGGATGTCTCTAACCCGTTTTCAAATCTGCAGAAAGTTTTATAATTTTCACTCTGTTTTATACATTTTAATCCCATCCGCATTGGCATTTAATAACATCCCATTTCTGATGATATAGTTTTCCCATGCGCCGTTTCCGTTATTTTGGTCAAAATTTAAGGTCTTGGTTACTTTTCCTTTATTATCAACTAAAACATACTGTAGCGCTTTTGTTTTAGCATCTTCAATAATCATCCATGAAGATTCTCCCTGATTATAAGTATCAAAATGCATTTCGCTCCAACCTAATTTTTCATAAGGAATAGATGTAGAAGTAATGGCATTGGTAGCCAAATCTAGGTAATAATATTTTAAATAAGTTCGTTTATCTCCGTATTCACCGGGAAAAGTACAGACTACAGTTAATATGTTTTTACTGATATAGCTGTCAAGAAAATACTCTGTTTTAGGTGACTTTAAAGAAATCTCAGAATATTTTCCATTTTTATAAACCATGATATTAGGTTGACTGGGATGGATGTAATTTCCAAATAGGAATAGATTAGATTTATCAACTACAATTTTCTTTGGTGTTACCAAATATTGTGTGCTTGTATGCCTTACAAACTTTTTAGTATCTAAATTATAATTGATGATTTCATTCTTAAAATCGGAGGAGTAGGTTGTACCATCAGCAATTCTATAACCAAAAATCAGATTCGAGCCATTGATTACGATATTCGAAGGACTGTTGAAAGTTCGTCCAAAATTCACCTTGTTTTCTATTTTGCCATCCAGATTAATGGTGAACAATTTCATAAAAACATCTTCATCTGCTCTTTCTGCTTTTCCCTGAACAACCAATGCATAAATTTTGTCTTTATGTCTTTTTACAGCAAAAATTTTATTGGTGTGTTCATCGCTTATTTTCAGTGTCCATTTAGGTTTTAAATTGGTATCATAATGTATCAGATAAGCGTCACACGCATTTCCGTCATTAATCACAGTCTTAAAACTGAATCCTGAACAGTAAATATCATCATCAACCCAATCTACATCTTCCACATATTCTACCATATCAAAAGTCGCTTTGGTTACCAATTGCTGACCAAAAGCGATAGAGGTAAAAGACATCACAGCAAAGAATAAAGCTCTTATTTTCATATCAATACTATTTAAGATTATTTCTACAAAAATAATGCGTTAAGACATACATCAAAGCTTTAACTTAATAATATCTCTCAATTTTTTTAAATGCTGTTTAAACGATTATTTTTTTGGAGTCAAAGAAAAATTATCCACATAAACTGCTTGATGCACTCCATTTAAGACAACTTTTACTCCCAGGTTTGAATCTTTCTTTAAAGTAACATCAAAAGTTTTTTTAGTTCCTGTAATTTTTGAAGATTTAGCAATTGAAACATAAGATTTAGGATCAGATGCATTGTTGATTGAGAACAGTTCCATTGTAGTTTCTCCGCCGTTGTCTGAAGCATCAAGAGTTAATGTGTATTTTCCGGCTTTAATTTTTGGAGTTACCAGATACATATTTTCTCTTGGACTGTTCATCGAATAAAATACGATTTTTTTGTCACTGCTGTAAAGCATTGCTTTTCCTGGTTGAGCGATCCAACATTTGTTCATTTCTTTCCAGGTATCAAAATTTTCTGTAAGTGAAGATACCGTTTTGCACTGTGCGTTTACAGTTGCAAATCCTCCCAAAGCTACCAATCCTGCAAATATTATTTTTCTCATGATTAATTTATATATTTTGAAGTAAAAATACTTAAAAAAGGTTGTATCGGGAAGTCCTTATTTAATGATTTACGTTAGCTTTTTTATCTTTTTGTTGCAGAAAATTTTATTGAAAAAGAAAGAATATTTTTGATAGAAACATTTTGAATGTTCGAGAAAGCCTTTCATTAAATTGAAATATAACCTTCCATATACAAAACAGCATTTCCGCCTAGTTCAACTCTGTCGTTGAGGAGTTTGCAATTTAATTTACCACTTCTGCTTGAACATTGAAATGCTGTCAATTCAGTTTTTTCTAATGTTTTTGCCCAATACGGAGTGAGTGTTGTGTGGGCAGAACCACAAACCGGATCTTCGTTTACTCCAACACCGGGAGCAAAAAATCTCGATACAAAATCGCTGTTTGTACCTTTTGCTGTAACAATAAGTCCTCTTGCGTCTAATTTTGAAATGATCTCTAAATTTGGACGTATTGAAATAACATCTTCTTCATTTTCAAACACCAACATATAGTCTGTCTTTCCTTTGAAAGCTGAATGTGGTGTTTTATTGGTTGTATTCAGTAAATCTTCCGTGATTTCTGTTTCAGAATAATGATCTGCAGGAAAATTAAGTAAAAACCGATTTTCTTTAATCTCTACGCTTAGCTTTCCACTACGAACCGTTTGAAAATTGATAAGGTCTCCTTTATATCCTTCTAAATGATGCAAAACATAAGCACTTGCTAAAGTTGCGTGTCCACATAAAGCCACTTCAACGGTAGGTGTAAACCATCTGATTTCAAAACCATCTTCTTTGGGAACATAAAATGCAGTTTCAGCAAGATTGTTTTCTGCTGCGATTTTCTGTAAAGTTTCTTCCGGTAACCATTCTTCGAGAGGGCAAACTGCTGCAGGATTTCCTTTAAATACTTCATCGGTAAATGCATCAACCTGATATATTTTTAATTTCATTGTTTTTGATTTTAAGTCAAAGTTCAGAAATAAATATGATCAATTACAGATACAGAAATGTGTAATTTAATAGATACAGTTTAAAGTGCATTCTTAACGATCGTTCCTAATCTTTTCAGATCATTTTCAAGACTTTCGTCCCATTTTAAAGCAAAATTCAGTCTCATGCAATTATTAAACTGATCGTGTTGCGTAAACATTCTACCGGGTGCAAAACTTATATTTTGTTTTAAGGCAACATCGTAGAGTTGTGCGGTATCAATTCTGTTGTCTAATTCCAGCCACAGAACAAATCCGCCTTGTGGCTGAGATATTTTGGTGTTTTCAGGGAAATATTCTTCAACGGCCCTTTGGTATTTCAAACAATTTGTATGAAGTTTTTGTCTAAATCCTCTTAAATGATGGTCGTACCTTCCGTTTTCCAAAAAATCGGCGATCACTTCCTGATAAAGAGGCGGTGTAGAAATAGTCTGAATAAGCTTCTGTCTCAGAATCTTCTCTTTATATTTTCCCGGCGCTACCCAACCAACTCTGTAACCGGGCGCCAAAGTTTTGGAAACAGAACCGCACCACATGACGATTCCTGCTTCGTCAAATGCTTTGCAGGGTTTTGGTCTGCTTGTACCAAAGTACAGGTTGCCATACAAATCATCTTCTATTAACGGAATATTGTGGTACATAAGTAACCGTACCAGTTCTTTTTTTGTTTCTTCAGGCATCAGCGAACCTAAAGGATTGCTGAAATTACTGATAAAACAGCATGCATTAATCTTGTGAATGACTTTTTTTAAAGCTTCAATATCAACTCCTGTAACGGGATGAGTGGGCAATTCGATCACATTCAGACCCATTGCTTTTGCAATCTGAATAATTCCAAAATAAACTGGGCTTTCAATCGCAAGTGTATCTCCTCGTTTTGTAACCGCCATCAGACAATTAAAGATAGCATTCATCGCACCTGAAGTCGTAATTAAATCGTCTTCAGTAATTTTCCCTTCTAAAACGAGAGACCATTTTGCAATATTTCGTCTAAGATTTAGGCTGCCTTCAACAGGTTCATAAGCAGTTCCGCTACCTTCCAAATTTCTTATTGTTTTAATCACTCCCTTATTTAATTTTGCGATAGGCAGTAAACTGGGATCTGGAACTCCCAAAGAAAATTGGCGTATATCTTTGTAGTGCAGCGTGTCGAATACCTTACTGATGAGGTCTTCCGGATCAGATTCATTCTGGGATATTTCAGGTTTGCTGACTGATGGAAGAGCGCATTTTCTTTGTGATGTCTTGCTTACGTAATACCCAGATTTAGGTCTCGATTCAATAAGAGATTTGCTTTCTAATTCTAAAAAAGCCAGTTTTACGGTATTAAGGCTTACATCATATATTTTCTGAACAGAACGTATTGATGGCAATTTATCTCCAATTCTTAAAGTTTCAGACAGAATTTGATCTTCTAAAATTTTTGCAATTTTTACATAAAGGATTTCCTTCGTCATTATCGTATGTTCTGTTTTGAGTAAATTTATTAAAATTATGGTTTTAAATCTCAAATAATAATTGGTAGAAAATTAGAATGTCATTAAAGTTCATCATTAAATCCTAATTATTATCTAGTCCAGTTCAGCCAATCTACCATTCTCGTGATTGAATTCTTCATTCCTTTATGGTCTAATTCTTTTTTAGATAAATACTTCAGCTTTGATTGATTTATAAATCTGTTTTTCAGATCTCCAAAAGAATATTCAGAATTGATGATTGCCTTAAAAATGATTTCATCAGAACTATTAACCGTAAAGTATGAATATCCGATAATTAAATCTCCTTCAACCAGCTTATAGATTGGAAATCCAAATTCTTCAGTCAGCTTAGGTTGGACAAAATTTATACTTTCCTTCTTAATTCCTGATTGATCAAAGTATAAATCTGTTATTTTAGTTAAATCGGAGAGATGTACAGGCTCAAATTTTAAAACTGTTTTCTCTTTTATTGTTGTGGGCATACTGTTTTTATTATGTAAACAAATTTATCTACATCAAACCAATAATTACAGATACAGAAATGAGTTATTTAATGGATACAGTTTTATGTTTGAAATAATTTTTATTGTTTAAATTTATAATATTCATGAAGGTTTCGAAGCTGTCGATATTGAAAAATAATAGTTGCTATTTACAGAGAATGTCTTAAATGTCTTTGTGAGAATTAAAGAAATCAAGCATAGCTGTTAAAGCATTTTCACTGTGCATTCTTTCTCCGTTTTCGAGTGATTCTTTTGCTATCTTCGAGGCTCTTTTAAACATATTCTTTTCATACTCAGAAATAGCGCTTTCTATCGTGTTAAATTGAGAAGAAATTAAAACTTCGCTTAATTCTAAAGCATCAAGCATTGCCATATTTACACCTTCACCGGCAAATGGAGGCATTAAATGAGCTGCATCACCAATAATGGTGAGATTTTTTACTGTTTTCCAATTTTGTTCTAAAGGCATACAATAAATCGGGCGCGGAATAAAAGGAGTAGAAGTGTTTTCGAACAATTCATACCAAACAGAGCTCCAATCGGGATATTCTTTTTGAAACCATTTTAATACCTCAGATTGATTATAAAAATCTAAACCGGACACAACTGCCCAATTTTCATCAGCTTTAAAACTTGCGTAAAAACCAATTTCACCATTTGCTTTTTGTCCCATTAAAATATTTTGTTCGTTACCGAAAGCCATAATTTTTCCGCCACGAAGTATTTTCGAAATATTTGGAACCCTTTTTTCGGCATCATAAACATTGCCTTCAAGCATTGTGATACCCGAATAAAACGGTTTGATGTCAGTAAGATAAGGACGTATTTTTGAATTTGCGCCATCGGAACCGATTACAATATCTGCATATACGCTTTCCTTGTTTTTGAAATGCAGCAACCAGCCTTCACCTTGCTGCGTCATTGAAAGAAAATGATTGTCCCAAACAATGGTTTCAGGAGCTAAAGATTCCAGCAGAATTTTTCGCAAAACGCCTCGATCTATTTCCGGACGGAAATATTCGTCTCCAAAATTTTCATCTTGCTTTTGTCCGTGATCGCTGAAGAATATTTCTGCTTTAGGGTTTGTAATGGTCGATTGATCTGCACCTACCATAAAATTATTTTTAAAATCATCCAAAAGACCTGCTTTTCCCAATGCTGCCAAACCGGATTCATCATGTAAATCAAGTGGTGATCCTTGTACGCGTGCATTTTTATTTAAATCTCTTTCATACACTTTTACTTCAACGCCTTTTAATTGTAAAAGTTTTGCCAATGTCAGTCCACCCGGACCTCCTCCTACAATGGCTATTTTTTTATTTTGTAATAACATTATTTAAAAATTTTATAATGCAAAATTACTTTTGGCTGTAGACTAAAAATTGTAAAAATCGGTCGTTTTCGTTTTTGTGTAATTCTTTTGGTGAAACGCCGGAGAGTTGCTTTATTTCTTTGATGAAATGCGATTGGTCTGTAAAATTAAGCTGCGGATAAAGTTCTCCATTTTTAATATGATCAAGTGACGCCTGAAATCGGAGGATTTTACAGTAGGCTTTTAGAGAAAGCCCAAATTGCTGATTAAAATAACGGTTGATTTGTCTTGGGCTCCACAATATTTTTTCAGAAAGTTCTTTGATTAGGATTTCACCATTTGATTCAAAAATTAACTGAAATAATCTGCGCTTTCTTTCATCTGTTTTTTCAGGTAATAAGTTTGAAATTTTTTTTGTGATTTTTTTACAAAATTGATCAAAGTCATTCAAATCATCAGGATTAAAGTCCCAAAAATCATTCTGCAGTATCTTTCCGGAATTTAAAATGCCAGCAATAGATTCATTAAAAATATATTCAATAGCAAAAGGATGAAAACTAACGGAAAAGAAATTTGAAATTTCAGGAGTAGTGTATTTTGGTTTGGTTTCTAAACCCAACAATGCAACGATAAGTGTTTGGTCATTTGTTTTTGAAAATATTAAATCAACTTTTCCATTAGGAATAATTACAGCATCATGCTGGTGCGAAATATTCTGCAAGGAAGAGAAGCAATAAACAAAATCTGCTAAAGATTGATCTGGTTCAACGAGTTTAAAATTTAGCTTTTTTTCCATTACTTTCTTTGATATTGCTATTTTTCGCTCCTAACTATCAGGATATTCTTTTTTCAAATTTTTATCTAAAATAAAAGGAACAAAAGGTAACACAGATCCTACAAGATATATGATAATTCTTTTAATGCTCCATTTATATTTCAGAGAAGCAGCAATGAGAATGACTGCATAAATTAGAAATAAAACTCCGTGAATCCAGCCAAAATATTTTACAGGCTCAGCAATATCAAGTATATATTTAATGGGCATTGCTATAAAAAGTAAAATTAAATAAGATATACCTTCGATAATTGCTGTTTTACGGTAAAGATTGATCATAAAATTAGGATGGTTTAAACTGTTGATTTCTCGGTGATATTTTTTTCGCTGTGTTTTGAATGTAAATAATAAATCAAAAAACAGATAAAATTTATCTTCTTTTCTTATCCGGTATAAAATTGCAACAAATTATTCTATATTAAATCGAATTTTAGTGATTTTTTAATTAAATTTATACCACTATAAATCATGTGAACTGTCGTACGGGAAAATTCTAAACGGTAAAATAGTTTAAATAGAAAATTTTAAAAGTATGAGATTCAGGAAAATTCTGCTTACTTCTTTTCTGGTGATTTCCTCGCAAACATTTTGTCAGCAACTGACACTGAAACAATGTATAGAAAAAGGGAAACAAAATAACGTTATTATAAAACTGGCAGAGCAATCTCTGGAAACCCGGGAAAAGCTTCTGCAATCCAACAAAAACAACAGTCTTCCGAAAGTAGATTTTCTTGGTGGCTACAATTATATCGGTGAGCCTTTAAAAGTTAATCTGCAACAGGTAAAAGACGGAATTGTGGAAGGTTCGGCAAATCAAAGTGTGTATTCTGCCAATGCGGCGTATCAACAGATTACGGGAAACCAGCTTTCACAACAGGTTCAGGATGTTATTTACCAGACTTCTAAAGATATTATCAGTGCGGTTTATCCCAACTATAATCCTGCAATTACAAAGCAAAGTTATTTTTTAGCAGGAATTTTAGTGCGTCAACCTATTTATTTAGGTGGAAAATTAAATGCAACAAAAGAGCTTTCAAAACAGCAGGTAGAAAGCGGAAAAGCAAACTTGGAGTCTTCTCAGGATCTTACAGCTTATAATATTTCTTTAAATTACATTCAGGTGATGTATCTGAATTCGATGATTAAAAAGCAGGAGAAGATTGTAGAATCTCTTGAAAACAATGAAAAATATGCGCAAAGCCTTCTGAAAGCCGAGATTATTCCACCTTATCTGAAAAACTGGTCAAATATTACAAAACTTCAGGGCGAAACCAATCTTAAAAATCTTAAACTCGAAAAAGAAAATGCGCTGTTAACGTTGAAAGATCTTATGGGAATTTCTCTTGATGAATCTTTGGAAATCAATGAAGATTTAAATGAAAACATTGATGTTCCTAATTTTTCTTCGTCCGAAAATAATTCAGATTTAAAATTATTATTAAGCAAAAAGAAAGAGGCTGAAACTACTCACAATATTACAAAATCGCTTTCAAGGCCCAATATTTTTGCCATTGGAAACTATCAGTTTTTCAGAAATGATCTTCCGCTGATTACTCCGCCTTGGTTGGTTGGGATAGAAATGCAATGGACGCTTTTTGATCCTGAAAGAAAATCCAGAAATCTGGCTTCGCAATCTTTAATAAAAGAAGCTGATCTTTTGATCAATCAAAAGCAAAAATCGGTGAATTTGGCGACCAAAATCTCTGAAAATAAATTAATAAGCTTTAAAGAGCAGAACGAAACATTCGATGCTGCAAGAAAACAGACGTATACCACGACTGAAATGGTAAGGAAAAGAATGGAAAACAGTTTGTCTTCTGTAAAAGATGTAAACGATGCTTTGCAGCTTCAGTACGAAGCCGAAAAATTGTATTATACGTCTTTGGTTGCCTATCAAACGGTGATTGCGACTTATTTTTACATTACCGGAAACGTCGAAAATATTACCAATTACATTCCCTAAACTGATAAAAAATGAAAAACTTTATAAAAAATTACTGGGCGGTTTTCATTCCAATTATTGTATTGGTTATTGCTCTGATTTACCTTTTTCAAAATAAATCTCCAGAAAAGAATAAAGAGAGCGTAATAGGAATGGTAGATGCCGAATTTGTCGATGTTTCTGCTTCGTTGCCCGGAAGAGTGATTGAATTATTGGTGAAAGAAGGAGACGAGGTAAAAGAAGGACAGGTTGTAGCTCAAATGAAAACTTCTGAAATCGAGACGATTCAGGCGCAGGTTTCAGAAGCTGTAACAGTTGCTCAAAATCAGCTGGATAAAATCAATCGTGGAGTAGAACCTGAAGTTTTAAAATCTGCTGAAAATCTTCAACAGATTGCAAAACAACAGATGGATCTGATGAATAAAACCTACACCCGTTTTCAGAATCTTTATTCGGAAGGGGTAATTTCAGGACAGGAAAGAGACGTCATTTATTTTAAATATAAAGCGGCACAGAAAGAATTAGAAACAGCAAACCTTGATGTTCAGCTTCTACAACGCGGAAATAATCAGGAGCTTAAAAATTCGGCTCAGGCAATTTTAAATCAGGCGAAAGGGGCCGATCAGCTTGCTCAGGAAATAAAAGATAATGCTTCTATAAAAGCACCTGCTTCAGGAAAGATTTCTACAATGGTTTCAAATAAAGGCGAAATGGTAAATGCAGGTTATCCAATGATGACAATTCAGAAGGACAATTCTTTTTTTGTGAAATTTAATATCCGTCAAAACCAAATGACCAAAATTGAAAAAGGAAGTACCGTAAAAATGAAAATTCCGGGTTGTTTGCCGGAAGAAATAAAAGGAACTGTTGTAGAATTAGCTCCGGCTTTAGGTTATGCAGACTGGGTTCCTGAAAAACAAAATGGAGAATTTGAACTAAGAACTTTTCAGATAAAAGTAAAACCAGAAAATATGAATTCAATAAAAGGTCTTCGCTCAGGAATGACTGCACAGTTAGTTTTTGATTAAAAACATTCTCTTAATTCAGAAAAATTAAAACTATTGAAAACCATCAGCCAAATCATGATCCGGGAATGGAAACGAATTTTTTCGATTCCTAATTTCTACGTGATTCTGTTAGTCATTCCGCCGATTATTTTTCTTTTTTACGGATTTATTTATCAGAAACAATTTGCTAAAGAGCTTCCAATGGCGGTTTGGGATGAAGACCAATCTTCTGTTTCGCGAACGTTGATCGATATGATGGAACATAATGAGTATATTCACTTTACTCAAACGGTTTTCAGCAATGCAGAAATTGAGAAATTAATGCGGGAAGGAAAGATTTTCGGAGCGGTACATTTTCCAAAAAATCTGGAGTCGGATGCCAAGAAAAATCATCAGTCGAATATAACACTTTATACCAACGGTGCTTATCTGGTTCCTGCAAAAATGATCTACAAAGGTGCTGCTGGAGTAATCATTAAAGGAGGTCTTGCGGTTGTTCTTCAAAAAGCCGAAAAACAAGGAATGCCTGCTGAAAAAGCAAATACTTTGGTGCAGCCTATTAAACTCAATACAACAACATTGTATAATCCTGATTTTAATTATCAGATGTATCTTACTCCTGGATTGATAACAGTTGGACTTCAAATGGCGCTGATCGTTGCAGCAGTTTTAATTTTAAATCTTGAGTTTAAAAGAAACACCATTGATGAACTTTTACATATTTCGACATCATCTTCGCAGATTGTGATTGGAAAAATGCTCGCTCATCTTTGTATTTCGTGGATTCTTTTTGTGTTGGTCGCTTACGTTGTTTTTCCCGTTTATGAATTGGGAAAACCACAAACGGATTTTAATTTTTTCCTGATTTACACGTTGATGTCTTTGGCGTGTACAGGAATTGGGATGATGCTTTCTGCCATTTCCAATAACCTTCTTTTTGTGACGGATGTTGCTTTGTTTTTTACTTCACCTGCATTTGTTTTCAGCGGTTTCACATTTCCAAGATGGGCAATGCCTTGGTACGACCAGTTTTATGCAGATATCATGCCTTATACTCACTTTTTAGACGGATTTATAAAGTTATATTTTATGGAACTTCCATTATCTTATGCTACTCCGGAAATTGTCAAATTATTGGTTTTTATTGGAGTGACGTTTCCGTTGAGCGTTGTGTTTTTTCAGAAAAAAATCAATCAATACCTTAAAGATAATCAGGTATGAAAGAGGTTTTACAAATATTGAAAAGAGAAATTAGAAAGGTTTCAAAAGATTCGAGTCTGTTTCTGATTTTGCTTTTGGCGCCCATTCTTTACGCTTTTATGTATGGAAGTATTTATTTGAATAAAGGAGAAGAAAAAGTGAGATTAGCGTTGATTGATAATGATGGAACTGCGATTTCCAGAACATTGACACAACAATTAAACTCTACTCCGATGATCGAAATTGTGCCGAGTTCAAATATTTCTGAAGCTCAGGAAAAAATGTTTCAAGGAGAAGTTCAGGGCTATTTTTATATTCAGTCAGGTTTTGAAAAGAATATTTTTTCACAGAAACAGGCAAATGTGAATTTGGTTCTTAATGCTTCACGATTTTTACCTTCAAGCGATTTGCTGAGTACTGCTACAAAAGTCTGTCTTACTGTTGGAGCCGGCGTTAGAAAAACCTATTTTAATAAGCAGGGAATGGGAGAGGACGAAGCTATGAAAATGACCAATCCGATTAATATGGATTATCGTCCGTTGTACAATTCCAGTATGACTTACGGTGCGTTTCTTTTGCCCGGTTTATTAGCCATTATTTTACAACAGACCCTATTGATAGGTATTGCAGCAGCTTTTACATCTGAAAGGGAAGAGAAAAAGTTGTTGAATCTTTATCAAATTTCAAAGCAGAGCATTTCTAAAATGATTTTTGGAAAAAGTCTGCTTTATTTTGTTGTATTTATGATTTTTGGGTTCTTCTTTTCTGTGGTGAATTTTTCAGTTTTTGATGTTGAGATTAGAGGTAATTACTTAGATCTTGCTGTTATTTCTGCATTATTTATTGCGACAATTATTGTTTTTGGAATGTTGATTGGCAGTTTTTTTAAAACAAAGCTTTTTGCATTTCAGGTTTTGGTATTTTCGTCTTATCCTATTTTTTTGATTACGGGATATTCTATGCCTTATCAGGCGTTGCCAAAATTTGTTCAGATTTTATCTGATACGTTACCAACTTCTCCGTTTCTCAAAACTTATATTTCCATCGTACAATCCGGAGGTTCACTTTCTGATAATCTAAGTTCCGTCATTCATTTGGTCGTTTTATGGATTATTTTTGACCTTCTTTTAATCTTTAGAATAAAATATTTAGTTAAAATATAATGGTTTTTATTTTTTCCTAAAAAACAATGCTCTGCTGTATTCATAATTCATTCTGGCGATATTTAAAACAGAAATTCCTTGCGGGCATTCTACTTCACATGCTTCGGTGTTAGAGCAATGACCAAAATGTTCAGCATCCATTTGTTTTACCATATTTAAAACACGATTGCTTCGTTCTTCTTTTCCTTGTGGAAGCAATGTCATATGCGTAATTTTTGCTGAAGTAAATAACGCAGCACTTGCATTTTTACAGGTCGCCACACATGCACCGCAACCGATACACGCAGCCGAATCAAATGCTTCTTCGGCGGTTTGATGCGTAACAGCAATTGCCGTTGCATCAGTAGCTTGACCGGTATTAATGGAAACAAAACCACCTGAAGAAATAATCCTGTCGAATGCAGAACGGTCAACTTTTAAATCTTTTTTTACAGGAAAAGCTTCAGCTCGGAAAGGCTCAATCAAAACGGTTTCTCCATCTTTGAAAGACCGTAAATGAAGCTGACAGGTTGTGGTGTTTTTTAACGGTCCGTGAGCCAAACCATTAATCATCATTCCGCATTGCCCACAGATTCCTTCACGGCAATCATGGTCAAATTCTACGGGTTCGTCACCTTCAACGATTAATTTTTCATTTAAGATGTCCAGCATTTCAAGGAAAGACATATGAGGATTCAGTTCTTTTAAATCATAATTCACCAGCTTCCCTTCACTCTGATGGTCTTTCTGTCTCCATATTTTAAGGTGTAAATCCATAATTTCTGTGTTTTTTGTAATCTTTAATTGTGATTAAGTTTTATATCAATGGCTTCTTTTCAATATCTTCACTTCAACCACTTGGCTCTTTTAACTTTTACCTTTTTACTTCAATATTATTTATAACTTCTTACGGTTGGCTGTATTTCTTCGAAAATCAAAGGTTCTTTAATGAGTTCGGGTTCATTATTTTCACCTTTCCAAGCCCAGGCTGAAATGAATTGAAATTCAGAATCATTTCTTAAAGCTTCTCCGTCTGGAGTCTGATATTCTTCACGAAAATGTGCTCCACAAGATTCTTTTCGGGTTAAAGCATCGTAACACATCAATTCGCCGATTTCAAAATAATCAGCGACACGACCTGCTTTTTCCAATTCGGAATTCATGGTGTCACCTTGTCCTGAAACTTTTACGTCTTTGTAAAATTCCTGTTTCAGTTTTCGGATTTCTTCAATAGCGAATTTTAAACCCTCTTCATTTCTCGTTAAACCACAATAATCGTAGAGCAGTTTACCTAAGGTTTTATGAAAATAATCCACGGTTTTTGTTCCATTAATGTTGATAAAACTTTCAATCTGTTGTTTAACTTGATTTTCTGCTTTATCAAATTCAATATTTTCTGTTGAAATTTTTCCGGTATGAATTTCTTGAGATAAATAATTGGCAATCGTGTAAGGAGCAATAAAATAGCCATCAACAGAAGCCTGAAGTAACGAATTGGCTCCCAATCGATTGGCTCCATGATCAGCAAAATTAGCTTCACCCAACGCAAATAATCCTGGAATTGTTGTCATTAATTCATAATCAACCCAAAGTCCGCCCATCGAAAAATGTGCAGAAGGGGAAATCATCATTGGTTCTTCGTAAGCATTATAACCCGTGATTTTAAGATACATATCAAATAAATTTCCATATTTCTCCTGAATTTTTTCCTTTCCTTGTTCATTAATCGCTTTTGAGAAATCAAGATAGACAGCGTTTTTTAAAGGTCCGATTCCGAAACCGGCATCAATTCTTTCTTTCGCTGCTCTTGATGAAATATCTCTCGGAGCCAAGTTTCCGAAAGCAGGATATCGTCTTTCCAGATAATAATCTCTTTCATTTTCCGGAATATCATTGGGTTTTCTGGTTTCATTTTCTTTTAGAGGAACCCAAATTCTACCGTCGTTTCGTAAAGATTCAGACATCAAAGTTAGTTTTGACTGATAATCTCCAGACTGCGGTAATGAAGTAGGGTGCACCTGAATCCAGCTTGGAGATGCCATCAAAGCACCTTTTTTATGAGCCCGCCAAATTGCAGAACCATTGCAACCCATCGCCAAAGTCGATAAATAATAAATTTTTCCGTAACCTCCCGTTGCTAAAACAACAGCGTGAGCAGCATGTCTTTCAATTTCTCCTGTGTCTAAATTTCTGACGATAATTCCTCTTGCTTTTCCGTCAATCATGACTAAATCCAGCATTTCATGTCTTGAAAATAGTTGAACAGTTTTCTTTCCGACCTGTCGCATCAAAGCCTGATAAGCGCCTAAAAGCAATTGCTGTCCTGTTTGTCCTCTCGCATAAAAAGTCCTGCTTACCTGAACACCTCCGAAAGAACGGTTGTTCAAATAACCGCCATATTCTCTTCCGAAAGGAACACCTTGTGCAACTGCTTGGTCGATGAGATTTAAAGAACATTCTGCCATTCGGTAAACATTGGCTTCACGCGCTCTGAAATCTCCACCTTTTAAAGTATCGACAAACATTCTGTAAACGCTATCGCCATCATTTTTATAATTTTTGGCAGCATTTACACCACCTTGTGCAGCAACTGAATGTGCTCTTCTCGGACTATCCTGAAAACAAAATGATTTGACATTATAGCCCATTTCACCCAAAGAAGCAGCGATAGAACTTCCCGCCAAACCTGTCCCAACAACGATAACGTCTAACTTTTTTCTGTTAGCCGGATTGACGAGTTTGGCTTTCTTTTTATAATTATCCCATTTTTGTTCTAAAGAACCTTCCGGTATTTTTGAATCTAAAATCATAGTTTCTCAATTTAATTGGCGGTAAAGAATACATAAATTGGCATCAAAGCAAATCCAACACTGATGATGATTGAATAAGCAATTCCGATGGTTTTAAACCATTTTACAAACTTCGGATGATACAATCCTAAAGTTCTGACTGCGCTGTAAATACCATGAATCAAATGATAGCACAAAGCAACCATCGATAAAACGTAGATGATAACATACCACCATTCTTTAAAAACAGTCACTACCAAAATGTAGAGATCTTTATTTCCATTCTCATCCAGAGGTGGATTTCCAAATTTATAGACATACCAGAAATTCTGAAAGTGAATCACAAGGAAAATTAATAGTAATGTTCCCAGAATTCCCATATTTCGGGATGCCCATTTACTAGCTCTTCCACGTTTGTCAGTGTGATAATTTCCGCCAGATTTTTTATTTTTTAAAGTAATGATTAAACCATCCACAGCATGAAGAATAATACTTGCATATAAAATATAGGAAACCATTTTAATGACAATATTTCCAGATAGAAAATGCGAATAGGCATTAAACTGAAGATGTGCCTGCTCCTGTGGTAAAAACAGCTGAAGATTTCCCAAAAAGTGAATCAACAGAAAGAAGCTCAAGAAAAGTCCTGTAAGACACATCAGCATTTTTCTTGATAATGTAGACAGCATATTTTTTAATTTTTTTGTTAGTGAGTATGAATGTTGGAAGAGGAAAGATGGAGGTTTTATTAACAAACTTTAAATTCACTTTTCATAAACTTCCAGTCTCGTGCTTCCCGCACCCAGCCTTTTAATAATATCCCAAAATTTTCATCCAAAGTCCGCCGACTCCCATGTAGATAATCAACAAAACAATTCCTATTTCTAAACCTCTGAGCCACCAAGATTTTAAATCGACATATCCGCTTCCGAAAAATACAGGAGCCGGACCGTGACCGTAATGTGTCAATACACCATAAATTGACCCTAGAAAACCAAGCATCATTGCCAACAGCATCGGAGGAATTCCAACTGCGATACCAACACTTAATAAAGCGGCGTACATTGCTGCAACGTGAGCGGTTGCACTAGCAAAAATATAATGGCTAAAGAAATAAACAAGAATAATCACCGGAAAAGCAACTGTCCAGGTCATGTTACCGATTTTAAGTTTGATAAGATTACTAAACCAATCGATGAATCCTAGTTCGTTGAGTGAACTTGCCATCATCACCAAAACCGCAAACCAAACTATTGTGTCCCAAGCTCCTTTTTCGGATTTTACATCTTCCCAGGTTAAAACTGAGGTTAATAAAAGTAGAGTTAATCCTATGAAAGCGGTTGTGGTTGCATCAATAGAAAGCGAACCCCCAAAAATCCAAAGAGCTAATAAAATAAAGAATGCAAAAAGCATTAACCATTCGTTTTTAGAAATTGGCCCCATTTCTTTTAATTTTTGAGCAGCCATTTTCGGAGCATCACCCGTTTTCTTTAATTCAGGTGGATATAATTTGTATAAAACTAAAGGAACGACAAAGAAAGCCACCAATCCCGGAACAAAACCTGCAGCAGCCCAAGACATCCAAGTGATATTGATTCCTAAATTGGCTGCGAATTTCTGGCACATTGGGTTACTCGCTGTTCCTGTTAAAAACATAGAAGAAGCGATGAGATTCATATAATAACTATTCAAGGTCAAATAAGAACCTAACTTTCTGTGAGTTTCAGGTTTATCAGGAACCGAATCAAAACTTATCGCCATTGATTTCATAATAGGATAAATAATTCCACCGCCTCTTGCTGTATTACTAGGAATTGCAGGAGCCAGACAAACATCTGCCAAACCCAATCCGTACGCTAAACCCAAAGAACTTTTTCCGAAAACTCTGATGAATAAAAAAGCGATTCTGTTTCCCAAACCCGTTTTAATAAATCCTCTTGCGATAAAGAATGAAATCCCAATCAGCCAGATTACTTTATCTCCAAAACCGGAAAGTGCTTTTGTGATTGATTTTCCGGCATCTCCCGGAGCGACAACCTGCGTAAGAGCGGTAAATCCGATGGCCATCATACACATGGTTCCCATTGGAGCGGCTTTAAGGATAATTCCTAAAATTGTGGCTGCAAAAATTGCGAACAGATGCCACGCATTTTCGGCAACGCCTTCCGGAGCGGGAATAAACCAGATAATGAGCGCAACCGCAAATGTGATGGCGATAGCTTTAATGTTAATTTCTTTCATAATAGTTAGTTTTTACGGATTAAAATCTACTTTGGACTTGAACTATGAATAAATTATTATTGTATTGAGACGTATTTTCTACCTGATGTTTGTATTGGTCGAACTGTACTCCGAGTTGAATTCTGGCGCCATAGTTTTTCAGAAATTCAAGACCAAACATTGGCGTAATTGTTTGTCTTGGATTTGAATTTAATCTAAAATTGGTATCTAAATACTCATAACGGCAAGATAATTCAAAAGCACTTAAATTTTTGTGATTGATTTCGTATCGTAAATTAGGAAGAAAATAGGCTCCACGAATTAAATATTCGTCAGGATTTGATGGTCTTAATTCCGGCGTAACCGCAAAATATAAAGGATGGTTGGTTGCCTGTTTGGCTTCAAGTTGCATATCTAAACTCCATTTGGGATCAAACTTTATAAGAGAACTTAAGTCAATTCCTACAGCATATATTTTTTTACTTAGAACTTCACCAATACCACCATTCAGACCAAGATTTAAATTGTATTTTTTAGCTAAACCAAAAACCAGTCGTGTAGAATATTGCTTCCCATTGTCATTATCGTTTATCTGATTTTTTCCATTTCCATTAACAACAGAAACAGCATATTGAAAAGGAATTTCTCCTAATTGTAACTGTCCCGTTGCAGAAAGTCCGATCTGGAAACTCGTCCAGCCCAATTTTCCAAACTCCGTGTACTGATTTGACCAGTCCAGCGATTTGATAATATCAATGGGATAAGTTTCTTCAATCCCGAACCAAGGTCTGAATTGGCCAACAGTAAGGGCTAATTTAGGATTGAAGATATATTTTAAATAAGCATTTTCAAGAACCCTGCTTTTCGGATCATTTTTAAAATCTGCTAAGTTGGCGAGTGCCACAACCTCGGTACGTTTGCTGATCTGGGCACGAACCTGAACTCTCATATATTTCAGCATGAAATTGTTATTAGTTCCAGAACCGTCGGAATGATGAAGGCCATTAACATCAACATCTTTTGACATTCCTACGAGATACCTTGCCTGAAAAAGGCCTTTGATCTGAAGAATGGGATATTTCACATTATCTTCTTTCGATTCTGTTTGTACAGAATCCGGAATCTGTGCGATTGCATTACAGCAAAATAGTATAAAGCAGGGCAACAGACTCTTTTTAACTGAAAAAAAAGTCATATTGTTTGTGTTTTGATGTTGTTTGTTTAAGATTAATTTAATCCTAAAAATTTGAATGGTGCAGATTCTTTGAAATTAGAATTTGCTTTTCCGTTGTAAGTCTGAAAATTACTTAGATCCAATTTCATTACTTTTCCTTTCTCACTAAAATCAAATTCTTTAAGATTTACCCAAAAGGTATTGGGCGTAAAGACTGTTTCGAAATAATATACCAGATTTTTTTGGTCGGAAACTGAACGCCATCTTGTAGAAGAAATATTAGGCTCCGTTTCTGAAGAGATTCCGTAAGGGACAGAGCAGTTTCTTATAACACTGAAAACACTTGCTACAGCTGTTCTTGAGTCTGTAGTTTTGGGAATTGCATTAATGTAATATGATGCTCTCACAAAGCGGTCTGCAGCACGGTTGGTTCCCGGAAGCATTACCGTTCCTGGAATCCCTTTCCAGTAATTATTTAAAGCTAGTTGCTCGTTAAAAACAGGAGAGTTTGTCATGACGGTATATTCCGGAGAATGATGAATGATAAGTTTTCCGCCGACATATTCAAAAACAGCATTATCACCGGAAGCATCAGAAAGAGAAAGATGAACAGTGGTAAATCTCTCAGTTCCGGGAATATAATCACTCACGATAACGAATTTTTCTTTTCTGGCCTGTTCTACCGCTTCTTTTACCGTGGCAAAATTATCAAGAAAATATTGTGCCCACAATGAAATGGCAATGCCTTTTTTCTTTCCTTTAGAATTGAATTTCGGATATTCAGATTCACCCAGCCAAAGAAGATTAGCAACTAGACCTTTTTCATTCATACCGTCTGAAGAAGCAATATCCCAAGAAGTACTGACAACACTTCCATATTTAGATTTCCATTTTTCGGAGAGTACTCCAACTTCGCCTGAGCGTTCAATACCTCTTGGTAATATCCAAAGATTAGCAGGTATCTCATCGCGCCAACCCATAGACCTGGCTGTAATAACAGTATTTTCAGGACCCTTATAAACTACCCTTGTGCAAGCAGATAATAAGTTGTGAGACATAAATGTAAAAGTTAAGATAACAGATAAAAGAATTTTTTTCATGGTAATATTTTGAGGGATTAAACTGTAATTCAGAGGTATTTGTGAATGGAGTCAATATTAGTTTTTTTTAATTTCAAAATAGAAATATCGGTAGATAAATATAGGAAATTTATTTGTAATCTTGGTGGATTAAAAGAAGTAAACTCCGCCAACAATTTCAAAAAAACCAATTATTAACGGATAAATCTTGGTATAGCTATAAAAAGTCCACATAATGTTGTGTTCTTCTGATAGATTAACATTTTTAGAATTTAATTTGCTAGGTTTTCAAATTGTAAAGGTTTCCTGATTTCGTAGATAATCATTGAGCCTGAAGCAGTGAAGATTATAATTCAATAAATTAAATATAAGAGTTTTTCTTTGGCAGTTATTAAAGTTTTAAATTAATGGAAATGTAGAATTATAAGGCATTCAGAGGTGAATTTCTAGTTTTTGAAATTTTACAGCAGATTTTAATACCTGCTCATTATGTTTTACTTAATTGCTTTTTCTTTCTCTGTTTTCCAAAATGGCTTTGTCCGTAAGTTTTCTATAGGTAGATTACGTGTTTTTTTTAAATAATTATGTAGGGTAATACATGTTTCGGGATGTCCAAAAATATAGGCAATTGTGTTTTCTAGATTTGTTGGCAAACGATCTTTTATCATATTCAGAATTGTATATTCAGATACAGGATTAACAGTATAATATTCAAATGGATAACTTTGGTCTATGTCGGGGAAAATATCTGCCGGTTTTGCAGAGTAAATAAAGCTGAAAATATTTTTATTAAAAGGCAGATTTCGGTTTATTTCATACAAATGAGATAGTGAAGTAATATCGCCAATCAGCAAATAATTTTCGGCACTGTCATTCACCAAAAGTTTTCCTCTTGGCGGTTTGAAATAAATTTTATCACCTTGTTGTAATGTTTTTATCCATTCGGCTCCTATTCCTTTTGAGAAAGTACAAATTGCAAAATCGGCAATTTGATAGACAGCTTCGTAGTTCCAAAATGAATATTTTCGGTCTTCGCAATCAACCTGAGTGAAAGGATTACCAATAAATATATCTACCGTATAACCTGCAACATATTCCATCTGAGAAAAGTCATCGCTTTGTATTTTTAAATAAAATGTGTGATTTGCAATTTGCTTTTTTTCTAAAACAATTCCGCTCTGTATAATTTGGTTTTCCCTTTTATTGCTCATAAATTTTATATTTTATGAATGCAAATTTGAGAATGTTCAGAAGCTTAACCTTTGATATAGATCAAAAAAAAGAAATTAAATCTTAGATTTTAAACGGCTTAAAGTTTCTTGTGAAATATTAAGATAAGAAGCCACCATTTTATTGGGTAAACGTCTTGCTATAATTGGATTTTCGTTGAGAAGTTGACGGTATTTTTCTACTGCATCCTGCATAAGAAAAGACATCAACCGTTTGGTATTGGTAACGTATGCTATTTCTAAATATCTGCGGTAGAATTTTTCCCATTGAGGAATAATCTCCAGCAAATGATAAAAATCCTTATGAGTGATATAAAGTAATTCTGTTTCTTCTATAGCCTGGATGAATTCCTCAGATGGTTCGCTTGTTATAAAACTCACCAAAGCAGTTGCAAACTGATTTTCAAAAGCAAAATAGCGCGTTGCATCTTGCCCGTCTTCATTAATGAAAAATATGCGTAAACAACCTTTACCAACGAAGAATGTCCGTTGGCTGGTTTGTCCCTGTGTGAGAAGAAGCTCATTTTTTTTAAGTGTTAATGGCTTAAAATAAGATAAGATTTTGGCTATATCTTCTTCGGTAACATTAATGGTATTTTCTATGTAAGTTATTAGTTGCTCGTTCATTCATTGTTTGATGTAGTCGCAGATAAATTTACGATAATAAATAATATCCTTTATGCTTAAAATGACTCGTTTATTTTGTTCTGCAAAATTCCTTTTCCGACCCTGTTTTTGTTGTCTGTTCCCGAAAAATAATTACACTTTTATTTTCTAATATCATCTTTTACAGTTACTTTTTCTGCAAGTTTTCTTGCATTAGGAATAATGATGAAAGCCGAAACATACGCTACGGGAAGCATTACACTCCAAGCTTTTAGAAATTTTAAGAACCAGTCTTCGCCAAAACCATAGTTTCTCATAAGACCTACAAATGCCATAATTAAAGTCATCGGAATTACAACAAAGGCTGTATTGATGTACTTGTAATACTTTTTTTCCATTTTTAAAATATTTAAAATTAATAATGGTGCAAAGATGCAATCGTCATTAATCTTAAAGTTTGACATAAGTCAAAAAAAGAAATTTTTATTATTTTTTAATAAGCATGGCGTTGTTAGTTTGAAAAGTAATCGAAGAATATATTTAATATTTTTTTCATCAGATTTTATTTTTTTGATAAGCTTCAAATATATTATTAGAAAACCTTGAGCAAGAAACATTTACTATAAAACCAATAAAGTTTTAATAAACAGTGATATTTATTAAATTTAGATTTAGTAAAATTGAGTTTATTTCAAGTTTCAAAAAACAAAGTCGACGCTTAAAAGTTATTGATACTAAAAAGTAGAGTAGCACAACATACTTTTAATCCGTTACTTTGCCAATCCAATTTTAGTAAATACTCAACTTCTGAATTTGGTGATCAAACTCGCTAATAATTTTTGAAAGTTGTAAATGTAATTCTGATTTATTTATTTCTAAAGAAGTAAGCATTGAGTTTTCAAATTCCTTTTTATTATAAAACCTAGGCCAAAAAATAGTTTCGTAATAATAATGCCATAATTTTTGTATAGATGATTGGTTCTCGAACGTTAATAAAAAGTTGTTTTTTTCGTCTTGCCTTGCATAATCTCCAAAAAGATTAATATAATTGGTGAAAAGCTCTATAACATCAATTGAAAAGCTGTTTTGCTCGATTTGATTCAGAAGAAATTTTATATCATATAAATTGTCTTCAGTTGATTCGTTATTAATTTCGCGATCTAGCCAAGAAATTATTCTTTCATAATTTTCAATTTCATTTTTCTTATTGACAATTTCATGTTCAATATTTTCTATTTTTTTTGATGAGAAAATTTTACCATTTTCAAAAGTTAATAACTTATCTGTACTTTCTGAATCACTATCAGTAAACCAAATTATATAAATTCCGTCAACAAAGTTTGGCGAAATATACTTAATTATCCAAGCTGTAAATTTCTCATCTAAGTTATTTTGAAGTATTGTTGTCATCAATTTTTAGCTAAATTTTTCGGATTTACATTCGGAATTAAAATTAATTAAAAAGAATTGCCTCTCAATAACGGGTATACACCTTTTTTTGGAGAGAAGTTTATTCAGTGATTGTTTGTTTAATTTTATTACTCCATATTACAGCATAGTTGTCTGCAAAATCTTCAACTTTTTTTAAGTTTGCTTTACTCCAATGTCTTTGATAAATGTAATCAACACAATGTCCAATTTCATGTAAAAGCAGTTTTTCAAGATAATATTTTTTATAACTTTCATTTGTCCATTGCAAATACCATCCATTTTTATCATGATGTAAATCTGTACAATATTGCTTATAAAAACTTAGTTGTTTTGATGTGGGTTTAGCCTGCCCGAAAAGCATTTTATTATTTGTTGGAACAGCGTAGAGTTTTATGAGGTATACTTTACTTCCGCAAATAAATTCTCCTTGCACAGTTTCTCCTTTAAGAAATTCAGATTTTTTAACTTTGTCGAGCCAAATATGTGTTAAATATTTAGTGTGTTGAATCGGAAGTTTTTTAAGAGTTTCTTTAATTTCGGTAATTGTGACAGGGAAATAAAAATCTCTTGAAGTATTTTCGACAATGAAAATTGGGGTTTCTTGTCCGTCAATTGACGATAAAAGATTATGCTGTCTTTTAAAAATTCCGTCAGCACATTTTAGCCGCATTCTTCCACCGTGAATGTCGCCAAACTTTCTGTTTTTTTTCCAAGCTGTTTCTTTACGATTTTGATTCATATGCTTGTTTGTTAAACTTGCCACCAAAGGAATTGTAGCGTAGATAATATTTTTTCAATGAAGCCAAGATAAACAAAAATGAAAAAATATTATTAGATTTTCTCTTCTATTTTTGTAAATCTTTTAATGTCAATTCAGCAATATCTTTAACAATTTGAGTGGGTGAATTACAGTCACAATTACTAAATCCTAAGACATAAATATCTTCACTTGGAATATAAACTCCCATAGATTTGAAACCAAAAATACTTCCACCGTGTTCACGGGTCGGGATACCGTTTATGTTTTTCAAATGCCATCCGTATCCATATTCAATTTCTCCTCCATTATTCAGTTTGTATTTTGCGAACGCTTTTGCTATTTCTTTTTTGTTCAGTAACAGATTTTGGTTTAATGAATTTTGCCATTTCAACATATCTTCCAAAGTAGACATTAAAGAACCGGAAGCATACGGAACGCTAAAGCTAATCATCGATTTGTTTACATAACCATAGCTTTTTTGATGGTATCCATAAGCCCTGTTTTTTATTACTTTTCGATCAGTTGCATAATAAGAATTATTCATCTCGATTTTATCAAAAATATGCGACTTGATGAAGTCTTCATACGTTTCTCCCGAAACCAGCTCAATAAGGTATCCTAAAACAATATAGCCGGAATTATTGTATTCAAACTTTTCTCCCGGCTGAAAATCTGCTGGTTCATTTTTGAAGAAATCAACCATCATTTTTGGGGTCATTTCTTTTTGGGCAATTTCAGAAAGACCTTTTGTCTTTGTAAAATCTTTAATGCCGGAAGTATGTGTTAAGAGATGATGAATACTAATTTTGTTACCATTGGGATAATCCGGGATATATTTAGAAATATAATTGGAGGTATTGAGTTTTCCTTCCTGTTCAAGCAATAATATCGCTATAGCCGTAAACTGTTTTGTCATGGATCCGATTTGGAAAACATTGTTGGGCTGCAATTCTACATTCAATTCTACATTTGCCAATCCAAATGCTTTCTCATAAATGAGTTTTCCTTTTTTTGAAATTAAAAATACACCGCCTGGTCCATCTTTTTCGTTAAATTCTTTTTTAATAATGGTATCTACTTTTTCTAAAAAACTTTGAGCACAAAGAAAATTCGTTAATAGGATAAAGGATAAAGTTAAAAGTGATTTTTTCATGGTTTATTGTTTTATACAATGCAAAGATATATTTTTTACTCAATACAGTGTTATGCAAAGTACTAAAATTTTTTTAACAATAAACTTTTGATTGATCAGTAAATTTTGGGCTTCAGTTTTTATTTAAGTTTTATTATCTTTTCTAAAAGAGGAGGAAGTTTTGTTTCAGGATTAATTTGATCATTATTCCAAAAGCTCATTACACAGCTTATATTTTTATTTCTTACATTTTCAGCAACATAATATACGGTTAGATTTTTTCCGCCCGACATTCCTGCCAAAGCAGAAGTAGCTCCTGCAAAATCATAAATCACTTTTTTGGCTTTAGTTTGTACTCCTTCAAACTCTATATCAACGGTTTCTTCTGAAGTTACTTTTCCACCATTTTTAGATTTCGTAATATTTAGTTGATTCTCAATAGCTTCTTTAGCACTCTCTAAATTTCTATGAACAGACCAATTCATTTCTCCCAAATAAGGACATTGAACGGTGTTGAGAAAAGTCCAATAACAGCTGTTGTCAAGATCTATTTTTCTTCCGGCAAAATTGATTGAAGTGATTTTCATCGGAACAAAATTTTCTTCAGGAATTTTCTTTTCGATGATTAAGTTGACCATTTTCTCTTCTGTTTCTTTATCTGTTTTCCCATTTTTAATAAACCAAACTACAGAAATTGTTTTGTCTGGATTTTCAACAAAATAGTAATTATTGGTTTGGAAATTATTGTCAGATATTTTTTGCTGTTTAGTGATAAATAAATTGTTGAAGTTGATTTGATTGTCTTTTATTTTAACATCCGAGTCTGTAATTTGATGTTTCCTGAAAACTTTTTTCAAACCTTTTTCATCAAAAGAATTATTAAACTTTTCACTGGTGATACTGTAAGCATCAATGTTGTACCAGATTTTCCCGTTGTTATTCAGAGCAGAAAGTCTTTCAAGAATATTGTTTTCCTGGGAAAAACAAATTGAAAATAGGAGGATGAAAAAAAGGTTTAATGCTTTCATTTTAAAAGTTTTTATAATTATAACTAATGTTTTAGTATTTTGCTTTTGGTAAGTTTGCAAAACAGAAACGTTAATCTAAAATACAAAATTCCAAGAAAAGAGATATATTTAAATTGTTATAAGCCATTTTTTTACTTTTCAATCGTCCGCAATGCTTTTTTTATAATGTAAGCTGTTTCTTTTGTTGGGCTTTCTTCCTTCCATTTTTCGCAAAGTGTTTTCACAAAATCGGGTTGTGTTTTGCTTGCATCGTTCAGCCAATTACCGACGCTGTCTTGTACGTATTTTGCTTTGTCAGATTTCATAGGTTCTAAAATTACCAAACCCAGTTCAGGATTTTGTTTCAGTTCTTCAATATGTTCACACCAAACACCTCTCGGTCGGGTTGCTTCGCTTGCAAAACGTCTCACGTTTTCGTCTGTATGATTGGTCCAACCCGATAATATTTCAATACTTTTTGTTAGTTTTTTTGTAATGCTTGATCTTACCGCTAACCAACAGATTTCTCTTACCCCAAAATGTTTATCAGCGGAAAAACGTTGAATCTGAGCAAGTTTTTGAGTGATATTTAATGCTTGGTTTTTACCAATCGTGTAAGTTGCCCAACAGCGAATTAAATCAGATGTATGATTGGTAATAATTGTCAGTATTTCAGTATCATTATTTTTCAATGATTGCTCAAAAAGTCCTGTTCCAATTGCTTCGTTAATGGTGTTTACAGTTTGCTTTTTAAGATTTTTAATGTCAGTTAAAATGGGTTGTAAATATTGTATTCTGTTAAATTGTTTCAATAAATTTTCTAATAAAAGCAGTTGATCAACGGCCAACCATTCAACTAAATTTGCCGTTTCAATTTCTCCATGATTCAACTGTTCCAAAATTTCTTTGGGAATGTCTTTTGCAGATCGAGAGCCTTTACGTTTTATTTCTGTCATAACAACTGTCGTATTTCGTCAATATTAAGTTTTTTACACCCACAAATTTATAGAATGTATTCATATCTTATATTATGGTTAATTTTGCAAATCTCTAAAAGCTTTTTAATATCGACAATACCGCATATTTTCAGCACATAGGGATAAAAAAGTCAATAATATGAAAACAGAGGAGAGAGCGGCAGAAAATAAAATTTGTCCACTGGAAATTGCTGTAAATTCGATTAGCGGAAAATGGAAAATCCCAATAGTCTGGCAAATTAATGAAGGTAAAAAACGACCAAGTGAATTTTTGAGAGGAATTGCTAATGTTGACAGGCGGGTTTTAAACCAACAGCTCAGTGAAATGATTGAAGACGGAATTTTAACAAAGGAAAGCTTCAACGAACTGCCACCAAGAGTGGAATATTCTTTAACTGAAATTGGCAAAAAATTAGTCGAAATTCTTTGGCAATTAAACGATTGGGGAAAATTATTAATTCCAGAAAAAATAATTAATTCTTAGTTTGAAAATCGAAACAAACCAATATTAGCTGCAGCATTTTTATTCCAGTCTAATTATTCAAATTCATTTTTCTATTTTCAAAATATTTTAAGGCACATATCTTGATTTGTAGTCATTAAAATAATATTATCATGAACATTAAAAGAATTTTCGGAACTATTCTTACAATATTGGGAATTGTTGGTTTGCTTTATACAGGATACGAATTAATCAATAAAAGTACCGCTTACACAACACTTGCAGTTGCGGGAATAATTGGGCTTATTTTCTTTTTCTCCGGAATAAGTCTTGTGAAAAATACGAAAGACGAAGGTTAATTTTACATCGCTAATATTTATAGTTTTTATTTAACAAGAAAAAATGTAAAAACTAATAACTTAGCTTTCATAAAGGATTATGCATGCTAACATATTCAATTCATAAAAAACGATAACGAAAAACATATTTTAAATTTGGAAAAATTATTTAATCAATAACTCAATTTTAGTTATAATTTTGAAGTTTATAATTTACACGATTGAATACTATTTTAATTATCGACGACGAGGCAAAAATAAGATCGCTTCTCTCAAGAATCATTGCCCTTGAAGGTTTTGAAGTTTTCGAAGCGAGCAATCTGAAGAGTGGATTAAAGAAATTAGAAACCTCAGAGATTGATATTGTCATCTGCGATGTTAAGCTACCTGACGGAAACGGAGTGGAATTCTCAAAAATTATTAAAGATAAATTTCCTACCGTAGAAATTATTCTCTTAACAGCTTTTGGAAACATTCCCGACGGCGTTCTGGCGATTAAAAATGGGGCTTTTGATTACATTACAAAAGGTGACGACAATACCAGAATTCTTCCTCTTATTTATAAAGCAGCAGAAAAAGTTGCACTTAACAAACGCGTTCTGCATTTGGAAAAGCAGCTCAACAGGAAGCAGTCTTTCGATAGCATTATAGGAAAATCATCAGCAATCACCACAGTGGTAGATTCTGCAAGAAAAGTAGCTACTACCGATGCTACCGTTCTATTGACTGGCGAAACGGGCACAGGTAAAGAGGTTTTTGCCCAGGCGATTCATCACGCAAGCAACAGAAATAAAAATAATTTCATTGCCATCAACTGTTCAGCATTCGGAAAAGATTTGTTGGAAAATGAACTGTTTGGTCACAAAGCCGGCGCTTTTACCGGCGCATTGAAAGACAGCAAAGGTATCTTTGAAGAAGCCAATCTGGGAACGGTTTTTCTCGATGAAATCGGTGAGATGCCTCTAGATTTGCAGGCGAAACTGTTGCGTGTTTTAGAATCAGGAGAATTTCTGAAAGTAGGAGACAGTAAGCCTATTAAAACCGATGTGAGAATCATTGCAGCCACAAACAGAGATCTTGAAACTGAAATTGAGAAAGGGAATTTCCGTGAAGACTTATATTATAGAATTAATATTTTCCAGATTAAACTTCCTTCATTAAGAGAAAGAGTAGCTGATATTGAATTGTTGATTCAATTTTTTCTCAAAAGTTTTTCGCTTAAAACCGGAAAAAATATCAGTTCCGTCTCTCCGGATTATTTAAAAGCCTTAAAAAATCATCCTTGGAAAGGTAATATTCGTGAGCTTCGAAATGTGATTGAGCGAAGTGTTATTCTCACAGATTCACCTGAATTAGAAATAGATAGCCTTCCTTTAGATATTTCGGTTTATAACAACGAGATAGATTCGTCTCAAACCAAAATGATGTCTGCTTTCTCTATGGCGAGTGCCGAGAAAATGCAGATCCAGAAAGTTCTGAATCATACCAAAGGCAATAAAGCCGAAGCTGCCCGCTTACTCGAGATTGGCATTGCCACTCTATACAGAAAAGTGGAAGAGTACAAAATTTCTTAGAAATAATTCCATTCTGATAACGACCCTATCATTTTGATAGGGTTTTTTGCATTTTGAAATATTTTAAATTTGTTTAAATAATTGTTTTTCAATTGGTTATTTGTTTTTGCTCTTCAAGGGAACAAATCTTGGCATTAAAGATTCAAAACAAATTAAAAATGAATCATACAGATGCTGTAAGAGAAATCGTAAAAATCATCCCTGAATCTCAGGAAGATTTTAAAGAATCTTACAAAACAAAAACTCCGTTTATGGTGATCAGTATTTTCACCAAACAAATCAAAAAACTGATTAAAAATCATGATCAGAAAATTCTGATGAAGTCGATTACCAAGATGAATCAGCTTTACAACAAAGGAGATCAGGCATTAAAGAACGCCATTGAAAACATTTTCATTTATTCTTTAGACAGTCTTACGTTTTGTTGTGAACCTTCATACAAAGATTTGATTTTTTCTAAAATGTCACCAAGTCTACAAAATAACTACTTACGTCAGGTGTATAAATCAGGAATTTAAAAATTTTAAAGAAATGAAATCGCCATGATTTGGAAATACAAAATTGTATTGAAGGTTCAGCGATTGCATGTGACCTTTAAAAAAACAATAAAAATCTACATATGAAATCAAAAATCAGAAAAATAGGAGACTGGAAACTTCTGAAGTCTACCCGTGAAAAGCATAATCTCGAAGTGATCACCATCAACATTGCTGTAATCCTTGGCGTGTTTGTAGCTGCTGCAATTCTGCAGGTTAATTAAAATTACATAAGATGATAACAATTATTCTATTAATCACGGCAGTAGTTTTATTCATTTTGTTTTACCGTCTTGTTGAATATTTCGACAAAATCTAAAATGTTAAACAAAATAAACAGATTCACCGCTGTAGAATATCTGAAAGTGTTTTTTCCGTCGGTTCGAAGAGAGATTGTTACACTTTCTGAGCAAAACAATTTTCCGGGAGTCATGCAGGTGATGATTGATGATATGAAAATAGATACGCAAAAATCAAACGTACAGAAAATTAATATTTCAATCAAAAGAATGTACTGGATTTACAAAAACGGAAATTCTTACATCAGATACATTATAGAGAATCTCTTTATACGCTCATTTTCAAGTCTGAGGAAAAATCTAAAACCGCAACAGTGGAGATTTCTGTATCAGGAAATCCCAAACGATTTTAGAATGGTATACAGCGAACAAACAAAAAAAGATCAAGATCTAAAATTCTAAAAATGACCCTACTATTTTTTATATCAATAGCCATATTCATTTATATCTGCTATGTGCTCGTAAAGCCGGAAAAATTTTAAAACCAATTAATAAGCAAATGAACCGTAAGATCATACATCAAATAAAAGAATGGGGAATTCTGATTTTTTGGATCAGCTTCATCATCGCTTTTTTGTATCTGGTGATTACCGTAAAAGAATTTGCACTAATTCATTAAACAAACTATGAACACTGAAATTTTAGGCGTTATAGCGATGTTTGTCATAACATTGCTGTTAGCGATACCTTTTGGAAAGTATATTTCAAAAGTTTACACAGGAGAAAAAACATTTCTGGATCCTGTTTTCAAACCCGTAGAAAGATTTTTCTACAAAATATCAGGAATCGATCCTGATCATGAAATGAACTGGAAACAGCACCTGATCGCACTTTTAACCATCAACTTTTTATGGTTTTTCATAAGTATGCTCGTTCTGATGAATATGAGCTGGCTGCCGCTTAATCCGGACGGAAATCCGGATATGTCGCCGGATCTGGCATTTAATACAACCATTTCTTTCTTAGTCAATTGTAATCTACAACATTACTCAGGTGAAACAGGATTAAGTTATCTCGGACAGATGTGGTTGATGTTTCTTCAATTTGTTTCCGCCGCAACAGGGATCGCAGCAGCAATTGTTGTATTCAAAGCTTTCCGCGAAAAAACAACCGAAAAACTAGGTAATTTTTATGATTATTTGCTAAAATCGATCACAAGAATTTTGCTGCCTCTTTCATTCTTAATGGGTTTGGTATTGGTTTTTCAGGGGATGCCAATGACGTTTGAAGGAAAAGATAAAATGATTACACTAGAAGGTAAAAATGTAGATGTTTCTACAGGACCTGTTGCTGCTTTTGTGCCTATAAAACATATAGGAACGAATGGCGGTGGATTTTTTGGAGTAAATTCAGCTCATCCGTTAGAGAATCCTAACTATTTTACCAATATGGTAGAAATGGTTTCACAGTTAATAATTCCGATGGCAATGGTTTTTGCTTTTGGTTATTTCATCAGAAGAAAGAAATTTGGATACATGATTTTTGGAGTCATGACCATCGGATTTCTATTACTTGCAGTACCTACAGTTGTTATGGAGATGAACGGAAATCCCGCCATCAGCCAAATGGGGATTGATCAGTCACTGGGCGCAATGGAAGGTAAAGAAGTTCGTTTCGGAGCTGCCGCTTCAGGTTTTTGGAGTATTGTAACCACAGTAATTTCTACGGGTTCAGTCAACTCAATGCACGACAGTGCAATGCCACTTTCCGGGATGACGCAAATGCTTTCAATGATGGTCAATGCTTTCTATGGAGGTGATGGAGTAGGTATCTTAAATATTTTTATCTATATCATTCTGGCAGTTTTCATCAGCGGATTGATGGTCGGCCGTACTCCGGAATTTATGGGTAAAAAAATTGAAGCACGTGAAATGAAAATTGCGATGATCATCGCATTACTTCATCCGTTTCTTATTTTGGTAGGGGCAGCAATAGCTACTTATTTTCCGGAAGTTGGTACTTCCACACTCAATAATCCTGGATTCCACGGTTTCAGCGAAGTGCTTTATGAATATACTTCTTCAGCAGCCAACAACGGAAGCGGTTTTGAAGGATTGGGTGATAATAATCTATTTTGGAATATTTCCACAGGAATTGTATTGCTTCTTGGTCGTTTCTTACCAATTATTGGTCCTTTAGCGATTGCAGGATTATTAGCTCAGAAGAAATACATACCTGAAGGAGAAGGAACGCTGAAAACAGATACTTCAACATTTGGATTGATGACTTTTGCAGTGATTGCAATTATTGCAGCATTATCATTCTTCCCGGCATTGGCATTGGGTCCGATTGCAGAATATTTTTCAATGAAAATCTAAATAAAAGAAATTAAAATGACTCAAAATAAATCTTTGTTTCAAAAAGAATTGGTTCAGGAAGCATTGAAACAGTCTTTTGTGAAACTGAATCCGAAACTGATGTTTAAAAATCCCGTCATGTTTCTTGTATGGCTCGGTACATTGGTGATGTTTTTTGTAAGCGTCTGGACTTTGACAGGAGAGAAATCTCAGGGAAGTTTTGCTTACAATTTCACGGTATTCATCATTCTTTTACTCACCGTTCTGTTTGGGAATTTTGCCGAAGCAATTGCCGAAGCAAGGGGGAAAGCTCAGGCAGACAGTCTTCGTAAAACAAGAGAAGAAACGCCTGCAAAACTGCAAAATGGCGAAACAATTTCTTCATCTAAATTACAGAAAGGTGACATTTTCGTCTGTGAAGCAGGAGATATTATTCCTTCTGACGGAGAGATCATCGAAGGGCTTGCAACAATTGATGAAAGTGCGATTACCGGAGAATCTGCTCCTGTCATTCGTGAATCTGGAGGTGATAAAAGTTCTGTAACAGGAGGAACAAAAGTTTTGTCGGATAAAATTGTTGTACAAGTGACAACGCAACCAGGTGAAAGCTTTTTAGATAAAATGATTGCTTTGGTAGAAGGTGCTTCAAGACAGAAAACACCGAACGAAATTGCATTAACGATTTTACTGGCAGGTTTTACATTGGTTTTTATCATCGTTTGTGTGACTTTAAAACCGTTTGCGGATTATTCTAATGTAACAATCACCATTGCATCATTTATCTCACTTTTTGTTTGTTTAATTCCTACTACTATTGGCGGATTATTATCAGCGATTGGTATTGCCGGGATGGACAGAGCATTGCGTGCCAACGTTATCACAAAAAGCGGTAGAGCAGTGGAGACGGCTGGAGATATCGATGTTTTACTTTTAGATAAAACGGGGACAATCACCATCGGAAACCGTAAGGCAACAAGTTTTTATCCTGCTAATAAAGTTGATGAAAAGCAATTAATTAAAGCGGCAGTTTTAAGTTCAATGGCGGATGAAACTCCAGAAGGTAAATCAATTATAGAGCTGGCGGGAATCAATCCGTTGAGCTATGAAATTAGTAATCCTCTGTTTATCAAATTTACTGCAGAAACCAGAAGTTCAGGGATTGATTACGACGGAAATCGTATCCGAAAAGGAGCAACCGACGCCATCCGAAAAATATCGGAAGCTGCTGGGAATGTTTTTCCACAGGAAATAGATTTAAAAGTTAAAGAAATTTCTCAGAACGGAGGAACTCCATTGGTAGTTTCAGAAAATGAAAAAGTTTTGGGAGTGATTGAACTTCAGGATATCATCAAACCCGGAATCAGCGAACGTTTTGATCGTTTAAGAAAAATGGGTATTAAAACAGTTATGGTCACCGGTGACAATCCACTGACTGCAAAATTTATTGCTGAAAAAGCTGGCGTTGACGATTTTATCGCCGAAGCAAAACCGGAAGATAAAATGAACTACATCAAAAAAGAACAGCAGGAAGGTCGTCTGGTCGCGATGATGGGTGACGGTACCAATGATGCGCCGGCATTGGCTCAGGCAGACGTGGGTGTTGCTATGAACAGCGGAACTCAGGCTGCAAAAGAAGCTGGAAATATGGTTGATTTAGATAATGATCCGACAAAATTAATAGAAGTTGTCGAAATTGGTAAACAGCTGCTGATGACAAGAGGTACGCTGACTACATTCAGTATCGCCAATGATGTTGCAAAATATTTTGCCATTATTCCGGCATTGTTTATCACTGCAATTCCTGCTTTGCAAGGTCTAAATATCATGAATCTTCACAGTCCGGAAAGTGCAATTTTATCTGCGGTCATCTTCAACGCGATTATCATTCCGATATTGATACCGTTGGCATTGAAAGGGGTTGCTTATAAACCAATCGGCGCATCGGCGTTGTTGAGAAGAAATTTATTTATCTTCGGATTAGGAGGAGTCATTATTCCTTTTATCGGAATTAAAATTATAGACATTATCGTATCCTTATTTTTCTAAATATCTAAAAGGCAAGGCAGGGAGAAAATTTCATCAAATTACTTTTCGTCAAATATCTATCTCAATTCTTCCTGCATTTGTCTTTATTAAATTACCATCAAAATGAAAAAACATATTTTACCAGCAATCAAACTGACCGCTTTGTGCATCGTTTTTCTTACCATTGTTTATCCGATATCCATCTGGGGAATTGCTCAGCTTTCGCCTAATCAGGGAAAAGGAGATTTGATTAAACATAATAATAAAACCTATTACGCCAATATAGGACAGTCGTTCACCAGTGACCAATATTTCAATTCTCGTCCTTCGGCGGTTGATTACAATGCTGCAGGTTCTGGAGGAAGCAACAAAGGTCCATCGAATGAAGAGTATTTAAAACAGGTTGAAGCTCGTATCGATACGATTTTGATGAAAAATCCGGAAATTAAAAAGTCAGATATCCCGGCAGACTTGGTTACAGCGAGCGGAAGCGGATTAGATCCAAATTTTTCTGTGCAGGCTGCGAAAGTTCAGGTAAAGAGAATTGCTAAAATCAGAAATATTGATGAAGTGAAAATCAATAATTTGATTACTCAACATACAGAAAAACCTTTGGTTGGACTATTTGGTCCTGAAAAAATCAATGTTCTAAAATTGAATATCGCACTTGACCAGTTAAGTGGAAAGTAAAATTTAAAATCAATATTTATCATCGTAGGTTTTATTTTTTTAATAAAATCCCATCTTTTTCTTAAATTTAAATTAAATGAAAAAAATACTATTTGCTTTGTTAGCCGTATGCGGAATCACTGCATCTGCTCAAAACGATTCTATCACCAAACCTCTTACCGTAAGCGGATATGCTGAGGTTTATTACACGGCAGATTTTAATAATCCGAAAAATAACAACCGTCCCGGATTCGTATACAGTCACAATCGAAATAATGAAGTAAACGTCAATTTAGCGTTTGTAAAAACAGCATACAATACTGAAAAAGTGAGAGCCAATCTTGCTTTAGCAGTCGGAACCTACATGAATGCCAATTACGCAGCGGAACAGGGTGTTATGAAAAATATTTACGAAGCCAATGTAGGTTTGAAAATATCCAAAAAACATAATTTGTGGATTGATGCAGGTATTTTCCCATCCCATTTGGGTTTTGAAAGTGCTGTCGGAAAAGATAACTGGACGCTTACCCGAAGTCTTTTTGCAGACAACTCTCCTTATTTTGAGACAGGAGCAAAAATTTCCTACACTTCAGAAAGTGGGAAATGGTTTGTAAGTGGTTTGGTACTCAACGGTTGGCAACGTATTCAGAAAGTTGATGGCAATTCTACGCCCGCATTCGGACATCAGTTGACATTTAAACCCAATGAGAAACTGACGATTAACAGCAGTTCTTTTATTGGAAATGATAAATCGGATAGCATCCGACAGATGCGATATTTTCATAATCTTTATGCAGTGTATCAAATCAATAAAAAGTTTGGAGTTACTGCAGGTTTTGACATCGGAGCCGAACAAAAAGCAAAAGGAAGCGACCAATATAATATTTGGTACACACCCGTTTTAATTGCAAAATACAATGCTACAGATAAATTGAGTTTTACAGCAAGAGGAGAATATTATCAGGATGAAAAAGGGGTGATCATTTCTACAGGTACAGAAAATGGTTTTAAAACTTTCGGATATTCTTTCAATGTTGATTATCAGATTTTACCCAATCTTGTATGGCGAACAGAAATTAGAAATTTAAAAAGTAAAGATGCTATCTTTATGAACAGAACTGATGAGTTTAATAAAAATAGTCTGACGGCAACGACAGCATTGGCCATTTCATTTTAGTAATTAGTATGTATACTTAAATAAAAGTTGGGCATTATTTAGATGCCATCGAGTAATTCATATTTAATTATAATTTGTATTTCCTCGCTAAATGAAATGCCATTGTCTATCTTAAAAAAGTATTTACTGTAAAAGCCTTTGTTTTACCTAGCGAATAAAAAACGCAAGGCTAGACAAAGGAATTGAGAAAAATAGTGAAAAAATAAGTGAAACGAAGCCGTTTCACTTATTTTCGAAAGACAAAGATTTAAAACTATATAGCAGTTATCCAAGTGTAATTTAAAAAATCTTAATGGTTTAAAATTTTTTTATAATCGTCCTTAAATAATCATTTCTATAAATGAACGAATCAAGAAAATCCGCAGAAGAATTTCTGCATCTCATCAACAGTTCAAAACGGGGTAAACTGAAAATTTATATCGGGATGAGTGCGGGCGTAGGAAAAACCTACAGAATGCTGCAGGAAGCCCACGTACTCCTTCAAAACGGAATAGATGTAAAGATAGGCTACGTGGAAACGCACAATCGTAAGGAAACGCACAATTTGCTGGAAGGTCTTCCCGTTATTCCCAGAAGAAAATTATTTTATAAAGGAAAAGAGCTTGAAGAGCTTGATGTTCCTGCGATTATTGTGCTACGTCCGGAAATCGTGATTATTGACGAATTGGCTCACACCAATATCGAAGGAAGCAAAAATAAAAAAAGATGGCAAGATGTTTTTGAGATTTTGGATGCCGGAATTAATGTCATCAGTGCCGTCAACATTCAGCATTTGGAAAGTCTCAACGATGAAGTAAAAGCGGTAACCGGAATTGAAGTTGCTGAAAGAATTCCAGATACGGTTTTGGCTTCGGCGGATGAGGTCGTCAATATTGACCTTACTGCGGACGAATTGATTTTAAGATTAAAAGAAGGGAAGATTTACGACCAAAGTAAAATACCCTCTGCACTCAATAATTTTTTTAAAAACGAAAACATTCTTCAGCTTCGTGAGTTGGCGCTGAAAGAAGTGGCATCGCAGGTTACAAGGAAAGTTGAAACGGAAGTCATCACCGGAAAAACTTTAAGGAAAGAAAAATTCCTAGCGTGCATCAGTTCAAATGAAACGACTGCTAAAAATGTCATCAGAAAAACGGCAAGACTGGCAAGTTACTACAATAGCCAATGGTTTTTACTATATGTTCAGGTTCCTCGGGAATCGGCTGATAGAATTGCTCTTAACAAACAAAGACATTTGATTAATAATTTTAAACTGGCTACTGAATTAGGCGCAGAAATCATAAAAATTCAAAGTAAAAATATTGCAATGACGATTATGGAGCAATGCGAAGAGCGTAAAATCACAACAGTATGCATCGGCAAACCGCATTTGGATATCTGGAGAATTATTTTGGCTACAGATACTTTTAATTCCTTACTCAAAAGACTGTCAAAACAGAACGTAGATTTAGTAATTTTGTCGTAATGAAAATAAAAACAAAGCTTAATGCAGGGGTTGGTCTCCTGTTTTTTATGATAATTGTACTGTCAACTTTAGGTGGATGGTTTATTTATCAGCTTAAAAAAGATACACAGAATATTCTTACTGACAATTACAATACTTTGCAGTATTCCCGAAATATGCTGTTGTCGCTTGAAGAAATCGATAAAGAACCTTTTGCAATAGCAGAATTTCAGAAAAATCTTGATCTTCAGCGTCAGAATATTACAGAAGATGGGGAAAAAGAGGCGACTCAAAATATTCATGATCATTTTTCGGAGCTGAAAGTTGATAAGGGAAATTTAAACTTACATTCGGCCATCCGAAAAGATATTGCTGAATTGATGCAACTGAATATGAATGCTATTCAAATCAAAAGCGGCATTGCCAATACAACAGCGCAGAATGCTATTGCGGTTATTTCTATTGCCGGAACTTTGTGTTTTTTGATTGCATTTATTCTGATGGTTAATCTTCCGGCCAATATTTCAAATCCGATTCGTGAATTGACGTCAAGTATTCATCAGATTGCCAATCAAAATTACAGACAGCGGGTGCAGTTTGAAAGCAGCAGTGAGTTTGGCGAACTGGCGAGATCTTTCAATACAATGGCAGAAAAACTTCAGGAATATTCCGAAAGCAGAATTGATAAAATTTTAAAAGGAAAAAAACGCATTGAAACCCTGATTGACAATATGCACGATGCAGTTATTGGAATAGATGAAGACCGGAAAGTTCTTTTCGTGAATGATGAAGCGTTGAAAATTTCCGGCCTTAAAAAAGAAAATTTTGTCGGTAGGCTTATTCAGGATGTTGCTGTGAGTAATGATTTGGTGCGTGATCTTATCAAGGAAATCATCAATCCGAATACAGAAAAAAATCCTGCAGAATTATTGAAAATTTTTGTGGAAGGAAAAGAAAATTATTTCGAAAAAGAAATTTTAGATATCAATGTCATTCCTACCGGTGAAAAAGACAGTCGCTTTATCGGTCAGGTGATTATGCTTAGAAATATTACTCCTTTTAAAGAGCTTGATCTGGCCAAAACCCGTTTTATAGGAACTGTTTCTCATGAATTCAAAACTCCTATTTCATCGATACAAATGGGATTGCAGTTATTAGAAAACGAAAAAATTGGCAGCCTTAACGAAGAGCAGCAAAAATTGATTAAAGGTATTGATGAAGATACATTGCGGTTGCTTAAAATCACAGGTGAATTATTAAATGTAGCTCAATTGGAAACCGGAGTAAGTCAATTGAATATTCGTCCGTTTAAGATTGATACAATGCTTGAAGAAGTCATTAAAACCAATAAATCTGCAGCAGATAAAAGACAAATATCTATTATTACAGATATAGATTCTAGCTTAGAGATCATCAATGCAGATCAGGAAAAGACATTGTGGGTTCTTAATAATATTGTTTCTAATGCAATTCGTTACTCTTATGAACAATCGACTGTCATGGTAAAAGTTGAGAAGCTTGATTCTGACAAGGTGAAATTTTCAGTAACAGATCAAGGTTTAGGGATTGATGAGCAATATCTGAAGCATATTTTTACAAGATATTTTCGGGTTCCCGGAACCAAAGCTGAAGGAACCGGTTTAGGACTCAGTATCAGTAAAGAGTTTATTGAAGCACAACGCGGAAGTATTGCTGTAGAGAGTGAAGTAGGAAAGGGAAGTGTATTCAGTTTTATCTTAAAAAATTAATGATTAAGATGCTTTGACAATATTAAAACTGCATTTTTAATTGCAAGAAAATGCAATATTATCTAAAATAAAAAGTAGCTGGAAAATATTTTCAGCTACTTTTTATCTTTTTGATTTACTCTTAATTGAGTGGCTTCCGTCCCGATATAACATTAATTAATACAACGATGATTGCAATAACTAAAAGAACGTGAATTAAACTTCCTGTATCCATTCCTGGAATTACGCCCAGCATTCCTAAAAGCCAGACTGCGATGCAGATTACTGCAACAAGCCATAATATACTTCTCATAATAATAAATTTTTGGTTGGTTATCTATTTATATGCATTTTCTGTGCCTTAATTGGTTTTAAATATCGTTTTTAAAAAATGAAATTTTATTTATTATTTGATTATCAGGGTTTTAATTTTATTGGTGTGGTATTTTTTTATTTTTAATAGAGCATAAAAAAAGATCCGGTTAAGGATCTTTTATAATGTAACGACTAATCGTTTATTGCTTTGGAATTGAGATTGGTATCTGCAATTTTTGTGAGCAGATTATTACAGTTTTTTTCTTCGTCTAAGGTCAAGAGCAGCTGTTTCAGACAATCTTTTTCTTTAAGGATTTTTGCATATGCTGCTAAAGTTCCGTAAGTTGCTATCTCATAATGTTCGACTTTTTGCGAAGCTGCGATAATTCCTACATCACGTACTGCACCGGGTTTTGTTTCTTCCATAATGCTTTTGGCTTCGTCTAAAAGTCCTTGCATTGCATCGCATTTTTTTGCCTGTGGTTTTTTCTTTAATGCTTTAAAACACGCTTCAAGTCTTTTTACCTGTTCTTTGGTTTCTTCTAAGTGATCACCGATGGCTTTTTTAAGTTTTGGGTCAGTTGCATTTTTCTGCATTTTGGGTAACGCTTTTGTAAGCGCTTTTTCAGCCCAATAAATGTCCTTTAAAGAATCTTCAAATAAATCACTCAGACTCTTTGCTGCATCTTTTTTTGCAGGAGTTTTAGCTGTAGATTTTGTGGGTGTTTTTGTCGTTTTTTTAATTGAATCTTTTTTAGTTGATACACTTTTAGTTTTCATAAAAAATTTTGTTAGATGGTTTAGCTTTTAAAATTACAATTTTCAGACCATCGAAGCTAAAATCTTCACAATGTGGTATATATTGTAAATATCAAATTTTAAATAAGATCCTATTCTTCTTCTTTTTTAAAGCTAATGACCTCAAAAACACCATCAGAAGAATATTTTTTACAACTGTTGTCATCAAATTTTTCAGGATTTTTAAGGAAATCATCTATAAATTTCTTGCTTTCATCAGTATTGGCAGGTGAAATTACAAGGTGATATTGTTTTAAAACAGATTCATCTGCATTTTTCAGAGATTCTTTTTTATGCTGTAAAGCTTCTTTATGAGTCATACATTTGTATTTTTTAATTATTATTAAATTTTATATTCTTATATCAAAGATTTTTACCAATAAATATGTCCAAAAATCTCCTTCTGTTATGCAATTATATCAGTTTTACATTTATGTAAATAAAAATTGCCTACGTATTGTAGGCAATTTAAAATCATAATAATATAATTGATTGTGGTGTGCATGATATACATCAATTCATATGTCACGCATAGGTTGTGTGGTATCTAAACTTTTAATTTTTTTATTGAGTAAAATTAAATATGATTTATTCAATTTGATTTGCAGGGTCTCTGAAATTCTGTAGAGTTGGTAGAGCTTTTAAGGTAATTTTTGTAGGTTTTTTCTTTTTTGTTTTTTCTGAACCGGATAATTTACTGGTTTCAGTTTTTTCTCCTTTTACGAGATCAAATTGGGTTTCGGTCGTTGTGTCTTTACCATCCCAAATGATCTTGGTAATCTGAATTAATTCAAACTTTCCGTTCTGGTAACGGAATGTATAATATTCTTTTACCTCTTTTGTTTCACAATAAAGAATAAGGTTTCCATTTTCAATAGAAATACTCGAAACTTGATCGCTGCTATTTTTTCCATTAGGATACTGTGGGTTGAAAACTTCTTTCGAAGAAAATTCTAATCTAAGCTTTCGGTTGGATTGCAATAAAAAAATCTGAAGTTTTAACGGTCGTTGTATATTAATAGTATCCATGGTTAAGATAACCTTATCCTGTAATCCGTCTCTGTTCAGATCTCCCATTACCTCTTTTATACGCACAGTAAAATGTTCATTATTATTCTGTTGTTGCGAATAAATATTAATAGAATTGAAAACTAAAAATATTAGCAATGCATTTTTCATGGTATAAATAAAAGTTTTTATTGAATAAACTGTTCTGATATTTTTCATTTTATTCGTGATTTAGATTATCGATAAAATGTTTCTAAACAAAAAAACATCAAAATTTTAAATGACAATATACTCAAAATCATGATAATAATCGAAAGATATTTCTAAGATGGAATGCAATATGTAAAAATGTCGAGAATCTTCGAATTTCTCAAAAAATCATTAAATAAATTTATGATTTTCAAAATATTTTTCAGGAAATTTCCGAATCAATTACTGATAATGTAGATTATGATAAAAATAATTTACAAATAACTGTTTATAAAATTATTGTAAGTATTTTTGAGTCAGAAAAAATTAACAAACAATTGATTTTACCCTAGATATGATCTTAATCGTTGATGACAATCAAAACAATCTTTTTTCATTAAAAAAATTACTAGAATCTAAAGATTTTCAGGTAGATACTGCAGATTCGGGTCCGGAAGCATTAGGAAAAGCATTGAAAAATGATTATGCCTTAATTATTTTAGATGTACAAATGCCGGAAATGGATGGCTTTGAAGTTGCCGAAACACTTGCAGGATACAGCAGAACCAAAGATATTCCCATTATTTTTTTATCGGCTGTCAATACAGAGAAAAGATTTATTACAAAAGGTTACGCTTCTGGAGGAAAAGACTACGTTACCAAACCTGTAGATCCTGAAATTTTACTTTTAAAAGTAAAAACATTTTATAATTTTCAGGAACAGAACATTGCAATGAGAAAAACTCAGCAAAGTCTTGAACTTGAAGTGAAAGGCAGACGCGAATCGCAGGTTACAATGAAGTCACAAATCGATCATTTCCATCTGATGTTGGAATCTCTACCCCAAATTGCATTTACGCTTAACGAAGAAGGAACGGTAGATTTTGTTAATGGAAAATGGTACGAATATTCTCTTTCCGACACTACTTTTCCTGAAACTCATGCCGATGATTTTTGTATTGCAGAAGAATTTTTGCGTTGTAAAAAGAAAGGAAAAGCACTCGAATTAGAAATCAGAATTAAAAATATAAAATCAGGAGAGTTTAGATATCATTTGCTTCGTGTCACTCCGGTACGAGAAGAAAATACAATTAAAAACTGGGTAGGAACATTTACCGACATCAATGATCAGAAAAAAGTAGAGAAAGAGAAGGATGAATTCTTGAGTATTGCAAGTCATGAACTAAAAACTCCTTTAACAAGTATTAAAGCTTATGTTCAGCTTTTAGACCGAAAATTAAAGCTGAGCAAAGAAAGTGCAGAATCAGGATTCTTGGTGAAAGTTCAGGATCAGATTGAAAAATTAAATACGTTGATTTCTGACTTATTAGATGTTTCTAAAATTGAAAACGGAAAGCTTAAAATCAATAAAAAGCCTACTAATTTAGACCAATTAATACAAAATGCAATCGAAACCATTCTTCAGACTCACGATGAGAAAAAGGTAAAAATTGATCGTCATGGCTATATTCCGGATATTCTTATTCCTTTGGATGCCATTCGTATTGAGCAGGTTTTGATTAATTTTTTAACCAATGCCATCAAATATTCCCCAGAAAATCATCAGGTAATTGTTACCACATTTGTAGACGAAGAAGAACAGGAAGTAAAAGTTAGTGTAACTGATTTTGGAATTGGTATTCCGGATTTCAAGCAAGAAGCTGTGTTTCATAAATTTTACCGTGTAGAAGAGTCTTCGCTCCAGTTTCAGGGAATGGGAATTGGTCTTTACATTTGTTCTGAAATTATTAAGCAACACCACGGAAATGTCGGAGTTTCGAGTATTATAGATCAAGGTTCTACCTTTTATTTCACATTACCATTAAATTAATTTTATGCCGAAAAAAATATTAAGAAATCTGCAGTTCGGTGTCGGTTTTTCATTGTTGATACTGATTGCAAGCTCAATTGCTTCATATCTGAGTATTCAGAACCAGATGAATCATCGTGAAAGTGTAGGAAAAAGCAGACGTGCAGCAACTGCCGTAAAAGATGTTTTGGTAGCGCTTTTAGATGCAGAAACCGGAAGCCGAGGCTATCAGCTTACCGGAAGAGAAAGCTTTCTTGAACCTTACAATCGTAGTTTAAATGAATATTCAAAAGCGATTGAGCTGGCAAAAAATATGGATGTAGCAGATGCAAAGCAGCAAAAACGTTTAGATCTTTTAGAACAGAATGTTGAAAAAAGCATCAGTAATCTGAAATTTTATGTTGAAAACAGACGCAAAGGTCTTGTAATGACTCAGCAACAGATTTTAGAGAGTAAAGCTTATATGGATAAATGCCGTCAGGTTGTAAATGATTTTGTAAAGCATGAAGAAGCTCAACTTGAGATAAAAAACAAAGACCTCAATCGTTCCTCGAATACAACGGTCTTATTTATCATATTTTCCGCACTTTCGGCAATTGTAGTGACTGTTTTTTTCTATATAAAACTGAGATCAGATCTTGTACGGAGAGAAAAGCTTGAAAAAGATTTAAGAGACAAAGATGCGCAGATATCGAGACGTGTAACTGCGATTCAGCAGATTGCAAACCGAGTAGCCAACGGTGATTACAGCCAAAGGGCAGTAGATCATTCGCAAGATGATTTAGGAGATTTGGTAGGCTCTCTTAATCACATGACAGAGTCATTAAAAAAATCTTTCGAAACCATTAATAGAAGTGATTGGCGACAAAAAGGTTTGGCTTTATTAAACGAATCTTTAGTCGGAAATCAATCAGTAAAAGAAATATCAGAAAATTCTCTGAATCAAATCATAGAATACGGAAAATGCATCAACGGATCTTTATACCTATTTGATGAAGGAATTTTAAGGCTCAATTCTGCTTTTGGCTTAGAAAGCAGCATGAAAAAAAGCTTTGAACCCGGCGAAGGAATGATTGGTCAAACTTTCATCAATGAAAGACATACAGTTTACAATGATCTTAAAGAAGATGATTTTATAGTAAGTTTTTCAAGCAGCAAGCTTAAAGTAAACGGATTGTTGTTAATCCCTATACTTTTCGACGGTCACAGTATTGGTGTTTTAGAATTAGCTTCAATTACCAATTTTGATGAGGATAGAATCGATTTCTTTATAGAAGGAGCAAGAAATATCGGAATTGCGCTTAATGCAGCAAAAGGACGTGAAAAAGAGCAACAATTATTGGAAGAAACTCAGGCTCAGTCTGAAGAATTGCAGGTACAGCATTCTGAATTGGAAAACCTTAATACAGAACTGGAAGCTCAAACCCAAAAACTACAGGCTTCAGAGGAAGAACTTAGAGTACAACAGGAAGAACTGATGCAGGCAAATGCCGAACTGGAAGAGCGTTCCAGATTATTAGAAGAGAAAAACCATTTGATCGCTGAAAGAAATAATGAAATCCAGAAAAAGATTGAAGAACTGGCGTTAAGCACTAAATATAAGTCTGAATTTTTGGCAAATATGTCTCATGAATTGCGTACTCCTTTGAACTCAATTCTTCTTCTTTCCCGATTGATGGCAGAGAATCCTGAAGAAAATCTGAATGAAGATCAGGTAGAATCTGCAAAAGTGATTCAAAGCTCAGGAAGCAGTTTGTTGACATTGATTGACGAAATTTTAGATTTAGCTAAAATAGAATCCGGAAAAATGACTTTAGAATATCATGATGTTGAAATTTCTGAAGTTGTAAAAGATTTGAAAAGTCTCTTTAATCCCGTGTTTTTAGATAAAAAGCTTCAATTCAATATCAATATCGATAAAGAAGTTGAAAACGTTATTGAAACAGACCGTTTACGTGTAGATCAGGTTTTAAGAAATCTTCTTTCCAATTCATTGAAATTTACGAAACAGGGAAGTATTGATTTAAATATTAAAAAAGATCCTAAAAATAAAGATTTCATCATTTTCTCTGTAAAAGATACGGGAATCGGAATTCCGGAAGATAAGCAGAAAATTATTTTTGAAGCTTTCCAGCAAGCAGATGGTTCTACCCGCAGAAAATTTGGAGGAACAGGTTTAGGATTATCGATAAGCCGTGAAATTGCCAGATTATTAGGTGGAGAATTAAGCTTAACAAGTAAGATAAATGAAGGAAGCGAATTTAGTTTAAACATCCCGATTAAGCTGATTGCAGAAATCACACCTCATGAAACCGATCAGCAATTGGTAGATATTATTCGTGAAGATGTAGAAGTAATTCAGAATATTCTGGATGATGGTGAAACGGAATACTATGAAAAAATTGTTCTTGAAATCCCAGAAAGCGTTGATGACGACAGAGATCAGATCAATGAAGGTGATAAAGTAATTTTAATTATCGAAGATGATACTAATTTTGCAAAAGCATTATTGAAATACGCAAGAACCCAAGATTACAAAGGAATCGTTGTGGTAAGAGGCGATCATGCTTTACCTGCCGCACGACAATATCATCCGCAAGCAATTTTACTCGATGTACAGCTTCCTGTAAAAGACGGATGGAAAGTGATGGATGAATTGAAATCAAATCCTGAAACGAAGCATATTCCGGTGCACATGATGTCTGTTCTTCATGTGAAAAAAGAAAGTCTGATGAAAGGTGCTATTGATTTCATTAATAAACCAATGGCTCTGGATCAGATGGCCGATGTTTTCAAAAAAATTGAAGAAGCCATCAGGAAATCTCCTCAGAAAGTGCTGATTGTGGAAGAAAATGCAAAACACGCAAGTGCGTTGTCTTATTTCTTAAGCAACTTTAATATCTCTTTATCTATTGAGAACAACGTTGAAGATGTGGTGAAAGCATTAACTTCAAACCAAACCGATTGTGTGATTTTAGACATTGGTGATTCCCGAGGAAATGAATATCAGGTAATCGAATCTATAAAAAGCTATGAAGGTCTCGAAAATCTGCCGATTATTATTTTTACAGAAAGAAATTTATCTCAATCTGAAGAACTGAAAATTAAGCAGTATGCCGATTCTATCGTGGTAAAAACTGCGCATTCTTATCAGAGAATTTTAGATGAAGTCGGCTTATTTTTACATTTAGTTGAAGAAAAAAATAATTCTTTAGAAAATGTAAGAACAAAAACTTTAGGCTCACTAACGGAAGTTTTGAGTGGTAAAAAGATTTTAATTACAGATGATGATGCCCGAAATATTTTCTCTTTAACCAAGTCTTTAGAAAAATATAAAGTGGAAGCTATTGTTGCAATGGATGGAAAAGATGCGTTGGAACAGATCAAGCAAAATCCCGATATTGATGTAATTTTAATGGATATGATGATGCCTGAAATGGATGGCTATGAAACCATTCAGGAAATCAGAAAAATGCCGAAATTTGCAAAGCTTCCTATTATTGCCATTACAGCAAAAGCAATGATCGGAGATCGTCAGAAATGCATTGATGCGGGAGCTTCAGATTATATTTCAAAACCTGTAGATATTGATCAGCTATTATCCTTGCTTAGAGTTTGGTTGTATGAAATTTAAACAGATAAAATTCTGATGAATAAGAAAATCTTAATAGTGGATGATGATCCACGAAATATATTTGCCCTCAAGCTGACATTGAAAGCAAGAGGATATCACGTTGAGAGCTCTACAATGGCTTTGGAAGCAATTGATGTGCTTAAAAAAGATCAGGATATTTCTGTTGTTTTGATGGATATGATGATGCCCGAAATGGATGGTTACGAAGCCATAAAAATCATCCGAAATACACCGGAAATCAGCCAGATTCCTATTATTGCAGTCACGGCACAGGCAATGCCTGAAGATCGCCAGAAATGTCTGGATGCAGGAGCACAAGATTATGTCTCAAAGCCGATAAATGTTGATGTATTATTAACAGCTCTGGAAAAACTTTCTTAAAAATGCTCGAACCAAGTATTATAAAAGATGAAGAAGTAGAATTTCTTATTAAAGATGTCTACGAACTGTATGGATACGATTTTTCCGGGTACAGCAGAGCTTCTTTTAAACGGAGAATAAACCGTATTTGCTTGATAGAAAGATTTACGAGCTTTGCAGAATTACGTTACACCCTCATCAACGAGCCTGAATACTTGAAACGTTTTGTAGAAGAAGTAACGGTGAATGTGACTGAAATGTTTAGGGATCCATCTTTTTTTAAAAGTTTAAGGGAAAAAATTTTACCACAATTGGGGACTTATCCTTTAATCAGGATTTGGGTTGCAGGTTGTTCTACAGGTGAAGAAGCTTATTCTATGGCAATTTTATTGAAAGAAGCCAATTTGTATCATAAATCTTTGATCTACGGAACCGATCTGAATCCTTTAGTTTTAGAAACAGCAAGAACCGGTATTTTTCCTTTGCAGCAAATGAAATTGTACTCAGAAAATTACATGCTTTCTGGCGGGAAAAAAGATTTTTCAGATTATTACACGGCCAATTATGACAGTGCAAAATTTGATAAAAGTTTACAGGAAAAACTGATTTTATCGACTCATAATCTGGTTTCGGACAGTTCGTTTAACAGCTTCCAGTTGATTATCTGTAGAAATGTTCTTATTTATTTTGATCGTGGTTTGCAGGAAAGAGTTTTCAGACTTTTTGATAACAGTTTAGAGAATTTAGGCTTTTTGGCTTTAGGAGCAAAAGAGACCATTAGATTTTCTAAATTAGATAAAAATTTTCACCAAATTGATGATCAGAGAATCTGGAAAAAAATAGATCATGACTAATATTTTTAAATATGCAAACTGAAGACACAAATACAGAATTAGTTTTGATCGGTGGATCTGCAGGAAGTCTGCAGGTTATTTTGGAAATGATTAAAAATATCAATGAAAAATTAAATTTCTCCATCATATTGGTATTACACCGAAAGGCGCACTCAACCAATATTCTGCAGACTTTACTTCAACAATTCATTTCAACTGAGGTGGTAGAGATTGATGATAAAACAGATATTAAAAAGAATAAAATTTATATTGTTCCGGCAGACTATCATCTTTTATTTGAAAACAAAAAAACAATGTCTCTGGACAGTTCTGAGAAGATGAATTATTCCAGACCGTCAATTGATGTCACTTTTAAATCTGCGGCAGAAGTTTACGGCAAAACTTTGGTCGGAATTTTGCTTTCAGGAGCCAATGCAGACGGAGTAGAAGGGTTGTCTTATATCAAAAAAAATAACGGAAGAGTCTGGATTCAGAATCCGGAAACAGCCGAAGTCAATTATATGCCGAAACACGCTGTAGAAGAAGTAAAATATGATCTGCTCATCACACCAAATAATCTGGCAGATTATATTAATCAATTATAAAAAAATAAACTAATTAAAAGCTAAATAAAGAATATGAGTAATAAGAAAATTTTGATTTTTGATGATGATAAAACTATTCTGGAAGTGATTACGATCATTTTTGAAGAAAACGGTTATCAGGTTGAAATTTCAGAAACCTCTCATGATATTATCGAAAAGGTTTCAAGTTTTAAGCCTGATGTAATTCTTATGGATAACTGGATTCCAAGAATTGGTGGAGTAGAGGCTACCAAGCTTTTAAAGAGCCATGAAGAGTTTAAATCTATCCCCGTAATTTATGTGACGGCAAATAATGATATTGTAGCTTTGGCAAAAGAAGCTCAGGCAGATGATTATGTTGCAAAGCCTTTTAATCTTGAAGATTTGGAAGAAAAAGTCGCCCTGTTTTTACAAGAAAAAGTTTAGCATAATTTTCTTAAGAATAAAATATCCCTTCAGAAATGAAGGGATATTCTTTTTATACTACATTTCTTATTTGATCTTGGTCGGAATCTGGAAACTTACGGGGTTGCTCTTCATTATTAATATCACTGATTAAAGCTGATAAAAATTCTTTAATTTCCGGTTGTGATAAAATCTTATCTGAAAAAGTAGGAGCAATAATTGTTTTCTTTGAAACGAGATTTTCTGTAAAGGTAAATTCATCTTTCAAATCAATATGGCTGCCAAACTGCTGTTGTATATTTAAAGCTAAATAATATTCTATTGTATCTTTATTTTGTTCTGTAATTTCCATCTTATAGGTGTTTTTTATTATTAAATATAATAATTTCTATGCCATACAGAGTTTTTATAAATAATTAACAATTTTTATTTCAAATCAGTCTGTTATCTATTCACAAATTTATTTTACTTCAACACACGAAACACCTTTGTTTACTATTAAAACCGTCTATTTGTTTAAAAAAATATAAGTAATTTAAATAATCAAAAAAACGGACAGTGAATTACTCACCATCCGTTCCAAGGATAAAAAAAACTACTTCTTATTTTCCACCACCGCTATTTTTCTCAACATCGGTTTTGGTATTTTCTTTTACTTTCTGGTTTCCGAATCGTTTTACAATAGAAAATGAAGCTCCGTACCAGTCTGATCTTGTTGAATTTCTCTGGCTTCCGGTCGGACTAAATGTAGTAGAATCAAACGTTGGTCTTGCAAAAATATTCATCAACTGTAAGCTGAATTCCATCTGAGTTTTTGGGAAAATCTTTGTCGCCGAAATATTATGAAAAACATTTGTCTTATTCGCAATAGAGTTCCCGTTATTTTGATTAGAAACTTCTACCCAAGCGCTCAAATTAATGTTTTTATTAAAAAGATTGGTGTACGTTAAGTTGGTAGAACCAGCCCAGTAACTTATATAATTTGTGTCAGTTTTTAATTCATTTTTGGTATTAAAATCACTGTTATCAATATAATTCCATCCGAAACTCATATTTATATTCAGTTTATTTTTAAGGAGAGACTGATTGGTATTAGCGTACAGGTTATATTTGTGAACTTTCCCAACAAAATTGGCAGGTTCTGAAATGATTTTTTTGCCTTCGGTTACATAATTGGTCCAATAATCCTGATCTGTGAAAGTATATCTTGCAGAAAGAAAATATTTCTTCAGGAATCCGAATTTCATATACAATCTGTCGCTTGGGTTCGGATTTAACTCAATATTTCCACGAGAATAAAATCCATCATTGGTCGGCTGCATAAAAGGATTGAATTCCGAATACCAAGGTCTCCAAAGATTCTTGTTGTACGTTAAGCTCAAATCATATTTGTCAGAAAAAGAATATTTAACTAAAATATTCGGTAAAAATTTACCATAAGAGTCATTTCGTGAAGTTCCTGCTACATCCTGACGAATTTTATAATCGATGTATTCGTAACGTAAACCTATTCTTGTTTCTAATTTTTTAAAAAAAGTTTTAGAATAATTGGCATAAACTGAACTGATATTATCTTCATAGCGGAAAGTATCTCCTGTGCTTAAACCTGTTAATTGATTTCCGTAAAGCTGATTAGGAATTACATTATTATTAAAATCCATTTTACCACCGACTTCAAAATTACCTCCCGATTTTCCTAAAGGCTGAGTATAATCGACTTTCATGTAATAATTTCGGTTTTCAACATCAGAAAGTACGCCTATTTCTCTAATCTCAGTTTTGCTTGGGTATACTTCATTTTTGATAAAATAACTGTGATCATCTTCTCCGGCGTAGTTCGTTCCTAAGTTGATATCTAAAATTCTGTTTTTTTCTTTATCATAATATTTATAGAAAACATTAGTTCCTAAATTACGGCCCAAGGTTGATGAGTTCTGATTTTGATCATAAAAATAACTTAATAGATTATTCTCAGATTGTGATCCACTTGCTTCCGACGTACTGCTTCTTTTACCCTGATAAGCTTCAAGAATTACTCCCATTGTATTCTTATCATTCAGCTCATATTCCGACGTTGAAGAGATAGACGGATTTTTCCCTTTGTAGATATTTTTCGTAGATCCTTCAGTAATTACATTATTCTGATAGACCGTATTCAGAAAAGAGTTTCTCTGTACCCAGGTGTTATCACTGTAGCTTCCGACAAGTGTCTGAGTAAAATTTTTCTTATGGTAATTAAGGTTAAGATTGGTATACTGAGAGTTTTGAGTGTTTTGTCTGTTGTTGAATGTTATGCTTCCTTTCATTCCTTCATCATCTCGCTTTTTCAGAACAATATTGATTACCGATCCTGTTGCTTCATATCTTGAAGACGGGCTTGTAATTACTTCAATTTTCATGAGATTATCTGCAGGCATAGTCTGTAGATATTCCTTTAATTCTTTTCCTGTAAAAACAGATTTTCTATCGTTGATATAAACTGTGACAGATTCTCCTTCAGCCTTTAAAGCATCATTGCTGTCAACGCTCAATAAAGGGGTCATTCTAAGGATATCCCAAGTGGTGTTCCCTGCAAGAATAGAGCTATTGGCTACGTTAAAAACAGTACGGTCAACTTTAGATTCTACCGTTGGTTTTCTTGCAACAAAAGTGACTTCTTCTATTTCTTTTACTTTTGATTCTATGGTGTCTTTTTCAGTTTGTGAAAAAGCTAGAGTTCCTATTAATAAAGCAACTGGTGCTAATATCTTTTTCATTAAAAGTTATATATTTTAATTATAAGACACCGGTAGGGGAATATTCGTTACATTTAAAATGTGTTAATTTATGTTAACTTTAATTTATTAGAGGAAACTCTCTAAAAATCAACCCAGTAAAAAAGCTATTTTGAATGACCAAAATAGCTTTTTATATGAAATTTAATATTTTTACTGCAAATTGAGTTTAAAAATAAATCTGATTTTATTGAATTACGATACTTCTTTTGCTCACTGTATGTGCAGAAAAATATCCTAAAGCTCCATTATTAATATTACTAGGCGGATTGCTTGGGGTAACTCCTCCGCCTGCACCGCCTCCGGAAAGCTGAAGCAATGCTGAGTAGAAAGTATATACATTATTGTCGATACACTGCATTTCTACATGAATAGTATCTCCTACCACAACTTTTACATCATCAGGATCTTCACCATCGTCGTTTGGAAGGAGTAAAGGTCTTTGATTCGGCATTCCATTGTTTACATTATCCGAAAATTCTGAAAAATATTGTTTAGGTTTATTATTTACGGTATAGCTGAACAAATAACGGTTTCCTAAAGCTGGAGGATCTATAAATATAGGCAAAAGCGTATAACTGGTTTCTCCACCCACCACAAAAGAATCCTGCTCTAAATCATCAAAAGAAACTGATTGAGGCATTGTACTTTGTGCAGAATATTCTTTTCCTTCTGCCTGAATTTTTAAAGTGTATGTTCTACCAGATTGTCCTGTAAAAGTTGATGTTCTGTACATTCCGTTTCCTACGTATAGTAATGTTTCGGTTTGCCCTGTATTATCGCTTAAAACGACCTGTGCATTTTCTATTGCAGGATATTGATTCGTTTGTGTAAAAGCAACCGATTTTGTGATTTTTACGTAATACGGACCAGCCTGATCGGTTACATTTCCTTCAATAACGATACTTCCGCTTTGGTCTTCCAGATCAAGATCGATTTCCTTTTCACAAGAGGTTACCAAAAAGAGAGATAATATGATTAAAAATATGTTTTTCATGAATTAAAATTTGAAATTGTAAGTGATGTTGGGAACCCAACGGAAAAGTGAAGTCTGCATCGCTCTTGTCGTTCCAGGATTATTGGGGTTGTCTTCAAATGTAATGGTGTATGCATTTTGTCTTCCATATACATTGTAAATTCCGAATGACCAAGAACCTTTCCAACGTTTATTAGAGACTGGTTCATATGTTGCGCTCAAATCCATTCTGTGATAAGCGGGCATTCTGTCTGCATTTCTGCTGCTGTATTGGAAAACAGTTTGTCCGTTCAGTTCATATTTTCCGGTTGGGAAAGTCACTGCATTTCCTGTGCTGTAAAGAAATAATCCAGAGAAAGACCATTTTGGATTAAGCTGATAAGTTGCAACAATAGAAAGATCATGCGTTTTGTCTTGTCTTGCATCATACCATTCATTATCGTTGATTCCGTTGATTTTTCTTTCGGTTTTAGACAAAGTATAAGAAATCCATCCGGTCAGTTTTCCGCTTTTCTTTTTGGCGATTAATTCTAAACCGTAAGCTCTACCTTTTCCGAATAACAATTCGCTTTCTACATCGGCAGCTGTATCGAACGAAATTTGCGCTCCGTTTTTATAATCGATTTGATTTTGCATTGATTTGTAATAAATCTCAGCATTCAACTCATAATTGTTATTATTAAAATTTCGGCTGTAACCTGCACTGATTTGGTCTGCAATTTCAGGTTTTACGGTATAGCTGCTTCCAATCCACTGATCGGTTGGGTTTCCGCTTCCGCTGTTGCTTAATAAGTGTAAATTTTGAGTATTTCTGGAATACCCTCCTTTGATGCTGCTTACTTCATTAATTCTATAATTAGCTGTAATTCTAGGCTCAATATTTACATAAGTTTTACCGAATTTTCCTTTTTCTAAATATTCAGAATCGGTTAAAACTCCGTTTTCATAAGTGTTGAAAGTATCTCCTCCTAAAACACTAAACATCGCCAATCTTGCTCCGTAATTAATCGTCAGCTTTTCTGTTGCTTTAAAATCATCATTAATATAGACAGCATTTTCCCAAGAATATCTCGGATTTCTAGGAAAGCTGCTTACACTCGTTCCCGAAGCGCTACTTGGTGTAATCGTATGATAAATAGACTGTAAACCAAATTTAACTGAATGTTTATTTCCTGCAAACCAAGAGAAATCCTGCTTCAAATTCCAGTCTTCAATTTCAGAATCTAATCCGAAAGTATTATTGTTACTGCTTAAGCTTACATTATAATTATAATTGCTGTAAATAAATGAAGTATTGGAAAATAATTTACTGTTGATAATACTGTTCCAGCGTAGAGTAGCGGTTGTATTTCCCCAATCTGTCGAAAAAGTATCACCCAAACCTAAGACATCTCTTCCAAAATATCCCGATAAATATAAACGGTTATTATCATTGATTTGATAATTGGCTTTTAAATTTAAATCATAAAAATACAATTTACTGTCTTTAAAATCATCTGTTGCTTTCAGAAAAACATCTGCATACGTTCGTCTTCCCGAAACAATGAATGAAGATTTTTCCTTTTGAATAGGTCCTTCCACACTTAAACGACTGCTTATTAAACCAATTCCACCATTGACGTTATAATCTTTGTTGTTTCCGTCTTTCATTTTCACATCCAAAACAGACGAAAGTCTTCCACCATATTGAGCCGGGCTGTTTCCTTTGATAATACTCACATCTTTCAACGCATCACTATTAAATGTACTGAAAAATCCAAGCAAATGCGATGCGTTATAAACCGCCGCTTCATCCAATAAAATCAAATTTTGATCTGTTGCACCTCCTCTTACAGAGAATCCACTGCTTCCTTCACCGTTGCTTTTAATTCCGGGCAAAAGCTGAATGGTTTTCATTACATCTTTTTCACCAAACAAAACAGGAAGTTTGTCAATTTGTTTAATGCTTAAAGTTTCAGTTCCCATTTGGGCTGATGAAAGATTTTTGTCTTTTTTAACACCAGAAATAATAACCTCGTCAATTTTAGCCGTTCTTTCTTCACCTTCCTGATCCAACTGAAGGTTTTGCTTCATATTGTCTTCAACATTAATGATTTGCTGAAAATCTTTAAAACCAGGATTGGAAACCACTAAAGTATAAGAACCTTTAGGAAGCGAAAGCGAGTAAAATCCGTATTCGTTGGCTACAACTGAAATAGTGGGATCTTCGGCAATTTTTACAACAACTCCGAGGAGCAATTCGCCATTCTTTTTATCTTTTACTGTACCGCTTACCGAGTACTTTTGCTGGGCAAAAACGACCGAACTAAAGCAGACCGCAGCGATTGTAGTTGCAATTTTTAATGATGTTTTCTGTATCAATTTTTTTTAGTTTATTTTTTAAATAGAGGTATAAGTTTAAAGTTTCTCATCATTAAATAAATCAAGTGTTTAAAATTTAAACACTTGTTCTTTACTCATCGATTTGAGAAATATAAGCTTACATTTGCCTAAACAACGAGGCTACGATTATTTTATTGTTTGGCTAATATTAAAAATTCCTTAAGTTCCCATTTCTATATCATCCCAATCAGAATCTTTGTTGATGAGCCATTCCAAAGCTTTTCTTCTTTCGTAGACGATGCCTTCGTTGATTTTAGCTTCCACTCCTTTAATTCTTTCATCAACGCAATACCAATGAAAACGGTAATATAAATCAAGCATATTGTAAACTTCATCATCAGTTCTCAGTTCTTTTAACTGGTTGATTTTTTCATTACTTTCATTTTCTTCAAGATTGGGTAAAAATGTTGCCATATTTTCGCCACACCACTCGGTTTCATCAAGATTTGGAACTGTTTTCGTTGCCCACATTAATGCCCAAAGTCCTTCAAGATACCAGCGTAGAGAATTGATTTCGTAGTCACTTAATTCATCATTATCTTTAAGCAGAATTTCGTTTTCCCAATTAGAAAGATGTGAAGTCATATCATGCTTTTCAATCCATTTTCTGATGAAAGTTATGGGTGCTTCAAACGAAATATTAATCAAAGCATTCATTACCGACATTCTACCTTTTATTTCCTCTAAACTTCTCATATCTGGATCTTCCAAAACCGGAAGCCAAGAATTGAACCTGTAATTTTTATTGGCTATGATTTGATTATTAAATTCTCTTACTTTAATCTTTTGTTCTTCAGTCATTATTTCGAATTTGATAGTTGAAATTATTTAAAGATAATAAAATCAATAAAATTAGATTTTGATTATTTTTTCAAATTTAATTCCATTTGAATATTGCAGCGTTTATAAGGTGTTTGATGACCTACAATCTTTTCAAAACCCATTTTTTGGTATAAATTAATGGCTGGTTTTAGAATGGTATTGCTTTCTAAATATATTTTTGATGCTCTCAATTGTTTCGCTGAATCTATAATTGCCTGCCCCAAAAGCCAACCCAGGTTTTTACCCTGAGCTTTTGGTGAAACCGCCATTTTTGCCATTTCAAAATCATAATTTTGGTCATCCATTTTTATTAAAGCGCAAACTCCTAAAGGTTCGTTCTTATAAAGAGCAACAAATATCTTTCCGCCTTTATCCAGAATATATTCTTTTGGATTGTCTAATGCTTTATAATCAGCCTCTTCCATCTCAAAAAAGGTAGAAATCCATTCTTCGTTCAAAGCTTTGAAAGCTGATTGATATTTGGGTTCGTATTCTACAATTTTAACATCCTTACTTTCACGCAGTTTTTTTTGATCTTTCACTCTTTTTAATAAAGATTTTTGTTCCAGTAAAAATTCCCATTCTGCCAATGCTTCCCAAAGATTGTTAGTCGCTTCGCTGAGAATTTCGTCAATCGCCACATCAATATCAGCGCATTGTTCTTCAATCATTTTTTTAGCTAAAGAAGTTCCTTCGGTTGTAAGACCAACAACGTTTCTTCGTTTGTCGTTGGAGTTAAGTTTATCATTAACCAAGCCTGCTTTAGTCATTTCTTTGATGATTTTTGTAACTGAAGGTTGCGAATGCCCGATTTCTTTAGCAATTTCGGTAATGGTTATTTCTTCTGTTTCAGAGAGAACAAAAAAAACAGGGAACCATTTTGGAGAAAAACCTTCAATATTATACAGTTTATAAATCTGAGCTGCATCTTCAGTAACTTTACTTGTAAGCAATCTTAATCTGCTTCCTAAAGCCATTTTTCCTGTGCGGTTGAATATATTCATAATTAATTACATAACTAGTTATGCAAAATTATATAAATGATTTTAAATGGCAAAATTTATGTTTCATTATAAAATGAATTTAAACTGAAAACTTAAGGGTATTAAATACTATTTTAAAGTTTGAATTTCTTAACTTTATTAAATGAAAGAAAAGGTAGTCAGAGTTATTTCCGAGTTTAATAATGAACTGAAGCTTCAGGGGTTTAAAGCATTTCAAATTGAAAATGACAGTAATGACACGCGTACCTACAGCAGAAAAGAGTTCTATAAAATCTGTCTTACAACCGGAAAAAGCAAGATTCATTATTCTGATAAAACTTTTGAACAGGAAGGTACAATTCTCTTTTTTGGTAATCCGCATATTCCTTATTCCTGGGAAACAATTTCTACAACTTATGCAGGATATACCATTCTTTTTTCTGCTGAATTTTTTAAGAATTCAGAACGTTCAGAGAGCTTGCAACAATCGTCTTTTTTTAAGATTGGCGGAACTCCGGTTTTAAAAATTACATCAGAGCAAAGAGATTTTCTCAATACTATTTTTCAGAAGATGATTACTGAACAAGAAAGTGATTACTTTTACAAAGACGAACTAATCAGAAATTATATAAGTCTTATTATTCACGAATCGCTTAAAATGGAACCTTCTGAAAATTATGAGCAAAACAAGAATGCATCTTCTAGATTAACTTCTGTTTTTATGGAATTGTTGGAAAGACAGTTCCCAATTGAAACGACAGCAAACCCTCTTCAGTTAAAAACAGCACAACATTATGCGCAATATTTGAATGTACATGTTAATTATCTCAATCGTGCTGTAAAAGAAATAACAGGGAAATCAACAACAGCTCATATTACAGAACGTATCATTACAGAAGCAAAAGCACTTTTGCAGCACACAGATTGGAGTGTTTCAGAAATCGCTTATGCTCTTGGATTTGAATACCCAACTTATTTTAATAACTTCTTTAAGAAACAAACCGGAACTAATCCTAAATTTTTTCGATTAACTGAGGTTTGAAATTCTTAATTTTTGGTTTGATAATCTTTAACGGCTTATTCTTATGTCGTGATACCTTTGTATTCTATTATCAAATCAATTTAAGATGCCGAATTCACAGAATATTTCAGCTTCCATTCTGCCTCAATTAGATATTTTTGAGAGGTTATTGGCTGGAGAAACAATCCTGCCCAACGATCCTCAAATGCACAGATTGAGAGGTGAATCTTTCGCAGTCAAAAAACTACTCATAGAAATGAACAACTCTTCAGATCCTGAAGAGGTTACAAGAATATTGAGTAAAATTTTAGATCAAGAAGTTAAAAATGTCGCTGTGTTTACACCTATCTACATCAATTATGGTAAACATATCAGCATTGGCAAAAATGTATTCATCAATTTTGACTGCATCTTTCTTGCCTTAGGCGGAATAACGATTGAAGACGATGTATTGATCGGTCCTAAAGTCAGCCTTATCACGGAAAACCATCCATTAGACCCAAAATTAAGAAATGGACTGATAGGCAAAGCGATTCATATTAAAAAAAACGCATGGATTGGTGCAAATGCAACCATTTTACCGGGTGTTACAATTGGTGAAAATGCTGTGGTTGCAGCCGGAGCAGTGGTTTCAAAAAATGTGCCTGACGATACCATTGTTGGTGGAATTCCTGCAAAGATTATTAAAAAAATAGAAAATGAAAATATTTAAATTGAATCATAAAATACTGTTGCTATGCACATTTGTATTAATAACAGTAACCTCATGTAACAACAAAAATCAAGAAAAAATGAATCAAGAAAATACAAAAGGTCTTTTCCCGAAAGGAGACCAGTTACCAAACGAATGGTTTACCGGAAATGCTTTTTTATCACCTTTGGTAGCAAAAGATAAAAACAATGAATTTTCTGCAGGAGCAGTAACTTTTGAAATTGATGCAAGAACCAATTGGCATACCCATCCTAAAGGTCAGGTTTTGATTGTAACAGAAGGTTCCGGCTTGTATCAGGAAATAGGAAAACCTGTACAAATCATCAAAAAAGGTGATGTTGTGAATATTCCTGAAAATGTTGAACATTGGCACGGTGCATCAGCTAAAACGTCGATGACGCATATTGCCATTACCAACTTTAAAGAAGATGTACAGGTAACTTGGTTGAAGCCCGTTACAGATGAAGAATTTAATTTAGTCAATAACGAACAGTAAAAATGAAGAAACTTACATTAATGTTTGCAGTAATATTGTCTTTAAGTCAATTTACAGCGCAAAGCAAGCAAAAATCATTTGATAAAAACTCAAAGAAAATGAATAAAACAGAACATTATACATTCAAACTCAGTGATAATGTAATCCGAAAAGCAGTAGCTTTCAAAAACCGATACGGAATTACCTTATCCGGAGATTTATATCTACCCAAAAACGCAGGAAACGAAAAATTATCAGCACTGGTAATCAGCGGTCCATTTGGTGCGGTAAAACAACAATCTTCAGGATTATACGCCAATGAAATGGCAAAAAGAGGTTTTGCCGTGATTGCTTTTGATCCGTCTTATACCGGTGAAAGTGGCGGCGAACCAAGAAATTTGGCGTCACCTGAAATCAATACGGAAGATTTTAGTGCAGCAGTTGACTTTATGGGGCTTCAAAAAAATGTAGACAGAAATAAAATCGGAATCATAGGTATTTGTGGTTTTGGAGGCTTTGCACTGAATGCAACGGCAGTAGATAAACGAGTAAAAGCTGTTGCCACAGCAAGTTTGTATGATATGACTAGAGTAATGTCAAAAGGTTATAACGATTCTGTAACATCAGAACAACGTGCCCAGACTTTGGAAGATCTGAGCCAGCAACGTTGGAAGGATGCCGAAAATGGAAACCCAACCAAAGGTTCCAGAAATTTACCCGAAACGTTGAAAGGTGACGAGCCGCAATTTGTAAAAGAATATTTTGATTATTACAGAACGCCTCGTGGTTTTCACGCCAATTCGCTGAATTCTAATGGAGCTTGGTTGATGACCAATCCGCTTTCGTTTATGAACATGCCGATCTTAACGTACGTGAAAGAAATTTCACCAAGACCCATGCTTTTGATTGCGGGAGAAAAAGCTCATTCACGATATTTCAGTGAAGATATTTACAAATATGCAGCTGAACCAAAAGAACTAATGATTATTCCAAACGCTGTTCACGTTGATCTGTATGATAAAGTAGATGTTATTCCTTTTGATAAACTGGAAAATTTCTTTACAACGAATTTGAAATAATTATTTTTCAAAAAATTCTAAAAAGGTTTACTTGTCATTAATGGGCAAATAAACCTTTTTTTATTCAATTTAATAATGTTTTTATAACCTGTTTGAGGTTTCATTTACATTATTTTCTTTATAACTCGATTTTTCAAGTCTGCCAAAATTGTATTTTACAGCAGCCGAAATTGTAGGTGTGTTTCCGTAAAAATTACCAGTAGAAATAATTTTATCATACGTCATGCTTTGAATATAATTCATCTGCTTAAAAAGATCATTATATCTGAACGTAAAATCAAAATTAGATATAGATTTGGTGATCCCGAAATTGACGGCGCAAACTGCATTGTTTTCGTATAAACCTTCTGTACGTTTGCTGATGTAAGAACCGTCCATTAATAAGGAAAAACTTTTAGTAATTTTTAAAGTATTATTGGTGTAAATATAAAGGTACGGAGTCGATTTTTTAATTAAAGCTAAACTGTCTTCTGTTTTACCATAATTAACAGACATGCTGTTTTGTGAAGACCAGATTTTCCATTCGAAAGGAACATCTACACCGAGGCTTGCACCAATTTCTTTTTCAAAATTAATGAGTGAAAATCTTGAAATATTTTTTGCATCATCATAAACCAAAGTATAACCCATCGGATTTTTGCTTGTGTAAACCGATGCATTAACCGACCATTTTTTTAGATTTGTATTAAAAGAAAGAGTATTGGTGTAAGTCGGGATTAAATTGGGATTTCCTACATATTCTATGTATGGACTACCGTATAATCCTCCGGAAGATAGATTGCCATAATTGGGTCTTGATATTGTTTTTCTGAAGTTTAAAGTATAAACGTGGTCTTTATCTTGCTGAAAAGAAATTTCTGCATTGGGAAACCAGTCAACAGCATTTCGGGATAGGGTAGTGTCTTTTAAAATATTATCAAAACCTTTAGCAGAAGTGGTTTCCATACGAATTCCTGCTTTAAAGTTCCATTTGTTTTTTTCAGTACTTATATTAACGTATGATCCTGTATTGCTTTCTTTAAAAAGATAATTAAAAAATTCGGGAGCTTTTATAGCAGCATAATTGGTGATATTATCAGTTGTGGTTTCAGCTTTTGTGAAGCTTGTTCCTAGTTCTAATTTGTAATTTTCATTGAGTTTTCTTTCAAAATCAATTCTTCCGGAATAGACATCGCCGGAATATAATTGTCTTCGGAATTGACTGAATTCATACCCCGAATCATCAATATTATTCAAAAATTCATAATCTACGTTGCGGCTTTCTCTCGTGTATTGAAATCCTGTAAAAATATTAGCATCCCAATCTGTCAATTTTTTATTATAATTAAAAATAGAATTAATAGAAGCTCTCTTGTTGTCCTGATGATTTAAAGTCAGGATATTTGAAGAAATTCCGTTTTCGGTGTATTTTGTATTGGTATTGTTATCTCCTTTATCCGGGCGGAAATTACTGTTGAAAGCCAAAGTAAGATAATCGCCGTCATCATTTAATTCCTGATACAAACTTGCTCCGAAAATAGTTTGTGGCCGATTGGTAATAGAAACGATGGTGTAATCTGAGGAAATATTTTTGCTTGGAACTGCATAATTATATCCGTTACTTTCCCAATGTTGAACAGCATTGAATGCAGCATTGATTTTCCATTCTGTTTTATTTTTTTTCTGTTGAAAATTAGCATTAAAATAATTGCTGAATCTTTTTTGAAAGGTTGCAGTTTCGGATAATGCGAGCTTAGAGCCATCTTTTTTGCTCTTTTTTAAATTGATTTTGATGATCGCTTTACCTTCGGCTTCATACTTTACAGATGGATTTCTGATGATCTCAACAGATTTTATATCTTCCACGGAAATTCCAGACAAAGTAGAAAAATCTACCCGCTGATTATCAACATACAACAAAGGACTTCCTTTACCAACTACAGAAACACCTTCGCCATTGGCATCGAGTGTTACAAAAGGTAATTTTGTCAATAATTCTGAAGATGTAGCCACTTTATTTAAAGGCGAATTTGTAATATCCAAAGTGATATTTCCGTTTTCTACACTGAATTTTTTCTTCTCACGAACAATTGTAACAGCTTCAATATCTTTTGTTTTCGGATGATAAATTATGTTGAAACTTTCATTGCGATTCAGTAAGAATGGTTTTTCTTTTTGTTCCGTTTCGCCGGAGGAAATCTGCAGATAATAGGTATTTGATTTCAAATCATTAAACTCAAACTTTGAATCTCTTGTTATGGTAGTTTTAATAAGTTGATTTTCATTATCATATAAATAAATCTCAATCGGTGTATTCAAATTAATGTTATTACTATTCGAAAGAGTTCCGGTAATATTAAATTTTTGCTGAGCAGAAACAATTACAAAATTAAAAATGAATAATAAGAAGATTTGGTATTTGGTCATTAGAGTGATGCTTATATTCTCATTAACAATCATAATGATTAAAATATTACATCTGCGAATATAAATGGTGAATATTTTAAGAAATGATAGAGCATTTTATATACTGAACCTGTTTAAACTTTTATTTTTCTTAGGAACAAGATAGAAAAAGCCAGATAATGTAGGCTGATCTATGTAATATTAAGTTTCATATCTTACCAGCAACGCCTTGAAATTATCCAGCCACGCATTTACCTTTTCTATTTTGAATCTTCTTTTATAGAGTTCAGGATCAAAATATTTTTCATGTTTTGTATCCTTGTTTCGAGGATTCTCTTTAATCTAAAGGAATCTCTTTATTCATGAGATTCTTCATTCCACTTCGTTGTATTCAGAATGACAGTTGCGTAATCAAATTAATCGTCAATTCCTTTGCCTTCGAGAATATTTTGATAATATTTCTCAATTCTTGTTTCGCGTGTTTTTGATTGTTTAGCCTGATTAAAATAGAATAAATATCCTTTTTGCCTTCCCGGACTTAAAGCATAAAATGATTGGTTTAAAGCCATATCTTCATCCAAGGCTCTTTGAAATTCTTCAGGAACCGGATATTCGGAAGCCTTTTTTAATTCTACTTTTTGCCCGGATTGTTCGATTTTTACAGCTTCCTGAATGTATTTTTTTATAATCGCTCGCTGTTTTTCTACTTCCTCAATATTTCTGAATCTGATCTGTCTTGCCGACTGTACATTTTCAGTTTGTTGAATTAAAATATTTTGAGGATCTTTCATTAATACACCTTTATGAAAAAGTAACGCAAAATATTCTTTAAAGCCATGAATGAGCACCACGTTTTTTCCGCCTAATGTGTAACAAGGATGCATCCATTTATAATCTTCTTCCAAAGAATCATTTTCGGTGATGATTTCTCGTAGCAAATAGAATTCTTCTTTCCATTTCTTTGCTTTTCCGAAAAATTGTTCAGCTTGTAGATTCATTTTAATTGTTTTTTGTGATTATTTTTCTGTTTGAAGGTCTGAAATACCATGATAAAACAGTTACAGCTAATAAGATCAAAGCAGGAAGAGCTTCTATAAAAGATTGTCCGACTACAAAATGAGAGATTGCTGCACCCGACATTGCAAAGAAAAACCCTGCATAAGCCCATTCTTTCAGCAAAGGAAATCTGGGAATGAGAATTGCAATTACACCCAAAATTTTCCAAACTCCTAAAATAGATAAGACATATAAAGGATAATGTAATTTGGTAATGATTTCGTTGTAACCGCCCATCTGAAGCGTTTGTTGTATTCCTCCTGCCAACATTCCGATAGAAAGAAAAATTGTAACAATCCAGTAAATGATTTTGTTTCTTTTTTCCATTTTCAGGTTATTTTAATTTGGTGAAAATATTTTGAAGTTTGTCGTGTGCCATGCTCAAACCTTTTGCGAAAGGCATTTTTAAAAGCTGATCTCTGTAATCTACCGATTTGAATATCTGTTGAATTGTCAGTTTGCTTTTTTCATTTCCAATTTCTTCGAAAGTGAGAAACTCTAATTGTACCGGAAATGGACTGTTTTCCATTTCGAAAGTTCGGGTGATTTTTTCGTTCGGAATAAATTCCAGAATGACTCCGTTGGCTGAAAACACAACTTGTCCGTCATGAGAAGTTTCAAATTTCCAGCTTCCGTGTTTGTGGTTTTCCAGCTTTATTACCTTTGTATTCATCCATTGTTCAATAATTTCTGAATCTTCGTACGCTTTAAAGAGTAATTCTAAAGGCAAATCAAATTCTCTGGTAATGAAAAGTTCTTGTGTGTTTTCTTCTGCTTTGATTTTTGTTTTGAGTTCCATATTAATTTTTGTTTTTGTGGTTTTTCATAATAGATTCTAAGGTATTGAAACGCTCTTCCCACATTTTACGGAAAGGTTCAACAAAGTCGGCTATTTCTTTCATTTTCTGTGGATTAAGATGATAAATTATTTCTCTGCCGTTTTGCTCAGAAGTTAAAAGTTCGCATTCTGTTAAGATTTGAATATGTTTTGAAACGGTTGGTCTTGCAGTATCAAAATTGGAGGCTATTGCTCCAGCCGTCATTGATTGTGCAGCAACCAAAGCCAGAATTGATCTTCTTGTAGGATCGGCAATTGCCTGAAAAACATCACGTCTTAAATTCATTATGAAGTTATTTGACTACAAATTTATATGTAGTTATTTAACTACGCAAGTTTTTCTTGAAAAATTTAAAATTTATTTTGCTTTCTAAAAATTATAAGTTAAATATTTGAAGTGAAAATTGGCAATTGATTGTATGTAGTTTTTATTACAACAAAATAAGTGACTTATTACAATGATGACATTCAAAAACTTAGCATTCATAATTTTATTTTAACGAATGTTTAACTTCTTAAACAGCTTAATTTAGCAGAAATATATCAGGAATAGGCGTACATTTATCATCTATAAATTAATGAAAGATGGGGATATTTGATATGTTTACGGCGGAGATTGCAATTGATCTGGGAACGGCTAATACCCTAATTATATATAATAATAAAATTGTCATTGACCAACCTTCTATTGTTGCCATTGACCGTTTAACCGGAAAAGCAATTGCTGTAGGACAGGAAGCAAAATTAATGCAGGGTAAAACTCATGAAGATATCAAAGTAATCAGACCGCTGAAAGACGGGGTTATCGCAGATTTTCATGCTTCTGAACATATGATTAAAGAATTTGTTAAACAGATTTCTGAAATCAAAGGTAAATTTATACAACCTGCACTCAGGATAGTAATATGCATCCCTTCGGGAATAACGGAGGTTGAAAAAAGAGCGGTCCGCGATTCTGCACAAAAAGTAAATGCCAAAGAAGTTATCATGATCTATGAACCAATGGCTGCAGCTATTGGAGCGGGTATTGATGTTGAAAGTCCTGAAGGAAATATGATTGTTGACATCGGTGGCGGAACAACAGAAATTGCTGTCATTGCATTGGGTGGAATCGTTTGTGACAGATCATTGAAATTAGCAGGTGATGTTTTCACAAATGATATTGCTTACTTTATCAGATCACAACATAATTTAGATATTGGAGAAAGAACAGCTGAAAAAATAAAGATTGAGATCGGTTCTGCTTTGGAAGAATTAGAATTTCCTTTAGATGATATTTCGGTACAGGGAAAAGATCTTTTAACCGGAAAACCAAAAGAAATTAGGGTGAATTATAAGGAGGTTTTTAAAGCTTTAGACAAGTCTATCATGAGAATAGAAGATGCTATTTTGGAAACACTTTCAATCACACCACCAGAATTGGCAACCGATATATACAAAACCGGAATTTTTCTTGCCGGAGGCGGTGCATTGTTGAATGGATTAGCCGACAGAATTCACAGAAAAACAGGATTGCCTGTTTTTGTAGCTGAAGATCCATTAAGAGCTGTAGTTCGTGGGACAGGTATTGCTCTTAAAAATATTGATAGATTCAGGTTTCTTATGAAGTAGGTTTTGATTGATTTATCTAAGTATAAGTTAGTTGAGAATAATTTGCAATCAAAATTTTCAAAAATTCTTTAGTATCCATAAGCATCAAAAATATTTTTTTTAAAGGAAAATATTTAATTATTATATCAATTTTATGTATATTTGATTTATTAATCTAGCAAGAAAATGTGTTAGATTTTTAAAATTCAAAAAACTAAACCACAAAAACTAATTACTATGAAAACAAAACTTTTTTCTAATTTTCACACTGAGTAAGAAGAAGTTAAACTTATCTGCAATTCAATAAACAGATAACTGTTCTGAGGTCTTCAGAGCTAAACTTACACAATCGTCATAATACCAAAACAATTCTGGAGATTTATAAGAATATCTATAAAATAATTTCATCAGATTTGTGAGGATTAATCATTAAGAGCTTTAACTACTTTTTCTAAATTGTTTACAATATAGAATTGGTATTCCATTGCATGTTTTTAATATATCATGCAAAATTAAAAATGCTTTTCACAATATTTTAATTCTGTAATATATATGAGTTGCATTCATTTATAGAGTATTGGAAAATGTTCATTTTAAAATGAAAAACACAATTCCAGATATTATAAATAATCTAAAAGAATCTGACGAAAATTCTCTCTGGACTGTTTTTTTAATTTTATGATAACAACAAATAGTTAATTATACATCCTTGTGTTTTTAGCCATTTCATTTTTCAAATATTATAGATTTTAATAATTATTAGAATAATTATGTGCCATTGCCTTGAGCTTATATAAAATGTTATGCTTATTCACTTATAAAATATATTATTAAATAACTCAGATTATGAAACAATTATTTATTCTATCCATAATCTTGTTTTCTAATTTTATGCTTCAAATATCTCATATAATACTTAGAAGATTAAAAGCTTTATGAGTTAAAATATTGAACAGTACAAATCTACCCCTTACCATTAAAAATTAATTATGAATAATACTTTTGTTATGCTTCAAGAGTGAAGCATTCTGACCAAATCTAAAAAATAACCAATACAAAATACTAATATGCCAAACTCAATTTCAAAAGCAGATATACAATCTGTTGCGTCAACTGCATTATTCTCTCAAGAAGACATGGAAAAACTCCTTGTTGGGTTTAATAAAACTCAATGGGATTATAACAGAGAAGAAACTTTAGGTTCGCTCTTTCAAAAACAGGTAAATCTTCATGCTGAAAATACAGCTGTTGTTTATCAGGATCAACAAATAAGTTACCGTGAATTAGATCAAAGAAGTAATCAGGTTGCCAATACTTTATTGGCTAAAGGAGTAAAAGAAGGGATATACGTCCCCGTATGGCTTGACCGATCTTTGGAATGGGTGATCGCTGTAGTTGGGATTATAAAAACAGGGGCAGCTTATGTTCCCATAGATCCTGCATATCCTGTAAAACGAGTCGATTATATTCTTTCGGACACATCTGCGGGGGTTATTATTACAAATCAAACATTAGGAAAATCTTTACCTAAAAATGAAAATATCGAAATATTTTATATCAACCAAAAAGAAGACCTCGACAACCTGCCAACTCAACAGCCTGAAGTCATATTGCATCATAATCATCTTGCCTATACAATCTATACTTCAGGATCAACAGGAAATCCTAAAGGTGTTATGGTCTCACACCAAAGTATTCAGCACCTGGTAACCTGGCATAATCAATATTTTAAGGTTGACGAAAGCTCTAAACTTACTTTAGTTGCAGGACTAGCATTTGATATTTCTGTATGGGAAACCTGGTCTGCACTTACTGCTGGGTCAACACTTTTTATTGCAGATAATGAAGAGAGAACAGATGCTTCTGCATTAGTAAAATTTTATCATAAAAATCAGATTACTCATGGTTTTGCGCCCACAGTTCTGGTTCCTGCACTTATAGCGGACACTAAAAATTACAACGATCTGAAATTGCAATACCTTTTTACAGCAGGAGAAAAGCTTAAGCCTGTTTTGACAGAAGGATTAAGTTATGAACTGGTGGATTATTACGGCCCTACTGAATGTACAGTGTATGCTACTTTCAAAAAGGTTAAAGATGTGAATGGTGAGTACGTGTCTTCAATAGGAAAACCTATAGCTAATGCCAAAGCTTACATTTTAGGAGACCAAATGGAACTGTTGCCTATTGGTGCTACTGGAGAATTATATATCGCAGGAACATTGCTGGCTAAAGGTTATCTTAATAATGAAGAACTTACGGCATCAAAATTTATCGTAAATCCTTTCATGGAAACAGAAAAGTTTTATCGCACAGGAGATCTGGCCAGATGGTTGTCAGATGGGAATATTCAATTTTTAGGTAGGATTGATAATCAGGTGAAAATTAGAGGGTTCCGCATTGAGTTGGGCGAAATAGAACGTACGCTTACAAGACTGGAAGACGTAAAAGAAGCAATTGTAATCACAAAAGATACTCTTGGGAATAATAAATATCTTGTTGCTTTTATTGTATTAAATGATGGAGTAAAAAAAGATATTGCGCTGATAAGGAATCAGTTAAAAGAAGAGTTGCCAGGCTACATGATCCCTGCACAAATGATTACCATTGATAAAATCCCTCTCACGGCAAACGGAAAAACAAATACTGATATTCTAAAACAGCTAGCCGATAAGGAAGCAAAAGAGCTTGTCTCTCATGAACCACCTACAAATGATACAGAAAAAATAATTGCAGATATCTGGTCAGAGGAATTGGAACGTCCTGTGATTAATATTACAGATAACTTTTTTGATATTGGAGGTAATTCTTTATATGTTGCTATCGTAGCAGTAGCGTTACAAGAAAGACTGGGTGTGAAGGTATATTTGCGAGATATTTATCAATATCCTGTATTACAAAACCTATCAAATATATTAATTGCCCGTGCTAAAGACGAAAGAGGAGCAATTCCTGTGGAAGACGTAGAACCCTACGTTGAATTACAACAAGATGTATACTTAAACCCGGGAACTGTGTTTGCAGGAAACTTTGATTACAAAACATTAGAAAACCCTACTGCAATATTTTTGACGGGTGCCACAGGCTTTGTAGGTATTCATTTGTTGCAAGAACTTTTGGATACAACGAATGCTGATATATATTGCCTGGTAAGAGCTCAGGATGAATTTCATGCTATGGAAAAAATTGAAAAATGTTACAAACAATTCCATATTCCTAAAAAAGCAGAACAAAAATCGAGAATTATCCCTGTTTTAGGTGACTTATCAATGCCTTCATTGGGGCTGTCTGATGAGCAGTTCAGTAGCCTGGCAGGTATACTGGATCTTATTTATCACTCTGGAAGTTCAGTTAATTTCATTGAGCCTTACTCTTATATGAAAGCTCCAAATGTAGAAGGGTTAAGGGAGATTATACGCCTTGCAGGCGCCGAGAAAACAAAGTGTTTGGCCTTACTATCTACAATTTCTGTTTACAGTTGGGGGCATATATTTACCGGTAAAACGACCATGTTAGAATCTGATGATATTGAACAAAATATAATGTCGGTAAGTAAAGATATTGGTTATGTAAGAAGTAAATATGTGATGGAGGCAATTGCCGACCTTGCTGCAAAAGAAGGATTGCCATTAATCACCTACCGCTTGGGATATGCAATGTGTCACAGCAAAAGTGGTGCAAGCGCACCTTACCAATGGTGGTCTGGCTTAGTTAAAAACTGTATTGAATTTAAATCTTATCCTGCACTTACAGAATTGAGAGAAGGTTTGATTACCGTAGATTATATAACCAAAACAATGGCTCATATTACAAAAAACAGAGAGGCAGTAGGGAAGAAATTTAATCTCATTGCAAGCCCTGAAACAAATCTTACTCTAGAAGATTTCTTTGGTTTACTTAAAAAATATTACCCGCACCAACTTGAGCCTCTTTCATATAAAGCCTGGAGAAAACAATGGGAAAATGATAGTAAAAACCGCTTGTATCCATTGACGAGTCTCTTTAAAGATAATATGCATGAAGGTTTATCTACAGTAGAGCTTTACCAAAACACTTATGTATGGGACTGTTCAAATGTAATTCAATTCCTTAAAGGATCTGGTATATCTGAACCTGTCTTTGATAAAGAACTTCTGGACTCTTATCTGAAATATCTGGGTATTCCGCTTTCATAATAAGCTTTAAAATACTCAATGACCAGGTAGTCTCTACTTTAAGATAAAAAAAGCAGAGCGTACAAACCAGCAAAAGGCCTTCTTTAAAAAGGAGGCCTTAATAAATCCGGCTAAAAAATGCAAACTAAAGCTTGGTTATAATAGATATAGATAAGTAGTCGACTGCTGTTGACATAGCTAGTAACTGCATCAGGTGCATTTATAGAAGAACAGATTGGAATGAAATGTATATTCATAGTGGTTTGTATTATATTTTATATTCTGTTTTTCAGGTTTTTCAAAAATTGAAGATTAAAGTATATTCATGCTAATTCTGATTTCTGTTTTGAGTTGTATGGCGATTTTATTTTTTGTAATTTTCTTGCATTGCTGTTTAACGAAGTCTTTGATAATTTGACGGTTGCGATTGTTCTTAGAATGTTGTATTTTTCCCGTTTCATTGATTTTAGGATTTATTTAATTTTGGTATCATCACTTATTTTAAAAGACGAAAAACAAATGAAAATTAATAACATGTTTCAAATTCTATTTGGTCTATTTTTTCTTTTGAATTGTAAAGACGATAAAAAAGAAACTTTGCCAACCGAAATTCAGAATGAAATTTCAAACGCAAAATCCATTGAAAAAGATAGCCTCAAACTATTAGAAAAGCCAACTTTTAAACCCTATTTAGCTAATTGTCTGAAAATAGAAGATGCTTTGATAAATGACCATAAAATCATTTTAGAAAAAAAAATCTTTGATGAATTATACCCGAAAAGAGATTCCGTCAGAACAGAAATTTGGGAATGTGGAAATCCTTTTAATTGGCTGGATGACAAATGGATGACCAAAACCTATGGGAAGTATGATCAAAACAGAGATACTTTCGGAGATTTTAATGGGAAATTAACCTCAATTTTCACTAAAAGTGTTCAATTTGATACCAATAATCATATTGTACTTTTCAATTCTGCTCTTTCAAAAGGAAATAATTTTAAAATCAAATCCCATCAAATCGTTCTGAACGAAAATACAACATTAGAAGAGTTTCAAAAGTTTTTTCCAAATTTAAAAAAAGAAGAATTGGAGCATAAGAATGAGTGTAGATTCAGGATGGGTCTTGAGAAAGACAGTGACGATGCTTTTTTATTCTATTTTGAGAACGGAAAACTAAAATCATTCAATCTTTGGTGGTTGCTTTGCTAAAAACTTAATTTAAAATGAAAAAACTTTTAATCATAATTCTGGCTTTCATTTTGCAATCTGGTAACGAAAAGAAGCCAAAAGCAATAGAAAAGAAAGCACCTCAGAAAACTACGGAAACAAAGACAATTTCCGCAGATGAAGATGATATAACGTCGTTTTGCAATTTCGCAGTGATTGTCGATAAAGACGGTTACGTGAATGTGAGAGAAAAAGAATTTGCGAACAGCAAAATCGTTGGTAAGATAAAATCAGGAGAAGCGGTTTTTATTTTTGAAGATTTAGATACGGATTGGTTGAATGTCAGTTTTGATGATAACAAAAAATCGGGATTTATACATCGTTCAAGGATTAAGTATATCAAAGATTTAGAGAAAATAGCTTCTGTAGATTCCCACAATTACAAGGCTATTTTCCATTTGAACAATATTGACATAGATATCGAAACAGATGATTTTGATTATGAATCTAACAAAAAATATTTTTCAGAAACAACTAAGGAAGATTACACCATCCAAAAATACAAAGGTCGTGAAATGTGGGGAACAGACGGGACAATTCCTAAAACTTATTACAAATCCATCACGGTAAAAATCGGAAATCAAGAAATTGAAATCCCTGAAAAAGATATAGAAGACCTTTTCAATCCTAATAATGGTTACACCGAATGTTATTATGACAAGGCGAATAATTCAATTTATATTCATCTGTCTAATTCAGATGGAGCTGGTTCTTATGTTGCATTATTCAAAATCGAAAACGGAGTTTATAAAGGAAGACAAGCTGAGATTCCTTTTTAAAACAATAAAAACCAAAACCAAAACTTATGACAAAACATATACTTCTAATATTATTGATACTTTCAGGTTATTCGGTGTTTGCGAATGATGGGGCATTTTTCGCAAAAGGTAATCAACTGATTCCAATCAATGAAACGGATATTACAGTCAAAAAGGAAATTTTGACACTCAAAAAAATCAGAAACCAGTTTATAGAAGTTACAGTTTATTATGAGTTTTTCAATCCAAAAGAAGATAAAAAAATAACGGTCGGTTTCGAGGCTTTTTCGCCGAACGGAGATGTAGATGGAGCACCCAAAAACGGTAAACATCCTTATATGAGAGATTTCACGGTGGAACTTAAATAATTCTATTTTGAAATACGATGTTGCATATGTTTCCGATTCGTTGTACAATAAAAATGGAACGATAAAGTCTTTGGATTTGGCAAAATTCGATGGGAACAAAAGCGGAAATAATGTAGATTTTTTTTATGTCTATCATTTTGAGGCCAATTTCAAAAAAGGACTTAACATTGTCAAACATACTTATAATTATGATTTGTCGGGTTCCATAGATTACAATTACGATTTTGAATATGTGCTAACTGCCGCAAATCGTTGGGCAAACAAACAGATTGATGATTTTACATTGATTATTGATAACGGTGAATTCGAGACGTTTTCCATTAACAAAACTTTCTTTAAAAATTCGGATGAATGGCTGATTAACGGAATCGGAAAAACCGAAGATATCAAAGGAAGTAAAAATGCTTTTGTTGAAAGTGATGCTTTGAAATTCCATTTACAAAAAGGTAATATTATTTTTCAAAAGAAGAATTTTAAAATCAATGGCGATTTGTTTGTTTATGCCCAAAACTATTGGGGAAATCAGGATTTGGAATACATTCCTTTTTCTTATTACCAGGAAGATAAAATTGCGGAACCTAAAAATGATCTGCAAAGAAAAATACTTAAGAATCTGCCTTTTGCAAGACGTGGTTATATTTTTCAGAATCAGGATTTGAATCAGTTTTACAAAAAAATGGATTGGTATATCCCAAATCCCAATTATCAACCCAATCCGGAAATCCTTATTGACGGGGAAAAGAAATGGATTGAGAAGTGGAAATGAAAATAACACTGCATTAAATTACACAAAGATGAAAAAATATTTATTGATTTTTTGTTCCTATCTTCTTCTGTTTTCTTGCAAAAAAGCTGATAAACAGAATGAAAATCTTAAGAAAATACCAGATACAATTTCTGAGAAAGAATATTTTACGAGTAGCTTCAAAAAAGAATTTGAAGGAGTCTGGCAAAAAGAAACCGAATATCAAACCAACACAATCAAGATTCAATTCGAATCTGGTAAAAATTACGCTACCGTTATTGATATTGGTTCGGGCGAAGCTCCACCTTTGAAATTAAAAGCTTTTCAGAGAGGTAATATGTTGCTAATTCCCCCTGAAGGAACAAGCAATAACTGTGAGTTGAGAGTAATTAAAGGTCAACTTATCTTCCTAATACCAGCAGATGACAAACAAGAAGAAGTAAAAACGATTTTTAACAAAATAAAAGAATGATTTTTATTAGGATAAATCAAATTTCATTTTCTAATTATTACGAATTGTAATTCATTCCCAGCGAATTGTAAATGGTTCTTCGCTTTTTTGGAAGTATATATTATCATTAAGATGTGAATAATTTTGCACCAATTACAAAATATCCTATAACCTTTCATTACAAAAATTAAGGGCTACTCCCTTGAAATTAATATTTCAATCTCCTGATAATTTGCAATCACCTGATTAACAGGTTTTTAATCTACCCTCTATAAAAAAATGATATTTTACAATTCTACAACTCTGCAATTTTCTTTCTTTGTTTTGTACCCCTCTCTAGTGTGTAAATACTGCTTAGGTGGAAAATAGCTCAATTATTTGAAGAATTAAAGTTAGTTTAATTGGAATTTAAGAAGTTAAAACGACTAGCTGGTAACTCTGGTGAATCTTGGGGAACCAAAGGATACCATCTGGTTATATTTTCAAAGTAACGACATCATTTGAATTATCAAATTTTGCCTTCATGGCAATGATAAAAAACTAATTATTTCGATTAAGGAGCTTATAGACGAATTTTCAATAATATAAGTTATTTGAAAAAAGTTTGGAAAATATGGAGTTATATCGCCAAATAATTTTTAAATGAAAGATTTAGAAAGTTGCTTTAACTAGTAGAAATAAACTCTGCTAGTATTGTGAGATAATAATAATTTAAAAGAGAAAATAACAAAAATTATAATTTAAAATGAAAAAAACAACTCAGTTCGTAGTCGGATTTTATGCAGGAATAGTAACAATTGCTTTTTTAATGCTTTTTTATTCCTTTAAGACATTAGATACTAAATTTGATGAAATTACAGTAAAACGAATTAATATAGTTGATGATAAAGGCGTAAATAGGATGGTTATTTCTAACCAGCAACGAATGGAACCACCAATTTTATTCGGGAAAAAGTACAAGCGTGCTCTTAATCCTGCAGGTATCATATTTTATAATGAAAAAGGAGACGAATGTGGAGGGATAGCAATTTCTAAAAATCCGGAAACCAATACCTACGCTTTAGCATTTGATTATGACAATGCCGATGCGATAGGACTCTTAACGCAACAGAATAATAAAACCAATGCCTATAAATCAGGTATCGTAATTAATGATAAAGATCTGTCTGGTAAAATTGGTGGCAATACGAATAGAATTAATTTAATGACCAATAATGGAAATTCAAGTTTGGTAATTAATGGTCCGGATGAAAAACCCAGAATAATAATATCGGTTGACAGCCTAGGTAATCCATTATTAAAAATGATTAATAACGATGGTAAATTAATTAAGGAAATCAACTCCTTTGATTAATCTATAATTTTTATAATCATTATAAACTGAAAAAATAAGAATGATATGAATACAAAATTTGAAGCAGGAATTAACATTGCAATAAAAATACCCAAAAGTAAATATGAGAAAACTGTTGCTTTTTATAGGGATATTTTGAAATTAGCCGTTGAAGAAAAACCTATTGACAATCCTACCATTTCAAAAACGCACGAAGTGAAATTTGGTTGCAATATTATTTGGTTAGACTGTGTAGACAATTATACCCATTCAGAAACTTGGTTACAACTTACAGTTCCTGACGTAGAGGATGCAACAAATTATTTGGAATCGAGGGGTATAGAAACATGTGACGAAATTGAAGAACTTCCGAAAAATATGCATTGGATTCAGGATCCGGCAGGAACAGTATTCAACTTGCAAAAGAGATAGTAAAGTTTAATTAGTTTAGATGACAGACCGTTATTGTTGCATTTGTCGGGGGAAACGGAATTGCAATTAATCCTTAATCGCATTATATTGTTTCGAATTTGGGATCCGTTTCATTAAGTGCTTTTAAATCAGTTTTTCTTCATTTTTTTGGTAAAATGGTAATTTATATAATCATGCCTGAACATTTCAGAAATTAAACAACTTATAATATTATTTTGAAATTCTTATCTGTTAAAAGAATAATTATACATGCAACAGAGCAGTACAAAGCCTCATAAAAATATTTATAATCATTGTGTGCAAAATGAACCATTAAAGCACCAATTGCAAAGGGTAATAACCATATTATTGAGATGTTTTTAACTTGATGTAGCCAAAACCCAATAATCAAGCCAATTACACTTAGCAATTCACCATACCCAATAAATAAAGTCCATATTTTTCCGAAACCTAAATTACTCATACTTTCCATCATACTTTGCTTTTGGAAAACCTTAAAAAGGCTTGCATAACCCATTACATAAATTAAATATCCATATGCAATCCAGTGGGGAATTTGTACTAAAATTTTCATATACTTTATAGTTTTGTTCAAATTTAAGAGTTATATTTACTAATTGAAAGTACCAACAAAATTGTATGATACTAACAAAAAAGTAAGAAATGAGAAAGACAACTTCTACCAATACAATTAATAAAGAACAATTAGAAGAAAATTGCGGTATCGCTTACACCAACTCAATTTTAAGTGGTCGATGGAAACTTAGTATTCTTGCATTTTTATTAGAGGAAAAAAAACTAAGGTATAGCGAACTAAAAAACAGATTAACCGGAATTTCAGAAAGAATGCTAATAGCCAAGCTTAAAGAGCTGCAAGCTGATGATTTGATAAATCGCATTTCTCATCCCGAAGTTCCACCAAGAGTAGAGTATGAACTTTCCGAAAAGGGTATGTCATTAGAAAACATTTTAATACAAATGGCAGAATGGGGCACAAAAAATGCAACAATATAATAGGAGCATACAAAACGAATCATTAACAAAGTAAGCAGATACAGATATATTTCAAAAAATCAGTCAGTAAAATATATCGTTAACTGTGACTGAAGATTTTTCAAAGTTTGAAAGCAAGAGTTTAAAGGACTTTATTTATGAAAATAAGACAGTTTAATTTCACGTCTTCCATAAAGGAAGCTACAAACTCTCTATTAAAATAAGTATGGAAAAAATGACTCTGTTAATTTTTTAAACCTAAAGTCATTATAAATTGGAATTCATTATTTTTGATGATAGTAAAATATTAAAATAATTGAACTCCTTTTAGGATGGATAACAATAACAAAGCTTTTTTTGATCAAGATAAATTCAATAAAGTAGAGGAATATAAATTTCCTCCTTGTGAGTTGTTAAAGGATTATGTAAAGGAATTTATGGTTATTGAATCACAAAAAGCAATAAAATTAGAGACCTTGCCCAGTACATCTGTCTCATTAAATTATGTATTAAGTGGTTTAATTAAAATGAAACAGAAAAATAGCTTAATGATCGATTTGCCTAAAGCATTTGCTTTTGGAATTGCTCGAAATTCTCTAAGTTTCGAATTTTCAGATAACACGATCTTGTTTGTGATAAAATTAAATCCAGGCATGGCGTCCTCACTAATAAATACGCCAATTAGTGATTTTTTTGAGAATTTTATTCCACTAGATGGGTTCTTTAATTCAGAACAGATCTTATTTTTAGAAAGACAGTGTGAAAAAGAGTCAAATTATAAATATATTGTAAGAACTATAGAAAAGTTTCTTATTCAGGAAATACAGTCTTTAAAAACAAATAGATTAATCAGAGAAGCTCTTCATAAAATTATTGAAGCAGAAGGTGATATTTCAATTAAAAGTTTAATTAACGAATTACCTATAAGCAGAGATTCATTTGAAAAAAAGTTTAAAGCTCAAGTAGGAACTTCTCCAAAACGGTTTTCCAACATTGTAAGATTTAGAGCTCTATTTGAAAATCCACAAGAAAGTTTTAATTTGACTGCAATAGCTCTAAATGCAGGGTATTATGATCAATCTCATTTTATAAAAGAGTTTAAATCTATTACAGGAAAAAGACCTTCAGATTTCTTATAAAATTTGTTAATCATTATTAGTCCATTCTTGCGTATGTTTTAATGAGGTTTTATAACGCTCCAATGCTCCGGCGCAAAATCATGATCAACCCCTGTCATTATGCTCCTGAAAGATAGGAAGGAGCATTCTTTACTCAATATGGGGTCATTTTTTATGTGTTCTTTGTTACATTAATTTTTTCTTCAATTGTCTATCGATAAACCAAGTCAGAAGTCCATAAACAATAAAGAAAAACGGCATCGTGAAAATAATAAACAATACATAATAACCGTGCTTGCTGTTTTCTTGAATGAGCCAATCGATAAACTCGAACGAGAAAAAGAAAATGCTGTACGTTAAAATTCCTACGAGTAAAATTCCTACAGGAACGAGCCAATTGTATTTGTTTGGATGTTTTGCTCTGCGTTTTTTTAGGAGTTGATAATGAAAAAATCCGAAGATTAGTGCGAAAATAAATGCAATTCCCATAGGGTTTAAGGTTAACAGAATTTGTAAAAACCAATTATACTTTGGTGTAAATTCAATTTTCACATTGTTTTCAAAACTTTTGATTTTCCAGATATAAGCATTGTTGATTTGCGTGTAAGTTCCTAAATTACTGGATTTTATATTGATTCCGTCTGATGGTTCTAAGGAAAATTCTACATTTTCAAAAGACTTCCAAAATTTTGAAGGATAAAGAGAATATTCTAACGTAAATTCTTTTTCGAAGCCAAATCTGTTTTGATAAAGCTCTGCATCATAATTAATTACAACAATATTTTCTCCTTTTTTTAGCTGAGCTTTAAAATAAATAAGTTCTTCTGTTTGAATTTCATAACTTTCATTTTCTGCAAATTTAATTTCAAATTTATTGAGATTTTGTTGGAGAAAAGATTCAGAATTTTTGTCAATATCAATCTGATTTACTGCAACATTATTTACCAAAACCTTTTGATTTGAATAAAGATTTTTTCCAATAAAAACCAACGGAACCTCTTTGTTTTCATCTGAAATAATATGATAAATCACCTTGTAATGAGCAAAATATCCTTCTTCGCCTTTCAATAATTTTACAGAAATTCTCTCTTTTGAAACGCTACAATTTTTAATAGAATACAACGAAGAATGAGAAGAACCTGCAACCCACGGTTGCGCCATATTAGCAAAAAATGCCAAAGGAAAAAATAAGATGAGCAGGAATTGAAGTTTTTTGTTCATTTTTAATAATTATTTATTGTTCGCAATATCTCCCAACATTTCCACTCAAATCCTTTACATACAATCTTCTTGCGCCGTAATGTAAAGTTATGGTGTCAACAATTCCGATTAATGAATCTTTATTATTCCAAAAAATACTGTCGTTTTTTACAGAACAATATTTTTCATTAAAAACAAAAACATCAGAAAGAAAAGCACCATTATCTCCGCAAAATTTCCAAGTGGTATCTTCTAAATTATTTTTCTTTTGTTCTGAATTACAGCTAAGTAAAATAATTGGGATTGAAAATAGAATTAATTTTTTCATGGGTTTTCGAATGTTTATGAATTTAATTAATCTTTGCAAAATAATATTTGTAAGTTTTAAATTCATTCCCGTTTTCATCCAGACTAGATTTGTACATTTTAAAATAAATCTTGTCATCATTCTTCCAGCGGATTTCTTCTATAGATAAGCCATTATCTACAAAACAACTCGAATATTCTTTTAAAAAATGTTTTGGAGGCTGTGTCTTATCAATTTTCAAAATGGCGATGCTTAATCTTTCAGATTCGTATTCCGGGTTTTGATAATATATCATAAACTTATTATTCATCGATATTTTCGGAAGAGAAACGCTCCAATCTCCCAAAGAAATTATTTCGTATACAAAGTTGGTAGAACGATGAATCAACGTCATTTCCGCAAATCCTAATCCTTCGGTAACAGAATTATTTTGCACGGCAAACAAATCCAATTTTTTATTGAATCCTAAATATTCGCTTCCATTGTGCTCATTGTCGCCGTATTCTTTGAATTTTAGTTTTTGCTTAGAGGTTTGAATATAAAAATAGTTGTTACTTTTTTCAATTTTATCCACAACAAAATCTTTGGTTTCCGCTTTTGTATTAAATTCGGCTTCCGAGGTAGAATCTATCACGAATTTCGGAAGTTTCTCAAAAGTATCAACAAATCCAATCTCGATTTTATTCTTCATGGTATCAATCTCAGAATTGGTTTCATTGTTTTTTATGGATGTTTTCTCGGAAGTTTTTTCAGTTTTCTTCTCGCAAGATTGCACCCCGAAACCAAGGGGAATCATTAATAATAGAAGAGAAGTGAATGTATTTTTCATATTGATTTTTGTGTTTTTTTTAAAATATTTGTTAATTTCCTCGTAACTAAAATGTGCTGTGATGGATTGGGGAAATTTCTTTTTTCAGCAAAATAAGTTCGTTTTCTTTGAGTTCGAAAATATGTTTTTCAGACCAACTCCAAGATTTTTCTTCACGCATATTAATTCCGTTTGCTTTGAAAGAAACGATGATTTTGTTGCCCGAAGTTTCTAAATTTATTTCATCAAAGGTTTCCTGAATCGTTGCTCCATCAGGTGTTGTTGGGCAATTTTCAAGTTCTTTCAAAATTTCTTTATCATTTCTAAACCAAAATCGAAGAAGGCCCAAATGTTTTTGCGAGCATTGATAACCCAAATCTAATGCACCAAGGATTTTACATTTCATGTTGCTTCTGTTTTCATTTGCGTCTCCGTCCCAACGGCATTCGTTTCCGATGAAAGTTGCCACATAAGCCAAGGCTACTTTTTCGGGTTCGGAAATTGTTTTTATATAATTTTCGTTGAGAATAATATGGTTGATATTGGTTTTTAAATCCTTGTCATATTGAGTTTCTCGCCATAAAAATTTTGTTTTTTTATCGGTAAGTTTGAAAGGTTTTATTTTTTTTGCAGAAACCAAAAACTCCCGATAATCCAAGAAATTCGAATCTCCTGCAGCTCTCATGCTATCCATTTTCCATTTAATTTCTAGTTCATTTCCTCTGAAAAATTGCAGGTCTTCATGATTATAAATTAAATGAATTGTATCCTTGTTTTTTTTCACCAGAAATTGCCAATCGTCTGTATAATCTATAAACTGTATAAATTTCACGGTATCGGTATAGATTTTTCCGAGCTCAATATTTTCGTTGGGTCTTATCTTACTTTTGAATTTGCCGGGAATTTTTTCTACTTCTGTTTTTTTCTGGGTTGAATTTTCTTTTGATGGATTTTCAGTTTTCTTCTCGCAAGATTGCACTCCGAAACCAAGGAAAATCATTATTAATAGGAGAGATATAAATGTATTTTTCATTTGTTTAGTTTTAAATTTTTAGCAACCTCTTGTGTAACTCCAAAGATTGGGCTCTCCGTTGTCATCAATGATTTTTAACCAGCCTTCAGTTTTCGATTCTATATTTTCTGCTTCTTCCAAATCCGTGTTGCAAGGGTGTTCTTTGTATTTTGTGACTTTCACTTTGCACCATTGTCCGGAAGTGGTTTTTGTAAGTTTAATTTCAAATAAATCTCCTCGCACAGAACCGATTATTTCGCTTTCTGAGTTGGGTTCTTTTCGCAATCTCAACCCAGGTTCGTTGGCATAATATCCTAAAGCATCATTGCTTTGCTCAATCATTTGATCGCGCCAGTTTACCGTCTTAAAACCGTGTTTTTCAATTTCTGCAACGCTTAGCCAATAGCTTTTTGAAGAATCAAGAACTTTTACAAAACCTTCGGCAGAATCCATATAATTGATGGCAAAAATTTCAGAACCGATTTCCCGAAAATTTTCGATTTTTACTTTTTTTTCGTCTGTAACCAAATAAATTTTATAAGGAACCTGGTTGTCTTCTTTGATGTTACCCATTCTTTTAAGAGTTCCGATGATTTTTCCTTTCGGGTTGTCATACACCGAAAAACCTTGTTCGGGAGAAAGAACACAACAGTATTTTTCCGAATATTTCAAACTGTCAATTTTGGGAACAATGATGCCTTGTTTGGTGGCTATTTTTTCAGTTTCGGTTTCAGTTTTACTTTGACACGAATGCATTGTAAAAGCGAAAAAAATTATCAATGATAGAAGGATATTAAATTGGTTTCTCATTTTGTGTTTTTTACTTTTCAACTATTTTTACCTTAAAAAACTTTGTGTTCACACCGAAATTGCTGTCTTCTGTTAGAAATAAAGTTTTCTCATCCGCCCAAAATGAATCTCCGATAACACAAAGCCAAATTTTCGTCAATTTTTCAAATTCTTCATCCAACTGAATGACTTTTACATACTCATTATTAATTCTCTTTTGAATAAAATAGGAAGAACATTGTTGTCCACCGAAATTCCCGTTTAACCGGAAATTTTCTTTAGGAGAAAAAACAAAAACATCAGGATTTCCCGTTTCTTCGGTTTCTTTTCCGTTTTTTAAATTAAAACTAATATCGATGGTGTGTCCGCCTTCGCAAAGCAAAATATCTTCGCTCGGAAAATAAGCTTTAAAAGTACATTCTTCAAACTCATGATATAATTTTTCTTTGCTGTTTTTTCCATTTCTGAAATTTATTTTTGTAACCAACGGATATTCCGGAGTTTTTTCATCAAATTCTACAATTCCTTTGAGCATTTTTTTTGCTTCGTTAATGTCGGTAATTTTCAGAAGATTTTTCTTTTTCGGTACCGTTTTTTTCTTAACAGAATGATATTGTAAAGAATCAATTTTCTCAACTGTGATGGTGTATTGAATTGCTTTTTCAGACTTCATCACAGAAACAGATTTTATGCTGTCATTTGGTTTCTGGATTTCGGTTTTGGAGAGATTCTCCAGCTCGGTTTTCTTTTCTTTTTTACAAGATTGTAAACCGAAAACAAAGGAAATCATTAAGAAAAAGAAGGCAGGAGTGAGAGTGTTTTTCATCTTTTGTTTACTTTAGATATTCTTAAGTATTAATCTGTTAAAATACCTGACTGTATCAATTTCGCGCCAAAATCAGTAAAAGATTGTTGTGCACTTTCTGTGAAAGTTTTTTCGATGTATTCATCAGATTTTTTATTTCTGATAGTGTTGATATTGCCATAACTGAAAACGTAAGTTTCGTCAAATGTTTCGGTTATTTCCTCATTGATGTACATTTCTACTTCGAATTTTACTTCAATTGACGTTTGGTTAATTTTCTTAATTTCTTTCACATTGTGAGTCATCGCACAACCAGTTCCGCAACTTATTACAAAACTTTGTTTTTTTATTTCGCTAAAATCGTTTTCAGAAGTAGTGTTTTTTGCTTTTTCAGTAGTAACAGATTTTATGCTGTCTTCTAATTTTTGATTTTCATACATTTCAAAATCTGCTCTTTTGGGTTCTCTTCCGCGTTCCCAACCTGTGATGAAAACATAAACCAAAACACAGAAAAAGACCAATAAAACGGAAACAATAATGAGAATCTTTTTCATCAATGTCAATTTAGGAATGCTGAATAAAATGATTATCAACACGCATAGGACGATTAAAAATAGTATTGTAATTCCCATATTTGTAAATTAATAGTTTGTATTTTTTAATCTGAATAAAAGTCCAATTGACGCAACTCTTATAGTTTCTTCTGCTTTTTGAAATTAATAAAAAAGTAATTCTGGATTTTTGTGTTTAAAGGAATCTCAAAATTTCTATTCCCTAAGTTGATGTAAGCATAAATATAAAGATTTTCCTTATTCGCAACAGGTTTTTCAATCCAAAAACTCTCATCAAAAACTTTATTGATTTCCTTTATCTCATTAGACGTAAGTTTCATTTTCTTCTTTATTGTTTTTGGAGATGCATTATCGAAACTTTCCATTTTTTCATAAATGATTGAATCTTTTTTCAACGTAAAATTTTCTTCAAAAAAAGGATTTCCATAATTCGCTTTTTCCAATGTAAATACACTGATATCTTCAAAAGTTTTTTTCATTAAAAATGAAGTGGAAGATTTGAGTCCTGCTTTGTTTCTAGAGAATTTTTGCTTAAAAAATTCGTTTGAATCATAACTTAATTTTTGATTGATGGAGTCCAATTTAGGTTTCAAATAAAAAATAGAGTCATTTTCATTCACCACGGTTCCATCAATGATATCGATTGTAGTATAATCTCCCTGGTCGTTAAGATAATAATGCCTGAAATGGTCATCTTTAATCTGCAATATGGTAGAAAATGTGCAACAACCATTATAACTGGGTAGCATTTGGCCTTGAGAAAAGTAAGTTTCTACTGGTTTTACGGTAATTTCTTTTTCAGGTTTTGAGCAATTCATCAAAGCAAAAAAGAAAGAAAAAATCAGAAAATATTTCATTGTTTCTTCGTGGTTTTAAAATTAAATAGTCTCAGCTTCACTATAAATTTTATTGTTGTTGTTAATAGCTTGTTTCAATGCTTATTAGTTTCCAATTTCCTTTTTTATTTTTTTCAAATTGAATGTAAAAACTGTCGTTATCAATAATATATTTTTCACCAGATTTTTCCGGATATACTTTTAAGATTAAGTTTTTTACTTCCTCGGAAATAAACTCGTTCTGAGAAAATTCTTCTTTTGAGATATTTTCATTGAAAGGAAAATCACAAAAATTTATCAGGTCAGATTTATTGGACAAAGATTTTCTTAGTTGTTCATAAAACTCCGGGAAATCTTGATAATCATAATTCTCAGTCAAGTTTTGATGAATTACAGAACTATCTTTTTGAGCCGAGTTTGTTAAACCTGAATTGGAATTTTTCGGGGTTTTCTTCTCGCAAGATTGCAACCCAAGCAAAATCATAAATAATAGGAGAGAAGTGGTTATGTTTTTCATTTCATAAATTTTAAATTAAATAGCTTCATCACTGAATCCGAAAAGGATGATGAAGAACAGGAAAATCGAAATAATAGGCACAAGAATAATGGTCAATATCTTTAACCAAGGTTTTTTATTCGATTTTAGGATAAGAAAAAGTCCCGATATAAGGAAAAATCCGAAAATCCAATAATTAAGAATAACATAGAAACTGATGCTTGCTAAAGCTAAAGAAAGTGTTCCGAGAGAGTAATATATGTTGCTTTTGTTCATGTATTTTCTAATTAAAATTTTATTCGTTTTTAATGATTACTTTGAAATTTTTATAGTTTGGATATAGCTTTTTGTCAATTTCCAAAGCCATATTGGTTCTAGGATGTTTTCCTACTGATGCACAGGGAAAATTGGGTTCGTGCCAAATAATAAATAAGGAATCATTGGTTATTTTGGCTTCCATTTCGGTTGTTTCTGCTACAAAACAGCCACCACCAATCACAAAAATATATTTTGCTTTGTGTTTATAAAAGGTGTCCAACTTATCAATGGTAGCTTTTTCTACGAGCTGGGTATCATTCTCAACATGATTTAAAATTTGGAGCTCGTCATTTGCATTTTCTAACCATTTGTTTTGGTCTTCATCACTGAAAAAAAATTCTTCAAATAATATTCCCTCTGTTTTCGGTGGATTGCATTGAATAAGCAAGGATACAGTAGGTGAAATTGCAAGTGTAATCGGAACTGCGATTATTGTAATCGCTTTTGTTACCGTTCTTTTGCCAGATTTTAGGATGAGAAAAATGCCTGCTAAAACCACTAATGAAAATAGCCAATAATATGGAAATGACATAAAAAATACGATGTAAAGTATGATGCATCCTAAGGTTTGAATAAGTATTCCTAGGTAATAATAAAGATTGCTTTTGTTCATTGTGTGTTTTATTTAATGAATAATTTTTATGGTTTGGATATAGCTTTTTATCAATTTCCAAAGCATATTGTTTCTTTGACTTCCAATTCTGCCGGTTCTACCGTAAAAACAACCGCCACTAACCAAGAAAATATATTTTGCTTGTAAAATGCGTTCAACTTTAATAAGTAAAATCAAATGGCGTAAAATCTTTTAGCTTGGGAAGTTCTTGCATTTTTTGTTTCGTTTTTGTGAATTTTAATATCTTGTCTGTTTGATAATCGATGTGTTTATCGACCTTTTCGCCTGTTGATAAATTGTAATCTGTATGTTCGATGTATCCTGCGCTCGCATTGGTGTACGTATATCCAATCAACTCGAATTCTCCATTTTGAAACCTGAATTTATGAATCATACTTCCTCTAATCATTCCGTTTCTAAAGATTAAAATTCCGTTTTTTATTTGCAAATTTTCCAGTATCAATTCGGTTCGTTGGTCACCATAAGGATATTTTTCCATCACCGCTTTTGTCGAAGTGAACACGGTTTCGTGTTTTCCACTTTTATTTTGAAAGAATATTTCCAGCAAATACGGATGGTGTTTATCGGTATTATCTTCTTTCACGACTACCAAATCAGGAATATTATCTTTATTCAAATCTCCAGAAATTTTATAGACAATTGTATTGTAATTGCTCTTTTTTTCCTGAGAAAAAGCAAAATTTATCGTGAAAATTAGCGCAAAAGTGAGAAGGAGTTTGTGTTTGATGTTTTTCATATTGTGTTTTTGTTTACTACAATTTCTTTAATTTTTCAATGATTTTTGTAAAATATCCACCAAATTTTATTTCTATAAAACTCTTTACCAAATTTTGCTCTGTTTTTATAACTGTAAATTTTTACCCCTAAATCGCTTTTTTGTAAAGTTTGTGCATTGTAGAAAAAGGATAGTGCGAGAAGAAAAAATATTAGTTTGAGTTTCATTGTTTGTGTTTATGATGTTTTATTACTTTCTATTTTTCAAGTGAAAACTTTCCGTTTTAATTAACTTTCCGTTTGAATCGTAATATTTCCAAGTTCCACAAGGTTCTTCTTCTGATGCTTCTGAAAGTGCAAAATATTCTTCTATTGCAATTAATTTTTCGTTTTGATATTCTTTTTTCACAACGGTATAAGCTGAAAAATCGCAGGTTTGGGTACTGTCAATTTTATATTTCTTTATCCACTCAGATTTTAATTTCAAATTTTTGTCGTAGGATTTCCATTCTACTACTTTTTTACAGCCGTTGATGTTCTCGTATTTGCTGTCATAAATTTCTGAGCTATCGGCAGAATATTCTCTCACAAATCCATTTTCCATTGGTTTTGAGATTTCGGGTAAAGTATCTTGGTCGGCTAAATTGTTTTCGCTTGAACTAGTCTTGTTGAAGGCATAAATGTCGTCGCCGTAACAGGATATTTTTTTTAACCAGAAATATTCTAAAATTCCATTTTCTTCCATTTTTGAGAAACGGCAACCGGTTTCATCATCACACTCTCCTCTGTAAATAGCGAATTTCCAGCGGACAACGGGCGATTCTCCACAAGTCATTCCCGTATCGATTTTTACAAAACAGGAGATGGTGAAAATGATGGCAAGAATTGCGATGATGGGATAGAAAAATATTTTTGGTTTCATTATTATTTTAAATTTATAATTCTTCGCCTTCATCCACAAATTTTTGAATGACTGTTTTAGTGGCTGCAATTACTTTCTTTTCATTTTTTCTTTTTGTTGGTAGAAAAGCTTCGAGCATCTTTCGGAAAACTCAAAGTAAGTATCTTCCCCAAAATCTTCCAGATTGGTTTCTTTAAATTTCATTTTGGTTTTAATAGTTGGGATTTTCACGATTTGGCCATTTTCATGATTTGCTAAGAAATCGTAGTAGCTCCAATTTCCGATATAATTGTTGGTTAATAAGTTCACGCTGGATTCTCCTTCACCATCGCCATATGTCCCGAATTCGTAGCGACTCATCCCGATAAGCTGGATGTTCTTGGTTTTGGGATTGTAGCGAAATTGGTTTTTGTTGCCCGCCCGCATCCAATCATTAAAAAACTTAAAACCGTTTTTTGTAAGGACTACACCAGAATTAATATTTAATATCTTGATAGGTTTGCTTGATATGGTTTTGAATTGTTGAGTAGATAATTTACAGACAATCGTAGATTTTATCGAGTCCATGTAAATAATGTCTTCGATACCATCATTATCTAGGTCTTTCAGCAGTTTTTCTTGACCGAAAGTAAAGATTTGGGTGAGGAAAAACAGGAAAGTGAGCGTGTTTTTTTTCATTGTGTTTTTTGTGTTTAAAAATATTACGTTTTATAAGATTTTTAATTATTTAAATTTAAAAAAATCCTTGTTGTGATAAACAATTATTCTTATTATTTTAGTTTTGTTTCAAACTGTATGAAACATCAATTTCAATAACAGTTCTTTGATAAATCTTGGCAAATTGTAAACCAAATCCAGGGAATTATAAACGGTTTGCTTTACAATACCCAATATTTTTGCATTTGAGCTATTGGAATAAACTTCACCAATACATCTTAAAGAGGTTGTATATGCGAAAGTTTGTTTCGCATATAAATAAGTTACCAGCAATTTTAAACAAACCGTGTATAAAAGACCAAATATTCATAGAAATTGACAGGTTCGACAATTAGGCTCAATCACAGTTTGACGAACCACAAGACGATATTGGCGGAGAATGGGAATGTACTTATTTAAACTGGGATGATTTATTTAAATCAATCAAAAAACTTTAACAGACATACAGAAAAATAGACTTCTTTTTTATTGATAATTAACATGTTTAAACTTATTATTAAACGATTGGAAACAGGCTGCCAATGGCGGAAATTAAGCCTCAAAGAATATTTTTCAAGAGAAACAATAAGCTGGCAATTGATTTATTATTATTTTAATAAATGGTGTAAAGACGGTTCTTTCAAAAGAATTTGGATTTCAAATTCCTCCTTAGGTTGATTAATCGTGGTTTCCAATAATCTCTCTATATCTTTTTATGAAATTTACAAAACAGTTCGAATCCTGTTTAAGGTCAATAACTAGAAAAAGAAATGTAGACTGATCGATAGTTCATTATTAAGATTATAAATTTTATTTGCTAAATAGTAAGACTTATTTTTTATCTGTACCGGAATTTCCAGATGACATTTCCTGTTTTATTTTTTCTCTGTGCTGCATTCCCCATTTAGTCATGGCATCAACCACTTCTTGTAAAGTATAACTGTAGGGAAGCAATTCGTACTCTATCGTTACGGGATAACCAATCTCAACTTTTTTAACAATGAAGCCGTTCATTTCCAGCTCCTTTAATTCACTGGATAGAACTCTAGCAGAAATTCCCGCCACCTGTCTTTGGATCTCCGTGAATCTTTTATTTCCTCGCCCCATTGCGATGATAATCATCAGCTTCCATTTGCCCCCGATAGCATATAAGGCATCTGACATAGCCATTAAAACTTTGTGACATTCTTCTGTGAATGCTTTATTATCTATCTGATTTTCTTGTGATTCTGCCATAACTAAGATATTTGATAGTCGATAACCTTTAGGTAACAACTAATAAAATGTAAGCAAATATAATATAATTTTGTCGTGTTAAACTTACAGAATGTGAGTATTAAATTTTAATAAATAATAACATTATGACATTAGAAAATTTAGAGACAAAGCAAAAGTTAAGAGACCTGATCGACAGTTATGCCTACCTTAGTGATGAATGGAAGATCTCGGAGGTTATGGACCTGTTCACGCCTGATGTAACTTACAGGGTTTATATGAGCGGTGCTTTAGTAGCAGATGTTTCGGGCAGGGAATCTATGGAACGTGATTTTAATCTCCATGCGTCCCAGGTAAAGACCTACTTCACGTTGAATGGCCAGCATACCGTTGAAATACACGGAGATAATGCTACCGGTATTTCCTTTGCTCAGATCAAGATGATCCGGGAAGCGGAAGGAAAAGATGTTTTAACTGATTATAGTGTAAAATATGATGATAAATATGTGCTTATTGATGGTAAATGGCTAATCAAAGATCGTATTGCTCACTTTCTGATCATTGAATCCAGAAATCTTTCCTGATCATTATTTTAAAATAGCAAGCCGTGAAACGGAAGTTTCACGGCTTATGCTCGAGCCTCTTTATGGGCGGTTTAATATAATTGATCAATATTTCTCAATGCTATGTTTTGGTATTAAAATTTTAACAGTTGCCTTAGATCCCATTTTTTCTTATTGTGTCCGGCATCAATTCCACCACTGATTGTATGGATGATATCCCTAACCGATTGATTATGTAAATTTTTGGAATCAAGGGGAGCACCATTTTCCAATAGCAGTTTAATTATTCTTAGAAGTCGGTCCTGGCCTCTATAATTTATGACAGCCAACCATAATGGTGTATTCCCATTTACATCCTGGAGATCGATTGTTGCACCTCTTTCTATAAGGTGACCTACAATTTCTAAATTCATTTTGGACACCGCTAGATGTAGGGCAGTCACTTCATATCCACGTTTGTTCTTTTTCTGATCTATGTCGATCCTACATTCCAACAGAAAATCTATCAGCTGTTCGGGGTAGTACCGTTCATTGTAGCCATATCCTGAATATGCAATCAACAAGTTGTTTCTGTCATAGCTGTCGGTAACTGAAAAATCGATGCCACTTCGTTTTAATTTTTTGAGGTTAGGTATGTCATTTTCGTAAATGATGTTAATTAGATCTCTAAACTCCATATTTTACATTTCTATTTTTTTTATAAGAATACTGTTACTCTCTCTTTTTTCAGGTTATAAATAACCTGTACATCTAGATACATTTTTTTGTCTTTCCGTACTTAAAATTCAATAATTCGTTATCAATAGGTAGCATAATATTTCTACTCCTTTTTATTGGAAGTGAAAAGCTTCGCTTTTAGTGGTGCACTACTGTACGATTAAATATCCATTCTGCAAAGCCCTTCTTTTAGTCTTTTTATAAGTTCGAGCGTTTCCAGACATTCCAAGGGGCTCAAGCCATCAAGGGCTGGAACTTTGTTATGTATCCATTGCAGGCTCGCTTCTCCTAACCTTGCATACATCACTTTGGCTATATCGGTATGATTGTTCAGTGACCGCCCCAAAAGTTTTTGGCTTTCTGAATTTGTCCAGTAAGTTTCCGTTGCCAATTTGACAAGAGTATCCCAAGCCAGGCTTCCGTTGCTGTCAAAATATTGTTCAAGTTTATTCATAATCTGATAGGTTAAGGGTTAAATGTTTCAAATAATAAAAACTTATTATTCGAAGGGTCTTTAATTGCTATACTTTTACCCAGTGGATATTCAAAGACTGTTGTACTTATTAATCGCCCTGTAGTTTCAAATTCTTTTTGCCTTAATTTATCGAATGTAGCAGTACAGTTGGCTACTTCCAGTTCAAATAAGTATTCATCTGTGTCAGTAACGGTACCTGTTGTCAGCAAAAGTATAAAGCTGGAATTTTCTTTGGCCATTAATGAAATGGTTTCCATACCGTAATCCTGGTAAAACTCAAAAAGCTCCAGTTCTTTACAATAAAATATTTCCGAATCTTTTATGGAACTGGTTTTTAATCTCACAATTACTTTGTTCATAATTTGCAATAGGTTATGGATGACTAATAATCATCTATTAAAACAACATCTGGGTTATAAAACTCCCTGTAATATTTCTCGATCAAACCGGTTACTCTTATGCGTTCTTTCTGACTCATCTTTTTGCCTGTACTGTCCCACTGTTTGATTGATCTTGTAAAGATCGCGGCGTGTGCGGCGTCAATGGTGCAGATCAGTCCCTTTTCGTTTTCCATAAATAGTAGATTATCACCTCTAAATAGAACACGTATACCATATCGGTTGCCTGCATGGTCAGTAACCCGATGTACATTTTCACTGTTCATTTGATCTTCTAAAAAACTTCCCATAATATTTATCTAGTGTGGTTGATTATAATGCTTTTGCCCGATTCATGTTAAACCTATTTTTTAGTGTATCCTCGATTAATTTCCTGGCTGAGCCCATGCCATGATGATCTACGTCGTTTGCTAAGATTAGCAGGTCTTTCAGGTGTTTTGCGACATTAATCTTATGCTGAAATCCTTTTTCTGCACAATCCCTTAACGACAGTAACCAGTCCCTGCTATCTGGACCCAGATCCAGTAGGATGTGCAGGACAATATTATTCCTGAAATCTGTATCAGTATTGCAATCAGATAATAATGTGAGATGGTGTTTAAGGGTTACTGTCTGCCGGATTTGATGGAGAACATCCTTTCGATATGCTTTGCCGATGAGGGGAAATTCTTGAACCAATAACCGGGTGCAATCAATGATAACCGATTTGTCTCGTTGAAAAAAGACTTCATATTGTTGAATGGCAAGCTTCCGCCAGTCTGAATCATTCATGTCAATTTTCCCATCCAAAATCCACCGGTCGGTATTTAGCCTCTCATCGGTTTCATGGATAGTATTCATTAATCTTTTATATTGTTCTTTTCCTTCGGCTACCATTAAATTATAATTAATTATCAAAAAGATAGTATGTGCTCATGTTTATAGTTGATTCATTTTCAGGCAAACAAACCCTTATTCTGGAAATAACCTGATCTCCGGTTAATGATAATTCATATCGCAAATCTTCGTACTGAAATATGATCCTATCTATCTGTTCAGCGTTATACAAGGAGTAATAAATTCTAAGATGATTAAAAGGAGTTAAATACTCTTGAATATCAGCGGGATTTTTAATGGCTGATGGAACAGGAATTTTTTTGGCTAAATATCCAGTATTTGGAGGATGATTATAAACATCTAAATCAATATATGCTATTTGCGGTGGGACTTTAATGGTCTGGGCAATAAAACCAATCATAATACCTCTGTTTTCAATTTCAATTGGGAATTCATCAATTTCATCATATTCATAGTCCGACAAAAAATCTTCAATTTTGATTTCAAATATTTTTTCGAAATTCTTTTTAAAATCTTTGTTTCTTATATCCTCTTGAAAGAGATTTGAAGCTATCTTATTACTTTCCATCGTGCTCATAATAAATTGTTTGCTCTTAATGTGTCATCAAAATCGCCATCACTTTCCATTTGATCTATAATTTTTTTGCTCAATTGGGTTGGAGTCAACTCAAGAGATTCTTGCCCAAATACCGGGTGAATAGCATAATTCATTTCCGGATGACTTTCTTTCATCCATTTCAGAAAAACCACTGTATCGACCTTACTCAATCTTATTGGCGTTTCACAAGAATTTAAGTAGGCTTCCATATAATACTCATCTTGCCATAATAGCAAGTTATTACTGCCGTCATTGCCAACTATTACCTGGAAAGTGTCCTCAGAAGTAATGGCGTTAAGAAAATTCTTCTCTCTTTTTAAATAGTCTGAGTTTTGAATATTTTGCTTTTTCATTTCAATACGTGTGCCTAATTAATAATAAACATCCTCAATAGTTTATGCTAGCAGGGAAGCCACCAGTGCATAAAAGATACTTTCCCATCCCTGAAAAATATTTTGATATGCCCGTCAGAAATTCCCTCACTATCCTCTCTTAACTGAATTACCCATAGTTTCGCTTCTTTGTCCATACCCAGCCTCCCGCTTACAGCTGTAGGAAACAATTGTTTGATATCATTCATGGTCGTATTGGCATCTATCCGGATACCTTTATAGCTGATGAAATTTCCGCCCCGGAACCAAAATTCATCTACAGCCACTTTTTCCTTACTGGTTTCAAAGCGGGAACCATCCTTGTACAGGTATTTATCGTCGGGGGCTTCAGTACCAAAGATGGTAACACACGGCGTTTCATCTTTCAGTAATTGTATGCTGTCGGGCTTGCCAAATACTTTTTCAAACTCGGCCATGGTAAAAAAACGTTTCAGTTTGCCATTAAATCTGATATCACCTTCCTGCATTACATCTCTTCGCCCATAACCGGTTCCGGGTTTGGCAATAGCTGCTTCACTTCCACACAATTTATATAGATCATGCTTTTGCAAAAGGGTGGTATCATATTTTAAAACCAATGGTTTATCGGGGTCATTGGTAATGTCTGTCAAGCGCTTGGTTTGCCTGTGGAATTCTAACCAGCCTACAGCATTTTCTGTGAGCTTTTTATGGGCCAGATCTTCCGAAATATCACTGAGTACATACAATTTAATTCTTGCTTTTTCAGTTGTAAGGTATTCCAGGCGGACTTTTACAAGGGTATCGCTAAAATGTTTCAGCGCAACAGCATTGCTGGATTTTACGATGGCTGACAGGAGCTCGTCGCAGGACATTTCTTGGTCATCCCTGGTAATAGTTGTTTTTGTAGTGTCGGATGCATCGGATGTTTGCGATTGATGATTAGAAGGGCTCTGGCATGAAAGCAACACCAATACCATAAAAAGTGCTAAAATTCTTGACATATAATAGAGGGGTTATGGGGTCATTTTTTTTTAATTTCACTTATCCCCAAAAAACTTGCCTGATTCTCGAGGATATAAGGTAAGTTGTAGTTACCAAACATTCAAAATACCATCATTGGGGGAAATTGGGAAGATTTCTTTTACCTGGATTTCATGCGAACCAAACTTGCCCAACCAGCCTACCACTACATTTCCTTTTAAATAAATGTCAATTACATCTGAAAAAAAGATTGGAAAATTTTCTATACGGCTTTTAAAGTACAATTCGTTTAAAGTCTCAACAAAAATTCTTCTCAAGTACAAATCCACCTGTACTCCAAATTTAGAATTAAAGTTTTGCTGTATTTTATCAAAATCAAACTTATAATTTGAAATATAGGCTTTAACAATTGTATCGGTCAATTTATTCCAGGTATTTTCAAGTTCGCTCCTATGATTTAAAGAAAGGAAAAGTTCTTTGCGACGACCTGCTTCTATGAGCAGATTGTCTAAAGTTACAAAACCGCTAACATCCCTTTTATATGCAAGTTTCTTTTCAGCCTCGTCTATAGTATGTACTAATTCTATTCTATATTGTGTATCGAAAGCTGATCTGACACCACAGTTTTCAAACCAATTATTTTCAATCACTTTTTCAGCCATTATTTTTATTTCAGGTGTCAAAATGATTTTTTGTCCAAATAAATTATCTAAAAATCCCATATTTAAATTTAATTGATGGTGTGCTAATCTTCTAACATTAACACGGACTACTTTATCCCCGATGTCGCGGATTTGCAATTCGTGGTTTTCTTTTCTTCTATAATTGAAGCCTAACAAAAAAATCATCAATCTTTCATTTTTTCAAACTTCCCGGTTTGGTCTAAAACGTAGGTTTCGTCTTTAAAAATTGGCTTTGCCTCATTCATCCAATTGGAGCTGGTTACCACTATTTTGTTTTTCTCTATTTTGCTGGTTTTCCCAAATGCGGATTCTGCGACTTCATCGTAGGCAATTTCCAGTTTGTCAATTATTTTGTTGCTTTTATCTACAGTAAGCAATATTGCGATCAGCTCGTTCTCTCCGCCCTGATAAGTAATTACAACGGAGGTAAAGTTTTCGGAGAAAGGTATTTTGTAGTTTAAGCGGAAATTGGTTACATCCTTACGTCTGGGGTCAAATTTGATGCTTTTCAGAAAACCATTGTCACGGATCCCGGATTTTTCAAAATTGTCGAAAGTGGTACTATCTGTTATTGGAAAATTCCGAATAGGAAGATTTGCTAACAAGTTCGTTTTAGCAATGGGGATTTCTTTATCAACTTTTGCATGAATGCTGTCTTTTGCAACGCTTTCCGTAGCTTTCTTTTCCGTCTTGCTGTCGCAGGCATAGAAAAGAAATACGGTTATCAAAAATAATGTGGTTAGTTTTTTCATTTTATCTTTTTTAAAATCAGTTGTTTCTGCTGTTGTTGTTGTTGTTGTTGTTGTTGTTGTTGATTCCGTGAACTTTACATTTTATCTTTTACACTTTTAACGCACGGATTACAAGTCCGCGCGATCGGGTTTATGCTCCCGCAATTTCTTTCAAAAAGGTTAAAAAGCTATCTGCATATAATTCAAATTCCCATACTCCGGCTCCGTGTGTGCTTTTGTAGATAGGCGCATCATTGTCTTTAATTTGACTAATGTCTATACAATATGGATCAGCTCCCGCATCGGCAATGACAACGAAGTTTTTAGGCCATTCGTCAATGATTTGATTTGTTACGGGATTGAATGAATAGCCTTCTTGTCTTTTTAGCAATTCGGATGCGCCATATAGATGCAAACCTTGAAAGTATTTTTTGCTGTCAATAAAGACTTTCAAAGGCGAGTAATTTGTAAGAAACAGCATATAATTTTCAGGCAATTTCCATCTTTTCGCTATGTTCAAAATGTTGGTTTCGTCTGCAATAATCAGCCAGTTGGTCGGGTTTGATAAATCTTGATTTTTAGTTCTTTGCTCTTCGAGTTTTTTGTTAAGTTTTGAAGCCGTTTTTTCAAGCGCTGTTTTTGGGTTTTCTAACGAAATATGAGTTTTCGGTTGGGCATAGCCATCACCATATTGGAAGCCGTTTTCTTGCCAGGATTCTACTTCCGCTATCCTTAAATCTTCTACTTTCCAATGTTCAGGATCTTCGGGCAAGTCGCGATCAAAGGGCTGTTTGCTGTATATGGAAATGCTTTTGATTGCTTTGGCACGGATTGAAGTTTTGAGGCTTTCGTTTTTTACCAGTTTAATTAATGCTGGAAAAGATTTTTCTCCTTTGGTTTTTAGAAGCCCATCAATCCCCCAATAGGTTAATTCAGGATAAGTAATACTCCACTCGAAAAAGTCACCGTAACTAGTTTCATTGTCGTTTACAAGTTCTATAATATCATTTAGCAGAAAATTTCGCCAATGCAAGATTTGTCCATTCCTTGCATAATCTGTCAAAATCTGTAAAACATATTCTCTGTCAGTCGATGCATACTTTTTCAATAATTTCTCTATCAGTTTGGAAAATTTAACGCCATCCTTTTCGTTAATTATTTGTTGTCTTAATTTTTGTAAGTTCTTGTTTGTCATTTGCATTTTGTAGTATGGTTAAGATTGGGTATTATTTATTCCTCATTAAAAGCCAAACCGAAAAGGCTATTAAAACAATGCAGAGAATAAAAATGGTTACCCTAAATGCTTTTCGACCAAACCAAAAGCCAATAGGGTTTTTTACCGAGTTGTAGGGCGGGTCGTAAAACCAGTTCCAATTACCAATTGCCGACCATGCAAAGAAAATGCCTAAAACAAGCGCAAAATATTCGAAGCCGTGCTTTTGGTTAGCAATGTACTGTTGTGCCTGTTCTAAATAATCCATCGTTATGCTATACCTTGCTCTGCAAGAATTTTGGTGTAATATTTTTCCAGCGTTTTTGTATCTACCGTCCTTGCTTCAGATTTATCATCGTTTTTATCGTTAAAGTCAAGCCATTTTTCGTACAAATGCTCAAATGTTTTTATACCATTTTCAGTTAAATCACTGTTGGTGTAATACATCCGAATGATGCGTCCCAGCTGATCGATTGGCTGTTTTTTAAGCAGTTTCTTTTCGTAGCAAAAGTGCAGAAAAGTAGTATGGTGGTTATATAATTTTGTCATAATATCGGGATAACTGGCGTAGCTTTCTATCATAGCAGCTATGTCTGCCACAAACTCTTGCTCAAAATATAAATCGTTGTAAGTGGTGTTTATGGCCTGTTCCAAAAGCACTATATTTTCCAAACCTTCTATGTGGACTAATTTGTAATAACCCCAATCAAAAGAAGTTTCTTCAGGAGCATCAGGTAATAATTTTTTCAGGTTTTCGGTAGAAACCAACAGCAGTTTGTTATCGAAAAGTACACCAATTCGCTTCCCATGTTTATACAAAACATAGTCACCGAACATGGCTTCAATCATAATGTTAGCTATGCTTTTAGTTTTCTTTCGAAAATCTTCTTTGAATGTTTTGGTTGTCATATCTATTCTGATTAGTTATTTGACTTGCTTCGGCTGATTTACGATAGTGGCGTATAGCCGTCACTTTTGTATTGAAAATTATTCTCTTTAAGTAGCGCTAAACATTCCAAACGTAGTCTGCTTAAATCATCGATTTCTTCTTGATCAGGTTTTCTTTTTACTACACTCATTTTTTAGAATTTAGCTTTGGTATGTGTGGTTTTAACTGACCGCAAGTGTTCATGCGCCATTTTGCCGCTTAAATTTTATCAGCACCTACAGCTGAGTTGGCTTGTAAGAAAGTGCTTTATCAACAATTTCTTCCGGTGTTAAACCATCATTTTCCTTTGAGAAAAATAGATTGGAAGCATTTGGATGAGGAACATTATTTGTGAAAAGTGCTATTAAATCATCCTCTTCTTCTTCACTTGCTGTTTCTAAATTGATTATTTTTTTTGCGATTGCTATCAGTTCTTCTCTATTCATTTTCTTATTCATAAGCTTTTGTAAACTTTTTCTTATCCTTTCTTAAACCCGATGCTGTTTATGTTATTGTCTTCAATTAATTTTTTAAGCTTGCCCGAAACAATAATCTTATTGTTTTCTGCGGAACGGACGATATGGTACTGGTAACCGTATTCCTCCAAAGGCTCTGTTTTTAGAACCGTTTTGGAGAATTTATAAGAACCGTCAACAGGGTGTTTATTGTAAACAGATAGATCAAGGTCGTAACAATCTATTTTATTGAATACGTTGAGCGCAAAATAGCTGGTATTTTTCTGACCTTGATAGGTAAATGCTGTTTCAAACAGCTGCACATCGGTTTTACAATGTACTTCAATAAGTTTTTTAAAGCGTTCGCTGATCAAAATGCCTCCGCCAACGGTAGTAAGCACATCAAATACTATCAGGCTTTCATAAGCGACTTTACTGTTTTCTGCATCTTCATAAACGAGTTTTATCCCTTCTGCTTCACGGATAAAATTACCGACGGCTAGATATGAGCCATTGATCTGGTTTTCTAAGCTGTATTTAAGCGGTAGATTTGGTTTACTCTTTACCTCTAAAAAATAGTTCATAGTTCATTTGTTTTTGTTTAGTCACAATTAGCTACAGCATTTTACCCACCTCTTCAAATTTTAGCCCTTTTATATCATTTATTTCAATTAAGGTCTTAAAGGCTTCGGTACAATAGTAAAAATTGATGAGCTTTTTATCTCTGAATATTTCTAGTTTTCCTATATTTTCGCTGATAAATCTGATGTTGTTGCTTTTCAGTATTTCCATAGATTGCTGATAATCTATCTTTTTAGCTTTTATTTGGTCGGATACACTGGCTAAGATCATTCTGATTGTACTTTCATTTTTTTAGATGATTATTCAAGGGCAGGATTTCTTCATCATATTGATTGGAATACACAAAAGGGAAATCTTCAATAGAATAGATATCTATTCCTTTAAATGTTTTCAGAATTTCAGAGATCACAGATTGCCTTGAAAAAATTATTGATGCACGATAGGCAGAATCCTTTAAAACGAAGACTTTTCTCGCACCACCATCCCGAAGCTTTATATCCGGGAATAAATAGTTTGTACTACCGTTTGCTTTTGTTCGTATACTCGTCTGTTTGTTAAAATCAAAGAGATTATCGTCAAACAGACCAAAGCGGAGTGCAACATATTTTTTCTCGGTCAATGAATTGCCATCTACGTCGACGATCTGTATGTCGGCAAGTTCAAATTGGTTTTTATTCAGACCGTTTTCTAATAAGAAGTTAAAAAAATCTGCTGATAATATTTTTACATCTGAACCGTATTCTAAATAATGAAAATCTATATTTTTTTGCTTCTTCTTGAACGTTAAGAATAGATGCCCAGGAAATTTATATTTTTCTTCTACAGGCGGAAATGGAATGTCTTTATAGTCCAATGCTCTCCACTCTGATAATGAAAAAAACTTTGCCTTTTTCGATCCATCAAATGAATCAAACAAAACAATATCGTCCGATAAGGGAACACCCTCCATTTTCAAGTAACCTCTTTGAAAACTTATAAATAACTTGTTCTCCATGTTTTTAATTAATAATGTCTGCATTGAATTGATTTTCATCTCATTGGACTAAGCCTCATAATGCTCCAGATACTTATCTCTGAACACAAAGGCCTCTGAGCTTTCATCAACAACGAAATTCACTATTCGTTTTTCCACACTTCCATTATCGCCACTATACTTTTGCGCATCGAAGGATGCGGGGAATGGAAACTGATTGATGGCTTCAAAGTCCATTTGCGGTTTGATGCTGTCAAGCTCTTCTTTGGTTATTTTCTTGAAGCTTTCTACCAAATAAGAACCAAACATATCGTACACGAAATTTGCATATTCAGTTGGTGTCATCAATTCGTTGAAAGCATTCGAATAGCAGAATATAGACACTTCCTTTGTGGTTACTCCTTTGTATTTGCGATCCCGAAAGGCTGGCTTAAATTTGAGCGTATCGGTATTATAAACAGAATCGTAAAAATATTTATGTGTACTCTTGATGGTATCAAAATACAATGTGAATTGATAATTTCCTTTCTGCATTAGTTTCTTAGGTGTCAATACGTTTGTCCAGATAAAATCAAAGACCAAATTTGCTATTTGTCCGTTTACCCGTGGCCGTTTCAATAAAATGGAAGCTCTTGACTGGCCTTCATCATCGTTGTTAATGCTCCAAAATCTGTTAATGGTTATTTCCATATCGTATGAATGTTTTTAATGTGCTTTTCCATATCCATAAACCTTAAAATGCGTCCTCACTTTTTCATATTCTTTTGAATTGCAATAAAACTCTAAATTCTTTTTGTTCTTGAATATAAAAATTAATTTTCCATCCTTATATTCCAATTCGATGTCTTTTATAGCTACCATACCTTTAAAAAAGGATGAACCAATAATATTGAAATTGACCTTTTCCGAAATGAAATCAATTGATCCACAGGGATGGTCATTTGTTTTAATATTTAGCCGAAGGTAGTGCTGCTTTATATTTTCGTGTGATGTGATTTCAAGTGATGTTGCCATATTGATCAATTATTTAGTTTTTTGGATTCATTAGCTTTTATTTTTGGGGATCTAATTTTTAAAAACCGCTAAATCATCTTTGTAGGCTTTTTTATACAGTTCAATGATCTTTTCTAATATAAGAGCCCGCTCTTCATCAGAAATCTTATTCCCGTTGTCCCATTTATGAATAGTTTTGGGGTCAATCGCAGCATACCTGGCCGATATCTCACAGATCAGGGCGGCATTACCCTTTTGAAAAAACAGTTCTTCACCTCGTCCTAATATTTTAAGCTTATAAATAACCCCATCATGATCCGCAAATTCATGGGCTCTGGTGATGGTTGATTTGATTTCTTTTACATATTTCATAAGAAGGATACTTTACACTTCTATATTTAGTTTTATTCCCAGCGCTGGCTTGCGCTAAATTGATAGAACTGATCTATGTCTGCCTGATTAATTACTTTTAGCTCAAAAAACAGATGGTCTAAGATCTTTTCTGCAATTTCATTGTCTTCTGCGCTGCCCGTATTTTTTGCCAACAGCATTAATGCCTCATTGACCAAATGCTGTTGTTCTGCTTCTGATAAATGTTGGTCCTGTTTAATCCTTTGAATCAACTGCTTAATTTTTTGTTTGTTGGTTTGATTTGTTTCGTACTCATTCTCACTACTTTTAAACTTTGCTGTATAGAAGTTTTTGAGCATAGCACTGATCCTTTCAAGCTCTTTTTTATACTGTTCCATAACCAATCTTATTCAATAACTAAACGTAAATTCCGCTTTATGAATTCCTTTCTCAAAAATAAAAAAAGTGCTTCTTCGTCGAGAGAACTGGCATTATCAGAAATAACGCCGAGATAAACTTCTTCCATTTTAATATGAGATAGATTAATATAATTCATAAATGGGTTATTTTTAAATAGATAAAGTAAAGAAAAATTAGCGAAGAATCAAAAAAAATATCAATGTGATACATTTGCATCTGGTTGAAAATGAGTTGTGTATGATTTTTTTTGGATTGGTAAAAAAAATATATTATTTAAAAAAACATAGTTGATATCTTTTTAGCACATCTGGATCTGTCCCTTAAGAGTGAGCAAAAAAAAAAGAAATGATGTTAGCTGGATTGGACTAGATCATTGCAAATCTTAGTGGTCAGATTTCTTAGGAAAAGAGATTTTCGAAAAAATTGGGGAGGAAAGAGGGAAGCCCTTCTTCAAATTTACTAAAAGGTTATATGGGAATTTTCGTGAATTTTTATCTATTTAACCATGTAAAATTCAAAAATAACCATTTATAATCATATAGTTAGATCTTGTATTTTCAATAATAATTTATTGTTTTATTAACATAGTTGTATTTTTTTGTAATCTATAACTATTTTAAGATAATATTTTGTAAAATTCGACTTTTTGCTAAATTTGTTTAACCAGAAAACAATATTATGAAAACATCAATTACAGATGAGCAATTTTTTTCAAACTTGTTACATTTGCCAAAACCTTCTTATCCTTTTCCCGATTTTATTCATCCAGACTTTCAAGTGCAGCGTGAAGAATACTATAAATGGATAGATACTGAATATATAATCCACAGTAAAGAGGCACGAGAGAAACATAAAAAGCATAATCTGACTGATATTGCAGCAAGAGGATGTCCATTTTTAAAATCACTTGTTGAGTTGCGGCCTTTGGCAAATTATACAGTAAATGGAGCCATGATGGATGATTATTTTGACCGTTGCTCACGTGAAGAAATGTACGTAATAATGGATAAAATAATGGCACTAGTATCGGGTAGCGTTTCCAAGGAACCGGAAGAGCCAGGTATTTTCCATTTGTTTTGGCAGTTAAGACAAGATGCTGTAAGGTGTGCAATTCCTGAGAATATATACAATAGGTTTATAAAATCAATGAAAGACGTATTTATAGGTTATGCTGAAGAAAAAGTTTATTACAGGACAAATACAATACCTCCGCTATCTGTTTATCTCCTGATTCGTGCAGAAACCAGTGGCGTAAAACCTTATTGCGATTATGTTGCTTTGCAAAAAGACTATCGAAAATTACCCGATGAAATATTTGACCATCCTTTTATTCGGCGTCTGTATACTTTCATCGTTAATGATCGGTATCCATAATGATATTATTTCTCTACCAAAGGAATTGAGTCGCGAGGGAGACACCATGAATCTTGTAAAGGTACTACAACAAGAAAATAATATTTCATTGAAAGAGGCTTATATGAGAGCACTTGATATGCATGATGCTTACTTAAATGAATTTGTATTGCTACAAAATAATTTGTCTTTCTTTGGTGAATATCAGAATCTTGTGTCTAATTATTTCCATGATTTGGGTGTTATGATTGCTGGTGTTTATGCCTGGCATACAAACGATACGTCTAGATATGTAAATAATGGTTATGTGGAAGGTGAATATGCTAGCAAAGGGTAAGGCTGTCTAATGAACATTGTGTTTAATAGTTGCTTGATTCGATAAAAAAACTTCAACATTCGCTTAGAGTATTGAAGTTTTTTTGTACCTATATATTAGAGTTGTTAAATTCAGTAGTAATGCGATAAGCGGGATGAAAGTATGGTTTATATTTTATATAGCTAAATTCTGTAGCTCTTTAAAATATTTATCATAAGTGCGGGGCATATCTGTCATTTCCTAAACTTAGTTCTGCTTACACGTTTGATTTTACGCTCATTTTTACAATATTCTAATTGTGTTATGGCAAAGAGTAAGCTAATTTGCTAACAGAAAGCCGATTATTAATACAAACTTTATCAAGGTATTAGCCCTCATTTAAATGTGTAAATTTTCATATTCAAAAAGTTTTTGGCTGTCTGACTTGCTGTATTAAAAGGATGCGATGGCCTTTTTTGGCGAACTTTTCCTGTAATTCTTAGATTCTGCAAGGTTGCAGGAGAGATGTCTATCATGTTACGAATTGACTTACTTCGTAACCAATCAAATTCCTCTTTAGGCTATTTTTCAAATTATCTTTATTGGGTATGTTTCAAGATGTTGTTTTGATACTATTTTCATATAATAATTTTTGTCTGTTTCAAAAATCTTTAAGAATAATGCCAGCAATTAGTAACCTATTACTAGTTCTTATTTTTTTTTCTAAAAATTCCTTTGGGCTAATAAGATGTAATTAATATAAAAATAGTTTAAATCCTTTAGGATAACTTAGCGCGGATAAATTTCTTTTTAGTACGAAAATAAATAATTCATAAATTATTTATTTTCAACATTTTGCATTCTGAATTCAGATATGAATCCTCAAGCGACGAATATGAATGAAATTGAAGCGAATAACAAAACGCTTTAACAATCGATGTTACGAAATAAATTATAACGTATATCTAATTTTATTTATCTCAAAAGCAGGAGATATATTTTAAAGTAAAGCGACTGTGTGGGGTTTATTCACTTTAAAAGCAATAACCATGAAACAATTATATAAAAACATTTTATTATCAATTGAAAAAGAGGAGTTAAATGTTTCCAGAAGCAGGAAAAGCATAGTCAATGAGGCCTATCATATGGTTTCGTTTCTTGATCAAACATTAACCGATCTAAAAGTTTACATTAATTCGCACGGTTTTGAGAATAATAGGGACGAAATTCATTTTTTCAAGAATGTCAAACCTGAAATTCTCGGAAGACTGATTTACTACAATAAAATTATTAGGATTGAGTCATACAGTCCTACGACTCCTGAGCTTATTGAATCTTACTACACAGAGCAAATAAAGCTATTAAATAAAGAATATAAGAAACATATCGTTGTTTCAAACTTTTATAGTTACTACCGAACAGGCCGAACTGACAAGAACGACTATTATTATAGGGGGCAGTCTAAAAAATCTTGGAAGTTTATTCGAGGAATTATTTGAGATTAGGTTGGGCGATATTCATCATGCTTTCCACCAGATGAAATTTAGAGCAGGGGGAGAAGGCCAGTTATCTTCATTATCTTAAAAATGCGCTCGAGCAATACATGGAAAACGATTCGCGATGAAGTCAATTCTCACAAATTCAATAGAATCGGACAATTAATTATTGCCCGATTTTTTTTACCAAGTTTCCCCAAGTGCCTACCAAGTTGCTATAAGCGATAGCAAGAGTATGGAGTTCCGAACCACGGGTTTTCGGTGCATTTTACGAAAAAAAAAAAATAAAATTTCTTTCATTTTCTTGGTACAGCCTTCGATTGACTTGTACGATTTGCAAGAAAAGCAGGGTCAATTTTGCTCCAGTAAACCAAAACATAAAGAGCTATGAATATTGACAGAATTGAATTTTTGGCATGGATGGAAAGAATTATGAGACGATTTGATATCCTCGCCGATGACATAGAAGTCAGAGAAAAGAAGCGGTTAAACTTTGAGAGAGAAATGCTTCTTGATAATCATGATGTTATTCAGATGTTGAACATTACCTACCGAAGTCTTCAGAACTATCGGATCAAGGGTAAAATCAAATATTTCATGATCAGCGGTAAGGTGTATTACACAAATTCCCAGGTACAGCAATTTGTTCGGGATTGCTATCATGGTGGAAAACTTATGCAAATGTAGGCTGTATAAGGAAGCACTGTAAAGATGACCTTAACAAGCATTTAAATTCGATCAAACAAACACTTCAGAAAAAAAGACAGAAGTACTTGAAGCTCTTTCTGATACCCTTCTTGTTTTGGACAAAAATAAGAACAGGATCGAAGCAGTAAAAGGGGTAGATGACAAAGGGAATTTAAAAACCGTTGCCGCCAAAATGTCAAATATCCTAGATTTTATGTGCATTGACAAAGGCGATGTATTCAGTAATTTTTTTCAAACTTTTTGAGAAGACTCAATGATCCATTTCAGTTTAGATTTTTCAAAGCTCCAGCTATGGATCTGAACGAGATTGGCCGAAAGTTACAGGAAGCCATTGATAATCCAAGCCCTGAAGGAAAAAGACCACCGAAAGCTCTTGAGGTATTTGAAAACAAATTAAAACAGAATAGAATGGAAACAAATCAAACAACAAATGGCCAGACGACGCAAAGTGAAACTAAACCGGCCTTTAAGTATGACCCTAAAGATATTGATTGGGCGTCATTGGAGAAACTCAATATGAACAGGGATTTGCTTGAAAATAACCGACAATTGGATAAGTTATTAAAAGGCCACTAAAGATCCTACTGAAATTACAGAAAAGACTTTCCAGGAAGAGCAGAAATCGAACCATGTCGAGCTGAGGAATTAAAAAAGCTTATTCACTGTAATTAAACCTGTCTCTTTGCTTTAAAGTTGCGCAATGCTGAATTGATTTTCATTGACAGGGATAATCCAACTTTTTAAAAAGCTAGTATTGCTGCTGAATTTCTCAAATTCAGGATTTTTATGAAAACTGGAAACTTATCATTTCCATAAAGCCGCTAGTTGGGTGGATGTAAATTTCGTTTTCTCCATATAATTTTTTCTCCATTGTCTGTGTCGAATCAGATGTTATTATATCGCCTTTAAAAAATTGGATTAATCCGGTGATATCAAATTTATGATAGACCATGATTGGCCAGCCTAAGCCTTGTTCTAGGGAACGGAGCATGAGGCGGGATTTCTCCCGATTGCTTTCATGAATGGTTTCAAATGGTAAAACGTAATCTAGTATGACCACTTTCTTTCCATCAGCAGCGGCTAATTTTTCAAGCAGTGTACTGAACTTATCCCGGCTGATGTAATAGACAAAACCTTCCAATAGGAATATGGTTGGACTTGATGAATGATGGCCCAATCTTTTTAATTCATCCAACAAGGAGTCAATATCGGTAGCATCATGAGTAATCAGCTTCATTTTATCCCGATCACCGATCAATTCTGTATAGAGCGATCGTTTTTCATCCATAAATTCAATATCAACTTCAAAGATCGTTTCAATTTGATGGTCGTATTGCTCTAGTAGATAGAGTGAAATAGGGTCAAGACCTGCGCCTAAAATGCAGACCTGGAATTGTGGGAATTGATTAGCATAGTAATCGAAAAGATTGCGGATATATTTCTTTCTCAGGACAGCGATTGACTCGGAGTGTTCGAAAATTTTTTTAAAACTCTTTAGAAGCAATTCCCCTTCTGAAGTTTCAATATTTTCAAAATATGCCTGGCATGTTTTTCCGTCTTGGTAAATTTCACTTGCTAAACAAAGTACTAAGCTGGCAGTTGGTGAAATTTTAAATTTATTTTTTAAGGGATTGTCCATAATAATTAAAAGAAAGGTGTAATTGTTTGCTGCAGGTCTTCACTATTGCAATAATACGAGAAAAAAGGGGATTGGAAATAATTGTTTTGTTATATTTTTATAAATATTGCCTTGTAGTTACGTTTGTCTATTCTTGGAATCATCAATGAGTAAAAGATTTAATGATGGAATCGGTAAAGATAATTTGTGGGATGTACTTTTAAGGCTCAATGAAGAAGATATTCTCTTCTAAAATAAAGGTTTTTATATTTCTTTAGCAAATAAATTAGGTGTATAAAGTGACTATTTCGGAAGTAGATTAGTATCAGACTGATGTATGCAAATATGTTTCCAATAAGAACTATAGCCAATAGAGTAATAAGCGGATTCAGATTTAGGGCAATCGGAAACAGTCCACAGATTGCAGTTATCAATGCTTTATTTAAGGAACCCTACATTTAAGTTTTAAATGCTGTTTATTATTTAAACATGTAATCCCTGCATTACCAATGACCTCGTAAAGCTTTACCCATTCAAGGCGCTTTTTTGCCTCATTGTTTATTGTTGTTGATTATGTTAGAATGTGGTAAAACTAGTGGTTCTACCATCATTTTAACATAAAGTTATTGAAAGAATCTATATGAATCCCAAAAACATAGCCTCTCCAAAGATTGGAGAGGCTATGTTTTTAGGCTTTCGAAGTTTCTAAAGATGTTTTTCTGAATTCCCTTAAAAGTTTTTCTAGTTCAAGAGAAGATTTTCACGCTCTTGTTCCTGCGGCTTTATTTCCTTTTTCAGATTGTAATTGCGCGTCAGTTTTGAATGCTTCGAAGCGAGCATTAATTTTTTCGATCAGTTCTTTCATGTTTTTATGCAATTTATCCGCTAAAAAGTAAACGATTACTAAAGCAATAACGTTTATATTTATTTGAAAACAAAATTAATCCCGCTGTATCAAATGTGAAAGTTCAGGATCATTTTGGATTCTTGTCAGTTCGTTTGCAATAATAACTGAAACATCTAGTTTCATCTTTCGTATAATTTTCTGTCCAATAGTCCGTTTCGGAAAGTTCTTTGGTTTCGTTAAACGCTTCTACGCTGTCGAACAATATGCACTCTGATGAAATTTCGGTTGTTCGGATTTGAGTTGTTATGTCAGAATAAAGTTTGTCGAAAGGGAAATTTAGGAATTTTGGAAAATTCCTTGTTGATTTTCTGGCAGAAAGTAATTCATTTATAATTTCGTCCGTTGGTCTAATTGTCAGCATAATAGTTGTTTTTACGGTTGCACATAACGTTTCTGGGCTTTGCGTTCGGGCGGGAATCGAAGCACAAAAGCTTGTTTTATTACTAATGTTCAGTTGAAAAACTGCCGTTGAATTTTGCAATCAGCCCGCCTGACGCAAAACCCTTGTTGGAAGTAGTTTTTATCTTTTATAATTTGATTTTTCAAGTAAAATTGGTGTTGGGTTAAGACCTACCCATTTTGTTGCAAGTTCGCATAAATAATTAAGTTCGTCAATTTCCGCATCTCCATTTTTGCGAATATCTTGTACAAGTGAATTTGATTTTTCGAGCTCACCAACCGATAAAGCATTATTTGTAGCTAAATGCTTAAGAAATGCGTCCAACATTTTTTTGAAATCAATGTTCCAATTTCCGCCTCCGTTTCTGTATATCTCATCTCTCACTTTCCCTGCAATTCGTACAACCTCTCCTTGTATTGTTTTTGCACTTCCGTTTGACGGAATTAAAAGTTCCCACAATTCTTCAAATTGTTTTTGCCAAGTTGTTCCGCTTACAGTAATTGGGGATAGACCATCGTGCATAAAGCGTTTTTTTACGGGTGGAACTTTATATATATCATAAAGTTTGTTTAATGCTTCGTCTGTTTCTTGCAGGTAATCTTTGTTGAAATTTTCACGATGAAATTCAAAATTTTCTCCTATTCGAGTAATTTCAGCTTTCATTTTTTGCGTTATTTCGGTATCTTTTTGTAGTAGTATTTGTGATATTTCAACTAAAAATTTAATGTCAATATTGTTTGCTCGACTTAAAGCTTTTTCAAGAGGTGTTTGCTTATTTGCATTTAGAGCTTTGGTGTCTGCTCCATATTCAATAAGTTTCTTTACAGATGAAACATTAAAACTACTTCCTGCCGCAAAATGTAAAGGTGTGTCGCCATAGTTGTCCACTACATTTACGTTTGCACCAAGTTCCAAAAATATAGTAATCTTACCACTTCGAGCCATTGTATGTCGATGAAGTGCCGTGCGTTCGTAATCATCTACTGCTTCAATGTCTGCTCCGGTTTCTACCAACCAACGAACAAGCTCATCAGGAACATTGAAGAAACTTAGAGCGGTTGCTTTTCCGTAACCGCCTCTTGCATCTAATTCACAAGTATCAAATACTTTTTTGAGATTGTCGATGTTATTTTCTTCTATTAATTCGTCAAAATTTTTCGGAAGTGTTTTTTTCTTTTTTGCCATAAGTTACTCTTTTGTTAGGGTTCGGTAAAATTACCGCCAACGTTTAGGGGCTTGGCGATGGTAGGGGCAATCGAAGCACAAATCTTCAATTTTGCACAAAAGTTCAATCGAAGAACAATCGTTGAACTTTGCAGTTTCGCCCCACTATTGCAAAGCCTTGTTATCTGCTGGCAATTTTTAGATTTCCTTCATAAGATTTGTCGGCATCAAGACCAAAAGCTTTAAAGATGTCTTTTTTGATGTTGATATTTGCCGGATTTCTCAAATCTAATTTTCTGTCATAGCATTCGTCCTTACATTCCCAATACGGCAGGTTAGATTTTGCCTCGATACATTTTTGAAGTGTTTTCCTGTCTAACCCATATCCTGTACTTTCTTTTCGGTATGGATTTTCCTCATATCCCAGATAAAGAGTTTCGTCCTCATAACGTAGATATTTATTAAACTTCGAAATATCAATTTCTTTGTAAATCAATCCGTATTGAAGATAAACTTTATCATAATTGTCACTGTTTATGCTTTGGCTGTAGGAAATAAGCATATCAAGTTCGCTTGCATCAAGAGGCTTATGACCGATAATAGGATTTTCACCATAGAAAAAATGATTGTCCATAATCACCTGCGACGGTAGTGCCATTGTTTCAGAAAGTTCTTCTAAATCCACATTTAAGTCGTTGCTTATTTTGTGATAAACTTTTACAATGAGCGATTTTCCCATCAAATGGTTTAATCCACAGTGTTCATCTCTTTGGAAATTATTTACCTTGATTGTTTTTTGAACATCAATTAAAATTCTTCCAAATCCCCATTGTCTTCTGCCAATTTTAAATGCAAAAAAATCACCTTCCTTATACTTATATTGTTTTCTTTCGGCATTTTTGAAGGCTTCTATTTCCTGTAAGTCTTTCTCTGAAGTTTCAGCAATCCACTTATCTAACCAAGTTTTTAGAAAATATAAATCCTTGTCTTTAAAACGTTCTGAATAATATGTGATTTGTGTTGTAAAGCTTGAAATTGAAAGATAACTATCAGAAAACGCAAAATAGACCCCCGTTCCTCTAAAAGCTTGCGTGGCGGTAAAGTTTAGTTTTTTAGGTTTTCCTTTTTCTGTTTTTGGTAGCAGAATAGTTCTGTTTTCTGCTGTTTTTTCATAAAGGTCACGTTCAATGTAAGACTGTTCTGTAACAGCAATTTCTTTGCGGATGATGTCACCGTCAAAATAAACATAGTTCTCGAAAAGTTTTACAAGTTCCCAACAGCTTTCAACTGGTGTAATGCCTAAATATTTTCTTTGTTCGTTCGTTAATTCAAATTGTGGTTTTTCCATTTTTGTGTTTATTTCTGTTAGGTCGAGAGTTTGGATTTGCTTGCAGATAACGTTTCGGGGCTTTGCGATGACGGGCAAACCGAAGCCGAAACCTTCAACTAAAATACAAATTTCGACCGAAGCACAAAACGTGAATTGATAACTTCCTGCCCGCTATTGCAAAACCCTTATTAGTTGTTCGGCATTTTATTCCGTTAGTTCTTTTTCTTGAAGTATTGTAATATAATATTTTTCTAACATTTTTAAATTGTCGATTTTGTTAGTTCTGTCAGTATAACTAAGCCATTTGTGAATAAGGTCATTAAAAATAATTACGCCATTATCTGTTAAATCTTTGTTCATATAGTTCATATATAGAATACGATTGTTTTTGTCAATTGGGTTAAGTTTTAAGAGCTTTTTTTCATAACAAAAACGAAGAAAAATAAGGAAAAGGTCATAGGATTTTACTATGTGTTCGGGATAACTTCTATTTATAGTAAAATGATACGAAATGTCACAAACAAAATTACTCCAATCAAATTTTTCGTTGTATGTCGCTTTTAATATATCTTTTGCTATATCAAGTGGAATGGAAAGCATTTTGTGTTGAGCATCGGCTGAATAACCTTTATATACAGGCTCTGGATTATTCAACAAATTACCTCCCACCTCTGTATAAACAAAGTATAATTCCTCATCAAATAATCCTCCTATAAAATGTCCATTGCACATCATCATAAAATTTTTCTTTTTTGCAGGAGAAAATGTTATTCTATAATCTTGATTGTTTATCAAGTCGTATATTTTTATAAGAAAATCTATTGAAGTCATATTTTCGGTTTGTTGATTTTTGCTGACAGCTAACGTTTTGGGCTTGGCGATGGCGGGCAAACCGAAGCCGAAACCTTCAACTAATATAAAAGATTGCACGATTTTAAATTTTCACATTTCTGCCAACGCTATTAAAAATGAATCAAACTTTCAACTATACAAGCACTTTGATTTAAGATGTATTGGCAATTGTTCAAATGTAAAAATATTAATTTTTGCAGAGTAGACCATCTACAATTCGCTGAGTATCGTCTAAAATTCGTTAAAAAGAATGTGATTCAATTAGTTTGGCTGATGCAAAACCATTCTTAGTGGTAGTTTTATTCATTCAGCTCGGAGTTTGTTGATTCTTTTTCTGAATAATAAAAATTCAAATGTTGTAAAAAATAGATAAATTATCGAAAAAACTACCAGATTTCTGAACAAAGTAACAGTATCATCGTATAATATACTATCAGATAACATGTTAGAAGTTACAAAAATAGCACAAAATAATGGTATTCCTACAAATGTCAGTAATGATAGATAAATATTATTTCTAATTTGATCTATCAGATTGAGAAAAAGTGCACATGAACAAAGAACCATCCCAATGAGGTATACAATGGAATAAGCTAGGTTTAATGATATATCTAAAATTTGTAAAATCATTTCAAAAAAATTTCCATCAATGTGATTTGTTTCTGCAATCACTATTCTATAAGTAACGAACAACGCAATACTTATTAAAATGTTTAATAACCAAAATCTAAAGACAATTCTTTTCATTTCTTGCATTGGATATTTTTTTTATGTGAAGTCAAACTAATTTCCATTGTAACTTTTTTGTTTATTTTTTCTCTAACATTTGTGAATGCTATCCGGTGATTTTGATTATCTAAGTAAATCTCTGAGCTTTTAATATTGTTTCTGCTGCTAAACCATTTTCGCATTTATCCGCAAAAGTACCTGTCAATATTTTGGTTACAAATTTATAGCCTATCTAATTATTAGCTTTTTGACCGTATATCGTGATAGCTGAGACATATTTCCATTAGCTCTACCAACTGCTTCATGTTCTGCACCTTGTTGCTTCCTTTACTAAAGAAAAAATTTAATACAAAAATAAATATTGGTATTCCGATAATCAATCCGATAATATAACCCATTTTTTTCATCTTGATATTTTTTGTAGGTAGCTATTACACTTTGCTACATCTTTATTTAATCTTTTCAAGCCTTTTTTTAATTCTTCTTTTGATATTACGTATTTCAAGTGAACCTAAACATTATTTTCATATTAAAAATTTCGTGAATATTCATTTTATTCTGTCGGGATAAAATTGTTAGAATAAATAATAAGTTTTTCATTTCCTTTTCTTTCCTTTCAATTTGTGCACAATGTTGGCCATGTTATCGTGCAACGTTTTACCTCTCAAGGGTTGTATTGTAAGAGCTCATATTAAGCTGGTCTTTTAAACAAAGTTAATTTGGCCTTTTGAACAAACCTGCTGCGCAATTTCTGTTCTATTTTTGTATCAACAACAATTAATAATTAAAAAATGATACAAAACAATTATCAGGGAGCCCTGCAACAATCGATAGGTTCTGGCTTCAACGCAAAATCGACAAGTAAGGATGTGATCAAGCATATTGATCTGACCGGAAAAACTGTCATCATTACCGGCGGTAATACAGGTATCGGTTTGGAAACCAGTAAAACATTAGCTGCTGCGGGAGCAACAGTAATTGTTCCTGCCAGAGATACTGACAAAGCTAAGCGAAATCTGGAAGGTATTGCCAATGTAGAAATTGAGCCAATGGATTTAATTGATCCTGCTTCCATTGATAAATTCGCTGAAACCTTCATTGCATCGGGGCGACCGCTGCATACACTGATCAACAATGCCGGTATTATGTGGGTTCCGTTTCGCAAAGACAACAGAGGCATCGAATCGCAATTGGCTACCAATTATCTGGCACATTTTCAGTTGACAGCAAAACTTTGGCCCGCCCTTGAAAAAGCGGGTGGGGCAAGGGTAGTTAACGTTTCATCTCAGGGTCATCAGTTCGCACCATTCGATTTCGAAGATCCAAATTTCCTGCACCGTGACTATGAAACTCTACAGGCTTATGGACAGTCCAAAACTGCTACTAATTTATTTGCAATGGAACTGGATGAGCGGGGCAAAGATCAAAATGTCCGTAGCTATTCCCTCCATCCGGGTTCAATTGGTGGTACCGAACTGGGAAGAGAAGCGCCTTTGGAATTACTTCAGAAAATGGGATTTTTGGATGAGGATGGCAATATGTTGCCTGAAGTAGCCGCTTCACTTAAAACTATACCGCAGGGTGCTGCTACTACCATCTGGTGTGCCACAAGTCCATTGCTCAACGATTTTGGCGGCGTCTACTGCGAAGATTGCGATGTGGCTGAAGTAGCTTCCGATCAAAACATATCATACGGTGTGAAAGCATATTCGGTCGATAGCAATAATGCTAAACGATTATGGACATTGAGCGAAAAAATGATAGGTGTAGAATTTAATATATAAAGAATATTAAAATGGAAAATCTAGAAAATAAGGTTGCCGTTATTACGGGCGGTAACAGTGGCATTGGTTATGCTGCTGCAAAATCCCTAAGCGAAAAAGGTGCAAAAGTAATTATCACCGGCAGAAGGAAAAAGGCAATTGAAAATGCAGCAAAAAATCTAGGTGTAACTGGTTTGCTGGCAGACCAGTCAAGTTTAGATGATATCGACAAACTGGCAGCGGTATTGAAAGCCGATTTTGGGAAAATTGATATTTTGCTCATCAATGCAGGTATCACCAAATTTGCATCCATAGAGACGATGTCAGAGGTTGTGTTTGATGAGATAATGGACGTAAATTTCAAAGGGGCGTATTTTACGCTGAGTAAATTGATCCCGATCTTGAACGATAATGCATCCGTTATTTTATTATCCTCAACATCTGCTACCATTTCGCCTCAAAGTGCATCGGTATATGCAGCAAGCAAAGCCGCTATGAATGCCGTAGGTAAAATTGCGGCCCTCGAGCTTGCACCACGAAAAATACGGGTAAATACGGTAAGCCCCGGACCTATTGCCACAGAAATTATGAATAAAATTGTTTTAGATGACAACCTGGAAAATCAATTGGTCAATAGCATTCCTTTAGCAAGAATGGGAGAGGCAGGCGAGGTAGCCAGTCTCGTCACCTTTTTGGCAGGCGATGAATCATCTTACATTACAGGATCTAACTTTTTAGTCGACGGAGGACAATCCATATAATATTAGGCTTATTCTATGAAAAATTTAATAATTTTAAACATTATCTCCACTGTTCACCGATTGCCGGTCAGCAGTTCGGACAACTTTTGGATAAATATTAATTAAAGGACGGGCAGATGGAATACCAAGCAAAATATATAACAGAGGATATCAAGCTTTCCTGTTATGAGGATAAATTTTTTAAATCTGATATTATTTTCGACCATCATATGCTCATCTGGTTTATTTCAGGTGAAACAAAAATTGTGCAGGCCGATGCTACCTACCTTTTTAGGAAAGGAGATATCTTTCTGATTCCCAGGAACCAATTGGCTACGATTATCAATTATCCGAGGGACGGGGAGCCTCATAAAACGGTTGTAATGCACCTTACCACGGAAAAATTGAGAGAGTTTTATGCCAATTTGGAGGTAAGGCCAAAATTAGCGGAAGCACCAAAAATATTTGTGTTTAACAATCATCCTTTGTTGGAGAGCTACCTTTCTTCGGTTATTCCCTACTTTGGAATGGAGGAACTTCCTTCAGACATTGCATCTCTGAAAGTAACAGAAGCAATCACAATTCTTCGGAGTATAGACAAACAGGTCGACAATGTGCTTGCCAATTTTGAAGAGCCCGGGAAAATTGATTTAGCCAACTATATGGAAAAGAACTATATGTTCAATCTTCCTTTAGAAAAGTTCAGTTACCTGACAGGACGCAGCCTTACTACTTTTAAGCGGGATTTCAGCAAAGTTTTTAACAGCACACCACAACGTTGGCTTACCCAAAAGCGTCTGGAACTTGCGCACTATCAATTCGTGGAAAAAAAAAGAAAACCGATTGACGTTTGTTACGAAACAGGTTTCGAAAATCTATCTCACTTTTCTTTTGCATTCAAAAAACAGTTTGGATATGCACCTACAGAACTGCTGAATCAACTGAATAATTCATAAGATATACCATAGCACATAGCAACAGTAATTTCTAAAATTAATGTTGTTTCGAATACTTTTCATAAATTAAGTTAATATATAGCTAAAACACCCGATGACCCTTCAATCTTCGGGTGTTTAGTTTGCATGAATATGCTTTCTTTTTTTTGATCGTTCTTTCATTCAGGCAAAGAAAGGAAGCCATAATAAACTTCATCCGTTAGCTCTGCTGCAACACTTTTTTGAACTTTATTTACCCAATAGCATTTCCTTGATGGAGTCAAGCCTGCGCGTAATTGCGAGAATTTCCTCTTGTGGGAGTATTTTTTGATTCTGAATATTTTTCTGACTTAACGCACTTACCTCCTCCTGAAGTTTTAGTAATAGTTGTAAAGGATCTTAAAATGTTTCGTTATTATTTATCTTACTGAGTCTTTCTTTTAGTTGTAACATTTCTAGACTGATAGATTCCTGTTCTGTAATGGCATATTCCTCTGTTTGTTTTACGGAATAGTGGCCCATCATCTCTTTCACTATATGTAGTGGAACTCCATTTTTAAGAGTGACAGTACTACCAAAAGTTCGTCGCGCCTTGTGGGTATTCACAGTATCTTATTTCCGATCGCCCTTTCACTTTTTTGATTCCCATTTTCTTTTAGTAGAAATCTCTTTTGGAATTCCATTGACTGTAATTCTAAAATATACTACTCTTAAATTTTCCTTTTTCTCTGGTGTCTTCAAAAAGAACATAGCACCAAAACTTTTTTCTAGCATAATCGAATATTTTATAAAATTAAATTTCGAATTATGTTGCTCTTAAATCAAGTCGATAATAGGTTTAACACGTTAATTATCAAAACTTTACATACGTTTTTGTGGCAGTTTTATATTGACTATATAAACTGCCACAAATCTGCCATGAAAATTAGGAGTGTTTTTGAAAATTTTGAGCATTTGCACAAAAAATAAAAAACCTGTAATTACTTAAAATTACAGGTTTTAAAAGCCTTTAGACCATTTTGAAAGCTTTTCGCTTTCTTTGAATGCGGAGAGAGAGGGATTCGAACCCCCGGACCTGTTACAGTCAATAGTTTTCAAGACTATCGCAATCGACCACTCTGCCATCTCTCCAAAAACTCCGATACTATCGTTGTTTTCAGTGGTGCAAATATAAAACGTTTTTTTATTCCGGCAAAGAAAAATTTAACAATTATTGCAAATTTTCAACTAAAATTCAAAAAATGAATTAGTTATAAAACTTAAACTTCTTCAATTATTTCTTCATAGCTCACAGGATCCGCTATTTTCTGATAACTTTCCCATTCAGCTTCAAGGATTTTATCGGTTTTCATATCTTCTTCAAGCTTTAATGTTTCCCTATATTGTTTTGCTTCAGCTAAAAGTGTCCATTTACAATTGATTCCGATTGTTTCAAGATGATTTTTCAGATCATTCAAATTAAGTCTGAAAAATTCCTTTCTTGGATTAATTTTATTGAGCTGATTTTTAAGAAATTTCTTATGAAGCCGTCGTTCCAAAGCAGGAGCATCATCTGAATAAATCATTGCATGTACATCAAACTCAAAAGGAACACTTGCATCACCCAATTCACGAATCCGGTCTAAAGGTTCTAAACGTCTCGTCATCCCAATCTTATAAACGTTTTCTCCAAACGAACCGATGTTTGAAATCACATATACATTTCCGATTTTGGTTTGTTGCGCCATTGAGATAGCTCTTTGATTTTTTTCTTCTGCCTGTTCTAGTTTTCCTTGCAGTTCTTCCAGTTTTTGCTGAAAGAGAGCTTTCTGTTCTTCATTGGCTCTCGAAACTTGAGCTTCAGCTTTTTCAATCAATCTTTTTAAAATTTGCTCTTCTTTTTCGGCATCTTTTATTGCTTTTTCAAATTCTTTTCGAGCCTTCTCTTCTTCACGGATCTGTTCGCGGATTTGTCTTTGTTCTTCAAGCTCTGTTGCCCGTAATTCTTGCGCTACAACCGCCCATTTTAATTCTTCAAGTCTTGCCTGATGATAAATCTCTGAAATTCTAGCATTTCTGAAAGCTTTTCCATTAAAATTAACCAACTGAAAAGCGTCTTCAATTTTTTGTTTTAAAATTCCATAATTATCCTTCCTCACCGTTGACAAAATGGAATCTACTTTTCCATTGTAAGCGTCTATTACAAAATCTACAGCCGTTTTTTGTCTTTCATGATCCATATATTCACAGATTCCGGCTTGTCGGTTGACGATCATCATTTTATTATTCTGACGGAGTTTTTTAAGATTTTCACCTGCATCTTTATGACTGAAATCTTCAGCAAGCTGATCCAAAAGGGTATAACTCGGCACAAGATATTCATTTCCGTAGCCTTTAATAACGTTTTTCATTGCCCGGATTCTGTTGGCAATTTCATCGGCTTCTCTTAGACTTCTATAGGCATCTCCACCAATAGTTTCGGCTTTATTTTCAGCATTAGTTACAATTCTTTTAGATTCTCTTACCGCATTTTCATATAAAAGCTCAATTTCTCTTTGTTTCTTTTCGGTAAATTCTTTAATGTTTCTTCGGGACTCTTTGACATTTTCCTGAGCTTCAGATAATTCCAGATTACCTCTTTCTCTCAGTTTTTCGTAATCTTTCTGAGCTTTTTTAAGCAGATATTCACACTCGATTTTTACATCAATAATGTTTTGATATTTGCTCAGCTCTGCAATTTTATCTTTTAATTCCTTATTGGTGATATGAATATACGACAAGTCTTTTTTTGCAGACTGAAGATTTGTTTTTAAAGAGCTATTTTCAGTCTGATATTTTAATATTTCAGATTGAAACTGATTAATAATCCTTGTTAAATCATTAATTTTAAGGTCTTTGTTTTTAATTTCATTCTTTAGTTTGGTAGATCGTGTATAAAAATAGACAGCCAACGCAGCCAAAATTACAATGAGAAAAATTTCCATGGTTATTAGTTTTGTGCTGCAATGATACACAAACATTGAATTGTTTCTTTACGGGAAACCATATTGGGGATTAAATTAATATAAAATTGAAAAATTTATTTAAAGTATTTAAATACAACAACCATTTGGCTGTATCAACGATAAAATACTATTTTTATAAAAAATAAACATGAAAAAATATATATTCTTTGTTCTACTATTTCTTACAATCACAGTTTCAGCACAAGGGAAAAGATTTTTTGAAAATGGCGAAGCTGAGCTAAAAAATCCTGTTGAAAAAATTAATCTATCCTATACCAGCGAATTGCCTTTCGTTAAGGTAAATATCAATGGGAAAATGTACCGGTTTCTTTTTGATAGTGGTGCTCCTACTGTAATTTCTACGTCAATTTATAATGAACTCAATCTTAAAAAAAAGCATCGCAGTAAGGTCACAGATTCCAAAAAAAATAAGCAGGAACAAATCTTTACCGAAGTTCCGGAAATAAAAGTTGATCAAATCACCTTCAAAAATATTGGAGCTATTGTGATGGATTTGAACGGAATTGAATTTCAATGCTTTAAAATTGACGGTATTATCGGAGCCAATCAAATGGCAAAACTTTTCTGGAGAATCAATTACTCAGAAAACTCAATAGAAGCGACTAAAGATCTTGCAAATTTTTCTAAAGAAGGCTACGAAACTGTGTTGTTATTTACTCCAAAGCCACAGAAAACTCCAGTTGTAAAAGCTAATATTTTAGATGAAAAAATTGATCTTACTTTCGATACCGGATTTACAGGTACCGTGAGAATTTCTAACAAAGAATATGATCCCAAAAGCACTAAAGTAAAGTTTGTTGAAACTTACGGCACTTCTTCTGTAGGAGCTTTTGGAGCCGGGAAACCTGAAAGTTCGTATTATTTTAAACCAAACGAAGTGCTTTTGGATGAACAAAAATTTGAAGGCGAAATTGTTTCTACCGGATCTTCAAGTCTTCTTGGAAACGAATTTCTGAAAAAGTTCAGATTTATAATGGATTGGAAAAACAATAAAATCTATTTAAATAAAATCAAAAATTACCCTTCAAAATTGGAATCTTTTGGTTTTGCTTATCGATTTATAGATCATAAAGCAAAAGTTGTATTACTTTTTAACGGAAGTGATATTCCTTTAAAACTTGAAGATGAAATTCTGAGTATGAACAATATAAGCTTAGAAAACCTTGACCAAGAATCTGTTTGTAAATATCTGCAGGACCATATAGAAAAAGATCTTAATTCTATTAATATTAAAGTGAAAAGGGAAGGGAAGGTCTTAGATTTTACGATTGCTAAAAAAGAATATTTGAAATAATTAAAGTCCATATTTTCAAAAAACGTCCTCATTTTTGGGACTTTTATTTTATCAGTTTTTATTAACCATTTTACTATAAAAACTGGCTTAAAGCAATAATACTTTCTTCCAATTCCTTTTCTGATAAAGAACCGTAACCCAGCCTAATTCCATTAACAGATTTTTCAAAACTGTAATTATCCGGCGGAATAATTTTTATGCCTTTAGATTTTAAATTCTCAGAGATCTCAAACCAATCAACCTCCTTTTTAGGACTTATCCAAAAAGCCAAGCCTCCTTCAGGAATGTTATAATCTGCTTTATTTTTAAGATGTTGGTTTAATAATTCAGCAACAGAATCCCGTTTATTTCTATAATAATTCGTTGCTTTTTTGATGTGCCTTTTTACCGTTCCGTCTTTTATTAATTGTAAAACAGCCTGTTCCATAATATTATCACCCTGCACATCAATTATTTTTCTTAAATCTCCAATTTTTTTGATAAACGAATGATCGTTACAAGCCAAATATCCAATTCTTAAAGCTGGAGCAACTACTTTACTCATCGTTCCGATATAAACATAATTTTTAAGTTCAGGTGAACTTGATAAAGGTAAAATAGGGCGATACCCAAAATGAAACTCATTATCATAATCATCTTCAATAATTGTAAAACCATATTCGTTGGAAAGTTTTATTACTTCTAAACGTCTTTTTAAACTCAAAGTGACCGTTGTAGGATATTGCCGATGCGGAGTGATGTAAATGGCTTTTATTCTTTTATTTTTCATTAAATAATTAATGACCTCTTCGATAATCAAACCATCTTTGTCGACGTTTACAGGTAACAGTTTTGCTCCGGCGTTTTCGAAAGTTTTCCAGGCTGGTTTGTATCCTGGATTTTCTATCATTACAAAATCTCCTTCATGTAAAAGACATTGCGCCGTTAAGTACATTGCCATCTGACTGCCTCTTGTAATGCAAATTTGCTCTTCATTAGTATGCATTGCTCTTTGATGATTAAGCATTTGTGCAATCGTTTTTCGGAATTCAATATCACCCAATCCATCACCGTAACCCATCATTTGCCATTTTGCTTTTCGGTTGAAAATCTGTCGGTAAGCTCTTGCCAGTTCTTCAATCGGCGCTATTTTACTATCCGGATAACCGTCATCAAACTGAATTCTAAAATGATTTTTGATTTTGAAATCAGATGCTTCATTCGATTTTTTATTTTGAATATTTTGATTTTGAGAAGGTAAAATATCAGCAACAAAAGTTCCTTTCCTTTCTTTAGAAATCAGCCAGCCTTCATTCAGCAAAACATTTAATGCTTCTACAACGGTATTTCTGTTGACTTTTAAAAGCTGTGCAAGATTTCGGCTTCCTGGTAAAGCATCTCCTGCTTTCAGTCTTCCGTAATGAATGTCATTCATAATTGCATCGGCTATCTGCAGATAAATTGGTTTTTCTGAATGGCTGTTCAGTTCTATTTGAAATTTCCAATCTCGTAACATCTGGACTATTTGTTTTTATAAATTCTGTATCAGTAAGATAGTCCAAATGTACAATACTTTTGTAATGCAATAATGCAATAGGATATTAAAATTTAAAAACATGTCAGAATTAAAAACAAATCAGGAGTCTGAACAAAAGCAATTTAGCTCAAAAGATTTTCATCAAACATTTGCAAGACCAACTTTTGTAAAGCCAAGTCATGTAATTCACAAAAATGTAGAAAATGAAGGCGTTCATAACCAATTTTCTGAAGAAAGAAAGCATCCTGTTTTCTTCGTTGATCTTCCGAGTAAAAATGTGAGTATGACAATTGGAGGACTTTTACCAGCACAAAAAACAAACCGTCACCGCCACACTTATGAAACAATATTATATGTTTTGGAAGGAAAAGGCTGGACTCTGGTTGAAGATGAAAAAGTAGAATGGGAAGCAGGAGATGCGGTTTACATTCCATCTTGGGCGTGGCATCAACATCAAAATTTAAGCAATACTGAACCAGCGAAATATATTGCCTGTGAAAATGCACCACAGCTTCAGAATCTGGGAGTTGCTTTGAGAGAAGAAGAGGGAAGAGATTTCAATTAATCATTTAAACAGAGAAAATTATGATTAAAGTACCATTTAAAGGCGTAATTGCTTATCCGATAACTCCTTTTGATCAGGATGAAAAAGTAGATATTTCTTTATTTAAAAAACTGGTGGAGCGATTGGTCATTTCGGGTTCACACGGAATTGCACCTTTGGGAAGCACCGGGGTTTTGCCTTATCTGACTGATGAAGAAAAAGAAGCGATTGCCGAAACAACCATTCAGCAGGTTGCAGGAAGAGTTCCAATCTTAGTAGGAGTTTCAAACCTTACAACTGAAAAGACTATTCACCATGCAAAATTTGCCGAAAATGCAGGAGCGGATGCAGTGATGATCATTCCGATGAGTTATTGGAAACTCACCGATGATGAAATTGTTGCTCATTACGATGCTGTTGCTTCAAAAATTTCGATTCCGATTATGGCATACAATAACCCTGCAACAAGTGGGGTAGATATGTCTCCTGCTTTGCTGAAACGTTTGCTGGAAATTCCGAATGTGACGATGATTAAAGAAAGTACAGGCGATATTCAGCGAATGCATTATCTGAGAAAAGAATTGGGTGAAGATGTGGCTTTTTACAACGGTTCAAATCCTTTGGCATTGGCGGCTTTTGCAGCCGGAGCGAAAGGTTGGTGTACTGCTGCACCGAATTTAATTCCTGAATTGAATATTGAACTTTATAATGCTGTTCAAAATAACGATTTAGAAACCGCTCAAAACTTATTTTACAAGCAGGTTGATTTGCTGAAATTCATTGTAACTAAAGGTTTACCAAGAGCAGTAAAATCAGGTTTAAATATTTTAGGAGAAAATGGCGGACAATTAAGAAGTCCTTTAAAACCATTAACGACAGTGGAAATTTCAGAATTGAAAGAAATTCTATCGACAATTACCAATAAAGTGTATCAATTATAATTCGTTTAATTTAAAAACAAACAAAATGTCAAAAGCAATTTTTTATCATGCAGGTTGTCCCGTTTGCATAAGTGCAGAGCAGGATCTTTTAAACCTAATTCCTGAAAATCAGATAGAAGTAATTCATTTGGGAGAAGAAAAATCGAAAGTGAAAGAAGCAGAAAAAGTAGGTGTGAAATCGGTTCCGGCTTTGGTTTTATCCAACGGAAATGTTTTGCATATCAACTTTGGAGCATCAATCGAAGATTTGAAATAATCTAAAAAAGAAAACCCGAAAACAAATTGCTTTCGGGTTTTTATTTTACCAGTTTTTATCAATCATGTAAATCATTTGCGTCATAATTGTTGCTCCTAATAACAATTCGCGGCGATTGACTTTTTCAAAAGTATCTTCTTCGGTATGATGGATATCAAAATATCGCTGAGAATCCGGAGCAAGTTCTGCCGTAGGAACTCCCATGTCTTTTAAAGGATAAATATCTGTTCCCGAATATCTTCCGTCAAAATCATAAGCTCCGTAAGGAAGAAAAAGGGGAGACCAGCTTTTAATCTGATTAATTTTATCATCTTCCATTTCCAAAGCGATTCCTCTCGGAGAGAAACCTCCTGCATCAGATTCTAAAGCAAAAAGATGTTTTTCATTATTCTCTTTTACTGTTTTTCCGTACTGTTGACCGCCTTTCACACCGTTTTCTTCATTCGCAAAACAAACAACTCTTATGGTATGATTATTTTTTATGCCTAAATTTTTAAACGTTCTCAAAACTTCGATGCTCTGTACAATTCCGGTTCCGTCGTCATGGGCTCCTTCACCAACATCCCACGAGTCTAAATGTCCTCCAACTACAATTACACTTTTATCTTTTTTTCCGGTCAGTTCGCCAATCACAGAGTGGGAGAGTTTCTCACCTTTCATTCCACAATTTGAATTGAGTTTAGCGGTAATCTTTTGTGATTTTAAAAGCGATTCCAATTCGTCTGCAGTGGTATTTCCAATGGCAACGGCAGGAATTTTTTCTGAATCACCATATCTCATCGCTCCTGTATGAGGTACATCATCAAACGCAGAAGAAAGCGATCTTACAATGGCGAATTTTCCGCCTTTTTTTGCGGTTAATGCTGCTGCAGTAGAACGGTAAACTGCTGCATCGCTGTATGCCTTGAAAGTCTGAACATAAGACTGACTGAAAGGATAATTAAAGAAAACAATTTTGTCTTTTACCTGTTCAGTACTCAGTTTATCGTATTCCGTCAAAGATTTTACCATGATGATTTCTCCCGAAACATCTTTTCCGTGCGTTCCTTCGGAGTTACCAAGAGAAAGCATTTTTAGAGTTTTCCATTTCCCGTTTTGAGCTTTTATTTTTAAGGATTCTTTTCCTCTTTCCCAAACCGGAATCATTACTTCCTGTAACCAAACTTTGTCGGCTCCGGCTTCTTTAAGTTTTTGTTCTGCCCATTTCACCGATTTTTCGTAAGCTTCAGAACCACTCAATCGATGACCTATATTTTTGGTTAAATCTCTAAGTTCGTTGTAAGATTTTCCTTTATTTAAAATTTCTGTTGAAATTCTGCTGAATTGTATAGAATCTTCTTTAGTCTGTCCAAATAAGTTGAAGCTTAAAAAGACAATCGCAGTTGATAGAATGTTTTTCATAGTCGCTACTTTTTAGATTTTAAAATTAAAATTTCAGCTCTACATCAATCTGTCTTCCTTCCTGCAACGCTTTTTTATCCATTGAAGAACCCGCCGCAGCGCCGAAACCTAAACCAATTGGTAATCCTATTGCCATTAATCCCATATTTTTCATCAATAAGCCAAAAACAACCCCGATTGGTAAGCCGAAAGCTGTCATTCCTACCGCTAACCATAATTTTTTATAGTAGTTTTTGGGAACGATTTTATGCTCTTTTTCCAAATATTTTATGATGATATTTTGCTTGTCTTTTAATAATTTCAGCAAAGCTTTATCTTGTAACATTGTTGAATTAATTTGTTCAACAATATTATTAATATACTGTACTGCTTCAGAAGGTAATTTTTGATGTTTGAGTTTTTCTAAAATTTCCTGAAACTGAGAATAAAGCTCGTTAAGTTTTGGATTACTTCCCGTATCGAATTTTAAATTTAATTGATTGATTTCCATTATAAAATCTTTGATTTGGTTTTAATATTATTAGTATGATTGTATAGCTTGAAGTGGTGTTTTCTACCAATTCTTATCAATCATAAAAACAAACTGCGTCATCGCAACAGCTCCAAGCAATAATTCTCTTTTATTGACTTTATCGAAAGTGTCTTTTTCAGAGTGGTGGTAATCGAAATAACGTTGTGTATCAACTACCATTTCAGCCAAAGGAATATCTAATTTTTTTAAAGGTGCAATATCCTGGATTGCATAAGTCTGGTCAAAATCATAAATTCCGTACGGTAAAAAATAATTTTTCCATTCGAAAATAAGCCTTCTTCTCTGTGGTGACATATCTAAGGAAAAACCTCGCGGAGAATATCCTCCAGAATCGGTTCCTAATGCCAGAATATGTTTTTCTTCTTTCTTTTTTACACTCATTGCATAAGTTTCACGTCCCATTCCGCCATTTTCACTGTTGGCGTAAAGTACAACTCTTATGGTGTGGTTATTATCGTAACCTAAAGCTTTAAACGTTCTTAAAACTTCCATGCATTGTACCACTCCGGTTCCGTCATCATGAGCTCCTTCTGCAAAATCCCAAGAATCGAGCTGAGCTCCGAGAACAATTACTTTCGAGTCTTTTTTACCTGGAATTTCTCCAATAATATTATGATTGATCGTTTCTCCTTTTGATTCAGCAGACATATTAATTTTAGCTTTAACAGTTTGTTTTTTTAATAATTTTTCAAGCTCATCCGCAGAACGAACACCAATTGTCATTGCCGGGATTCTTGTTTTATCGTCCGGTTCGTAATAAACCTGTTTTGCATGCGGAATATCATCTGAAGCCGTTGTTAGCGATCTTATTATTAAAGCTTTTACACCTTTCTGACCAATGACAGATGCCGAAATTAGCTTAGATTTTGCAGCAATCATATAAGAATCTACCGTACTGATTACCGTAGGATCGATAGGGTAGTTTACAAAAATGATCTTATCTTTTGCATCGGAAGTTCTCAGATTCACAAGTTCCTGAACATTGTTAACCAAAAGAATATCTGCAATAAGATCTTTTCCTTTTGTACCTTCAGAGTTCCCGAAAGAAAGCATTTTTATGGTTTTCCAGTCACCACTTGACGTTTTTATTTGTAAAGATTCTTTTCCTCTGATCCAGATAGGAACTCTTACTTCCTGTTTCCAAATGTTTTCAGCACCAGCTTCCTTTAAGTTTTTTTCAGCCCATTCCGTTGCTTTGGTGTAACCCGGTGTCGCACTGAATCTTGAACCCACTCCTTTAGTTAATTCTCCAAGATTGTCATAAGCGGCTCCGTGAAGAAAGATTTCGTCAGAGATTTTCTTAAATTCTTCATGGTAGTTGAATTTAGGAATTGGCTTTGGCTTTTTGGCCAGAGTTTTTTTCTGAGAAAATAAAAATCCACTCAAAAAGAGTGGAAATATGATGAGTAAGATTTTTTTCATTTTTACTGACCGTTTTCTTTTCGGAGCATAAAAATAAATAAAAATTAGATAATTATTGCTTCATATCGTACATTAATAATGCAGTAACCAGTTTAGGCTCGATAAATGTACATTTTGGGGGCATACGAAGCTTTAAATCTGATATTTTAATCATGTCATTAAAGCTTACAGGATAGATTCCGAAACCTACTTTTCCTTCGCCATTGTCGATTTTTTCTTTCAATAAATTGATTCCTTCAATATTAGAAGTCCCTTTCACATACGTAATCTGATCTGAGCTATCAGAATCTTCAATATTCAAGATATCTTTAATGATATATTTATCTAAAATATGATGATCCAGATTATCGAGTGACATTTCCGGAGAACGCAAATCGTGCTTTACGTGAAGTGAATAGAATTTTCCATCCAGATACATTGAAATATGGAATTTCTGAGAAGGGTAGTACGGAGTCTGGTCTTTTTCGTGAATAAGGAAATATTTTTCCAGCTTTTTTAAGAAATCTTCGGTAGACAAATCTCCGATACTGCTCAAAATTCTGTTATAATCATGAATTTTAATTGATTGATTGGAAACGATAAAACTATACACAAAATTATAAGCTTCAGTTCCGTTATGCCTTTTATTTTTTTCTTTAAGACGTTTTGCATGAAGCGCTGTAGAACCAATTCTGTGGTGACCATCGGCAATATAAAAAGAATCGATCTGATCGATTACTTCTTTAAACTGCTGCAGTTTCAAACGGTTATCTATTCTCCAGATTTTATGTCTGATTCCAATGGTATCAACATGATTAAAAATCGGAACATTTTTTTCCTCATGATTCATCAGCAATTCAATTTTTGAATTTGACGGATAAGTCAGCAAAACAGGTTCTGCCTGAAGATTTACTTTATCAAGATAATGCGCCAGCTTTTCTTTTCTTTGAGGGATGGTACTTTCGTGCCTTTTTATTTTTCCACTCCAGAAATCTTCAATGCTCGATAAGCCAAGAAGCCCTCTGAATATTTGTTTGTTTGGATAAATCTGCTCATAAAGATAATAAGCAGAGCTATCCTGAACTAAGGTTTTGTCTTCCAGAAGTTCTTCAAAAGTGGTACGTATTTTCCTTAAATTCCGGTCGACATCTTTAGATTTACTTACAACATAGGGTTTAATCATATTGATGTAAGTTTTTTCTTTTTGTGCTTTTTCAGCAATTTCAGCTTGTGTGAAATTATCTAAAGGATGAGTAGGAAACGTTGCCTCATGATCTTTATGAGGTCGTATTCCACGGAAAGGTTTAAAAACTGGCATATATAATTTATAGTTTCTTTTTAATTTCAATAATCTGATGGGCAAGTTCTACACCGATTTTCTCTTGTGCATCTACGGTATTTCCTCCTAAATGCGGTGTAAGAGACAGGTTTGGATTCATCAGTAAAATCAGCTCGGGTGACGGTTCGTTTTCAAAAACATCAAGAGCGGCTCCTGCAACTTTACCCGATTCGATAAAATCAAGTAAGGTAACTTCATTGATGACGCCTCCTCTTGCGGTATTAACAATGTAAACACCATCTTTCATTTTTTCAAACTGTGGAGTATCAATAATGTACTCGTCAGTTTTTGGAGTATTAATACTGATGAAATCTGTATCTTTCAAAAACTCTTCGGTATTATTCGTAGAAGTAATTTCAAAATTTAAAGTTTGTCCGTCGAAAAATTCTAAGCTTAAAACTTCTGTTCTGGGTTTTCTGGTAAGAACTTTTACTTTCATTCCTAAAGAAATTCCCATTTTTACTACTTCCTGACCGATACTTCCGAAACCAATTACTCCTAACGTTTTGCCCGAAAGTTCATACGCTTTGCTGAAAGATTTTTTCATCGCATTGAAATGAGTTTCTCCTTCCAATGGCATCAACCGGTTAGATTCATGTAAAAATCTTGCTAAAGAAAAGAAATGTGCAAAAACTAATTCTGCCACCGATTTTGATGAAGCAGTAGGTGTATTGATTACATATAATCCTTTTTCAATTGCATATTCAACATCGATATTATCCATACCGATTCCGCCTCTTCCAATGATTTTAAGATTCGGACAAGCGTCAATCAAATCTTGTCTAACTTTGGTAGCACTTCGCACCAAAAGAACATCTACGTTATTTTCATTGATGAAATTGATAACGTGATCCTGAGCGACTCTATTGTCGAGTAACTCAATTCCTGCTTCTTTTAAAGCGATCTCTCCAGCTTTGGAGATTCCGTCGTTAGCTAAAACTCTCATTATTTTTTATTAATCTAATATTTTTTTTAAAAAATAAATAGTTGCGCAAATTAAGAAAATTTAAGAGAATGAAAAATATCTTTTAAATCTTGATTTCTTTATCGCCAAATTATTTTATAGATTTCATTACGTCTACCAAAACCTGTACACTTTCTATTGGTAATGCATTATACATACTTGCTCTGTAACCACCCAAACTTCTGTGTCCGTTTAAACCATTGATTCCTGCAGCTTTCCATGCTGCATCAAATTCTTCTTTCTTGCTTTCATCAGTTAATTTGAAAGAAACATTCATCAACGAACGGTCTTCTTTCACACAGAACGTTTCAAACAAAGGATTAGAATCGATTTCGTCGTACAATAATTTAGCTTTAGCTTCATTTCTTGCTTCTGCTGCGGCAATACCTCCGTTTTTCTCTAAATATTGTAAAGTTAGTAAAGATGCATAAACAGGGAAAACCGGTGGAGTATTGTACATTGATTCTTTTGCAATGTGTTGAGAATAATCGAAGTAAGAAGGCATGTTTTCTCTTCCTGATTTTTCAAGAATTTCTTTTTTCACAACAACCAAAGTTACTCCCGCAGGTCCCATATTTTTCTGAGCTCCGGCGTAGATTAAATCAAATTTAGAGAAATCTAATTGTCTTGAAAAAATATCAGAGCTCATATCACAAACCATCAAAGTTTCTACTTCAGGGAATGTTTTCATTTGAGTTCCATAGATCGTATTGTTTGATGTACAGTGGAAATAATCATATTCTGCACCTATTTTATAGTCTTTAGGAATGAAAGAATAGTTTTCTTCTTTTGAAGAACCTACAATATCTACACTTCCTACTTTTTTAGCCTCTTTTATAGCTCCTGCAGCCCAGGTTCCTGTATCAAGATAAGCAGCTTTTCCACCTACTTTCATCAAATTGTAAGGTACCATTGCAAACTGAAGACTTGCACCGCCTCCCAAATACAAAACTTCATAGTCGTCACCAAGATTCATCAATCTTTTTACAATCGCACGAGCTTCATCCATTACTGCAACAAAATCTTTACTTCTGTGCGAAATTTCAAGAATTGATAAACCAATCCCATTGAAATCTAAAATCGCTTCTGCCGATTTTTCAAATACTTCCTGAGGTAAGATACATGGTCCTGCGCTGAAATTGTGCTTTTTGCTCATAATTTTACTTGTTGTTTTTGCAAATTTTATTCAATATAAACAAAATCTGCGGTTATTTGAAGAGATTTAATTTAAATATAAAATAAAACCGTCTCATAATCTATGAGACGGTAGTTTTTATTCACCGTGTAAGAACGCTTTTTTATTTAGCAAAGCTTCGTCAGACTCTACATGATCTTCATCCGGAACACAGCAATCTACTGGGCAAACCGCAGCACACTGTGGCTCCTCGTGGAAGCCTTTACATTCTGTACACTTATCTGTTACAATAAAATAAACATCGTCACTCACAGGTTCCTGTGGTGCATTTGCGTCAACTGTAAGACCTGATGGTAAGGTTACAGTTCCTGAAAGTTCAGTACCGTCGGATGCTTTCCAATCTACCGCTCCTTCATATATTGCATTGTTTGGACATTCTGGTTCGCAAGCCCCACAATTAATGCATTCATCAGTTATTTTAATAGCCATCGCTAATTTTTTTTAAATTTGCACAAAATTACAAAATATTCCCCAATTTTACAGTAATTATGAATATTGAAAGAAGAGTTTTAGGACTAAATAGATTAAGTGGTTATATAAAAGAGTTTTTAGCAAAGAATTCTGAAGATTATAATGAGAATGATGTTGAATTTCAGCAAGTATTGAAGAAATCAGAAATTGAAAATTCTTGGTTTACAGCTGATAATCAGAAATATGCTTTGAAACAATGGTCTGAATTGCTGACTCAGGAAAATATAAATGAATGGCTACAACACTATTCACCATCCAAAACTGCAAAAAAAGTAGGATTAATTCTTGCCGGAAACATTCCTTTGGTGGGACTGCATGATGTGATTTCTGTGATTTTAAGCAATCATATTCCTTTAATCAAGCTATCATCAAAAGACAAAACGATGCTTCCGTTTTTATTAAAAAAATGGAGCGAATTTTCTGAAGAAGCAATCAACTTTGAATTAGTTGAAAGATTAGAAAATTTTGATGCCGTAATTGCTACAGGAAGCAATAATACCGCAAGATATTTAGAATATTACTTTAAGAATCATTTAAGCATCATCCGTAAAAACAGAACCTCGATTGCGGTTTTAAAAGGAGATGAAACTGAAGAAGAACTGAAACTTTTAGCACATGATATCTTCCAGTATTTTGGCTTGGGGTGCAGGAATGTGACTCGGATTTTCATTCCGCAGGATTTTGTAATCGACAGATTGTTTGAGAGTTTTTTAGATTTTAAAGAAATCATCAATCATAATAAATACGCCAATAATTACGATTACAACAGAGCTGTTTATCTTTTAAACCAAGATAAATTCTGGGATAATAATTTTGTGATGTTGAAAGAAGATGCTCAGTTATTCAGCCCACTTTCTGTGATTAATTTCAGCAGATATTCCTCTTTGGATGAAGTGAAAAGTTTTATTACTGAAAATGAAGAAAATATTCAGTGTGTTGTTGCTAAAAATGAGCTGGGAATCGATTCGATTCAATTCGGAGAAGCGCAAAACCCGGGATTAAATACTTATGCAGATAATGTAGATACAATGAAGTTTTTGGAGGTTATTTAATTTATTTATCTTAAATTGGGTCAACCAAATTTAAATCTTGTTTAAAATGAAATCACGTTGACTAAAATTTCTTGTAAATTTCGTTGTTGTGCAGTGATTCCATATGACAAATAAAAACCAAATATCATTTACATATGAAAAAATTAATCGTTGCTCTGTGTTTGTTTTCGATTTCATCCGCTTTCGCACAAGAAGAGGTGAAAAAAGTGGAAGTTCAAAATCCGGCAATGGATATTTCAGCTTCAATCCCTAAAGATAAAATTGAATTGTACAATCAGTCGTTCTCTAAATTTGTTTCTGCACTAAAAACAGCAGATAAGCAAGCGGTTGGTTCTCATATTTCTGAAAAAGTAAAGAGTTTGGTAGACGAAAATATGATTCAGAAACTTTCCGGCGGAATAAGCTTTGAGAGAAAGACAGAAGTTTATCAGTCAGGCTATCAGAAATTACTTGATAATCAGACTTACCCTGCGATTCAGTATAAATATGCAGATGATAAAAATGATCCACCGAGAGATTTAATTACAGTGATTTTTGAAAATGACGGTAAGATTCTTGGTGTAAAACCGAATTACAGTAAATAAAAAAATAAAATTATAAATAGAGAACTTATGATGACAGATGTTTTAGTAGCGCATTCTTCGGATGTAGAAAAGGCTAGTTTTTACAAAAAAACCTATTTGCATGTTGCATTGGCAATTTTAGCATTTATCGGGGTTGAAACTGTTTTGTTAAATGTTATTCCGGAGCAATTAATTCTTGCAATGTTTGCCCAGCGTTATCTTTGGCTTTTGATTATCGGTGTGTTTTGGTTGGCTTCTTTTTTAGCTACCAAATGGTCGCTTTCGCAAAGTAAATCTACTCAATATATGGGATTAGGTTTTTACGTACTTCTTGAAGCGGCAATATTTTTACCATTGATATATATTGCGGTAGTTTATGCAGGAGCCTCTGTGATTTTTCAGGCTGCAACACTTACTGTAGCAATGTTTGCAGGTATTTCGGCAGTAGCATTTACTTCTAAAAGAGATTTTTCATTCCTTAGAAATATTATTACAATTGGCGGTTTTATTGCTTTAGGATTAATCGTTGCCGGAATGATTTTCGGATTTAATCTTGGGCTTTGGTTTTCTGTAGGAATGGTAATTTTAGCTTCAGCTACCATTCTTTATCAAACCAGCAAATTAAAGGATGCTTATGTAACTGATCAATATGTAGGAGCTTCATTGCAGCTTTTTGCATCTATTATGTTATTATTTTGGTATATTCTTAGTATTTTAATGAGCAGAAGAAGCTAATTTTAGTAAAGAATTATGAATTATAAGTTTAATCAAATTTTTATAATTCACTTTTATAAACAAAAAAATCCTGATGTCTTTTCATCGGGATTTTTTTATTAAAAATATTGGAAAACTTTGAAATTTTTAAATATTTCAATTTTAAATCTTAAGTTTATTTGTCAATTGATCCTAAAACCTTTTGAGCAAAAGAATTTAAAGCATCTTTTTCGCTCATTCCGTTTTGTACGTTTGCGTGAACTTCTAAGGCTCCACAGATATTGGTAATCAATTCTCCGGTTACATTTAGATCTTCTTCACTTGTTCCTCTGAATTCGCTGAAACTTTCTAAAACTTCTAAGGTTTTTTCAAGGTTTTCAGGAGTTTGGTTTTGGAAAAACTGTCTGATTACTGGTAATTTCATGCGTGATTTTATTTTTTAATAGTTCATATGGATTCACTAAAAAGCAAATTCATAATTACAATTCGTTGAATAAGTTAATTAAACTTTCCGCCTGATTAGACTGCACCTGGTTGATTAATTCACCGTTTTTGAAAATTGCGAATGTAGGTAAGTTGTCTACTTTTGCTAATTTTCTGCTTTCCGGTAATTTTTCAGCATCTACATATAGAAAAGGAATTGCGTCGTTTTCTGATGCCAGTTTTTTGAATTTTGGCTTCATAATTCTGCAGTTACCACACCATGTTGCGCCGTATTGCACAACTACTTTTTCGTTGTCGCTAACGATATTTTGTAACGTATCTTCTGTTAATTCTGTATACATAAGTTTATTTTTATAAAAAAATAAACAATGTAGCAATCTAATAATTTACCCATGTAACAATGAGATTCTTCACTCCGTTCAGAATGACAAGAATTGCTACACTGCTAGATCGTTAGATTGCTACATTGTTATATATTCAAATTTTAGTTCTTTGCTAAATATTCAGCGGTAGAAGTTCTGTCAGCTTTCATTGCATCTTTACCTTCTTCCCAGTTTGCAGGACAAACTTCACCGTGCTTCTGAACGTGTGTATAAGCATCGATTAATCTTAAATATTCTTTTACGTTTCTTCCCAAAGGCATATCATTTACCGATTCGTGGAATACTTTTCCTGTTTCGTCGATCAAATATGTTGCTCTGTACGTTACGTTTGAACCTGTGAAAACCTCTTCACCTTCTTCGTTGTATTCGAAATCCTGGTCTACAATTCCTAAAATATTTGCCAATTGTCTGTGAGTATCAGCTAAAAGCGGATAAGTAACTCCTTCAATACCACCGTTGTCTTTTGAAACGTTTAACCAAGCAAAATGTACTTCGTTTGTATCACAAGAAGCACCGATTACTTTAGTGTTTCTTTTTTCAAACTCACCTAAAGCTTCTTGAAATGCGTGAAGCTCAGTTGGGCAAACAAAAGTAAAATCTTTTGGATACCAGAACAAGATTACTTTTTGTTGGTTTTTTGTAGTTTCTTCAAAGATGTTGATTCTAAGATCATCACCCATTTCAGACATTGCGTCAATCGTTACGTTTGGAAATTTTTTACCTACTAAAGACATAATTTTCTAATTTTATTTGATTAATTTTACAGTGCAAATATACATAGTTTTATCTATTGAAAAAATACTTATTGATAAATAAAATCTATAATGGTTTTTTTAGAATGAATCAAAAAAAGAGCTTCTTTCGAAGCTCTTTCTGGTTTTAGTAACCGAATATTTCCGTAAGACTTAACCTTTTAAGTTCGCCTAATTTCAGCAAATCTTCATCTTTTACTTTATCTTGTGCAGCGACAAGGCAATAAGTATAATTTTTCCCTTTCATTTCCTTATCATGGAAGGTGTTGATGTCTGCAAAATTCAGTTTCGGAGACTGTTCATAGACACTTTTTCTTCTGTCATAATCAAGACCTAATTTTTGAGCTGATAAATAAGAGAAAATAATTCCATCCTGGGTAATTCTTTCTGCAGCGATTGTTTTTCTCAATCCGCTTTTTGCGGTTTCAAACAACTGTTCAGATTTTGGAAGAGTTGTTAAAAGCTCGTTCATTGCGGTTGTAGATTCATTCAGTTTATCTGCCTGAGTTCCTACATATGCCATAATCATATTTTTATCATCTTTTTTATTTGGCTGACCAAAATATGCATAAGTAGAATATGCCAAAGCTTTAGATTCCCTTATCGTTTGGAAAACGATAGAACCCATTCCGCCACCAAAATAATTGTTAAACAAACTTATTGTAGGACTAAGATTTGGATTGTAATTATCTGCATTTCTTACCCAGAAAACTTCAGCTTGTACCATATCATAATTGGCAAACAAAACTTTATTTTTATCTGTGGGAACCTGGGTAAAGGTTTTAGATTTCGGCATTTCTTTCAATGTTGCCGGAACTTTATGAATCAGGGTTAGAGAAGATGAAACTCCGTGTGCCGATTTTGGCCCGTAGTGAAGAATTTTATGCTTAAAATTAAATAAATCATGAAGAATGTTCACCAAATCTTCTGCTTTTAAAGCATCTAATTCTGCATCAGTTAAAACATTATTGAAAGGGTTTTGAGAACCATATTGTGCATAGCTTCTTAGCCCGCTCATAATTATTCCCTTATTCTGTTTTGCATTGGCTCTCGCTTTTTTCAATCTTGCTTTGTAAGAATCTAAAGCTTTTTGGTCTGCTACACAATTTTTAATTAAATCTTCAAATAAATCTGCAGTTTTGTCAAAATTTTCATTTAAACCTTCCAGTGTTACATAAGTTTCTTCGTTTCCTGCGCTTATGTTAAAACTTGAAGCTAGTTTGTAAAACTCTTTACTAATTGCCTCTGAAGATTTATTCTTTGTTCCTAAATACTGTAAATATTCGGCAGCCAAAGGAAGCATTTTATTGTTCCATTTCCCTGAATCGAAGTAATAATACAGTCTGAAAAGATCATTATCTGTGTTTTTTACAGAAAGAACATCTACACTTTTCACTTTACTTTTCTCAATGTCTTTTTCGAAATTTAACCAAACCGGAGAAATGTTATTTTCCGGCATTTCATCGACTTTCTTAAGAAACGGAGACTGATCTTCTCTGTTTACCGAAACCGGTGTGATGGTTGGCTTATCTACTTTTACAATGCTTTTATCTTCGCCTTTCTTCTTGTAGATGGCAACGTAATTGTTATTCTGAAGATATTTAGATGCAAAATCCATAATATCTTTTTTCGTAAGCTTAGAGATTTCTTCTAAATATTCTAATGAAGCTTTGTGATCAATATCAGAAGTGAATTCATCCATTAAGATACTTGCTCTTGAAGAATACTTTTCATCTTTCTGAATGATGTTTTTCTTCTCATTATTAACAATAGATTGAATTAAATTATCAGAAAATTCACCTTTTCTAAGCTTTTCAATTTCCTGAAGAAGAAGATTTTTCACATCGTCCAACGATTGGCCTTCAGTTGGTCTGCCTTGCAAAAGCAAAACCGAATAGTCTTTCAAAACATAAGGGGAGGCATAAGCACCCAAAAGTTTTTGTTTTTTAACAAGATCCAAATCGATTAACCCAGCTTGTCCGTTAGTCAGCATATTTCCAATCAAAGTTAAAAATCTTGCGTCTTTAGTTGTAGCTCCGGGAAATCTGAATCCCATCATTACACTTTCAGGATTAGGGCCTACAACTTCTTTTATAACAGGTGATGCAATTGGTTTTTCCTGTCCTACAATATAGTTTGGAATAGCTTTAGGCTTCATGTAAGAAAAAGCTTTATCAATTTTAGCAATCATCTCATCCGGATTAAAATCTCCCGACATGATCACTCCCATATTATTGGGAACGTAATAATTGTTGTAATATTCTCTAATTGCTTTTAAAGAAGGGTTTTTCAAATGCTCAATTGTTCCGATGGTGGTCTGTTTACCATAGTTATTATTCGGGAACAAAGTCTCAAACATTTTATCATAAACTTTGTCGGTATCGTCATCCAAACTTCTGTTTTTCTCTTCATAAACTGCTTCAAGCTCTGTATGGAAAAGTCTCAAAACAGGCGCTCTGAAGCGTTCCGACTGCACTGCCAAAAATTTATCCACAGCATTTGCCGGAATATCTTCTACATAAACAGTTTGCTCAAAAGAAGTAAATGCATTCGTTCCATCTGCACCCATTCCCGCCATCATTTTGTCGTATTCATTGGCAATGGCATAGTTTGCTGCTTCTCCTGAAACTTTATCTATTTCTTTGTAGATTTCTTTCCTTTTAGCTTCGTCTTTTGTCTGATTATATTTCTCATAAAGAGCATCAACTTTATCTAAAAGAGGTTTTTCCTTTGCCCAATCTTTTGAACCAAACTTATCTGTGCCTTTAAAAAGCATATGTTCCAGATAATGTGCAAGACCGGTGTGACTTGCCGGATCGGTTTTACTACCTGCTTTTGTCGCAATATAAGTCTGAATTCTAGGCTCTTTATTGGTTGCACTTAAAATTACGGTAAGCCCGTTTTTAAGCTTATAATATCTTGCAGAAGTAGGATCGTTGGTTACATATTTATAAGTGTAGCCATTTGATTGGGCTTCTTTCCATTGAAAGTCTTGAGCTTGAGCATATCCACAAAAACTTGCAGCAGCTATACTGGTTACAATCGTTAATTTTTTAAATAAATTCATGGTTATTTTTAATTAAATTTTTCTAATAATTCTTTTATTCTTCTCATCGCTTCTCTTAAATCTTCTTCAGAAGCTGCATAAGAAAATCTGATACATTCCGGACTTCCGAAAGAAACTCCGCCAACACAGCCTACATGAGCATTTTCTAAAATAAACATCGCAAAATCATCGGCATCTTTTATTTCAGTTCCGTCTAATGTTTTTCCGATATAATGAGAAATATCTGGAAAGAAATAAAAAGCAGCTTTTGGTAAAAGCACTTTAAATCCAGGAATTTCTTTCATTAAATCGAACACCAGATTTCTTCTCTGTTTAAATGCATCAATCATGTATTTATATTCCGAAGGATCAGTTTTCAAGGCAACAATTGAAGCTCTCTGAGCTACCGTATTGGCTCCACTTGTCATTTGTCCCTGAATTTTTTCACAAGCTTTAGCCAGCCATTCCGGACAAGCAGAATAGCCGATTCTCCAGCCTGTCATTGCAAAAGCTTTAGACATTCCGTTGATTACTGCGGTTTGCTCATAAACTTCAGGAAACTGAGCGATGGATGTGGTTTTAGTTTCGTAATTGATGTATTCATAGATTTCGTCAGAAATTATTGTTACATGAGGATATTTAGCAATTACTTTCGCTAAAGACTTTAATTCATCATAAGTGTAATATCCACCTGAAGGATTACAAGGTGAGCTGAAGAGAATGGCTTTAGTTTTTTCGTTAATCGCTTCATCAAGCTGTTCTGCTGTAATTTTAAAATCGGTAACGTAAGAGGTAGGAAGCATTACAGAATTCCCGCCCATCATTTTTACCATTTCATCATAGCTTACCCAAAAAGGAGTAGGGAGAATTACTTCATCTCCATCATTGATAATAGAAGCTAAAACATTAATAATTGCCTGTTTAGCTCCGTTTGAAACACAGATTTGTGTAGGTTTATAATCGAGTTGATTGTCTCTTTTTAATTTTTCTGAAATCGCCTGACGAAGTTCCAAAAATCCAGGAACAGGAGAGTAGTGGCTGTAATTTTCATTGATTGCTGTAAAAGCAGCTTCTTTGATATTGTCGGGAACATCAAAATCTGGTTCTCCCAATGTTAAAGAAATCACATCTATTCCGCTGGCTTTCATATCTCTAGCTTTGTTTGACATGACGAATGTCTGTGAGTAACCCAATCTGTTTACTCTGTCTGAAAGTTTATTCATGTATTCTTTTTGTCTTTTTAACAAATATATATAAAAACTTAATTTGAATAAACTGTTAATAAAACTTATTTTTGTCCTTTAGAATTAGTTTTATGTCGATAGCAATCATTCAAAAATACTTTCCGGATCTTACAGAAAAGCAAATCGAGCAGTTTACAAAGCTTGAAAGTCTGTATGGAGAATGGAACGAGAAAATAAACGTCATTTCCCGAAAAGATATGGAATCTCTTTATGAGAAGCATATTTTACATTCTTTAGGCATTGCAAAAATCATGGAATTCGCTCCAGGAACAAAAGTTTTAGATGTAGGAACAGGTGGTGGTTTTCCAGGAATTCCTTTAGCCATTTTATTTCCGGAAACTCAGTTTACTTTAATTGATTCTATTGGTAAGAAAATTACAGTAGTAAACGCTGTTGCAGAAGGTGTTGGTTTATCAAATCTTACCGCAATTCACGGAAGAGCAGAAAAAGTAAAAGAAAAATTTCATTTCGTAGTAAGTCGCGCCGTTACCCAAATGCCTGAATTCTTAAGATGGCTGAAAGGTAAATTTGAAAAAGAACAGTTTAATGCAAAACATAACGGAGTTTTATATCTAAAAGGAGGAGATCTTGCTGAAGAACTTGCCGGTTTAAAATGTGAACTTTTCAGTCTTAAAAATTATTTTGAAGAAGAGTTTTTCGACACTAAAAAAGTCGTTTATCTTTCAAAAGGTAATTTTAATTCATAAGATAATATTTTTGGAATTTATTTCGTTAAATTTATATTTCCAAACGATCAAATCCGATGTCATGAAATCTCTATTAAAAATAAGTTTTGCTACGGCAGTTTTAGGTCTTTTTTTTACTTCCTGTAAAGATGATGATGATTATCAGACAATAGAATCTGTAGATAAAGTAAAGATTGACAGTGTAAAAATAGTTAATGATACGATGAGTGTATTTTCGGTTCAGAGTATCCGAACGTACTCAACTTACGACACAGGATGTCAAGGATTTTATGGATATGATTATATTCACAGCGGAGAATTTGATAGAAGTGTTACTGCCTATCAATATTTTACGAGTGGTACTTGCACACAAGCAAAACATACATCAGCAAACCAGATTAATTTTAGTCCGCAGAAAAAAGGAAATTACACATTCAAATTTTGGAATGGTAATAACAGCTGGATTACTAAAACAATTGTAGTGGAATAATGAAGTTTTTTTTTATCGTTTTTGTATTGATTTTCAATATTGTATCGGCTCAAAATATTTATTGGAGCGAAAATCAGAAGTTGGTTTGGGATAATTTTAAAAGCAAAACCAATAATCTGGGTGGTGCAACGGTTGTAGCTTATACCCATTGCGGTTGGGAATATTCTGCAATCACGTCGAGTGATCCTAAAGTTCCTGTGAAAATCACAATTCAAACGGTTTTTAATGAAAACAAATCATGGAAAGACGTTAAAAGGATCAATGACTATGTATTGGTTCATGAACAGAAACATTTTGACATTGCCGAAATTCACGCCAGAAAACTCAGAAAAGAAGTTTCAGAAAAAATAAGAACTACAGCCGATTATAATAAATTTTTCAAAATAATTTACGCCAAAATTTCTTCCGAGTACAAAAACTTTCAGGCTGCTTATGACCGTGCAACCGAACATGGAATGAATAAAGAAAAGCAGGCAGAATACAATCTTTTAATTACCGAAGAACTAGAAAAACTAAAAAACTACCAGAAAATTTGAAATTTCTAAACAAAATTATCAATGAATTATTAATTCAAAATACTGATTTATCGCAATTTAACATTGTTCTTCCCGGTAAAAGACCCATTGTTTTTATACGTCAGATTTTAGAAGAAAATAATTACTCCGGATTTCTACCCAATTTTTATACGATTGAAGAACTAATCATTGATATTGTAGATCAACAGACAATTCAGGGGATTTCTCTATGGCTTTTTGCGTTTGATATCTATAAAAGCTTGAATCTTATTCCAAACGACGATTTTTCTGAGTTTTTAAAGTGGTTTCCTACACTTCAAAAAGATTGGGATGATATCTTAAAATTTTCAGATTCTGATGAAGCCGTTTTACAATATATGTTTGATGAAGAACGTATTAAAGAATGGGCGCAGGATTTGGGTGATGATGATCAAATTCCGCGAAAAAAATTCCTGAATTTCTGGCGAAACATGAATGTTTTCCTTCCTGTTTTAAAGAAAAAATTAAAAGAAAAAAACTGGGCAACTCCGGGAATGATTCACGAGTCTGCAAAAGCAAAAATAGAAGAGTTTGCAAAAAAAAATACCGAAAATTTTGTTTTCTGTGGCTTTAATGCATTTACTCCTGTTGAAGAAAAATTGGTCAGAAATCTTTTGCAATGGGATAAAGCGCAGTGTTTTTTCCAGGCAGACCGCTATTATTTTGATGACGAAAGACAGGAAGCCGGAAAGTTCCTCAGAAATCATAAAATGTGGAAAGAATTCAATGACAGCAGAGTATTCAACTGGATTGAAGACGATTTTAACCAACCCAAAAACATAAAAGTCTACGAAGTTTCAGGTAATGTAACGCAGACCAAGATTTTACCGGAATTATTTAAAAATATTAATAATAAAACATTCACCAATACGGCTGTAGTTTTGCTTGATGAAAACCTTCTTCCTGCAAGTTTAGATGTAATGCATGAAGTTGAAAACCTCAATATTACCATGGGTTTCCCATTGAAAAATCTTTCTTTTTCGAATGCGGTAAAACAGCTTTTTTATCTTCAGAAACAGCTTGAAAAAAGTAAATCTTCTTATTATTACCGTGATGTTTATCCAATTCTCGAAGAACTTCCGAAATCTGATGATGACGAAAAGATTATCAATGATTTTAAATCTAAAATAGAAGAAAGAAATATCGTGTATATTTCTCAGAAGCTTTTGACTGAGCTTTTGGGCAGTCTTTCTTATTTCAATTTACTTCAGAAAGCGGATTCCGGATATCAATTTCTGGATGATTTAATTGCTTTTTGTAAGCAGATAAAATGGTTAGAGCTTGATGATATTCAGTATGAAAACGTTTCTCATTTTGAAAACGCATTCAGGATTATTAAAAACCAAATTACACCTTATGGTTTTGAAATCAAAATGGAAACGCTTGAGATTCTTATCAATCAACATATTAATTCAGAAAGTATAGACTTTCAGGGTGAACCATTAAAAGGACTACAGGTAATGGGACTTTTGGAAACCCGTCTTTTAAACTTTGAAAACGTGATTTTAATGTCAGTTAACGAAGGAAAATTACCGCTCGGAAACTCACAAAACACCTATATTCCTTTCGATATAAGAAAGCATTTTGATTTGCATACTTTCCTTGAAAACGACAGCATTTATGCGTATCATTTTTATCGTTTAATTCAGAATGCACAGAATGTACATTTACTTTTCAATGCATTGAGTTCGGGAGTAAATACCGGAGAAAAGAGTAGGTTTATTACTCAGATCGAAATGGAAAGTTCACATCACATCGAGCATGTTATTGTTGAGAATTCTTCAGAGCCAATTCTAAGTCAGCCAATCGAAATTTTTAAAACTGAAATTGTTCAGCAACAGCTTTTAAAATGGAAACAAAAAGTTTCGGCTTCCCATTTAACGAGCTACCTCTATAATCCGATTGATTTCTATCTTTCAAAGATTTTAAATACCTCTGAAGCAGATGAAATTGAAGAAGAATTATCCATCAGAAATTATGGGAATCTAGTTCATTACACGCTTCAAGAAGTTTATGAGATGTTAAAAGGTAAAGTTTTAAAATTAAATATTTTACAGGATTCAATTAAACGAATAGATGAATTTATTAACATAGCCATTGAAAAGCTAAAACATCAACCTGAATTTTATAATAAAGGGATGAATTACATCCACAAAGCCATTGCTAAAAAGGTAATTGAAAACATCCTGAATTATGATCTGGAATTGATAAAAGCAGGTAATTCTTTAGAAATTATAGATATTGAAAGAAGATTTGAGGACGTAGATTTTTATCTGAACGAAAAAAAATCTGACAAGATTTCTTTCTTTGGTTTCATCGACCGAATTGACCGTTTAAATGGAACTATAAGGATTATCGATTATAAAACTGCAAAAACCAAAAATCTTACCGTAAAGATTGATGAACTAAACAAGTCAGACTATTTCCAAAATAGTGACAGAAAACAGGCAATGCAGCTTTGCTTATATCAATATGTAATACAAAGTTTACCAGAATTTTGGGGATTTCCTGTAGAAACCGGAATCTGGAGTTTTGCGGATGCTAAAAAGGGAGTCGTCTCGCTGGAATTTGCTTTGGGAAATCTTGATGATGCCATGGTTTCTATTCAAAATTTAATACATGAAATTCTGAATCCTGAAATTAGTTTTCTAGAAAATATAAAAACTTATAGTAATTAAAAAGTCCGGTTTTAAAACCGGACTTTCATATTTTTAAAAAGCATTAATTCCTGTAATATCAAGGCCTGTAATCAGTAAGTGAACATCGTGTGTTCCTTCGTAAGTAATTACCGATTCTAGATTGGCAGCATGACGCATCATCGGGAATTCACCCATAATTCCCATTCCGCCAAGAATTTGTCTAGATTCTCTTGCAATATCAATCGCCATTTTCACATTATTCCTTTTCGCCATAGAAATCTGAGCCGGACTTGCTTTGTGGTCGTTCTTTAAATTTCCTAACTGTAAGCAAAGCAACTGAGCTTTAGTGATTTCAGTTAAAAATTCAGCTAATTTTTTCTGCTGTAATTGGTAAGAACCAATTGGTTTTCCGAACTGTTTTCTTTCTTTAGAATATTGAACAGCAGTACAATAACAGTCGATTGCAGCTCCGATTACGCCCCAAGAAATTCCGTATCTCGCAGAATTTAAACAAGACAAAG